>JAESFO010000047.1_pt1 | contig 439558 bp, 438 predicted proteins | sample 9269421 | NCBI WGS metagenome assembly JAESFO01 (sample SAMN14502839, study PRJNA617101) | algae metagenome | isolation source: Nostoc desertorum CM1-VF14 and co-occurring heterotrophs from rocky... | place: USA: Clark Mountains, San Bernardino, California | collected 2000-06-05 | reverse complement strand
CCTTCGGGCGGTCCCCCTCCCCCGCCACGCGGGGGAGGATCACGGAGGGGCTGGTGCCCTGGATCCAAAAAAAACAAAGGCCCGGATCTTGCGATCCGGGCCTTTCGCCTCAACGGGGGAGAGCCGTCAGGCGTTGGCGGCGATGAGGTCGGCGAGGATCTGGCGTTCGCTGGCGTCGAGCTCGGTGAGGGGGGTGCGCACCTTGCCGGCCGAGCGGCCGACGAGGTCGGCGCCGGCCTTGATCATCGACACGGCATAGCCGCGCTTCCGGTCACGCAGCTCGATCAGCGGCAGGTAAAAGCTCTTCATCAGCCCGTCGACCACCGCTGTGTCGCGCTGCCGTACGGCGTTGTAAAAGCGCAAAGCCAGCTCCGGCACGAAGTTGAACACGGCCGAGGAATAGGTGGTGACGCCCATCTCGAGATAGGGCTGGGCGAACACTTCGGCGGTCGGCAGGCCGCCGATATGGACGACGCGATCGCCGAGCCGGTGTGCGACGCGCTGCATCAGCTGCAGGTCGCCGATGCCGTCCTTGTAGCCGATGAAGTTGGGGCAGGCTTCGGCAAGCTTTTCGAGTCCGGCCGGAGACAGCCGGGTGTTGTCGCGGGCGTAGTAGATGACGCCCAGCCCGACGGCGTCGCAGATCGCCCGCATATGGGCGATGACGCCCTGTTCCTCGGCGAACATCAGGTAATGCGGCAGCACCAGGATGCCGGCGGCGCCGGCCTTCTCGGCGCGTTTCGCCAGATCCACTGCCATGCGGGTGCCATAGCCGACGCCGGCCAGCACCGGCACGTCGGCGGCACTGTTCTCGACCGCGGTGCGGATCACCGCGTCATATTCGTCATAGCCGATGGAGAAGAACTCGCCCGTGCCGCCCGCTGCGAACAGCCCGGCCGCGCCATAGGACGAGAGCCATTGCAGGCGCCTGGCGTAGGAGGCGGCGTCGAACTCGCCGTCGGCGCCGAAATCGGTCACCGGGAAGGACAAGAGCCCGGAACCGATCTTCGATTTGATCTCGTCAAAAGTCACCAGGCGTCTCCCAGGGCAGAAATTAGTACTATTTCTTGGTGCTAGCACCGGCAAATCCCTGCTGTCAACGCAACGAAAGCCGCACCAAGCACGACTCTCGGCAAAGTAGTATGATTTATCGTTTGACAGCGCGTTTGCAGTCATACCACATTGCCCCGCCGACGCCGAAGGGGAACGCTCCCGGCGTCCGGATGCAATTTTCGAGGGGAGGGTGAATTGAAGCATTTCCTGATGCCTGCATTGGCCGGGGTATCGATGCTAGCCTTGGCCGGCGCCGCACTGGCCGTCGATTACAAACAGGCGCCGATGCTCGACGCGGCTGTCGCTGACGGCAGCTTGCCGCCGGTGGCCGAGCGCGTCGGCGCCGCGCCGCGCGTCATCACGCCGGTCAGCGAAGTCGGCCAGTATGGCGGCACGTTCCGCGGCGGCATGGTGGGCGGCAATGACCGCAACATGCTGTTCACTTACTTCGGCTACGAGCCGCTGCTCGCCTGGGATGCCGACTGGACCGGCGAAATCCAGCCCAATATTGCCAGCGCCTACAGCGTCAGCGAGGACAGCAAGTCCTTCACCTTCACGCTGCGCGAGGGGATGAAGTGGTCGGACGGCACGCCGTTCACCGCCGATGATGTGGCGTTCTTCGTTCAGGACGTGCTGCCGGACGACAAGCTGTTCCCGACCAAGCCGGGCTGGCTGACCGTCGAGGGCGAGCTGCCGACCATTGCCGTCGCCTCGCCCACCGAGTTCACCCTGTCGTGGAGCAAGCCGAACGGACTGTTCATCCTCAATGCGGCGAGCGTCTACGGCGTGCAGCTGACGCTGCTGAGCAAGGCCTATTGCAGCCAGTTCCTGCCCAAGTACAACCCGGAGGCCGATGCCAACGCCAAGGCGGCTGGCGTCGCCGACTGGTCCGAGCAGATGGTCAACATGTGCGGCGTCGGCATCGAGAACATCCAGCGCTGGCGTAACCCGGACCGCCCGACCATCGAGGCCTGGCGCATCACCGAGCCCTACGTGGCGGGCGCCACCCGCGTGGCGCTCGAGCGCAACCCGTACTACTGGAAGGTCGATACTGCAGGGAACCAGCTGCCCTATATCGACGGGCTCAGCATGTCGGTGAATGCCGAGGCGCAGACCCTGCTGCTCAGCGTGCTCGCCGGCGAGATCGACTACGAAGTCCGCCACACCGCCAACACCACCAACCTGCCGGTGCTGTCGGAAGGCCAGGAGGCCGGCAATTTCCGCATCAGCCCGCGCGAGTCGCGGGTCGGCAACTCGCTCGCCATCTCGGTGAACCTCAACTCGCATGATGCGGTGAAGGCGCCGATCTTCTCGAACAAGGATTTCCGCATCGCGCTGTCCTACGCGCTCGACCGCCAGGCGATCATCGATACGGTCTATCTGGGGCAGGGTACGCCGCGCCAGGTGGCGCCGCTCGAGGGCACGCCATTCTACAACGAGAAGCTGGCGACCCAGTATCTCGAATACAATGCCGACGAAGCCAACCGGCTGCTCGATGCGATCGGGCTCGACAAGCGCGGCAGCAACGGCTTGCGCCTCGCGCCCGACGGCAGCCCGCTGGTGGTCAACGTCGCCGCGGTGACGGCGCTGGGCAACACCGCCGATGTCGCCGAGCTGCTGGTGCAGTACTGGCAGGCAGTGGGCGTCGATGCGCGCTTCACGGCGATGGATCGCACCCGCTTCTATGAGGAAAAGACTGCCAGCCAGCACGATATCGTGGTGTGGGGCGCCACCTCGGGCGGCATCGACGTCTATATCGATCCGCGCGACTACTTCCCGTTCTCGACGGAATCGAACTTCGCTGTCGACTGGTCCAAGTTCTACATCAAGGACGGCGGGGTCGAGCCGCCCGACTATGTCAAGCAACAGTGGGCGCTGTACGACCAGATCAAGGGCACGTCCAATGCCGACGAGCAGGCGAAGCTCTTGAGCCAGCTGCTCGATATCAGCGCCGAGCAGTTCTACCAGATCGGCATCGGCACCGCGATCCAGGGCTTCGCGGTGGTGTCGAACAAGCTGGGCAACGTGCCCGACGATACCCCGACCGGCTGGATCCATCCCGATCCGGGTACGCTGAACACCGAGCAGTTCTACTTCAAGCAGTAGTCCTCCCCAGAGCATCTCAAGGTTCGATCCGGCGGCACCGTCCGCCGGATCGTCCAACCCACGGGCCGGTTCATGCTCCTCTACATTCTCAAGCGAATAGCCGGCATGATCCCGGCGATGGTGGCGATCTCGATCCTGGCGTTCACCGTCATCCAGTTGCCGCCGGGCGACTATGTCTCGACCTACGCGGCACAGATCGCGCAGGCCGGGGAGACGGTCGACAGCGCCATGCTCAACAGCCTGCGCGAGCGCTACGGGCTGGGTGAGAATGTCGTGGTGCAATACTTCAAGTGGATCGGCGGCATCGTCACTCGCGGCGATTTCGGCGACAGCTTCGAGTGGAACCAGCCGGTCACCGAGCTGATCTGGGGCCGCATGGGGATGACGGCGCTGATCTCGGTGCTGACGCTCATACTGATGTGGGCGTTTTCGCTGCCGATCGGCATCTACTCGGCGGTGCGGCAATATTCGGTCACCGACTATGTGGCCACCGCCTTTGCCTTTCTCGCCATGGCGACGCCGAACTTCCTGCTCGCCATCGTGCTGCTCTATGCCTCGACCATGTGGTTCGGCGTGTCGGTCGGCGGGCTGTTCTCGCCGGCCTTCGAGAATGCGCCGCTGTCCTTGGCCAAGGTGTGGGATTTCATCACCCACGCCTGGATCCCGATCTTCGTGCTGGGTACCGCCGGCACCGCCTCGCTGATCCGGGTGATGCGCGCTAACCTCCTCGACGAGCTGCACAAGCCCTATGTCGAGGCGGCGCGGTCCAAGGGGCTGCCAGAGGGACGGCTGATCCTCACCTACCCGGTTCGGGTAGCGCTGAACCCGTTCATTTCCACCGTCGGCTGGGTGCTGCCGGCGCTGATTTCGGGCGAGCTGGTGGTGTCCACCGTCTTGAACCTGCCCACCGCCGGGCCGCTGCTGCTGCAGGCGCTGAAAAGCCAGGACATGTATCTCGCCGGCGCCTTCATCCTGTTGAGTGGCGGGCTGGTGCTGATCGGGACGCTGGTCTCGGACATCCTGCTCGCCATCTCCGACCCCAGGATCCGGCTGTCATGAGCGCCCCCACCGAAGCCACCGACATCGAAGCGGGCCTGCTCGACCAGCAGCTCACCGCCGGCCGCTTGCAGGCCGCCGGGCAGTGGACGCTGTTCTGGCACAAGTTCAAGAAACACAAGCTCGCCGTGCTGTCGCTGATGATCGTCGGGCTGATCTATTTCGTGGCGCTGTTTGCGGAGTTCCTGGCGCCGCAGGATCCGGCCAAGTTCGATCCGCGCTTCACCTACGTGCCGCCGCAGGCCATCGGCTGGTTCGTCGACGACGGCGCCGGTGGCTCGCGCTTCCAGCCGCATGTTACCGGCTTCGACATCAAGGTCGACGCCAAGAGCTTCCGGCGCATCTTCACCCCCAAGCCGAGCGAGATCATCCCGATCGGGCTGTTCGTCAAAGGCCAGAGCTACAAGATGTGGGGGCTGTTCGATGCCGATATCCACCTGATCGGGCCGCTCGAAAAGAACAAGCCGTTCTTCCTCGCCGGCGGCGACCGGCTGGGGCGGGACCTCCTCAGTCGCACCATCCACGGCACCCGGATTTCGATGTCGATCGGGCTGGTCGGGGTCACCCTGTCGCTGATCATCGGCATGATCCTGGGCGGGATTTCCGGCTATCGCGGTGGTCTCGTCGATCGGGTGATCCAGCGGGTCATCGAGTTCATCCGCTCGGTGCCCACCATTCCGCTATGGCTCGGCCTCGCCGCCGCCATGCCGAAGGACTGGCCGCCGCTGCAGGTGTATTTCTCGATCCTCGTCATCCTGTCGCTGATCGGCTGGACCGAGATCGCCCGCGTGGTGCGCGGGCGCTTCCTCAGCCTGAGGAGCGAGGATTTCGTCATCGCGGCGCGGCTCGACGGAGTGAGCGAGTTCCGGCTGATCATGCGCCACATGATGCCGAGCCTTTATTCGCACATCATCGCCGCGGTGACCCTCGCCATCCCGCACATGATCCTCGCCGAAACCGCGCTCAGCTTCCTCGGCCTCGGGCTGCAGCCGCCGATCGTCAGCTGGGGCGTGCTGCTGCAGGATACGCAGAACCTTCGCGCTATCACCCAGGCGCCCTGGCTGTTCGTGCCCGGCATCTGCGTGGTGGTGGCGGTGCTGTCGCTCAACTTCCTTGGAGACGGCGTCCGCGACGCTGCTGATCCCTATGCCAAATAACACCGTGCCCAACACCAAACCGGTCCTCACCGTCAAGAACCTCGCCGTCGAGTTCCCGGTGCACAAGTCGGTGGTGCATGCGGTGCGCGGCGTCAGCTTCACCCTGTCGCGCGGCGAGACGCTCTGCCTCGTCGGCGAAAGCGGCTCGGGCAAGAGCGTCACCGCCCGCGCCATCTTGCAGCTGGTCGCCTCGCCCGGGCGGATCACGGCGGGAGAAATCCTCCTCGATACCGGCAGCGGCGAGCTCGATATCGTCAAGCTCGGGGCGCTCGGGCGCGGTATCCGCGAAGTGCGCGGACGGCGCATCGCGATGATCTTCCAGGAGCCGATGTCGAGCCTGTCGCCGGTGCACACCATCGGCCACCAGATCGTCGAGACCATCCTGCTGCACGAAAGGATCAGCAAGGAGGAAGCGCGGAAGCGGGCCGCGGCCTTGCTCGACCGGGTGCGCATCCCCAACCCCGAGGCGGCGCTCGACCGCTACTCGTTCGAGTTCTCGGGTGGCATGCGGCAGCGCGCCATGATCGCCATGGCGCTCTCCTGCAACCCGGAAATCCTGATCGCCGACGAGCCGACCACGGCGCTCGACGTCACCACCCAGGCCGAAATCCTGTCGCTGCTGCGTGAGCTGCAGCGCGATCGCGGCATGGCGGTGCTGTTCATTACCCACGACATGGGCGTGGTGGCGCAGATCGCCGACCGCGTCATGGTGATGTTCAAGGGCGAAGTGGTCGAAGAGGCCAATGTGTTCGACCTGTTCGAGCGGCCGCAGCAGCCCTACACCAAGGCGCTGCTCGGCTCGGTCCTGAAGCTCGAAACGCCGGCGCCGCGGCCGCCGCGCCCGGCCGAGGAATCGCCGATCGCCGAGATCAGCGACCTGTCGCTGCACTTCCCGCTCAATGTCGGCATGCTGGGCAAACCGACCGCCTATCTCAAGGCGATCGACGGGGTCAGCCTCACCATCAACAAGGGCGAGACCGTCGGGGTGGTGGGCGAGAGCGGCTCGGGCAAGACCACGCTGGGCCGGACGCTCTTGCGCATCTACACGCCGACCGGCGGGCAGGTGAACTATTGGCGCGGCGACGGGGTGGAAGTCGACATCGCGCGGCTATCGAAGCGCGAGATGAAATCGCTCTACAGCGAAGTGCGCATGGTGTTCCAGGATCCGCATTCCTCGCTCAACCCGCGGATGACCGTCTACCAGATCATCTCGGAGCCGCTCCGCACCAACACGACGATGAGCGAGCGCGAGATGCGCGATCGGGTGGCGGAGCTCTTGATGCGCGTCGGGCTGCCGGCCGATGGCGGCGAGCGCTACCCGCATGCCTTTTCCGGCGGGCAGCGGCAGCGCATCTCGATCGCCCGCGCCATCGCGCTCAGGCCGCGGCTGATCATCGCCGATGAGCCGACCTCGGCGCTCGACGTGTCGCTGCGCCACCAGGTGCTCGACCTGATGCGCGGGCTGCAGGACGAGTATGGCCTCTCCTACCTGTTCATCAGCCACGACATCTCGGTGATCCGCTATTTCTGCGACCGCGTCGCGGTGATGAAGAACGGCAAAATCGTCGAGATCGGCGACGTGCAGCAGATTTGCGAGCGGCCCGAGCATCCCTATACTCAGACCCTGATCCGCGCCGTCCCCCGTCCCGATCCGCGCCTGCGGCTTTCGGCTCCCGCCTGAGGAAGATCATGCCGCAAATCCTGTTGACGGGCGCCGCCGGCAGGCTCGGCACCCACTTCCGGTCGAGATTTGCCGAAGCGGGGAGGGCGGTGCTGGCGACCGACATTGCAGCTCCGGCCGATGGTGGGGCGGTGGTGCTCGCCGACCTCGCCGACCGCGCGGCGATCGACGACCTGATGCGGCAGGATATCTCGGCGGTGGTGCACCTGGGCGGTATGGCCAACGAGAAGCCGTGGCAGGCGATCCTCAATGCCAATATCGCCGGCACCTACAATATCTTCGAAAGTGCCCGCAAAGCCGGGGTGAAGCGAGTGATCTACGCCTCGTCCTACCATGTGCTGGGCATGCACGAGGTCGCCGATGCGCCGCTAGACCGGCATGCCGAAGTGCGGCCGGATTCGCTCTATGCGGTGAGCAAGCTGTTCGGCGAGAACCTCAGCCGGCTCTACTATGACAAGTTCGGCATCGGCTGCCTCAACATCCGGATCTGCGCCGCCAACAACCCGGGCTCGCAACGCGACATCAAGATCTGGTGCGACCGCGACGACTTGTGGCGTCTGGTGCTCGCCGGGCTCGACGCACCGGAACTTGGCTACCGCACGGTGTTCGGCATCTCCGACAACGCGGGCGCCTGGTATGTGAACGAGCCCGACCAGACGCTGGGTTGGACGCCGGAGCATGGCTCAGGCGAGCTGCCGGTGCCGGCGGGCGGCTGGCCGGCGCCGGACCCTGAGGTGGCGGTACTGCAGGGCGGCGGCTTTGCGGTGCGCGGGCATTTCGAGGACTGAGGTCTGAGCCGAACTTGCAGTCGTCGCTTCCCTCCCCCTTGAGGGGAGGGATCGAGGGAGGGGGTGGTGCGGTGATCACCGATGGACCCCCACCCCCAACCCTCCCCTCAAGGGGGAGGGGAGCAGATCGCGGCTCGCCGCCTACCCCCTCACCGGCCCGCCCGCTTCCTTCACCATCTCCACCAGGCGCTTGAACACGTTGCCGCTCTGGCGGATGCCGTCGTGTTCGTATTCGTTGGTGACCCAGTGCTGGAGGTTGCCGACTGCGGCGGCGGTTTCGAGGGAGAGGCCGGCATCGACATAGAGATCGTCGTAATAGACCACGGCGCTCACCGGCACCTGGTTGGTCGCGAGGCGCTTCAGGTCATAGAGCTTCGAGTAGCTCTGGCGCGCCGCCAGGGTTTCGGTGCCGGCCTTGAACGGGCGGAGCGAGCGGATCTCCTCGAACATCCAGGGGAACATCATCTCGCCGGTGAACAGCAGCGGGCGGGCGGCGGGGGCGAACTCGGGGTGATCGGCGCGGACCCGCTCGGCGGCCCAGTTGGTGGCGCCGGCACCGTGACCGTAAATGCTCTCCTGCAGGGCGGCAAACAGCGGGCCACTGTCATAGCTGGTGAGGCTCATGACGCTGAACAGGAAGTGGTCGGACAGCCGGCCCGGCGCCGAGAACGCCTCATCGATCAGCCAGTGGACGTTCTCGTGGCCGGGCGCCATGCCGAGATCAATGCCGATGGTCTGCAGCCGCTTGACGGTGAGTTGGTCGCCATCGGGCAGGCGCACGTCGTTACTGTCGATGAAGTCGGCAATGGCAGCGACGCGGTCGACGTCATCGGGATAGCGCTTGTAGTAGAGCTTCGTCTTCGCTGCGGCGCGCGGATAGGTGCGGCGGTAGACCTCCTCGGCATTGGGCACGAGGCTCGCGAGGCCGCCGGCGACGTAGCAGGCGGCGAGCGCTTCGGGGTAACGCGACAAATAGGTGAGGGTGAGGAAGCCGCCATAGCTCTGGCCGAGCGATTCCCAGCGCTTGCCGGAAAACAGGGTTTTGCGGGCGTGCTCGAAATCGTCAACGATCGAGTCGGCGCGGAAATGGCTGAGATAGTCGGCGGCGGCGTCGCCCGTGGCGAAGCCCGCCATGGTGGCGGCTTCGATGCGGGTGGAGCGGCCGGTGCCGCGCTGGTCGGGGAGGATGACGCGATGCGTCTTCAGCGCCTCGGCCAGCCAGGACGGGCTGCCCTTGGTCGGGCGCGGCGACTTGCCGCCCGGACCGCCCTGCAGGAACACCAATAGCGGCAGGTCGTCATGGCGCTTGGTCGGATCGACCACCTCGCGCAGGAACAGCTCGATGGCTTGGCCCGCGGGCTTCTGCCAATCGAGCGGCACCGGCAGCAGGTGGTCGCGGATCAGCATGCCGGGGATGGTGTATTCGGCGACGGGCATTGAACGAACCTCTCTAGAGCTTTTCACTGATGAGCCGAACCACCCGCGATGTCATCCCTGCGAAAGCAGGGACCCATCTCGCAGCCCGTGCCAGCGGATAGTTGGGTCCCTGCTTTCGCAGGGATGACACCCGGTGGGGGGCAGGACCGAGCCAAACCGCGGGGCCAGTGCGAAATGCATCACCGCACGCGCGGATCGAGCAGCACATAGGCGATGTCGACGATGATGTTGGCGACGACGATGAACAGGCCGCCGAGCAGCACCACGCCGATGATGATGGGCCGGTCCTGGTTGGCCACCGCCTGCACGGCGAGGGCGCCGACGCCTTGCAGGCCATAGACCTGTTCGATGACGATGGCGCCGCCGAGCAGCAGCGCGATATCGGCGCCGAGCTGGGTGGCGAGCGGGGTGAGGGTGGCGCGCATGCCGTGCTTCCACACGACCTTCCGCTCACTGAGCCCCTTGGCGCGGGCGGTGCGGATGTAATCCTCGCCCATCACTTCGAGCATCTGGCCGCGGGTGAGCCGCGCATAGACCGCCGCCGTGGTGAGCGCCAGCGTGGTCCAGGGCAGGATCAGGTGCCAGGCCCAGATCGCCGGGTTGGGCAGGAACGGTTTGAAGCCGCCGGCCGGGAACAGCATGAAGCCCGATTGCCGGGGCAGGAAATAGAACAGATAGAGCGACATCATGCCGAGCACGAAAGTCGGGAAGCTGAGGCCGATGAGGATGAAGCCCTGTCCCAGCCGATCGCGCACCCCGCCGGGATGGCGCGCCGACATGATGCCGATCGGGATGCCGACGGCGAGCCAGACCAGCACACCGCCCACCACCAGCGACAGGGTGGCGGGCAGGCGGTTGAAGATCAGCTTCGCGACGGGCTGCTGGTTGCGATAGGAAAAGCCGAGGTCGCCGGTCACCGCCTTGCCGAGAAAGCTCAGATATTGCTCGTGGATCGGCCGGTCGAGGCCGAGATTGGTGCGGATCTGGATCAGCTGCGTTTCGGTCGCCTTGTCGCCCGCCACCATCCGGGCTGGATCACCCGGGGCGACGAAGAACAGGAAAAATACGAACATGCTGAGGGTGAGCAGGATCAGCGCTCCGAACAGCACGCGGCCAAAGAGATAGCGGATCATTTGGCTTTCCTCCGCAGTGGCCGGCCACGCGGATCGAGCGCATCGCGCAGGCCATCGCCGAGGATGTTAAAGGCGAGCGTGGTGAACAGCAGCGCCAGACCGGGGATCAGCACCAGCCACGACGCGACGAGGTAGAGCGAGTTGCCGGCGGCATCGGCCAGCATGCCGCCCCAGCTCGGGGCCGGCGGCACGATGCCCATGCCGAGAAAGCTCAGCGTCGCCTCGAAGACGATCGAGCCGGGGATCATCATGGTGGTGTAGACGATGATCGGCACGCTGAGGTTGGGCAGGATGTCGATGAACATGATCGACAGCGGCCCGGCGCCGAGCGAGCGGCTGGCTTCGACGAATTCCTGCCGGCGCAGCGACATCACCTGGCCGCGGATGACGCGGCCCATGGTGGTCCAGCTGAAGAAGACGATGACGCCGATCGAAAGCGACAGGCTGGGGCCGAACACCGAGACCAGCGCCAAAGCGCAGAGCAGGAACGGCACGCTCATCACCAGGTCCATGGCGCGGCTTAAGACGGTGTCGACCCAGCCGCCGAAATAGCCGGCGACCATGCCGACGGTGATGCCGATCAGTGCCGCAACCACCGCGGCGAGCACGCCCACGGTGAGCGAGACCTGCGCGCCATAGGCGAGGCGGACGAGGACATCGCGGCCGAGATGATCGGTGCCGAACAGGAATTCGGCATTGGGCGCCACCGGCAGGCCCATCTCGGAAAGGCCGGTATCGCGATATTGCTCAATAGCGGAGTGGCCGGTGAAGGCCGAGATCCACGGGGCCGAGAGGGCGAAGATCACCACCAGCACGATGAAGACCAGCGCCGCGATGATGGCCGGGTCGCGCCCGAGCCGGCGCAGCGTCAGCGCCAGCGAGCCGCGCTGCACGACGGGGATGGCAGCCTGGGTGCTCATGCGGCCTCCGGAACATGCGAGCTCACCAGCGTGCGGCCGGCGGCGGCGTGGCGGGGCGGGGTGGTGACCGAGGCGGCGAGCAGCGTCTGCGTGTAGGGGTGCTGCGGGGCGCGATAGAGCGTTTCGGCATCGGCGAGCTCGACGATCTGGCCGGCCTGCATCACCGCGATGCGGTCGCAGACATGCCGGACCACGGCGAGATCGTGCGAAATGAACAGGTAAGTGAGATCGAGATCGCGCTGCAGCGAACGCATCAGGTTCAGCACCTGCGCCTGGATCGAGACATCGAGGGCCGAGACCGGTTCGTCATAGATGATCAGGGAGGGGTTGAGGGCCAAAGCGCGGGCGATGCCGATGCGCTGGCGCTGGCCGCCGGAGAATTCCGAGGGGAAGCGGTTGTAATGCTCGGGGTTGAGGCCGACGAGCTCCATCAGCCGCTGCACTTCGCGCTTCCGCTCAGCGCCACTGGCGAGGCCGTGGATGCGATAGGGATCGCCGATGATGGCGCCGACGCGGCGGCGGGGGTTGAGCGCGCCGAAGGGGTTCTGGAATACCAGCTGCACCTCGCGCCGCATTGCCTGCCAGGCGCGGCCATCAAGACTGCCGAGATCGCGGCCGAGCAGCGAAACCTTGCCATGGGTCATCGGGATCAGCCCGGCGAGGACGCGGGCGAAGGTGGATTTGCCGCAGCCGCTTTCGCCGACAAGGCCGAGGGTTTCGCCGCGGTGCAGCTCGAGATCGATGCCCTTCAGTACCTCGAAGCCGGCGCCGGGGTTGAACAGGCTGCCCGCGCCATAGGTCAGGCGGACGCCCTCGGCCTTGACGACGATCTCGTCGGCGGCCGGGGCTTTTGCGGTGGCAGCGACGCTGGCAGCGGCGTCGGCGGGCGGACCTTCGAGCCAGCAGAGCGACTGCAGGCCATCGCTGAAGACGCGGAGTGGCGGCGCTTCTGTAGTACAGCGGGGCAGGGCGCTGGCGCAGCGCGGTGCGAACACGCAACCCCTGGGGGTTTCGAGCAGGCTGGGCGGCCGGCCGGGGATCGGCACCAGCTCGGCGCCCGCCTCGTAATTGGCGGGCGAGGAGGCGAGCAGACCGGCCGTATAGGGGTGAGCCGGGGCGGCGAAGAGCGGGGCGCTCGGTCCCAGTTCCATGCGGCGGCCGGCATACATCACCATCACGTGGTCGGCGATGCTGGAGAGCAGCCCGAGATCGTGGGTGATCATCACCACGGTGGTGCCGCGCTCGCGCCGCATCTCGTCGAGCAGCGTGACGATCTGCGCCTGCACCGTGACATCGAGGGCAGTGGTGGGTTCGTCCGCGATGACCAGCGGCGGGTTGAGGACCAGCGCCATGGCGATCATCACGCGTTGGCGCATGCCACCGGAAAACTGATGCGGGAAACTGTCGAAGCGGCGATCGGCCTCGGTAATGCCGACGCGGGCGAGGAGGTCGACGGCGCGGCGGCGCGCCACCGATTTTTCCACCTTCTCGTGGGCGTGGATCATCTCGGTGATCTGGCTGCCGACGGTGTAATAGGGGTGCAGGCTCGACATCGGATCCTGGAAGATCATGCCGATGCGCGAGCCACGGATGGCCTGCAATTCGGCGGGCTTCAGGCCCAGGAGATTGCGGCCCTCGAACAGCACCTCGCCGGTCACGGTAGCGTTGGGTAGCAGGCCGAGGATGGCCTGGGTCAATACGCTCTTCCCCGACCCGGACTCGCCGGCGATGCCGAACAGTTCGCCGGCTTCGAGCGCGAAGGAGACGTCGCGCACCGCGTGGATCACGCCGTCTTCAGTGGGGATATCGACGCTCAGATGCCGCGCTTCGAGAACTGCCACGCAACCACTCCAGACTGGGCACCGGCGCGTCGCGAACGCTGGTGCAGTATTCGATTGGGCTGAACCGGCTGCACGGTTGACTCGGCCCTTGACCTACCCACCGGCTGTCATCCCTGCGAAAGCAGGGACCCATTTCTCCGCTCGCGCGGGCTGCGAGTTGGATCCCAGCTTTCGCTGGGATGACAGCCGGTGGTGGGGTGATCACGGTAGGTCCACTCGACCACGAGCCCGAAAGATGCCGCTTGTGATCGCCGAAATCGCACTTCCCCTCACCGCGAGGAGAGGGGAAGTGTGGGCGTTCAACCAGCCTCAGCCTATTGCTGCAGCCAGACGTTGGTCCAGTCGCCCTGGACGCCGATCGAGTAGGGCTGGAAGTTCTGCACTGCCGCGCCGTGGTAGAGCACGATCAGGTTGGCGATCAGCGGCACCACCGGCGCATCGGCCATCACCAGCTCGTCGACCTGGGCCCAGAGCGCGCCGACTTCCTCGGGCGTCGTGGCATTGATCGCCTGCTGGGCCAGCTCGTTGGCCTTGTCATTGTTGTAGTCGGTGTAGTTGTAGGTCTGGTGCGTGCCGTCATAGCTGAACTGCGGCTGGAACACCGAGCGCGCGGAGCCGCCGGCCCAATCCGGAGTCCAGCCGACCGGCGCGATATCCCAGGTGCCTTCCTGGGTGTTCACCGGGTTGGTCATGAACTTCGAGTAGTAGTCTGCGGGAGCCACCGGGGTCAGCTCGAGGGTGATGCCGGCCTTGGCCATCGAGGCCTGGATGGTCTGCGCCACCGCCGGCTCGTTGCCCTTATTGCGGAACGGCATTTTCAGCGTGATGCCGTCGGGGAAGCCGGCCTCGGCAAGCAGCGCCTTGGCCTTTTCCGGGTCGCCCTTGGCCTCGGGGGACGGGTAGAGGTCGAACTCGTGATAGCCGAGCACGCCGAGGCCGAAAATGCCGTTGACGGGCTTGGCGATCGACGGCCCGCCCATCTGCTGGACGATCGCGGCCTTGTCGACGGCGTAGTTCAGCGCCTGGCGGACCTTCAGGTCCTTGAGCGCGCCGTTATTATTGCCCGAGACGGTATTGATGAAGATGAAGTTGGTGTTGCCCGACGACACCGTCATCAGCTTTTCGTCGCCTTGGGCAGTCAGCATCTGCAGGATCGCCGGCGGGATGGTGACGTCATAGGTCATGTCGCCGTCGCCCGATTGCAGCTGCTGCATGATGGCGTCGACGGTGAGGCCGAAGGTGATGTCGATCTGGTCGACATAGGCCTTGCGCAGCGGATCGCTGTCGGCGGTCCAGGCCGGGTTGCGCACCAGCTGCAGCGAGGAATCCGGGGTGTAGGCGCCCGGAGTGTAGGGGCCGCTGGCAATGAAGTTGCTGCGGTAATCCGGACCATCCGGCATGTAGTCGAGCACTTCGATCGGCGCCGGGGCGGAGGTGGCGAGCGACAGCATGTAGATGAAGTCGCCGGCGCGCTGCGTCAGCTTGATCACCACGGTCTCATCGTCCGGCGTCTCGATGCCGGTGATGTCGTTGCCCTCGATATAGGCCTTCATCGCCTCGACGGTCGGCTCGACCTTGGAAAAGCCGTCGCAGAACTCGGCCATGCCGGCGACGAGGCTCGAGTAATAGGTCAGCGCCGCCGAGCCGAGCGCCGGGTTGCACATGCGCTTGAAGCCGCGCTCGAGGTCGGCCGAGGTGATCTGGCGCGCGCCCGAGGGGGCGTTCCACTGGGCGCCCTGGCGGATCTTGAAGGTGTAGGTGAGCCCGTCATCGGTCGGCTGCGGCACTTCGGTCGCGAGGTCGCCCTTGGGGGTGATGCGCACCGTTTCGTCGGTCGAAGCCTCGTAGGAGATAAGCTGGCGCGATACGGCGCGCAGGAAATTGTTGGTGGTGACCAGAGCCGCGGAGGTCGGGTCGAAATGGTCGAGATCCTCGGTGCCGAGGATGCGCAACGTGCCGCCGGGCTGGGCGTCCTGCGCCAGGCTTGGCAGGGTCGACAGAGCGGTCGCGACGAGGCCGGCGAGCGCCAGCCGCGGCAGCAGTTTCCGGCGTTTCGGTGTGGTATGCGCCATGGGTTCCCTCCTGATGTGGACGAGCGGCTGCAGAGGGCAGTCGCTCCCGTAGCAGCGATAGTCGACAGCCTGTACGCAGCTTGTCAATAGGAATGTCGACAACTTGCCGACAGTCGCTTTTCATCTTATGAGACTGGCAAAGCCGGACGCCGCGCTGCGTCCCGAACGACGAGTGCGGCCGTTGCCCGCGAGACAGGACAAGACGATGCAAAAGAGCGATTTCCGTGGCGTGTTCCCGGCAATCACCACCAAGATGACGGCTGACCAGGAGGTCGATCTGAGCGCGGTGCGCGCGGATGTCGCCTACCAGATCGAATCCGGCGTCGACGGCGTCATCGTCTGTGGTTCGCTCGGTGAGGCCTCGAGCCTGACGCGCGAGGAAAAGCTCGCCATCGCCAAGGCGGCGATCGAAGAAGCAGCGGGCCGCAGGCCCATCCTTCTCACCATCGCCGAGGATTCGACCCGGGCCGGCGCTTCGCTCGCCGCCGAAGCCGAGAAACTCGGCATCGAGGGGCTGATGGTGCTGCCGGCGATGCGCTATCTCGCCGACGATCGCGAAGTGGTGGCGCATTACCGGGCCATCGCCGCCGCCTCGGGCCTGCCGATCATCATCTATAACAACCCGATCGCCTACGGCATCAACGTCACCGAGGCGATGCTGAAGGAAATGGCGGACGAGCCGAAATTCGTCGCCATCAAGGAATCGACCGGCGATACCCGCCGCATCAACGAGACGCTGCGGGCGCTCGGCGATCGCTATCAGTTGCTGACCGGCGTTGATGACCTGGCGCTCGAAAGCCTGATCCTCGGCTGTTCGGGCTGGATCGCCGGGCTGGTGGTGGCTTTCCCGCGGGAGACTGTGGCCATCTACAAGCTGGCGGCACAGGGGCGGATCCCCGAGGCGATGGAGATCTACCGCTGGTTCCTGCCGCTGCTCAGCATGGATATCGGGCCTAAGTTCGTACAGAACATCAAGCTGGTCGAGGCCATTGTCCGCGGCACCTCGCCGGTGACCCGGGCGCCGCGGCTGCCGCTGGTCGGTGCCGAGGAAGCACGAGTCCGTGCCATCACCGAGGCCGGGCTGAAGAGCCGGCCGGCTCTCTCCAAGTACGGCTTCTGACCATGACCAGACTTCAGGCGCTCCGGGCCCATCTCGGGGCTCTTGGCATCGACGGGGTAATCGTGCCGCGTTTCGATGCCCATCAGGGCGAATATTGCGCGCCGCATGACGAGCGGTTGCGCTATCTCACCGGCTTCACCGGTTCGGCCGGCATCGCGCTGGTGACATCAGGTGAGGCGGTGATCTTCGTCGATGGCCGCTACCAGGTGCAGGTGCGCCAGGAAGTCGATCTCGAGGCGTTCGAGATCTCGCATTTTTATGACTTTCCGCTGGAGCGCTGGCTTGGCGAAAAGCTGCACGGCGGACAACTGACGTTGCCGCGGAACCGGAAGATCGGCTTCAACCCGATGCTGATTCCGTCCGACCTGCATCAGCGGCTCGCGGCAGCGATGCAGCAGGCAGGCGGCGAGCTGGTGCCGCTCGAGGCCGATCCTGTCGACGCGATCTGGCCGGATCAGCCCGAGCCGCCGACCGGGCGGATCAGCAGTTTCGCCAATGCCGGCGAGACGGCTTTGTCGAAGCGCCGCCGCATCGGAGCGCGGCTGGCCGAGCTCGGGGCGGATTTTCTGGTCGAGACGCAGCCGGACAATATCGCCTGGCTGCTCAATGTGCGGGGCAGCGATGTCAAATACACGCCACTGCCGCAGTCTTTCCTGTTGCTCGACAAGAGCGGGGACACCGAGTGGTTCGTCGATGAGCGAAAGCTCCCCAACGATCGGGAGGCCTATGAGCTCGAAGCCGTGACGACGCGTTCGCCGGCCGACCTGCTCGCCGGCATCGCGGCGCGCTCGGGTGGCAAGCGGGCGCTGGTCGATCCGCGTTTCGCCTCGGTGGCGACGGCGCTGGCGGTGACCGGGGTAGGGGGCACGGTGCTCTCGGAGACGAGCCCGATCACCATCGCCAAGGCGATCAAGAACACAACAGAGCTCGACGGCTTCCGCTCGTCACATGTGAGCGACGGCGTAGCGCTCACCGAGTTCCTGAGCTGGCTCGCCGACAATGTCGCGGCCCGCGAGGCGGCCGGCAAGCCGATCACCGAACTCGAAGCCGAGGACAAGCTGCTGGAGTTGCGCTCCCGGGGCGAGGGCTTCGTCGAGCCGAGCTTCCGCTCGATCTCGGCTGCGGCGGCGAACGCCGCGATGTGCCACTACGCCTCGAGCGAAGCGACCAATGCGCCGCTCAGCACCAAAGGCGTCTACCTGATCGATTCCGGTGGGCAGTATCTCACCGGCACCACCGATGTCACCCGCACCACCGCCTTCGCTCCGGTGTCAAACGAGGTGCGCCGCACCTATACCGCCGTGCTCAAAGGCTTCGTGGCGCTGATGACGGCGCAGTTCCCGGTGACGGCGCGCGGCCACCACCTCGATGCACTGGCGCGGCGGCCGCTGTGGGATCTCGGGCTCGACTACGACCACGGCACCGGGCACGGGGTCGGGCACTTCCTTTCGGTGCACGAACACCCGCAGCGCTTCGGCAAGGTGGTGAACAATTACGAGTTCGCGCCCGGCGTGATCATGACCATCGAGCCCGGGTATTACCGCGAAGGCGAGTTCGGGCTCAGGGTTGAGAACCAGGTGGAGACGGTCGCTGCGGCACCGGGGTTCCTGCGTTTCGAGACGCTGACGCTGGCGCCGATCGACCTGTCACTGGCGGATCTCAGTGCGCTGACCCGCGAGGAGGTGGCCTGGCTCGACGGCTATCATGCGCGGGTGCGTGAGACGCTTTCGGACAAGCTGTCGCCATCGGCGCAGGCCTGGCTCGAGCGCATGACGGCGGCGATCGCTCTGTAGTTCTCGGACTCTGCTCCCCCCCTGGAGCACGCAGTGGCGCCGCGGGGGAGGGGAGCAGCAGGCATAGCCGGAAGCAGCCGTTGCAATCCCCCGTGGAACCGGCTTTCTAGCGCCGATAAGGCTGAATGCAGGAGAATCGTCGTGGCTGCAATGCGCGGGGCGACAAAGAAGGGCAAGGCGCCGCCGAGTGACGGCGAGCCGGTGCGGGTGCGCGGGCAGGGGGCGCAGACCGTCTATGAGAAGCTGCGCCAGTCGATCCTCGATCTGACGCTGGAGCCGGGTAGCGCGCTGGACGAAGTGGGCTTGTCGGCGCAGTTCGACATGTCGCGCACCCCGATCCGCGAAGCGCTGGTGCGGCTCTCGGCCGAGGGGCTGGTGACGACGCTGCCCAACCGCAGCACCATCGTCTCGTCGATCGATTTCGTGCGGTTGCCGATCTATTTCGAGGCGCTCACCCTGATGTATCGGGTGACCACGCGCGGCGCCGCGGTGCACCGGCGTGACAGCGACATGGTAGCGATCCGCAAGCTCCAGGCCGCCTATGCCGAGGCGGTGCAGCAGCGCGACGCGCTGAAGATGATCCAGTCCAACCGCGATTTCCACGTGGCGATCGCAGCGGCCGGCGGCAACAGCTATTTCACCGGACTGTTCACCCGGCTCTTGGACGAAGGGCGGCGGATTCTGCGGCTCTACTACCAGAGCTTCGACGACACCCTGCCGCGCCAATATGTCGATGAGCACGAGGCAATGGTGGCGGCGGTTGCCGCCGGCGACGCCGAGCTCGCGGATAAGCTGGCCGCCGAACACGCCGCGCAGATCGTGCGGCAGATCCAGAGCTACATCGCGCGGGACACGACCTCGCATATCAGCCTGGCGTCGTAGGGCGCACAAGGCCATCAGTCGGGCGCCCTCCCCCGCAAGCGGGAGAGGGACGCCGACTGCAATGTCCGCGTTACCCCTCTGCCAGCGGCAGCGTCATCGAGAATTTTGCGCCGCCGGTGGAGGACTCCGTGACCGCCACGCGGCCTTTGTGGCGCTGGACGATCGAGGCGACGAGGTTGAGGCCGAGGCCGGCGCCGGTGGCCAGCGGCTTGATGCGGTAGAACGGCTCGAAAATGCGCTCGCGGTCGGCTGGGGCGATGCCGGGGCCGTCGTCCATCACCGAGATGGTGCCGCTGGTGCTGACCTCGACGACGATCTGGCCGTGGTTGGCGGCGTGGACGATGGCGTTCTGCACCACATTGGCGAGGGCGCGGGTGAGGCTGCCTTCGTCGCCGCGGATCGTCACCGGCGCATCCGGCGCGTTGAGCCCCAGTTCATAGCCGGCGTTGAGGGCGAGCGGCGCGAGATCGCTGACCACGGTGCCGGCGAGTTCGACCAGGTCGAGCGGCTCCATCGTGGTTTCACCCAGGTCCATGCGCTGCAGGTCGAGCAGCTGGTCGGCGAGGCTCGAGAGGCGGGCGACATCCATCAGCAAACGGGCCTTTTCGGGGAACGGCTCGGCGGTCTCCAGCCGGGTCTGGAGGATGGCGATCGGGGTGCGGAGTTCATGCGCGGAATCGGCGAGGAAGCGCTCGCGCTGCGCATAGGCCTTGTCGAGCCGCGCGAGTCCGCCATTGACCGCGTCGACCAGGGCGCGGACCTCCTGCGGCACGTTCTCCGTGGGCAGTTGCGTGCCACGCGCATCGATGTCGATCAGTTCGGCCTGTTCGGCCGCCTGCTTCAGGCCACGCAGCTCACGCCGGATCACCCGGGGGATGATGATGGCGGCGGCGATGGTGGTGATGGCGAGCAGGGACAGGCTGAACAGGGCCCAGAACCCGGCGACGAACGACACGACGCCGATGGTCCGCCCGCCACCCGACGCGACCATGACATCGCCGATCTGGCTGCGGTGCCGTTCGAGCTGCAGCGCATCCACCGGGGACCCGGCGCGCGGGCGAACGTCGACCGAAGCGAACTCCCAGAGGGCGGTGTTCAGCTCGTCGTAAAACACCGGAATCTTGCCGAGCGAAACCACGGTGCCAGCCTCGGTCGAGGCGAGGAACCAGACCCCGGGCTTGTCGGCGATCAGCTGCTTGAGCTTGGGTGTCATCTCCACCTGGGCGCCGCCGCCGGGAGTGGGGCGGATCGCTTCGGCGAAAATCTCGGGGTTGCCCGGATCGAGCGGCGGCGCCTCGATGTAGCGAAGCGCCGGATAGATGCCGAGCGGGAACACCACGAGGCCGAAGAACAGCAGCAGGGCGACAGCCTGCACCTGGATCATGCGGCGGGTGAGGCGCCGTTCGAGGCGGACGGGTTTGGCTTCGCGGATCATGATTGCCTGAGGAGGTAGCCGACGCCACGCACCGGATGGATTTCGACACTGCTGCCGGCCTCGGCAAGCTTGCGCCTGAGGCGCGAGATATGGGCTTCGAGCGAGTTGGACTGGATCTCGTCGTCCGAACCGTAGACGTCTTCCTCGAGCACGGCGCGGCGCACGGTGCGGCCGGACCGGCGCATCAGGCTTTCGAGCACCAGGTACTCACGGCGCGGCAGATCGACCTTTTCGCCATCGACGAACACATCGCCGTGGTTGAGATCGAGCGACAGGTTGCCCATGCTGAGCGGCGCGGTTTCCACCTGGCTGGGCCGGCGCAGCACGGCGCGCAGCCGTGCCACCAGTTCGTCGACGACGAAGGGTTTGGCCAGATAATCGTCGGCGCCGAGGTTCAGACCCTCGATGCGATGGTTGGCGCCACCCATGGCCGAGAGCACGACGATCGGGGTGTGGGGCCGGCGCTTCCTGATATGGGCGATCAGCGAGGCGCCGTCGCCATCGCCCAGCTGCCGGTCAAGGATGACGAGGTCATGTGCCACCGTCTCGATCGCCTCGATGGCGAACTCGATCGAGGGCACGTGATCGGTGATGAAATCGTGCCTCGCGAGCGCGGTGCGCAGCAAGGCCGCCATGTCGGGCTCGTCTTCAACCAGCAATAGCCGCATCGGCACCTCCTTCGTCGTCATCGCCGATCAAGCTTGCCGAAAGCTTGCGCCGCGCCGGGTGCACTGCGCATCCGACCCATGCGCGCCGCGCCGGGGCCACGCAAGGTTCATGCAAGCTTGGCGGCAGAAAAGCCATCGCTCGCAATGCCCGGGGTCGCTCTTGCGATCCCCACGACCCCAGGGCGGCGAGACGTTTGGACCCATCTACCTGAGGACTGCGCCATGGACGAGCCCGCAATCCAGCCCGCCCCGAAGCCCGAGTGGGCGCTGAGCCGGCGCGAACTCAAAAAGCGGGCGCTGCTGGCGGCCGGCATCCAGCCGACGCGCTTCCCCTGGATGTGGGCCGGCGCCGCCGTGGTGGTGGTCGGCCTCGCGGTGTTCGTGTTGCCGCAGTTCCTTGCGCCGCAGGCCTCGACGCCGACCGAAACCGCCGCACCGGCCGCGGATGTGGTGAAGCGGCTGCTCAGCATCGACGTCGCGACGGCCCAGCCGTCGACCTTGTCGGAAACGCTGAAGGCGACGGGCTCGCTGATGCCGCGGCGTTCCATTGCCATCGCCTCGCAGGTCAACGGCACGCTGAAGAGCGTCGATGCGCGCATCGGCGACCAGGTGAAAGCCGGCGACGTGCTGGCGATGGTCGATGTCGAGACCTCTGAGATCCAGCTCAGCCAGCAGCGCAGCACTGCCGCGGCGACGCGGGCGCAACTGGCGCAGGCCGAGAACCAGCTCGAGCGCACCTTGCGGCTCGCCGATAGCGGCCTCACCCCCAGCGCCACGGTGGAATCCGAGAAAGCCTCGATCGAGGCGCTGAAGGCCAACCTCGCAGCGCTCGAGGCGCAGGTCGCCGGCGCCGAGCTGGTGATCCGCAACGCCACCATCACCGCGCCGTTCGACGGCATCGTCGCGGCGCGCTCGATCGAACCCGGCCAGCTGATCACCTCGGGCGCCGCGTTGTTCGACCTCGTCGATCTCTCGATGATGGAAATGACCGCCTATGTGCCGGTGAGCGCCAGCCCGAAACTGTCGCCCGGCCAGCCTGTCACCCTCACGGTCGAGGGACTGCCGGGCCGGAGTTTTGCCGCGACGGTCGAGGGCGTCAGCCCGGTCGCGGCCAAGGGCACCCGCACCGTGCCGGTGCTGATCTCGGTGCCCAACCCCGGGGCAGAGCTGCGCGGCGGCATGTTCGCCTCGGGCAGCATCGTCATCGAGGAAGCGAAGGGAGCGTTTGCCGTCCCCGACGCCGCCCTGCGTGAGGATGCCGAAGGGCGCTATGTGCTGAAGATCGTCGACGGCGCCCTGCTGCGCCAGCCGGTCGACGTGGCGCGCCAGTGGGCGTTGAGCCGGATGACCGAGCTCGCCTCGGGCCTCGCGGCCGGCGAAAGCTATGTCGCGGCCCAGCTCGACGATCTGAAGCCCGGTATGCGCGTCACCGTGGTGGAGAACTGAGCCATGTTCCTCACCAAGATCAGCGTCCGCCACCCGGTTTTCGCCACCATGGTCATGGTGGCGCTGCTGGTGTTCGGCCTCTCCTCCTATTCGCGCCTCTCCATCGAGCAGATGCCCAATATCGACCTGCCGGTCGTCGCCGTGGTGGTCAACTATCCCGGCGCCTCTGCGCAATCGGTCGAGAACGACATCATCAAGCCGATCGAAGACGCGGTGAACTCGATCAGCGGCATCGATACGCTGCAATCGATCGCGCAGCAGAACGCGGCGATGATCATCATGATGTTCGACATGGAGGTGAGCTCGGTCGACGCGGTGCAGGAGGTGCGCGACAAGATCGCCGGCATCGAAGCGAACCTGCCCGATAATGCCGACAAGCCGCGGGTGCTGCGGTTCGACCCCAACGCCATGCCGATCATGTCGCTGGCCATCCGCTCCGACACGCTCAGCGCGCGCGAGCTGACCCAGTTGGCCGATGATGTGGTGGTCAACCGGCTGCGCAATATCCCCGGCGTCGGCAGCGCCGATCTCGTCGGCGGCGTGCCGGCGCAGCTCGACGTGCTGGTCGATCCGGACCGGCTCGACGGCTTCGGCGTCAGCATGTCCGAGGTGATCTCGGCGATCCGCCAGAATAATCTCGACCTGCCGGCCGGCACCATCACAGAGGGCGCGGTGTCGCGCGCCATCCAGGTCGAGGGCCGGCTCGAGGATGTCGAGGATTTCCGCAACATCATCGTGTCGCGCACCGGCGGCCAGGCGGTGCGGCTGGGCGATGTGGCGACCATCACGCAGGGGCAGGGCGACGAGGAAAGCCTCGCCTTCATCAATGGCGAGCGGGCGCTGGCGATCAACATCATCAAGGTGCAGGGCGCCAACACTGTCGGCGTGGCCAAGGCCGTGCACCAGGAGATCGAACGGCTCGCGGAACGCGAGCTGCCCGAGAGCGTCAGCATCGACGTGGTGGCCGACAATGCCGTGCCGGTGGAGCAGTCGTTCCACACGGTGCAGAACATGATCGTCGAGGGCGCGGGGCTCGCCGTGCTGATCGTCTTCCTGTTCCTCAACTCGTGGCGCTCGACCGTCATCACCGCGCTGACGCTGCCGATCTCGATCATTGGCACCATGACGGTGCTGTTCGCGCTCGGCTTCACCCTCAACATGATGACGCTGATGGCGCTGTCGCTGTCGGTGGGCATCCTGATCGACGACGCGATCGTGGTGCGCGAGAACATCATGCGGCACCTGCATATGGGCAAGAACCACGTGCAGGCGGCGCTCGACGGCACCAACGAGATCGGCCTCGCGGTGCTGGCGACGACGCTCTCCATCGTTGCGGTGTTCCTCCCCGTCGCCTTCATGGACGGCATCATGGGGCGGTTCTTCCTGCAGTTCGGCGTCACCGTCTCGGTGGCGGTGCTGATCTCGCTGTTCGTCGCCTTCACGCTCGACCCGATGATGTCGTCGGTATGGCACGACCCGGATTCCGAACCGGGCGCCAAGCGCGGCCCGCTCGGTCGGGCGGTGGCGAAGTTCGACCATTTCTTCGAGTGGTGCGCCGGCGGCTATCGGGCGCTGCTGCGCTGGTGCCTGAGACATCGGATGACGACGCTCGCCACGGCGGTGGTGCTGTTCTTTGCCAGCTTCGCTTTGGTGCCGCTGGTCGGCTTCGAGGTGACGCCGGCGACCGACAACAGCGAGTTCCAGGTCGAAGTGGAGACGCCGCAGGGCTCCTCGCTCGACTATACCGGCCAGAAGGTCCGGCAGGTGGAAGCGCTGCTGCGCACCCTGCCCGAAGTGAAGCGCACCTATGCCACCGTCGCCGGTGGGCAGGGCGTATCGAGCAACAATGCCGGCACCGTCGTCGTCACCATGGTGCCGCCGGGCGAACGCCAGCTGATGCCGCACGAAATGACCGGACCGGTGCGCGAACTGCTGGCGCAGGTCCCGGGCGTGAAGACCATTGTCGGCGTCTCGAGCGGCTTTGGCAGCCTGAGCAAGCCGATCCAGGTCACCGCCTATGGCGATAGCTTTGCGGTGCTGGGCGATCTGACCGACCAGCTGGCGGCAAAGCTTGCCGAGATCCCCGGCCTCACCGATATCGAAACCTCGCTCGATGCGGCGCAGCCGATCGTCGGCATCCGGGTCAACCGCGAGCTCGCCAGCGAAGCCGGCATCTCGCTGCAGCAGGTGGGCGCGGTGCTGCAGCCGATGCTATCAGGCGAACAGGTCAGCGAATGGACCTCGCCGGCCGAGGAAACCTACAAGCTGGTGGTGCGGCTGCCGGAAGGCGAGCGCAACAGCGTCGAGCTGCTCTCCAACCTGCCGATCAGCCGCAATGACAGCGCGGTGATCCGGCTCGGCGACATTGCCGATATCGAAACCTCGACCGGCCCGGCCGAGATCAACCGGCAGGACCTGTCGCGGCAGGTGACGGTCGACGCCAATATCAGCGGCGCCAATATCGGCGAGCTGATGCCCAAGATCCAGGCGGCGATCGACGCGATCGAGATGCCCGCGGGCTACCGGATGTCGATGGGCGGCGATGCCGAGCAACTGGGCGATATCGGCTCGTCCGCCGGTTCGGCGCTGCTGCTCGCGGTGGTGTTCATCTACCTGGTGCTGGCCAGCCAGTTCGGCAGTTTCGTCCAGCCCATTGCCATCATGATGGCGCTGCCGCTGTCGCTGATCGGCGTGCTGGTCGGGCTGCTGATCGGTGGTTCGACGCTCAACATGATGTCGATGATCGGCTTCATCATGCTGATGGGCCTCGTGGTGAAGAACGCCATCCTGCTGGTCGACAATGCCAACCAGCATGTGCGCGAGGGCTGGAACCTCTATGACGCGCTGGTCGAGGCCGGCGGCACCCGCTTCCGCCCGATCATCATGACGACGCTCGCCATGGTGTTCGGCATGCTGCCCTTGGCGCTCAGCCTCCACGAGGGGTCGAGCCAGAACGCGCCGATGGCCCATGCAGTGATCGGCGGGCTGATCAGCTCGACGCTGCTGACGCTGGTCGTCGTTCCCGTGATGCTGACCTACACCGACTCGTTGAGCGGACTGGTCAAGCGTGTGCTGCGTCGGCGCAAGCCGGCGCAGCATTCCCCTACGCCCGAGGCGGCTGAGGTCGTCCCGCACTGATCCGATAACCCAAGGACTGATCATGATCACTGCACCGGCTTTGCAGGCGCGCTCCGCGCGCCTGCCCCGACTGCTCGTTGCCGTCAGCATCGCGGCGCTGCTGGCGGGCTGTTCCCCGCTCGCCTACCAGAAACCGCAGATGGCGGTGGCGACGAGCTTCAGCGCCTCGCCCGGCGCCAAGGCTTCGGTCGACAACAGCAACAAGGCGTGGTGGACGGCGTTCCGCGACCAGCGGCTGAGCCGGCTGATCGATCGCGGGCTTGCCCAGAACCTCTCGATCGCCCAGGCGGTGGAGCGGATCAACGAAGCCAATGCCGGGATGATCGCCGTCGGCGCCACCGTGCTGCCCTCGGCCTCGGGCAGCGTCACCGGGCGCGAAAGCGGTGGCTCGGGCGCTTCGAGTTCGTCGGTGACCTATGGTGCCACGGCGTCGTGGATGCTCGACCTGTTCGGGCAATACGGCAATTCGCGCCGGGCCGCCGAGGCCAATCTCGATGGGGCGTACCTCTCGGCCGACACGGCGCGGCTGGCCTTCCTGTCGGAACTCACCAACGCCTATATCGACCTGCGCTACTATCAGGAATCGCTGGCGCTGACTCGCTCGAGCCTTGCCACCCGCCAGCAGACGCTCGAGCTGACGCAGTCGCTGCTCAAGAACGGGGCCGGCTCGCAGCTCGATGTGCTGCAGGCGCAGAGCGCGCTCGATGCGGCGTCGCTGCAGCTGCCGAGCCAGGAGCTCGGGTTCGTGCGCAGCCTCAACCGGCTGGCGACGCTCACCGCGCAATCAACGAGCGCGATTGAGAAGGACCTGATCAAGGGCGCGCCGCAGCCCTGGCCGCGGGCCAAGGTGAATGCCGGGGTTCCGGCCGACCTGATCCGGCAGCGCCCGGACATCCAGGCGGCCGAGCGGGCGCTGCTGGCGGCGACCGCCAATGCCGGGATCGCCGAGGCGCAGCTGTATCCGTCGATTACGCTCAGCGGCAATATCCAGCTGGCGGCGTTGGCCGGCGGCAACACCACCAGCTGGGGGTTCGGGCCGACGCTCAACCTGCCGTTCCTCGATGGCGGGCGGGCCAAGGCCAACCACCAGGCGGCGTTGTCGAAAGTGAACCAGGCCTATCTGAGCTGGCAGAGCGCGGTGCGCGGCGCCATCGAGGAGACCGAAAACGCGCTGGCCGCGGTGCGCCGCGACGGCCGCAGCATCGACGCGGCGACCAAGGTGTCCGACAGCGCGCAGCGGCAGCTCGAGCTGGCGCGCAAAAGCTACCAGGAAGGGCAGGGGCAGATCCTCGACGTGCTCAATGCCGAACGCAGCCTGTTCGACGCCAAGGCCCAACTGGCCACGTCGACGCGGCAGTATGCCAGCAATTATGTGGCGCTGAATGTCGCGATCGGCGGCGGGATCGGGGCGTTGCCGGCAGGGAAGTAAGGGGTTGGCACTAGCGGTGCGGCGATCCTCCCCCGCGTGGCGGGGGAGGGGGACCAGCGAAGCTGGTGGGGGGCCGCGCCCAAGCTGGCGACTCTTGCCGCCCCCTCCACCGCCTCCGGCGGTCCCCCTCCCCCGCCACGCGGGGGAGGATTAGGAGAGGTCGGTGCACGTTCCCCGGCTACCGCTCCGGCATCCCCGCCTCCACCCAGCGAACGAACAGTGCGATCTCTTCATCCGCCAGCGGGTAGCTCAGGAACGGCATGCGTGGGGTGCTGATGCCCTTGAGCCGGCGGATCAGTTCGCTCCCTTCGGGGTCGCCCGGCAGCAGCACCGGGCCATCCTTGCTGCCGGCCATCGCCAGGGCGTAGCTGTCGAGGCGGAGGCCGCGCCCGGCGCCCTGGGCGGAATGGCACATTACGCAGTGCTTGGTGACGATGGCGTTGATGTCCGACCAGGTTGGGGGCTTGCCCGCCGCTTCGGCGGCCACCGTCGCCGAAGCGAGGCAGATCAGGAGTAGAGCGACAAAAGTCCGTTTCACGATGGCGACCAAAGTCAGTGTTCCTGAGAGACGGTGAAATCGAGCGTGCGAACAATTTCTAGCACATCGAAAGTCGATATGCGCGAATTGCAGCCTGCTGGACGCAGATCGTCTTTCCAACGACCTGCACTGTCTGATGAATTTGGCCTCAGCTGTTACTGGTGGCGCTTGCTTGCGGCGTGATATGTTGTTCCGGCAGCCACGGGCCGCACGCCTGTGGCGTCTCGCGTGGGAGGAAGAACATGAGAGGACTAGCTCTGTTTGCACTGGCTGCTTCGTTCTGCCCAATGGTTGCATTGGCCGCCGATGTCAGCCTCGACGACATGCGCAAGGCGGTGGACAAGTACAAGGACGTGAAGGTGGCGCTGGCCGATGGCTACATTCTGCCCGAGAATCACTGCGTGTCTGCCGCCAATTCCGGGTTGCCGGCCGAGCTTGGCGCCATGGGGCTCCACTACATTCACCCGGGCTTGCTCGAGATCACCGGCACCGCGCCCAAGGTCGACGGCAAGAGCACCCACACCGACTGGATGAAGCCGTCGGTGCTGATCTACGAGCCGCAGGCCGATGGCACGCTCGAGCTGGTGGCAGTGGAGAACCTGGTGTTTCAGGCGGCCTGGGATGCGTCGGGCAAGACCGAGGAGCTGGTGCTCAACGGCCGGCATTGGGACCATATGGCCGACGACCCGGCGACCGCCGGCGACGAGGCCCATGGCTTCATGCCGCATTACGACCAGCATGTCTGGCTCTACCGCACCAATCCGGCGGGCGACCTGATGCCGTTCAACCCGGCGGTCACGTGCGACAACGCTGAACACAAGATGTAGACGGAAGCGGAAATCGGCAGTCAGCGCGCCCTCTCCCGCAAGCGGGAGAGGGACGCCGACTGCGCCGGTGGTGCTAGATCCCTACAGAATTCTCCGCCCGTGCCGCAAACTCCCGTCGTGCCGTAACGATGCGGTCGCGGTTGTTCAGGGCGATCGAGCCGAGCCGCTTGACCCCGCCGACCAGTTCTTCGCCCAATTCCGTAAGTTCGTACTCGACCCGCGGCGGAATGGTGGCGAAGGCGGTGCGCTCGACGAAGCCGTCGCGTTCCAGTTCCCTGAGCGTCGCCGCCAACTGCTTCTGGGCCACGCCGCCGACATCGCGGGCGATTTCGCCGAAGCGCAGCCGGCCGGTTTCCAGCGCCACCAGCACCGGCACGGTCCAGCGCGCTCCGGTCAGGTCGAACACGTCGCGGACGATGGTCAGGTCTGGTTTGGTCATTCTGCGGCACCTCGATTCACACCGGAGCACCTTGCGCCAGCAAGCTTGCGACAGGCTTGCAGATGCGGGCAGGGCGGCGACTGATCCTCCGCTATCGCCCCACTCGAGGTGTCATCCCAGCGAAAGCTGGGACCCAACCATCAGTTGGAGCAGGCGGCGAGATGGGTCCCCTGAGCTGGGATGACATCCGGTGGTGCGGGAGGGTGAGTGCCAAAGCACGCCAAGTCGCGCACAGTTGTGGCGAGCTAGTCCTTGTCGGACGGCTTCGCCTCCTTAGCTTCCTCGATGCGATCGCGGAACAGCGTGGCCCGGGCCAGCAGCATGAGCGTCACCGGGGTCGTCACCGTGACGAACAGGAAGATCACCAGCTCGTGGATCACCAGCCGCTGCTGGGTCACCGTGAAGAAGATCGCCGAAGCGAGGAGGATCAGGCCGCCGCCCATGCTGGTGCCCATGGTGGGGGCATGGATGCGGCGGTAGAAATCGGTGAAGCGGACGAGGCCGAGGCACCCGGCCATGGTGAGCCCGGCGCCGACGACGACGCAAACCGAGACCAGGATGGAAAGCCAGAGCGGCAGCGCGTCGATCATTCGATCACCTCGCCGCGCATCAGGAATTTGGCCAGCGCCACCGTGCCGACGAAGCCGAGCAGCCCGATCAGCATGGCGAGTTCGAAATAGATCTGCGAACCGGTGCGGATGCCGAGCGTCACCAGCAGCAGCAGGCCGACGACATAGAGCGCGTCGAGCGCCAGGATCCGGTCCTGGGCGCGCGGGCCGCGCACCATGCGGTAGAGCGTTGCAAGCATGCCGATGCCCAGCATCAGCTGTGCGGCGAAGAGGCTCCAGTCGAGGATCATCTGGCTCATTCGAAAATCTCCAGCAGCAACCGCTCGTAGCGATGCCTGACGGTCGCCACCCACGCATCCTTGTCGATGAGGTCGAGCACGTGGATCAGCACGGTGTTGCGCTCGCCATCATACTCGAGCCAGGCGCTGCCCGGCGTCGCGGTGAGGAGGCACGCCAGCACCGCCAGCCCGAACTGGTTGGTCAGCTGCAATTCCATCTTGATGAAGCCCGCGGAGGGTTCGGCCCTGGGGTTGATGAGGATCAGCAGCACCGCGATGTTGGAGCCGATGATGTCGATGCCGGCGACCACCACCAGCTGCAACAGGCTGGTGAGGCGCCGGAAACGCACGCGCCCCGGCAGGATGGCGCTGGCAGCGAGCGCGACTGCAACGGCGACAGCACCACCGAGGAGGATCTGGCCGAAGCCGATCGATTGCTGCAGCACCAGCCACATCAACAGCAGCAGCGCGGCCAGAACCGGGTAGGGGAACAGCCGCTTCATGGCGCGGCCTCCGTGGGCAGCACCACATCCATATAGCCCTGCGGCGAGTGGATGAACGCCGCCGTCTCGGCAAAGAACGCCATCGCCGGACCGGCGGCCAGCGCCAGGAGCACGCAGAGCGTCAGCAGCATAACGATAGGCGCGAGCTCTGCGGTGCGGACCCGCGGCACGTCGCTGTCGGGCAGCGAGGTCCAGAAGATGTTGATGCCGTTGCGCACCATCGCCACCAGCACCAGGAACCCCGAGCCGATCAGCGCCGCGATGAACCACCAGGTGGCGGCGGTCGGCCCGGCGCCGAGCGCTGCCGAGATCATGGCGAATTTCGACACGAAACCGGAGAGCGGCGGCAAACCGGCCATGATCAGCGCAGCGATGGCAAAGCACCAGCTGACCAGCGTCGCAGCGCCGGGCACGGTGCGGCTTACCTCGTCGCTGTCATCGGGCACCTCTTCCTCGTCGCCGTAGATTTCGAGCGACACCGCCAGCACCTGCGCTTCGGCCGGCAGGATCTGGTCGATCACATCCTTGAGCAGGAACAGCGCCCCCGCGGCGAGGGTGGCGACCACCACATAGTAGAGCGCCCCGCTGGTCACCCCGGGCGCGTTGTAGCCGACAGCGAGGAGGAGGGTGCCGGCGGAGACGAGGATCAGGTAACTCGCCAGCCGGTCGAGCGCCTTGCTCGACAGCGCGCCGATGCTGCCATAGGCGATGGTCGCCAGCCCCAGCACCAGCAGCACGCTCTGCCCGAACGCCAGTTCCGGGCCCGAAGCGTTGGCGAAGACCAGGGTCCAGAGTCTCAGGATGGCATAGAACCCCACCTTGGTCATCACCGCGAACAGGGCCGCGACGGGCGGGGCGGCCGAGGAATAAGTGCGCGGCAGCCAGAAATGCAGCGGCCAGGAGCCGGCCTTGATCAGGAAGGCGACCCCGAGCACTGCGGCGCCGGCATCGAACAGCCCGCGATCGTCAGGCGCGATCAGCGGCACGGCGCGGGCGATGTCGGCCATGTTGAGGGTGCCGGTGGTGGCATAGATCAGCGCCACGCCGATGAGGAACAGGAACGAGGCGACGAGGTTGATGGCGATGTAGTGCAGCGCCGCCTTCACCTGGTTGCGGCCGCCGCCATGCAGCGTCAGCCCGTAGGACGCGGCCAGGAGCAGTTCGAAGAAGACGAACAGGTTGAACAGGTCGCCGGTGAGGAAGGCGCCGTTGAGCCCCATGGTCAGGGCATGGAACAGCGGGAAGAAGTTGCTGCCGCGGCTGTGCCAGCGCGCCGAGGCATAGAGCAGGGCCGCGAGCGACAGGATCGAGGTGACCAGCACCATCACCGCCGCCAGCCGGTCGGCGACCAGCACGATGCCGAACGGCACTGGCCAGTTGCCGAGCGGGTAGACTGCCGCGAGGTTCCCATCCGATCGCGCCAGCACCACCAGCAGCAGGATCGAAACCAGCAGCAGCACGACGCTGAAGGCGAGGTTGAGCCGCACCCGGCTGATGGGGCGGAGGTTCCCCAGCAGCAGGTTGGCGATGACCGCCGCCATCGGCACGAGGATCGGCAGGATGGCGATGTGGTTGAGCTCGGCCATCAGTCGAGCTTCCCATCGACATGGTCATTGCCGGTCAAGCCGCGGGCGGCCAGCAGCACCACGAGGAAGAGCGCCGTCATGGCAAAGCCGATGACGATGGCGGTGAGCACCAGGGCCTGCGGCACCGGGTCGACATAGTCGGCCGGGTTGGCGTTGGCGCCATCGAGGATCGGCGCGGCATCCATGCGCAGCCGGCCCATGGCGAGAATGAACAGGTTCACCGCGTAGGAGATCAGCGACAGCCCGATGATCACCTGGAAGGTGCGGGGGCGCAGGATCAGGTAAACGCCGGAGGCAGCAAGCACGCCGATGGCGGCAGCGAGGATCAGTTCCATTTGGCCAGCCCCTCGCGTTCCCTGGGTTTGGCCGATCCGGCAGGCTTGGGCCGGCGGATCGACTGGTGCGCCAGCGCAATCAGCATCAGCACCGTGGCGCCGACCACCAGGGCGAAGACGCCCAGGTCGAACAGCAACGCGGTGGCCAGCGGGATCTTGCCGATCAGCGGGATCTCGGCATAGGCGAAGGCCGAGGTGAGGAACGGCGCGCCGAGCGCCATCGCCCCGAGCCCGGTCAGCATGGCGAGCCCGAGACCCCAGCCGATCCACAGCACCGGCAGGACGCGCAGCCGCTCTTCGACCCAGCGGGTGCCGTGCGCCATGTATTGCAGGATGAAGGCCAGCGACATGATGATGCCGGCGATGAAGCCGCCGCCGGGCAAGTCGTGGCCGCGCAGCAGCATGTAGATGGCGATCAGGATCACCACCGGGAACAGCCAGCTCATGATCAGCGCCGGGATGCGCAGGAAATCGTCGGCGACGCGCTGCCCCTCGGCGCTGCCATCGAGCAGGCGCTGCTGCTCGGGCCGCTCGGCGCTGTCGACGGCCGGCCGGAAGCGGCGCAACAGGCCGAACACAGTCAGCGCCACGACGCCCAGCACGGTGATCTCGCCCATGGTGTCGAAGCCGCGGAAATCCACCAGCATGACGTTGACCACATTGGTGCCGCCGCCCTGCTTGTAGGCGTTGGCGAGGAAGAACTCCGAGATCCCCGGCGGCGCGCTACGGGTCATGATGGCGTAACTGGCAAGCGCTGCACCGAGCCCTACCAGCACGGCGAGGCCGACGTCGCGAGCCCGGCGCAGCCGCATCTTCATGGTCAGGTCGTCGGGCACAGGCAGGCGCTTGGGCAACCAGCGCAGGCCGAGCAGGATCAGCACCGTGGTGGCGATTTCGGCGAGGAGCTGGGTCAGCGCCAGGTCGGGGGCCGACAGCCAGGCAAAAGTGATGCAGGTGGCGAGCCCGGCGCCGCCCATCAGGATCATCGCCGCCAGCCGGTGGAACTTCGCCTGCTGCGCGGCGGCGATGGCGCTGATGCCGCCCAGGAGCCAGACGAGGCCGAGCACCGGATCGAAGCTTTGCGGCAGCGGCAGGTTGCCCATGCGGGCCCAGCTGGCCGCGACGCCGGCGGCGAGCGCCAGCAGCACGACGATGAAGATCTGCGGTTGCAGCCGCTGCGTGCCGAACAGCTCGATGAAGCTGCGCGCCCATTTGTTGGTGGCATTCAGCAGCAGGCGCTCGAAGATGCGCTGGCCGCGGAAGCGGGTCAGGAACGGCAGCCCGTCGACATCGCGGAAGCGCCGGTAATAGGGCACGTAGATCACCACGCCGCCGAGCATGGCGAGGAGACTCATCAGCAGCGGCCAGTTGAAGCCGTGCCAGACCGAGAGGCTGTAATAGGGGGTGTCGGCGCCGAGCACCGACTGTACCGCCGCGGCGAGGAACGGTCCGATGGTGATGCCGGGGATGATGCCGACCGCGAGGCAGACCACGACAAGCAGTTCCATCGGCCGGCGCATCAGCGCCGGCGGTTCGTGCGGCACTCGGTCGAGCTCGGTCGGCGGCGGCCCGAAGAACACGCCATGCACGAACTTGATCGAGTAGGCGACGCTTAGCATGCCGGCGATGGTCGCGCCGATCGGCAGCGAGTAGTTGACGAAGATGTCGGGGTGGAACTCCGCCGTCTCGGTGAAGAACATCTCCTTCGAAAGGAAGCCGTTGAGCAGTGGCACCCCGGCCATGGCGCCGCTGGCGATGATGGCGAAGGTGGCCGTGAACGGCATCAGCCGCCACAGGCCGCTGAGCTTGCGCACGTCGCGGGTGCCGGTTTCGTGGTCGATGATCCCCACCACCATGAACAGCGACGCCTTGAAGGTGGCGTGGTTGGCGATGTGGAAGATCGCAGCGACGGCGGCGAGCGGCGTGCCCATGCCGAGCAGCGTGGTGATGAGGCCGAGATGGCTGATGGTCGAATAGGCGAGGAGGCCCTTGAGGTCGCGCTGGAACAAGGCCGCGGCCGCGCCGAAGATCAGCGTGGCGAGCCCGGTATAGGTGACGATGGCGAACCACAGCTCGGAATCCGACATCACCGGCCAGAAGCGGGTGAGGAGGAACACGCCGGCCTTCACCATGGTCGCCGAGTGGAGATAGGCCGAGACCGGGGTCGGCGCCGTCATGGCATTGGGCAGCCAGAACTGGAAAGGGAACTGTGCGCTCTTGGTGAAGGCGGCGAGCAGGAACAGGATCAGCGTCACCGGGTAGAGCGGGCTATCGACCAGCGTGCTGCCCGAGGCCAGCACGTCATCGAGCTCGTAGCTGCCCACGATATGGCCGACGAGCAGCATGGCGACGAACAGCGCCAGCCCGCCCATACCGGTGACGATCAGCGCCATGCGGGCGCCATCGCGCGCGTCGCCGCGGTGGTACCAGTAGCCGATGAGCAGGAACGAGACGAGGCTGGTCAGCTCCCAGAACACGGCGAGCTGGATGATGTTGCCGGAGAGCACGAGCCCCAGCATCGCCCCCATGAAGGCGAGCAGCAGCGCATAGAAGCGCGCCACCGGATCCTTGGGTGACATGTAGTAGCGCGCATAGAGCACGACGAGCAGGCCGATCAGGGTGATCAGCACGCAGAACAGCCAGGCGAGGCCATCCATGCGCAGCGTCAGGTTGAGCCCGAGCTGCGGGATCCACTCGATGCGATGCACGATGGCGCCGCCTGCGGAAATCTGCGGGAACAGCAGCAGCGTGACGAGGAAGAGCAGGGCCGCGACGCCGCCGGCGACGTATACCGCTCCTGAGGATAATCGACCCTGCAGCGCATAGGCGAGGATGCATGCCAGAAATGGCAAGGCACATAGTGTTCCCAATGCGACGTCAGGCGAAAATCCCGGCAGCGTCCCGTCCTCAGCTCAGTGTGTGCATCGGGTATAGGTGGCGTCGGGGCGGTTGGAAAGTGCCCCATTTGTCGGTGCGGCCACTTGTCCGCGTACTCGCTCGGTACGTGCAGTCGGGGATCCTCCCCCGCCACGCGGGGGAGGATCGGAGGTGCCGGTGGCCTTAGAACGCCCCGAACAGCGCTTTCTGCGCGATGCGCAGCGCGGTGATGGCGTCGTGCTCGTCCTGGGCTTTGCGCAGGGCCTTCAAATCCAGCGCCTCGAGGCCGCGATCGACCGCCTTGAGGAAGTCGATGGCGTGGTCGGCGGTCGCAACGCTGTCTTCGCGGAACGGGAACTGGTCGAGCTGCCAGACGCCGTCCCACTTGTTCTTGCGCAGGACATGGAAGAACTCGAACAGCTCGATCGGGTGCAGGCTGCCCGCCACCAGGTCGTCGTCCCAGGAGCGGTAGTTGTCGTTGACGTCCATGCCGAACAGCCGGCCATAGTCGATGGCCATCTGGGCGGAGTCTGCCGCGGATTCGCCGCCGAAAATGGCGTGGCCGAAATCGAGGAGGATGCCGACATTGGGGAGGCCGATCTTCTCGATGCCGAGCAGCGTCCGCGCCAGCGAGTCAAAGCTCATATGGACGCGCGGCTCGCGCGGCTTGTATTCGATGACGAACTTGAGGTCCGGGTTCTCGCTGGCGAGGCGGCCGACGCCGTCGAGCGAGTTCTTCCACAGTGCGCCGTGATCGACCTGGAACGGATAATCCCAGCCGTCCTGGCCCGGCCAGAGTTTGACGTACTCGGCGCCGAACGCCCGCACCACGCCGGCGGCTTCGGTGATCAGTTCGTGGGCGCGCTGGCGGACGCCGGGGTCGGGGTTGGTGAAGGCGCCCTTCCTGAACTCGCGGGTGTAGATCTCGGGGGTGATGCCGATGACGCCGAGCTTGTTGCGCTCGAGCGCCGTCTTGATCTCAGCGTGGCTGAACTCGCCGCCGAAGAACGGGTAGTTGATGTCGACGACGCTCAAATCGCGCACCTTGCCGGCGAGGTCGATGGCCTCGATGACGTTGCGCGGCTCGCCATAGCCGTCGGTGGCGTAGCGGTCGACATAGGTGGCAAAGTGCCAGATGCCGGCTCCGAAGCGCAGCTTGCTCATCTTGGTGTTCTCCCTCGTTTGTTGCTCCGCCCGGGGCGGTTGGTTCAGGTGATGGGGTCCCGCTGCAGCACGCGGCCGACGCCGCTCAGCCAGCCCGAAAGCGCCGCGTTGCGCTGCGCTTCGGACATCTGCGGGGTGAATTCGCGCTGCGCCTTGTTGGCGCGGGTAGTGTTGCGGCCGAGGCCGGTCGCGGCGAGCAGCGCGGCGCCGGCGGCGCTGACTTCCGGCAGCTCGCCGCGCAACACCGGGCGGTCGAGCAGGTCGGCCTGGAACTGCATCAGCATGTCGTTGCGCGCCGCGCCGCCATCGGCGGAGAGCCGGGCCAGCGGCTGGCCGAGGTCGGTTTCCATGGCAGTGAAGACGTCGGTGACCTGGAAGGCGATGGCCTCGACGGCGGCGCGCGCCAGGTGCGCCGGGGTGGTGCCGAGCGAGAGGCCCGAGATGCTGCCGCGCGCCTCCGGATCCCAATAGGGGGCGCCGAGCCCGACCAAAGCCGGAACGAAAGTGACGCCATTGCTGTCGGGCACGGTGGCAGCCAGTGCAGCGACGGCGGCGGGATCGGTGATGCCGAGGAGGCTCCCCATGAAGGCGACGGCTTGGCCGGAGACCGAGATATTACCCTCGAGCGCATAGGCGACGCCGGCGCTGCTGCTCCAGGCGATGGTCGAGGAGAGTCCGCTGCGGCTCATGATGCGCCCGGAGGTCAGCGTCATCAGCGACGAGCCAGTGCCGTAGGTCGCTTTCACCGTGCCCGGTTCGCGCACGCCGTGGCCGAACAGGGCGGCGTGCGAGTCGCCGATCATGGCGTGGATGGGAGTGCCGGCGGCGAGGGCGGAGACGCCCGCCGCCACGGTGCCGAAAGCGCTGTCCGAAGGGCGGACTTTCGGCAGGAGCTCAAGCGGCACGTTGAAGATGTGGCCGAGCTCTTCGTCCCAGGCCAGCGCCTCGGTGTTGAACAGCTGGGTGCGCGAGGCGTTGGAATGGTCGGTGGCGTGCTCGCCGCCGGTGAGGTTCCACAACAGCCAGGCATCGATGGTGCCGGCGCGCAGCTGGCCTGAGGCGGCAGCCTCGCGGGCGCCGGAGACATGGTCGAGGATCCAGGCAAGCTTGGCTGCCGGGAACAGCGGATCGATGCCGAGCCCGGTGCGCGCTTCGATCAGTTCGGCATGCCCGGCGGCGCGGATCGCGGCGCAGGCGGGGGCCGAGCGGCGGCATTGCCAAAGGATGGCCGGAGCGATGGGCGCGCCGGTGCGGCTGTCCCACACCACGATGGTTTCGCGCTGGTTGGAAATGGCCAGCGCGTCCAGGTCCGGTCCGACCTTGGCCACCACCTCGGCGATAACCTGCCCGACGCTCTGCCAGATGTCGGTCGCCGATTGTTCGGCCCAGCCCGGCTGCGGATAGCTGACCGCCATCGCGACCGCAGCACTGGCCACCACCCGCCCTTCGGCGTCGAACGCCAGGGCTTTGGTGTTGGTGGTGCCCTGGTCGATGGCGAGGATCAGCCCGTTGCTCATTTGCGAAGGAGCAGCTGGCGCGCCGCGTCGGCAATGCCGGCGGCGTTCAGATGGAAATGCTCGAGCAGCCAGTCGGCCGAGCCGGTGGGCAGGAACCCGGGGAAGCCGAGAATGCGCATCGGCACCGGATCGTGCGTCGCCAGCACTTCGGCCACTGCGCCGCCGAGGCCGCCGCGCACCGAGTGCTCTTCGACGGTGATGACAGCGCCGGTCTTCGCCGCCGCGAGAATGGTCGTCTCGTCGAGCGGGTTGACCGTCGACATGTTGATGACGCGCGCCGCGATGCCGTCGGCGGCGAGGGCTTCGGCGGCGGCGAGGGCCCGGTGCACCATCACGCCATTGGCGATGATGGCGAGGTCGCCGCCGTCACGCAGCGTCTCGGCCTTGCCGATCTCGAACTTCGCGTTGGAGCGCTTGAGGTCGGGCACCGGCATGCGGCTCACCCGGATGAACACCGGGCCATCGAGCGCTGCGGCGGCGCGGATCGCCTGCTCGGTTTCCCAGGGGTCGGAGGGGACGATCAGCGTCAGGTTGTTGAGCAGCCGCAGCCAGGCCATATCCTCGATGGAATGGTGGGTGGGGCCGAGCTCGCCATAGGCGACTCCGCTCGACTGGCCGATCAGCTTCACGTTGACATGGGTATAGGCGATATCGGCCTTGATCTGCTCCATCGCCCGGGCGGTGAGGAAGCAGGCGGCCGCCGAAACGAAGGGGATCTTGCCGCCATTGGCGAGGCCGGCGCCCACCGCCACCACGGTCTGTTCGGCGATGCCGACATTGACCATGCGCTCGGGCCAGCGCTTCCTGAAATTGACCAGCTTGGACGAGCCGACGCTGTCGCTCACCACGGTGACGATGCGCGGATCGGCTTCGGCCAGCGCTTCGACTGTCTTGGAGAAGGTGTCGCGGCAATCGTGCCAGCCGGCGGGGGTGGGGGCGGCGGCGCTCATCAGGCGAGTTCCCGCATGGCTTGCTCGTATTGTTCCTTATTGGGCACGCCGTGGTGCCAGGCGACGTTGTCGTGCATGAAGCTGACGCCCTTGCCCTTGAATGTGTTGGCGATGACGCAGAGCGGCTTGCCGCGGCCCTTGGGCGACTTGCTCAGTACCTCGTAGAGGGCGCGGTGATCGTGCCCATCGACCATTTCGACATGCCAGCCGAAGGCGCGCCACTTGTCGTCGAGCGGGTCGAGGCTGGCGGTTTCCTCGGTGCGGGCGCCCTGCTGCAGCCGGTTGCGGTCGATGATCAGCGTCAGGTTCTCGAGCTGCCGATGCCCGGCGGTAAGCGCCGCCTCCCAGTTGCTGCCTTCCTGCAATTCGCCGTCGCCGGTGAGCACGAAGGTGCGGAAATCGGCATTGTCGATCTGGCCGGCAATGGCGATGCCGACACTGACCGGCAGGCCGTGGCCGAGCGGGCCGGTATTGGTCTCGACGCCGGGCAGGTAGTTGCGGTTGGGGTGACCGTTGAGCATCGACAGCGGCTGCATGTAGGTGCTGAGCTCTGCTTCGGGAAAGAATCCAGCGGCGGCCAGCACGGCGTAGAAGGCGCCGGTGCAATGCCCCTTGCTCATCACGAAGCGATCGCGGCCAGGGTTGCGTGGATCGGCGGGATCATGACGCAGCACGCCGAAATATAGGGTCGCCAGCACGTCGGCGGCGCTGAAATCGCCGCCGGGGTGACCCAGCTGCGCCTCGTAGACCATCTGGAAACTGCGCCGGCGGATCCACAGCGCCTTGTCGCGGATCAGCGCGACCGGATCGTTGCGAAGTTCGGCGGAAGCCGGGAACGTCAAAACTGCCTCCTCCAGCATTCGGGTAGGCCGGCTTGCTGCGCCGCCGCCCATGCATCTTGCTGCGACAACTAACCGATTGTTTGCCTCTCGTCACTATCGAAAATTTGCGAATGGTTTCGTTTGGCATATAGTCGCTAGATATCCGAAGTGTGCGGGTTGCGGAAAACCCAGCCGCCACGGTAATTAGTGAGGAGTCAGCAGAGGCGTGCCTGAGAGATGAACGAGCAGAAGAGCATCCGCCGGCAGGACCGCAAGGCAGGCGGCGGCGTCGACGCCGGCGCGCTGAGCGGGCTGTTGGCCGAGCCGCGGCGGCGCAAAATTCTCGAATGGCTGCAGGAAGAGGGCAGCGCCCGGGTGCGTGACCTTTCAGCCGCCTTCGAAGTCAGCGAAGCGACGATCCGGCAGGATCTCGAGCGGCTGGAGGCCGACGGCTACATCACCAGGGAGCATGGCGGCGCCTTTCTCAAGACGCTGCCCCGACAGGTCGAGACGCTGAGCCTGCAACACCTTGAGAATATGGACAAAAAGCGCAGGATCGGGGTGCGGGCCGCATCGCTGGTCGGCGATGGCGAAACGATCATCCTCGATGCCGGCTCGACCACCACCGAGGTCGCCCATGGCCTCTTACAGCGGCGCGAGCTGACGGTGATCACCAATGCGCTCAACATCGCGCTGATCCTCGGCGCGGTGCCGGGCTTTGCCGTGCACATGCCGGGCGGCCAGTTCAAGGCGCCGACCCTGTCGCTCAGCGGCGACAAGTCGGTAGAATATTTCCGCGACATCCTCGCCGGCAAGCTGTTCCTCGCCACCGCCGGCGTGTCGCTCGAGGCGGGACTCACCTATCCGAGCTTTGCCGACCTGCAGCTCAAGCAGGCGATGATCAAGGCGGCGCAGCACGTCTACCTGGTGGCGGATTCGACCAAGATCAACCGCACTTCGTTCACGCGGCTTGGCACTTTGGACGTGATTCACTCGTTTATTACCGATGACGGGATCCGCGATGAGGATGCCCGTGAGTTCGAGCGCCGCGGCATCGAACTGATCGTCGCTCGCTGAAATAGTTTAAACCTGCCAGTCTCTTAGTCTCGCTACTCCAGCGTCAACCGCTGGGGCAGGGCGCTGTCACGTGCTGCCGAGTCGGACCGGATAAGCGCCGCTTACTGGCGATCCCAGTGAGAATCGGCATTGACTTGCCTCCGATACCTCCGTAATCCTCATTAATCGCAAGCAAAGCGAAACAGACAGAACTCGTCTGTTTGCGATGTGCCTCAGGTTGCCGGTTTGCACCTGAGGGCAGGGGAGCAGGTGAGGAGCCCTTCGATCACGGCGGCATGCAGCCGGCCGGCCTGAAGCCGGCTGACAGGCACGGCTGTGCGATGGCCGACCACCGCGAGGTTTAATCCCGGACGCTACGGCCCAGACCCGGGCGGCGATCCAGGGCAACGAGGAGGACACGGACAATGGTACGGCTTGGCCGATACGTGCTGGCCCCGCTGGCGGGCCTGCTGCTGGCAGGCGCCAGCTACGCGCAGGAAATGACCGATGTGGGCACGCCCCGCAGCGAGACGCTGATCGTGCAGACCTTCGACGGCAAGACGGCCAACCCCGATGCGCAGAACCCGCTCAATCAGTATGCGGTGTGGCGTGGCTTCCGCGAGCTCGGCTGGGGGTGGCTGTGGGAGATGGATACCGCGACCGGCCAATCCTACCCTGAGCTGGCCGATGGACCGGTGGAAGTGCTCAATCCCGAGCACACCAAGTTTCGCGTCAAGATCCGGCCCGGCGTGTTCTGGAGCGACGGGGTCGAGTTTACCGTCGACGACATCATCTACACGCTCGACACCACCTTCAAATACAAGGACAAGCTGACCTTCGTCTTCCGTGCCGCGAACTACATCAAGGATGCGAGCTGGAAGAAGATCGACAACTATACCTTCGAGGTCGAAACGGCCGCCCCGGCCTACGATTTCCAGACGGTGATGGGCGTCTATTCCTGGGGCTCGCTGTTCACCATCGTGCCCAAGCACATCTACGAGCCGCTGGGCGACCAGGTCGTCACCTACAAGGGCGCGCCGGCGGTGACGCTCGGGCCTTACAAGATCAAGGAATACGATCCCAACGGCTTCTGGCAGCTGTGGGAGAAGCGCGAGGACTGGCAGCGTTCAGCCTGGGGCAACTCGGGCGAGCCCAAGCCGAAATACGTGCTCTACAAGGATTTCGGCGCCGAAGAGACCCGGACGCTGGCATTCGTGCAGAACCAGTACGACATCGACACCTTCATGAGCCCGGACTCAATTGCCGCAGCCAAGGCGCGCAATCCGGCGATCGAAACGTTCTCGCCGACGCTGCCGTATCATGACATGAACGATGCATGCGCCTATGGCGCCTACATCAACCAGCAGAAGCCGCCCTTCGACAAACCCGAAGTGCGCTGGGCGCTGGCGCTGTCTCTCGACCTGCAGACGGTCGGCATCACCTCGGTCAGCGGCCAGTTCAAGCCGGCGGCGCTGCCGATCGCCGACACCCCGATCACCGGACCGATCTTCTACGAGCCGCTCGAGGGCTTCCTCAACGAGCTGACGCTGGCCGATGGCTACAAGCCGTTCAACCCAAACTTCGGACAGGAACTGGTCGACAAGCTGAAGGCGCAGGGCACGCCCGCCGACCAGTTGCCGAGCGGCGACGCGGTGAAGGCTGGGTTCGGTCTCGGCTGGTGGAAGTACGACCTGGCTGAGGCCGAGAAGCTGCTTGCTTCGGTGGGTATCAAGAAGGGCGCCGACGGCTTCTATACCAAGCCGGATGGTTCCCCCTGGACCATCGAGCTGGTGGTTCCGGCCGACTGGAACAAGGTGATGCAGCGCGTCGGGTTCTCGATCGCCGACAGCTGGAAGAAGGCAGGCTTCAACGTTACCGCCCGGCAGGTCGACAACGGCGAATTCACCACGGTGTCGAACACCAACGCCAAGCTCGACGTGATGATGCAGTGGGGCGCGACGTGCGTCTACAACGCCAACTGGCTGAACAGCTGGCAATCGATGCGCGAGCAATATGTGTTCCCGTTCGACTCCAACGACAACAATAACGGCAACAACCTGTTGCGCGTCACCGACCCCGCTATTTTCGATATCGTCGAACAGAGCAAGGCGCTGGAGATCGGTTCGGACGAGTTCGTCGAGAATGGGCGCGAGATCACCCGCAAGCTGACCTCAGGAATGCAGGTCATCGAGCTGATGAACATCCCCACCACCATTCCGACCAACAACACCTATTGGACCAACTACCCCAAGGCGGACAACTTCTACGCCGCCCCCTACAGCTGGTGGTCGTCGTTCAAGAAGACGCTGATCAACATCCAGCCGACCGGCAAGTAAGCCGGCCACGCAGGTGGGGCGGCAACCTCCCGGCCGCCCCATCCCCTCTCGGTTCTCGTGCAATACAGGTTGGTCCCCATGGGTGTCCTGCAATATGTGGCCAAGCGTATCGGCCTCTACCTCGCGGTTCTGTTCATTGGGCTGACCATTACGTTCCTGTTGCCGCGGCTGATGCCGACCAACCCGATCGACGGCTACATCAGCCAGTTGCAGACCCGCGCCAGTGGCGCCCTGACGCCCGAGGCAGTCGCGCAACTGCGGGAAAGCCTGGAAGGACTCTACGGTCTGAAGGGCGATCTGTTCAGCCAGTACCTGGCCTATCTCGACCGGGTGATCCTGAATTTCGATTTCGGGCCGAGCTTCACCTACTACCCGCAGACGGTCAGCTCGATGATCTTCAATGCGCTGCCCTGGACACTTGGACTGCTGCTGGTTTCGACGCTGATCGCCTGGGCGCTGGGCAACTTCGTCGGGCTGGTCGCCGGCTACTTTCACACCAAGAAGGCTGCGACCATTCTCGAGGTGGTGGGGATCCTGCTCTACCCGATCCCCTATTACATCCTCGCGGTCAGCGTGATCCTGCTGCTCGCCTATATCTTCCCGATCTTCCCGTTGTCGCCGACCTTCCCGGTCGGGCAGATGACGCCGCAGAAATTCGGCATGGTGATCTACAACTCGCTGCTGCCGGCGCTGACGCTGGTGCTGGCCGGGTTCGGCTGGAACATTCTCAGTATGAAGGCGCTGGCGGTGGCGACGACCGAGGAGCCCTATGTCACCTATGCGCGGCTGAAGGGCGCCTCGAACTGGACCCGCATGGTGCGCTACGTGTTCCGGAACGCCATGCTGCCGCAGGTGACGGCGCTGGCGCTGTCGCTGGGCACGGTGTTCAACGGCGCGCTCTTGACCGAGATGCTGTTCTCCTATCCCGGCATCGGGCTGATCATGCGCACCGCCGCCAGCAGTGGCGACTACAACGTGCTCTACGGCGCCATCGCCGTCTCAATCCTCGCCGTCGCGACGGCAGGGCTCGTCATCGACCTCATCTATCCCCTTCTCGACCCGCGGATCCGCCACAAATGACCACGGACACCACCTCGGCGCCCGCTGGCGCCGCGCTCCCCGCCGCTGCAGATAGCGGCCGACGCAGCAGCTGGCTGTGGCTGCTCAATGCCCGCCTCGCCATCGGCTTGACGCTGATCGCCATCTTCGCCCTCGGCAGCTTCATCCTGCCGTTCTTCTGTCCGGCCGATCCGTCGCTCCAGGCGACCTACCTCAAGAACATGCCGATGTCGGGTGAGCACCTGCTCGGCACCAATGCGCTGGGCCAGGACATCTTCTGGTTCCTGGTGTTCGCAGTGCGCAACTCGCTGATCCTGGGCATCCTGGTCGGGGTGGGGGTCACGATCATCTCGACCGCCGTCGGCCTGAGCGCAGGCTATATCGGAGGGAACTACGAGCGCGCGGTGATGCTGATCGTCGACAGCTTCATCACCATTCCGTTGCTGCCGATCATGATCATCCTGGGTGCGGTGATCCGCGGCAACACCACGTTCCTTACCGTGGGCCTGATCATCGTGGTGTTCGGCTGGGCCTGGGGCGCGCGCACCATCCGCTCGATGGCGCTGTCGCTGCGCGAGCGCGAGTTCATCAACATGGCGCGATTCTCGGGCGCCAATACCTTCAACATCCTCGTCAGGGAAATCTTCCCGTACGTCTCGGCCTACATGGTGGTGGGGTTCATCAACACGATCCTCTTTGCGGTCAACACCGAGGCGACGCTGGCGGTGATCGGGCTCAGTAAGGTCGAGGTGCCGACGCTCGGCTCGATCATCTTCTGGGCGCTCAACTACAACGCGCTGTTCACCGGCAATTACCCCTGGCTGGTGGCGCCGATCGTTGCCTCGATCCTGTTGTTCCTCGGGTTGTTCCTGACCTCGACCGGCTTCAACGCCGCATTCGCCAACAAGCGGGGTGTCGCATGATCAAGCTCAACGATCTCAGGATCAGCTACCGCATCGGCAACCGGGTGATCGAAGCGGTCAACGGCGTGACGCTGACCATTCCGGACGGTTCGATCGTCGGCATTGCCGGGGAATCCGGCTGCGGCAAGTCTACGCTGATGAAGGCGATCTATGGCGATATCCAGTCGCCTATGTCGCTCAGCGGCGGCAGCATCGAATACGGCATGAAGGGCGGCGACGGGCTGCCGGTGACCACCGAGACCATTCGCCGGGAGTGGTTCAAGTCGATTTCCTACATCCCGCAGAGCTCGATGAACTCGCTGAACCCGGTGATCCGCATCCGCGACCAGTTCACCGATTTCCCCGGCACCGACAGCAACAAGAAGCGGGTGCTGGAGCGGGCGCGGGCCTATATCGGCAAGCTCGGCCTGCCGGCCGAAGCGATGGAATCCTACCCGCATCAGCTGTCGGGCGGCATGCGGCAGCGGGTGATGATCGCGCTCGCCACCTTCTTCCAGCCCGAGCTGATCATCGCCGACGAACCAACCACGGCGCTCGACGTGGTGGTGCAGAAGGAAATCCTGCTGCTCCTGATGGAAGTGCAGGAGCTGATGGGCAACACCATCCTCGTCGTCTCGCACGACATGGGCGTCCACTATCAGGTCACCCACAAGATGCTGATCATGTATGCCGGCCGGGTGGTCGAGTATGGCGACACCGAAAGCGTCTTCGCCGACCCGCAGCACGCCTACACCAAGATGCTGATCGACTCGCTGCCCACCATTGGCGACGACAGCATGCGCGGCGTGCTCGCCAGCATGGCCGGGGCAGGGGGTGACCGGGCCTATCGGGTGGAGCCGGAGCTGATAGAAGTGAAGCCGGGGCATTTCATGGCGCGACCCACAGAGAGCGTGGGAGCGGCAGCATGACCGTGATCCTGAAGACCGAAGCCCTGAACAAGGTCTACCGCCAGGGCGGGTTGGTGCGCTCCCGCCAGGTCAAGGCGCTGAACGACGTCAACATCACGGTCGAGAGCGACAAGCCGGTGGTGATCGCGGTGGTCGGGGAATCCGGCTCAGGGAAGACCACGTTGGCCAAGACCCTGCTGCGGCTCGAAACCCCGAGCTCGGGACGAGCCATCGTCTACGACACAGTGGTGACGGGCAAAGGCACGACGCTTTCGAAGCAGCAGTTTCTCGGGCTGGTGCAGCCGATCTTCCAGAACCCGTTCGAGGCGTTCAGCCGCTATCGGCCGGTCGATGCGTATCTGCATGAGACGGCGCGGCGCGTTGGCGGCATGGATGGTGCCCAGGCGGAGGCGGCGGTGGCCACGGCGCTCACCAGCGTCGGGCTGAAATACGGCGAGGTGCGCGGCAAATACACCAACCAGTTCTCGGGCGGCGAGCTGCAGCGCATCTCGGTGGCGCGAGCGCTGATCCCGCAGCCCAAGCTGATCGTTGCCGACGAGCCGGTATCGATGATCGACGCGTCGCGGCGGATGATCATCATTAACCTGTTCAAGCAGCTGCGCGACGAAGCCGGCCGAAGCTTTCTCTACATCACCCACGACCTCGCCACCGCCTATTACATCTCGGACTACGTGGCGGTGATGAACAAGGGCGTGGTGGTGGAGTTCGGCCCGGCGCGCCAGGTGATGGGCGACCCGCAGCACGACTACACCAAGCTGCTCTTGAGCTCGATCCCGACGACAAAGAGCCGCTGGCGGCCGCGGAAGGTGGCGGCGTGATTGAGCCACCGGCCTCTCCCTAATCCTCCCCCGCGTGGCGGGGAGGGGGAAGCAAGAGTCGCCGGTTGGTTTGGCTCCCCCCTCCACCAGCTTCGCTGGTCCCCCTCCCCCGCCACGCGGGGGAGGATCACGGAGAGGACGGCGCCTAACACATTGTACTTCAAGGGAATTTGTAGATGACCACCACCCCCGCCTCGCTATGGGCGACTTACGAGCTGAGCCTCACCGGCCCCTCCACGGGCAACCCGTTCCTCGACGTTACCCTCACCGCCACGTTCCGCCAGGGCGAGCGCGAGGTGCGGGTCAACGGGTTCTATGACGGCGACGGCGTCTACAAGCTGCGCTTCCTGCCTGACACCATGGGGACATGGACGTACGAAACCCGCAGCAATGCGCCCCCGCTAGACCGCGTCAGCGGCACGTTCGACGTCGGCCCGGCCTTGCCCAAACACCACGGCCCGGTGCGCGTCGCCAACCGGCACCATTTCCGTTACGCCGACGGTATGCGCTACACCAATATCGGCACCACCGCCTATGTGTGGAACCTGCAGGGCGATGCGCTGGAGGAGGAGACGCTCGCGAGCCTCGCCAAGGCGCCTTTCACCAAGATCCGCATGTGCGTGTTCCCCAAGCATTATCGCTATAACGAGAACGAGCCGGAGCGGTATCCGTTCAAGCTCGTGAGCGCCGGCAAGAGCAAGTGGGACGGCAGCTTTGCCGGGGCCGACAAGTATGGCTGGAAGTTCGATTTCAGCCAGTTCGAGCCCGAGTACTTCCGCCACCTCGAACAGCGCATCAATCAGCTGGCGGATATCGGGGTCGAAGCCGACCTGATCGTTTTCCACCCCTATGACCGCTGGGGTTTTTCGCGCATGTCGCCGGCCGAGGATGACCGGTACCTGCGCTATCTCACGGCGCGGCTCGCGGCCTTCCCCAATGTGTGGTGGTCGATGGCCAACGAGTACGACCTGATGCCGCAAAAGACCCCGCAAGACTGGGATCGCTTCATCAACATCACCGCCGACAATGACCCCTTCGGGCACCTGCTGTCGGTGCATAACTGCTTCAAGTTCTACGACCACAACCACCCGCGCATCACCCACGCCTCGATCCAGCGCTCGAGTGCCAACATGTCGGCGGTGTGGCGCGAGAAGTACGGCAAGCCGGTGTCGATCGACGAGTGCTGCTACGAGGGGACGATCGCCGAGCTCTGGGGCAATATCTCCGGCCAGAAGATGGTGCGCCGGTTCTGGGATGGCGTGGTCAATGGCGGCTATGTCACCCATGGCGAGACCTTCAACAATGAGACCAACACCATCTGGTGGGCCAAGGGCGGCAAGCTGATCGGCGAGAGCGTTGCGCGCATCGCTTTCCTGCGCCGCATCATGGAGGAGGGGCCCGAGGGCGGACTCGATCCGATCAAATCCACCGGCGCCTATCGCATCGCGATGCAGGGTGGGCTCGACAATGTGGTGCTGCAGCAACTGTTCGTGCCGCCGGCAGGCGAAGAGGGCTGGGCCCCGGCCATGGCCTGGTGGCCAACGGCCGGGCAGCCGCACCGCTACTACCTGAGCTACATGGGTGAGAACCAGCCGAGCGAGGCGACGGTCGCCGTGCCGCCCGACGAGAACTACAGCGCCACGCTGATCGACACCTGGAACATGACCGAGACGCTGCTGGCGCCGAGCGTCAAGCGCGGCGACGTGCTGCATTTCGAGCCGAAACCCTATCTGGCGCTGCTGTTCAAGCGCATCGACTGAGGACCTCTCCATGACCGCCAAGTACGATATTTTCGAAGCGAGCTTTGCCGGCCCGGCCAGCGGCAACCCCTATCTCGAGGTGAGCTTCGACGCAGTGTTCGCGCAGCATGCGCGCGAAGTGCGGGTACCCGGCTTCTACGATGGAGACGGCACCTATCGCGTCCGCTTCATGCCGGACCATGAAGGCGAGTGGACGTTCCGCACGCGGTCGAAGACTGCGGCGCTCGACGGCAAGACCGGCAGTTTTGCCGTCACGGCGGCGCGCCCCGGCCAGCACGGGCCGGTGGCAGTCAAAAACAAGTTCCACTTCGCCCATGCCGACGGCACGCCCTATGTGCCGTTCGGCACCACCTGCTATGCCTGGACGCACCAGCCGCTCGCCATGCAGGCCGAAACGCTGGAGACGCTGGCGCAGGCGAAGTTCAACAAGATCCGCATGGGGGTGTTCCCCAAGGATTATCCGTTCAACACCAACGAGCCGCTGCAGGACGTCTACCTGCCCGGTGCCGACGGCAAGCTCGACTTCGACCGGCCCAACCCCAAAGCGTTCCAGCATTTCGAGCAGCAGGTCGGGAAACTCCGCGACATGGGGATCGAGGCGGACCTGATCATCTTCCACCCCTATGACCGCTGGGGCTATTCGAACATGTCGGCGGAGCAGGATTTCCGCTACGTCGCCTATCTGGCGGCCCGGCTCGCGGCCTATTCCAACGTCTGGTGGGCGCTCGCCAACGAATACGATTTCCTGCTCGACACCAAGCCGGTGGCGCAGTGGGACCGCTACTTCCACATCCTCGAAGAGAACGACCCCTACGGCCACCTGAAGTCGATCCACAATGGCGACCAGTCGATGAATTTCGACCATCGCAAGGCCTGGGTCAGCCATGTCTGCATCCAGAACTGGGATGTGAAGCGCACCCCGGAATGGCGCGAGCAGTATGGCAAGCCGGTGGTCAACGACGAGCCGGAATATGAGGGCAATATCTGGCCGAGCTGGGGCAATATCACCGCCCAGGAACTGACCCACCGGTTCTGGACCACGGTGATGCGCGGCGGCTATGCCGGGCATGGCGAAACCTATGCCGACCCGGACGACCTGATCTGGTGGGCCAAGGGCGGCAAGCTGCATGGCGAAGCCTGGAAGCGCATCGGGTTCCTGCGCGCCATCGTCGAGGAAGATGCGACGGACGGGCTGACGCCGATGGGGCACAATGCCTCCTGGCCGTGGAGCCGCATCTCCGGGGCCCGAGACGGCAAGGTCAGCTACATCTATTTCGGCGAGCACCAGCCCAACCAGTGGACCACCGGGCTGCCGAAGGAAGACGGCAATTACCAGGTCGATCTCATCGACACCTGGGCGATGACGGTGACGCCGGCCAAGCGGATTGCCGCTTTGGTGCCGCACCCGACGCGGCACGGCGAGGTGGTGCGGGGCGGCAAGGCCGACGCAGCGTTCGGGGTGGAACTGCCGAGCCGGCCGTATCTGGCCCTGCGGGTGCGGGAGCTGGATTAGTCACGAAGCTTGCAGTCGGCGGCCCTCTCCCGTTTACGGGAGTAAGCGCAAGCGGCATGGGGATAGTTCGGTGTGCACAGAATACCCCCCACCCTGTCCCTCCCCCGCAAGGGGGAGGAGACCAAAACACTGAGGCTGGTGGAGGCGTCTCCCTCCCCCTTGCGGGGAGAGGACAGGGGTGGGGGTGCTCTTTACGCACCAGCCTGTCGGGTTCTGCTGCCACGATATTCGACAGCGGGAGAGGGGGCGCCGACTGCGAGCTTTAGTTCGTGGGCACCGGTGCGTTTGCCGCCAGCAATCCTTGCGCCTTCAGATCCGACCAGAACGCGGCAGGGATCTGCACCGCGAGCGCCGCGACGTTCGCCTGCACTTCGGATGGCTTCGCTGCGCCGGGGATCACCGAGACCACCGCTGGATGCGCCAAGGGGAACTGCAGCGCCGCGACCGGCATGCTGACGTTATGGGCTTTGCACACCGCCTCGATGCCGCGAACTTTCGCCTGCACTTCGGGCGAGGCCTTGCCATAGGCGTACATGGCGCCGGCGCCTGAGCCAGTGACGAGGATGCCGGAGGCGAAGGGGGCGCCGATGATGACGCTGATGCCGCGATCGAGGCAGCGTTGCATCGAGGTATCGAGCACACCCTGGTCGAGCAGGGTGTAGGGCATGGCGACGATGGCGAAATCGACGTCGATGGCACTCAGCATCTCGTCGAGATTGCCGGGGACGTTGTTGCCGACGCCGATCGCCTTGATGTCTCCGGCGGCCTTCAGTTCCTGCAGGGCCTTGAGCCCACCGCTATCGGTCAGTTGCTTGAGGTACCCACTGACCTGCTCAGGCGTGTGGAACATGGTGTCGAGGTCATGGATCACCAGGGAATCCACGGTGTTGAGCGCCAGCCGCTGCAGCACCTGCTCATAAGCCCGCATCACCCCATCATGGGTGTAGTTGAACTCCACTTCGAAGGGCAGGCCGCCGGCCCAGGGCGCGGTGCTGAACGTCGCGGGTTCGGCGGGGCGGTGGAGGATGCGGCCGACCTTGGTGTTGACGATGAACTCGTTACGCGGCCGGGTGCGGAGGAAGCCGCCGAGCCGGTGCTCGGAGAGGCCGCGGCCATACCAGGGCGCCGTGTCGTAAAAGCGCACACCGGCCTCCCAGGCGGCAGCCAGGGTCGCCTGCGACTCGGCTTCGTCCAGTTTGGCGTAGAGCTCGCCCAGATGCGCGGCGCCGAAACCGAACACCGGCAGCTCCAGTGCGGTGCGCCCGACGCGGCGACGGGTGGAAACAGTGACAGACACGGCAGGGGCCCTCCCCAAAGGCACAGCGAGCTTGGCTCGTTTTCGGCAAAGCTGTCAGACAACAATCGCTTGGGCAAGCGGGTAGGGGCGGGTGAGGGGGCCTTCCCCAAGCTTGGTGTTTGCGGCAAGGCCCCCCTCACCCTCACCCTCTCCCCCAGAGGGAGAGGGGGGCGCTTTAGCCGCGACACCTCAGGATGGGCCCCGGCCTTCGCCGGGGTGACACCGTGGGTGGGGATGGGGTGGTGTTAGTCACGCCCCCATCTGGTGGCGCTGGTGGTCGAGCTGACCCACTGCACTTTCCCCAAACTCGGTGTCATCCCAGCGAAAGCTGGGACCCAACTCGCAGCTGGCGCAATTGGAGAAATGGGTCCCAGCTTTCGCTGGGATGACAGCCGGTGGGTGGGGGAGGGCCCTGGCATAGGCCGGGTCGTGCCCCTACGCCGACACCGCCGGTCTTGCTGCACGTTCCGCCATCGACGCGGCCACGGTCGCCACCGTGCTGTCATCCACCGCCACGCCGGTCGCCCGCAGCGCCAGCACCACCGCGCCGACCGAGCCGTCGCCGGCGATGCGGACGTCGGGGGTGTGGCCGGCGGCGCGCATCACTTCGGAGACGGCGGCAGGGAGCGTCAGCAGATGCGGGGCGATGCCGCCGCCGAGCGCTACGGGACCGGGCATGCCGGGGTCGAAGATCATCTTGAAGTCGGCGAGGAGATAGGCCTCGGACTGCGCCAGCAGCGCAGCGGCGACCGGGTCGGTACGGTTGGCGATGACCAGTGGGGCGAAGCGGGCCAGCTCGATCGGGCGGAGTTTGTAGACCGCGTCGACGAATTGCTGCAGGCAGACCTGCCGGCCGGTGAAGGCTTTTTCCTCGGTGAAGGCGATGCCGAAGGCGCCGAGCAGTGCGGCGGTCAGCGCGGTCTTCGGGCCGCGGCCTTCGAGGTCGGCGGTCACGGCGATCGCCGCGTGATGGCCGAGCCAGTAGCCCGAGCCGAGATCGCCGAGCAGCCAGCCGGCGGCATCGACCACCGCTTCGATACTGCCGTTGCGGACCCGGACCGCACCGGCGCCGGTGCCGGCGACGATGCAATAGCCGTCGCGGGCGGCGGTGACCGAGGCGAGCATGGCCTCGAGGTCGCCGGCGAAAACCAGCGGGCCCGAAAGCCCATTTTCACGGAACGCCGCTTCGAGCCGATCCTGCGCGACATGGGCGCGGGGGCCGGCCAGCGCGATCAGCGCCAGCTCGATATCGAGGGGCCCGCCGGCATCGGCGACGGCGGCCTCGACGGCCGAAATGATGGCGGAAGCCGCCTGTTCCGGGGTGTTGGAGGCCGGATTGCCGCCGCGGTTGCGGCCCTGGCCGAGGCAACGGCCGGCATGATCGACCAGAGTGGCGCGCGATGTGGAACCGCCCACATCGATGGCGAGCAACGCCTTGTTCATCGCGTTATCGACCCGCTTGCCTTCGTGAAAATTGCTGGATAAGAATTGTTTTCATCCGCACAGCGGCCTTCTTGAGAGTGATTTTCAGGGTATGGGCTCCTAACATAGATGACCGCCATCGCAAAGACGTTCAGCGTTCTGGACCGGATCAGGACTTACCAGTCCCAGATGCCGGGTACGATGGCGAAAATCGCAGCGGTGCTCATTGACGATCCCAAGGCGCCGCTGAACCTCTCGATCACTGATCTGGCCGAGCGGGCCGGGACCTCGGCCGCCAGCGTCACGCGTTTCTGCCGGATGATCGGCTATGGGGGTTACGCGCAACTGCGCGTCGGCATCGCCGAGGATGTCGGACGCGGCGGCGCCAAGGCGGCGTGGATCGGCGAAATCGGCCGTTCCTTCGGCCCCGACGACTCCCCGGACGAAATCCGCAACGCCCTGCTCAACACCCACGTGCTGTCGCTGCAGACCACGGCCGGGCTGCTCGATATGCCCACTGCGATCCGCGTGGCGCAGGCGATCGTCAACGCCCGGCAGCTCGACGTCTATGGCGTCGGCGGCAGCGCGCTGACGGCGCTCGAGACCGAGGCGCGGCTCTATCGCATCGGGGTCAACGTCCATACCTGGGCCGAGGTGCATAACGGGCTGACCAGCGCCGCCATACTCGATGATCGGTGCGTCGCCATCGGCATCTCCAACACCGGCCGCACCGACGAAACCATCCAGATGCTGACCGTCGCCAAGGCGTCGGGCGCCCATACCGTGGCGATCACCGGTAACCCGGATTCGCCGCTGGCCCGGCTCGCCCATGACGTGCTGATCGCCGCTTCGCCCGATGGCTACCTGCAGCCGGCGGACCTGTCGGCGCGGCACTGCCAGCTGTTCGTGGTGGACCTGCTCTACCTGTTGATCGCGCAGTCGAATTTCGACCGCACGACGCGCTTCCTCGCCGCCTCCGGCGCCGCGGTGGCGCCGCGCCGCCGCCCGATGCGGGGTGGCGCCTTGCCTAGCACTGCCGCGCGCCGCGCGACGGACCAGACCTAACGGAACCGAGTGATTATGACCGACCTGACTACGCAGTTTCATACCGAAGTTTCGACCCGCCTTGCCAAGCTCGCGGGCCCGAACCAGGCGATCGACGACACCATCGCGCTGGTGGCCGACGCCGTGGCGGCCGGCGGCGTGGTGCAGGCCTTCGGCACCGGTCATTCCGAAGCCTTCGCCATGGAAATCGCCGGCCGGGCCGGCGGGCTGATCGCGGCCAACCGCATCCCGCTGCGCGCCCTGGTGCTGCGCGGCGGCAAGGACCTGTCGATCCTCGGTGGCGCGGCGCTGGAGCGCGATCCGAACGTCGCCGAGAACCTGCTCTCGCTCTACGACATCGACAAGAACGACGTGTTCATCATTGCCTCGAACTCGGGCGTCAACGGCTCGATCGTCGGGCTGGCGCTCGCCGCCAAGGCGCGCGGCCACAAGGTGGTGGCGGTGACCAGCTTCGACCACACCAGCAAAGTCACGCCCAAGCATCCGAGCGGCAAGCGCCTCAAGGAAGTAGCAGATATCGCCATCGACAACCTCGCTCCCTTCGGCGACAGTACGCTTGAACTGGAGGGTGGCATGGGCGTCGGCGCAGTCTCCTCGCTCACTGCAGCATTCATTGCTCAGCGCATCACCATCGGTGTGGCGGAAGCGCTGCTCAAGCGCGGCAAGACGCCGCCGCTCTATATTTCGGCAAATATTCCCGGGGGCGACGAGCACAATCGCGCTCTCGAAGATCTTTACGGCAAGCGTATCCGTGGGGAATCCTGAGGGATTTCGGAAACGTTTGGCGTGGGGCCTAACGACTAAATACTTGGAGAAGGGAAGGAACTAAATGTTCAAAAAGACCATCGACCGCCGCAGCTTCTTGCTCGGCACGACGGCTCTGGCGGCGGCAGCGCCGTTCGGCGGGCTGCTCGGTTCGACCAGCGCGTTTGCGCAGGACGCGGCCAATCCGTTTGGCCTCGCCGACGGCTCGACCGTTGACGCCGTGATCTTCAACGGCGGCTACGGCATCGACTATGTCGAGTTCGCCGCCAATCTCGTGCAGAAGAACCACCCGACCGTCACCGTCAAGGTGTCGCCGTCGACCCAGATCGCCCAGGAACTGCAGCCGCGTTTCCTCGGCGGCAACCCGCCGGATCTGATCGACAACTCGGGTGCGCAGGCCATCGGCTTTGCGGCCATCATCGACCAGCTCGAAGACATGAACTCGGTGCTCGACGCGCCGAGCCTCGAAGGCACCAAGATTCGCGACACCCTGGTGGGTGGCGTCGAGAAGCCGGGCACCTTCGGCGACAAGTTCATCGCGCTGAACTACGTGATGACCGTGTACGGCATCTGGTACTCGGCCTCGCTGTTCGAGGCCAATGGCTGGACCCCGCCGACCACCTGGGCCGAAGCCATTGAGCTCGGCAAGGTTGCCAAGGAAAAGGGTCTCTACCTGTTCGGTTGGGGCAAGGAAGCGGCGACCTACTACCGCACCACCGCGGTCGCCTCGGCGATCAAGGCGGGCGGCGACGAAGTCCGTCTCGCCGTCGACAACTTCACCCCGGGCTTCTGGTCGCATCCGGCGTTCCAGGCCGTCTTCACCGCGCTGCACGAGATCATCTCGGGCGGCATGATGAAGCCGGGTGGCGCGGGCACGCAGTTCACCGCTGCTCAGGCGCAGTGGTCGAACGACCAGTCGTTCCTGCTCTACCCGTCGGGCTCGTGGATCGAGAACGAAATGAAGCCGGCCACCAAGGCGGACTTCAAGATGACCGGCATGCCGGAACTGTCGATCGACGCCAACGACAAGCTGCCGAAGACGGCTCTGCACGCTACGGCGGGCGAACCGTTCATCATCCCGGCAGGCGCGCTGAACCTTGCCGGTGGCAAGGAACTGCTCCGCACGATGCTCTCGAAGGAAGCCGCGACGAACTTCGCCAAGACGAAGCTCGCCCCGACCATCGTCAAGGACACCGTGCCGGCCGACGGTTTCGGCTCGACCGCTCTGGTTTCGCAGTCGAAGCTCCTCGCGGACGCCGGCAACGACGTCTTCACCTGGAACTCGTTCGACCTCTACGGCACGAACCAGGACGAGCTCGTCGTCTGGAACAGCTTCCTCGATGGCAAGCTTGACGTCGCGGCCTTCACCGCCGCGCTCGAGGCGATCACCAGCGCCGTCTACAACGATCCCTCCGTCACGAAAGTCGAAGTGAAGTAATGGACAGCACGATGGCGAGGGCACCGGCCACGACAACCCGCCGGTGGAAACTACCAAGCCTTGAGGGCTCCAGCTTCGCGCTGGTGTTCCTGGGGCTCCCCCTGGCGATCTACGTGATCTTCGTGATCTCGCCATTCGTGCAAGCCTTTTACTACTCGATGACCGATTGGTCAGGCTTTTCGAAGAAGATGAACTTCGTTGGCCTGGCCAATTATTTCACCTTGTGGAGTGATCCGGTCTTCACCAAGGCCGTCTACAACTCCATCGTCCTGGTGGTGGTGCTGCCGCCGCTGGTCATCATCCTGTCGGTGACGCTAGCGACGCTGGTGACCATTGGCGGCGTGACCCGCGGCGAGATCCAGGGGCTCAAGCATTCCGGCATCTACCGGGTGATCTCGTTCTTTCCCTACACCGTGCCGGCGATCGTCATCGGCATCCTGTGGGCGCAGATGTACGACCCCTCGAGCGGCCTGCTGAATGGTATCCTGACCGCGCTGGGGTTCGATTTCTTCAAGTCTTTCGCCTGGCTCGGCGACGAGCGCACCGCCATGGGCGCCTCGATCTTCGTCATCGCCTGGTCGATGGTCGGCTTCTACATGGTGCTGTTCATCGCGGCGATCAAAGGCATCCCGGCCGAGGTCTACGAGGCGGCGCGCGTCGATGGCGCCGGCCGCTTCCGCACGGCGATCTCGATCACCGTGCCGATGATCCGCGACAATATCCGCACCGCTTACGTCTATCTCGGCATCCTGGCGCTCGACGCCTTCGTCTATATGCAGGCGCTCAACCCGAGCGGTGGGCCGGCCAACTCCACGGTGGTGATTTCGCAGCACCTGCTGAACACCGCCTTCAAGAAGGGCAAGTTCGGCTACGCGACCTCGATGGGCGCGACGCTGGCGATCATCACGCTGATCTTTGCCGCGCTGGTGTTCTTCGTGTTCTGGTGGACCGGCCGTCCGCCCAAGTCGAAGCCGGCAGCCATCGTCGCAGCGCCCGCCATTCGCTCGGCCGCGGTCGCGACGCCGACCAAGCCCGTGGCGCAGTTCGAGCATCCGGTGGCGAGAAAGACCATCTGGACCGACAAGACCGTCGCCACCATTTCGCATATCGCGCTGATCGCCTGGGTGGTGATCATCTGCGCGCCCTTGCTCTGGGTGCTGATGAGCTCGTTCAAGACGACGCAGCAGATCTTCGCGTCGCCCTTCACGCTGCCCACCAGCTTCAACTTCGACAACTATGTGTCGGCGTGGACCTCGGCGTCGATCGGCACCTATTTCTTCAACACGGTGATCGTTGTCGGCTTCGCGCTAGCCATCGTCATGCTGCTGGGCTCGATGTGCGCCTATTACCTGGCGCGCTACGAGTTCAAAGGCAGCAAGATCATCTACTACCTGATGCTGGCCGGGCTGACCTTCCCGATCTTCCTCGCGGTGGTGCCGCTGTTCCAGACGCTGCGTGGCTTCGGGCTGCTCAACACCTTCCCCGGCCTGATCATCACCTATGTGGCGTTCGCGCTGCCGTTCACGGTGTTCTTCCTCTACGCTTTCTTCCGCACCCTGCCGCAGGAGATCGCCGAGGCGGCGATGATCGATGGCGCCGGCCCGTGGCGCATCTTCTTCACCATCATGCTGCCGATGGCCAAGCCCGGCATCGCCTCGGTGGCGATCTTCAACTTCCTCGGGTTGTGGAACCAGTTCCTTCTGCCGATCGCCCTCAACACCAACACCGCCAACTACGTGCTGAGCCAGGGCATGGCGTCGTTCGCCTCGCAGGCGGGCTATGCGGTGAACTTCGGCGCGCTGTTCGCCGCCGTGGTGATCACCGTGCTGCCGGTGCTCGTGACCTACATCATCTTCCAGCGCCAGCTGCAGGGCTCGGTGCAGACCGGCATGCTGAAGTAGGCACATCGATTGCAGTGTTCGGAGCGGGGCGTCCTGAGCGGCGCCCCGTTTGTTTTTGGGGGTAAGCGCCGGGCTTTGCAGTCGGCGTCCCTCCCCCGCAAGCGGGAAAGCATCTGTGTTTACAGTCAAACAGTTTTGGGTTGGGTGGGCTGCCAGGGCCGGTTCTGCGTGAACAGGGTGTTTGCGAGCACGACGAGCTTTCGCATGATCGCCGTGAGGGCGACCTTTGCTGGCTCGCCGGCGTTGCGCAGGCGCTGGTAGACGGCCTCGAGGTCACGGTTGTACCGGGCGGCGCTGAGGGCGGCCATGTAGAGGGGACGCGTGGTGCACCGACGGCGGATTCCCTACCGCCCTGCCATCCCGGGGCGCATCGGCACGAAGTGACAGGAAGTGCAACTTCGTGACGTTGTTTGGAATTACACGAAAACATACTGTCTGGAGGCGACCGGGGACGGGGCGAAAGCCGGTCTGTCTGGCATCTGTCCTAGTCATAGCTCAATCTAACGGCCGGCTCGCCATGTATTGCGACAATCCTGAGCGCATCCAACAAGAACATATCCAGGTGAGGAATGAATAGAACTATAACCGCCGTCCTATCAATAATTTTTCTTACGAGCGCAGCTCCTGCTGCAGACCTGATACTTGATGTCGACCAGTCTCCGGCGGCCCCCGTAGATTTAGAGCTTTTCGACTGGTCCGGCGCCTATATCGGCGGTCATCTTGGATATGTGAGCGGACAGCAGAGCGACAACCTGCCCCCGCTGCCTGAGGGCGGGAAAGATCCGCTGCCGCAGCGGCCGGTCGAAGACCAGTCGGGTGCCGCGCTGGGCGGGCTCCATGCCGGCCACAATTGGCAGAGCGGCGGTTTCGTCTATGGCCTCGAAGGCGACGTGGACTTCACCGGCCTGAAGCGCGGCAAGAATTTCAACACCTACAACGGCAATATTAGCCTGGGCGGTTCGCTGTTTATGGAGAGTGACTTGCAGGCCTCGTTGCGGGCGCGCGCCGGTCTCGCGATCGACTCGTGGTTGCTTTACGGGGCTGCCGGTATCGCCGTGGCCCGTGCTGAAGTTTCGGCTGTCGGCAACCCGAACTCGATCACCTATCCGCTCGTCTCGGACACCAACACCCATGTCGGATGGACGGTCGGAGCAGGCGTCGAGACGGCGTTCTCCCCCAACTGGATCGGGCGGGTCGAAGCCCGCTACACCGATTTTGGCGCCGAGGCCTACGATCTGGGCGTATTCGGCCATGAGGTCGAGTCGCGTTGGAGCCAGACCTCGGTCAACGTCGGCCTGAGCTACAAGTTCTGATCTCGCCGGAAGGCCCTGCGGAACGCAGGGTCTTTCGCTTTGCCCCTACCTCCCACCCATCCCCGCGTTCAGCGCGATCGAGTTATAGATCAGCTTCTGCAGCAGGATCGCCAGCACGATGCCGGGGAGCATGGAGAGGGCGGCGCCGGCCATGATGTAGTTCCACTGCGTGCCCTGCTGGGTCTGGAAGTGGGTGAGGCCGACCGGCAGGGTGGCGTTCTCCTGGCCGGTCATGACGATCAGCGGCCAGAGGAAGTTGTTCCACTGGGCGATGAAGGTGAAGAGCGAGAGCAGCCCGATGGCCGGCATCGACAGCGGCACGATGATGCTGATGAGGATGCGCAGCCGCGAGGCGCCGTCGATCAGCGCCGCCTCCTCGAGCGAGTCGGGGATCGAGAGGAAGAACTGGCGCAACAGGAACGCCCCGAAGGTGCCGAAGGCGACTGGCAGGATGACGCCCTGCAAGGTGTTGACCATGCCCAGGCTGTTGACGATCAGGAACAGCGGGATAATCAGCATGATCGAGGGCACCATGAGCGTGCCGACATAGCCCAAGAGCAGCGCATCGCGGCCGGGGAATTTCAGCCGGGCGAAGGCATAGCCGGCGAGGCACGAGACCACCACGGTGATCACCGTGACGCTGCCGGCGACGACCATCGAGTTGAGAAAGAAGCGGCCGAAGGGCAGCTCGGACCAGGTCTTGGCGAAATTATCCCACTGGAACTCCTGCGGCAGGATGCGCACCGGGATGGCCAGCACCTCGGCGTTCGAGCGCACCGCGTTCGACACCATCCAGAAGAACGGGAACAGGAACAGTAACGCTACGAGGATCAGCGCACCGTGGTTGAGGATATCGAGCGCCAGCGTGGCGCGAGAACGGGCCTTAGTTGTCATAATGCACCCACTTGCGCTGCAGCCAGAACTGGAGGGCGGTCAGCGCCATGATCAGCGCGAACATCACCCAGGCGATGGAAGAGGCGTAGCCCATCTGGAAATTCTGGAAGCCGCGCTGGTAGATGGCATAGCCCAGCGTGGCGGTAGCGTTGCCCGGGCCGCCGCGGGTCATCACATAGATCTGGTCGAACACCTGCAGCGAGGTGATGGCGGTCATCACCGTGCCGAAGAATAGGGTGGGGGAGATCAGCGGCAGGCGGATTTTCCAGAAGCGATCCCAGGCGCTGGCGCCATCGATCTTTGCCGCCTCGAGGTAGCTGGGCGGCACCATGTCGAGCGCCGCGTTGAACAGCACGGTGTTGTAGCCGACATTGGCCCAGAGCGAGACGATGATCACCGCCTGCATGGCGAGGGTCTGGTCGGTCAACAGGTTCGGCACGCCCAGCGACAGCGACTTCATGATGAAATCGAAAAAGCCGCCGGGCGCAAAGATCAGCATCCAGACGATGGCGACGGCGATTCCGGGTGTAAATGTGGGGAGGAAAAACACCACCCGGAACCACCGTTGCCCTCGCTTGAGGCTGGCGATCCAGGTCGCGAGCCCCACCGAGATGATGATGTTCAGCACCAGATATTCGACGGTGAAGAACAGCGTGTTGCGTAAGACGGTCCAGAATTGCGGGTCGGCAGTGAACAGCCGGACGTAGTTCTGGATGCCGACAAAGGCGGGTTTGCCGAGCAGCTTCCAGTTGGTGAAGCTCAGCGCCAGGGAGGCAATGATCGGCAGCACCAGAAAGAGCAGCACACCCAAGAGGCTGGGCAGGAGGAAGAAGAAGGCCGTGCGGCCCTCGCGTCGTCCGCTGCGCCTTCGCGGGCGGGCGGCCGGGGCGCTGGTCGCGACCGCGGTATCCTGGATAAGTGTCATGGGCACCTCCTCCCTCGCGGCGCCTGTGACGGCGCCATTGCAGTAGGTAACGCCCGGCAGGATTCGGGGCCGGCCGGGCGTCGGGACTTACGGCAGCTGGCTCTGGATATCGGCCAGCACCGCGTCCGTGGTGTTGTCGCCGTTGAGGGCCAGCGGGAGATACTGGGTGATCAGGTTCTCGAACTCGTTCCAGCTCTCATTGATGCGGAACGGGGTCGAATGCTCGAAGGAGTATTGCAGCGTCTCGCGGGCGCCGGCGACATCCTTGGCGGCCACGTCGTACCAGAACTTCTGCTCGGCGAGGCGGCCGGGGAGCGCACGGCCGGCCGAGGCGAGGATCTCCGCGGCCTTGGGACCGGTCAGCACCTTCAGCGCCTTATAGGCCTCGTCCTTGTGCTGGCTGGCGGCCGAGATGCCCCAGCCCGAGCCGGCAGTGATGTAGCGCGACGGGCCTTCGCCGCGCGGCAGCGGCGCGACGCCGACCTTGAAGCCGACTGAGGCCTGGGTGGTCAGCAGCGACCAGGGGCCGTCGATCACCATGGCGGCGTTGCCGGCGGCAAAGCGCCCGCTGCCGGTCTGGGCGCCGGCGCCGGAAGCAAAGACCGGCGAGGCCTTGGCGACCGCGACGAGGTCGACGAGCTTGCCGACTGCCGCGGCATAGCCGGGGTTGGTCAGGTCGAACTGGTTGGCATCGTTGAAATACTCGGCCCCGAGGGCGACCGGCTGGGCGATGAAATCGAAGGCCTGCACGGCGTAGCCGAAATTGTCGCCGCTGGTCAGCTTCTCGGCGGCTGCCTTGAAGTCGTCAAAGGTCCAGTCGGGCTTGGGTTCGGCAATGCCGGCCTCGGCGAACTTGTCGCGGTTGTAGAACATCAGCCACGGGCCGACGTCATAGGGCAGGGCGTATTGCACGCCATCCTGCGACAGGCCGCTGATGATCGAGGATTCGAACACCGACTTGTCGAAGTTGTCGGCGGCGATGAACGGATCGAGCGGCTCGAGCACACCGTAGAAGCTGGGCATGCGCATCGACTGCATGGCGACGAGGTCGGCGATCTGGCCGGACGAGGCCAGCACCGGCAGGCGGGTCCAGTAATCGGTCCAGCCGGAGAATTGCGGCGTCACCTTGATGTTGGGGTATTCGGCCGTCACCAGGTCGGCGAGGCTCTGGAACAGCGGGGTATCCTTCTCGTCACCCCACATCTGCCAGGTCAGGTTCACCTGCTCCTGGGCGAAGCTGGCGGTGGACAGGATGGCGGTGCCGGCAAGCGCCAGGGCAGCCAAAGCGTGCGTAAACTTCACGATGTGTCTCCTCAATCACAAGTAGTCGTTGGGTCTTCGGTTTCTTGGTCTTCCGGAGTCCTCGGCTCCGGCGTCACCACGGCCGGTCAGGCCGCGATCAGCACCTCCAGATCAGCGATCATGGAAATGAGTTCGGTGCGCTGGCGGTGGAAGGCGTCGGGGTCGCGCCCCGGCTCCAGGATCGCCGCCATGCGGGACGTGAAATCGGGCGGCAGCAGCGGCAGGTCTGCCGCCATCGGCAGGTTCCAGCCATCGCCCGGGTAATAGGCGCGGTTGAGCGCGAACACGACCTGCAGGATCGCGTTGGCAAGCTTGCCGGTGATGCCGACGAGGAAGACCAGATCGCGCCGGTCGACCTTGCTCTCGTAGTGATAGTCGGCAGCCCAGTAGTTCAGGATCTCGCGGTACTGCTTGAGCACGGACGCGCGCAGCGGTTCCGGATAGCAGGCGAGCCGGTCCTTCCAGCCGGCGAGCCGGCCTTCCGGATCGCTGACGATCTGCTGGCTCGAAAGATCGGTCGGTAGGTGGTAACCCCAGATGGTCCACTCGAAGCTCTTGGGGATGGCGGTGCCGCTGAGCCAGGCGCCGAGATCACTCTCGACGCCGGCATAGCTGCGCATCCACACCCCATCCATGCGGATGCCCTGCGACTGCCAATCGGCCATGGCCGCCTCGAAGCGGTTCCATTGCGCGGTCTGCTTCAGGTCTTGCCGGTAGGCATGGGCGTAGACGCGGAAGTCGTAGTCCGACTGCCGGTCGGACCGGCCCTTACCGCGCGACCCGGCGAGCGCCACGGCGCCGGCGCCGTCCTCGGCGAGGTCGGCGACGAGCGGAGCTATCGCCGCGATCAGTTCGGCTTCGTGCGCCATCGCGTCACCAGATGCTGCCGGATCCCCTTTCAATCCTTGAGGATCAGTTCGACCACCGGGGTCACCACATCGGGCTTCAGCACCGGCAGTTCGAGCGTCAGCATGCCGTCGCCGACGGCGACGCCGATGTTGGAATCGACCTCGGCATCGGGGTCGAGCCAGTGGATCTCGCTCGCGTCGTGCAGGAACTGCGCGTACTTCACCTTGCGCCCCAGCCCTGGGATATGGACGTGGCGGAACGGCCAGGTCTGGAGGTGGAGGTAGAGCCGGTTGCCCTTCTGGGTGAAGCGGGTGCCGGCCGGCGCCTGGTATTCGGACGGTCCGGCGCCATAGATCGAGCGACCGTTGACATGCAGCCACTCGCCATAGGTCTCGAGCGCGGTGACGGCGCGCTTGTCAAAGGTGCCGCGGGCCGTGGGCCCGACATTCATCAACAGGTTCCCGCCGAGCGCCACGGTATCGATCAGGATGTTGATCAGCTGGCCGGCGTCCTTCCAGGTGTTCTCGTCGCGGTGATAACCCCACGAGCCCGAGAAGGTGTGGCAGACCTCCCAGCGCACCGGCTTGCCGTTGATGGTGGGGGCGACGCGCGGCGTATACTGCTCGGGCGTGGCGAGATCCTTGGGGAAGTTGCCGTCGGTGGGCAGGTCCAGCCGGTCGCCGACGATGATGTTGGGCTGCAGCTCCCGCACCAGCCCGATCAGCTCCTCGGACTGCCAGTCCGCGCGGCCCTTGCCGGGCATGCCCTTGTACTCGCGCTTGGGATAGCTGAAGTCGAACCAGATCACCGAGATTTCGCCGAACCCGGTGAGCAGCTCGCGCACCTGGTTATGCATGTACTCGGCATACTTCTTGACGTCGCGGCTCTTGTTCATCTCGAGCGCATCGGGGTGGTTGCGCAGCGGATGGATGCCGTCGATCGGGAATTCAGGATGGTGCCAGTCGATCAGCGAATAGTAGAAGCCGACCTTCAGCCCCTCGGCGCGGAACGCCTCGACATAGGGCTTCAAGAGGTCCTTGCCATAGGGGGTGTTGGTCGCCTTGTAGTCGGTGAACTTCGAATCCCACAGGCAGAAGCCCTCGTGGTGCTTGGCGGTCAGCACCACATACTTCATCCCGGCCTCGCGCGCCCGGCGCGCCCATTCCTTGGGGTCGTAGAGGTCGGGGTCGAAGTTCTCGAAATATTTCCGATAGGTTTCCGGCGCGATTTCCTCGCGGTGCTGCACCCATTCGTGGCGCGCGGCGAGGGCGTAAAGGCCGAAGTGAATGAACATGCCGAAGCGGTCGTTGCTGAACCAGGCCTTGCCCGCCGACGAGTCGAGGCCACCGCTGACGGTGAGTGCGCTATCCAATCTATCCTCCTTGGTCCAGTTATCGAACCGGTTCGATTTTCATCCTGATGTCGACCGTGCGATGAGTCAAGGCGGATTCTGGAACAGGGCGGTTCGGTGGATTTCAGTTGCGTGAAGTCCTGCAACTGCTAGGTATTGCAACAGAATTGTCCGCCGAGCGTCCCACCAACCTGGCTCCCATCCCGGATAGAAGCGGTTCGAGAACAAGACTGATGGCCACCATTCGTGACGTAGCGAGGCTCGCTGAAGTCTCGGTCTCGACCGTGTCGCTGGCGCTCAGCAATCCGGGCCGGGTGAGCCAGAAAACGCTGGAGCGGATCCGCAGCGCCGTGGCGGCGGTGGGCTATGTCGCCGACCCGCTGGCGCAGAGTCTCGCGCGTGGACGCTCGAAGATGATCGGGCTCGTCGTCGGCAATGTCGGCAACCCGTTCTTCGGCGATATCCGTCGTGAGCTCGAGAATTATGCGCTCGAGCACGAGCATTTCGTGCTCATCGCCGATTCCTCGGGCAAGCTGGAGCGCGAGCGGGCGCTGATCGAGCACCTGATCGGGCTGAAGATCGCGGGGCTCGCTCTGGCGCCATCGAGCTTCGGGCCGGACTATGTGCGCTTCGTCGAGAGCCTCAAAGTGCCGATGGTCTGCTTCGACCAGAAGGTCGCGGGGATCGAGCGCGATTTCGTCGGCTCGGACAATTACCTCGCCGGCGCCATGCTGACCGAGCATCTGTTGCAGCTTGGGCACCGGCGCATCGCCTTCATCGCCGGCCCGCAGCACATGCACACGGCCTCGGAGCGTTATCGCGGCTTCGTCGAGACCATGGCCAGCGCCGGGGTGGAGGTGAACCCCAACTACGTGGTCGACGGCCAGTTCACCCGCTCGGCCGGCTACGAGGCGGCGATGCGGCTGCTGATTCAGCCGGAGCGCCCGACCGCCATCCTCGGCGCCAACAATGCGGTGGCGCTGGCGGCGCTGCAGGCGATGCAGGAGTTGGGCTTCAACTGCCCGGGCGACATCTCGCTCTGCATGATCGACGACGTGCAGTGGAGCAACGTCATCACCCCGCGCATCACTATGGTGGTGCAGGACACGCTGAAGCTCGGCGGCATCATCGCGCGGCGATTGCTGCACCGGATCACCACACCGGATGCGGCGGCGAAACCACCACAGGATTTCGTGCTGTCGCCGAAATTCGTGCCGGGGAATTCTTGTCGGCGGGTGTGACGAGTTGTTCGCGGTACTTGCGCTGGTGGTGCCACACCGCCCCCTCGCCCCTGGACCATGGGGGCACCGCCAGTGCAGATCAAGCCGGCCGGATCAGCGCTTCGCTGCCGATCGGGGTGAAGCCGAGGCTGAGGAAGGCCCGTAGCGAGCGGGCGTTGCCGGGCGAAACCGCGGCGAACAGCAGTTCCCCCTCGGGCACGAGGCCCACCGCTTCCTTGATCAGCGAGGTGCCGAAGCCGCGATTGTGGGTGTCGGCTTCGACGCTCAGTTCGCGCCGCCCGGCGAGGCCGGCGCCGATGGTGATGAGGCCGCGCTCATCGCCGTAGACGCGGACATCGGAGCGATACTGCCGCGCATATTGCACGCGCGGGTGATCGTCGGCGTCGGTACGGAGCGGCAGGCTCGAGCGGCCGGTGCCGCGGGTATAGAGCATCGCATCGATGACGCCGATGAAGCCGTTTGGTCCAGCCAGCCAGCGCAGGAAATCCGGCGCCATCGAGGCGCCGAAACCATCCGGGCCCTGGCGCAGCACCTCGTCGGCCGGTCGCGCGGTGGCGACGACGGCGTGGCCGGTGAAGGCCACCGAGCATTCCCAGCCGCCGGCCAGCGGCGGCAGCACCGTGACGCCGCCATCGACGGGCGGGAAGCGCCCTTCGGCGGCGCCGGTGAGGAGATCGAGCAGGGGGTGGTGCATCGCGTAAGCTGTTCTATCGGGGTCGGAAGTCTGCGATACAGGCGCTCGCCATGAAAGTCACTCCGCCCGTTTCCGCCCCGAACGACATCGCCGATTTCATCGCCCTGCGCCGCCGGCTGCACGCCGCGCCGGAGCTGAGCCGCGAGGAATTCGCCACCAGCGCGCTGGTCGCCGAACTGCTCACCGGCTGGGGCTATGAGGTGGCGACCGGCATTGGTGGCGCCGGTGTGGTGGCAACGCTTACGGCCGGGGCAGGGGAGCGCACGATCGGGCTCCGCGCCGATATGGACGCGCTGCCGATCAGCGAAGCGACCGGCCTTCCGTATGCCAGCGCCAATCCGGGCGTGATGCATGCCTGTGGGCATGACGGGCACACCACCATCCTGCTTGCCGCGGCGAAACAACTGGCGGAGACGCGCAATTTCTCCGGCACGGTGCGACTGATCTTTCAGCCGGCCGAGGAGGTCGGCGGGGCGGTAGACATGATCGAGGATGGGCTGTTCGAGCGCTTCCCGGTCGATGCGCTGTTCGGCATGCATAACTGGCCGGGCGTGGCGGAGGGCGAGTTCCGTTTCATCGACGGGCCGGCGATGGCGGCGGTCGACTGGATCATCATCACCATCAAGGGCAAGGGCGGGCACGGCGCCATGCCGCATGAGGCGGTGGATCCGATCGTCGCCGCCTCGTCGCTGGTGCTGGCGCTGCAATCGATCGTCTCGCGCAACATCGACCCGCTGGAAACGGCGGTGGTCACCGTCGGGATGATGCATGGCGGCTCGATGCCCAATGTGATCCCCGACAGCGTCGAGTTGCAGCTCAACACCCGCGCCTTCACCGAGGCGGTGCGCGACCGGATCCGCGAGCGGATCAAGCTCTTGGCCGAGGCCCAGGCGGCGAGTTTCGGCGCGGTCGCCGAGGTGGTGCATCCACCTGGCTTTCCGGCGCTCTTCAACCACCACGACGAGACGATGTTTGCCCGGCAGACGGCGATCCGGCATTTCGGCGAGAGTAAGGTCGGGACGCTGAAACCGCTGCTGGTGAGCGAGGATTTCGCCTTCATGCTGCAGAAGCAGCGGGGGAGCTACCTGTTCGTCGGGAATGGGGCGAGCGCGGACCTGCATAGCCCGCGATATGATTTCAACGACGCGGTGATTGCCCCGGCGGCGAAGTATTGGGTGGGGTTGGTCGAGGATTATCTGGCGGCGAATGGGTAGGGGCGATCGTCTAACCACAACGCTCGCCCAACACTCGGTGTCATCCCTGCGAAAGCAGGGATCCAACTCACCGCCGGCACCAGCTGATAGATGGGTCCCTGCTTTCGCAGGGATGACACCCGGTGGGTGGGCGCGATGGGGCTCGGCCCAAAACGCCAGCAGCGCTTGCCCTAAACCGTCGCCTCCAGCCGTCCCGCTGCGATAATCCGTTCCAGGAACTTCTGTGTCCGCGGATTCTCCGGTTTCGAGAACAGCTGGTGCGGGTTGCCTTGTTCGACGATGCGGCCGCCGTCAAGGAAGCAGACGCGGTCGGCGACGTCGCGGGCGAAGCCCATTTCGTGGGTGACGATCACCATGGTCATGCCGCTGGTCTTCAAATCGCGGATGATCTTCAGCACTTCGCCGATCAGCTCGGGGTCGAGCGCCGCGGTCACCTCGTCGAGCAGCAGCACGTCGGGTTCGGTGGCGAGCGAGCGGACGATGGCGACGCGCTGCTGCTGGCCGCCCGAGAGCTGCTCGGGATAGGCGCGGGCATATTGGCCGAGGCCGAACAGTTCGAGCAGTTTCAGCCCGGCCGCCTCGGCCTCGCGGCGATCGCGGCCATGCACGCGGATCGGCGCCAGCGTGATGTTTTCGAGCACGCTCATGTGCGGGAAGAGGTTATAAGCCTGGAAGACGATGCCGACGCGCTTGTAGAGCCCGGTGCGGCCGAAACTCTCGTCGTAGATGTCGACGCCGTCGAGCCTGACGGTGCCTTCGTCGAACTCGGTGAGCCCGTTGATGCAGCGGAGCAGGGTGGATTTGCCGGAGCCGGAGGCGCCGATCAGGCACACCACTTCGTGCGGCGCGATCGAGAGATCCACCGCGTCCAGCACCTGGCGCTCGCCATAGAACTTGGTGAGCTGTTCGATCTCGATGCGGTTCATTACCGGGCACCCTGGAGGCGGCGTCGGCGGTCGCGGCGCTGCAGGTGATCGGTCAGGCGCGCCAGGGGAATGGTGGCGAGCAGGAACAGGATCGCGGCGACGACGAGCGAGGAATAGTTGAAGGTGCGGGCGGTGTAGATCTGCGCCTCGCGCACCGCATCGCGGACGCCGAGCACCGAGAGCAGGGCCACATCCTTCTGCAGCGCGACGACGAGGTTTAGCATGGCCGGCACGACATTGCGCAAGGCCTGCGGCAGGATGGCGTAGCGCAGCGTCTGCCATTGGGTGAGGCCGAGCGCCTTGGCCGCCATGCCTTGGCCTTCGTGCACCGCCTCGATGCCGGAGCGATAGACCTCGGTGGCATAGGCCGAGTAGGAGAGGATCAGCGCCACGCCGCCCCAGAACAGCCCTTCCTTGGGCAGGCCGGGGAGGTTCAACGCTGGAATGCCGAAGCCGAACAGCAGCACCAGGAGCAGCGCCGGCAGGCCGCGGAACAGATCGACATAGACGATGGCGAAGACGCGCAGCGGCGCGAACCAGGGGCCACTCATGGCGCGGAAGATCGCCAGCACCAGCGCCCAGATGCCGATGCAGACGAGGCTGATCAGCCAGATCTGCAAGGAAACGAGGAAGCCGCGGGCAACGCCCGGCGCTGCCTCAATCATGGCGTCGACGGAAAAGAACTGGCTCTGGATGCGTGGCCATTGCTCGGCCGAGCCGACGAAGTAGGCGATGGCGCCGAACACCAGGACGACGCTGGCCAAACTAATAAGGACCGGCGCGAGCCGGTCCTTGAGAGCGATCTGCCGGCGTCCCTTGCCGGGTCGTCGTGTCATTGGCTGATCACCGGGATGGTTGGGTCGGCGACCAGGTACTTGGTGACGAGCTCGTCAATGGTGCCCTTCTCCTTGAGCTTGGCAAGACCCTCGTTGATCCACGGCACGATCGGGTTCTCGTAAGCAAAGAGCAGGCCGAGGCCTTCGTCCTTGGGATCCTTGGGGAGGAGCGCAGTGATCTTGGCCTCCGGCACCTGCACGGCGGTGGCATAGAGCGCCGTCGGCAGCGCCGCGACGGTGGCGTCGATCTGGCCACCCTGCAGCGCCTGGAACACGCCCGCCTGGTCGTCGAACACGGCGGCATCGGCAATGCCGAGCACGTTCGTCACGTAGTCGAAATCGGTGGTGCCGACGGCAACGCCCCATTTGGCCGCCTTCAGGTCGGCGAAGCTCTTGGCGCTCGCCACGGTCGAGGCCGGCAGGGCGATCACCGCCTTGTCGGACTGGTAGTAGATATCGGAGAAGGTCGCCACCTTGGCGCGATCCGGGGTCACCGAGATCTGCTGGATCGAGAAATCATAGGCCTTCGGGCCAGGCGCGATGGCGCCGTCGAAGGTCACGTCGACCCACACCACGTCTTCCTTCTTGAAGCCGAGCTCGGCCGCCAGCGCGTAAACCAGCGCCGCCTCGAAGCCTTCGCCGGCTTCCGGATTGTTGTCGAGCACCCATGGTGGATAGCTCGGCTCGGAGGTCGAGACGGTGAGCTTGCCGGGCGTGAACAGCCGCGGGTCGTTGGGAGTCTTTTCCTGCGCCAGCACCGGCGTGACGACCATCGCCATCACAGCCAGCAGCGCAATTGTCAGAACATTGTGCTTTTGAGCCATCTTCACTCTCGTGTTTCCGCCCGGCGGCAAGCCGAAATGCCCCGTCCACCAAGCCCCGCCGGGGAATTTACCGACAATCCGGCGCGACGCCAGCCATAGAATTGCAGAGATTCGGAATGGCAGGAAAGTTCATTGCATTTGCAATGAGTTGCGGGGAATGGGGGAGGGGGACCAGCGAAGCTGGTGGAGGGGGTGGACAAACCAACCGGAGACTCTTGCCGCCCCCTCCACCACCCTTCGGGCGGTCCCCCTCCCCCGCCACGCGGGGGAGGATCATGGAGAGGCCGGCGCAGCCCAATCACCCCACGCTCAGCGCCTCGGTCGGCGCCAGCCGGGCGGCACGGATCGCCGGGTAGAGCCCGGCTACGCCGCCGATCAGCAGCGTGGCCGCCATGCCGCCGGCCGGCACCCATATCGGGATATCGACCGGCCAGCCCATGACGTGGGCGTAGCCGAACGTCACCAGAGCGCCGATCAGGACGCCGCTGCCGCCGCCGAGCACGGCCAAGAGCAGCGCTTCGCCGAAAAACTGCATGCGGATATGGCCGCGCGTCGCGCCCTGCGAACGGCGGAGGCCGATTTCGGCGCGCCGCTCCAGCACGGAGATCACCATGGTGTTGGCGACACCGATGCCGCCGACCAGCAGCGCCACGGCGCCGAGCCCGAGCAGCAGGCCGGTGAAGGCGACGTCGGCCGCCGCCTCGGCGGCCAATGCGTCGGAGGGGCGGGAGACATCGACTTCGTTGGGCGCTTCGGGGTTGGCGGTGGGGGCGAGGATGCTGCGGACGGCTTCCACTGCGGCGGGGTCGGTGCGGAGATAGAGCGTGGTGATATCGCCCTCGAAATCGAGGTAGCGCTCGCCGGCGGGCCAGCCGATCAGTGCGCTCAGATCGAGCATGGGCACCAGCGAGACCGGCGCGAGGATGCCGACCACGGTGAACCAGCGGCCGCCGAGCCAGACTTGCTGGCCGATCAGCCCGCGGCCGATGCCGAGCCGGGTGGCGGCGCGGGCGCCGAGCACCACGGCGGGGTAGTTGGCCGTGGCGGCGTTGAGCCAGGAGCCGACGGCGACCTGCGCGCTCAGGGTTTCGAGGAGATTGAGCTTGGCGGCATAGACGGCGAGGCCGCCCGACTGGCTCGCGGGGATGCGGTTGGAGCGATAGATCCGCGCGTCAGCCAGGACGCCGATGGCGCTCACCGTCTCGACCTCGGGAATGCGGCCGAGCATGGCGATGGATTCGGGCGGCATGGTCGCGGCTTCGCCGAACATCGATTTGCCCGGCCCGGCGCTGAGGAGGTTAGTGCCGAGTTCCTGCAGCAACTGGTTGAGCTGGGCGCGGCTCGAGGTGGAAATGCCGACCACTGCGATCATCGCGGCAATGCCGATGGCGATGCCGAGCGCTGAGAGGATGACGCGCAGCGGCCGGGCCGTTAGGCCATAGGCGGCGAGCCGCAGCACATCCATGGCCAGCAGCTTGGCTGGCTGCAGCGTGCTCATCTTATGCTCCTCCTGGTGTCTTCGATCAGTTGCCCATCGCGCATGGCGGCCTGCCGGTCGAAACGGGCGGCGAGGTCGCGATCATGGGTGATCACCACCACGGCGGTGCCGGCGCGGTGAAGGCCGAGCAGCAGCTGCACGACGCCTTCGCCCGAGCTGCTGTCGAGCGCTCCGGTCGGCTCGTCGGCGAGCAGCAGCAGCGGCCGCCGCGCCAGAGCGCGGGCGATGGCGGTGCGCTGCTTTTCGCCGCCCGACAGCTGATGCGGGCGGTGGTCGAGCCGGTGGGCAAGCCCGACCTCGCGCAGCGCCGCTTCGGCGCGCTCGCGCCGTTCGCGCAATCCGGTGCCGGTGTAGAGTAGGCCATCCGCGACATTGTCGAGCGCCGAGACGCCCGGCGACAGGTGGAAATGCTGGAACACGAAGCCGATGTGGCGGGCGCGCAGTGCCGAGAGCTCGCTGTCGCGGAGTTTCTCGACCGCCAGCCCGTCGATCTCGACAGTGCCGGCACTGGCGCGATCGAGCGTGCCGATGATGTTGAGCATGGTTGATTTGCCCGAGCCGGAGGGGCCGACAATGGCGACGAGCTCGCCACGGCCGATCTCGAGGCTGACATCGCGCAGCGCGAAGACGCCACCGGCAAAGCCGCGCGAGACGTTCCTCAGGGAGACAATGGTTTCCGTCATCCGGGCACGCTGACCCGCTCGCCCTGGCTGATGCCGTCGCCGCTGACTTCGACCCGCCCGGCGGCGAATAGGCCGGTATCGACCGGCACCAGCCTCGTCCCGCCATCGTCGACGAGCTCGACGGCAAAGCCGCCTTCCGGCCGCGCCAGCAGCGCGGCGATCGGCACCGAGAGCACGTCGTTGCGGCGCTCGCTGACGAAATCCACGTCGACCGACGCGACTTCCAGCCCGTCGAGGGCCGCCTGGTCGGCGATCGCTATGGTCACCTCGATATTGCCGTCGGTCACCACCGAGCCGACCTCGGAGATCGTGCCGGCCACCTCGCGATCATCAGGCAGGGTGACGGTGACGGGGCGACCGACGGCGGCCAGTGCCTGGTCGGCGACGGCGAGCGGCACGGTCACCAGCTTGGTGGTGCTGGAATAGTCGAGGATCGAGCTGCGGTCGGCGGAGGCGGCGAGCAGGGTTTCGCCGACACTGGCATCGTGCGCGGCCACATGCACCGGCCCCTCCGCAATCACCAGCTGGCCGAGACTGACAATGCCGGTGACCGGCAGGCCGGAGAGGCGTTGCCAGCTGCGCACCTGTTCGCCGAGCGGGCCGGCATAGCCGAGGGCGGCGAGATTGTCGGCCAGTTGCGCGATATCGGCAGTGTCGGCGGCGCGCGCGATGAGCGCCGCGTGGGTGTCGCGCAGCGCGTCGCGCTTTGCCGCAGCGTCAGCAATGGCGACGCGGGCTGCGACGGCATCGAGTTTTGCTTCGGCGAGGTCCTTGTCGAGGGTGCGGATGGCGGCGGCTACGGCGGCGCGAGCCTTGGCGATTTCGGTTTCGGCGGCGGCGATTTCGGCGCTCGGCGTCAGCTCGGCGGCCGAGAGTTCGGTGACCCGCGCCAGCTTTGCCGCAGCGACCGCGACGGCGCTGCTCAGTTCAATGAACTCGGGGAGGGCAGGGGCGCTGGCGCTGGCGTCGGCGAGCCGGGCGGCGAGGTCGGTGCTGCGTGCTTCGGCATCGGCGAGGCGCTGGGTTTCGAGCGCCACCGTCAGGTCGGCGGCGGCCATGGCGGCTTCGCTCTGTTCGAGTTCGACCCAGACGGGGACGTCCGTATCGGCATCGAACCGCAAGGTCCGGTGTTGCGGCACGATGCCGTAGAACAGGATGACCGGCTGGCCATCGAGCCCGTAGAGCGGTTCGCCCCGCTCAATGATTGCACCCACCGGCGCCAGCGCGGTGACCATTGCGGAGTCGCCGGCGAGGCTCGGGCGCAAGGCCGTGAGCTCGCTATAGCCGAGCGTGCCGGTGACAGTCTTGCTGTCGACCAGCTCGCCCAGGGTGATCTCGGCCGTCGCGATGGGGGCCGCGCTGGGGGCAGCCGATGGAGGCGCCGGCTGCAGCAGCACAAAGCCCGCGATCGCGACGGCCCCGGCGGCAACAGCGAGCGCGCCGCCGGAGAGCATGGTGCGAAAGGGGATCATCCGCCGATCATGATCCGGGCGCCTCCGCTCAGCTCGCGGCAGGCATCCATCGCGGCGCGGAGTTTTGGATCGTCGGGGCCGGCGCCGAGCTTTCCGGCATCGAAGCCGCCATCGGGGCTCGGATCGGGGAAGTTCGGCAGGCCGTGCTCGCGCACGCATTGCGCCAGTTTGAGCAAGCCCTCGAGTTGCTCGGGGGTGACGCCTTCGCCCCGCATCCCCTCGGGGGCGAGATCGTGGCAGGCGGCCGAGGCCTTCTCGAAGCGGGCGGCGCTGCCGGGGGTGATGAGGAAGCGCATGCCCTCGCCGGGCGTCGGGTCGGGGAACTCGGCATAGCCGTTGTCGCGCATGCACTGGGCGTAGGCGAGGGCGGCATCGTCGTTGTCGGCCGGCTGCTGCGCGAGGGCTGGTAGCGGGGCGACCAGCAGCAGCGCGGCTCTGAGGAGGGGGAGGAAGGTCTGGGTGAGCATCGTTCACGTCTCCGTCGTTGGGTGAGACGGGAGTACGAGATCGGGTATTAGGCGGGTGTTAGGTGGCTAGTTCGCTCGGGAACTCGCCCCAAACTCGATGCCCACCTCCCCCTTGACGGGGGAGGCAAGCGGAGCTTGGGAGCGAAGCGACGTAGCGGAGCTCGGAAGGGGGGCGCGGAGGCACGATGCCTGCGATTTGGCGGCTTCAGCGATCATCGAGCGCGTGGCACACCCCACCCCATCCCGGCCATTCGAGCTTAGCTCTCATGGCCTTCTCCCCTAAAATCGCTCCACCGGAGCGATTTTGCCTACGGCCGGCTCGAAGCCCGTCAAGGGGAGGGTGTCCGGCCGGTGTTTGCGGCACCCCCCTCCCACCACGCTTTCGCGTGGTCCCCCCTCCCCCGCAGGCGGGAGAGGGAGTCCGACTGCGCGTTCAATTGGCAGCCGAAGCCGCCGGAAACCGCACCCGTACCACGAGCCCACCACCTTCGCGTGGGCTGGCTTCCACCTCGCCGCCATGCGTGTGGGCGACGGAGCGGACGATGGAGAGGCCGAGGCCGGCGCCGCGGGTGATCGGGGTGCGGGTCGGGCCGGCGAGGCGGTCGGTGGTGGCGAGGCGGCGGAACGGCTCGAACAGGCCCGGCACTTCGTAGGCCGGCACGACGGGACCGGTGTTCTGGACGGTGAGCTTGACGGTCTTGCCGCTGAGCGCTGTGCTCACCCGGACCCAGCCATCAGCGGGCAGGTTGTACTGGATGCCGTTTTCGATGAGGTTCTGGATCAGCCGCTCGATCAGGAAGGCGTCGCCCAGCACGGCGCCGGGCTGGAACGCTGTTTCGAGGGTGACGCCAGATTTCTCGGCGATGGGGCGAAGCTCGGTGATGAGGTGGCCGGCGATTTCGCCGAGGTCGACGGGGTGGAACTCGGCGGCGCGCTGCTCGCTGCTGGCGAGGGTCAAGAGGCCATCGGTCAGCTTTTCGTGGCGCTGGTTGACGGCCAGCAGCGTCGTGCCGAGCTGGCGCAGCGTGTCGTCGGCGCCGGCCTCGAGCAGCGCCACTTCGATCAGCGTGCGGGTGATGGTGAGCGGAGTGCGCAGCTCATGGCTGGCATTGGCGACGAAGCGGCGCTGGCTGTCGAACGAGCGGTCGAGCCGCTCCAGCATGGCATCGAGCGTATCGGCGAGATCCTTGATCTCGTCCTTGGGGCCGGCAAGGGCGATGCGTTCATGGAGGCTCCGGTCGGCGACCCGGCGCGCGGTGGCGGTGATATCGCGCAAGGGCTGCAGCGCCTGGCCGGCCACCAGCCAGCCGATCACCCCGGCAATGATGGTGAGGATGCCGACGAGGATGAACGACACCATCAGCATGGTGTCGAGCGTGTTGACCCGCGCCTGTCGCACCATGACGCTGATGCGCCCTGCTTCATCCATCAGCTCGCGCGGTGGCAGCACGCCCGGGGCCCCCAGCTGGCCCTCGGCCATCGGCGCGTCGTCGGTCACTAGGCGGATGCTGAACTGCCGGTCGAGCACCACGCCGAGATAAAGATAGATGGCGACGATCAGCGCCACCCCGGCAACAAAGAAGGCGCCGGCATAGAGGAGGCTCAGCCTTGTGCGGATGGTCCAGGGGAAGCCCAAGATCTTCATTTGAGCCGGTATCCCACGCCCTGCACGGTTTCGATCAGCTGCGGCTCGCCGAGTTTCTTGCGCACGTTCATCACGGTGAAGCGCACCACGCCCGAGAACGGATCGATCTGTTCGTCCCAGGCCTTTTCGAGCAGTTGCTCGGCCGAGACGACGCCGCCATCGGCGCGCAGCAGTTCCTCGAGCACGGCGAATTCCTTCTTCGAGAGATCGATCGGCGTATCACCTCGAAGCACAATGCGGCGGTGGGGATCGAGCCGGAGGCCGGAGCGTTCGAGTACCGGCGGGATGGCCGGCCGGGCGCGGCGCGCCAGAGCCTGCACGCGGGCCACCAGCTCGGCAAAGGCAAAGGGCTTGGTCAGGTAGTCGTCGGCGCCGAGCCCGAGCCCGGCGACGCGCTGCGCCACGGCAGTGGCGGCAGTGAGCATCAGGATGCGGGTGGGCGATTGGGTCTCGACCAGCACGGCGCAGACCTCGTCGCCCGAGACGAGCGGGATATCGCGATCGAGCACCAACACGTCGTAATCGTTGACCAGCGCCCGATCGAGCCCGGCTGCTCCATCATAGGCGACATCCACCGCCATGGCATGGAGCCGCAGGCCCTCGGCGATCGAATCCGCCAGTTGCCGTTCGTCTTCAACCACCAGCACGCGCAACCAGAACACCCCCGCTAACCGCCAGTCTATCTGGCTAGCGGATGGTCTGTTAGGGCGGCGTTAGGGCTGGAGCGTGGCGGGGGTGTGTGGAGGGAAACACTGGTGGTGCGTCATCCTCCCCGCGTGGCGGGGGAGGAACAGGGATTGGCTAGCGCCTTATCCCTTCGTCGATCCGCCGGCCATACCGTCGATGAAATGCCGCTGCAGCAGCAGGAACAGCATCAGGATCGGCAGCACGATGATCATCGCGGCGGCCATGATCTGCCCCCAGTCGCTGGTGTATTTGCCGCTGAGGAGGGTGAAGGACACCACGGCGGTCATCTCGTTCTTGCTCAGCAGGAACGTCGAGGCGATCAGGAACTCGTTCCAGCAATAGAGCCCGATGATCAACGCCACGGTGAGCAGCCCCGGTGAGACGATCGGCAGCATCACCTTCGAAAACACCTGCCAGGCATTGGCGCCGTCGAGATTGGCGGCCTCCTCCAGCTCCTTGGGGATGGCGATGAAATAGGTGCGCAGCAGCATGATGGCGAAGGGGCTGAACATGGCGCAGTAGACGAAGGACACCGCGACGGGGTTGTTGATCAGCCCGAGCCGGGCGAAGCCGAAATAGAGCGGGAACAGGAAGAGCTGGATCGGCGCGGTGGTGGTGGCGAGGAAATAGGCGCTCACCGCCTTCCACGGCTTGATCTTCTGGCGCGCCAGCACATAGGCGGCGCCGGCCCCAGTGGTCAGCACCAACCCGATGGTCATCACCGTCACCTTGGCCGAGTTCAGCATGGTTTCGCCGAGCCGTGCATCGGTCCAGGCGCGAGTGAAGTTCGACCAGTTGAGCTCAGTTGGCCAGCTCAAGGGGCTGAGGATGATCTCGGGCGTCGTCTTGAAGGCGTTGAGCAGCATCAAGAGCAGCGGGCCAAGGGCGAACAGCGCGCCGAGCGCCAGCACGAGATAGGAGATAGTGCGCGACCAGCGGGTTCCGAGCATCTCAGTTCACCCTTTCCCGGGTCTGCAGCCGCACATAGGCGAAGGTGGCCGTGAGCCCGAACAGCGCGATGACCAGGGCGACAGCCGCGGCCCGGCCGAGATCGAACTCGAAGAAGGCGTTGCGATAGGCGAGGGTAGAGAGCACTTCGCTCGAATAGGCTGGGCCGCCCTGGGTGAGGATGTAGACGAAGTCGAACACCAGGAACGACCAGATCACCGTCATCACCATCATCAGCTTGATGGTGGGGGCGATGGCCGGGATCAGGATGTCGCGCATCAGCGCAAAGAAGCCGGCGCCATCGAGCCGGGCGGCCTCGACCATTTCCTCAGGCACCTGGCGGAGCGCGGCGAGAAAGATCACCGCGAGGAAGCCCCACCAGTGCCAAAGGTCGACCACGGCAATGCCGTAGAGCGCCGAGTGGGTGGCGGCTAGGGGATCGGAGAGCTCGATGCCGAAGCGCGACAGCAGCCCGAACACGCCGGTATTGGGGTTGTAGATCATCCCCTGCCAGACCCGCGCGGTGATGGCGGTCGCCACCACTACGGGGATGAAATAGACGATCTGGAAGAAGGTGCGGCCGCGCTTGATGGTGAGCAGCAGCGTCGCCGCGACGAGCCCGATGGCGATCGGCACGGTGAGGAAAATCAGCGTCCACTTGAGGTTGTTGCCGAGCGCAATCCAGAACACCCGGTCGGCGAACATCGCCTCGAAATTGGCGAGCCCGACAAACACCGGGGCCGAAAAACCGTCCCAGGTGCAGAAAGCCAGAGCCACGGTCAGCAGCGCCGGGATCAGGATCAGCGCGACATTGATGGCAAGGGCAGGGAGGGCGAACAACCACATGGGCGGGGATTCCGGGTAGGGGGAGTCACGGGACTCGTAGTGATCCTCCCCCGCGTGGCGGGGGAGGGGGACCGCCGAAGGCGGTGGAGGGGGGATCTAAAGCCGATGGTCTTGCCGCCCCCTCCACCAGCTTCGTTGGTCCCCCTCCCCCGCCACGCGGGGGAGGATTAGCGGAGAGGCCGGCGCCCATCAAAATCATGGCAGCGGCGGGACGCTGCCTTCGGCGAGTTCGGCCGCGAACAACTCCTGCAAGCCGGCGAGGAATTTTTCCGGCGTGGCGGTGCCGAGCCAGAGTTCCTCGACGCCCGAGATGATGTACTGCTCGGATTTGGGCGGCCAGAAAGTCCAGGTGGTGTAGCCGTAATTGCCGCTGGCCAGGGCATCGGCGATCATCGTCGTCGCCTCCTGGTAGAGCGGAGTCACCTCACCCTTGAGCGTCACCTTGCTCAGGTCGGCGAGCGGCACGTTCCATTCGCCCTGCCATTGCGGCACGATCGCGCCGTAGAAATCGCCGCTGAACACATAGTCGATGACTTGCGCTGCCGTATCGGGGCTTGGCGAATGGGCGTTGATCGACAGGGTCGAGCCAATGCCGATCGGGAACAGCGGGTAGGGGACGCCGTCGGCGACCGGGATTGAGGTGAAGGCGGCCTTGGCGCCGGCCGGATCGAAGTAATCCTTCACCCAGGAGAAGGCCCAGGTGCCCTGCGGCGCCATGCCGGTCTTGCCGGTGACCATGCCGGCAAAGGCATCGATGGTCGAGGTGGAGAAGTAATCCTTGCCGTAATAGCCCTTGTCGTACCAGGCCTTGAACTTGGTCATGGCGTCGACGAAGACCGGGTCGGTCCACGCCCGCTTGCCGGCGAGAGCCTCGTGGATGGCTGTGGGGCCGACCAACTGGTTGAGCGCCACGGTGAAGAACTGCTCATTGGCCGGGCGGAAGCCGGCATTGCCGGCGACGAACGGCGTCATCCCCTCGGCCAGCATGGTATCGGCGAGGGTTTCCATCTCGGCGACGGTCTTGGGCGCCGTCCAACCCTTCTGGGCGAACAGGTCGGCATTGTAGAACAGGCCCATCGCCTCATAGTTCTTGGGGATGGAGTAGAGCACGCCATCGACCTTGCCGAGTTCGAGGAACATCGGGATCAGCCGCTCGTTCCAGCCGTATTTGGCGGCATACTCGTCGAGCTTCAGCAGTTGCCCGGCCTTGGCCATCGGCAGCGCCGTCGCCGGGCCGTTGGAGTTGATGATGTCGGGGCCACCACCGGACATCAGCGCCAGGCGCTGCTGGTTCTCGATGGCGTTGCCGCGATATTCGAGCGCCAGGGTCGAGCCTGGGTGGCTGGCATTGAAGCCTGCGACCAGGGTGTCGTCGAGCAGGCGCTGCTGCTCCGGGGTCAGTGCTTCGTACCACCACGAAGCCGATTGCGCCGCGGCGAGGCCGGGCGTCAGAAGGGTCATGGCCGCGACGGCCACGCCCGAAAACAGGCGAGAAAGATTTGTCATGAAGCGTTCCCTGATATGCCGGTGTCGGGGAGGCTCGCCTGTTGCACCCGTGAGGACGAGGTGTCGCCTCTGGGACGAGCAGTCGAAGCGCGATCTACGATTGCATAGGGCAATGCGACGGCCTCCCCCGGCACGCGCCGGCAGATCGAAGACACTTACGGCTACGACAAATATGCCGGGGTCTGCCACGTGGTGCCCAACCACGCGCTGATGATCATGGCGCTGCTGCACGCGCCCGACGATTTCAGCCGCGGCCAGATGATCGTCAACACTTCGGGCTGGGATACCGACTGCAATGCCGGCAATCTCGGGTGCCTGCAGGGCATAATGCTGGGGCTCGGCGGGTTCGAAGGCGAGCAGGATTGGCGCGGCCCGGTGGCCGACCGGCTCTATCTCTCCACCGCCGATGGCGGGCGCGGCCTCACCGATGCGCCCAGCATCGCCTATTGGCTCGATGGCCTGGCGCGGCAGCTGGCGAAAGAGCCGGCGCGGCTGGCGCCCAAGGGCGGGGCGCAGTTCCACTTCGCGCTACCCGGTGCGGTGCAGGGCTTCATGGCCGGCGGCACCGAGGGCAATGGCAGCGACGTCGCCGTTTCCGGCACCGGCGACGCGCTGGCGGTGGAGCTGATCTCGGTGGCGCCGGGCCGCTCGGCCTATGTGGGCACGCCCGTGTTCATTCCGCCCGCGATGATCGGGCACAGCTGGTACGAAGTGCTGGCGAGCCCGCGGGTGTGGCCGGGCCAGACCATCGAGGCCAGCATTGCCGGCGCGGCCGGGCTCAGCGGCGCGGTGGAGGTGGCGCTGGCGGTGCGCCATTACGGCCAGGACGATGCGCTGGTGAGCGTCATCTCGCCGCAAAGCGTCACCGTGGAAGCCGGACAGGCGGCAAGGCTCAGCTGGCAGGTGCCGCAGTTCGACGGCAACCCGATCGCCGAGATCGGCCTCGTCATGTCGGTGCGCGACACCGCGACGGTGGGACGGGTGCTGGTCGACTGGCTGCGCTGGAGCGGCGAGCCGGAGCTGACGCTGCGCCGTCCGCATAACGAAGGCAGTATGTGGCGCAGCGCCTGGATCAACGGCGCCAGCGTGTTCTCGAAGAATTTCCGCGAGTCGTTCCGGCTTTCCGCCAACCGCGGCGAGGGCATCATCCTCACCGGCACGCGCGACTGGCGCGACATAACGGTCGAAGCGGAGCTGAACCTCCACCTCGGCAACTATGGTGCGCTGGTGTTCCGGGCGCAGGGGCTGCGGCAGTACTACGCCGCGAGGCTGACGCGGAGCGGCAAGCTGCAGGTGGTCTGCCGCCGCGACGAGGTCGAGCACGTGCTGGCCGAAACGGCGCTGCCGGTGGCGTTCGAAACGGCGATCCCGCTGCGGGTGAGGCTCGATGGCGCAAAGATCACAGTGGATGCCGGGGGCACGGTGCTGGAGGTCAGCGACGCGACCTATGCCGGCGGCATGATCGGGCTCGCCGTGTACGAGGGCGCGCTGTCGACGGACAAGGTGCATATCGGGCGGGTGCGGTAGGGGGGATACGGCGGTGGAAGGGGTTGCCACACGCACGGTTGGTTGCCCTCCTCACCCCCGCATCTTGCGCTCGAGCAGCCGCCGCTCCGCCTCGAGCCGCACCAACGGCAGCGCCCGGGCATAAGCCGCCTGCGCCTCCGTTTTCCGGCCCAACCGGTCGAGCAGGTCGGCGCGCGCCGCGTGCAGCGGCCAGTAGCCGTCGAGCGTGCCGGCGGCGGCCAGGGCTTCGACCAGCTGCAGCGCCCGCTCCGGGCCATCGACCATCGATAAAGCCGCGGCGGCGTTGAGCTCGACCACCGGCGAGGGCTGCAGCCGCAGCAGCACCTGGTAAAGCCCCGAGATCTGCGGCCAGTCCGTCTCGGCAAAGCTCCGGGCCTCGGCATGGAGCGCCGCAATCGCCGCCTGCACGCCATAGGGGCCGATGCGGCCGGGCTGCGCCAGGGCGCGTTCGACCAGCGCCTTGCCTTCGGCGATGGCAGCTCGATCCCAGCGCGTCCGATCCTGCTCCTCGAGCAGCAGCAACTCGCCGGCGCCGTCGCTGCGGCCGCCAAGTCGCGCCGCATGCAGCAGCATCAGCGCCAGGAGGCCGGCGATTTCCGGCTCGCCCGGCAACAGCTGGTCGAGCAGCCGGCAGAGCCGGATCGCCTCGGTGCACAGTTCGGGCCGGGTGGTCGCCGTGCCGGCGCTCGGCGCATAGCCCTCGGTGAACACCAGGTAAACCACCGCCAGCACCCCGGCGAGCCGGTCGGCGAGGTGCTCGCGATCCGGCACCTGATAGGGAATGGCGGCGTCGCGGATCTTCGATTTGGCGCGCACCAGGCGCTGTGCCATGGTTTCCTCGCTGACGAGGAAGATGCTGGCCACCGCCGAGGTCGTGAGCCCGCAAACGATGCGCAGGGTCAGCGCTACCCGGGTTTCGAGCGCCAGCGCCGGGTGGCAGCAGGTGAAGATCAGTCGCAGCCGATCATCCTCGATGTCCTCGACGTCGGGTTCCGAGGTGACGGCGTTTTCGGCGGCCAGCACCTTCAGCTTGCCGCGTAGCGAAATGCGCCGCCTGAGGCGGTCGATGGCCTTGTGGCGGCCGGTATTGACCAGCCAGGCGCGCGGATTGTCGGGCAGGCCGGTCCGCGGCCAGCGGGTCAGCGCCGCCTCGAACGCATCCTGCGCCCCTTCTTCGGCGAGCTCGAAATCGCCGACGAGGCGGATGAGAGTGGCCAGCACTCTCCCCGCCTCGTGGCGATAGACCGTTTCGATGGCCGCTCGGTCGAGCATGCACGCACTCAGTACATGCGCGACAGGCTGTCGATTGGCCGGACTTCGACCGCGCCGGCGCTGAACGGAATTTTGCCGGCGATCGCCAGCGCTTCGTCGAGATCGCTGGCCTCGACGATGTAGTAGCCGGCCAGCTGCTCGCGGGTTTCGGCGAACGGCCCGTCGGTGGTGAGCGATTTGCCGTCGCCCCGGCGGATGGTCGTCGCGGTGCTCGACGGCTTCAGCTTGTCGCCGCCCTTCAGGTGTCCGCTCTTGACGATATCCTGGGTGAAGCGCGCATAGGCCTCGCCCATGGCCTTGCCCTGTTCCGCCGTCGCCGCGCCCATCGCCGCTTCGTCGCCGTAGATCATCAGCAGGTACTGCATTGTCATCTCCATATGCTGGCAGTTGCTACCGGCGATCGGTCGAACGGAGGTCAGGCGAGATCGACAGGCGAGCCGGAATTATTTCGAAGGCGCCTGTCGGCTGGAGCGCTTTCAGGTCACCGACTCAACGAAGCGGTGAAACACTCTAGGCCGAGAGACTGGCGACGAACTGCTTGGTACGCTCGCGTTGCGGCGCCCCGAACACGCTTTGCGCCGGGCCGGCTTCCACCACTTCGCCGCGGTCGAGGAACACCACGTCCGAGGCGATGCTGGAAGCGAGGCGCAGGTCGTGGGTGGCCATCAGCATGGTGGTGCCCTCGCGCGCCAGCTGGGCCAGCACTTCGACCACCTCGCCGGCGAGTTCGGGATCGAGCGCCGAGGTCGGCTCGTCGCAGAGCAGCACTTCGGGCGATGGCGCCAACGCCCGGGCGATGGCGGTGCGCTGCTGCTGGCCACCCGAGAGGTTGGCTGGCCAGGCCTCGGCTTTCGCCGCCATCCCGACCTTGTCGAGCAGCGCCCGGGCATGGGCGCGCGCCTCGTCGCGCGGCCAGCGCAGCACCGTCACCAGCCCTTCCATGACGTTTTCTTCGACGGTGAGGTGGGGGAACAGCTGGAAGTTCTGGAACACCATGCCGGTCGAGCGTCGCATGGCGAGGATCTCGGCCCGCGAATGGTGCGAGCCGGCGCCGAATTCGAGACGGTTGGCGCCGACCGTGACGCTGCCCGATTGCGGCAGCTCGAGCAGGTTGACGCAGCGCAGCAGCGTGCTCTTGCCGCTGCCGGAGGGGCCGATCAGCGCGGTGACGCTGCGCTCCGGCACCCGCACGGAAACGCCGCGCAGCACTTCGATATCGCCGAACTGCTTGTGGATGGCCTCGAGCGCGATCATGACGCGGCTCCGATGAAGCCGCCGTAACGCGCCAGGCGCTTTTCGAGGCGGCCCTGCAGCATCGACAGGAGCGAGCTGACCGCGAGGTAGATCAGCGCCACTTCGACATAAAGGATCAGCGGTTCATAGGTGGTGGCGACGATGCGCTGGCCGGCGCGGAACAACTCGGGCACGGTGATGGCGGCGGCGAGCGAAGTATCCTTGATCAGCGAAATGAAGGTGTTGGAAAGCGGCGGCACGGCGACGCGGCCGGCCTGCGGCACGATGATGCGGCGCATTGCCTGCGTCCAGGTCATGCCGATGGAGAACGAGGCTTCCCATTGCCCCTTGGGCACCGAGATCAGCGTGGCGCGAATGATCTCGGAGGTGTAGGCGCCAACGTTGAGGGTGAAGCCGATCAGCGCCGCGGGGAAGGCATCGAGCGTAATGCCGACGCTGGGCAGCCCGTAAAAGATCAGGAACAGCTGCACCAGCAGCGGCGTGCCACGGATGATCCAGACATAAAAGCGGATCAGCGCCGCGAACGGCCAGGGCGCGAACAGCCGGACCAATGCCGCGCCGAAGCCGACGGCGAGGCCGAAGGCGAAGCTCAGTAGCGTCAGCGGCACGGTGAACAGCAGGCAGGCCCAGAGCAGCGAGGGCAGCGACTCGAGCATCAGGTTCAGCCAGGGCGGCATGCGAGTCCCCAAAACAAATGGATCGGCCACTTCTCAGGGCCGATCCTTACAATAGGTAGAGCTAGATCGACTACTGCGAGACGTCTTCGCCGAAATACTTCTGCGAAATGGTCGCATAGGTGCCGTCGGCCTTGATGGCGGCGAGCGCCTCGTTGATCGCCGCGAGGAGTTCGGGCTTGCCCTTGGCCAGCAGCACGCCGGAATAATCGGCATTGGCCTGGGTGGCGGCAATCTTCACATTGGCGTCGGGCTGCTGCTTCTTGAAGTCGAAGAATGACAGGCTGTCATTGATGGTGGCGTCGGCGCGGCCCTGGATCACCAGCGCGATCGACTGGTCGAACCCGTCGGTGGGCACGATCTCGGCGCCGCTGGCTTCGGCGAGCTTGCCGAAATTGGAGGTGGTGGTCTGCGCCGCCTTCTTGCCCTTCAGGCTCTCGAACGAGGTGATGTCGGTGTTGTCGGCCTTGACGATCAGCGCGGCCTTGGAGGCGATATAGGGCTCGGAGAAATCGTACTTCTCCTTGCGCGCGTCGGTGATGCCGACCTGGTTGACCACTACGTCATAGCGGTTGGCGTCGATGCCGGCGATCAGCCCATCCCAGGGGCCCTCGACGAACTCGGCCTTCACCCCGATGCGCTTGGCGATCTCTTCGGCAATCTCGACGTCGAAGCCGACCAGTGCGCCCGAGGCATCGTGGAAGGTGAAGGGGGCATAGGTGCCCTCGGTGCCGACCCGCAGCGCGCCCGCAGTCTTGACCTGCTCGAGCGCCGTCTGGGCCAGCGCCGGGGTCGAAAGGCCAAGGCCGACAAGGCCGATCGCCAGCACGGACTTGAGGATATTCATGTTGTTTCTCCATTGGCCGGTGGGCCATCTGCCCCCGGCTTTGGGCTGAAACGTGCCCCTCGCGCCCCGGTGCCGCAATGGGTTGGAAGGGCTTTTTACTCGGGCCGAGAGCCGGTGGTGGGCCGTCCTAGCGGAACTGCCTCGCCCGACATTGGTTGCTAGAATAGTCGAGCCAGCAGGTACTGCAGTTCTGGCCCGGAACCTGAAGCAGGAGTACGACGGCGATGGATGCGACAATTCGGTTTGGCGGCTGCCGCTGCGGCGCCGTACGGTACGAAGTGCGGGGCGAGCCCATGGTGGTGGGCCTCTGCCACTGTACTGACTGCCGCAAGGAGACCGGCTCGGCCTTTCTTGCCTACGCCGATTGGCCGCGCGAGCAGTTCACCGTCGCCGGCGCGTTCCTCACCTTCGAAGGCCGCAGCTTCTGCTCGGTGTGTGGTTCGCGACTGTTTCACCTGGGCGAAGAGCACGCCGAAATCTGCATCGGTTCGCTCGACGCGGCGCCCACCGGTCTCACCCCCACACGCGAGGGCTGGACGATCCGCCGCGAGCACTGGCAAGGTGCTGTTCCCGGTGTGAGTCAGGCTGATCGCGATCCCTGAGAGATGTTTGTCGTCCAGATCTATCTGCCACTCGAACTGCCCGATGGCGCCCCGGTTCCGCCTGATGTGTTCGAGCGCACCAAGGCCGAACTGACAGAGAGTTTCGGCGGGGTGACGGCGTTCCTCCAATCACCGGCCGAAGGCGCCTGGAAGCCGCTGAGCGGCGAGGCCATCCACGATCGGATCGCCATCTTCGAGGTGATGGTCACCGACGTCGACACCGCCTGGTGGCGCCACTATCGCGAAACGCTGGAGGCTGAGCTGAAGCAGCAGCGTATTCTGGTCCGGTTGTTCCAGGTGACGGTGCTCTGATTGGTCGGAATTACCGGTAACAGCAAGCTGCTCGCGAGTGTGCCGGAATCTGAGCTGGCTCAGTGGGCGTTCGCCCGATCGAGCGGCGGCCCTCGATCTCATCGGTGGTTCTCCACGTCACCCCCCGAGCCGGCGAAACGCTTCCGAAATCGCCTGCGAGGTGTAGGGTTTGGGGATGAATGCCCCGTCCGGCAGTTCGGATGGCGCCGGCCGGCCCTTGCCGGAGGTGACGATGATCTTGATCGGTGGCCAGCGGTGCCGCACCGCCGCGGCGAGCGCCAGGCCATCCATCGTGCCGGGCATGTCGACATCGGTGAACAGCAGGCGGATCTCAGGATTGGCCTCCAGCGCCCGGATGGCCTCGGCAGCGTTGCGGGCTTCCACCACGTCAAAACCATGCTCCCTGAGCTCGTCGGCAATAGAATAGAGCAGCAGTGCCTCATCCTCGACCACCAGCACGGTGGTTTTGTGCGTGGTCATATGGCTGCTCCCGCATCGTGTGGTTCGAGCGTTGCGGTCAGGGTCACGATCAGACCCTCGGGGGCGTAGGCCACGTCGACTTCGCCACCAAAATCCGATGCCAGCACGCGCTTGATCAGCAGCGAGCCGAAGCCACGCCGGGTCGGCGGGGTAACGGGCGGGCCGCCGGTTTCGCGCCATGTCCAGGTGAGCGTTCGCTCGTCGCGCTCGTTTGTTTCCACCGACCAGTCGATCGATACGCGGCCGGTTTCGTTGGAGAGCGCGCCATATTTCAGCGCGTTGGTGCCGAGCTCATTGACGGCCAGCGCCATCGACAGGGCCATCTTGGGCGACAGGGCGAAGCTGGGGCCGCCGAGCGTGATGCGCTCCGACGGCAGGTGGGCGGTTGCCGCGGCGATGACAGCCTGCATCGGCGCATCGGTCCAGTTGCGGCCGAGCAGGGCATCATGCGCAGTGCCCAAGGCCCCGAGCCGTTGGATCAGCGCCTCCTTGCCGGCTTCGAGCGTGGTGTCGCGCAGCGTCTGGGTGGCCAGCGCCGACACCATGGCGAGCATGTTCTTGATCCGGTGTGACAGCTCGTGCGTCAGCATTTCCTGGCGCGAGCGGGCTTCCTTCTGCTCGGTGATATCCTGCACCACGCCGAACATGGTCTGCGGCTTGCCTGTCTCGTCATGGATGAACTCCATGTGCCGGCTGAGCCAGCGTAACTCGCCGGTGTCGGGCCGGCGGATGCGGTACTCGACAACGGGCGCCGCGGTCCCCGTTCGCCGCGTCTCGTCGTTGGAGCGGACCTCCTTATCCTCGGGCACGACGATGCTTTCGAACAGGCTGACATGCGCCTTGTCGCGCTGTTCGAGGCCCCACAGCTCCCAAAACTTTTCCGAGCCCTGGATGGTGCCGGTCGCGATATCGACCTCGAGCGAGGCAATGCCGGCGGCATGCTGGCTCAGCCGGAACCGCTGCTCGCTGCGGCGCAACTGCTCCTCGATGCGGCGGCGCTCGGTCACGTCGATCACCACGCCGATCGCCCGGCCGGAGCTCAAGGTCGAGCCCGGCGTCAGCTGCGAGCGGATCAGCAGCCACTTCTCGGTGCCATCGGGCCAGAGATGCTTCAACTCGACCTCGAGATCGAGATCGCCGCGCGCCACGGCGGCGGCGCTTATCGCCGCCACCCGCTCGGCCTCGCCGGGCGCATAGCGTGACTGGTATTCTGCTAGCGTCGGGGTGGCATCCTCGGGGAAGCCATAGAGCCGGTTAAGAGCCGGCGACGGCGTAATCTCCAGGGCGCCGATATCGAGCTCCCAGATCGCCAGTTGCCCGGCTTCAATGGCGAGCCGCAGCCGCGCCTCGCTCTCGGCCAGCCGGGTGAGCGTCGCCTTCTCGTCATCGATATCGGTGTTGGTGCCGATCCATTTGGTGATCGCGCCCTTGGCGTTGCGCAGCGGCACCGCCCTCGCCAGGTACCAGCGGTAGCTGCCATCGGCGCCGCGTACCCGGAACTGCACTTCGTAAGGGGTGCCGTGCCTGAGCGCCGCGGACCAGCGCCTGCCGGCCTCGGGCAGGTCGTCGGGGTGGATGATGCTGGTCCAGTTATCGCCGTCGAGCTCGCCTTCGCTGCGGCCGCTATAGCGATAGACGCCGGAATTGAACCAGTCGAGCTTGCCGTCGGGCCGGGCGCTCCAGACATGGTTGGGCATGGCCTCGGCGAGTACGCGGAATTGCGCCTCGGCTTCACGCTGCCGGGCGTCGGCGCGCAACAGGCGGAAGGTGCCCCAGGCGATCAGCACCAAGGCGAGAAGCGCCGGGATGACCAGCGCCAGCACACCTGTGGTGGCCGCCCAGTACGAGGCGAGGGCGTTGTCGGTGCTGATCGAGGCGAGCGCGACGAGGTTGGTGCCGGGGACGCGGCGATAGCCGACGACGCGATGCACGCCGTCGGTGGGGGAGACGGCGTCATAGGTGCCGTTGGGCGCCTGAGGCAGATAGGTGGTGAAGAGGATGTACTTGCTGAGGTCCTGCGGCCCGGGCGGCAGCGGGTAGCGCGAGACCAGTTGCCCGTCGTCGCGCAGCAGCCCCACGGTCGACTGCCGGTCGAGATGCAGCGACCGCCAGACGTCCTCGAGCAGTTCGGAGTTGAACGAGATGATGGCGGCACCGGCGAACTGGCCATTGCGCTCGATGCGCTTGCTGATGGTGAAGATCTGCTCGCTGTTCAGCCGGCTGACCAGCAGCGCAGAGACGTGGAACGGCTCACCGGCGGCGACCGCCGCGAAATACTCCCGATCGCGCACATCGATCGGCTTGAACTGTTCGTCGGTGGTGAGGCTCGTGGTGCCTGCGGCATCCACTACATAGATCCTGGGCTGCCCGGGCAGGGTGGAGATTGCCTGCTTGAGCTGGTCGGCAGCACCGGGTGGTGGCGTCGAAATTTCCGGGCCGAGCGTGTCGTCGACTCTGAGCAGCGCCTGCCGAGCCGTCTCGAAGGCCCATTTGACGTTGGCCGAGACTACCTGCGAGGACGAGGCGGCGTGGTCGTGCGCGGCGCGCCTCGTGTCGAAATAGCTCGCTGTCAGCAGGTAGCCGGTGCCCCCGATCAAGACCAGCAGCAAGGCGACGATCGCCCCCACAGCCACCACATGCGGGCGCAGCTTCATCGAAGCTGTACGGTCTGCCATGTCAGAAATGCCCCCTGGCGCAACGCGCAAGGGCAGAAATGTCGAACCGGAGATTAAGTTCCACGACCAATGATTATGGCGTCAGCACCGCCGCCACGCTCGGCTCAGGCGCTTCGTCTGGCAGACGTGACGGCTTCACCGCTGGGGCAGCGCGGAGACAGCCGCGTTGTAAGCTGTGCGGGAGCAGAACCCCGATTGTCTCCCCGGGTCATCGGAACGGATGTGGTCTCGCTTCGTTGAGGACGATGGAGCCAGTGCTCCACCAGGAACCCCGGGTGCTGCAGACGAAGTTTCATATCGTGCTCAACGCCAATTCGGGCGGAGCCACGCGGCTCGGCGTTACCGCCGAGCGCCTGCACGGGCTGTTCGCCGAGCGGGGGATTGCCGTCAGTGTCGATGCCGATTCAAGCCGGCCGTTCGCCGAACGGCTGCAGACTGCGCGGAACAGCCCCGCCGAGATACTGCTCTCGGCCGGCGGCGATGGCACGGTCACCGCCCTGGCCGAGGTTGCGATCGCCACGGGGCGCAACCTCGCCGTGCTGCCATTGGGGACCGCCAATCTCCTTGCCCGCGACCTCGCCATACCGACCACTCTCGAGGCCTGGTTCGAGGCGCTCGACAGCATGGTGTCGCGCAGGATCGATGTGGGCGAGGTGAACGGGCAGATCTTTCTCCACAAGGTGGTAATCGGGGCGGTCCCCGGTATCGCCGCCGCGCGGGAAAAGCTGCGCGGTCACGATGGGCTTGTCGCCCGGATCGCGTTCCTCGGACACCTCATTCGACGCCTGTCGCGGCTTCGGCGCTTTGCCGCGGAGATCACGCCCCGCTCGGGCGAGCCGCGGATCGAACGGGTGCAGTCGATCGCGGTTGCCAATAACGATTATGGCGAGGGGCTGGGCCAGGTGTTTCACCGGCCGCGTCTCGATGAGGGAATCTTGAGCCTCTATGTGTTGCGGCACCTGCGCTTGCGTGACGCGCTGCGCCTCGCGACCGAAATGGTGCTCGGCTCATGGCGAAACGACGAAGTGCTCGAAGTGGAGAGCGTCCGCGCCGTGGTGGTGAGGACCCGGCATCCGCTGATCCGGGCGATGCTCGACGGCGAAGTGGTCAGCCTGCAGGGCCCGTTGCGCTTCCGCACCCTGCCGCTGGCGCTGTCGGTGCTGGCGCCGCCCGTCGCCGACGCCACGCCGCTGTCGGCCGAGTCCGAGCCGGAGGCCAGTTGAACCATGCGCATCTGCCACCTTTCTGATCTCCACTTCGGTCGCCACGATACGCGTCTTGCCGAAGGCCTGGCCGATGATCTCGCGGCGCAGCGCCCCGACATCGTGGTGGTCAGCGGCGATTTCACCCAGCTCGGCTCCGAGGGCGAGTTTCGCGCCGCCCGGGCGTTTCTCGATACGCTCGAAGTGCCGGTGTTTGCCGTGCCCGGCAATCACGACGTGCCTGCCGTGAACCTCATGCGCCGCTTCCTCGACCCCTATGGCCTCTACCGGCGCTACATCCACACCGAGCTCGAGCCGTTTCTCGAAGTCGGCGGCGTCGCCATTGCGGGGCTCAAGACCTCGAGGCGGTTGCGCGCCGGGCTGAACTGGGCGCACGGCGCGATCAATCGCGGGCAGCTTCGCCGGTTGGCGGCGCGGTTCGACACGGCCTCGCCCGACGCCCTCAGGGTGGTGGTGGCGCACCACCCGCTGATGCAGCCCGAAACGGCGGGCGAAAAGCCGATGCGGCTGGTGAAGCGGGCCGACCTGGCGCTCGAGACCTTCTCGGATCTGGGCGTGCGGCTGGTCCTCTCGGGGCACTTCCACCTCTCGTATGTGCGCAAGCACGAGCGGCCAGGCAGCGTGGCCGAAGGCGCCCCACAGGGCCTGCGCCAGGCTGCCAACGCACCGATCCTTGTGGCGCAGGCGTCGTCGACGATTTCCACCCGGTTGCGCGGAGAGCCCAATGGCTACAACCTCATCGATATCGAAAACGGCCGCATCTCGGTGACGGTGCGCGACTGGAGCAGCGACCAGTGGGTGACGCGGGAAACGGCATCGGGCCTGACCTGAGTGGGCTGGCGCGCCGGGCTCATTTGCCCGCTTCGGCAATCCGCTCGAGCCGCGTCACCCGGTCGGACACCGCGGCGAGCTGTGCGCCCTGCCGCACCTGCTCGACCAATGTCGCGGTGGCTGTCTCCAGCGTCCGCTCCACGGCCCGCAGCCGGCCGTCGAAGGTGGCCCAGCCGACCGCCATGGTGACGAGCAGGCCACCGAAGGTGATGATGTGGCCGAGGTTGATGGTGAGGTCTAAACGGAGTGCGGGCATCACCGCCTCCCCAGCTTGAGCTTCAACAGCTTTTCGACCAGCGTCCCAGAGCGTTTGCCGAGCGCGGTGCGGCTCAGCTCCGCGACGCCGGTGGCTTCGCGGTTCGGCATCCTGTCGATCGGCAACTGCTGGCCGTCGATCACCACCTGAGGCCGGACCGTGGCGCGAAACGACTGGACCTGGCTCCAGACCAGCGCAATCAGGCCGGGAACCGACCCCAGCGTGATGCTCTGCCAGTTGCCTTCAACGATCTTGACGATGACGCCCTGCAGCTCGGGCGGCAGGGCGTTGTAGAAGTTGATCACGGCGAGCAGGGCGGCCCCGAGCCAGCCGCCCCAATCGAGGATGCGGCGCAGGAACCAGCCGAGGGCGGCGGAAGAGAGAAACCTGGTCATTTCAAGTGTCCTCAGAAGGGGAGCGGGAGGGTGAAGGCAGCGACCACCAGCCCCACGGCGATGGCGAGCCCGAGGCTGGACCAGCCCAGCGGGCCCCAGCCTTTGCGAGGCGGGACTTGTTCGGGCGTGGGCAGGGGCCTGGTCGGGAGCGGGGCCGGCGTGGGTTTGGCCGGCGCCGGTGCGCGGGAAAGCTCGTCCAGCACTTCGGCCAGCACGGCTTCGGCACTGGAGGCTCTGGTCAGCGAGGCGTTGATGCCGTCGCCGGCATAGTAGCTTTCCCCGCGCTCCACCGTGCGATGGGCGCCCTGCTGCCGGCTGAGCACGGGAAAGCTTGCCCATTCGCGCGCCAGGCGGTTGCCGAAATCGCGCAACGACAGGGCGTGGGCGGCGAACTGGCTCCAGCCGCGCCGCTGCAGCAAAGCAAGGCCGAAGCGATCCTGAAGCTTGGGCGCAAACGTCGCCGAGAGCGGCACGCCCAGCTCGGCGATGAGGCTGAGGAGCGTCGGCCGGATGATCTGGTAGCGGCCGGCGGCCCCGCTCGGCGCCTTCAGGTTGCGGACCCAGCGCTTCTGCTCGGCCAGCAGTTCCTCGAGCGTCATCTCGGTGATCGGCTTCGGCAGGGTGCCGGGCTTTTCGTTGCGATAGCCGATGATCGTTTCGTAGGCGGCTTGGCCCTGGCGGTTGGTTTCGAGGCCGGCGATGAAGTCGAGCAGCATCGCCGCCCCGCGGGGGACGTTGGGGTTCATGGCAGTCTCCGATGTTGACGTGATGGTTCGCGCCGCACGACCTTGCGGAGCGTTAGGGGGCCGCAGCGGTGAGGATCATGAGAGCGAGCGTCGATCGGCTGTCAGCCGGCGTGATCGAAGCCGGGAGGCTTTCGCCGGGCCGTCAGTTCCTCCCGCCGAACTGAGGCGGCTGGTCGAGATCGACATCGCGATGCCGGCCAGATAAGAGCGGTGGCACCCGGCGATGGTCGATGACCTGATGGCGCTATGGTGTATTTGCCGAGCGGCGCCGAGCCGCAATCAACCAGAGGGACAGCATGGCCCGGGTCTCCGCGTGGCTGAAGAAACCTGAGCATTGGCTGCGCCGAGCCGAAGCGTGGTGGCTCAGGCGGAAAGCGCTACGGGGTGGGCTGGAATGGAAGAACGGTGCGCCGTGCCCCGAACCACTGTTGGATGCCGGCGGGGCACAGATCGGAGATTTGCTCTACGTTGTGTGCGGCTACAAATCCCTGGGCGCGGCGAATGAAGAGATCTTCGTGTTCGACATGCGCCGGGAGCGCTGGGTTGGCCGCATAGCGACGCCTTCCGGGTTGGCGCATTCTCACTGTGCGGTTGCTTCCGACGGGCATCGCCACATCTATTTCGCTTCTGGACAGCTTGGCCCACAGTGCCGGCCCGCGGTTCCAAATGTCTTTTCGTATGATACCCGCGAAAATCGGTGGCACGAGTTGCCTCCAGTTCCGGCCCCTCGATACGCCGCCACGATGCAGTACTGGCGCGGGCGATTGCATTTCGTCGGAGGCGCCGACGAGGACCGCTGGACAGCAAGGGCCGACCATTGGAGCCTAGCCGTGTCGGAGGGCCGAACGGATGAGGCGACGTGGCGGGCCGAGCAGGCAATCCCCATTGCCGGCATGCACCGATCGAGCGCTGTGGTGGGCGACAGTCTGTACGTGTTCGGCGGCCAGCAGGGCGATTTCCAAGCGATCCCGGGCGATCCGGACTGCACCTGCACGGGACGAACGCCGGAGACCTATCTGTCCTCAGCCTTCCGCTTATCCGATCCTTCGGGCCCATGGACCAGAGTTGCGGACGTTCCGATCGCAGTATCCCATATGGATTTCTCGACCATAGTCGTCGATGGCCGGATTCTGTTGATCGGGGGGCAAGTCTATAAAGACCCCGAGCAATTCTACCTGAGGCTGACCGACGCCATACAAGCCTACGATCCGGTGGCGGATCGCTGGTCGATGTTCGGGTACCTGCCACACAAACTCAAAATTCCCGTCGTCGGCCGGTTCGGCGATCGTCTGTTCGTCGTCGCTGGTCAGCGCGGCGCTCTGCCGGACCGTGACAGGCCGGGGGAAATCACCCGCGAAATGTTGACGACGACTCTGCCGGCATGGCCAGCGGCGCGGGTTCGTGAAAGCGCCGGTTTCGCCGGCAAGAAGATATTGCTGGTTTCGCACGATCTGACCCGCAGCGGAGCGCCGCTCCTGCTGCTGGAAACGGCCCAGGCACTCATCGAGAGCGGCGCCACCGTCCGCCTGGCGACTGCCGCGGACGACGTGAAGGGCTGGAATCTGGCGTCCCAGTTCGGCGTACCGCTGATCCCGATCGAAAGCGCGATTGCCGTCGCAGCCGCCTCCGACGCCATCATCGCCAATACAGCGAGCGATCCAACGGCGGCGTGGGTGCGTAAGTGCCTGGCTGCAAATCCGTTTCTGGCGCAGCGCCTGGTCTGGTGGGTGCATGAAATCGACATCGAGGGATTCAAACAGGCAGCCGATCTGCTTCAGCTGGCGGCGCTTGCGATTTTCGACAGCAGCGCGGCGCTTGCCGCCTGGCAGAAAGCCGTAGCGCTGCCGCCAGAGGTTCGAGTCATGCACCCGCCGCTGAGCGATGACTTCGTGGCGAAAGCGGATTGTGCGTCGCTGCCCTTTCCCATGAAGCCGCACGCCCGCACGCAACGTCCGGTGGGACTCGCCCGTGACGACATTCGCCAACGACTTGGCGTGTCGAAGGATGACTTTCTTCTGCTCTCCCTGGGCCGTTTCGAGCCGGGAAAAGGGCAACGGATGCTTATCCGGACGATTGCCAAGCTGGCGGCGGAGAGCAGCCTGCCGATCAAGCTGTTGATCGTAGGGCTGCACCGCCGCGCCGACCGCTCGGCGCTTCTCAAGGGCCTGACCCCGGACGAGAGGGCTGTCCTGTCGCCAGCCAGAACCTACCTGCAGCAGTCGGCAGTCGCTTCGTTCTACCTCGCCAGCGACGCTTTCATCATGAACTCGCAGGGGGCGGCAAAGGGCCGAGGGGAAACCTTTGGCCGAGTGACCACGGAGGCCATGGCATTTGGACTTCCGGTGCTGGGCACCTCAGCCGGTGGCACTGCGGAAATCATCGTGCATGGGGTCACCGGTTACCAATACCCGACGGGCGAGGAGGGGCAGGCCAAGCTGCAGCGGCAGGTGGAAACCCTGGTGCGAGACAGACCGCTCGCCAAGCGGCTCGGGCAGGCGGGGCGGGAGAGTGCCCTGGCTCGATTCCGGCAGAGCAAACTCCTGAGTGATCTGGCCGCGGCGCTCGAGGTGATCTGGTAAAACACCGGCGTATCACCGGCTTGAGTAGCATCGGCGTCTTGTGTCGGCGGCTCGCACTCCCGAATGCCTGAAGGCAACGAGCCCGCCAGTGCCGGTCGTCTCGATCGGCGCCTGAGAGCGGCACGTCCAGTTCGGCAGCGAGGTTGCGGAGGGGCGACCGGATGACCTGCTACCGGCCCGGCGCGCCGCTTGGTGTCTTGGAATTGCGCACCCAGCGCTGCTCGACCAGTAGCTGTTCGAGCGTCATTTCGGTGACGGCTTGGGCAACTCGCCGGCCTTTCGTTGTGATAGCCGATGATCGTGTAACAGGCCTCCCGGTCCTGGCGGTTGTTTCGAGGTTGATGATGAAGTCGACCAGGATCGCAGCCCCGCGTGGGCGTTGGGGCTCCTGGAAGTCTCCCGTATTCACGGATGGGAGCGGGCGCGAGATACCGGAGGGCCGCCTACTATTCTTCGGTGGGCGAAGTCGCTAGTGTTGAGGCCGCTTGTTGCGGAAGGTTGAGGCATATGTCCGTGCAGGGGCTACGAACTCGCGTCCTGGCCGGCTTACATCGCCATCTCGGAACTTTCGCAAACTCCGCTGTCACATACGACAGCGAAGAAATGAACGACGGCGCAGGAGCTCAACTGCACCGGGTTCTGGGCATCTACGCTCTGTCTAGGGCGATCGGCGCGAGATACCTGCACACACCCGTGCAGAATATCTTGTACAGCCGGCGGGCGCCGTGTTCGCTCACCTCGAGCTCGAACAGCACGCCGGATGTGGCGAGCGGCAGGTTGGTGGCGTCGTCGATCAGGTCCACCCGTTGCGCCCAGTCGGCATCGTCGGTGGCAAAGAACTGCAACTCGTACATGGCGGGCCTCAGAGCTTGATGATGACGAGTTCGAACAGCGAGGGCTGGACGTTGGGGTGGGAGTTGCCGCTGCCCGCATTGGCCATGTCGCCATCGAGGTCGATCGCGCCGGAGCCGCCGATCCCCTGGCCCGCACTATCGCTGGGCGTGCCGGTGTATGCGGGCACGGTGGCGAGTGGGCTTGCGTTCCGGAACAGGATGCCGCCGGGGTAGGCGGAGTCGGCGTTGCTCCCGACATTGGCTCGAAAGGGATGCCCATGGTTGGGCATCTTCAGCGTGCCCTTGCCGTGTGCGTGCACCGGCATCTGCGCCGCGGTGAGGGTCTGCGTTGCGCTGCCCACCGTCGCGCCGAGCGTGGTGTTGGTCTCCCCGCCATCCACCGTCGCATCGGGGATCAGGTTGATGTCGGCATTGCCCATGGCGCCGAGCCCGATGGCGATGCGGTCGCGATAGTCGGGTAGCGCGATGGTCTTGTTGGCGGCCCAGTCGCCGGCCGCCGAGGCGCCGCCACCGCTGACGGCGAGCGTGGTGTCGGCCGTCCACAGGTGAAGGAACAGTGCCTGGGCATCGGCATTGGCGCGCTCGCTGGCGCCCGAACTCGCCGAGCCCAGCGTGCGGCCGTTGCAGCGCACCCAGCCGGTGGGCGCCGCGGTGCCATAATAGCCGATGCGCATGCCGGTGGTGACGAGCAGCGTCGGGTCGGTGACCCCGGGGTTGGGCGGTTCGTAATCGGCCGATTGCGGCACGTCGATATCGTCGTCGTCGAAGATCAGCACGCCATTGGCATCGGTGAGCTTCTGGCGATAGCTGCCCGGCGCCGGGCTCAGGTAGATCACCGGAAACATGCCGCGCGCATCGGCAAGGATCGGCTGATCATGCGCCACGCTCAACGCGCCATCGGCATAGACCACCTGCGGCGTCGAGGTGGCGGTATCGTAGAAAGAGAGTCGGTCGCCGATGCCGAAATTGGGCACGCGCGAGCCGGGCCAGATGGCTGCCATGGGGGGAGTCTCCGGGGGAGGGGATTGGCTGGTGGCCAAGGGTGGATGAACGCACAAGGGCGTTGCCGCGCCGAGGACCCAGCCCTAGCGTGACGCACAGACGCAATGACGGAAGCTCGACAGTTGAAGGTTCAGGAGTGGATTCAGGCCGCGTGCGATTGGCTCGGCGTCACCGACCCAATGTCAGCGAGCGTGGTTGGGGGCGGCATCGTTGGTTTCGTGATAGCGACGTTGCTTGCGGTAGCCGTGCGCCTGACTTTGTTCGTCCTGAGCTGCGCCGTCGGCTCCCGTTGCCACGAGACGGCGTGCGGCGCGGCCTACTTCCCAGCCAACACCCCCGCCTCTATGCTCGCGTAACACCACCACGCAAGAGGGTCGCATGTTCTCGTTTTCGCCAGGGAGCGATTGGTTATCTCGTACATCTGGCTCATCGGGTCTAGACTGGGTGGCCTCTACCTCGTTTCGTATGTGCTGGAGCGCGTTACCGACCGCACCGAGGTCCTGATGGTCACGCTTGCCGGCATGCTATTGGGTGCTTTCTCGTGGCTGATGTACAGCCAGCAGCTTTCTACATACCGTCTGTCGAGGCAAATCGCCAAAGTAACGCAGGGAATGGAAACGCCAAACGATACAAGTGTCCCTGCCGATCGGGGTGCGAGTATGGTTTTTCTATAGATTGGGCGAGTGACTACCATAATAGAACAATAATGCACATAATAATTGTGGCGTCGGTTATCACATTGGAATGTGTTTCAGGCGTTTTGCGTCGGTTCTTCCCTTTTCGATTTTGTAGGTAACTTAATAGCTGACCGACCTTTGCCGGATGAGCGCGTCCTCTCAAAAGGGCCAGCTCGCCGGTCGTCGCTGCTGCACCGCCTCGTATGCGGCGCGCGGGGTCAACTTGCCGGCCGCAAGCTGAGTAGAAAGATCATCGTGGCCGTTGCGCGATAGCCAGGTTGCCGGTCCGAGGACGGGGCGACTTTATTGCGGCTGCAACGACGGCAGATGTCATCGCGCGACCTTCCCAGCTCGTGCCAGCGCTATTATGTTCGCCCGGCGCTTACCGGGGGAAAGTTGCATGTGGCAAACGCTGAGGCCGGTTTTTTCGTACTTGTGGGTCGTGGGGGCCAGCCTGCTTATTCCCATCGCTTTATGGTACGTCCTCGAGCGAGTGACTGATCGAACTGATGTTCTTATCGTTTCCACGGGCGGAATATTGTACGCCATCGTGATGGAATCATTTCTATATCTTTAGGTAATATTTTACAGATACTCGAGGGGGTTAGAAGAGAGGATTATTTCGATACAGATGATTGTCGATGACAGCGCGAATTCCATCGGAGTGGGAGATCGGCTAAAGATAAGGTATCATGAAGAGGCGGTTGAATTTTCATGCGAACGTAAAGGCGTTGCTGATGTCAACGATAGGAGTGGTAGTTCTGGCCTACTGCCTTACCAGAATTATAACGGTAATCTGATTCCGATCGGGCTTTGCAGTATCGGTATATTTCAGCAAGGCTGCCTATTGCCCCCGGCTGGCTAAGGTAGCCGTTCTGTGTGGCGTACTGCGCCGCTCCTCGCAGGGGTGTCGCCCTTTTCAACGGTGCCCGTGATGGTGCTCTTCCGAGGGTGGGCCCAGACCGGCAGCAGGCCAATCGGCTCGAGCGAGGCTTGGGAACCTGCATCAAACATGTAGTTGAAACACGATCCTGTCTCGGCTGAGATAGGCGTATTCGCTGTCGGCACTGGGCGTGGCTCCAATGCTTTGCGCCGACGCCATGAGAGGACCGCATGGATACAGGTGGGCCGTTGCTAGAGCTGCCCTTCCTCAGCGTAAGGGAGCAGGAGGCTTCCCACCTCTGACAATGATCTCGATGGGCTCGCGCACCCTTTCGTTGTTGCCGAGGCCTGGAGCGAGTAGGCGCAGGTCCAATGGATCAACTGGAGGAAGCCGCCTACCCGATGCGACCGTGGTGCGCAGTTCCTTCCCGAAGGTGGATGCGCCTCCGTCAAGAATTTTGCGTACTATTGGCGGCCCGACGGCCGCTCCTGTGCCGACCAAAATTGGCCCCCGTGGACGCAGTCCATCGCCTTTCGGCTATCGAACAGGCCGAGCCAGATGGCGGCAAGCGCGACTTGGTTTTGCCATAGCCGCACTATCAGATTTCGGGTTGAGGTGATTTGTGTCTTAGCGCGATTGGCAGTGTTGCCAACGACGACTGCATGTGGAGCAAGTGCTCAGTAATAGGAATCGTGGCGATGGCAAGCGAACGGCCCACCAGAATCGACCTCTACACGACCGATAAAGTTCGTGACGCAGGCAGGAGAACGCGCAGGCGACCCAACCGCACCTTGCACTTTATCGGTGCCGTTATTGCGCTTGGCCTCGCTGCTTGTCTGTACCTTGTCGGCTTTCGCGAGGCCGTGCCTTTGATCGGCTTCCTGGACGTCTTGGTGTACGGCTTTTTCGCTGGCAGCTTCTTCGCGCGCAGCCTCAAGCATGGCGACCGGTGATAAGCTCCCCTCATGCCAGCGGCCAGCCCGCCCGGCGACTTGGTTTTGCCACGGCCGCACCGTCAGATTTCACGGTTGAGGTAACTTGCGTTGCTGCCTCGTGACGGCGAAACCAGCGCTTGTTTGGAGTGCAGGGGCTCAGGAAGAGGAACCGGTGCATGGCGGGAAAACGGCCAACCGAGATCAAACTCGATACAATGGACTACAGGGTCCGCGGTGAAGACGGGAGGTACCGAAAGCGGCCCGATCGGGGCTTGCACCGCGTGGCGTCGATTTTCTCGCTCTGCGGCGCCGCCTGGATGTATTTCATCGGCTTTCACGAGTGGATGCCATGGTACGCCTTCCTCGCCGTGGTGGTCCTCGGCTTCATGGCCGGCGCGATGCTCACCATCAGCCTGAAGCGTCTCGACTGGTGATCACTGCCCGCCAATCTCAGGCCATTACGTCTGCGTCAATGCTGCTGTGACGCCCGGCGCCAGCAGGCTCTTGCGGTTAGCGAGAGCCCGCGCTGCGATCAACTGGTCAATGTAAGCCGGTGATGGTGGGTTCATCAGCGCTGCAGCAATGCGAGCATTGACAGTTTCCGGCCGCATGCGGGCCGCTGTGTTCGCCACTGTTCGCGGGATCGTGTCGAGCAGACCCGCCAGCGGATCGCTGAAGATGGCTGCCATGGGGAAGTCTCCGGGGGAGGGGGATAAGGCTGTCGGGAATTCGCAAGCAGCTTTGCGGGGCTGATCTCCGCCACTATGCTGCACCCCACTGCGGGCGGGCAACTCTGGTAGATCGATGCTTGTTCCGCTGAGGACGGGCCCCTATCGTTGGCGTTGCAAACGACAGGAGGCCGACAGTTGAAACTCCAGGAATTTCTTTACGGTCTGTTCGGCGGGGCTGGGATCACCGACCCGCTCGCCCTGAACGTGGGAGTGGGGGTGTTCGTCGGCCTGGTTGCGACAGTGTTCTTTTTCAGTGTCATCTTTTGGTTACAGCGGGTGGTAAGGTTCTTATTATCATTTTTCTTTGATCGCTGACGCACGTTTAGATCACGACACTGGCCGTTGTGACCGGCAGATGCGGTGGCAATGGCCGATGGAACTGGTTCTGCCGCGGGTGGCGACGTCATTTGCCGCCGGCCAGATACATTAACTCGCTAAGCTCGGCCAGTGGGTCGCGCGACGGGCCGATCTCGCTGGTCTGCCCCGCGAGCATTGCGCCAAGCGGTCCGAAGCCGTTAGACCCGGACGGTGGCCCATTGAGTACTTGGTTAGCTAGGTATCGTCGTCCCGGATTCGAGAGGATTGCGCGACCAATAGCGTAGGGGACGGCTGAGCTGGCCGCCGCTGCCGCCGCTGCTCCAGCCGCAGCCCCCTCCACGTCGCCGATCCGTTGGCCAATGTAACCACCCGCGATGGTTGGCATCGTTGTGAGTAGCTGCCGCGTGCCGGGCGCTGTACCGGCCGATGACGGTGGTGTCATCAACATCGTGCCGCTGTCGGCGAGCTTTGCGAGGTCATCCTGTCCGGCTACCGCGGCACTTTGCAATGCCTTAGGTGAGATTAGTCCGGACGGGTCTTGCAGTGCCGCCTTCTCAATGATCGTGAAGTCGCGATCCGCGGCGCGAGCCCACCGAAATGCGCCGACGTCCTCCTTGGACAGGCTGCGTTCCATTGCGTCATCCAGGGCGCGCTGGATCTCCATGAGCACGGAGTTTTGCTTTGGGTCGGCTGTATCGCGCGCCAACTGGCCAACGCGGGTCCTGAGGTTAGCGTAGGTGCTGCCATCAAGCACATTGATTCCGCCTTTTGGTTTCAGCGCCATGACGGCCTCGATGAAGGAGTTCTCGATAGCCGGCAGGCGATTGGCTTCAGTGGTACTTTTGGCATATACTTGGTATGCGTCGCCTAGTTGCTTGCCGAGTCTCCCGTCTGCCAGCTGGATGTCATTGCGCGAACCGATGTCGCCAAATGCGGCAACCAGGTTCTCATTGCCGGTCTTCAGCACGTCTTTGGTCGCGCGGTTGGTACTAATGCCGATCCGTTTGAGTACGGCCTCGGTGAACTGCTCCGTCTGCTTCTGGGTGAGCTGGACAACCTCGGCGCCGGCCAAATCGCCTTCGATGTTCTGCAGCCCAATGTGCCCGGTTTGCTGCCCCGCGGAAAGGTCGATGCCTTCGCGTTGCAGCATTTCCATCGCGCCGAGCCGAGCGGGGTCCTGAACGGGAAATGGGGTGATGAGCTTGCTGCCAAGCTTGGTGGCGCCCTGCGCGGAGACAGTTCCCAGTATTTGCCCTATGAACTCTGCCCAAGGATTGTCCGGGGCTAACTGATCCGCAGTAGCGGCGCCTATGCCCGCACCGCCCGCAAGGGTGAATTCCTTGGCAGCAGCAGCAAGGGGGCGTGCTGCGCGACTCATCGTACCCATCGTCGGGATGAGCGAGGCGCCGACTTCCTGAAAGACACGACGCCCGAACTGCTTACCGGGGTCGTTCGTTTCTGGCGTGATCGCGCCAACATCGGCCATGAAGCGGTTGATCATCTGCGAGCCGCCTACCGGGTCTACGATCGGCTTGAAGCGTGGCTCCACGTGCTTGCCTGCAATCTGGTCGGCAAGCGTTTGTTCGGGCGGGAACGCCATATTCAGGCCCCCGATACCCAGGTTGAGCAGAGCCGCAGTGAGATCGACCGGGCCTCCAAGCAAGTACCCGATACCCTCGTTAAGCCCGGACATGTTCTGCGCAAAATGACTCTCGCCATAGGTCTCGGGGCGGTTGGGGTTGGCACCCTGCGTCCTCGCCAAATAGATCGCGAGCAGCGGATCCTCAGTGACAGGGGTCGGGCGCTGCATCGGATCAAACGGTACCCAAGCCATCATTGCACCTTATAGCTAATGGTTGTGGAGGAGAAAGCGGCGGCCGCGCCAGCGTTGGCGCAGTACGCGCCGATGGAGTGGGTGACTCTGTCTGAAGGTCCCCGCGTGCCGGAGTGCGATCACTGTCGCTGCGGCTTATAGCCGGCAGCCGCGCGCCGGGCGGATGCCTCCTGCACCATCTGCAGGGCGAGCGGCCGCGTCTGCGGGTTCGCGAACAGCGCCCGCAACTGATCGGGCGGCGTCGTCAGCCCGAACTGCGACAGCGGGGCCGCGGCGTTGGCGAACTGCTGCGGCGCCTCGCGCTCGTAGCGATCGGCGTTGCCTTGGGCGACGCCCTGGTTCCACAGGTCGAGCAGGTCGGTGAGCTTGGTCGGCGAAGGCTGCGGGACGAGGTAGTCGGGGTAGTTCAGTGCCATCTGCGGGCTCCTATCGCTGGGTGACTGTGCCGTTGAGCGTGTTCGGCCCCATGCCGCCGCCGCCCTTGAAGCCGCCATAGCCGCCAAAGGCGCCGCCGCCGAACGCCTGGCCGGCGATGCCGACGATCGAGCCCAGCGCGTCGAGCATGGCGCCCTGGCCGGCTTCCTTGCCGGCGGCGACCTGGTTGTTGGCGCCCATATAGGCGGAGGACAGTCCGCTCTCGAAATCGAGGCCGAGGCCGCGGGCGGCGACGTCGTTGCCGACGCCCTGGCCGTACATGTTGTTGTAGCCCGAGAGCCCGTTGGTCCAGTTGCCCCAGGCCTGGTCGGCATAGCCGGTGGCGTAGCGCATCAGGTCGAGATCGGTATTGCCGCTGTCGAGCCGGCCCATGGCCGAGCCCTTGCGCGCCACCGCATCGAGCCCCTGGTCGAGCGCGAACTGGTAGCCCGGCCCGGCGCGGAACGCTGCCTCGGCCCGGGCGTAGCCGTCGGGGCCGTTGAGGCCCATGGCATCGGCGTAACGGCCGGCGCCGAGCTTGCCGAGATCGAGGTAGTCGCCGGTAACCCCCTGGATCCCCTCGATGATCGGCCGGCCGGTATTACCCAGCTGGTCGATGACGCCGCGGTTCTGCTCGGCGGCCTTCTGCGTGGCCTTGCCCTTGTTGAGGCCCAGCCAGTCGCCGATGGTTTCGAAAATGTCAGCCATAGGTGGCTCCTATTTGTAAACGCGGGCGGTGAGCTTGCCGCTGCCATAGTCGAGCGGCATGCCGGTTTCGTTCTGGAAGCGGACGGAAACAGTGTTCGGGGCGCTCACCCAGGCGGTGATGACGATGCCTGCGGTGGCCAGCGAGAACGCCGCGGTGGCGAAATCGCCCAGCGCCGCGCCCGGCACCGTCACGTCGGTAGTGGCGCCGGCGCCATCGGCGAGCAGCGGCGGATCGTAGGTTGCGGTGCCCTCGAGCGGGGTCAGCTCGGCAAGTTTTGTCGCCAGTTGGTTCAGCCAGTCGTACCAGGGTTTGGCGATCGCCCCGTCGGCGTCGACCAGCCGGGCGCTCGGATGCGGGATCGGCCTCAGGCTATCGGGCGTGCTCATGCGGCGCGCTCCTCGATATCCATGGCGCCGCCGAAAAACGCGATCTCGACGGGGTCGGAGATGCTCATCTCCCAGATCCTGCCCTTTCGGCCGGTCAGCCCGGCATTGTTGATGTCGATAGGTACGTCTTCGCCTTGGGTGCCGAGCCGGCGGGTCAAGGGGTTCCCCCAGTTGCGGCCGCCATCGTCAGACCAGCGGATCCGCACCACCGGCTCGGTTTCGATCGGCGAGATGCCGGCGTCGATGCCGATGCCGGTTTCGAAATCGAAGCTGGCCTTGTGGATCACGGCGCGGCCGGGGAAGCGGTGCGCCTGGTTGGAGCGCAGCGTCCAGACCAGGGGGTTCGCCCCATCGCGCCGCGCCGCCGAGCTCAGCTCGAACGCCTTGCCGCTCTCGAGGTCGAAGGTGAACCACTTGCTCCAGGCGGCGACGCCATAGCGGCAGCGCCAATCGCTAAAGCCATAGCTCTGCCGCTCGTGCCAGCTGCCGGTCGAAACGTCGTAGACCCAGGTCCAACCCGGCCCGCTCAGCACCCAATAGGCGTGGCCGGCCGCCTGGTAGACCCAGGCGATCAGCTCGGCGGGGTTGGCCACCGCCTCGATCAGCCGGTTGAGGTCGGGCCCCGAAATCGGCGTGGGGTCATAGCCCTGGAGCTTGCGAACCGTGTTGTCGTTGGCAACGAAAATCACCGTATCAGCAAACCCCGGCTCGAACCCGGCGACGGCATAGGGGGCCTTGAGCCCGATCGGCACCACCACGCTGCGGTTAAAGGCGAAGCCGGTGGGGTTGCCGGCATTGGCGTAGAATTCGAGCGAGGCGGTGCCCATCAGGATCAGGTCGCTGCCCGAGGCGATGGCGCGATAGAGCCCGTCGGGGTCGGCCTCGGCCGTGGTGCGGTCGACCGAGGCGAAGCTCGTGTCGTTCAGCCCCGACTGGTAGGCGAGGCCGTTCTCGGCGGTGACGATGAAATAGCCATCGACCCAGCAGATCGAGTTGACCGAGGGCAGGTCGCCATCGCTGAACACGGCGACAGAGGCGCCGGAGATGTTGATCGATGACATGCCCGAAGAATGGACGATCAGCACATCGGGCACCGGCGCCTTCATGTTGCGTGCCATGGTCACGGGGCCCGTGCCGCCCACCGTGCCGGTCAGCTCAGTCACCCCATAGCTCGAGGTGATCGAATAGACCCGGTTGCCGGAAACCACATAGAGCACCGAGCCCACCAACAGGGCGCCGCGAATGGCGGTCTGCGTGGTGGTGAAGCGGGCGATCAGCCCGGCGACGCGACGCCAGACGATCTCGCTGCGCGAGCCCGATGGGGCCCGCTCGGCGAAGGCATTGATCAACCGCCCGCCGGTTTCAGTGGGGTTCACGCCCGGCGCGGTGCCGGTAGGCCAGGTGATCGGGGGCATCGGAAATACTCGATTGGTGTCGGGTGAGTTAAGTCGCCGGAAGATCCGGGGGAGGGGTGGGGCTGGGGGCACGAGGTGAGGTGACTTGCACCGCGGCGCGTTGGCGGCGGCGGTGCAAAGGGCTCACGGACAGGCACACGTCTCATACGCGGTTTCGCAGAGTTCAACTGCGACCTCGTCTACGCAAACCGCGAGGATCGATGGGCTATTGCTGCCCCGAGGACCCAGACCTAACGTAGCGCCTGAAGTCATGAGGGATGAGCATGGAATCGTCGGACACCAAGAGGGAGCGAACCACCGCCGAGGTCGCCGGCGAGGATTTGCGCGCACGTATCGAAGCCATCAGGGAGTTCCGCCACAAGACACGGGGATACGTCGATCTGACGATCGACCGCAAGTTCGCTGACAATGCTCTGCACGAAGAGCTCGGCCGGTTCGGCGCATACGAGCTGGACCACTTCATGGACGAAAAGAGGCGAGATATTCTGCTGCTGAACGGCCGCAGGGATGCGGCGCTCGCGGCCAGAGCGGCGGAGAGCATTCACAGAGTGGTGCTCGGCCTTCGAAACGCGCTCTGGTTAGTGACCGTGCTGTTGATCGGCCTGATCGTATTGGTGGCTCCAATGGCACTCAAGCATTGGCCGCTATGACGCGCGATCTGAGTTCACGCCGATCGAACGGCGTTGCTTAGGGGTGCGCCGATCACCAGGCGCAAGCCAGATTGGATGCACACGAGCTCAGCGATCGGCGCGCGCGCCTTAGGGTTGCTGCCCTGCTCCCCAGGTCCCGCGCGCCAATGCGCTTAGGAGCACCGGAGGAGAGATGCTGGCGACCGCTGGGATGGTGCGGAACGCCTAGAGCGACGGCCTTACCCGTGGCCGCCACTTTGCACGGTGGCTTGCCGTCGAGCTTGACGGGGTGCATCCTCCTTGTAACCATTGCAGAGGGATCCATAACATCGATGACCGAACGGCCCGAGATCGAGCTGAGCCGCGAGCGTGGCGAATGGACGGAGCAGCCCAGGGGGCCGCTCGATAAGCCGCGGGTGCTCCTCGGAGCGATGCTGGTGTTCGGCATTGCGACTATCGTGGTGATCGTCATGTCCTTTGTCAGCCCCCGCCCGTACGCCGTTCTCGTTGCGGTGCCACTGGCCTTCCTGTTGGGGGTCGCAGTTGCCGGTCGCTTCCCCGGTGCGTTCTTTGGGCGGAAAGGCCGCTAGCGTTGGCCAGTAATGAGCGTTTCGAGGTAGTTGCCGGAGGCATTGCCGACGCCCGGGGCCAGCACTCTGAGGTCGAGATCATCGAACCGAGGCGCTTTGGGAGCGGCACCTGAAGCGATGCTGGCGCGCAATGCGTCGGCTTGAAACATAGGGCTCCTGTCAATGGAGCGAACGACGTGCGGAGCGACGGCAGCAGGCACGCTGGCTGACACGCCCGGGGGCGTGATCATCTTCCACAGGGCCTCGCTTCCCACCACCTGTTGGGCCACTTTGCCCACCGACCCGCCGTGCTGCACGAACTGTGTGATCTGGGCAATCTGCTCCGGAGTGAAGCGGCTACGATCCTTGTCGCTTCGCAGTATCTCGCGCAGGCTGTCCTTCATGGCATCAGTGAAGTTCTCCGAAAGGCGGGCGTCATAGATTGCGTCCTCGATCAGCTTGGTGCGCTTGTATGCCTGCCATTGCTGCTTACCGGCCTTGTACCGGGCGGCGGCTTCGATACCGTCGCCGACGCCCTCGAAGGCGGCCTGCGGCAAGCTGTCGATGAAGGTATCGAGTTGCTCAAGCAACTGACCGGCAAGTTCGGCCTCACGTCGCTTTCTGCTTTTCGAAGCGGTTCTGAAACTGTCTTCTAACAGCTCAAAGGCGCTGAAGGTCATGGGTTGCTCGGCCAACTCGTCCAAGTGTCGCATGGCCTTGCCGATGTCGTCATAGTTTCCCACCAGCCTGCCACTCTGCATCAGCCCCCCGTTGGTCAGCAGTTGCTCCAGATCCTGCTTGAGGATAGCAGCGGCCGTTGGGCGCAGTGAGACACCGGCGACCTTCGCTGCTTTGGTGGAGGCCCTTGATTGCGTTTTGAGCTGCTGAGCGGTCGGTGCCGCCTTGATGACCTGTTTGCCGTCAAGCCAGTTGGCGACCCCTTTGACGGCACTGGTGACGCCGTCGAGCGCGGCTCCGGTAACCATCGAACTCGCCGTGCCCCACACACCGTCTGTCATTCGTTCGGCAGCGGTGTCGCCATTGGAGGCGCCGGCGCCATAGGCGAAGCCCTGGCCTGCGTTGACTCCAGCATTGACCGCAAGGTTGCCGAGTGCGCCGCCGCCTCGCGCCAGCAGTTGGCCGCCGGCCGCGAAAGCGGTTGGGAGTGAGCCGGCAATCTCGGAGCCGTAGGCGACGATCGGGTTCTGCTCTCGAAACTTGTCGATGTAGCCGCGCTCGCGGTCGAGATAGGCCTGATATCGCTCGTCGAAATCCTTACCTGACTCGCCGTGGACGAGGGGATGGAGCGCCGCAGCACCAGCAGCAACCGCTTCATCGCCCCAGCCGAACGAGCCACCCTGCAGAAAGGCACGGCCCGCGTTCTCGGGCAGACCGGGCTCGCGGGTTGTGAGTACGCCGCCGTGTCGAGCGGCTGCCTCCCTCGGCGCCTCGCCGACGCCGGGGGTAGCCAGCATTTCTGAGGCATAGTTGTAACCAGGGGTATTCGCTGTTTCGTTCAGCACGTCGCGCCGTTCCAACCCGAACGCGTTGAGGAAGTCGACAAGTGGATAGGTCGAATAGCGATCTCGGTGCAGTTTCAGTGCGAACTGGGCGTCGCTCATGTCGGCGGCGCCGGGGATCTGCGCCTTAATAGCGCGCAACTGGTCGATGCCCGTCGGGTCGAACTGCACCCGCTGCGGCTTTTCAGTCGGCTGAAAGGCCGTCCGTGGATTGAACGGTACACCAACCATTTTGGTACCTCAGTAGCTGTTGGTTGTGGGAAAGTCCGCGCAGGAAGCGCCGAAGCCGCCAAACGGGCTGCCGCCAAAGGTGCGGCTTGCAATGCCGGGAACGGCGGCCTGGCCGTTAGGCCAGGTGGCGGTGGCATCAGAAGTACTCGATTTCCTGGGTGCGTCCGGAAAGGATGGTGGGCTTCAGGCCGCGCAGCCGCGCCTCGGCGAGGAGCCGCTTCTGCTCGTCGGGAGTCAGGCCGAAGGCGCGGGCCCGGGCATTGGCGAGCAGCACCGCGAGGTGGTCGAAGGCATCGTCGTCATAGGCATCGGGGTCGCCCCACACCCAGATATCGCGGGTGGCGAGGTCGCTCATCACAGGGGCAACGGCCTTGTCGATCTCATCGAAATCCTCGGCCGAAGCCGTCTGCCCGGCGCCGACCACGCCGAGTTCGGCGAGCGCGCGGTTGACGAGGTCGTGACGGGTCTTGGGCATGGGGGCTCCTGGGTGGAGGGGATAAGTGCGAGTCAGCCGGTGGGATGGGGGGATTGCGCCGCAGTCCAACTGACGCACCGCAATCACCCCACACTCGGTGTCATCCCAGCGAAAGCTGGGACCCAACTCGCCGCTAGCACCAGCTGATAGATGGGTCCCAGCTTTCGCTGGGATGACAGCCGGTGGGTGGGGCAGGGGCGAGGCCAACCAGCTTTCGCGGTCGGCCGCACCTCTATCCCACAAACGCCCGCTTCTCCGCTTCCGACAGCGCATTGAAGGCGTGGGCTTCGGCCTTGTTGAGGCCGTCGCGAATCTCCGCGTCTTCGTCGCCGCGGACGATCGAGTACCGTCCGAAGCCGCGATGAACGGCGCGAAGCCCGATCGCCGGCGGATCGGTCTCGTCGAGGCCGACGAGTGTGCCCTCGACCGTAAAATGCGGGTTGTTTGCCAGCTTTTCGAGCAGCGCCCCGTGCTCGGTCTCGTCGAGCTCGCGCGGCTCGCCATCGAAGAAGCGCAGCCCTGCAAGGCTCACCACTTCGCTGTCGCCCTCGGGCGCGTGGTAAGTGACCTTCGCCATTTGGGGCCTACTTCATGTAGCCGAAAAAGCGCGGCTGGATGGTGCCGGCCACCGCCGTGGCCGCCGCGGCGACGGTCTTCCAGATGATCTCGGTATCGGCGGTGAACTCGTAGTTCAGGCCCGTCGCCGCCAGCGTGGTGTTGGTGCCGCCGGCCTGCCCGGTGGTGGCGCCGGTGGCGATGAACCGGTCATCGTCGCCCTCATCGCCGATGGCGAAGGTGAGGAGCGGCGAGCCGTTGCTGTCGAGGTCGGGCACCACCACCGAAATGCCGGTGAGCACGAACCCGCGCGGCACGACGAACAGGCCGACAGTCTTGTTGATGGCGAGGTCACCGGCGAGCAGCGCCACATCGGCGCCAAGGCACTTCATGGTCCGGGCAAAGCCCTGGTTGCCAACCTGCGGCTGGCTATAGGCGTTACGATCAGCCATGGCCGATCTCCTTTTCTGGAATGGGGGGAAGGGGGGTGGAGGGGCAGGGCGGGGCACCGGCCTCTCCATGATCCTCCCCCGCGGGGCGGGGGAGGGGGACCCCCCGTAGGGTGGTGGCGGGGGCAGTCAGAGTCTGCGGCTACGCGCCGACCTGCCTTCTCCCCTTGCGGTCGGCGGACGAGGGCGAAGCCCTCGCCCGGAGGTGGCGCGCAGCGCCGGATGAGGGGTACCGCAACCGCAGGTTGTGCGATCCGAGCGAAGCGAGGAGCGACTGAGAGTTTGGCCGCCCCCTCCACCGCCTACGGCGGTTCCCCTCCCCCGCCACGCGGGGGAGGATAGCGGAGAGGGCGGTGCAGGAAAGTCCGCCTTAGCTATTCCCCACCCCCGCGACGAACCCAGTCACCACACCCCAGTCGACCAGCGAGCCGATCGTAGCCGAGGCGCCCGCCGCCAGCGGGGCCTTGGCGATCTTGCCGACGCCGTACTGGGCTTCGATGCCCATGCCGGTGACGAAATCGTAGTCGCCGTCCTCGAGCGTGGTCGGCCGCGGCATCTGGCCGAGCGCATAGGCGAGCGCCCCCTGGCCGCAGAGGAACACCGGCTCGACGTCGATCCCCGCGGCGCCGGCGCCCTTCAGCAGCAGGCGCTGGGTGATCTCGGGGATCTCGACATAGATCACCCCGTCATAGACCAGCGCGCCGCCGGTAAAGAGCGGGTTGGTCTTGGTCGGGTCGCCCCCTTCGCGGTTGCGGGCGTCACGGTTGGCGGCAGTCATCACCGGGTCGGCCTTCAGGTCGCGAAAACCGCGGGCGCCGACGAAGCAGACGAACCATTCCTGGTCGCCCTCGGCCTCCATATAGGGGCTGATCTTGGGGCGGCCGTTGTAGACGCCGGGGTTGTTGGGGTCGACGCCGGTCTGCTTGGCCTGGTCCTTCATGAGGCTCCCGACCGCCGCCGACATCTTGTCGGCGGCCGCATCGACATTCCCCACCGCGGTGGCGAAGGTGGTCGAGTAGTTGGAGAGCGCCGAGCCGAACACCACGCGGTCGGGGTTTGCGGTAACCCAGGCATTCTTGTTGCCGGCGGTGGCCGCCGACCACTTGATGCCGTTGACGCGGTTGCCGGGGTTGCCGAAGCGGCCGGCCTGCATCGCCGAACTGGGGATCGACAGCAGCGCATCGACCAGGTCGTCGCGCACGATGCGCTTCGACCAGCCACGCAAGAGGCTCCGGGCGGTCGAGCGCACCGAGAACGAGCTCTCCTTGTTCTGCGCCCGGTTATTGGCCACGGCGTTTCGGGCCCAGTCGGCCCAGAGCGGCATGCCGTAGCTGTCGATCTGCTCTTCGTTGCCGCGCAGCGTGCCCGCGCCGACGCCATCGCCCGAGAGCTGGGTGACGAGCGGCACGCGGATCTCCTTGCCGTCGGCTTCTAGATCCGACATGCGCACGATCACCGAGGTGGAATCGTCGCCCATATAGGCATCGAAGCGCGACGAGCGCAGGAAGTCATAGGCGACATCCTGGCGGAACTTGATCACTTCATTGTTGGGGTGGTTGGGAGAAAGAGCCATGTCTGATGGTCCTGCTTTTCAGCCGAGCGCGCTTCAGCGTCGCCGGCGGGTGGTTGCCGAGAACAGCTCGGCATCGGAGGGGTCGCCGGCCGCGGATGCGGGGCCGGCGGCAGTGCCGATGCCTTGCAGCGTGGGGATATGCGGCACGGCTGAACGACGGGGGGCTTCAACGGTGGGCTGCGCGGCGCCGCGCAGCTGGGCGAGGAAACGCTGCTGGACTTCGGGGTCCCGCATCGCCTCGTCGAGCACGCGGTTGCGATAGGCAGCGGGGTCGCCGCCGATCTCATCGAACGCCTGGCGCTTCTTGTGCCAGGCGACGAGCTCGCCATAAGGGTGGTTCGAGCGCATGATCCTGAGGTAATCGGTCTGCACCGCCGGGTCGGCCTGCATGGCCTGCCCGAGCGCGTTGTAGGCCGCCCGCACCGTATCCGACCCGTGCTTTTCTTCCGCCAAGAGGCGAGAGACGCCCTGCCGCTGCTGGAACAGCTGCTCGTGGATCGGGGTGACCAGCGAACGGCCCCATTCATCCGGGTTGTCCCAGAATTCGGGAGGCCGCGCCGCCTGTTGCTGCGGCTGCAGCTGCGCCTCGAGCCGGGTGAGCCGATGCTTCAGCTCATCCCGATCCCGCTCCGCCGCCCGCCTTGCATCGGCTTCTTCACGCAGCCGGGCCGGGGGAATGGCCGGCTCGGGCCGCGGTTCGGCGACCGGCTCGATCACCGGTTCCGCTTCGGCCACAGGCGCTTCACCCGTGACGGTGGCGTTGAACAAGGCGGTATCGTCGACCGTTTCAGTGTCGTTCATCTCGTGTCTCCCGGACTATCGCGTCCGATTGGCGTGACCCTCACTGTCGCGGAGAGTGCAGCGAAACCGGCCAGAGGGCGCCGGCAGCCCGTTACGCCGTGTCGTGGCGCGGACGGAATTCGTGTGGGGCATGGGGCCGGTGCGTGGGGCCGCAGATCTTGGGAAGTGGCACAATTGTTCCCACCCACCGGCTGTCATCCCAGCGAAAGCTGGGACCCATCTACCCACTTGCGCTGCGGCGAGTTGGGTCCCAGCTTTCGCTGGGATGACACCGAGTTGGAGGGGCTGCAGGTGCACAAAACGTACTTCGTGTATCTGCTCGCCTCGCGGCGCAACGGGACGCTCTACACTGGCGTCACCAGCGACCTGATGGGTCGTGTCGCGCAACATCGCGAACATGTCGTTGCTGGGTTCACCAGCAAGTACGACGTCACCCGGCTCGTGTGGTTCGAGCCGCACGAGTCGATCGAGGCAGCTATACGCGAGAAAAGCAGATCAAGACGTGGCAGCGCGCCTGGAAGATCGAGCTGTTCCGGGACCTGAACCCGAATTGGGACGATCTGTTTCCGGCATTGGGCAAAGGCATTTGGTAGGCACGTAGCTAACCCACCCACCGGCTGTCATCCCAGCGAAAGCTGGGACCCATCTACCCACTTGCGCTGCGGCGCGTTGGGTCCTGCTTTCGCTGGGATGACACCGAGTTTGGGGTGATTTCCTGTGGTTTAGCCTCACCCACCCGGCCGAGCCCGTACCTCAGCCGCCTGCACCTGCAGCGCTCGCCCCGCCAGCTCCAGCTGCCGGTTCGTCCGCCTTGCATCCTGTTCCTCGCGCCGGAACATCAGCTCGTCCTGCCGTTCCACCGCATCGATCCGCTGCTCCAGCCCCTCGGCCTCGCGTTCGGCGCCGATATCCTCGGCCTCCGCCATCAGCTTTGCCGTTTCGGCCTCGGTCTTCCGGTTGCCCAGCGCCTTGCCCTGCAGCTCCAGCATTGCCGCCTGCTGCTGCAGCATGGCGGCCTGCTGTTCCCTGGGGTCGGGCTGTTGCGGCTTCTGCCGCGTCGCATCGCGGAATTTCTTCTTGGCGGAAGCCGGCATCGACGAGGTTTCGATCAGCACTTCCAGCGCCGCCGCGGCCACTGCCGGTTGCAGCAGCGGGCCGACCGCCTGCAGCGCCTGGCGCACCGACTCGTTGGTGTCGGCCTGCATGGTCACGGTGTCCGGCCCCTCATCGAGGATGATATCGACATCGAGCGAGCCGAGCGCATTGGTGATGGTAGGGATGCCGGTCATGGGGTCGATCGCCAGCCGGTTGACCGAAAGCCAGTTGCCCAGCCCCTCGTCATCGGTGACGCGGATCCAGCGCTCCGCGGTCCAGAGGCTCTGCACCGCGTTCCAGATGGCGCGATACACCCGCTGCTTCCAGCCGCGATAACCGAGCAAATACGGGCCGAGTTCGGCAATCCCCGCCTGCTGCTGCAGCGCAATGGCGCGGCCCGACATATCCTGGATGCCCGAGCCCATCAGCGCCGGGTTGAAGCCGTAATTCTCGATCTCTTGCTTCGCCTCCTCGAGGAAACCGAGATTGGCGTTGAGCTCGGCGCCGCGCGCCGCATCGTCGAATTGCGGCAGCTCGGCGCCCACCGGCACCACCACCACGCCATCGGGGCGGGCGAGCTCGGCGCGGATCTTTTCCGGCTCCAGCCCTTGGCCATCGCGGATGACGATGCGGCGCGACTGGCTGGTGTGCAGCCCCTTGGAGCGCCGCTGGTTGATCTCGTCCTGCGCCGATTTCATGTTGCGGAAGAAGCCATAGCGGTCGCCGTCATGGTCGACATTGGCCGAGAACATCACGTATTTGCAGAGCGTGCGGCGCTTCTCGTCGCGCAGATAACTCTCGCCCTCGGCGAGAATGGCGGCGCCGGTATAGATGGCAAAGCACCACTGGTTGCCGCGCTTGTACCAGTGGTCGATGACGCGCACCCGGCGATGGTGTTCGTCGCCCATCACCCAGTTATCGTCGCTGTCGGGGTTGCTGCTGAGCTCGGAGCCCAGGTCCACCGAGGCCTCGATCTCGCGCTCTTTGTCGGGGAAGGCAGCGAGCAATTCGCTCGCGTCGGCCCATTTGCCGATCCCCATATAGCCTGCATCGGAGAAATCGGCGCGGGTCGAGGTCGGGTCATAAAAGAACCCCGCGGGGTCGACGACTTCGAAGCCGATTTCGGTGTCGCCCTTGTCGCCGGCTTCCAGCGTCAGCTCGAGCCCGCCAATGCCGTCGACGGCGCCATTGAGCCCGGCGATCGGCGATTTTTCCTGCCAGCGCTGCTCGTCGAGCACATAGCGCAGCACCGCGGTCGCGACCTCCGCGCCATCCTCATGTTTCGGCGTGCGGGCATAGCCCTTGGGGTCCTGGCGCTGCCGCTCCAGCAGGCCGACCACGGCGTTGATCTTCCGCGCCATGCGGTTGTAGGTGACGACGGGTTGCTTGCGCTGGTTCAGCGTCTTGATCTGCTTCGCCGTCCAGTGCGCGCCATGGTAGTAGCGCCGCGCTTCCTGCTGCTCGTCGATCTCGGCGCGCTTGCCATCGAGATAACTCAGGTAATCCTGCTTCAGCCGCGCCAGGGACCGGCCGGGCACAGCGGCCGGGGCAGGGGAGACGGCCGGGTCGGCAACCGGCGTCGTGGCTGCGAGGTTTGCGAGATCGCTCATCGGAACTCCTAAATCACTGCACGGATGAGTTGAACCACTGCGATCGCCCCACCCTCGATGTCATCCCTGCGAAAGCAGGGACCCAACTCGCCACAGCGCAGTTGGATGGTTGGGTCCCTGCTTTCGCAGGGATGACAGCCGGTGGGTGGGTTAGTGCGAGTCCAACCGGCTTCTCCGGTGCCGACCCCTCAATAGCTCTGCCAGTCGCCCGGCTTGGCGCCGCCACTCGCTGCCGCATATCCCGACCTCCGCCGGTGCGGCTCGGCCGCCGGCTTCGCCCGCACCCAGGGGCGCGACATCGCGGCATACCGCCAGTCGTCGGCGGCATGGTCTTCGGTGTCGGTGTCGAGATCTTCGGGCCGCGCCTGGTCGTGCTGCAGCATCGGGATGGTGCGGATCGAGTCGCGGCAGGTCGAAAAGCAATAGATCATCGGGCGGCCCGCGGGGTCGGGCTTGCCGTCTTCATCGAGGCTCGTGCCGACGAAACGCTGGCGCAGCATGTCCCAGCCGCCCATGGCGCCGCGCTGCGACACCCGCTTGTTGTCGGCGCCGCGAAAGAAGATCCGCTTGTCGCCCGAGCCCAGTGTAATGCGGCTCGCGATCGAGGGCCCGCCATCCTCGGCAAAGGCCGCCGGGTCGAGCACGCCCAGCCCCACCGTTTCAGTTTCGCGCTGCGCCAAACCCTTGCCGACCTGCTCGGCGGTCAGCTTCAGCCCCTTGTTGGGTTTGCCCGGCTCGCACCCATACCATTCGCGGTAGCGGATCAGCGCCCCGCGCGGCAGCAGCACGCCCGACACCGGGTGCCGGGTGTCGTCGCCGACAATCGCCCACCAGCCGAACGAGAATGGTCGGGCGCTGCCCCAGTCGCCGGAGCGGAATTTCGCCCAGTCCTCGGGGAGGGTGAAGGGCTCGATGACATGCAGCCGCGTCTGCCAGCAATCGAAGAAGGCGCCATCGACAATGTCCCAGTCGCCATGCCGCATGGCGCGGATCAAGGCGGCGCTGCCCAGCCCCTCGAGCCGCGCCTCATAGGCCGGGTCTTCGGTGGTGAGCGTCGGGTTGTCCTCGAGCCGCGCCGGGATGAACTGGCGCAGCATGCCGCCTTCCGCTGCTTCGGTGCGGTGGATGGCGAGCGGCGCGGCGGCATCGATAAAGGTCACTTTGACGAACTGGTGCCCGACCCCGCCGGGGTTGGCGCCGCAGAGAATGCGCGGGAACCGCCCGCGATATTTCTCGGGCACCGCAATGCCGGTCATCCGCACGCGATTGCGCAGGAAGCGGTAGATCACCTCGGTGAAATGGGTCAGCTCGTCGATCAACAGCACGTGGATCTCGGCGCCCTGGTACTTGAAGCGGTCCTTCTCGTCCTTGCAGTGGCAGAGATAGATCTTCGAGCCGTTCCAGAAGCGGATCTCGTCTTCGACGATCACCACGAACCCGCATTCCACCCAGCCGGCGAGCAGCGCGCGAAAGCCCGACGGGCCTTCCATATGGTTCTTGCTCAGGTCCTCGCGGATGCGGCGAAACAGATAGACCTGCAGGCCCGCGATCTCGGCACACCAGCTGATCGCCGCCTGCCGCATCAGATGCGATTTGCCACCGCCCGCCGCCCCGCCATAAAGCACCTCGGTCGCCGCCGAGCCGAACGCCACCCACTGCTTGGGATGGAGCGCTATGCGCAACGCCTCGGGGCGCTTCGCGCTACTGGTCGCTCCCTTTGGCATCCTTGGGCATCCCCTCGAAGATAATGGTCGGCCGCATGCTGCCATCAGATGAACGATGGTCGACGGTGGCGTGCTTGGAATGGAGGTACGGCGCCGCCTTGTTGGCCGCATCGACGCGCTCGCTGCGCGGAATTTCGGGGTTGCGCATGATGGCGAGCAGGAAATCGAGCGGGGTCTGGACCGGATCATCCGGCGTGTTGCGCGGCCAGGTTGTGTCCGGGTCGGGAGTGGCGGGCGTTGGGTTGGCGCTGGGCTTGTTGCCGGCACGAGGCATGGCATTTCCTCAAAGTCTACGGGCGCGCCGCCCTACTGATAGAGACGGCCCCTCCCGGCCTCCCCCATGAAGGGGGAGGTGAAGAAACGCGGCTCCATCTTCGATCGTGCCAAACGCACCAGCAGGGCACCTCCCCCTTCATGGGGGAGGATGGGAGGGGGCCGTCTGCCAGTAGTTAACCGCCTAGAAGCGACCACCGGCCGGTGCGGCGGGCAGCGAAGCTGGTGAAAGGAGACGAGCAAACCACACGCGGTGAACGGGTAACGCCTATCGGCTCTCCCGTCACCGTGGACCCGGAGGCAACCCGCCGAAGCGTCCCCTCACAGTCAGCCCACATAGAGGCGGCGAAAGCTCGCTGCCTGATGCTGAAACTAGGGTGATTGCGTCGGGGGTGCAACCGCCCGGTTTGTGCTCACCACAGGCTGGGGTTGGGCTGTGGTGACAGTTGCCGGTGGTCTACTTTCCACGCCCCGCATACCACGCCCCAAACGCCGACACGTCCCGCACCCCATGATCCATCACCGCCTCGTACACCAGCGCGCTCGGGAGCTTCGGCTCCGTCGTATCGGCAGCGAGCACGTGCTTGATGGTGAGGATCACCACCCGGTCGGCGTCGGTCAGCCGTGGCAGCAGGGTACCCAGATGGGTTAAGTCAGGCTGCCGTTCGGGCTGGTCGACCAGCCAGATGTCAAACGTCCAGTTGGCGCCGGCGGCGGTGCGGACGGTCAGCCCAAGATAGAGCCCATCGGGGTAGTTCTGCGGCTCGGCGTTGCAGCTTCCGGCGTCGTTGCGGAAGCGCACGCCGACCACAAGGTCGGTGCGCTGCATCAGCCGGGCGCCCAGTTGCGCGAAGGCGGCGAGCGTCGCGGCGTCGAGTTTCGGGCAGCTCACCGTGATGTCGATGTCGCGGCGGACCATCAGGCCCAGCGCCGAGCTGCCGACTCGGGTGGGTTGGCCGAGCTCGCCGAGCTGCTCGACGAGGCCGAGGGCTGCGACCAGCGCATCAGCCTCGGCCTGCAACTGCTTCTGGGCAACCAGCAGATCATCCATCGCGATGTCCCTCCAGGCTCTCGAAACCGCTGCTGCTACAGCAACTCGGGCAGGAAGCCCAGCGCCGTCCCGCCGGATCCGGCCACCGGCGATCCAGGTCCGAAGTATTAGCGGAAGAGGGCGTCGATATGCTTGATGCACGACTATTGCGTTCCCCGATATGCTGGTTGTCAGCAGTTGTTTAGGGCTGCTCCGCTATGTTCCGTCGCCCAGTCTGATGATGCGGGGGGTTCAACTCCCGGCTCTGCCGGCCTTGGTGCGGTTATGCTGAACTAAGCGTGCCGTTCTCAGAATGTTCCTGTCCGGAAAGTCGTATTACGTCAGGCCATTCCCGGTATGTTCCCGGTACCAATTGTGCCGGTAGCGGCGTTTCACTTTCGCGGCGCAGTTACACGCTCCCGCAGGCATAGGAGGGAGCCTTGAGGCCGCCGCCTGCTCAAGCTGGCGCGCCGGATGCGCAAGCTGCGGCCCGATAGCTGGTAGGCGTCCTTCGGCGGGCCGCCGCCTCAGCGCCCGGTTCGCGCCAACAGCGCGATGGCCTGACCGCGGCCGGAGACGCCGAGTTTCCGCAGGATTTCGCTCATGTGGTAGCTGACGCTACGCGTCGATTGGCCGGTGATGATGGCGATGTCGGCGTTGGACTTGCCCTTGGCCGCCCAGGTCAGCACCTCGAGCTGCACCCCCGTGAGGTTGGCGGCCAGCAGCCGCTTGTCGCCGCCGCCGTCGGACAGGGTCGGCAGTTGCGCCCGCATCTGCGCCACCCGGGCGATGATCCCGGCGCAGTCGATCGCCAGTTCATCAAGCGGGTGCCCGGCGGTGACGATCGCCACGCTTTTCAGCCCCGGCGCGCCTGGCAGCGGCAGCACCGTGCCGAACACCGGCGGGGCGGTGAGCACGAGTTCGCTCCAGCGCCGGTCGACCGCGCCGCTCGTGCCCTCAGCCAGCTCGTGGGTGTTGAAACTGAAGTCGGTGTCGCCGCCCAGAATGCGGCGCACGATCGGGTCGTCGCCGGCGAGGTTCAGTTCCCGCAGGCGCTCGACATAGCCGGGCAGCAGCTTGAACGGCGTCGCCAGCATTTCGTCGGCGCTGCTGAAATCCAGCGCCAACAGGAAGCCGTCGATGCCGAAGGCGCCCAGCCCATCGGAGAGGGCGAGCATCAGCGCGCCGAAATCCGTCGCCGAATGGATCCGCGTGATCGTTGATTGAAGTTTGTTCGCAAGTACCCGCGGCATGTGTGCCCCGTCGCACTTCTGGAGCGCTTTCAGGAAAAAGCTGCAGGCTTTTCCGGTTCGAAAGCGCGACAAGATCGATGACTGGAGCGCTGCTCCAGTCCGAAGCTACGATCACGCCCCGGCCGTCGCAAGGCGGGCCCGGCAATATGCCGGGGATCAATCCGCAACCGATCCCCTGCATTGACGATCGTCTTGCCGAGCCCCGCCGCTCAGCTGGCCCGTGCCAGGCGGGGCGGTCTGTGCTGCCTGAGGTCGCCGAAGCCGGTCGGCTCCTCGGCAACGACGAACACATCGACGATCTGGTCGAGTTGCTGCGCCTGGCCCTCGGTCTGCTCGATCGCCGCGTTGGTTTCTTCCACCAGCGCTGCATTGTGCTGCGTCATCTCGTCGATCTGCCGCACCGCGGTGGTCACCTCGCTGATGGTGCCCGATTGCTGCTGGGTGGCATGGGCGATGCCCTCGATCAGCGAGCTGTTCTCACGGATGCCCGAGAGCATCAGTTCGAGCTTGGCGCCGGCTTCTGAGACCAGCTTCGAGCCGCCCGACACCTCGGTAGTCGATTGCTCGATCAGCAGCTTCACCTCGGCCGAGGCGTTGGCCGCCGATTGGGCGAGCCGCCGCACCTCCACCGCTACCACGGCAAACCCTTTGCCGGCATCGCCGGCCCGCGCTGCTTCGACCGAGGCGTTGAGCGCGAGAAGGTTGGTCTGGAAGGCGATGTCGTCGATCAGCCCGATGATGTTGGAGATCTTGGCCGAGGATGACGAAATGCGCTCCATCGCCTCGTTGGCCAGCGTCATCACCGAGCCGGCCTCCTCGGCGTTCTGCGCCACGGTGCGGGTCTTGGTGTTGGCCGCGTCGGCGCGCCGCGCGTTCTCGGCCACGGTCTCGGCCAACTGGTCCATCGCCGACGAGGTCTGCGCCACCACGGCCGCCTGCTTGCTGGTGCGCTCGGCGAGGTCGTTGGCGCCGGAGAGGATTTCGCCGGTCGCGGTCTTCAGCGCGCCCGAGGTGCCGCGCAACTGCGACACGATCTCGGTCAGGCGCTCGGCGACATTGTTGGTGTCGTCCTTCAATGGCTGCAGCGCCGTATCGAACTGGGCAGTGATGCGTTCGCGCAGGTCGCCGGCGCTCAGCTTCTTGAGCGCGCTGCCGGTGGCCGTCACGGCCTGCATCACCTTGTCGGCGTTTGATTGCGCCAGGTCGGCGGCCTCCTCGGTGACCTTCTCGAAATAGATGCTCACGGCATGGTCGATATCGACCAGCACTGCCTTGAGGATATCCGACAGCGCCGCCGCCAGCCGGTCGGCATCTTCCAGCACGCGGGCGGACTCGTTGCGCTTGAGGCCCATCAGGCCGGTCGGGTGGAGTTTCAGCGCATCCACCATGAAATCGTGCACCACACCCTTCACCAGTTGCTCGACGATCACCCCATAACCGCCGATATACCAGCGCGGCTCGAGCCCGATCTTGGCGTGCCTGAGGCCGATGCGCTGCGTGGCGCGCACATAATCCTCGTCGAACCGGCCGGCCGCGATCTTCTTCCAGTGGTCGATCTGGCTGCCCTGGGCGCGCTTGACCTGGCTGTCGTCGGCAAAAAAGCGGCTGACCTCCGGCACGCCGGCGATCTTTTCGTAAAAGCCGCGCAGCGCCACCGGCAGGTGCTTGTCGACATAGGGCTGAACCTGGGCGATGCGCGCCAACGCGTCGGCATCAAGCCCAATGAAATCGAGTCGGGCTTGCAGCGTGGTGGATAGATCGGTCGATCCGGACAAAATGTGCCTCCATGTCCTGGTGCCCGCCCCCCAGGCCGGCAACCGCGGCACGAAGAATCCCACGGCTTTCGCGTGCGTCGCCACTGTATTGGTAACCAGTTCTCAACCATCGCAAATCACCTTAAGGGTGCGCTCGAGTGCTTCGCGTCTGGGTGTGTTGCTGAAGCAATGGCCGGGTTGTTCAAAATAATATTGCGCGAAAATACTGTGATGTGGGTGAGCGTTTCTACGTAGCTGCCCGCGGACACTCGCTTCTCGAGCACGTCGACGGGGGAGGAAGGCTTGACCTTCCTCCAGCAGCTCCTAGCTAGACAGACGGGTCGATCTAGCGAGGCGAGCATGGCAACCGGCAGGACCACCAGAAAAGCCAGCGACACCACCGGCCTCAGGCAGTGGCTCAGCCTCGAGCAGCAGCGCGACTGGCTCGACGGCGGGGCCGCGCTCGAAGATGCCGACGAGCGCCCCGACTCGGTGGAGCTCAGGTTCAAGTATCTACCGCGCTACCGGAAGTTGTTGGCGCGGCCGCAGGCGGCAGAGGTTCTCGGGCTTCTAGGGCTCTATAGCCGGCACTGCATCCCGATGCCGCGCCGCACCGAGCGCTACTGGTGGTCGGTGTCCTGCCTGCCATCGACCTCCGACAAGCCGCTGGTGCGCGTCAATGCGAGCTGGATGGAGCTGTTCACCCTCTACGCCGATGGCGAGGGCGTGCGCGGTCGGTTCATCCTGCACCTCTCCGATTTCACCAGCGACGGCTCGGTGACGCCGGAGCAGCTCGACGAGAGCCTGGTGAAGCAGGGCGCCCTCGTGCCGGAAGATGTCGCCTGGTTCTTTCCCAATGGCGCCGACATGTTCGGCATCAAGGTGCGCGGCACTGCCTCGCTGCACAAGATGCTCGCCAGCCCTCACATGCTCCGCGCCATCCGCCGTTTCAACCTCACCCACATGAACCGCGGCCGCAACGCCTACCAGGCCAGCCACAGCTACAGCGTGGCGGATCATATGTTGGATCAGGGCGGCTGACCGTCCCTCGCGAGACTGAGGCGCGACGGGCTATTCCGACCCCACCTTGGGACGACCAGGCGCCTTCATCCAGCGGCGCAACAGCCTCAGGATGAAGTAGGCAATGAGCGCGGCGGCGCCATAGACCAGCCAGGTGACCAGCGGTTCCTGCCTGTTCGCGCCGCTGCCCAGGGCGACGCCGATCGGCAGCAGCAGGACGCCGATACCGTCGGCAATGGCATAGTCGAGCCGCGTCGCCTTGTGGATCGCCCAACCAAGCAGGCCGCCGACGATCAGTGCACCAATCGTCGCGCCGACGACGAGGCCGCCCAGATATGCTGGATTCATGATTTCCCCCTCCCAATACAGTATTGGTAGCGCCGGATCGGGGCGCTGTCATGCCATGTGCTGGAGGCGTAACCGGCTTGTTCACCGGCCGATCTGGTCCTTCCAGGCGGTCACGCTACCGGCGGCGTCACCTTCTCCCGTTGAGGCGGGTGAGGGGCGCCTAGACCGGGCGGGGATACCTACCGAAGGTGTCAGTCGGGTTTCCCTCCCCCGCAAACGGGAGAGGGACGCCGACTTCAATTCCGAGTCTTAGCTACCGCGGCTTCTTCCGCCACGTTGCGTTGGCTTCCCAATCGCCGGCCATGATGCAGCCGAACGGCAGCACCTCGTCGACCACTTCGGCGAGCCCGAAGCTTTCGATCTGGCGGCGTACCGCAGCCGCGTTCTTGTAGGCGCTGGGGAGTTCCGAAATATCGGTCGTCCCCATGAAGAAGCGCGCGTCGATTCCCGCCGTTTCGGCGGCGAAGATTTCGGCATCGGTGCGGCCGGCCTGCATCCGCTTGTGCTGGGTGCGCGAGAAGTTGCGCCCCGCCCCATGCGGGGAGAAGCCCAGCCCGTGCGGGGCATTCTTTCCCCGCACGATCAGCACCGGCTCCGCCATGTTGAGCGGAATCAGCGTCAGCTCGGTGGCGTCGTCGGCCCAGTTGTCGAAGGCCGGCGTCGCGCCCTTGCCGTGGTAGAACAGCCCGTCGGTCTTCCTGAAGACGAAGTTGTGCTCGTTCCAGAACCGGTCCGCCACCTTGGCCGACAGCGCCGCGGCCGCCGCGTCGTGGATGGCGAGGTGGTTGGCCTTGGTCCAGGCGCGGATCAGCTGCAGCGCTTCCCAGTAGGTATCGCCATCCGGGCTGTCGGCCGGGATCCAGGCGTTCTGCGCCAGCGTTTCAGGCGACAGTTCGCGCCGGTGTTGCTCGGCGAGCTTCATCCCCTTCGCGTAGAGCCGGGCCCCCGGCGCGCGCGAGCCGTGATGGGTCACCAGCGCCGTTTCACCGGTGGATTTCAGCGTTCCCACATAGGCGAAGTGGTTGCCGTCGCCCTGCGTTCCGAAATGCTCGATCGCCGGGCTGATGATGTCCTTCAGCAGGCGGTTGTTGTCGAAACGCGCCAACAGTTCCGGCGCCGGCTTCCACTGCTGGCCGCGCGGCCGCCCACCCGGGCCGAAATGCGTCAGCCCCTGCACGGTGTTGAGCAGGTCGAGCGGCTTCATCCCCGGAAACACCGAGATGGCCATCGAGCAGCAGATATCGGCCGAGTGCATGCCGGGGTGGATCGCCTCGGACGCTACCACGCCACCGACGGGTATCGTCCCCAGCGGGCCGGCCGGGCAGGCATCGGGCATGATGGCGCCGGCCTTGATCACCGGGGTGCGCATCAAGGCGTTCATGCTGGCTGTCACCGCCACCACATTGGCAGCTTCATCGGCATTATCGGCCTCGATATTGGCAAAGAACGGCACCGCGCCGGGGGCGTGCAGCGGCAGGCTGGGCGCCGGCTCGTAGCTGCGCGCTACCGCCAGCGCCTCGGCCTCGGTTCCACCCTGTTCCAGCACGGCATTGGCCGCGGCCAGCGCCTGGCCGAACCACTTGCCCTGCCGGAGCCCGGCATCGATCAAATCCTGTCCGCTCAAAATCTCGGTCATTTATTGTTCTTCCTTGAGAGGGGTGGCCGGATTGCTACCCGCTTGGTGCCCGCCGGACGACGAGCTGGCGTCGAGACGTCTATTCCGCCACCTCCCGAAGGAGGGAAGGACTTGAACCTTCAGCCCCTAGCGGGGGCCCGCCCCCAGAGGGGTGGGTGCGTCTACCTGTAGTCCCGAACGGCATTCGTCCGACGTACGAGTGGGCGACGAGTCGGTGCGAGACGTTACTGCCCCATGGGGGAGCAGGGCGGATTCGAACCGCCGTTCACCAGATGTAGTCTCGCAGGCATTCGCCCGTAGTTTAGCCCCGACGACGAGGGGCGATGAGACCTTTGTTGCTGAGCTACATGCTTGCCTCTCGGGTCGCATGGGGTGGATTGAACACCCGACCTTCCGGCACCGAAGTGCCGGACGCTCTCCCTGTAGTCCCACCTGCATTCGTCAGGTCTATTCAGTCAGCCGCGGCGACGAGAGTGGTGAAACCCGGGGAGTCCCGCCCGTGCCAGAGGGCGCATGCCAGTCGAGGAGTCGAACCTCGAAGATCATCCCCACTATGGTGCTGTAGTTCCAGCCGGCATTCGCCGCGACTTATGTTTGTTCCCATTGTTCAGTCATGACGACGAGGTTTGGTGAAACATCTTGCCCGGTTGCCCGGGCATCCTGCTCTATCCGCTGAGCTACGGGTCCACATTTTGACCCGGCGGGATTCGAACCCGCGACCTGGAGGGTTACAGCCTGTAGTTCCACCGGCATTCGTCATGTCTGTTCCGTCCTCCCCGGCAGCCCATTCCGCCGGGGAGTATTTCGCCTAAACTTCGGTCGCCTCGATCAGCTCGACCCAGTGATCCTTCCCTCCCGCCTTCACGAACGAGCCGATCAGCTCGAACACCCGGTCGGAGAACCCCCCGACATTGAGGATGTCATCGCGCCCCACCACCTGCGAGGTGGTGTTGGGCTGGATGTCGATGCACACCAGCTTGGCGTCCGGGTTCCAGCTTTTCAGCCGTTCCCAGTCGATCAGCATCGATGTGCCTCGCCGCTGCGCCGGGCCGGAATCCACCCAGGACTCGTTGTCCGAGATGAACACCACCAGGTCGACCTTGGCCTTTTCGTCGATCAGCTGCCGCAGCGGGGCCGAGCAGTTCGTCCCGCCACCACCGATAGCCGCGAGTTTGGTCGCGTTGGTCATCACCGAGTCCCGCGCGTTGAGGCGGATATCCACCACCTGCTGCTCGAATGGCAGCACGCGCGTTGCCGGGTTCCGCCGGAGGAACGCCGCTGCCACCAGGGCTGCCACGTCGATGCAGCGCACCGCCGAGGTTGCCCCCGGCCGGTAACCGGTCACCGACGAGGCCATCGAACCCGAAACGTCCGGGCAGACGACCACGCGGCCGGCCACTTCGGGGACGTTCTCGAGCGCGATTTCCATCGCATCCTGCAGCGCGTTGCGGACCAGCTCGGGTACCCGCGCCTCTGCTGCCGCGAACGACACCATCAGCTGGTACGGGAACACCTTGGCGCGACGCACTGCCGACGGATCGGCAAGGCGCTTGGCCAGCTTTTCGCTGAACCCTTCCACCTCGAACACGCCGTGGCGCGCAAAGGTGTTGAGGTTCTGCCGCAGCATCTGCCAGCCGGCTTGCTCGGCGATCTCCACCCAGTGCGCCGCGGTCAGCTCCAGTGCGGTCAGCATCTGGAACGGCACCGCCGGCACCGGCCGGGACGGATCACGCTTGAAGGCCTCGAACGCCACCACCAACTCGGGCAGCGCCAGCACATCGTGCGGCTTGCCGATCAGGTAGCCATAGAGCGCCCGCCGCGCGGCCGAAGCGGGTTTTGGGTGCACCATCCGGATCACGTCGGCCAGCGAGGGGGCGTTCCCCACGGCAGCCCGCATGATCTCGACGTCGCTCGCCGTCTCCAGCCATTCCTGCACATAACGCTTCGGCCGCGAGCCGAGCGACTTCCGCCCGGTAACGCCCGATCGCATCATCTGCACGAAATTGCGCAGCAGCTTGCCGTTCTTGACGATGCGCGGGAAGGCGCGGTTGAACCCGTCGCCCGGCAGCATCGACAGCACCGCCAAGAGGAATGCCGGCATGTCCTTCATGTAGCCGGCTTCGGCCGCATGCACCGCCACCTTGGCGAGGAATTCGGGCTCGACCTGGAAGGCCAGGTCCAGCACCTCGGCAAGCTGCTCCTCCGCCTCGGCGTAGAAGGTCGCGTTGAACGTTCCCGTCGCCGCCAGCTGCGCCAGCGCCTGCCGCGGCGTCAGCCGATAGGCGGGCGCCCCTGCATGGTTGGTCGCATCCGGACGTGGGAGCAGCTTGCCTTTGGTCGCTGCAAACACGGATTTGTTTGCCATCGGTCTCATCCTTCATCGTTCACGCCATCTCTATTGCAGGGGGCGTGCCAGACTCCGGATCTCGGGCGAAAGCTCAGCAAAGAATCTGATAAGGTGTTGAAATCGCTTATTGAAAATATCTGTCCGAGTGGCCGACCGATCTGCGGCGCAGATTGCGACCTCGCCTGAGTTCTGATAGCAATGTATCCGAACTTATACGGTGAGATAACATGCGACGTCGCGTAGCCATCGGGGTGATCGGCACCACCCTCGATACCGGCAAGACCGAGGATCGCTGGCAGAAGTGGCGCCCGACGGTGGCGCTGTGCCAGCAGCCCGGGCTGTTCATCGATCGGCTCGAACTCTTGGTCGATAGCCACGCCACGGTGCTGGCCGACCGGGTTACCCGCGATATCGGGGAAGTGGCGCCGGCCACAGAAGTGCGCCGGCACAGCTTCAACCTCCGGGATCCGTGGGATTTTTCCGAGGTCTATACGGCGCTGCGGGACTTCGCCGATGGCTACACGTTCGACCCCGAGCACGAGGATTACCTCGTCAACATCACCACTGGCACACATGTGGTGCAGATCTGCTGGTTCCTCCTCACCGAGGCGCGGTTCATTCCCGGCCGGCTGCTGCAGCTGTCGCCACCGCGCCGCCGCGATGCCGACGAGCCGCCGAGCTATGTTGGCAGCCACGCCATCATCGATCTCGATCTGTCACGCTACGATGCGATCGCCACCCGCTTTGCCGCCGATCGGCACGAGGCGACTTCGTTCCTCAAGTCCGGCATCGCGACGCGCAATGCCGCCTTCAACGGCATGATCGACGAGATCGAGAAGGTAGCGATCCGCTCGCGCGCCCCGGTGCTGCTGACCGGGCCGACCGGCGCCGGCAAGTCGCAGCTGGCGCGGCGGATCTTTGAGCTGAAGCAGGTGCAGCGCCAGGTCAGCGGCGCCTTTGTCGAGGTCAACTGCGCGACGCTGCGCGGCGATCACGCCATGTCGAGCCTGTTCGGCCATGTGCGCGGCGCTTTCACCGGGGCCCAGTCGGAGCGGGCCGGGCTGATGAAAAGCGCCGATAATGGCGTGCTGTTTCTCGATGAGATCGGTGAGCTCGGCCTCGACGAACAGGCGATGTGCCTGCGCGCCATCGAGGAAAAGCGCTTCCTGCCGATGGGCTCGGACAAGGATGTCGCCTCGGATTTCCAGCTCATCGCCGGCACCAACCGCGACCTTGCGATCAGAGTGCGCGAGGGGCGCTTCCGCGAGGATCTCTATGCCCGGCTCAATCTCTGGACGTTCGGCCTGCCGCCCCTGCGCGAGCGCAAGGAAGACATCGAGCCCAATCTCGATTTCGAACTCCGCCGCTTCACCGAACGCGAAGGGCGCAACGCCACCTTCAACCGCGAGGCACGCGAGCGCTATCTGGGCTTCGCCACCGGCCCTGCGGCACAATGGAGCGCCAATTTCCGCGATCTCTCCGCCTCGGTCACCCGCATGGCGACGCTCGCGCCCGATGGCCGGATCAACGAGGCGACGGTGGCGAGCGAGATCAGCCGGCTCGAACGGGTATGGCACGCCGGCGAGGCCGATGAGGACGGGGCCTTGCTGGTCGAAGTGCTGGGCGAGGCGGCGGCCGAACTCGACCCGTTCGACCGGGTGCAACTGGCCGAAGTGATCCGCACCTGCCGCCTCAGCCGCTCGGCCAGCGAAGCCGGGCGGAAGCTGTTCGCGGTATCGCGGCTCAGTAAATTGAGCAGCAACGACGCCGATCGGCTGCGGAAATATCTGGCAAGGTTTGGGACTGGGTTTGAGGCGGTGCAGGGGTAGGGACCGCACGTCTCAGTTTTGCCCGCACCGGCGGTGCCGCACCGCCCCCTCGCCCCTTTGGGGAGAGGGCCGGGGTGAGGGGCGCCAAGCGTGCAGGACCGAGCATGAAAGCTGCGCACTGCTCGATTGGTGTGCTTGGCTACCCCTCACCCTCACCCTAACCCTCTCCCCAGAGGGGCGAGGGGACCCGCGTTGCACCCGCCGTGCCACGCCCCCTCAGAAACTCCCGCCTAGCGACGCACTCGCCTGGTGCGACTGGCCGTTGGCCGACAGCCGCCCGTCATAGCTGGCGCCCAGCTCCAGTCCATTCGCCAGCTCGAAGGCGAACCCGCCGCCGACCCGGACCCAGTTGGCATCACCGGGAGCCCCGGCGATGGTGAACGGCGTGGTGCCGTCGGCGAAAACAAAGGATTGCGTCGCATCGGTGCCGGCAAGGCTCTGCTCGTACAAAGCCCGGCCTTCGAGGGTGAGGGTGCCGCCTTCCAGCGCCAGCTCCTGGCCGACCGAAAGTCCTAGGCCGGCTGCCGCGGCAAGGTTGCCGGTGGCTTCGGCCGTGAGGTTGAAGGCGCCGGCGCCGGTCTCGGTGAAGCCGGATTGGCCGAGCCAGCTGACCTGAACTGTCCCGAGCGGGGCGATGCTGAGCCCATTGCCCAGCTCGAACGCCTGCGAGGCTTCGAGCGACAGGCCAACCGATTGCGCCCAGTAATCGGCATGGGCGACCTGCGTGCTGTTGCCGACCGCAATCGTCCGGTCGGTGGCCACATGGCCGGCGCCGACTGAGAGCGAACCGAGCAGCGTCGAAGCGCCGTCGCTCCAGCCGCCATAGGCGGCGGCCGTCAGGCTGTCGGACTGGCTCTCGGAGTTGCGGGCGGTGACGATGCCCTGGCCGTGCTGATAGCCGAGTGCCACGCCGCCGAAACCGCTGCCCGAGCCGAGGTCGACTTCGTTCTCGTAACCCACAGCGAGCCCGCCGGTGCTCCAGCCGATCTCGGCGGCGTTGCCGTCTCCGCGCAACTGGCCGGTGCTGCCGAGCGCGCCGATCCACGGACGGGCCGTGCCCTTGGTGGTGGCATCGTCGATGGCGCGGACGCCGATATTGCCGGGCTCCGCTGCATACCCCATCGGTCCCGCCGCCGCGCCGGCGCCGGCCAGCCCTGCCGCAGTCCGGCGGTTCACCGTCTGGCCGAGCACCGCAAAGCTCTGCTCCAGCACTTGCTGCATCGACGCATGCGCCTCGCCCGAGATGGCGTCGAGGGCATCAGGCGCATCCGCCTCGCTCAGGCCCTGGAACAGGTCGAAACCGGCATTGCCTGCGCCGAGCGCGAACAGTGCGTCGCCGGCGGCGCACTGGTTGGCGGTGCTGGCTTCGAGGCAGAAGCTCACCGCCTCCATGCTGGAGGTGAGGCGGAAATACTGCCCGTCATGGGAGCCGGTGAAGTTGAGATAGGCGAAATTGTCGATGATCTCGGGCGCTTCGGCGACCGAGAGGTTGCCTGGCGCCGTGGTGTCGATGATGGTGTAGACGAGACCCGGCGTGTAGGTGCTGCCATCGTCGGTGCCGTTGCCGGCCAGCACCTTGATCCGCGCCCCGGCGGCGATGGTCGCGGTGCCGGTGACATGGGTGATGTCGTTGTGGGTGCCTGCGGCATTGCCGCCATCGCTCAGTTCGACCTCGTAGATCGAACCCGCGTCGAGCGTGAGCCCGCCCGTGGTCACGGCGCCGATCGAATTGCCCGGCGCCAGCACGGCGCCATCGCCCACGCTGGTCGCGCCATAGGTGCCGTTGCCGCCGAGCCGCGCGCCGCTCTCAGCCGTAACGCTCGAAAGGAGCGTGCCGAGCACGTTGAGCCCGCCGCCACTGACGGTGGTCGTGCCGGTAAAGCTGTTGATACCGCTGAGCGTCAGCGTGCCGGTGCCGGTCTTGATCAGCTGGCCCTTCCCGGCGAGCACGCCGCTGAAGGTGGTCGAGGCATTGTTCCCGCCCAGCGTCAGCTGCGCGCTGCCGTTCGGCAGGTTGCCGTTCGGCGGGTTGCCGAGCTGCACGGTGCCGGCGCCGGCGAGGCTGCCGATGGTCTGGGTCTTGTTACTGTCGATCCTGAGCGTCGCGCCCGAGGCAACCTCATAGGCGCTGGCGGCCGAGAGCACGCCAATTTCGCGCGCCCGGAGCGTCCCGGCGCTGATCAGCGTCGGGCCCTCATAGGTGCTGGCGCCATAGAGGTTGAGCGTGCCGGTGCCCTTCTTGGTGAAGCCGCCCTCGCCGACGAGGCCCGGGTCCATGTGAACACTGTAGGTGCCGGTGTCGATGGTACCGCCGCCATCCTCGAGGGTGATATCGCCGGTCTGAAACCCGGAGAACAGAAATGACTGGTTGGCGGTAAGCTTCAGCGTGCCGCCATCGAAGGCCACCGTGCCGGCGCCGTCGTAGCGCTGCACCTGCTTGGCGCTGAGCTGGCCGTCGCTCTCGAGCCTGAGGCTGGCGGTGGAGCCCACCGCCTCGGCCATCATCACATAGTCGGTCACCACCTGGCCGCCATCCGAGATGGTCAGCGTGCCCGACGCGCCCTCGCGCATGCCGAGATAGATCTGGCCCCCTTCGACCCGCCCGCCATCTGTCACCAGCAGCGCGCCGCCACCTTCGAGACCGATGGTCAGGCCATCGACGCCCATCATCCAGCTGGAGCCGGCGCCGGTGACTTTGGCGGTCGCAGTGCCCTCGATGCCGAGACCAGTGTCGATGTAGCCGGTGCTGCTTTCGACCGTAGCGCCGCCGCTGACCACGAAACCGTCGTCGCCCGGGCTGGTGACGACAACGCCGCCATAGGCCTTGAGCTTGGTATCCGCCCCGTCCACGGTAACGGTGCCACGGTTGACATAGAGCGAGTTGAAGATCTCGACATAGGCGCCGTCGTTGATCTCCACCGTACCGCTGCCTTCGCGGCCGACATGCATGTCGCCTTCGTCGATGTAGCTCGAGCCCGCGCCGGTGACGACGAGCTTGCCGTCGGAACCGGGCCAATAGCCCAACCAGGTGGTGTTGGTGTTGACCGAGCCGCCGTTCTGGACGGTGAGCGTGCCCTTGCCGCCATAGCCGATGAACATGCCCGCGCTCGGGATCCGGGTGCTCCAGTTCGAACCGACGCCGTCAATCGTCACGATCCCCTCCGAGCCCGCGGAATCCCCGATCAGGCCCTGGTTGCTGGTCACCGTGCCGCCCTCGAGGATTTCGAGTTCGCCATTGCCGTCCATGCCCAGGCTGAGCGTGGTCATCGAGTCAAAGCTCGAACTCGGGCCCACCACCGACAGTTTGCCGGTGCCGCCATCCATGCCGATGTTGGTGTGGTAGGCTTGGAGCGAACCTTCGGTGATGCTCAGGGCGCCCTCAGCGCCTTCGCCGATTCTGAGGTTGCCGGCTGCCGCGGCGCCGCCGCCGGCGATTTCCGCAGCGGTCGCGCCGTTAACGACGACGTCGCGCGTGTTGTCCGGGTCGGCGCCGGTCCAGTTGCCGCTGGTGAACCAGTCCGACGAGACACCGCCGGTCCAGTTGGCGGTCTGCGCCAGCGCTGGGCCCATGCCGAGCGCGCTCAGCGCCGTCGCCGCCAGGAGCGTGGCGACCAGCGGAGCGAGGCGCGACGCGCGATTGCGTTCGGTGCGGCAGTGCATGGATATTCCCCCGTCCATAGACCCACGCGCGGGCTCGAAGCCGCCGCGGGGCAGGGGGCACTATTGAGCGGATGCGGAAGCTCACATATCGCTAGAAATAGCGACAAGCACGTAGTGGACGCCATGCTAGCTTCGGCTGCTAGATCGTTTCACGATCTAGCTTGTTGGTTTGCCGCGTCTTCGAGCAGGAAAAGTCGCACAGCTTTTCCTGAAAACGCTCGAGGCCGGGGCAAGATGTCCGACCGGCCGGGGCAGGGGGAGTTCTGTGGCGACAGGGTCGATGCCCCTCAAGGTGACGATCGTCGAAGATGATGCGTCGTTCCAGGCAAGCTTCGTTGCCGCGGTCGACGCGGCCGAGGATATGCTGCTGCATGGCGTGGCGCAGAACGTCGCCCAGGCGATGCGGCTGCTCGAGGGCCCGCCGGCCGATATTCTGGTGGTCGATCTGGGGTTGCCCGATGGTTCGGGCATCGAGGTGATCCGCGCCGCCCACAGCGCCTGGCCGGAATGCGGCATCATGGTATCGACCACCTTCGCCGACGATCGGCACGTCATCCCCTCGATCGAGGCGGGCGCTGCCGGCTATCTGCTGAAGGACAGTTCCGAGAGCCGGATGACCGACGATATCCGCACGCTCCATTCCGGCGGCAGCCCGATCAGCCCGCGCATCGCCCGCAAGATCCTGCAGCGGATGATGGTCGAGCCGCCCCGGCCGGCGGCCGAGCCAGCGCAACCCTTGTTGTCGCCGGCGCAACCCTTGTTGTCGCCGCGAGAGCAGCAGGCGCTCGAGCTGATCACCAGGGGGTTCAGCTATGACGAGATCGCCGAGCTGATGGGGGTGACGCGCAACACGGTGATGACGTTCGTCCGCCGCATCTACCAGAAGCTCGAAGTGAGCTCGAAGGCCGAGGCGATCTTCGAGGCGCGCAGCCATGGCCTTCTTTAAGCTCATCGCGCGCTACCTTGCCGCGCTGGGCATCATCATTGCCGCGGCGGTGCTGCTGCACCTCGTCGCCCAGCCCGGCGGCATCCACCTCGATAAGGCCGAACTCGCGGTCGAAAGCACGGTCGGCTATCAGCTGCCACCGGCGACGCTCGACCCCGGGGCGATGCCGGGCGCCTGGACGCCGGTGGCCCTGCCCAATGCCGCAATGCCGAAGCTGGCGCTGTCGCAGCAGGACAATGGCGGCGAGCCCGACACCCAAATCACCTGGTATCGCACCACGCTGCCGCAGGCGGTGTCGCCCGCCGACAAGGGCTATCTCTATATCCCGCGCTGGAAATCCGACGGCACGATCGCCGTCTATGTCAACGGCGCCCTGCAGTACCAATCGCATGCGAACCTGCAATGGAACGGCTCGAACCGGCCGCTGCGCATCGCCTTCGATGTCACCGAGGGGGCGCCGCCGATCAGCTCGATCGTCATTCGCCTGCAGCACCTCAGGGGGATCGGCGGGGCGCTTTCGAGCCTCTGGGTCGGCAATTTCGAGGAGGTCGGGCCGGCCTACATGGTGCGCAACCTGTTCCAGGCCGAGCTCTCCTACCTCACCAGCGCGGCGTTCCTCGCCAGCGGGGTGTTCTCGCTCTTGGTCTGGTTCCGGCGGCGGCAGGAGCGGCTGTACCTGTTATTCTTCCTGATGTCGGCGGCGACCTTCATTCGCGGCCTCCACAACCATCTGGGGCTCGAGAGGCTGCCGCTCAGCGATCAATGGTTCGGCTGGCTGACGGTCAACTCGACGATGTGGATGGTGGCGATCTCGCACCTCTTCCTCATCACTTTGCTGCAGGTCCGCGCCTCGTGGATCACGGCAATCGTCGGCGGCGCCACGCTGGTGCTCGGGCTCGCGACGCTGCCGCTGTTCGAGGCGGCGCTCGACCCCACGCTCACCGCGCCCTTTGCCTATGCGGCGGCCTTCGTCGTCTCTAACCTCGTGGGCATTGCCTCGATCCGCGCGGCTTGGCGCGCGCAGTCGATGGAAGGGCTGGTGCTCGCGGTGTGGGTGCTGCTCACCGCCTATCTCGGCATCAACGACCTGATGCTGCAGAACAACCTCATCAGCATCGAGGGCTATTTCATCCTGCCGTTCGTGCAGATCGCCCTGGTCTTTGCTTTCTTCCACATCGTCTTGGCGCATTATCTGGGGGCTATGGATGCCGTCGAGAGCTCCAATACGGTGCTCGCCGAGCGGCTGACGGCGCGTGAGGCGGCGCTGCTTGCCAGCCACGAGCGGCTGCGCGAGATCGAGCAGCGCGAATTGCTGCTGCATGAACGTCAGCGGCTGACCGAGGATATGCATGATGGGCTGGGCTCATCGCTGATCGGCGCGCTGCGCATGGTGGAGCGGGGCCGGCTCGACGAAACCGAGCTCAAGCAGCTGCTGCAGGGCTGCATCGACGATCTGAAGCTCACCATCGACTCGATGGAGCCGGTCGAAACCGACCTGTTGCTGCTGCTCGGCACGTTGCGGTTCCGGCTTGAGCCGCGGCTCGAGAGCTCCGGCATCAAGCTCCACTGGAATGTGCGCGACGTGCCGCCGGTGTTCTGGCTCGATCACCGCTATGCGCTGCACATTCTGAGGGTGATGCAGGAGGCGTTCACCAACATCATCAAGCACGCCGAAGCCACCGAAGCGACGGTCAGCACCGGCGTCGCCGCCGGCAATATCGTCATTTCCGTCTCCGACAACGGCAAGGGTTTCGATACCGCCGCCCCGCGCGCCGGCCGCGGCCTCGCCAACCAGACCCGCCGCGCCAGCGCCATGCGCGCCAGGCTCACGGTGGAGTCGGGGCCAGGGGGAACGAAACTGACATTGCTGCTGCCGATCCGGCAGCTGGCGGAGGACGTGCCTGCCCAGTAACCGACTGCCGGCCTCAGCGGAAAGCCGCGGCCAGCTCTCACGCTTCGGGGCTGTCACCCACGCCGGCCTCGTCCGCGCGTTCCCGCAGGGCGTATTCGGCTTCATAAGCTGCGGTGTGGCGACGCTGCAGGCGGAGCCGGAACGCGACGCCGATACAGAAGGCGCCGAGGCCTGCGAGGACCAGCGGGACCGGTTGGGCGAGCATGTCGACCTGGTAGAAGCCGCCATAAAGCGCCAGCGCCAGGGCCAGCAGCGAGACGGCGATCAGCCCATAGGTGAGGGTGGAGCCGTCGGGCTTGGGTGCGTATCTGGTGGCAGCGGCCCGGGCATTGGCTTTGCGCAGTTTATCCGGCACGGGCACTCCTCATCGGATGGGAAGCCAGCCGATGCCGGCAGGTTTCGATCGCTCCAAAACTCAGGGCTGCTTGTAGCGGAGCACGCGCGCCATCTCGGCGGCCGTATCCCGCAGCCCATTGGCCTGATCGAGGATTTCGCGCGCCTGCTTCAGCGTCAGGCCGAATGAGTTGGCGAGAAACCCCGCGGTGTATTGCTGCTGCGGTTTGGTGTCGTTCATATCGTCGGTCAAAGTGACCTCCTTGGGTTGCGGGAAATGGTTGGAGGGGGAGGGCGGCGGCTATTCGCCGATGGCCCGGCGGATCAGGCGCGGCGGCCCGAACACGCTCTGAACCACGCCGAGCATGTCCTCGGGTGCGAATGGCTTGCCCAGTACCGGCACGTCTTCGAATTCCACCGGCAGGTCGTCGTCGGCGGTGCAGAAGACGAAGGGGATCAGGCGGACGCGCAGCGAGTGGGCGACCTGCAGCGCAGTATTGGTCCCGATGCAATAGTCGAGCACCGCCGCATCGAAGGCGAGGTCGTCGATCAGATGCAGGGCGCCGGGGACCGCCTCGGCGAGGTGGACAATATAGCCGGCCTCGGTGAGGCAGGTCTCGATCAGCGCCCCGGTTTGCGGGTCGTCCTCGAGGACGAGAATGCGCTTGGTCTGCTCGTCGCTCATCGTTCATCCTCCTCGGGACCCAGTATCTAAAGACGCTCTGTCGAAGACGCCTGGTCAGTCTCCCAGCAGCCCCGGCGGCAGGGTGCCGGTGCGAAACAGCAGCTGCGGTTCGTCGTAGGTGTCGGTTTCCTGGTCGATGTTGGCCGAGTAGGCCCAGACGCCGGCGCGGGTCGGTCCCATGCGCTCGGCGGCGGCGATAGCAGCCTCGGGGGTTCGCGCCGGCTGCGGCGGATCGGCATCGAGTTTGCGCCCTTTGGCCCTGAAACCCTGGACGAAATACATAGTGGTCATGGCGAAACCTCCTCGAGAAACGCTGAAAATTGCGGCGGGTACGGTGCGGCGCGCGTGAGGGCCGAGGGCACCTGCTGCTGCATCGCGATGCGCGACAAACGTTGCAAACGAGGGGGGATCAGACAGCCGGCGAGCCGGACGATCGGAGCCAACGATGGCTGTAACGTTGCTCCTATATGGCCGCCGATGGCGCTCAAAACAAGACACCTCGGCGAAAATAAAGAAAGTCAAGTACTTGAGAATGTGGCTGATGAATCCCTGTCGTTACAAGTATTTGCTGATATTTGAGTGCCTTGCGGAATAGGTTGGACATGGCGTCGACAAGGGCGCATGAATGAGGAGCTTTCCGCTGCCCAAGCTGATTTATCGACTGATGCTCCATGATTTCATGTGAGCGTCGGGCAGACTAAGGATTTTCAAGTGCTTCTGGAGATTTATGCCACGGGAAACCGCGGCGGAGCACGGTCGTCCGGTCCATCGCTGATCGTTGAGGCCGATCATGTCGCGGCGCTGCCGCGGCATCCGACAGGCAAATCCTGGCGCTATCTCGCCACCATTTCCGACGACGACGCGTTGCTCGCGTCCCGGCACGACATCATCGCGGCGGCGCTCGCCGACCGCGGCTTCTTCGCCAGCCGGTGGGCTCTCGGCGTCAACGCGTCGCGAGCCCCGTTGCCGCGACCGGCAGGGCGGCTCGGCAGCGGCCTTGCGAGTCTGTGGCAGCGGGCCGAGCTGGCATTCCGGCAGCCCGCCTGAGCTTCACCTTCCCTCTCCGATCCACCTAACCGCACTCCGGTGCAGAAGGAGCCCGCTATGGCAAAGGGCCAGAAACACGGCAATCGCGAAGCCAAAAAACCCAAGCAGCTGAAGCTTGTCCCCAAGGCCACGCCGGGAGGCGGGCTGCTCGACAGGGCGGCCCCCGCAGCCTCGCCTGGCACCCGGAAGGCGACCTAGGGGACTCCGTTCAGAACCCCACACGACGACGCAACCGAACTCAGGAGACGACCATGACCATGGAACTCGCATCCGTCAGGGTGGTCCGCAAACCCTGGGGCAAGACCGATCTGCGCCCGTGGAGCGAATTCGGCCACGATGGTACCGCGGTCGGCGAATTGTGGTTCCAGCGCGCCGACAAGCAGGCGCCCGAGCCCAAGCTGCTGCTGAAGCTCCTGTTCACCGACGAACCATTGTCGGTGCAGGTGCACCCGGACAACAGCTTTGCCCGCTCCATCGGCCTGCCGCACGGCAAGACCGAGGCCTGGTACGTGCTGTCGGCTGACAAGGACGCCAAGGTGGCGCTCGGCCTCAAGCGCGAACTGACGCGGCCGCAACTACGCGCCGCCATCGAGGATGGCTCGATCGTCGAATTGCTGCACTGGCAGGATGTGGCGGTGGGCGAGGGGCTGCTGGTGCCCGCGGGCACCATCCACGCCATCGGCGGCGGGCTGGTGCTGGCCGAGATCCAGCAGCGCAGCGACGCCACCTTCCGCATGTTCGACCATGGGCGCCAACGCGAGTTGCATCTCGATGGCGCGGTGGGGGCCGCGGTTGCCGGTCCCGCCATTGCGCAGCCGGCTCCGATGCGGCTGTCGGAGGCGCGCGACGTGGTGGCGCAAAGCGCCTATTTCGTCCTCGAAACCATCGAGCTGATGCCCAACTCGCATTGGGAGATCGATGCCAGCAACGAAACCTGGGTACTGATCCTCGAAGGCGAGGCAGCCTTTGACCTCACCCAGGTGGCGGCGGGCGAAGCGATGTTCCTCGAAGGGCATCGTGCAACCGTCCGTACCGGCGAACGCGGCGCCCGGGGTCTGATGGGCTACGCGGCCAACGCGCCGCTGCCGAACCTCCTGGTCGGTCGCAATGGCATCCCCATCGAGGTGATGGCCGAGCGCTTTCCCGAACTGGGGCTGGGGCGCCAGATGAAGACGCCGGCAGCGGCGCCGGCGCGACCATGGGGGATCCGCTCATGAGGCCGATCCACCGCGTCGCCTTCATCGGCAATTCGCTGCCGCGCCGCTGCGGCATCGCCACCTTCACCACCGACCTGCAGGGGGCGCTGGCCGGCCGTGCCCCAGCGATCGAGACCTCGATCATCGCCATGACCGATGCCGGGCTCCACTACGATTACCCGGCGGACGTCGGCTTCGAGGTGCGCCAGGAGGAGTTTGCCGACTATGCCGGGGCCGCCGATTTCATCAATGCCGGCGGTTTCGACGTGGTGTCGCTGCAGCACGAGTTCGGCATTTTCGGTGGCGAGGCAGGGGGCTACATCCTCACCCTGCTCGAGCGGCTGACGGTACCGGTGGTGACGACGCTGCACACCGTGCTCGCCGAGCCGACCGCGGCGCAGCGCCATGTCATCGAGCAGATCCTCGCGCTCTCCGCCCGGGTTGTGGTGATGGCCGACAAGGGGCGCGAGCTGCTGCTCGGCAGCTATGGCGCAGTGGAAACCCAGATCGAGGTGATCCCGCACGGCATCCCCGATGTCGCCTTCGTCGAACCCGACGCTGCCAAGGCGCGGCTCGGCTTTGCCGACAAGACGGTGATCCTGACGTTTGGCCTGCTCTCCCCCAACAAGGGGATCGAGGTGATGATCGACGCCATGCCGGCGGTGCTCGCGGCGCGGCCCGATGCCGTCTACGTGGTGCTGGGCGCCACCCATCCGACCTTAGTGCGCGAACAGGGCGAGGCCTATCGCGAGAGCCTCGCCGCCCGGGCCGCGAGGCTCGGCATCGCCGAGCACGTGGTGTTCCTCAACCAGTTCGTCGACCGGCCGTCTTTGCTCGATCACATCTCGATGTGCGACGTCTACGTCACGCCCTACCTCAACGAGGCGCAGATGACCTCGGGGACGCTGGCCTATAGTTTCGGGCTCGGCCGGGCCGTGGTGTCGACACCCTACTGGCATGCCGTCGAGCTGCTCGCCAAAGGGCGCGGCAGCCTCGTGCCGTTCGGCGATGCCGGCGCTATCGGCGCCGAGATCAGTGCGCTCCTCAACGACGAACCCCGGCGGCAGGCGATGCGGCGGCGCGCCTATGCGACCAGCCGCTCGATGACCTGGGAGCGGGTGGCGGATCGCTATGTGACGTGCTTCGAGGGCCTGAGCGCGCCGCATTCCCGCCGCCAGTCGGCGCGGCTGCACCTCGTCGCCCCTGCCGACGATGCGCCTCGCCTGCCGTCGCTGGAGCTCGGACACCTCAGGGTGATGACCGACGATACCGGGCTCTACCAGCACGCCATCCATTCGGTGCCCGACCGGACGCATGGCTATTGCGTCGACGACAATGCCCGCGGCCTGTTGCTGGCGAGCGCGCTCAACCTCAACCAGCCGCCCCGCCTGCCCGAGGCCATGACGGCGACCTACGCCGCCTTCGTGCAGCATGCCTTCAACCGCGACACGGGGCGCTTCCGCAACTTCATGTCTTTCGATCGGCGCTGGCTCGAAGAGCAGGGCTCGGAGGATAGCCATGGCCGGACGCTGTGGGCACTCGGCGTCGCCGCGCGGGACGATGTCAGCGCCTCGCGCCGCAGTTGGGCGGCCGAGCTGTTCGCCGCTGCCCTGCCGGTGGTCGAGGGGTTTGCCTCGCCACGGGCCTGGGCTTTCACCTTGCTGGGCCTTGACGGCTACTGCCGGGTGCGGCCCGACGACGATTTTGCCGCGCAGCTGCGGCTGCGCCTCGCCTCCCGGCTGGTCGAGCTGCTGCGACAGGTCGAAACGCCGGGCTGGGTCTGGTTCGAGGAAGGGCTCGCCTACGACAATGCCCGCCTTTCGGAAGCGCTGATCCTCACCGGGCGTGCCACCGGGCTCACCGGCTATGTCGAGGCAGGGTTGCGCACGCTCAGTTGGCTGATGCAGCAGCAGACCAGCCGCGAGGGCCTGTTCAGGCCGGTGGGCACGGCGGGGTTTGCCGATATCCGTCTACCGCCAAGGCCCTTCGACCAGCAGCCGGTGGAAGCCGCGGCAACCATCGCGGCGTGCTTTGCGGCCTGGTCGCTTACCGGCAGCACCATCTGGCAGACGGCGGCGGCGCGGGCCTTTTCCTGGTTCCTCGGGCGGAACGACCTGGGCCTGGCGCTGATCGATGCCGAAACTGGGTCCTGTCGCGATGGCCTCCACCCCGACCGGGTCAACGAGAACCGCGGCGGCGAGTCCGTCGTTTCCTACCTGCTCAGCCTTTCCGACATGCAGCGTTTCGAGCGTGCCGGCACCACTCAACCCCACACGCAGGCGCTGTCAGGCGCCCCACGCGATACGCAGAGGTTTTCCCATCAGCAGTTCCGAGGCCGCCTTGTCGCCAGCGACGTTTCTAAACCGGCAGGCCCTTTACCTGCGCCCTGATCCGGCTCGCGTGATCGTTCGGCCATTCCGGCCGGCCACCGAGCCCAAGGATCTGAAACCGACCGACAAGACGCGGGCCAACCATATCGTGGACCGTGTGCTGGGGCTCGATGTCGAAACCACGGAGCGGCAGCTCGCCACCGTGCTCGAGAATTTCTCGGGGCGGCACCGCAACCTTCTCGCCACCTTCGAGGCGCGGGCCGACGAGATGGAGGAGGCGCTGGTCGCACATCAGCCGTTCAGCGTGGCGCAGCGGCGCCTCGTCGGCTCCTACTTCGTGCATGAATATTCCTTCGAGGCCTCGGCGCTATTCAACCCGAGCATCGTCGTGCATCCCGACCAGTCACTGGCGCCGCCCGGCGGCCTGCGTTTCGTCCTGAGCCTGCGCGCCGTGGGCGAAGGGCATGTCTCCTCGCTGACCTTTCGCGCCGGCAGCATCGCACGCGATGGCAGCGTCAGCATCGATCCGACCACGCGGCTCGCGGCCATGCCGCGCGCCACCGGGCTCGTGCCCTGGCCGGGCGACGGGCCGGTCGAGCTGGCGTTCAAACCGGATGAGGATATCAGCGAGCGAGTGATCTTTCCGGTCACCGGCTGGCAATCGAACGGCATCGAGGATGCCCGCTTCGTGCGTTTCGAGGATGGCGACAGCCACACCTATTACGCCACCTACACTGCCTATGACGGCCGGGCCATCCGCTCGGAACTGCTTCAGACCGACGATTTCGTCACCTTCCGCATGCGCCCGCTGGGCGGCAGCGCCGCCCGCAACAAGGGCATGGCGCTGTTCCCGCGCAAGCTCGATGGCCGCTACGCCATGATCGGCCGGCAGGACAACGAGAACCTCTACCTGATCTATTCCGACGACCTGAACACCTGGGATGGCGGCCAGCCCATCCTTCGGCCCGAATGGCCCTGGGAGTTCGTGCAGATCGGCAATTGCGGCTCGCCCATCGAGCTCGACGAGGGCTGGCTGCTGTTCACCCACGGCGTCGGCCCGGTCCGCCGCTATGCGATCGGCGCGGCGCTGCTCGACAAACGTGACCCCTCGAAAGTCATTGCCCGCTCGCGCGAGCCGCTGGTGCACCCTGATCCCCAGCAGCGCGAAGGGTACGTGCCCAACGTGGTCTACACTTGCGGGGCCATCCGCCACGGGCCAAGGATCATCCTGCCCTATGCGGTGTCGGATACCTTCTCCAACTTTGCCACGATCGGCATCGACGCATTGCTGGGGGCAATGGAGCCGCAATGACATGAGCTCGACCGAACACATCACCTTCCGCCACCCGTTCATGCTGCCCAGCCTCGAGCGCCCGCACCCGCCCGGCACTTTCGACCTCATCACCGAGCGCGAGGCGCTGGATGTATCGTGGCCGGCCTTCCGGCTGACCCTGACACTGATGCTGACCGAGGCGGGGGGCGTCGAAGCCGTGCCGGTGACCCGCGACGAACTCGACGCTGCGCTGCGCCGCGACAGCGAGCAGCAGTAGCCGGCACATATTCGCCATATTGCATGCATTCGCCCGGACGGGGCCATGCACCCGTGCTAGTCTCGTCCACTTGCGCGCATCCCGCGCGCTCGTCTGACATAGATCGGACACTTCAAATGCAGATCCCGACTTGGTTGAAACCCGGCCTGATGGGCGCGGGTGCAGGCGCCATCGCCCTTGCCATCGTGGGCTTCAGCTGGGGAGGCTGGGTCACCGGCGGCGGCGCCCAGGACATGGCGAAGAAAGCCTCCAATGCCGCCGTCGCCTCTGCCCTGATGCCCTATTGCGTAGATCGCGCGGGCGCGGCCGATGCCGCAACGGTGCTGACTGAACTCAAGGGCGCCACCACCTATGCGCGCAAGGGCATCGTCGAGAAAGCCGGCTGGGCCACCCCGCTCGGCGCGGACAAGCCCAACACCGACCTGGCGCAGGCCTGCCAGCTGAAACTCGCCGAAGCGTTCTAGGCTGCGTAGCCCTGCCGGACCTTGGGTCTGGCGGGGCGATGCCTCGTGCCGGCGCTTCAGAGGGCGCGGACACTATCCCGCAGCACGATGGTGCAGGGCACCTCGAAGCGGTGCTGGTTGGATTTGTGTTCGCCCAAGACGATGTCGGTGATGAGGTTGGCGGCGCGGCGGCCGAGTTCGGCGGTGTCCTGCTGCACGGTCGAGAGCGACGGGGTCATGAACGGGTCGACGGCGGCGCCGTCGAAGCCGATCACGGAGACGTCGCCGGGCACGCTGAGGCCGGCGTCGAGCACGGTCTTGATGAAGCCGATGGCGGTATCGTCGTTGGCGCAGATCACCGCGGTGGGGCGATCGGCGGGGTCGAGGTCGAGAAATTCGTGGCCGGCGGCGATGCCGCCCGAGAAGTTGAAATCGCCCTGGCTGAGCGTCAGCGCGGTTTCGGGCAGGCCGCTGGCCTCGAGCGCGTCACGCACGCCGCGCAGCCGCTCGATCTCGTGGTAGTTGTCGAGCCGCCCCCGCACATAGAGGAAGCGCCGGTGGCCGAGCCCCACTAGTTGCGTCGCGGCATTGCCGATCGCCTCGTGATCGTTGCTGACGACGCTGGGGATGTTCTGCCCGCTCAGATCGAAATGCAGCGAAACCATCGGCAGGCCGAGATCGCCGAGGCTGCGCCCGGCGACTTCGGGAATATTGGTCGCCATCAGCAACACACCGGACACCGTACCGCCCAGCGCCACGGTGAGGATGTGCTCGTCGGTGCCGGCCTCACGCGAGACATTGGCGATGAGCAGCGAGAAGCCGCGCTCGCTGAGCCCGCTGCCGGTCGCCCGCAGCACTTCGGTGACGGTCTGCGAGGCGCCGGTATAGAGCTCCTCGGGGAGGACGATCATGATGGTTCTGGCGGTGCCGATGCGGAGGTTCCGCGCCGTCTGGTTGCCGCCGGTATAGCCGAGCTTGCGGGCCGCAGCCTCGACCTTCAGCCGGGTCGGCTCGGCGATGCGGCCCGGGATGGTCAGGGCGCGGCTGACCGTCGATGTCGCGACGCCGGCTTCCCGCGCGACATCGGCAATCGAAGGTCCCGCCGTTCGAATCTCCGTCCGCTTCGCCATCGCTTGAGCCGGTTCTCCATGGGCGGGATTGTGACGTAACAGCAGAGGCTTGTGAGCGTCTAGGGGTGGGGTGCTCGTGAACGGACCACCGGGGGTGCCGTCATCCTCCCCCGCCACGCGGGGGAGGATAAGCGGCCAACCTCCTAACCCTGCAACTCCCCCGCCAGGTGCCGGCACGCCCTTACCGTCATCGCCATGATGGTCAGCGTCGTGCCCGAGACGCCGCCGCCGGGGAAGGCGCTGGCGTCGGTGACCAGCAGGTTGGGCACGTCCCAGCTGCGGTTGTAGCGGTCGAGCACCGACTCCGTCGGCGCCGCGCCCATGCGCGCACCGCCCGCTTCGTGGATGGCGGCGCCCATCACCATGGTTTTCTTGAACAATGCGCGGAAGGCCAGCCGGCTGAGCGGATCGGCATCGGGGTAGGCGCCGCGGCCCATTTCCCTCAACCCCAAAGGCGAGCCGACATATTCGAGCTCGCCGCCGGCGCCCGTAACGGTTTCGACCAGCGCGGCGAGTTCGCGCTCGAGCGTTTCCTTGTCCTCGGGGCCGATCTTGCAGCGGATATGGGCGATCGGCATGCCCCAGGCGTCCTTGCGGCGCGGGTTGAGGGTAACGCGGTTATCCGGGTCGGGGGCCATCACGCCATAGCCGAAAAAGCTCAGCCGGGCCGGACGGTCGGGCGCGGTGCGGCTACGGCCGATCGAGCCCTGGTAGGCAAAATCAGTGCTGGCCGTGCCGTCGGCGCCGACGAAGCGGGGCAGGTAGACGCCGCCCGACGGGCCGTAGAACGGATCAGCCGGCGCCGTGTCGGCGGTCGACCAGCCCTTGGCGGCGGGGAAGGTGCCGGCCGCGACTGCGGGCAGCTGGTCGACGAAATAGCGCCCGAGCGTCCCCGAACTGTTGGCGAGCCCATGGGGATGCCGGTCGGAGGCGGAGTTGAGCAGCAGCCTGATGCTCTCGATCGGCGAAGCGCAGAGCACCACGGCGCGGGCGCTGAGCACCTGGACCTTGCCGGTTAGCGTATCGATGGCCTCGACGCCGGTGGCGCGGCTGCCGGTCGCGTCGGTCAGCACTTTTCGGGCGATGGTGTTGTACCGGATATCAAGCCGGCCCGAGGCGATGGCCTCGCGCAAGGGGCGCAGCACGCGGGTCGGCTCGGGGCCGATATAGCGCCAGGTCACCACCTTGCGCTCGGGCCACTTGCCCTCGACGGCGGCCTTGAACTGCTGCTCCGGGCCGGTCAGTTCGGCGCGATGCGCATAGAGGCTGTCGGGCAGGGTGGGGACATTGTCGGGCTGGCCATAGAGTGCGAGCGAGCGCTCGACTTCCTCGTAGAACGGGGCGAGTTCGGCATAGTCGATCGGCCAGTCGACGCCCCGGCCGGTGCGGCTCCGGACTTTGAAATCGTCATCGGTCCAGCGCAGCAACACCCGCCCGAAAGTGTGCGTCCGGCCGCCAGCCTGGCGGGCCCGGATCCAGACGAAAGGCGCGTCCTTGGGCGTGGAGTAGGGGTGCTTGATGTCGTTGACGAACAGGTGCCGCATCCGGCCATCGAAGAACGCGGCGCGGGCCTGCACGCCCTGGCCGCTCAGCGTCGCCTTGGCCCGCTGCCAGAGGTTGATATCGGTCTGGCGCGGGCGGTTGGCGGCATCGAAATCGGCCGGCCCGATCTCGGGGCCCGCTTCGAGCTGCAACACCTTCAGCCCCTGCGCCGTCAGCTCCTGCGCCGCGAAGATCCCTGAGGCGCCCGAACCGACAATCAGCGCGTCGTAGGTGGCATCAGCCATGGTGAGAATTGCTCCGTTTGAAAAAAGGTTGGGTCACCGGCGGTGCAGTCGTGATCCTCCCCCGCGTGGCGGGGGAGGGGGACCAGCGAAGCTGGGGAGGGGGCGGCAAGAGTCTCGGCTTAGGTTCCCCCTTCCACCACCCTTCGGGCGGTCCCCCTCCCCCGCCACGCGGGGGAGGATCGCGGAGAGGCCGGTGCCCGTGGCGCCGACAACTAACCAATCAGCGCCAAAGGCTTAGCGCCCGGCCGGCCGTCGCTCTCAACTGCCCATCTCATGTGCACAAATCCCGCTTGCGTAGAAAATCAGCATATGCAACCAATAGCGTCATGGCAATCGATTGCCAAGCCTAACCGGTGTCTCGAGGGAAGACGTCTAGACGGCGCCCACGGACACGAGTGCCCACCCATCATCAGCTCGGGGAAACAGGTATGATGTCCACCAATCGCGTAGCCCGGAGGGCAGTCCTTGTCGGCGCCTCCGCCTTGGTCGTGTCGCTAGGCCTCGCCGCCACTGCCCATGCCCAGACGATCGACGACGCTCCGGCGAGCGGGGTGCTGCAGCTGTGGATCGGCGGCGCCGAGGGCGAGAAGCTGCCGAGCTTTCTTGCCGATTTCGAAAAGGCCAATCCCGAACTGAAGGTGGAGATCACCCAGATCCCGTCCGACCAGTTCGACGCCAAGCTGTTGACCGCGATTGCCGCCGGCACGGTGCCCGATCTGGTGCGGCTCTATTCGCAGAGCCAGGCCAGCCTGATGGCGACCGGGGCCTTTGCGCCGGTGCCCGAAGGGTTGGTCAAGGCCGACGACTTCTTCCCCGGCGCCTATGCCACCAGCGTCAAGGGCGGCGTCGCCTACGGCGTACCGATGGATGCCTATGCCACCATGTTCCAGTATCGCAAGGATCTGGCCGACAAGGCCGGGCTCGGCGCACCCAAGACCTGGGACGAGATGAAGGCCTTCGCCAAGGCGATGCAGGGGCAGGGCGCCACCTGGGGGCTCGGCATGGATATCGGCTACGACATCTACAACGCCCAGGGCCTCAACGAATATGTCCACCAGAACGGCGGCAGCTTCATCAGCGCCGACGGCACGCAGTGGACCATCAACTCCGACGCCAATGTCGCGGCGCTCGAATACTGGGGCTCGTTCTTTTCCGAAGGGCTCGCTTCGCCCGATGGCCCGAAATTCCTCGATACCGTGCCGTGGTTCACCTCCAACGAGATCGCCGGCAAGGATATCGGCCCCTGGTTCGAGCAGTGGCTGGTCGATGCCAATGGGCGCGAGTGGGTGAATGCCAACCTCGCCACGGCAATCATGCCGGCCGGCCCCGCCGGCAGCGTCTCGGCGCTCGGCTCGGGCAGCCTTGCGGTGCTGAAGGACGGCAAGAACCCGACCGCCGCCTGGAAGCTGGTGCGCTACATGACCCAGCCCGAAACGCAGGTCGGCTGGTACAAGTATTTCGGCAGCCTGCCCGCCGTGAAGGCGGCCTGGGACGATCCGGCGATTGCCGCCAACGGGCTGCTCAATGCCCAGCGCGAGGCGCTGCAGACCGCCGTCGACGTGCCGCAGGTTTCAACCTGGAACCAGGTTGGCACCTATCTCGGCCAGCAGATGGAACTGGTGGCCCGCGGCCAGGCGACGGCCAAGCAGGTGCTCGACGACGTGCAGGCCTTCGCGGAGTCGGCTGGGCTCGGGAGCTGAGGCTGGGGGTGTTGCTCCCCTCCCCTCAAGGCGGAGGGAGGCGACCCAACTCTCCTCTGGCGCGGGCTGCGAAATGGGTCCCAGCTTTCGCTGGGATGACATCGAGTGTGGTTCGTCCATCCGTGGACAACTCCAGCGCCCCACCGGTTCCAGAAACCTGAAACCGATACCATCTCGGAGAATTCTGTTGGCCAATGTGGGCACAAGGCGGGGATCGTCGTGGCAGGCTGCCACGGCCTGGCTGTTCGTCGCGCCGTTCCTTGCGATCTTCCTGGTCTTCACCGCCATCCCGGCGTTGGTGGCCTTGGTCTATAGCTTTACCGATATGGGCGTTGCCGACATCCGGCACCCGTTCGAGGTGGATTTCACCTTCCTCGATACCTTCGCCCGCGTGCTCAGCAATGCGGGGTTCCTCAAGTCGCTATGGACCACGGGCATCTTCATCGTCATCGGCGTGCCGCTGACGATGGCGATCGGGCTGATCCTCGCACTCGCCCTCAACAGCGGCATCAGGCGGCTGCGCGCCGTCTATCGCTCGGCCTTCTACCTGCCCGTGATCACCAACATCGTCGCCGCCGCGGTGATCTGGCAATACGCCTTCACCCTGAAGGGACCGGTCAACACCTTCCTCGGCTCGCTTGGCCTTCTCGGTCCGAACTGGCTGGGCGACCCCAACATGGCGATCGGCACGGTGATCCTCCTCACCACCTGGCGCAATGTCGGCACCTGCATGGTGCTGTTTCTCGCGGGGCTGCAGGCCATTCCCGAGGATGTCTACGAAGCGGCGGCGATCGACGGCGCCTCGACCTGGCGGCGCTTCCTCTCGATGACGCTACCGCTGCTGAAGCCGGCCACCGTGCTGGTGAGCGTGTTGATGACGGTCTCCTACATGAACATTTTCGACGAGCCGTACCTCCTCACCAAGGGCGGGCCGCTCAGCGCAACCAAGTCGGTAGCGCTCTGGGTCTACGAGCAGTTCGGGCACGGCAACATCGCCGCGGCGATGGCCGGCTCCTACGTGATGCTGGCGATTGTGGTGCTGCTCGGCATCCTGCAGCTCAGGCTGCTGAGGGCCTGGCGATGAGCGGCAGGCACCCGTTGCGCACCGCGCTGCTCTACGCCGCGCTGACCCTCGTGGCGGCCATTGTGCTCTTGCCCTTCGTCTGGGTGCTGTTCGGCGCCTTCAAGACGCAGGGCGAGATCATGGCGGCGCCGGGCGCCTGGCTGCCGCAGGATTTCTCCAACCTCGCCAATTTCGCCGAGCTGTTCGAGCGCCGGCAGTTCGGTACCTATATGGGCAATTCGCTCATCGTTTCGGCGTTCACCGTCGCTTCGAACGTGCTGTTCAGCTCGCTCGCCGGCTATGCGCTGGCAAAGCTGCCGTTCAAGGGCAGCAAGCTGGTGTTCGGCTCAATCCTCGCGGCGATGATGATCCCCTATATCGCGCTGTTCGTGCCGCAGTTCTTCATCATCGTGCAGTTCGGGCTGGTCAACACGCTGGCGGGCATCGTGCTGCCGATCGCGGTGATGCCGATCGCGGTGTTCATCATGCGCCAGTTCGCCGACTCGGTGCCCGACGAGCTGCTCGAAGCCGCCCGGCTCGATGGCGCCGGCGAGTTCCGGATCTTTTTCGGCATCTTTTTGCCGCTGGTCGGGCCGGCGATCGCGACGGTTGCGATCATCACCTTCCTCAACTCGTGGAACTATTTCCTCTGGCCGCTGATCGTGGCGCAGGACCAGGGCACCTACACCCTGCCGGTCGGCCTCGCCGTCGCCAGCCAGGCGGCCCGCTCGATCGATTATGGCCTGCTGCTCGCCGGCGCCATCGTGGTGCTGCTGCCGGTGCTGATCCTGTTCCTGTTCCTGCAGAAATACTTCGTGCGCGGCGTTGCCGTCACCGGGCTCAAATAGTCGCGGCGGGCTCTTGCCCGTCCGCCCGCGGCGGGCTCTTGCCCGGCCGCCGCGCCTACCCCTACGCGGCGAGCTCTTGCTCGTCCGCACTACCCCCGCGGCGGGCGTTGCCCGTCCGCACTTCACATAGCGGAGACAAGTCCATGGCCAGCCGGCTCGCGACCGACATCATCACCTTCTACCACCCCCGGTTCTGGGGCCTCGAGAGCGAGGCGGAACTGGGGAGCTGGGCGGCGGCCAATCTCGACAAGTTCTGGGGCACGGTGCTCGACGCGCTCGCCGAAGCCGGCGTCAGCGGGCTCGAGCTGACCTTCGCGCCGGGCAGTATCGACAATGTGCTGAAGACCTTCGGCAGCGCCAAGGCGTTCCGGGCCGAGCTCGAGAGCCGCGGCCTGGCGGTGGTCAGCGCCTTCATGGCCGATGCGCCGGCGTGGAGCGGCAGCGCCGACCTCGGCGCCATCGTCGCCGATGCCGAGCGGCGGGCGGCATTCATCGCCGAGGCGGGCGGCGAGATCCTCGTCACCGGGCTGCCGATGCGAAAGACCCGCGGCGTGCGGCCGCCGATGTTCATCGATCAGGCGTTCATGGCTGAGATGGCCGGCATCGCCCATGCGGTGGGCGAGGCGATCGAAGGGGCCGGCATCAAGCTGGCGCTCCACACCGAATCCAACAGCGCGCTCTGGTACGAGCGCGATATCGCGCTGTTCATGGCCTATACCGACCCGCGCTATGTCTGGCTCTGCCCGGATTCCTGCCACATCACCTTGGGCGGTGGTGATCCGGTGCGGGTGGCGCGCCAGCACGACCAGCGCATCATCCTCGCGCACTGGAAGGATGCGGTGGGCAAGATCGAGACGGACCTGGCGATCGACCATTCGATCTACAGCCAGCAGCAGCGCTACATGGCCGATTTCGGCGCCGGCATCGTCGATTGGAATGCCTGGTCGGAGGCGATGCTCAACACTCCGGGCGCCGACATCGTGCTGCTCGAACTCGATGCGGCGAGCGATCCGGTCGCGGCGCTGAAGGCGGGCCGGGCGGTGGTCGACGCGGTGCGAGGCAAGTGATCGACTTTTCCATCTCGATTGAGCTGGCCTTCGCCGAAGGTGATCGCTCGTTCCCGGACCGGGTGCGGGCGGCGGCGGCGGCCGGCTTTCCGGCGGTGGAAATCTGGGACTGGCGGGAGAAGCCGCTCGACGCGCTCGGCCGCGCGCTGCGCGACACCGGCACGAAGCTCGAAACGCTCTGCGTCGAGGATTGGCGCAACAAGTGCCAATTGGCCGATCCGGCCGAGCACGCCGAGTTCGTGCGGCGGGTGTCCGAGACCGCGGCGGTGGCGGTCGAGCTCGGCTGTCCGAAGCTCGTGGTGTTGGCCGGCGACATCAGTGCCGGCGTTGCCCTGGAGACCCAGCTCGCGGCCGCCGGCGACGCGCTGGCCCGGGCCTCCGATGCGATTGCCGATCTGCCGGTCGAGCTGCTGGTGGAAGTGGTGAACCGGGAGTTCGAGGGGCCGAACGCGCTGCTGCAGGATAGCGAAAGCGCGCTCGAGCTGCTGCGCCGGCTGGGCCGGCCCAATGTGCGGTTCCTCTACGACCGCTATCACGCCATCCTCAACGGCGAGCCGCTCGGCTGGGCGGTCGAAGGCAACATGCAACTGGTTGGCCACATCCAGGTGGCGGACATCCCCGGGCGGCACGAGTTCGGGGCAGGGGGCCACGACTGGGAGGCCGAGCTCAGCTGGCTGCTGCAAGCGGGCTATGCGGGATTTGTCGGGATCGAGGCGATGCCGGTCGAGGCGAGCGACGGGTTGTACGCGGGCGCGCAGGCGGTGTTGCGGCGGGTGTCTTAGTCACTCCTCGCAACCGGGTGGCTCCCGCGACCCCCTCTCTTGCGAAAACTAAGGACTTAGCTGCGCTAAGCCCAAGTTTTCGCTTTCTCCCCCGCCAAGGGGGAGAGTCCCGACTGAAAGTGAGGCGCAAGTGGAGGGCACGGATCATCTCCCCCTTGGCGGGGGAGAAAGCAAAATCTTAGGTTTAGCCGTTTGGCTAAGCCTTAGATTTTGCAAGAGAGGGGGTCCTGGAGGGCACGACGGCGCAGCCGCCTCTCCACCGTTACGCGGGGAGAAAAGCCCCGACGTCGCCTGCGCGAAGCCATGTGCGATAGCCTTCCCCCCGCAGGCGGGAGAGGGTGCGCCGACTGCACGTTTCGCTCAGGCTCAGTTGGAGCAGGCCGCGAGGATCGCCTCGACGACGTCGGCAAGCGGTGCGGTGGAATCGATGCGTACCGCGTTGCCCGGGTCGTTCTCGCCCGTTGCATGGAGCCGCGTATTGAACTCCCGCTCGACCGACTTGCCGCCGAAAATATCGGCTGGCCGCGACGCGAGCCGCCGATTCAGAGTGGCGGCGTCGGCTTCGAGCACGAAAACCTTGTCGAACAACGCGATGAATTGCCACCGATTGCGCGAGCCGCCGCAGAAGAAGCTGATGGGGTGGCTCCGGTCGGCGACCAGCGCCTTGACCCGGTCGACCGGCCAGATCCAGTGCCGGTAGCCCCACGCCACCTTGTCGCTCTCGCTGTCTAGGACTGGCCAGTCGAGAGGTGCGCCCGTTTCGGGATCGCCGTAATAGGCGAATTGCCGGTCACCATGGATGACGTGGTGGCCGCGGCGCTGCAGCTCCTCGGCCACCGTGGTCTTGCCGGCGCCGGAAAGGCCTTCGATGAGGTAGTTTCGAGCGCCCATGCGGCCTTCCCTGTTTGTTTGGGTCTTTATCCTTCGCCGCGTCGAGCGACGCAACGCGGAGCCCCTCCCGCGCGACCGGCGCGGTGTGGCTCCCGGCGGCAGGCCGGGCGAAGCGGCAGCCCCGGATTGCGCGTCGGTTCGGCATCGAAGCGCGCAGTTCGGGGATCCCGAGCCGCGAGAAGATGGTTGCGGCGGCGGAGCTGGGCTGCAATGGGATGACCATCAACTGGCCCGACTGGCAGTCACCTTGACGTGTCGCTTGCGGCGCCGGGCTGAGCGGATCGGCGCGCTGCAGCGGCGCAAGCCGGCGTGACAACCGGCTGTCGCTGGTTGATCTTATTGATTTGGCAGGGAAACCATCATGTCCACCATCGACGATACGAGGTTGGCGGCCAGCAGCCACCAGGTGCTGAGAGAGGCGATCGACCCGCGCCTGCCCGGCCTCTACCGCGGCAAGGTGCGCGACAACTACGACCTGCCGGACGGGCGGCGCATCCTCGTCACCTCCGACCGCCTGTCGGCTTTCGACCGGGTGCTGTGCGCTGTCCCGTTCAAGGGCCAGGTGCTGAACGGCATCGCCCGCTGGGCCTTCGAGCAGACTGCAGACATCTGCCCCAACCACGTGCTGGACTATCCCGACCCGAACATCGTCGTCGGCCGGCGCCTCGAAATCCTGCCGGTGGAGATCGTGGTGCGCGGCTACCTCGCGGGCACCACCAACACGTCGATCCTGACCATGTACCGGGCCGGTCGCCGGCAGATGTATGGGCGGGTTTTCCCCGATGGGCTCGCCGACAACCAGGCGCTCGAGACGCCGATCATCACGCCCACCAGCAAAGCCGCCGACGGCGCTCACGACGAGCCGCTGACGGAAGACGAAATCCTGGCGCGCGGTCTCGTCACCGAGGCCCGCTGGCGGCAGGTGAGCGAGGCCGCCCTTGCGCTATTCGCCCGGGGGCAGGCGCTGGCCGCCGAGCGTGGCCTGATCCTCGCCGACACCAAGTATGAGTTCGGGCTCGATGCCGAGGGGACCCTGCGCCTTGCGGACGAGATCCACACCCCCGATTCCAGCCGCTACTGGCGGGCGGATACCTATGCGGAGCGCCTCGCCGCCGGGGAGCGCCCGCAGAGCTTCGACAAGGATGTGATCCGCGAGTGGGTCGCCGCCCGATACGACCCCTACGCGGACAAAGTCCCGGAAATTCCCCCCGACCTGATCTGGAAGACCGCGCTGACCTATGTCGAGGCCTACGAGCGCATCACCGGGCGCGCCTTCGAGCCGCCGCCGCCCACGCCGCCGGTGCACGAGCGCGTGCTGGCGGCCCTCGCGAGCTTTCACGCGCCTTGAGCTGCATCGGGCGCAGTTGATCAGCCTGCTGCGGCGTGGCGGTCGCGCTGGAGCGCTTCGATGAGAGGTCGAAACGCTCTAGGTCGTTGAACTTGTCGCTGGGGTGCATTGCCTTCAGCGCCGTATTTGGGCGGCGCTTGTCAAGCTGGGGCTGACCATATTTGGAATGCCCGCCTAGCGGCCTTCATTTCATCCTCACGGGCCCGACTTCCAGCGCGGGTGCCGGGCCTCTGCCTTTCGGGAAGCTGTTGCGCGTTCGCCGATCGCGATCTGGGGAAGTTTCTAGTCCTGCATTCCGGTTGGTGATCCGCCCGTCCAGGCAGGTGGCGGCGCATCACTTTGTGACGAGGACTGGGGTGCCTAGACCCACGCGAGCAAACAGATCGGTAATGTCGGAGTTGAGCATCCTGATGCAGCCATAGGAGACAAAGCCGCCGATCGAGTCCGGGGCATTGGTCCCATGGATCGCGTAGTCGCCACCCGCAAGCGTCATCGCCGCCGCCCCCATGGGATTGGCGGGCGACCCGCTGGCGACCAGCGCAGGCAGGTCGGGGCGATCGCGCCTGATCTCCGCCGGCGGCGCCCAGTTCGGTCGCAAGAACTTTGCCTCGATAAATGAACTGCCGAACCATTGCCGGCCGGCCCGGCCCACCCCGACCGTGTAACGGAGGGCTTTTCCCTCTCCCAGCACGAAATAGAGCCGGCGTTCGCTCGTCCTGATGACAATGGTGCCGGGAACCACGTCCATCTTGAAGCCGACGACTTCAACAGCTTTCACCGTGGACGGAGTGGCCAGGCCGAGCCCGAGGGCAATTGCCACCGCCAGTGGCCCGGCGGTGGACGATCGCAACCTGAGGCAACGCCAGTTACCAAGCATACGACAGCGTGGCCTCGGCTCCATAGCTTCGAGAGTTTGCCGCAAACTCACCGTTGATCGAGGCACCGAGCGACAGGCCGCCGCTCGACGCCACCTGTGCGCCGGTGGAAAGGAGTACAGAGTCGGCCGCAGCCGATGCTCCCTCTACTTCGAAGCTTGTACCGGGAAGCGCCTGAAATCCCGCGACAGCGCTGGCGGTGGTACCGAACTGGTGCGCCCAGGCCGCCCGTGCCCACAGGGCCAAGGTGGTATCATCTGCGAAGGTCGTATCCCACAGCGCGGTGGCGCCCAGTTCCGTACTGGCGCTCAGCACGGTCGAGGCGTCGTAGTCGAGCGCGAAGGTCGAGGCCCCCGAGACCGTGGTCTCGCTGTAGCCCGGTGTGATGAACGCGTGCCCGCGCACCGCGGCATAAGGGACGAACCAGCCGAGCCGATAGCCGGCCTCGAGCTCTGCAGCGACATCATGCGCCGCAAACTCCGCCCGGAAATGATCGATACCGGCGATGGTGACATAGCGGTCGGTGGTAACGGCGTGATAGCCATAGGCCAACGCCCCCTCGACATATGCAGCCCCGAAATCCTTGTGGCCGTAGGCTGCAAGCTGGAATGCAGTGCTGCTGCCGCTGCCAAATCCGTCGGACAGCGAGAAATTGGTCCCGCCTACCGAAACCGCGATTCCGACCGATCCGTCTTCCCACAACAGGCCGTCGAAACCGACGGCAACGCCATAGTCACGTGCGGTCCGATCATGGTTGCCGACGCCGTCATCGCCTTCCGTCAAGCTATAGCCACCATATGCGCTAAGCCAGATGTTCCACACGCCCGTCTGGGGTGTCGCATCGCCAAACGATCCAAACGGTGAGCCGGGTGCCGTACGCGCCTCGGGCCAATAACCCATCACGCTGACCGTCCCGGGACCAGTATCCTCGGCGGCAACCGTGACGCTTGGGCCGGCGCGGTCGCCCAGCACCACGGAGAGAAAGGAATCCATCGACTGGATGCCTGCCGGCGCAACGCCGGTGCCCGCTTCTCCGGCAAGTTGCGCCAGCGCGGCGGCCAACTCGGCAGGGGTAAGCAGGCCCAACACCCCAAAGCCCAAAGGCAAGGTGCCACCGCCGGCCACGTAGGCGTCGATCGCGTCGGCAACTGCAGTGCTGTTATCGGAGCCATCGGGACCCAACGTGTCCCCAAAGGTCCCCGTGGACACGGCAAAGGTGCAGATATCGATGACGTTGGTGTCCAGTGTTACGGCACCATTTCTCGCCCAGGCCGCGCCGCAATCGATCTCGGCCGCGGTGTTGAGCGTGATGCTGGTCAGTGCCAGGATCTGCCCCTTGAAGAGCGTGCCCGAACCGAGCGTCGCCGAACTTCCCACAACGAAGAAGACGTTGCTGGCCTGGACCGTGCCGCCCAGGATAATGGCAGAAGCGGACGCGGTTGTGAGGGTGCTGCCGATCTGGAAGATGAAGACATCGTCGGCATCGCCGTTCAGAGTGAGCGTCCCGGTGAGCTGAGCCGATGTGTCGAAGTTGTACACTCCGGCGGTCAGGGCGCTGATCCCGCCGCCCAGATTGCCAAGGCTCTGCCCCGTCAGATCCACGGTGGACGGACGTCCCATCAAGACATTGTACGCTGTGGTCAGGTCGTTCTGCGCCTGAAGGGCCACGGCGTTGTTCACGTAGATCGTGCCACCCGTAACGATCCCGGGAGGAAACCCGGAAACCGCCGTTCCCGGGTAGAGGCCGACATTTCCATTGATTGTCGTTGGCCCGGTATTGGTGATCGTCGATCCAGCAAGGACAGCGAAGCTCGTGAGCTCCTGGGCGTCAGCGCCTGGCAGCGCCGCGACGAGAACCAAGGGCGCAAGCACAATAGCCAGCAGCTTGGGTGAGGGGCGCTTAGTCTCGGTAAGGCGTACCATGTTTCACTCCTGGGTTCAAAAACCTCAAGCGATTGGGCGGCTGCCCGCACAGTTGTCGCTCTCACCTCTCGTCATTCACTCACTATAGATCAAGATCACGCTAAACTTGATTGCATCACGTGCATCGTCAATTTATTTCACCATTGACCACGTCAATCTTGATGTGGTGTGACAATTGCGACACAAAGAATATTATGCATCAACACGTATAGTTAGAGAAATTATGCAGCGCCATGAGCGGCATAGGCTGGATTATTCTTTCTGATGAGTTTGAGCGCTGCGCCGGGAGTGAGGCGAGTGTTTGTTTTGAAAGGACACAGCACATCGGAATCAGGGTGGAGAACCTGATCGCGGATACCAGTCCTCCGACCTGAAATCCCTCGTGGCTGGCCTGCGCCTCGGACCGGCGCTTAGCATCTGGAGTCTCGAATGCCCGACACCCTTATGGGGTCGGCGGGCGGGGCCCACAGCTTCAGCGCCAGCGCTTCTTCCTTCGGCGGGTCTTGCTTATTCCCCACCGAACGCTTCGAGGACGAGGTCAGCCGTCGCTCAACAATTCGGTCAGCGCCGATACGATCGAGCTATCCTCATAGGGCTTGCTGAAGAATCGTGATCCCTTGGGGAGCTGGCTCTCGGCCAGGATCTTCATTCCCGAGGCAACCACCAGCCTGATCGGGGGCCACCGATCGCGGATGAAGTGCGCGAGCTTGAGCCCATCCATGGTGCCGGGCATATCGACATCCGTAAAGACGACACGAATGTCCGTGCGTGCCCCAAGGATGCGAATGGCCTCGTCGGCATTCCTGGCTTCCACGGCCTCGTATCCGGCGCTTTCGACGAGATCCATCGCGGCAAGGCGGATCAGTGCCTCGTCTTCGACGACCAACACCGCGATCCTTGGATTTGACATGTCGCTCCTCAGGGGCTCCAACAACCTCACCTCGACCAGGCCGGTTGCATCACTTGGTGAGCGCCCCACGATCGGTGGCCTGCGCCATCGCATCGCGCACGATCGCCAGGCCGGAATGGACGATCTGGACGGTGGTCCCCTCAGTGGCGCTGCCCGTCTGAACCTCAGCCTCCAGCTGACTCGCGAGGGCCTCGACAATGCTTGTGCCAAGTCCGGGCTTGGTGACCTTGGGGTCTGCCGACATGCCGACCCCGTCATCGGAGACCGACAGGGTCCAATTGGGACCACGTGCCTGATACTGGACGTTTATCTGGCCATGCCGTCCCTCGGGAAAGGCGTGCTTGAGGGCGTTGATTACCAGCTCGGTCACAATCAGGCCCAGGCTTATCGAGGTGTCGGAGCTGACGATGGAGTCGTCGACAGCGATGCGGATGGACAGCCGTGCGGGGTCTTCGATCATTGAAGCGCCCAGGCTGGCGCACAGTTGCGTGAAGTAGGGACGAAGCACCACGTCCCCGTCGGTCGATTGGGCGAGCTGCTGCTGCACGGAGGCAATCGACATCACCCGACTGTGGGCATCCTTGAGGTGGCCGCGCGTCTCTTCGGATTGAATGCGCCGGGCACTCTGCAGCAGCACGCTGGCGATGATCTGGAGGCTGTTGGCGATACGGTGCTGCACCTCACGGAGCAGGACGGCCTTGTCGCGGATCAGGTCGTCCTTCAGCTTCTCGCTGGCGCGGGCGTTGGTGACATCTGCGACGGCCAGCAGCAGCCGCACGCGAACCTTGTCCTCATAGTCGAGCAGGTGGGCATTGAGCACCAGGTGCCGAACAGCCTGGTCCGGCCGGCGAAGTTCGAGCTCGTAGGCGTGGATCTCGGCGGCCCCCGAAGCGGTCGCTGCCAGGAGCGAGCCCAGCTGCGGCACATTCCATTCCCCGTCCCCCATCGCCAGCACAGGCTTACCTTGCAGGGTTGCTGGATCGATGTTGAACGCCTCGCAGAAAGACGTGCTTGCAGCGACCACCGTGAGGTCACCAGCGACAAGGAGAAGCGGTGTGCCTGAAGTCGCAATCACGGCAAGCATCAAGCTGAGGGCCGCGCTGGCCGGGAACTCGTCGTGGGCATCCATTGCTGGGCCCTCCGTGCCGGAGGCTCGCTAGGCGAAAGCCATCCCCGGAGACAACGGCGTATCAGCCGTGCCAGCCAATCCCTATCACCTATTCAGGTCTGGCCGGCAGGGATTCGACCGCGGCGGCAAGATGTCTGCGATGCGCGCGCGAACCACACGAACCCAGGCCTCGACGGCGGCTCGTTGCACCGCGCGCATCCGCTAGAGTTTGGCGGCGCCCAGCCAATGGCATTGTCCCGTCTGTCCCGGCCTTCACCGGCGCGGGCCCAGTGCTTTTCTGGCTGGCAATGGCCGGGTCATCATCATCGGCTCGCCAGACTCTGCGGTGAGGGTCTCGGCATCGTTCCGCGACCTTGATCGTCCTTCATCGCTTGACGGACCTGAAGGTCACCGAATAGCGCAGACCTGCAACTGGCGGGATGGAGTGCTCCCAATGGGTGCGTGCCTCGCCAGAGATGAGATAAGCCGACCCTGACTCGAGCTTGAGGTTTCTGCGCTCCCAGGCTGCGCCGGTCCGTCGGCGGAAACGCATGATGCAAGATGCTCCAAGCGAGACGCCCACAACCTCATCGAACACCGCCTTGTCCCTATGCCAGCCAATTGTCGCGCCGGGCTGATACTCGGTGACCAGGACCTGCTCCAGTGCGTCGGGACTGAGCGCAGCGAACTCCGCTGCCTTGTTGCGCAGCGGCAAGAGGAACTCCGGTACGTAGCCGATCCGCTCGAGGCGCTGGCTGGAGAAGTCGTACTTCCACCCGAATGACACCACGCGCCGCTTCCCGGTAAATCCGTGGAACTCAAACTCCTTGAACGGCAGTGGAGCGATCAACTCCGCCAGGGAAGCTGCCTCGGCTTCCGGTATCAGCCCAGCCTGATACTTCAATCCCGGCAGCAGGCCGACAGGTTCCTCGGGAAACAGATTGGGATGGTCCATGGCAAGCAAATGTGGGCGACAGGACTAGGTTCCGGCGTCCGGTTGCGAAGGCACGGCAGATACCGTCAGCCGACGCGCGCCATTGCCGCGGGGACAGTAGATCGGGACGTGGAACGTCGTTCTCGTAGTCAGGTCCGCCCGCTGGCTTGCGGCGCAGACGTGGAGGCGGCGGGTGAGTGTTTCGGCAACCTCAACGCTGCGGCCAGTGCATCTTCCTTACGGCCGTACGGGCCGGCCACCAGACCGTGGCTGTCATAGACGCCGAAGCCACCATCGGGACGACTGTGGATCTCCCAGCCATCCACCCAATCAACGTGCGACATAGGAACCTCCGTGGCTGGCTCGACCGGAAAATCAGGTCGAGCCCATTGGCGTTCACTGAAGCGCTTACGGGCAGCGTCCGCATTTAACTATGACACCTTCAGTTCGGCCGACAGCGACCCGCCGAGCAGCAAACCTTCGTCGCCGGCCGCGACTTAAGTTCGGAACCGGATTTTGCGAAGCAAGTTGATGGAGCCGAGGGCAAAAAAGGAGAAGAACACGATGAAGACCATTGCCACTCTCATGATCGCCGCAGCCTTGGCTGCCACCCCGTTTGTCGCCGTCGCACAGGATGCGAATGCGACGACAACGACGACCACCTCGTCGGACGCCACGGCAGGCGGGAATATGAACTATGGGTCGCTCATTTCCAGCCTTAACGCCGGGAAGATGGCCGATCTGGGCACCTTCACCGCAACGTCGAAGGTGAGCTGCGTGAAGGTGTCGACCCTGAAGGGTGACGCTTCTGCCGACGCAACCGCACTGGATAACGCCCTGAGCAAGAATTCCGCTCAGGTGGCCGGCCTGAAGACGTCGATCGAAGGCAATGCCGATCTCAAGACCAAGCTGGAGACCAGCAGCTGTCCGATCGACAAGATTGTCGCCGTCACCACGGAAACGGACGGCTCGTTCACAGTCTACGTCGACGACCGGACCCCGTAACGCAGCGGCGCTCCGCAACCAGCTTGCTGATCAGCGTTTGCCATCGATCGGCTGCAACTGGCTCGGCTTCCCTGGTGGAAGCCGGGCCTTTGTTGCGTACATGAAAGGCGCCAACGCTATCGGCAGGCATCGGCCATTGCGCGGCTGAGGTGGGGAACCCCGAGGGGGAACTTGGCATGCACCTCGCCTGGGGGCTCCCTCAATGCCGGGTTTCCATCAGCGTGGTGTCGGTGAGCGCCGGACCGGATGAAGTGTCAAAGGCCAGCCTTACTGAAAAGGCAAGCTCCTCCTTCAGCCGAACTCGGATGACGAATTCCTGAGCCGAGCCATTCGACGGCAACAGCTCCCGGGCCAACTCCGTGAGCGCAAGAACAGCCTGGTGCCGGGCGCTCCGGTCCCTTGCGCAGTCGACGCCGATGTCGTCGCGAGCCCAATGGTTGCCATCGAAAATGTCGAAAAAGTACCGCATGTTAGCCTCCCGGCTACTTAGAAGACGTGGTGCGCGGCGCTTGGTTGCAATTCGCCCTGAGCCAGCGCGCCCGCAACTTCCTCGACGAGCGATGGAGTATTGGAATCTGAGCCGATGCGATCGGGCCGGCAGACAGCAAATGATGCGGCCTGTGGGAGGAGCATCATGCTCAGGGGACGGTACCGGTCTGGATGGATGGTTGTGGGTTGGCTGGTGATTATCCTGCTGACCGGTGCGGGAATCTACCAGGGCGCCGCTTTGGCCTACCAGACTTCGTAATCGCTTCCGATTCAGTCGTGGCGCCAACGGCGCAGCACCTGAAGCAGCCTCAGGAAGGCTGCTCGAAGATCGTCAATCCGGCTATGCGGTGGCTCACCGGCAACAGCCGCTTCGAACTCCTCGTAGGCTTGCTCCACCTCCTCATGCAGCAGAGCCAGCTTGTTGAACTGCTCGGCGCGCTCTTCTGGCGAGGTGATCCGCGACAGGGCAGTTGCACTGGCTTTTGCCGCTCGCTGGTTCCACCCTTCGAAGCGGGCGGCGTAGGGCCTGATGAGCGACAGCGCCCGCCTGCTCTTTACCACATCGAGAGGCGAACTCCGTTTCAAGCCGGCCGTGAAGTCGATCATCGTTCCTTTGCCCTGTAACAGCGGCGAGAACGTCGAACGGCGAGCTTGGTTTCACGGCCGCGAAAGCGGGCTTCAGATCGTTCGAATCCTACTGACTGGTGTTGGCGCCCTGTTCGACGAAACCGCCCGCTACGCATTGCTCGAGCGTGATCGAGGACAGGTCGAGTTCGCCGGTGGCGCCGGCGTCGGCCTTGAGCTTCTGCTCTGTCGTCTGGTCCATGCTGGTCTCGGGCTCCTGCGTGCCGGTCGCCCCCTGCTGAAGCTGCAGCTCAGCACAAAGCTTCTCGACCGCCGCCAGCTGATCGTCGGGAACCGCCTTGCCGTCGATCGTCCGATCCTGGGCGAATGCTCCCGACGAAACCCCCATGAAAAACAATGCCGCAGCCAGACTGGTGACCTTGGCCCGGTGCTGGGCGCGGACTCGGCTCGTGGTTGCCATGATTGTATCTCCTCGTGACTGGAGCTAGGGCAACGCCGTCCGCACAGCTTGGTTCATCAACCAATCAGTTGCGAATAGCTCGTTCGGGGAACCGCCGGGCTCGAGCGGCATTCACCAGGTGACGCGATGCGCGTCAACCGGACGCGGCGGCAAGGGAAACAGTGCGATTTTTCCGGTTTCTCGCATTGGCCAACGAAACGGCACACGAGTCCATATCCCGCCCGCATCGCATCACCCGCCCCGCCTGCGGACCTCCGGCAGGCGGGGCTTTCTTCTTGCATGCGCTCCAGACCGGGGCATAGCGTCCGGGACTCCGTTCACCTGGAGTTTCCCTATGTCCGACAAGCCCTACGGCGCCCCCGGCGGCGCCCACAGCCTCAGCCTCGTCACCACCAGCGTTGAAGAAGCGACCCAGCACGCTCTGGAGATTCGAGCTCGTGACCGCGCCATCGAAGGCTCCAATGCCTGGCGAGAGCAGCAGCGAGTACAAGCCGCCATTGAGAAGGCGAGGAAGGCCAAGGAGCGCAAGCGGGCGCGCAACCCTTATGACTTCGGCTAGAACAGCGATTGCTGAGGATCGCCGGCCGGCGGGGGCTGCGCCGCCTCCGGGGGGTCTTCCTTGTTCCCGACCGAAACCACCTGCAGCACGTCGTCAGGCAACGGCCGCTGGAGCTTCTGCGCCTCTTCCCATGGCGCCGTCATCCAGATCTCGATCTCCTCGGGCGTCCGCAGGATCACCGGCATGGCGTCGGGATTGGCGACGGCGACGATGTTGTTGGGATCGGTGGTGAGGAAGGCGAACAGGTCGGTGGTCACCATCCCCTCGGAAGTCTTGCGCACGCTGGTCCACTGCGGCGCGAAGATACCGGCAAAGAACGCGAGCGGGCGGCTGTCATCGAAGGCAAACCAGGTATTGCCCAGCTTCTTGCCGTCCGGGCCGATCTCGCTGCTCACCTCGGCAAAGCTCGTGAACGGCACGATGCAGCGAAACTCCGGGGCCAGCCAGCGCTTCCAGTGCTGGCTTCTGGTGTTCCGTACATTGTGGGTGCCGCGGTCGGGCTCCATCCGCACCAACTCGGCGAACTCCTCCGCGCTGAGGTCGCGTCCCTGCTTCCTCGCAATCTTGTCGGCTCGCGCCTGTGCTGCCTGGTAGAGCGCCTGCGACGAGGTCGGCATGCCCCAGCGGACCTTGATCAGTTCCTGAAAACCCGGCTGGTTGCGGATGATCGGCGCCAGCATGTCAGGGTAGACGCCGGTCTGCGGCGCCAGGTTGCCGATGTTCATTGCAACCTCGAGCCGGAATATGGCCTGCACCATCTGGCGGATGGCTTCGACATTGGTGGTGATGGAGTAGGCGTGGCACATGGCCGGACGCTACGCGGCACGGCCGGCCGGTGGCAAGCCTTGAGCCGCGGGCGCCCCGCGGGTGTCCGGCGGCGGTCAGCGGATCTGCCTCCAGCTCAGGAACAGCGCTGTGCCGGCCAGAAGCGCGGCCACGGCAAAGGTCAGCTGCAGCCCGGCCTCAGGCCCGGCGATCTGTCCGATGGGCAGCGTGCCGTTCGATCCAAGGGCGAAAACGGCTCCCATGGCGGAAGCGCCGGTGACGAGGCCAAGGTTCCTCGCAAGGCCCAGCAGCGCCGAGGTCACCCCCTTCCGATCCGCCGTTGCATTCGCCATCACGGCTGTGCTGTTCGCCGCCTGAAACAGGGCGTAGCCGGCGGTGATGGTGGAAAGCCCGCCGACATAGCCGCCAACCCCCAGCCAGGCCGGCAGGATCACCATCGCGGCTGCGCCGGCCACGATGCCGAGCAGCCCGACGATCATCACCCTGGCGCTGCCCAGCCGATCGACGAGGCGCCCGGCCGGCAGGCCCGCGAGGGCGGCGACGCCCGGCCCGGTCGACATGACGAGACCTGTTTCCACCGGGCTGAGGCCGAGCGCGCTGGTGAGGTAGAATGGCCCCACCACCAGCGTCGCCATCATGATGGTCGACACGAGGGCCAGCGAGACAAGCGCGGACCCGAGGCTGCGGTCCTGCAGCAGTTCGATGCGCACCAGTGGCGAGGCGGTGCGGCGCTCGACCACCACAAATGCCGCAATGCCCAACACGGCCAGCACGGCGAGCGCGGCATTCAAGGGCCCGGGATGGGCGCCGCCAAGCGTCGTAGAAAGGGCATAGGCGCCGAGCGCCGCCGCCAGCAGCAACAGCCCCGGCACGTCGAATGACGGCGCCTTGCGCTCGACTGCCGCGTCGGCAGGCAGAGCCAGCACTCCGACCAGGAACGTCAGCGCGCCGGCCCCGGCCAGCACGGCAAAGACCGCGGGCCAGCCGGTGATCGACAGGAGGGCGCCGCCCAGCGACGGGCCGAGGGCCGTGCCGGTCGCCGAGACGGCGCCGAGCAGCCCCATGGCGCTGCCGGCGCGCTGCCTGGGCACTACGTCGCCGACCGAGGCGAGGGTGAGGGCCATCATGATCGCAGCGCCCAGCCCCTGCACGGCGCGCGCCACTACCAGCACCCAGAAGCTGAAGGCGAGGGCGGCGGCAGCCGAGGCGATGGCGAACAGCCCGATGCCGACGAGCAGCAGCCGCCGGCGACCAACGAGATCGCCGAGGCGGCCGACGCCGACGATCAGCGTGGTGACCGCGAGAAGGTACGACAGGACAACCCACTGCACTTCGCCCAACGAGACCGCGAAGGCGCGCTCGAGCGAGGGCAGTGCGACGTTGGCGATGCTGGTCCCCAGCGAGGGGAGCAGCATCGCCAAGGCGAGGGCGAGGAGCCGCCAGGGATAGCGGCCGTGATCGGCGGACGTCGCCATGGCTCAGCGAGCGCCCGGCGCGGGGGCCTTTACCAGCAGCCCGACGAGGCGGCGGGCCACCGGCGCCACGACCAGCACCACGGGAAAGGCGATCAGCCAGGAGGGCAGCCAGGCGCTGACCCAGAGGCTGAAGAAGCCGTCGACAAGGCCCGCAGTGCGGAAGGTGGCAATGCCCGAGACGACGAAGGACATCAGGGCCGACAGAACGAAGCCGAACAAGACCGGCGCGAAACGGGGGGACATCGGGAACTCCTTTCGAGTGTTCCCAATGACCTAGCGCCGCCGCATACATTGCAGAAGACGCACGGTTTGCACTATATTCGTGCATGCGGCGCCATGTGTGGGGGAGGGGGCTCGTGCCCGATTTCAATCTTCTCGTCACCCTCGACGTGCTGCTTTCGGAAGGCAGCGTGGCGGGAGCGGCGCGACGGCTGCAGCTCAGCCCGTCGGCCATGAGCCGGGCGCTGGCGCGGCTGCGCGAGGTGACGGGCGATCCCTTGCTGGTGCGCGCCGGCCGGGGCCTCGTCGCGACGCCTCGGGCCCTCGAGCTGCGCGCCCAGGTGGGCGCCCTGGTCGACGGCGCGAACGCCGTATTGCGCCCGGCCGAAAAGCTCGACCTCAAGAAACTGGAACGCCGGTTTACCTTGCGCACCAGCGAAGGGTTCGTCGAAACATTCGGACCCGCTCTGCTGCGGCGCATCGAGGCCGAGGCGCCGAAAGCCATCCTGCAATTCGTCGCCAAGCCCGACAAGGAGAGCGCTCCGCTGCGGGAGGGGGAAGTCGACATCGAGACCGGCGTCATCGACCTCACAACCGCGCCCGAGATGCGCGCCCTGCCGCTGTTCGAGGACAGATGGGTGGGCGTGGTCCGCGACGGCCACCCGCTCGCCACAGGCAAGGTGACGGCCGATCGCTATGTGAAGGCCGAGCATGTTCATGTGCTCAGGCGTGGGCTGCACAGTACCGACATCGACGATGCCGTCAGCGCCGCGGGCCTTGTGCGACCGATCGCCATCATCGTGCACGGGTTCGCCGCCGCACTTCACCTCGCTCGCCAGACCGAGCTCGTCGCCACGGTTCCGGAGCGACACACGGCAGGGCTGCGCCAGGGCATGCATGCCTTTGCCCTGCCGCTCGAACTGCCGGCTTTCACGCTGTCGATGCTGTGGCACCCGCGAATGGATGGCGACCTGGCGCATCGATGGCTGCGCGGCCTCATCCGGAGCGTCTGCTCGGAAAAGCGGCCGCTCGCCGATGACCCTCGCTAGAGAGGGCTTCACGCAGCCGTCTCGCCTGGCGGCCCCAATGCAGCATAGATACCGGCAGCATGGCGCATCAGGTACGCAAAATGAATCATGCAACGCCAAGTGCAGGCCGTGAAAGAGGCTGCCTGCGGGCGGGGTGCATATTGTTGGAGTTGCGGCCGCCCAAGTAACCAGAGCGTCTGGCAATCTGTCGACACTTTATATATGAAGCCAGTCCCCGCGGCGAGCTGTGCGTCTGGCGGAATCGAGGTTCTGGAATGGCGAAGAAGCCGCAGCCGACTGCAGGGGTGACCACGGAGATCCGCAAGCGCGGACACGGGGTGCAGAAGGTCTATGAAAAGCTGCGGCAGTCGATCCTCGATCTCAGCCTGCCGCCCGGCAGTCCGCTCGATGAAATGCGGCTCTCCGAGGAGTTCGACCTGTCGCGCACGCCGATCCGCGAGGCCATGGTGCGGCTGGCGGCGGAGGGGCTGCTGACCACGCTGCCGAACCGCAACACCATCGTGGCGCCGATCGATTTCATCAACCTGCCGGTGTATTTCGAGGCGCTGACGCTGATGTACCGCGTCACCACGCGGGCGGCGGCGGTGCATCGTCGCGGCGAGCATCTGGTGCGCATCCGGGCGTTCGAGGCGGCCTATGCCGATGCCGTGCGGCGCCACGATGCCCTAGGGATGATCGCGATCAACCGCGATTTCCACGTGGCGGTGGCCGAGGCGGGGGGCAATCTCTATTTCACCCAGCTGTTCGCCCGGCTGCTCGACGAGGGGCGGCGGGTGATGCGCGTCTTCTACTACTCGTTCGACGATGACCTGCCGCGCCAATATGTCGATGAGCACGCCGACATGGTGGCCGCCATCGAGGCCGGCGACGCCGATCGCGCCGACGCGCTGGCGGCGACGCATGCCGCCCAGATCGTGCGGCAGATCCAGGCCTATATGGCGCGCGACACCACGAGCCGCATCGATCTCACGCTGCAGGAGCGGTAGGTTCGTTGCTGAGAACGTGCAGTCGGCAGCCCTCCCCCCTAAACGGGAGAGGGAGCCCGACTGAGCGTTCCGCGCCCCCTAAAGGAGGGTCGCCCCCCGCTTAGGCCGCTGCGGCCCAAGCGCCGTACCAGGTGCGGAAGCGCTGCAGCGATTGCTCGGCGAAGCGCCGCTGCGCCGGGCTCAGGGCATCGGTCTCGTTGAAGTGGAGCTCGTATTCCTTCTCGCCGTTGAGTACGAGCAGGTACTTGAAGAACAGCACCAGGTCCGGGCCGGCATCCCAGGTGGAGAGCGTGATCAGCGCTTCCTCGAGTTCCCTCGCGCGGCGGCGGGCCACCGGGTCGCCCTGCTGGCCTTTGACGCAGAGCTCGACCAGGTGCAGCACTTCGCGCGGCAGGCAGTTGCCGATGCCGGTGATGGCGCCGGCGGCGCCGCACTGGATGAAGCCGTGATAGACCGCGGTATCGACGCCCACCATCAGCGTCAGGTCGGGATCGGCCGAGGTGATGTGCTCGGCGGCGTAGGAGAGGTCGTTCTCGCCGCCGAACTCCTTGAAGCCGACGAGGTTCGAATGCTCGGCGCGCAGCGCGAAGAACAGGTCGGCGCGCGTGGCGAAGCCGTAATAGGGGCTGTTGTAGATCACCGCCGGCAGGTTCGGCGCGGCCGAGAGCAGGGCCTTGAAGTGCGCCTGCTGCGCCGCGGCTGACGAACCGCGGGAGAGCACGCGCGGGATCAGCATCAGGCCGGCGGCGCCGACCTTCTGGGCATGAGCCGCATGGGCCGCGGCCGCCTTGGTGTTGACCGCGCCGGTGCCGACGATCACCGGGATGCCGGCCTCGACCAGGCGCTCGACGCCTTCCATGCGCTGGGCATCGGTGAGCAGCGGCCAATCGCCCATCGAACCGCAATAGACGACCCCCGACATGCCGAGCCCGATCAGTTCCTTGGCCTTGCGCACCAGCGCATCGAAATCCGGCGTCCGGTCGGCGCGGCAAGGGGTCATCAGGGCGGGAATGCACCCGGTAAACGGGCTCTTTTGCATAGGGTCAGCTCCAGCAGCTAAGGGCGATCAGGCGGCTCGGCAAAGCGTATTGCGCTTCGTTACCATCTCCCTATAGGGTTCAGCCGACAGTTTGTCGACAGGAGAAATCCAGTCCGGCACGGGGGTGCCGACTGGAGGGGCAGGGAGTGGCATGACGATCGATCCGATGGCGCTGCGCGAGGCCGTGGCCGAGGGGTTTGGCCGGCAGACCGAGTGGCTGGCGCGGCTCGCTTCGTTCGACAGCACGCGCGGCAACGAGGCTGAATGCCAGCACTGGCTGGCCGGTGAATTCGCGGCGCGCGGCTGGCAGGTGGACAGCTATACGATCGATGACGTCGATATTGCCGGGCTGCCGGGCTTCTCGCCGATCGTCGATGCCGATTACACGAGGGCCGTCCAGGTGGTGGCGACCCATGCGGTCGACGAGCCGGTCGGCAAGAGCCTGATCCTCATGGGCCATATCGACGTGGTGCCGGTCGGGGCCGCCGAGCTCTGGGCGCAGGACCCGTTCAAGCCCGAGGTTCGCGACGGCTGGATGCATGGTCGCGGCACGGCCGACATGAAGGCGGGCGTTTCGGCCATGGTGTTCGCGCTCGATGCGTTGCGCCGGCTGGGGCATGTGCCGGGGTCGCGGGTGCATATCGAAACGGTGAGCGAGGAGGAGTGCACGGGCAACGGCGCGCTCTCGACGCTGGCGCGGGGCTATCGCGCGGATGCGGCGTTCATCCCCGAAAGCATGGGGCATCAGATCATCCGGGCCGAACTGGGCTCGGTCTGGTTCCGGCTGCGCATCCTGGGCCGGCCGGGCCATGTATACGCAGGCGCATCCACCGGTTCGCACGCCATCCTCGCGGCGATGGCCTATATCGAGGCGCTCAAGGGGCTGACCGCCGAGATCAATGCCGAGGCGGTGACGCATCCCTATTTCGGTGCCGTTGCCGACCCGGTGAAGTTCAACCCCGGCAAGATCCGGGGCGGGGACTGGCTGGGTTCGGTCCCTTCATGGTGCGAGCTCGAGTGCCGGCTGTCGGTGCTGCCGGGGCACAGCCTGCCGCAGGTGCGCGAGCGCGTCACCGAGGCGGTGCGGCGCTGCGCCGCCGAGCTCGATGCGGCCATGCCGGCGCTGAGCTGGATCGGGTTCCAGGCCGATGGTCATGTCTTTGCCCCAGGTACGGCGGCGGAGACGCTGCTGGCCGATATCCATGCCGCGGTGCTCGGCTATCCGCTCGAGCCGCTCGCCATGACGGCGACCAGCGATACCCGGTTCTACGACCTCTATTACGGCATTCCGGCACTCTGCTACGGCGGCAATGGGCGCGGCATGCATGCGCCGTCAGAGGCGGTCGAGCTCGCCAGCTTGCAGACGACCACCGAGGTGATTGCCCGTTTCGTAGCCAATTGGTGCGGCCTCAAGGCGGCATGACGGGCAATGTTTGAGCAGGATCGGGTTCAGAATCCATCTTGTCGACAAACTAAATATTCGCTCATACTGACATGAAAGCGTCGCAAGCAGGATTTCAATGCGCCTTACCGAGCAGAACCAGATGCCCAATCGACGGCTCGACGCCGCACCGCGCGACTTGGCGGTGATCGGCCGATGAGTGTTGGGCTGAGCTTCACCAATGACCGCCTGGTCGAACTCGAGCGCAAGGCGCTGAGCGCACCGACAACGGTCTCGAGGAGGCTCAAGTGACCCCCGATCTCGAGCACGCGCATCGGTTGGCGCGCGGCGAAGCTGCCGCCGTCGCGGTGTTTGCCTATTGCCGCGCGGGCCTCCATGCGGCGGTGGGTTCGCTCCTCACCACGGCCTCGGTCTATGACCTCAGCGAAATGCGCTCGCGCCGGGTGTGGACGGATGACGCGGCCGCCTATCCGACCGGCAATTTCAAGCGGCTCGATCGCAACCTCTATTTCGAGACGGTGATCGAGCGCTGTGAGCCCTATGCCTCGACCAGCATCGAGGGCATCCAGAAGGTGTTCTTCGACTGGCAGAAGATCCAGGCGCTGGGCTTTGAATCCAACATGAACCTGCCGGCGGTTGCCGACGGCCAGGTGATCGGCACGCTCAACCTGCTGCATCGCAAAGGGCACTTCACGGCCGACAAGGTCGAAGCCGCGCTTGCCTGGCAGCCGGTCGCGACACTCGCCTTCCTCTTGCTCGACCGGATGCGGTCGGAAGGTGCCAACTTCCATGGCGTGAGCGGCGGCGGCGGCGCTCCGGCCATGGAGGGATGAGGCTCTCGCTGCCCGCTCCGGCGGTCGGCGCAACAGGTGGTCCGAGCCTACGGACCCAGCACAAGACACGGGACCCACAGGAGAAACACGATGAAGCACAAGATTTTCGCAGCGGCGCTGATGGCCTCGGCCCTCATCCCCGCCACCGCCATGGCCCAGGAGCCGATCCGCCTGGCGTTCCTCGCCGCATCGAGCCAGAACGGCTACAATGATGCGACCTGGCAGGGCGTCAAGGCCGCCGCCGAAAAGGCCGGCGGGGTCGAGGTCGAAATCTTCGACGGCGAGTTCAACGCCGCCACCCAGTACAAGCAGGTGGAAGACATCATCGCCGGCGGTCGCTTCGACGGCATCATCATCGCCCCCAACGACACGGTCGGTATCGCTACCGCGCTCGAGGAAGCGACCAAGGAAGGCCTGCTGGTCGCCTCGACGCTGTTCCCGGTCGGCCCGGAGCTGACGGTGATGACCCCGCAGGTCGCCGGCCTCACCACCACGGTCGCTTCCAACCCGGTCGACGGCGCCTCCGCCCAGGCCGAGGAAGTGGTGAAGTTCTGTGCCGACAAGGATCCCTGCAATGTGGTGATCATGATCGGCCAGCTGCAGTTCCCGTTCGACAACCTGCGCTACAAGAGCTTCGAGACCGTGCTGGCCCAGCACGCCAACATCAAGGTCGTCGCCACCGGCGAGGGCAATTACAGCCCGGATGCGTCGCTGACCGCGTTCCAGGACATCATCCAGGCGAACCCCAAGATCGACGTGGTGCTGTCGAACGCCGACCAGCACCTGCTGGGGGTCGAGATCGCGCTCGCCGATGCCGGCATCCCGATCGAGCCGATCTACCTGATCGGTGGCGGCCTCAACCAGATCACCGTCGACAAGATCAAGGCGGGCGTGTTCGACGCGACGCTCTCGGGCTATCCGTTCTCGGAAGGGTTCTACGCCGCCGATGCGCTGATCCGGGCCAAGAAGGGCGAGACGGTCGAGAACTGGATCGACCCGGCCACCAAGGCCAGCAACCCGATGATCGTCGATAAGCAATGGCTCGACGCCCACCCGGATTTCAAGGCCGAGTGGGAAGGCTGATCGCCACGGCAACATCCGTGCCGGGGACGCCAGCGTCCCCGGCCACCTGCATCGAGCAGTCCGGGAGACGCCCATGACCACGCCAGCCATCGCCGTAAGGGTGCGGGGAGTTGCCAAGAGCTTTGGCGGGACGCGCATTCTCGATAACATCGACGTCGAGATCGCCGCCGGCACCGTGCATGCGCTGGTCGGCGAGAATGGCGCCGGCAAATCGAGCCTGGGCAAGATCATCGGCGGCTACTACACGCCGGACGAGGGCGAGCTCGAAATTCTCGGCGCCCGGGTGGCGCGCTTCTCGCCGCGCGACGCACTGGCGCTCGGCGTCGCCATGATCCACCAGGAGCTGCAGCTGGCGCCTGAACTGAACGTGGTGCAGAACGTCTTTCTGGGCCGCGAAAGCCAGCGCGCCGGCATCCTGGTGGGGGGCGACCTCGCCCGCTTCGAGGCGCTCGAGAAGGCCTGCGATTTCGGCATCGACCCGCTCGCCAAGGTGGCGACGCTGCGCATCGCCGAGCGCCAGAAGGTCGAGATCATGCGCGCCATCGCCCGCGATGCGCAGGTCATCATCATGGACGAGCCGACCTCGTCCCTGACCGAGGACGAAGCCGACCGCCTGCACGAGGTGATCCGGCGGTTGAAGGCGCAGGGCAAGACCGTCATCTATGTCAGCCACTTCCTCGACCATATCCTCGCCAATTGCGACAACGTCACCATCATGCGCGACGGCAGGGTGGTGCGCACTTCGCCGATGGCGGGCGAGACCAAGCAGACGCTGGTCGATGCCATGCTGGGGCAGGCCGCCGAAATCCTCTGGCCGGCGCTGCCCGCCGCCCCGGCCGAGACGCAGCCGCCGGTCGCCGAACTGCGCGGCGTCAGCACCGGCACCGGGCTTTCCGATATTTCCCTCGTCATCCGCCCGGGCGAGATCGTCGGCCTCGTCGGCCTCGTCGGCTCGGGCCGCACCGAGGTGGCGCGCGCCATGTTCGGCGCCGACCGGATCAGCAGCGGGCAATACCTGATCGAGGGGAGGCCGGTGCGCGCCCGCTTTTCCGTCTACGACGCCATCGCCGCCGGCGTGGCGCTGGTCCCTGAGGACCGGCGCAAGCAGGGCCTGGTGCTGACCCAGCCGACCCGCTTCAATATCAGCCTCGGCACGCTCGGCCGCATCAGCCGCTTCGGCATCCTCAGGCGCGGGGCCGAGATCAAGCAGACGCGCGACATGATCGGCCATTTCGGCATCGTGCCGGGGGCGATCGACGGCCGCGTGGCCCGCTATTCGGGCGGCAACCAGCAGAAGGTGCTGCTGTCCAAATGGGCGGTCGCCAAGCCCAAGCTGCTGATCCTCGACGAGCCCTCGCGCGGCGTCGATATCGGAGCCCGCCGCCGCATCCACGATTTCATCGTCGACATGGCGGCCGAGGGCGTCGGCGTGCTGCTGATCTCATCGGAGCTCGAGGAAGTCATCAACCTCTCCCACCGCTGCTACCTGCTCAGCGACGGCCGGATCTTCGCCGAGGAGCCCGCCGCCGCCCTGACGGTGGAATCGGCGCTGACCCGCGTCTTTCTCGAACAGAACAGCCAACGCAATCGCCAGGAGGCTGCCAGCTGATGGCCGACACCACACTCACCAAAACACCCCCCGCCGCGCGGCGCTTCGATATCGGCGACTTCGTGCGCCAGTACGGCGTGCTCATCATCATCGCGGTGATGCTGCTCGCCCTCACCGCGCTGTCGCCGTCGTTCCTGACGCCGCGCAACCTGTTCAACATCCTCAACCAGTCGACGCCGCTGTTCATCATCGCCTGCGCGCTGACCCTGGTGATCATCGGCGGCGGGTTCGATCTCTCCACCGGCGCGATCTTCGGCGTCGCCTCGGTGAGCGCGGCCTGGCTCGCCATCAATGTCGACCCGCTGGTCGCCATCATCGCGGCGCCGCTGATCGGGCTCCTGCTGGGCTCGATCAACGGCATCATCATCACCGCCTTCAACGTGCACTCGTTCCTCGTGACGCTGGCGACCAGCCTCGTTTATCGCGGCATGGCCATCCTCATCACTAACGGCAAGCTGATCCCGGTGCGGGTCGAGGAATTCGCCTGGCTCGGCCGCGCCAAGCTCGACCTGGTCAATGTCGCCGTGCTGGTGATGCTGGGCTTCATGGCGCTGATGATGTTCATCCTCAACCGCACGACGCTGGGCCGGGCCATCTTCGCGGTGGGCGGCAACGAGGAAGCGGCGCTGCTGTCGGGCATCCGCACCAACCTGGTCAAGATCATCACCTTCGCGCTGTCGGGCGGCGCCGCCGGCCTTGCCGGGGTCATCACCGTGTCGCGGCTCTCGATGGGCGAGCCGCAGGCCGGCACCGGCTACGAGTTCGAGGCGATCGCCGCGGTGATCCTGGGCGGCACCTCGATCATGGGCGGCGCCGGCGCCATCTGGCGCTCGATGGCCGGCGTGCTGCTGATGGCGCTGATCGGCAACGGCTTCAACATCCTCAACGTGAACCCGTTCTTCAAGGACCTGACCACCGGCGTGATCATCGTGCTCGCCGTCGCGCTCGCCGCGACCGGCAACAAGCGATGAGCGTGCGCCACCCCCAGCATACGGCGCCATCGGTACCCGGCCGCGGCGCCCAAACGAGAGACTGATATGTCCGACAAGATTACGCGCGTGGCCACCGATGTGGGCGGCACGTTCACCGACCTCGTCTATTTCGAAACCGATACCCGCACCGGGGCGCAGAGCGTGCGCACCGACAAATCGGACACCACCCCGCCCGAGTTCGAAAAGGGCGTGCTCGACGTGCTGGCCAAGGCCGGGGTCGAGCTCGAGAGCCTCGATTTCCTCGCCCACGGCACCACCGTGGTGATCAACGCGCTGACCGAGCGCAAGGGCGCCAAGGTGGGCCTGATCACCACCAGGGGGTTCCGCGACGTATTGGAGATCGGCCGCGGCAACCGCCCGGATTTCTTCAACCTCAAGTACAAGAAGCCCGAACCGTTCGTCGCCAGGTACCTGCGCCGCGAGCTCGCCGGCCGCATCGATTTCCACGGCAACGAGCAGGTGCCGCTCGACCTGGGCGGGCTCGCCCAGATCGTCGCCGATTTCCGGGCCGATGGCGTCACCGCTGTCGCCATCTGTTTCATCCACGCCTATGCCAACCCGGCGCATGAAGAGGCGGCGCTCGCCGAGCTCCGCCGGCTATGGCCGGACGTGGTGGCGGTTGCCTCGCACCAGATCACCCGCGAGTGGCGCGAATACGAGCGCACCTCGACCACCATCCTCTCGGCCTATGTGCAGCCGGCGGCGCAACGCTATCTCGAGCGGCTCGAAACGGGGCTGCGCGACAAGGGCTATGCCGGTGGGCTCTATGTCATGCAATCGAACTGCGGCGTCGATGCCGTGGACTCGATCAAGCAGACGCCGATCACCATGGTCGAATCCGGCCCGGCCTCGGGCTTCTGGGGCGCCGCCGAGCTCGGCCGCATCATCGGCGAGCTGGATGTGCTGGCGCTGGATATCGGCGGCACCACCGCCAAATGCTCGCTGATCAAGGGCGGCCAGGTCACCATCAAGACCGATTACTGGATCGAGCGCGACCGCAAGTCTGCCGGCTACCCGATCATGGTGCCGGTGGTCGACCTGGTCGAGATCGGCAATGGCGGCGGGTCGATCGCCTGGGTCGATGAGTTCGACAAGCTGCATGTCGGCCCGCGCTCGGCCGGCGCCGTGCCGGGCCCGGCCGCCTATGGCCGCGGTGGCAGCAATGCCACCACCACCGACGCCAACCTGGCGCTCGGCCGCATCAACAAGGATTACTTCGTCGGCGGCAATGTCGTCGCCGACATGGATGCGCTGAACGGCGCGCTCGCCGAGCTCGGCGGCAAGCTCGGGATGAGCAATGTCGAGGTGGCGCGCGGCATCGTGCGCATCGCCAATTCGAACATGGTCAATGCCTTGAAGCTGGTGTCGGTGAACCGCGGCTACGACCCGCGCGATTTCACCATGGTGGTGTTCGGCGGCGGCGGCCCGATGCATGGCGCCGAACTCGGCAAGGAGCTGGGCGTCAAGAAGGTCGTGGTGCCGCGTGGCGCCTCGGTGTTCTCGGCCTGGGGCATGCTGATGAGTGACCTGAGGCGCGATTATTTCGTCACCCAGTTGATGGATGCCGACGATCACCAAAGCCTGTCGCGGCTGCTGGCCACGACCCGAGACCGCGCCATCGCCGATTTCGTGCGCGGGAACGTGCCGGCCGACAAGGTGAGCATCAGCGGCTTCGTCCGGGTGCGCTACCAGAACCAGGAGTTCGCCGTCGAAGTGCCGCTGCCGGCGGGCGAGCCGAGCCCGGCCTCGATGGCCGAACTGATCGCCAACTTCCACGATGCCTATGAGCGCGAATACACCTATCGGCTCGACGCCGGGGTCGAGATCATCGGGCTGCACCTGGTGGCCGCGTCGGAAGTCGGCAAGCTCGAAATCACCAGGCTCGCGCGGACCGGCGCCGGCCTCGAGCAGGCGATCAAGGGCCGCCGCGAGGTCGACTACGCCACCGAGGGCATCCACGAGGCCACCATCTATGACGGCATGAAGCTCGAGCCCGGCATGAGCTTTGCCGGCCCGGCGGTGATCGAGGACCCGGGCACCACGGTGGTGATCCAGCCGGGCAACCGCGTCAGCGTCGACGACTACGGCAACATCCACATCGCGATCGAGGGCTGAAGCGAGATGAGCAAGCACGACCCCGTCACCTTCGACATCATCCAGAACGCGCTCGAAGCGATCGCCGACGAAATGTTCGTGGCGCAGCGCAAGGCCTCGATGTCGGCCATCATCTACGAAGTGCTCGACCTTTCCTCGTCGATCCTCGACCCGGTCGGCGACATCGCCGCGGCCGGCGCCGGCATCCCGGCCTTCATCGGCGTGCTGGACAAGGCAGTCAAAGGCATCCTCAAGAAGTTCCCGCTCGAGAGCGTCCGGCCGGGCGATCTCTATGCCTCGAACGATCCCTATTACGGCGGCGTGACGCATCTCAACGACATGGTGCTCGCCTCCCCGGTGTTCTCGGGCGACCGGATCGTCGCCTGGGTCGCCAATATCGCGCACTGGAACGATGTGGGCGGCAACGTGCCGGGCTCGATGTCGGCCGATGCCACCGAGATCTTCCAGGAAGGCGTGCGCATCCCGGCGATCAAGCTGTTCGACCAGGGCGTCGCCAACCAGGCGGTGTTCGACATCCTCTACGTCAACACAAGGCTGCCCGATTTTCTCAAGGGCGACCTGTGGGCCGGCATTGCGGGGCTGCGCATCGGCGAGCGCCGGGTGCACGAGCTGCTCGCCAAATACGGCGCCGACACCTACCTCGCTGCCGTCGCCGACTATATGGACCTGGGCGAGCGCCGGGCGCTGGCGGCGCTCAGGCAGATGCCGGCCGGCACCTACGATTACTCCGAAACCCAGGACGATGGCGCGGTGCACAATATCCGCCTCGTCATCACGCCGGAAAAGTTCAGCGTGGACCTGCGCGGTAACCCCAAGCAGTCGGGCTCCAAGAACTCGTCGCGCGAGGGCTCGGAAATCGCCCTGCAGCTGGCCTTCAAGGATTTCACCGATCCGGATGGGCCCGGCAATGGCGGCTGCTTCCGCCCGCTCGAGGTGATCACCGAGCCCGGCACGATCTTCCACGTCGTCGAGCCGGGGGCGCTCGGCTATTACTCGGAAGTCGAGATCCGCCTGTTCGACATGACGCTCAGGGCGCTGGCGCACCATTTCGGCGGCATCGTGCCGGCCGGCAATTTCGCCTCGATCTGCGGCACCGTGATGGGCGGCAAGCACCCCGATACCGGCCGCCACTACACCATCGTCGAGCCGCAGGTCGGCGGCTGGGGCGGCTGGGAAGGCAATGACGGCAATTCGGGGCAGTTCTCGGGCTTTCACGGCGAAACCTTCAACTGCCCCGCCGAGATCGCCGAAGCCCGCTACGGCATGTTCGTCGACCAGGTGGCGCTCAATGCCGAGCCCGGCGGCGAAGGCCAGTGGCGCGGCGGCAAGGGCATCGAGGTGCATTACCGGGTGCGCGGCGACAACAACTTCCTGTCGCTCGGCTATACCCGCTCCACCGTGCCGCCCTGGGGCGCCGCCGGCGGCCTCGACGGGTCGCTCAACTATGTCGAACTGCGCCGTACCGACGGGCGCAGCGAGCGCTACTCGTTCGCCACCAATGTGGTGGTCAATACCGGCGACGTGATCCGCATCGTCACCGCCAATGGCGGCGGCTATGGCGAGCCCAGGGCTCGCAGCAGCGACGCCATCGCCCGCGACATCCGCGACGGCTACCTCACCCGCGAACGCGCGCTCGAGGTCTATGGGACGGAGGGCAAGCTCGGGGGCTGAGGGCGCGCCGAAGCCGCAGTCGAGACTCCCTCTCCCGCGTGCGGGGGGGGGGGACCAGCCGATAGACTGGGGGAGGGGGGAGCCCCACGCACGAATTGCGCTGTCAGATGGCGGGTGCAGCTCGCGCGATTGCCTCCAGCACCACGGCAGGCCGTGTCTCGACCTCTTCCGGCAACGCCCGGAGGGGCCGTTCGGGCTGCGTCATCGTACGCCGCAAGTCTTTCGCCCGCCGGCGAATGAAGTCCCGTGACCGCAAGGGGGTGGCTCCGCACGTGGGGCTCCCCATCTCCACCACGCTAACGCGTGCTCCCCCCTTGCGGCAGGGCTGTCGCATATGGCGTTACGAACCGGCCTCTCAGTGGTCCTCCACCATGCAGTACCCGGTGCACCGTCTTCCGGCCCCCTTCACGCCGCCACTTCCTCGATCTGCTCGGCTCGCAGCTCCACCGGGGTCGGCCGGCCGAACAGGTCGAGCAGCACCTTCAGCCGATCGAGCGAATCCACCGCTTCCACCGTGCCGGCGAAGCTGGTGAAGGGGCCGGCGGCGACGCGCACCGGCTTGCCGGTGAGCCGCTTCTGCATCGCCTTCAGCGTGTTCTTCGTCGTCTCGCCACGCAGCCGCCGGGCGGCGTCGGTGTCATCAAACAGCTGGCGGGCCTCGGCGTCGCGCAAGGCCAGCACGTCCCGGGCCGGCACCGGTTGCGGTGGATGGGGCCGGCCCGGCAGCAGCTCGAGCACCTGCGGGCAGGCGAGCACTTTCGAAGTGTCCTCGAGCCGCGCCATCCGGACGAACAGGTAGCGCGGGAAGTGGCAGAGCGTCGTGACCTTCCGCACCCTGAGGCGCCGGTTGAAGCGCTCGATGCGGTATTGCGGCAGGTAGGCTTCGAAGCCCGCCCGCTCGAGCTGGCGCAGCGCCTCGCGCTCGCCCTTGGCCCGTGTCCTCAGCGCGTACCAGTCTGCCATGCTCGGTCTCCTTCAGCTGTCTGTCGAGGGCGCGCAACGCTGCCCGGATCTCCGCCATCGCGGCGGTGGCGCCGAGGCCGCGGTCCGAATATTCGGCGGCCACCTCGCGGATGCGTTCGACGAAGTTTTTGCGCCCGCTGCCGCGCACCTCGCCAGGTGGTTCGGCGCCGGTTTGCGACCAGGTCATGGCGCGCCTCCCACCCGCGTGGTGCGGCACCCGCTGGGCCCGCACCAGCAACGCAGCCGGCCGAATTCGCCGGTGCGGATCGCCTGGCTGAGGCTGCCTTTGCCGTACGGGGCGTGGGGGCTGCCGCAGGTGTCGCAGCGGCGCTCGAAGGCGGAAAACCCGGGGCCGGTTTCGATGGGGCGGATCGGCATCAGTGCACCGCCTGGTTGTTGGCGACCAGCGCCCGGGCCTTGGCGACCACGTCGGGCTCGAACGACCAGGGGCTCGCCGGCGCCGGCCTGCCGCGCACCGTTTCGCAGGCGGCCCAGAGCGCTGCATCGAGAATGCGATCGAGCCGCACCATGTTGATGGCCGGCCGATCCGGGTCGGCCAGCCCTGCCGCCTCGCGCCAGCCGCCATCGCCGAGCCACTTGGCGAGGTGCGGGGCGTAGCGCCGGCCGGCCTCGCTGCTGCGCCCGCGCGCGACGCAATCTTCGGCGAACCAGGCTTTGTAGCGACGCGCCGCCGCCAGCACCGGCTCGCGCTCGGCCGGGGGAAGGGCGGTGAACGCCGCTTCGGCCTTGGCCCTCGAACTTGTGGGGTTGCGCGGGAAGGTCGACCACAGCGTTGCGAACATCTCGCGCGTCGCGGTTTCGGGCACTGGCGGGGGAGGGTTGGATTCCTCCTTCTCTCCTCCTTCCTCCTCCATCTGCGCGAAGAGTTCGGGAGCAGTGGCGGCGGGGTGGGGAACGGGTTCCCTATTGGCCGGGCCGAGCCCGACATAGGCCTCCCATTCGGGCCGCAGCAGCCCCGACGCGTTCGGCTTCTTCGGCCGCTGGAAGGCGCGGAAATTGCGGATCAGCCCGATCGGCCGGCCGCCCACCGCCTCGCGGCGCACGAACCCGCCGGCGATGAGCTCGTCGAACATTTCAGGCATTTCGACCGCATCGACCGGAAAGATCCGCGCCCTCAGGGTCAGCGGCTTCCACTCGAACACGCCATCGTCGAATGCCTCGGTCCAGAGGCCAATGAGCAGCAGCCGGGCCGGAGCCGAGAGCGCCATGAAGGCCTCGTCGGTCCACAGCCCCGGGTGGATGGAGCGGATCCGGCTCATTTGGCGCCCGCCTTCTGTGCGGGGCGGGCCGGCGTGGCGGCCTCGCCCGAGATCGCCTTGGCCTCGAGCTCGGCCGCATAGCGGCGGATGTTGTAGAGCACGGTGGTGTGGTCGCGGCCGCCCAGGTGCCGGGCGATCTCGGGCAGGCTGATCTGCCGGCCGTTGACCAGCACCTCATGGCGGATGCGCCAGCTCGCCTCGCGCCGCGCCGCGGTGACCGGCGCCCGCCGGGACGAGCCTGACAGTTCGACCCGGCTGATCCGATGCTTGGCCACGACCTCGTCGATGATCTCGCGCGCCGTTGTCGGGTGAGCTACGGCGGGGCCAAGCTCCATGGTGTCGTAGGGCGCCGGCTCGCGATAGTCCGGCCAGGCTTCCGCCGCCGGCAGCAGCGGCCGTCGGCGCGGCGCGTGGAACGGCCGCACCGTGAGGTTCGAGGCGGGCAGGGGGTGCTGAGCGGCGCGGCGGATGCGCGCCTCGCGGGCCCGCCGCTCCTCGGCGAGGCGCTGCTGGCTGGGGCTGGCATCGGCCGCCCGCACCGGGGTGAGGCGAAGCTGGCGATAGAGCATCATGAGCTCGGCTCCATGGGCAAAGGGGTGGCGTTCACCGGCGCGGGGTGCGCCGGCGGTGGGGTGGTCCGTGGCCCGCGAATTGCCGCGGGCAAGATTTGAAGTTCAGCGCCGGCGCATCAGCGACGAGGCAGACCTTGCGCCGACGTCGGCATTGAGAAGTGGCGGGTGGGGCGGATTGCCGGGTTCACGCCGGCGTTGCCGACCGCCCGAGCTCCGGTTTGACATCTTCGAAGGCAAGACCTCCTCTGGATGCATCCGCCCCTGCGACTACGCCCGCCCGCCGGCAGGCTCGGGAGTTCGGCGCGATACCTCGTCGCCTCGGCGCGAGGTCTTCCTCGTCGCCCCGGCGCGATACCTCGTCGCCCCGGCGCGAGGTCTTCCTCGTCGCCCCGGCGCGAGGTCTTCCTCGTCGCCCCGGCGCGAGGTCTTCCTCGTCGCCTCCCGGGCGTGAACTGGTGGTGGTCGCGAGCAGTGCTGCGACTCGACTTGAAACCGGCGATGTCGTCTGCGCTGCTCATGGGGTGAAACACTGAGCATTAATGCACAGTCTGTCAAGCACGAATGCACGATGCATTTGTGCATAATGGTGCTAGGTTGTGCACATGGCCGAACCCAACCAGCTCGCCGTCGATTATGTGCGCCACGTGCTTGCCGTCACCGGCCTGTCGCCGACGGGGCTGGCGCTCAGGGCCGGCATTTCATCGACGACGCTGACCCGGCCGCTGAACTCGGCCGAGTACAAGTTCGCGCTCACCAACACCACGCTCAACAAGATCGAGGCGGCGACCGGCATCGCCTACCTGAGCTTTGCCGCTGCCTATGCTGCCGGGCAGCCGCCCATCGACGCGCCCGGATCTGCCGAGGCACCGGCCCGGCCGCGCACCCAAGGCCAGCCGGTGCATTACGTGCCGGGCGAGCAGGTGGTGCTATCAGGCCGCCGCAACCTGTTGCCGGTGTTTTCGGGCGCGATGGGCGGCGATGGCAAGCTGATCGTCAGTTCCGATTTCGTCGACCACATGGCCATGCCCGCAGCGCTCGAGGGGGTGCAGGGCGCCTATGGGCTGATCGTCGATGGCAGTTCGATGAACCCCGAATTCTGGGAAGGCGACATCGCCTGGATCAACCCGCATCTGAAGCCGGCGCGCGGCCGCAACCACGTGTTCTTCCACACCCCGCCGGGGGGCGAGGATGCCGAAGCGATCATCAAACGGCTCAACGGTTGGAACGATCGCGAGTGGCAGCTCGAGCAGTGGAACCCGGCCAAGGAGTTCACCGAATCCCGCCGCATCTGGCCGATCTGCCACCGGGTCGTGGGCAAGTACGAAGCGCCGTAACGGTTGGGGCCAAGGGCACCGGCCGTGCCCCCAGCGCCCCCTCGCCCCCGGGGGGAGAGGGCGGCGGTAAGGCCGAAGGCCTTGCCGCGGGGGTGAGGGGCGCCAAGCGCACCTGACCAACAGCGGCAAAAGCACCGCCGCTCGTCGCCCCGCTCCAAGCGCGCTTCGCGTCGATCAGCCTAAACATCGCCGAAGCCTCAGTCGGGACTCTCCCCCCTGGCGGGGGAGAAAGCGAAAACTTGGGCTTAGCGCAGCTAAGTCCCTGGTTTCGCAGGGGAGGGGCGGAGTCACGGTGCCGATGGCTTTCCATCCAGGGGCGGGCCAAACAGTGCAACACCCGCGGCAGGCCTCGCAACCGGCACAACCGCGGCATCTCAGGATGGGCCCCGGCCTTCGCCGGGGTGACACCGTGGGTGGGGCCAGACCCAGCCACAGCCTCGCTGCCCACCTCCCCCTTGACGGGGGAGGCAAGCGAAGCTTGGGAGCGCAAGCGACCTAGCGCAGCTCGGAGGGGGTGCGCAGCAGGCGCGGCGCCGCGGACGACCGATGGACGGGCGGAGCAAGGCCCCCTCACGCCGCCGCCTCAGCCAACAGCTCATCCGACACCGCCCCCAGCCGGCAGATGATCTCCGCATCCTGCCACTCCCCCGTCGCCGGGTCGCCGCTGCGCGAGAACGCCACCGCCGCCATGCGGTCGGCCATCAGCCGCTCGCACAGCGCCCGGGCATAGCGTGCATTGGGCACCTCGCGGCTTTCCTCGGGGATCGGATAGCCGTTCTTCCCCCGCACATACCCCTGCACGACATAGTAGGTGATCATCCCCCGCAGCCCCCTAACTGTTCTGCTGTTCACTGTTTGTTCGCATTCAAACACCAGCTCCGCGACGGAGTCGAGTCGGTCTCGTGACAACAGCGTGATGTGCATTCGTGCATTGCACAGCTTGACCGTTGTTATGCATTAATGCACCATTGCTGCATCGCACCTGGAGCTGGCAATGACCTCCTACCTGATCGAGCGCGGCCCTTACCCCATCGACGCCGAAACCATCCGCACGGCCATCGGCCTCAAGACTACCGCCCTCGACCTCCTCATCACCGCCGGCATCACCTCGATCTGCGCGATGAGCGTCCGCCCCGTCACCCGCGAAGTGTGGGATGTCACCATCGACGACGACCCCGCCACCTTCGGCGTCCCGCTCTCGATCGGCGCCCCGCGCGAAACCACCGCCGACCGCCGGCTGGTGCGGCGGGTGGAATATGTGGCCGATGACTTCGCAGTGGCGAAGGCCCGGGAGCGGGTGGAGCGCTGGTGCCGCAACCAGCACGATATCGCGCTGATGCTGCTGGCGGAGCGGGAAGGGGTGGGAGTTGCGGAGTTGGCGGAGGTGGCCTAGCCCTGCTGGGGTGAGGGTAGGTCACGACCGTGATGCTCAAAGTTGTGCTGCTGCAGCCGAATGCGACACTTCACTGGCGCTGATTGCGGAGGAGTTGGACAAGGGGCCGCGACTAGTTTTTGTACCCCGTGTTGCAGTACGGGTGGCTTAGTTGGCCGTTCTCGTCTTCCCCAGTGCCTCCATCCTCTTTTCGGTCGATATGGTCGAACGAGACCGATAGGGATGGCTCGAGGAGCCCCCCGCAGATCGGGCACCGCATAGCAGACTTGAGAGCCTGCCGGAGTAGGATCGTCGACTTTCCTGTGTCGCTGAACGATTTTCCCTCCACCTTCTCGCGTAAATCGACAATACTGCCCTTAAGCTTCGCGGCGCTAGCTACCCCCTCTATCGTCGGTCCGGTACTGGCATTCGCCACAAGATAGTCAAGAATGTCCGCAACCCGCTCCGTCCTGACGCGGCTGTTTATCTGTTGCAGCACCTGGGTTACCAGCGCTTTGTTTGAGACTAGGAATTCTTCAATAGTTCTGCGTCCGGCCGTGAATTTCTTAAAGAAACCGCCGTCGTTGTTTAGCATTTTTCCTTTGATCAAGTAACTGGTGCCTAGGAAAAGATCTGGCAAGTACTTTCCACGATCCGAGTAGAAGTAGACGGCGGGATGCAGCCCGAGGCTTGCTCCATCGTTGCCCGATATGCGACGAAGAGTGGCAATGCAGTTCTGCAGGCATGCAACGGTGAGGCTCCCATCCTCGTCGTTGGGATCTGCATCTAGTCCCGGCTTGCGCTCCTTGACTGTTCCTTCCGTGATGGAAAGCAGCCGCATCAGGAGCCACAGGGCGTCGAGGGTGGACGCTGACCCACCAAGCGGCAACTGGAGGGTTTTGATTGGGGAGCTCAGTTCTGGTTGAAAAAGGAGGACGTTGGCCTCCGAAGCTAACGCCTCGATCTTCTTGCGGGTCGGTTCGTCGAACTTTGACCAGTACTTGTGACCGGTAGCTGCTCTCACTATCGAACGTGCAGAAATTGCAGGAGCGCGGCCGCGGTTTCTAAGAAGTTCCTCCTCAGTTTTGTCTAGTGGGGTTCCTTGAGTGTTGATCTTAAAGAAGGAAGCCTCAGCCACATCGGCGTTGCCGGTAACCCACTGCAGTTCAAGCTGCCGTGACCCCAAGTGCTTGAGGCGCTTGTTGACCTTCGCTTCGTACTCAACATCGGGGCTCTTGGCGCGGGCCGAGAGCATAGACATTAGTGTCTTGTAGCTTCCAACCGCCTTCTCGACGCTCGTCCTCATTGCACGAGCGGCTCTCTTTTGTTCCTCGGGTATCTCGCCGCCGAAGAAAGCGATCGACATCGGACCGTCGCCGTAGTCGTCTTCGATCCAGGCTCTCAAAGAGCTAAGTCGATGAGCCCCATCGATCGCAAATATGTACCCTTCATCAGACTGCCAAAGGATCACCGAGGGGACCAAGTCGCCGTCGATAAAGCTCTGGATAAAAGTCACAGCCTGAGAAACAGACCATTGGTTTGTTTCACGCTGAAAGTCCGGCTTACGCAATGAAAGAACGAATGCGGAGTCCGACCGGAGATTTTCGAAAGTGATTGACGACGCTGGACGCGCACTTACCGTCGGTTCCTGTCCTTTGTTCGTTCCTTCTTGCCAAAAGTCGGCCCTTCGGATCATTGCGTCCATAACAAGTCGCGTGGCCATTGCCGAATCCCCCTGCTGCAGCAGTAACTAATGGGACGATTCTAACGAAGTCGGCGAGTGCGAAATAGCGCTTCTGGTTCGGAGAGGGTTCGTAGTGGTTCTGACGCTTTGTACTATCGGTGCGTAAATTTTGGATGGGTTCGACGCAGCGCGCCGCCGGGGCATCAAAGCTGGCTTAACCGGCGACTGCCTAAGCAGTATGCTCTCGGTGTGGCTGCGGTACCGCGAGCTGGCTGGTACACATCGCTTAGCAAACGTAAGAACTTTGACCGGTGAGTGGCGTGGCTAATCCGTACAAAGAAGCTGAGGAGTTTGCCCGGACTTTCAGAGATACCGAGCACGCGCTCAAGAGGTCTGGTTACATTCGCAAGGATAGGGAGGTTGCCGAGGCCGACTGGGACAGGTTCGCTAAGGAGCTTGGACCCGACTTTTTTGAGCACGTAGTGACGAGTGGCATCGCCGTTACGCTTGTGGGTGATCCGCCCAGGCGCCTACTGGCGAATCTGCAATGGGCGCCTAAAGAGACCAAGCCGCTCACCAATGTGGCGCAACTCATCGTCAACGGAGTGTGCCGCGTTCGCAACAGCTACCTGCACGGCGAGAAGTTTGTGGGAGGACCTGACGGGCAGTGGGAACGCGATGCAACGCTCGTGAAAGAGGCGCATGGAGTCCTTCGCGAAGCAGTCAGGGTGCTCACCAATGACATCACAAAACGGAGCTTGTAGGAGTCATATCTTATGGTGGGGAAGCTGTCGGTGCCCCCTCCGTCCGTCAAATGTCTCGTCGAGCTGGCCCGAGCACGGCAGCCCATAGCCGGCTAAGCCACTAGCGGATTAAGGCTTGCATTACGTTTCGCGTGCACGTTCTGTTCTTGCGCGCTAGGGCAAAACCTGGCAACGTGACAAAGAAATACCCAGCGAGGCACTATGGGCGAGTCGATCACAGAGTTTTCACGCCTACGGCAGCAGGTTGGCATCAGCCCTGAAGAGCTAGCGCCGATCGTCGGTTTCTCGCTCTCGACAATCTATCGGTGGGAGCGCGGTGAGCAGGAACCCCGAGCTGCCGCCATTGCAGTGCTCCAGGGCTTGCTAGGTGCTCGTAGGCAGGTAGTTAATCACAGTCCCGCTTTCACCTTCGTCGATCTGTTCGCGGGCATCGGCGGGCTACGCCGGGGGTTTGATCACATTGGTGGCAAATGTGTCTTCACGTCCGAATGGGACGAGTTCTCGCAGAGGACTTATAAAGCAAACTACCTGTCAGATGAGCACGAAGTGGCCGGTGACATAACGAAGGTGGACGCTGCAGATATTCCGTCGCACGATATTTTACTGGCCGGCTTCCCGTGCCAGCCATTTAGTATCGCCGGAGTGTCGAAGAAGAACGCTCTCGGTCGCGCGCATGGGTTTGCCGACGAGACGCAAGGGACATTGTTCTTCGACGTGGCCAGAATCATAAAATACCACCAACCGAAAGCGTTTCTTCTGGAGAACGTCAAAAATCTAGTGAATCACGACAAGGGAAATACATTCGACGTTATCATCCGTACGCTGCGCGATGAGCTGAAGTATGATGTAAAATTCAAAGTGATTGACGCCAAGGGCTTCGTACCCCAGCATCGCGAGCGCATCTTCATCGTTGGTTTCCGCGGGGATCTTCAGGTTAATTTCTCATTCGACGGCCTTGAGCTGCCGGACCCGTACGCCGGGCCTAAGCTCCGTACCATCCTTCATCCCGAGGATGGTACAGAGGGGCCGGATAAGCACTACACCGTTGGCAACATCGCCGCAGTGAGTGATCGTTACGTTCTAACCGATCACCTCTGGAAGTACCTGCGTGATTACGCAGCTAAGCACCAGGCGGCCGGAAACGGCTTTGGTTTCGGACTAGTGGGGTCCGAGGACGTAGCTCGTACTCTTTCGGCACGCTATTACAAGGACGGTTCGGAAATACTGATCAACCGTGGTAAAGGAAAGAATCCTCGTCGTCTTACCCCGCGCGAGTGCGCTCGACTTATGGGCTTCGACGAGCCCGGCAAGGCCGAGTTTGTCATCCCGGTTTCTGACACGCAGGCCTATCGACAATTCGGCAACAGCGTCGTGGTGCCGGTAGTAAAGGCCGTGTCTTCACACATGCTGCCCTTCATCAGTAGGGCGCTGGCGGCCGCTTCTGCGCAGGAACCCAGGAAGCTGATGGCCTGATGCTCTAGCTGCCCGACAGATGGCCGGTCGCGTGCTACCGATACCGAATTGCTCACGACCACGGGAAGCCATCGGGACGCGTCAATATGGCTGACATTGTAGACGCCGCAACCCGAAGCCGCATGATGTCAGGCATCAAGGCAAAGAACACCAAGCCAGAGCTTGATATCAGGCTCGGCCTACACGCGATGGGGTTTCGCTACCGTTTGCATCCGAAGACAATGCCAGGCAAACCCGACTTGTGGTTTCCCAAGTATCGGGCGGTGATATTCGTTCATGGATGTTTCTGGCATGGCCATGACTGCCCCCTTTTCAGGTTGCCGGGAACGCGTCAGGAGTTCTGGAAAGCCAAGATCGACGCCAATCGTGCTCGCGATATCGAGGTTGAAGGTGCGCTGTGCAAGATTGGCGTTCGGCGGCTCGCGATCTGGGAATGCGCGCTGCGGGGGCCGAGGCGGATCGGTCTTGAGCAAACGTTGGCTCGCGTGATCGAATGGCTTGGCAGCGAGGAGGAATGGGGAGACATCAGGGGGGGTAGATGATCGACATTAGCGACTGGATCGCCGAACATAGCGGGCCGGGTTATGCGTGGTTCGTCAAGCGGCTCAGCGGAAACGACACGCTGGCTAATGGCTCGCACCAGGCGGGGCCGTACATCCCCAAGCACTTCCTCTTTGAGGTCTTTCCGTGCATTAACCGCGTCGATGTGGAGAATCCCGACTTGCGGTTCAACATATACATCGACAGCCATGCCGACGCCCGCGAGGTTCGGCTGATCTACTACAACAGTAAGCGCAGCAAGGGGCAAAAGAACGGGCGGGACGAGACGCGCCTAACCAATTTCGGCGGAAGCGATTCAGCGCTCCTCGACCCTGAGAGCACCGGCTCCCTGGCGGTCTTCGCCTTCCCAGTTGGACCCGATGGCGCCGCCACGGAGTGCCATGTCTGGGTCTGCCGGCACGGCACCGAGGAAGACGTGGTCGAGGATCGCGTTGGACCGGTCGAGCCCGGCAAGTTCTTCATCCAAGCGGCCCGCGAGGTGCAGGGGAGTCTCTTCACAATCGCACCAGTGCGCGTCAGCTGCTGGCTGTCCTCAATGGAGATTCCTCCGGCATGGCTGACCAAGTTCCCATCGGGTGCCGAGATCATTGCCAAAGCGGCAGAGCTGCAATCGCATGCAGCTCTTTCGCCGGACCTTAGGCTGATGAAGCGCCGAGGATGCGAGTACGAAATATATCAAAGCGTGGAGGAGGCTATCGAACTACCTCTGATCAGAGCCGGTTTCACCACACTAGATGGCTTCATCGCCCGTGCTCAGACGATACTTCAGCGGAGGAAATCTAGGTCGGGTCGCTCTCTAGAACTGCACGCCCGTAAGATATTCACCGAGGAAAAGCTGGTGGAGGGGACAGACTTCTCCCACCAGCCGGTCTCGGAGCCGGGCAAATCGCCGGACTTCCTGTTCCCATCGCAGGCCGCCTATCAGGATCCGTCGTTTCCGGCCGCTAATCTGCGCATGCTGGCAGTAAAGACGACGGTGAAGGACAGGTGGCGTCAAATCTTGAACGAGGCCAATCGTATCCCTGAGAAGCATCTCCTTACCCTGCAGGAGGGCGTCTCGGAAATGCAATTCAAGGAGATGGTGGATGCAAAGGTTAAGCTGGTGGTGCCGCAACCGATCATTGAGAAGTTTCCTAGAAGCGTACAGCCGCACATACAGACGCTTGAGAGCTTCATAGGTGATGTACGCATACTGAACGTCTAGTACTTGCTTCTATTTTGCGGTTTCTAGACTTAGGATATGGTTTAGCAGCCTGTCGCGACGAGCCTGGCGTTTCGTTCCAAAATGATGTTGACGGTGGCAGGCGGGACATACGGCAGCGACGTTGAGCAGCGTATCGTCTCCACCCTCTCCGAGCGGCACGATGTGATGAACTTCTAGATAGTGGGAACCGGTATCCCGTCTAAAGAGTGAGTGCGTGCAGCTCGGCACCTCACATTTTCCGTCTGCTCGCTTCAGGGCGGCGGCAACGACGAACGGGTTCCGGACGAAATCGGCAACCGTTCTTGTTGCTTTCTTAGGCGGTCCCTTCGCTTTCAGTGCTTTCTTCCGAAGTTCCGCCTCAGGCGTCGTGTCGGAAACGATCTGGGCGACTTCCGGAAGAGTTAGCTCCGCAAGCTTTCCGATGTACAGCTCAGAGCCGATATTTCCGATCAGAACTTCGTCCCTCTCAGTCATCCACTTAACTACGGCTCGTCCAATTCGAGCCTCGGGGTTGCGTCCCTTCTCGTCTCGAAGTGACAGGTAGTATGAGCCGCCTAGGGTTTTCGTGCCGCCGCCCGACAGCACGATGAATGAAACTCGAGTCGATCCGGTTCCGCCGCCGTTACTTGGCACGTGTCCCGCTGCTCGTAGTGCAGCGTCTTGGTCCGCATCTAAAACATATGCCGCCTTGTTTATGTCGGTCTGTGATACGGATTTCACGCCCCAGTTCTCAAAAAGTGTCTTGTAGTTCATTGTTCGTCAGGTCGCTTTGCTCGTCACTAGGGCGTTACTCCGGAGAGAGATAGCCGAGTCGGTGTCGGATCAACATTCCGCCAAAGCGCTGAGGCTGGAGTACTCAATCACCCACATAGCAGGCTGGCGATCTCCCTCCTGGGCGGCTGTATGCACTGGTGCCGCCACAGCGAGCTCCGTTCCGTTTCCGGTCATACGGGCAGTCGCAAGTCCCAACGTACGCCGATCGCAGGGGCTCGCCGATTTTGAGTGCCGGTTTGTTTTGTTTCGCCCGCGGTGGAGGTGGTGGCGCCCGGAATGCAGGACGCAAGGGTGGGGCGGCACCGATTTCAGCCAAGAACTGCATGCTTACCCAACCGCGCCGGTCAGGTCCCAGCGAAACCAAGGCCCACCCGCCCTCAGCTCCCAGAACCGATATGGTGTCGCCGAGCGACAGAGAACCGAGCACCCCGCTGTCCGTTGAAGGGAGACTCCGAACCCTAAGGGATTCCACCGTCACGACATGGGTGGCATCGTTCGTCGTCAAAACCGGGGGAGGTAGCGGTTCCAACGATGCCTTGGTGGCTAACGGTTCGCCGGGATCCAGCACGACACTGGGGCTGGGTTTAGTGGCGGCAGTCACCTGCTCCGACTTATTTGTCACGTGCTGAGATGCCAGCCCCAACGCTGCAAGAACTGATAACCAGAATACTGCCTGTCCCCTTCGCGCCATTTCAGCGGTCGCATGCCTAGGCTACGTGCCCCAGCCTCCCTCACCCACCTCACACGCGATGCCGTCGTTGTCAGCGTCCAGGTTGTAAGGATCGTCGTAGGCATTGATGTAGACAGGGCCATTGACGAAGTAGGGGCCATTTCCACCGCCGCCGGCGCAATCGTAGTCCACCGTTGCACTGCGATAACTCGGGGGGCTGTAACCGCCCCCACTGCAGCCGTTCTGGCAAGCGATTCCCACGCCCACTGCGGTCGCCACGAGCGCCGTGGCGACTAGCACTCCGTTTTCGACCTCGACCTTCTTGCGGCATGCGTCCGCAGTTAGTCCGCGCTTCTGCGCCTCTGTGGCCAAGTCGAAGGCGAATTGTTGGTTGCCTGCTTGATTGGCCTCGAAGAACGTGCGGCAGAGCTGCGTATCCTTCACTTTTGAAGCGTCGCTGTAGAATGTCTTTGAAGATGCCGCACAGCCCGAAACGAGTGCGCAGGTCGATAACACGGCCACAATACTTCGCAATCTCATCTTATCCCCCCGCGCTTTTCCGAATGTAAACACTTCGTTAAAGAGGAGTCAAAGTCGGATGCCTCGACTTGGCTGCCTTGATGGAAGTAGCGGCATATGGTCAACTGGTGGCGGGTTCGCTAGTTTGGCTCCATTGTGCTCGCGAGTTCAGCATGCCCCCCGATAGTCTTCACGTTCGCAAAGTGCTCGTCGACCTGCTGCGGATCGCGAGGGTTGCGATGCCGCGCCACCTGCAAGAACAGGACACGCGTCTCGTCGCGGCCGAGGACCTGATCGCCGCTCTTGACGACCAGTCTGATCCCGACATCGACGAAGGCTTGGATCTATTCCTGCAGGAGGACTTTGCTCCGGCCACGCGGACCGAGGCGATATTGGCTATCCTTCGGGACTGGCTCGTCGCACATGGATACCTAGCGCCGCTGCCCAACATGGAGGATCGGCACTAGCTTCCCATCAAGCGGCGGCCCCAAGTAAGACGCACCGCCGCCCGAACCCGAGCCACCCGAGGACCGGAAGCCGGACGCAGGTCCAGAGTGGTCAGCCCACCTTGCGCAGCGGCACCGGCTCCTTTGCAAGCGGCTCCTTCGGCACGATCCAGCGCAGATCGTAGTGGACGCTGCCGCAGTTGGGACAGCAGAGCTTTCGCTCCAACTGGTCGATCGGGAAAGTGTGGCCCAGCGCGGCCACGAGACTGCCGAGGTCGATGACGCAGCGCTCGCGGCATGGCTTCACCGATTTTAGCCCTTGGTGGCTACGCTGGCAGGTCAGTATGAGGCTCCAGCCGGCATGGTAGGCCGAGCCCAGATACTCCACCGACTTGGGGGCCGCGCGGTTGGAGAAGCGCGCATCGCAGTCTTTACCAGGGAACCGTAGCGCCAAAGGGCAATTGCCGCGCATGGCGACAAAGCGCGGCACGTCGGACATCGGCGGATTGCCGTAGAGTTTGCGCAGCGTCTTGACCGAATAGTCGCCATGGCGACCGCAACTGGCGCAACTGATCTGCAGCCGGTGGAACCTATAGTCCGCGAGGTGGCTGACGAGGAGTGGATCGGACTCATTCATGCCCCAGCGCTACCGAACGGTGTGGAGCCAGATCAATACGACCGCGCGCTGATTTGATCGAAGGCGCTGCGTCGTGTACAGGCTGGTGGCCGTGCCGGGGTCGCTTGTTGCCTCAAGGGTGTCCCGGCAAGATATGCGGATTATGAGCAAGCACATTTCAGTACTGACGATGGTAAACGCACCCTACAGCGCTCAGCTTGACGGTGTGACGCTTGCTCATTGTCTTTCGGACATCGAACTCGCAAAGAAATATTCGGGCCACGTGAGTTCGTTTCTGGCAGAAGTTCCGGTAGCGCAGCAGATGAGTTTCGCTGCGGAGTTCGGCATCGGCTCCGATGCCCTCAAGACCTTTGCGGCAGACTTTGCCAAGTGGTCAGGTGAGACCTACAAGCTAGTTGATGATTGAGCGCCATACAGGCCATTCAGTGGGGGGATGTTGGCTGCCCGTGGTCACAAAACCTCGGTCTGCTGCGCGTGAGAACTAGGATATGTGGCAGACGCAGTTTCCAACTAGGCAAGCGTCCTACCGCACCACGATCGAACTCCTCAACGCGATCGGGTCCGCAATAAAGTGCAGCCCCTCGATGCCCGACCCCGTGCCCCGCACCACGATCGATCCATACCCCAGCAGGCGGCCGAGGATGGATTGGTCGACGATGACCGACTCGACCTTTTCCATGTTCATTTCGCCGGTCTGCCGGCGGATGAGGCCGCGTTTCTGGATGACGCGGCGGCTGGTGACGGCGATTTCGGTGGTCATCTGTTCGATCCAGGCGCCGGCGAGGCTCCAGAGGCCGAACAGCAGGACAATCGCGCCAAGGATGGCGAAGGCGAGGGCGAGGCTCGAGCCGATCGGCGCGAGGATGAGGATCAGCCCGATGGCGGCGAGGATCAGGCCGCGCAGGTAGACGATCCAGTGCATGCGGCCGATGGCCAGCACCTGCTCGTCGGGTTTGAGAACGCTTTCGACATAGCCCATCTCATCAGGCCCTTCCGCTATCAACGCCCACCGCCGCGCGCCCGCGCTTTTCGGGGGCAGGCGCTCGACTCAACCTGCGCCGGGCTTTCGGCGACGATACGTCCTGTTCCCTAATAGATGGGCAAGGGCAAGTCGCATGCCCTTGGCGCGATGAGATGTTGAGGGCGGGTTGGCCGAGGTCGAAGGGCGCAGGCTCTTATCCGCATCAACGCATGGGGTGAGGCTGGCGGCCGGTGGGGCGTACGGCCTGATGATCTGCCGCAAAGGCGCTGCGGGGCTGGGGCAGGGCCGCTCCAAGCGCCGGCCGTCCCCATGAAATCGAGACTGTCGCGGCGGTCACCGGGGTTGGTGACCGCCGCACTGCTTCAGCCGGCGATGAACGCCAGCAGGTCGGCGTTGATCGTGTCGGCGTGGGTGGTCGCCATGCCGTGCGGGAAGCCCGGATAGGTCTTGAGCGTGCCGTGCCGCAGCAGCTTGATCGACAGCAGGGCGGAATCGGCGATCGGCACCACCTGGTCGTCCTCGCCGTGCAGCACCAGCACCGGCACGTCGATGGCCTTGAGGTCTTCGGTGAAGTCGGTCTCCGAGAACACCGCTATGCACTCGTAATGCGCCTGGGCGCCGCCCATCATGCCTTGCCGCCACCAGTTGCGGATGGCGCCATCGATGACGGTCGCGCCGGGCCGGTTGAAGCCGTAGAACGGGCCGGACGCCACATCGAGGTAGAACTGCGAGCGGTTGGCGGCCAGCGCCGAGCGGAAGCCATCGAACACCGAGAGCGGCAGGCCGCCGGGGTTGGCGGCGGATTGCACCATGATCGGCGGCACGGCGCCGATCAGCACGGCCTTGGCCACCCGGCCCTTGCCGTGGCGGGCGACATAGCGGGCCACCTCGCCGCCGCCGGTGGAATGGCCGACATGGATGGCATCGCGCAGGTCGAGCGCGGCGGCCAGTTCGGCGACATCGGCGGCATAGGTATCCATCTCGTTGCCGGTGTCGGTCTGGCTCGAGCGCCCGTGGCCGCGCCGATCATGGGCGATGACGCGATAGCCCTTCGAAAAGAAGAACAGCATCTGCGCATCCCAGTCATCGGCCGATAGCGGCCAGCCGTGGTGGAAGACGATGGGCTGGGCGGTCTTGCTGCCCCAGTCCTTGTAGAAGATCTCGGTGCCGTCCTTGGTGGTGATGTAGCCGCTGCTCATCTGCTGCTCCTTGCGTTGAGTTGATGCAACGGGAGGAAGCCTAGTGCCGGTTCGTCGGCGGCCGAATTCTACGCTCTGGTGGCGCACTCATACCAAGGTATGTCAGGCCACCGCCTGCTCGACCGCGTGGACGAGGGTGTCGGCATCGGCGGGCTTTTCGAGGAAGGCCCGGCCACCGGCGGCGAGCACGCGATCGCGCACCGCGGCGGTCGGAAAGGCCGTCATGAAGATCATCGGGATGACGCGACCGGCGGCGATCAGCGCGGCCTGCAGCTCGTCGCCCGGCATGGCCGGCATCTGGATATCGACCACCATGCAGTCGGGCCGTTCGCCGCCGGCAAGGAATTCGATGGCCGAGCCATAGGTGCTGACCCGGTAGCCGGATGAGCGCAGCAGGCTCGCCAGGGAAACGCGGACACCCTCGTCGTCGTCGACGATGGCGATGGTCTTTTCACTGGGCATGACAAACTTCGGGCATGACAAACTTCTCGTGCCGCGGCGGCGCGACCATGTGGCCGAGCACTGCGTGCCTATCGCTTATGGCGGAGTGGCGGGCACGGCGGAATCATACGCAGGTTTGCTCTTTGCCCCTCATGGTTTGATGCCGAGCGCCTCGGCCTTGCGCACCAGGTCGGCGAGCGTCCGAACGCCCATCTTCCGCATGACGTTGCCGCGATGGATTTTCACGGTGATCTCGCTGAGCCCGAGCAGGCCGGCCACCTGCTTGTTCATCAGGCCTGCCACCACGTGGGTCATCACCTCGCGCTCGCGCGCCGTCAGGGTTTCGAACTCCGCCGTGAGGTCGCTGCGGCTCGCGGCGGCCGCCCGCTGCTGCCGGTCGCGTTCGATGGCGGCGGTGATGGCATCCAGCATGTCCTGGTCGCGGAAGGGTTTGGACAGGAAATCCACCGCGCCCGCCTTCATGGCGCGCACGCTCATCGGGATATCGCCATGGCCGGTCATGAACACGATCGGCCGACCGATGCCGCGTTCGGCCAGTTGCCCCTGGAAATCCAGCCCGCTGACGCCCGGCAGCCGCACGTCGAGCACGATGCAGCCGGGCGCATCGGGCAGTTGCGCGGCCAGCAGCTCGGCCGGCGAGGCGAAAAGCCGGGTGGCGAGCGAGATGGAGCGCAGCAGGCTGTCGAGCGCCTCGAGCACTGCCGGATCATCGTCGACCACCGCGACGAACGGCGCCGTGGCCGGCGGCGCCGAACCGCCTTGCCCAGATGTGTGGCGGATCATGTGCTGGCCTCCTTTGCCGGCAGCGACAGCCGAAAGGTCGCGCCATGGGGCGGCGTGCTTTCGACGGTGAGGGTGCCACCATGCGCCTCGACGGTGGTCCGGCAGATGGCCAGCCCCATACCCATGCCGTCGGGCTTGGTGGTGAAGAACGGATCGAACAGGCGTTGCAGGTTCTCGGGCGCGATGCCGGGACCGGTGTCGGAGACGGTGATCTCGACCCGGCCGCTGCCGTCCGAGGCCGCGACGGCGAGGCGACGGTCACCGGGCTGGTCGGCCATGGCCTGGCTGGCATTGACCATCAGGTTCACCAGCACCTGCTGCAGCTGCACGCGGTCGCCGAGGATCGTGGGCAAGCCATCCGGCGCCTTGATGCTGAGCTGCACGCCGGCCCGGGCCAGCTCGCGCTCGACCAGCGCCGATGCCTCCTCGATCAGCGAGGCAACGCTCAGCTCGGCCGGCTCGGCCGGCGCCTTGCTGAGGAAGGCGCGGATGCGCTTGACGATATCGCTGGCGCGCCGGCCTTCCGAGATCACCCGGCCCATCGCCTTCTCGACCTCCTTGAGGTCGGGCGGGTCGCGGCGCAGCCAGCGCATGCCGGCCTCGCCATTGGTCACCACCGCCATCAGCGGCTGGTTGACCTCGTGGGCGATCGAGGCCGTCAGTTCACCCAGTGTCGCCACCCGGGCGGCGTGCGCCAGCTCGCTTTGCGCCAGGTGCAGGGCGTCATGCGCTTCGCGCCGTTCGGTGATGTCGACCAAAAAGACCAGCGCGTTGCAGTCGTCCTCGGGGGTGGCAGGAAAGGTGATGGCGAACAGCACCGGCACGCGCCGGCCATCGGCGCCGAGGATCTCGGTCTCGCCCTCGTAGTGCGTGTCGCCGCGGGCGAAGGCGGCGAGAGCGCCGGCAAAGGTGCGGTCGCCGGCGCTCAGGATATCGCCGACGGTGCCGCCGAAGGTGCCCGCGTCGGCCCCGACCATGGCGAGAAAGGCCGGGTTGGCGTCGACGATGCGGATCAGGCCCGGCGCCCGTGCCTCAAGATCGGCCGGCGTCGCGGTAGCCAGCTCGGCGCGGACGCGCGACCAATCCTCCTCCATCACGCCCATCCGGGTGGCGTCGAACATCCGCCGGTAGCGCCGTTCGCTGCGCACCAGGGTGGCAGTGGCCGATTGGTTCTGCAGCGCCAGCAGGGCGGCCACGCCGATGGCGGCGATGCTGACCAGGGCGCGCAGGGTGGGCGAACCGGCGTGGCTGATGCCGTGCGAGATGACATAGGCCAGCAGCGTGAGCCCGATAGAGGCGCCGGCGGCAACGATGATCTCGGTCCGCCGGCCGGTGCGCGCCACCATGAACACCACGAGCACGTAGAGCACGGCCACGGCGCCCTCGAGCGGCGACAGGGTATCGAAGAGGAAGATCGCGAGCGCCAGCAGGGCGGCGCTCAGCCGATAGCCGTTGGCCCCGATCAACGGGCGCGCGCGCTTGCCACCTGGTGCTGCCCGACCTGGTGCGGCTGCTCGAGACGACATCGACGCTCACGTCCTCCAATGCCGGGCTGCCTGCCGGCCGGCCGATCATGCCCTGACCGAATGCACTCCGATAGTGCGGCGGGCCGACCGCCGGCAATGTGTCGCGGCAGAGGAGATTTGCCATCATACAGAAGTTTGGGTCTTGGATCGGGTCAGGGCAGGGCGTGGATCCAGGCGCATAGCGAGAGCGCGGCGAGCACGGCCACCATCAGCACCACCCCGGCGCTGCCGGCAATGTGAAAGCCGACGCTGCCGATCAGCACGCCGGCGAGAAAGCCGAGCACCAGCAGCGCCACCCGGCGAAGCGATGCCAGCGCGGCGCGATCGGTGCGGCGGCGGGCGAAGCCGGCAAGGGCGCCCTCGAGATCGATCGACAGCTGCGTCAGGTTGGTGGTCATCACGTTGGTCGATCCGCTGCTCAGCAGCAGCCGGACCAGCGCGCTCTGCACGCCCATGGCGCCGAGGCCGAACAGCCCCGGCAGCAGCGGATCGCCGGGGGTGAGCAGCGCCGAAAGCGCCAGCCCGGCGACCAGCGCCGCCTCCATGAAAAGGGCCGCGGCCAGGGCGTGTTCGCGCTCGGGCCCGAAGCTGCGCACCACCGCGGTGGTCAGCACGCCGGCGAGGACGAAGGCGGGGATGGCCGCGAGCTTCAGCACATCGGCGCCGCCGACTTCGAAGGCGGAGCCCGCGACCACCAGGCTGCCGGTGGCCTGGGCGACGAACAAGCCGCCGAAGGCGAGAAATGTCGTCGCGTCCACATAGCCCGCAACGAAGGCCAGCAGTGGCGCGAGGCCTTCATAGCTGGTGCCGGTGCGGTTGCCGGCGTTGATCGAGCGCTCCATGGGATGTCTCCGTTCGCTGGGCTGCTGCGATTGGAGCTAACCCCCGCCCGGGTCGGGAACCCATCGTGCGCTGGTTGGCCCGACCCTGTACTCAGGTATGAGCCATGCAAACCTGCCGACGATTCAGCCGGCGCCGTGTTCGGTCCACCTTCCGATGGTCAACGAGACCTGAGGAGACGAGACATGGATTTCAAACCCAATCCCTCGCGGCATGTCGCTTCGATCGGCCTGCAGCCGCCCAGCTACTCGAACGCGTCGGGATCGACCGTGCATATCGACAGCACGGCGCTGCCGCTGCTGAAGCGCCTGTCGCTGCGCCGGCTGCTGCTGGCGCCCCAGGGGTTGCGCGAACCGCATTGGCACGCCAATGCCCACGAGCTCGGCTACTGCGTCCGTGGCGAGGCGCTGGTCACCATCGTGCGCAATCATGCGGTTCGCGACAGCTTTGTCGTCCGGCCGGGCGATATGTTCTTCGCGCCGAGCGGCAGCCTCCACTCGATCCGCAATGTCGGCCCGGCCGAGGCTGAGTTCATCCTCGCCTTCACCCACGAAAAGCCCGAGGATTTCGGCCTCGGCGGCAGCTTCGCGGCGATGTCCCCCGCGGTGCTCGGCAACACCTTCGATGCGCCGGCCGCGTTCTTCAGCGAGATCGGCAGCATCGCGACGCTCCCCATCGAGCCCGAAATCGTCCATGTGGCGGGCGAGGCTGAGATCGAGCCGCAGGCGCTGCATGTCGATGCGCTGAAATACCGGGTCGAGACCAACCTGCCGCAGATCGACTCCGCCGCCGGCTCCGCCCGCCAGACCAAGGCGGGGCTCTGGCCGGTGCTCGAGGATATCGCGATGTATTCGGTGCGCATCTCCGACATCGGCATGCGCGAGCCGCACTGGCACCCGGCAACCGCTGAGATGGGCTATGTGCTGGAAGGGCAGGCGCGGATGACCATCCTCGACCCTGACGGGACGATGGATACCTACGAGCTGCACAGCGGCGACGTCTATTTCATCCCGCCGGCCTATCCGCACCACATCGAGAATATCGGCGCCGGCGACGCCCACTTCCTGATCTTCTTCGATCGTGCCGACCCTGGCGATATCGGCTTTCGCACCCTGGTCGGCAGTTTTCCGCGCGAGGTGCTGGCCGCAACGCTGAGGGTATCGCGCGCCGAACTCCCCGATTTTCCCTTCACCGAACAGGATCCCCTGCTCGTCAACCGCATCAACCCGATCGACCCGGTCGCCTGACCGAAAAACCTCCAAGGAGAAACCAGATGGACACCACCCGCATCCGTGAACTGCGCGCCGCGCCGCTCCACACCCCCACCGATCTCGGCGAAGCCGCGGTCAAGGACATCGCCGCCGCGCTGACCGCTCTGCTGGCGGATACCTTCGCGCTCTACCTCAAGACCAAGAATTTCCACTGGCACATGTCGGGCCCGCATTTCCGCGATTATCACCTGCTGCTCGACGAGCAGGCCGACCAGATCTTCGCCATCACCGACGACATTGCCGAGCGGGCCCGCAAGATCGGCGGCAGCACGCTGCGCTCGATCGGCCAGATCAGCCGCCTGCAGCGGCTCAGCGACAACGACGCCGAGTTCGTCACCCCGGCCGACATGCTGGCCGAACTGGCCGACGACAACTCGCGCTTCGTCAGCCTGCTGCACGCCGTGCACGAACTGGCCGCCGGCCACAACGATTCGGCCACGACCAGCCTGGTGGAAGTGTGGATCGACGAAGCCGAACGCCGCACCTGGTTCCTGTTCGAGACGGGGCGGGCCAGCGTCTAGCCTGCTCCGGCGGTCCGGCGGCGGCACCCCTGCCGCCGGCCACGGCCATGCCGGCCTGACAGCGCTAGACGACGGTGCCGAACAGGGCGCCGATGGCGGCGGTGATCAGCATGGCGAGAGCGCCCCAGAACACCACGCGGACGGTCGGCTTCCACGGCGAAGCCCCGCCCGCGGCGGCGCCGACGGCGCCAAGCGCGCCGAGGAATACCAGCGAGGCGAGGGCGACGGCCCAGATCAGCCAGGCGCCGGGCGCAATCAGAACGGCAAGCAGCGGCAACGCCGCCCCGACGGCGAAGGTCACGGCCGAGGTCAGCGCTGCCTGCACCGGGCGGGCGGTGGAAACCTCCGACAGGCCGAGCTCGTCGCGCGCATGGGCGCCCAGCGCATCGCTCGCCATCAGCTGGGTGGCAACCTGGGCGGCGAGCGTTTCATCGAGGCCGCGCGCCACATAGATGGCGGTGAGCTCGGCGTGCTCGGAGTCGGGCTGGTTGGCCAGCTCCCAGGTCTCCTTGGCAAGGCTCGCCGCTTCGGTATCGGATTGCGAGCTCACCGAGACATACTCGCCCGCCGCCATCGACATGGCGCCGGCGACAAGGCCGGCCACCCCGGCGACCAGGATGGCGCCCTTGTCGCCCGAGGCCGCCGCCACGCCGATGATCAGGCTGGCCGTCGAAACGATGCCGTCATTGGCGCCGAGCACCGCGGCCCTGAGCCAGCCGATGCGGCCGACCTGGTGATCTTCGGTGTGGGTCTTCAGCCTGCTCATGCAAAGGTCCTCCATCGTGCCAGCCGACACCGCAATTCGACGATGCCTGCCTTATGCCGCAGCGCCGAAGGCGGCACAGCATATGAGCAGCCACGCCGAAGATGAGCGTCGCGAACAGGGTGTTTAGCAGTCCGCGAGCCCTCGAGATTTGATTTGCCGCAAAGGCCCCGAGCACGCCGCCGGCGACGAACACGCCAGCCGGTGAGCGCTCGACGAGGCCGGCACCGGCACGGGGGAGGTTGGATCCGCCGCCGAGGAGGCCAGGCCCAGCCGCACCGGCCCTCTCGAGAGGGCCCGGCGGGGGCCTGGCCTCATGAGGCGATCAGCGCACGGCGTCCTTGATGGCGCTGTAGAGCGAGCCGGCGCGCGCGCCGGAGCGGCAATATCCGAAGATCGGCTTGGGCAGGTCCTTGAACGCCTGCTCGGCCCGGATCAGCGCACCTTCGGTGAGGCTGCCGGAAACGGGGATATGCACGGCGGCGAGGCCGGCCCGTTCGGCCGCGCCGGCAATCGAGGCAAAGCTCGGCTGGCCGGGCTCTTCCTGGTCGGGGCGGGCGCACAGGATCGACTTGAAGCCGGCATCGGCGATGGCCTGCACCTGTTCGGGGGTGATCTGGCCGGCAATGGCAAAGTCGGCGTCGAGCTTACGGTGGTTCATGATCTTGCCTTTTGGGGCTGGGGGAGGGGGAGATGGTTCGTGTGGGGTTTTGGGCAGTCAGACGGCGTTCACGGGCACCGTTAGCTGCGCTGAACGGCATCTTCGGGTTTGACGGCAGGTTCGGGCCAACGGAATTGGCTTGACGGTCATCCCGTCTCTCCCAATGGTCAGGTGGGCCGGCGCTTGCTGCTGAGCCGCAATGCTGCATAGATCGGGCAGAAGCTCAGGGCGGAGGTGGCGATCAGAACCACCCCGACGATGAGGGCGCCCCAGAACGCCAGGCCCTCCGACCAGATCGGCCAGGCGGTGAGAAACGGGGCGCCGACGAGAACGACGCCGAGGATGAAGCGGATGATGCGGTCCAGGTTTCCAAGGTTCGACATGACGTGCCTTTCGGTGTGGCCATCTGCGGGTACATTCTCATTGACATATATATTCGAATATTCTAATATGTCAACATGAATATCGCAGAACTCGAACCCCGCGCCGATGAGGCGGCCGAACTGCTCGCCGCCATGGCCAATCCCAAGCGGCTGCTGATCCTGTGTAATCTCCTGGATGAGGAGCTCAGCGTCGGCGAGCTGTCCGAGCGCGTGCAACTGGCGCAATCGCCGCTGTCGCAACATCTGTCGAAACTGCGCGCCCTGCGGCTGGTGGCGACCCGGCGCGATGGCCAGATGATCAGATACCGCCTCGCCTCGGCCGGCGTGGCCAGCATCCTGACCACGCTCTACAGCATCTATTGCATGCCGGGCGAGGCGTCTGCCGAGCTGCAGGACCGCGTTTCATAGGTCTTGCGCCTGCCGCCGGGGCAGGGCAGTCGCGGCAGCGGCACCGCGGGGATCCGCGCGGCGTGTGCATCCCGCCTGACTTCGCGATGCAGTTTCGGGGCGACGGGCCCACGGGTCCGCGATCGGTCGCGTGCGCCGGACAGGGGCCCCGCACCGCGACGAGCGGTGTCGCAGGGCCCCGGCCCACTCAGAGTTCCGGCAGGCGGCTCAGATCGCGCACCGCGCCCTTGGCGGCGCTGGTGGCGAACTGGGCGTAGACCTTCAGCGCCGTGGAGACGTTGCGCTTGCGCGGGGCGGCCGGCTTCCAGCCCAGCTTGTCCTGCTCGGCGCGGCGCTTCGCCAATTCGGCGTCCGAGATCTTGAGGTTGATGGTGCGGCCGGGGATGTCGATCTCGATGATGTCGCCTTCGCGCACCAGCCCGATGGTGCCGCCTTCCGCCGCCTCGGGCGAGACGTGGCCGATCGAAAGCCCCGAGGTGCCGCCCGAAAAGCGCCCATCGGTGAGCAGCGCGCAGGCTTTACCGAGGCCCTTCGATTTCAGGTAGCTCGTCGGATAGAGCATTTCCTGCATGCCGGGGCCGCCGCGCGGGCCTTCGTAGCGGATCACGACGACATCGCCGGCCTTGATCTCGTTGGAGAGGATCGCCTTGACGGTGGCGTCCTGGCTTTCGAACACCCGGGCCGGGCCGGTGAACCTGAGGATCGACTCGTCGACGCCGGCGGTCTTGACGATGCAGCCGTCGAGCGCGACGTTGCCCTTGAGCACGGCGAGGCCGCCATCCTTGGAGAAGGCGTGCTCGGCCGAGCGGATGACACCCGTTGCGCGGTCGAGGTCGAGGTCCTTCCAGCGGGCGCTCTGGCTGAATGCCTCGGTGGTGCGCACGCCGCCGGGGGCGGCCATGTAGAAATTGCGCACGCCATCGGAATTGGTGCGCGAGATATCCCAGCGATCGAGTGCATCGCCGAGGGTAGCGGTGTGGACGGTGGGCTCGGAGCGGTTGAGCAGCTCGGCGCGATCGAGCTGGCCGAGGATCGACATGATGCCGCCGGCGCGGTGCACGTCTTCCATGTGGACGTCGGCCTTGGCCGGGGCGACCTTGCAGAGCACCGGCACCTTGCGCGACAGGGCGTCGATGTCGTCCATGGTGAAATCGACTTCCGCTTCCTGCGCGGCCGCGAGGATGTGGAGCACCGTATTGGTCGAGCCGCCCATGGCGATATCGAGCGCCATGGCGTTCTCGAAGGCCGCCTTGGTGGCGATCGAGCGCGGCAGCACCGCGGCATCGTCCTCTTCGTAATAGCGGCGGGCGAGGTCGACGATCAGGTGGCCGGCTTCCTGGAACAGGCGCTTGCGATCGGAATGGGTGGCGAGCGTCGAGCCGTTCCCGGGCAGCGACAGGCCGAGCGCCTCGGTGAGGCAGTTCATCGAGTTGGCGGTGAACATGCCCGAGCACGACCCGCAGGTGGGGCAGGCGGCTTCCTCGATGGCCTTGAGGTCGCCGTCGGAGATCTTGTCGTCGGCAGCGGCGACCATGGCATCGACGAGGTCGAGCGCCTGGAGCTGGCCGGCGAGCACGACCTTGCCGGCTTCCATCGGGCCGCCCGAGACGAAGACTACGGGGATGTTGATGCGCATGGCGGCCATCAGCATGCCCGGCGTGATCTTGTCGCAGTTCGAGATGCAGACCATGGCGTCGGCGCAATGGGCGTTGACCATATACTCGACGCTGTCGGCAATCAGCTCGCGCGAGGGCAGCGAATAGAGCATGCCGTCGTGGCCCATGGCGATGCCGTCATCGACCGCGATGGTATTGAACTCCTTGGCGACGCCGCCGGCCGCCTCGATCTCGCGCGCCACCAGCTGGCCGAGGTCCTTCAGATGGACGTGCCCCGGAACGAACTGGGTGAACGAGTTGACCACCGCGATAATCGGCTTGCCGAAATCGCTGTCCTTCATGCCGGTGGCCCGCCAGAGCCCGCGGGCGCCCGCCATGTTGCGGCCGTGAGTGGTGGTGCGGGAACGGTACTGGGGCATGGTGTCATTTCCGTCTGGTAGGACTGCAGAGCAAATTCCACACGGGCGGGCGAAGCACAAGGCTGCGAGCCGGCGAATCGTCTAGTTCAAGCGCCGACCTGCTCACCGCTGCGCGATCTCGGGGCTGCAAGGCCGGGTGTGGCTGGTGCGCCGGCAGAAGCAGCTGCCGTTTGCCTGGTCGATTGACCCGCATTTTCCCGAGGCTCAGCGTCGAGGTGGCTATCCGGCAGCGGCAGGGGGGGCAGGCCGTGCACCGAAGTAGCTGCCTCAGGTCGCCGGTTTCGATGCCGAGCACGGTAGATATGCATCTGCATATGTGTTCATCAAATGCACATGTCAGAACATATAACGCCACGAGGCGATGGCCGACGCGATCTGTTCGATCGCGCTGAAGGGCGCAGTGCTGCCGCCGGATTCGACAGCGGCGTCTGCAGCACAGTCGCCGGGGCGCTTTACTTCCTCTTGCGCATGGCTTCGTTGAGCATGTCGCCCAGGGAGCCGGTGCTGCGGGGGGCCTCCTGGGGGACGCGCTGGTTGGGGCGAAGCGGCTGGTCGCGGGGGCGGTCGCGCGGGGCGGAGGGGTCGATCTCCTTGCGCATGCTGAGGCCAATGCGTTTGCGCGGCACGTCGACTTCGACGACGCGCACCTTGACCACGTCGCCGGCCTTGACCACCTCGTGGGGGTCCTTGACGAATTTGTCGGCCAGCTGGGAGACGTGCACCAGCCCATCCTGATGCACGCCGATATCGACGAACGCCCCAAAGGCGGCGACGTTGGTGACGGTGCCTTCCAGCAGCATGCCGGGCTTGAGGTGTTTGATATCGTCGACGCCGTCGGCAAAGGTCGCGGTCTTGAAGGCGGGGCGGGGGTCGCGGCCGGGCTTTTCCAGTTCCGCGAGGATGTCGCGCACGGTCGGCAGGCCGAAGCGGTCATCGACGAAGCGCTGCGGGTCGAGGCCCGAGAGGGCCGACTTGTCGCCCATGATGCGCGTGAGATCGCGGCCGCAGGCGGCGACGATCTTGCGGGCCACGCCATAGGCTTCAGGGTGCACCGAGGACGCATCGAGCGGCTCGGCGCCGCCGGTGATGCGCAGGAACCCGGCGCTTTGCTCGAAGGTGCGTTGGCCGAGGCGCGGCACTTCGAGCAGCGCCTTGCGCGAGCGGAACGGGCCATTGGCGTCGCGGTGGGTGACGATGGCTTCGGCGACCGACGGGCCAAGACCGGAGATCCGCGCCAACAGCTGCGCGGAGGCAGTGTTGAGGTCGACGCCCACGGCGTTCACGGCGTCTTCGACCACGGCGTCGAGCGAGCGGCCGAGGCGGTACTGGTCGACATCGTGCTGATACTGGCCAACGCCGATCGCCTTGGGTTCGATCTTGACCAGTTCGGCCAGCGGGTCCTGCAGACGGCGGGCGATGGACACGGCGCCGCGCAGCGACACGTCGAGGTTGGGGAACTCGGCGGCGGCAAGTTCGGACGCGGAATAAACCGACGCCCCGGCCTCCGAAACGATGACCTTGGTCGGCTTCGGCGCTGGCAGGCGCTCGATCAGGTCGGCGACCAGCTTCTCGGTCTCGCGGCTGCCGGTGCCATTGCCGATGGCGATGAGCTCGACGCCGTGCTTCTCGATCAGCCGCTTGATGGCGGCCTGCGCGCCCAGCGCGTCGTTGCGGGGCGGGAAGGGGTAGATGGTCTCGGTGTCGAGCAGCTTGCCGGTGGCGTCGATGACCGCGACCTTGACGCCGGTGCGGATGCCGGGGTCGAGCCCCATGGTGGCGCGGGCGCCGGCCGGGGCCGCCAGCAGCAGGTCCTTGAGGTTGCGGGCGAAGACGCCGATGGCCTCGAGTTCGGCGCGCTCGCGCAGCTCAACCATCAGGTCGATGGAAAGCGTGATGCGCAGGCGGGTGCGCCAGGCCCAGCCCGCCACTTCGCGGAGCCATTTGTCGCCCGCGCCATGACCCTGTGCATTGAGCGCGGCAGCAACGAAGCGCTCGGCGGGTTTGATCGGATCGGTAACGTCGGCATCCACCTCGATCTCGAGGCTGAGGAACTCCTCGTCGCGGCCGCGCATCATGGCGAGGGCCCGGTGGCCGGCAACCTTGCTCCAGCGTTCGGAATGGTCGAAGTAGTCGGAGAACTTGGCCCCGGCCTCTTCCTTGCCCTTGAGCACCTTGGCGCTGAGCATGGCTTTGTCGCGCATATAGGCACGCAGCTGGCCGAGCAGGGCGGCGTTTTCCGACAGGCCCTCGATGACGATGTCGCGGGCGCCTTCGAGCGCTTCCTTGCTGCCCGGCACCTCGTCAGTGATGTACCCTTCGGCGAGCAATTGGGGATCGGCGTTGCGATTGGCGAGGATGGCCTCGGCGAGCGGACCAAGGCCGCGTTCCCTCGCGATCTCGGCCTTGGTGCGGCGCTTGGGCTTGAACGGCAGATACAGGTCCTCGAGCTCGGCCTTGGTTGCCGCGCCAGTGATGGCGGCGGTCAGCTCGACCGTGAGCTTGCCCTGTTCGTCGATCGATTTGAGGATCGCGGCGCGGCGGGCCTCAAGTTCGCGCAGATAGGTCAGCCGCTCGGCCAAGAGGCGCAACTGGGTGTCATCAAGGCCACCGGTCACTTCCTTGCGGTAGCGCGCGACGAACGGCACCGTGGCGCCGCCATCGAGCAGTTCCACGGCAGCCCGGACCTGGTCGGGGCGGGCGGCGATCTCGGTGGCGATCTGGGCGGCGATGCGGGTGTCGAGTTGGGACATGAGGCTACTTGTTGGTTTGGCTGGCGCGACCATAGTCGCCTCCGGCCAGCGGTCACACCCAGTGCGCGACGATTTCCCTGATTTGTGAGAGCGGCGATGAGCCGCGCTTCGCGCGGTAACAGCCGGGCTCGCAGTCGAGCTTATCGGAGCGACATGGAGCTTGGTAAGGTCAGAAGCCCACCCGCTCGGCACCGGGGGGCAGCAAAGCGCGGGGAGCCGGTACTTCCTCGCCCGGCTGATCCGGCGACCGGAGGAGAGATGGGAACGAGGCGGCAGCCGACACGGCGGAGGTGCAGATGCTTTAGCCTTTGTGTGCAGACTCCTCCGAAGCCGCGGGCGACTTGGACTTGAGCCGCTCCGTGCCAGCGACCAGAGTCCCGATATCGCTTCGCAGCGCCTCGAAGCCCTCGCTCAGAACGCGGGTGACGGCGCGAATTGCCGGGGAGGTGGCGCGCGAGCGATGGACGAAGAGACCCCATTCCGTACCGGCGAGTTCTTCCTCGGAGAGCGGGACGTGGACCAGTTCTCCGGAGCGCAGTTCATCGATGAAGCCGGTCGGGGTGTAGAACCTGATGCAGAGGCCCGCTGTAATGGCCTTCTTGGTGAGCAACAGGGAGTTGGTCATCACCACCGCGTAAGCGGGCGCCGGTCTTGACGAACTCGCCTTCGGCGACGGTGCTGAGCGCCCAAGACCCATCCAGCAGCGCGACAGGGTATGCAGCGCACTCGGTGAGCGTTACCTCCGGGCGCCGCGCGAGCGGGTGATCGGCGCGCATGATCGCCCCGATCTTCATCGGCACGCGGGAAACGATCTCCTAGTCACGGTGGCGCCGGTCGGTGAACGGGACGGCGATATCGGGCAGGGCGTCGCGCATCTGCTGCGCGTTGTCGTTCGGATCGACCTCGGATACGCGCGTCGAAATGAAGGGGTGGGCGAGCGCCAGCTTTTCGATGGCGGCCGGTAGCAGCCGGACGGTGGCGGCCGATATGGCCAGCAGCCGGACTTCGCCGCTGGTATTGCCGGAGAGCGCCGAGATGCTGCTGAGCGTCCCCTCCCATTCCATCATCGTCCGGCGGGCATGCCGGATGACATAATCCCCTGCCGGCGTCGGCCGCACGCCGTTGCCCAGTCGCTCGAAAAGCGGTGTGCCGGCCTTGGCCTCGAGGTTGAGGATCTGGCGGTTTACCGCAGATGAGGCGACGTTCAGCGCGACGGCAGCGCGCCGATAAGGCCTAGGTGCTGGTGGATCACCGCGGCGACGCGTGATCCGAGAATGCCGCTCAGACTGCTGCCGGTGCTTGGACGCCGAGCCAGAGGGGGCGATCAACTGCGCCTCCCATGCGGCCCTTCCTGAAGGGTGCGTCAGGAGACTGTGGCCGCAACGCCACTTTTCTGCCAAACGCTGATCACTTTTTGACCCTTGGGATTGGAATTACCCTAGGATTAGTCATTGTGGCGACAGTAGTTTTGGGAGCTCACAATGAATCGCATCCTTGTTGCAGGTCTACTTCTTGGAGTGTCCAGCTCCGCCACCCTCGCAGCTGACCTGATTATCGAAGAACCGTCGATGCCCGTAGCGGACGTGGCCGGGTTCGACTGGACCGGCGGGTATGTCGGCATTCATGTTGGCTACGGGATCGGCACGGTTGATGTCACGGACCCGACCGGAGGATTCTTTGAGGAGGATGCTGGCGACAGCCTTGCGGTTGACGCGGGAGGTTTTCTCCTGGGGCTGCAGGCTGGCGCGAACTGGCAGATGGATTCCATCGTATTCGGTGTGGAAGGCCAGATTGGATACCTCGGTGCGAGCGGCGAGGAGTTCATCGAGGACGCGCCGGACAACTACGGCATCGTCGACTTCGGCATGTACGCCGACCTGACCGGACGCATCGGTATTGCGGCGGATACGACCCTCTTCTATCTGAAGGGTGGCGTTGCAGCGGCTGAGCTCGACGCAGAGTTCGGCGACCTGGACGGCGGTGACCCCGACCTCGACTCTTTCGGAACAGTGTCGGAATGGGTCGTTGGATGGACTGTCGGCGCGGGCGTCGAGTTCGCCTTCGACGATAACTGGTCGGCAAAGGCCGAGTACCAGTATTACGATTTCGGCGATGTCGAATTTGTGACCACTGATCTCGAAGTCGGCGAAGGTTCGGTCACCGCACACACCTTCAAGGTTGGCCTGAACTACAGCTTCTAGGCCTGCTTCGATCTGCTTGCGTGAACCCCCGCTTCGGCGGGGGTTTTGTGTGTTCGGAACACTCGAGTGGTGTCGCCGGAAGCCTGCGCCGCCCCGGGCGCGTCCATAATCGGCCAACGTGGCCTTCCGCCACTTCCCTTCAGCTGCCCCCCTGATCGCGTTCGCGGCAAGCGTCTAGAGCGTTCCACGCATGATTTGAGGCGTATCCGGCCTTTTCGAGGTAGTTTGCACATTCCTGGGGAGCGATAAACTGGACCAAGTATCCGACGTGGCGCCATGTGTCCTCGGCGGAACGTCGCTGGGCCTTACGCATCCAGTGCTTGATCTTTGAGAAGGCCTGTTCGATGGGGTTGAGGTCGGGAGAGTAGGGGGGAGGTACCAGAGTCTGGCGCGCCTCGAGCGCAGATGGGCGGCCAATCTTGATTGCTTTGTGGCTACCCAGGTTGTCCATCACCACGATGTCGCCCGGCCCTATGGTCTCAAGCAGTTGCTGGTCGACCCAGGCGCGGAAGGTCGCCCCATCGATCGGGCCGTCGAAGATGCAGGGGGCCACGATCCGGTCGCAGCGCAGGGCGCCACGAAGGTCAGCGTGCCTCCGGTGCGTAGCCGGGCAGCCGCTCGCCCTAACAGCCGGGTTCGCAGCCTACTCCTCGCCGTAAATCGGCAGATGCTCGGTCCCGGTCAGCAGTTGTACCGCCTCACGCACCGCCAGCTGTGACGCGCCGAGCACCGTACCGCGGGCGGGGAGTTGGCTGGTGGTGACTTCGGTTTGCCAGGTGAGTTCGGCGATGACGTCGCGGACCCATGGCAGCAGCAGTTCGTTCTGGCCGACGCCGCCGCCCATGACGATGAGGCCGGGGTCGAAAATGCTGACCACCGAGGCGGCGATGCGGCCGATGTCGATGGCGTGTTTCTCGACGTGGCGGCGGGCGGCCCTGGAGCCGTTGGCGGCCAGTTCGAACAGTTCGCGCGCCGTCTGGGGCGGGTCGCTCCGGTCGGTCCAATCGTCGCGGACGCGCTGCATCAGGGCGTGCGAGCCGAGATAATCCTCGAGGCCGCTGCGCTGCGGCGCGCTGGTCTCGGACCAGGGGAAGGGCAGGCGGGCGACTTCGCCGGCAGCGCCGTTGGCGCCACGGAACAGCCGCCCGTCATGCACCAGCCCGAGGCCGAGTTTCACGCCGACCTGCAGGTAGGCGAAGGAGCGCCGGCCCTGGGCGCCGCCGCGATCGAGCTCGGCAATGGTGGCGCAGTTGACGTTGTTCTCGAACACCACCGGCGCATCGCCGAAATCGCCGATCGCGTCGCGAACCACATCGAGGTCAGCGCGATAGGCGAGCTCGGGGCGGTTTTTCGAGACGATCACCGGCACGGCCACCGAGACGGCGCGGAGCGGGCCGTGCGCGCTGGTGTTCTGGCGCAGGCGCTTCAGGATGGTGCGGATCGCCTTGCCGGTTTCGGCATTGAGGTGCACGGCCTCGGCGGAAGGGGTCTGCTCGATCTCGGCCAAGACGGTGCCATCGAGCGTCTGGGCCACGGCACGCACCTGCGTGGCGCCGGCGTCGACGCCGATGACGTAGCCGGCCTCGCGCCCGAGCCCATAGACCGTCGCCTTGCGGCCGCTGGCGCCCTGCGTGGTGCCGACCGGCTGCACCAGCCCGAGCTCGCTGAGCTCGAGGATGGCCGCCGACATGGTGGGCTTTGAAAAATCGAGGAGGCTCCCGAGCATCGGCCGGGTGGCGCGGCCGAGCAGGATGATCCGCCGAAACACCGCGCGGGCGCTTTCGGTCAAAGGGGCAGGGGGCGTGGTGAAAGCTACGTTCAAGACCGACACACCGTCAGCGGAGCCATTTGGATCAAGCCTAGTCCGTTCCATGTTGTCATGTCACGAACGGGTCCCCCTACAGAAGAGCCATTCGGCAGGTGCGCCCCGGGACCAACAGGATCCGTGAGGGCGGTACCTGCCAAAGCCTCAGGCCACTTCAGGCAGCTTCGTATCCGTCTGCCGATAGCGGAACACGCAGACCGGCAGGCCGGCGGCTTCGGCGAGGTCGGCGATGATCAGCTGGGTTGGCAGCGATGCGAGGATGGCGGTGGCGAGGCCATTCGATGTGCTGGGGATGCGGATCACCACGAGGTTGTCGCGCTCGGCGACGGTGCTGCTGGTGATCAGCACCGTGGCGATGCCGAAGCCGGCGAGGTCCTGGGCCAGCTGCACTTCGCGCCCGTCGCCATAGACGATGACGCCGGTGCCGGCATCGTTGGGCTCCATCGGGCCGTGGAGGAAGTTAAGGGTGTCCCAGTTCTGCGCGGGCACGCGCACCGCTTCGCGCAGCAGCAGGGCGGCATAGCCCGCCGTGCCGCAGGCGACATTGGCGCCGACGCAATCGAGCGCGCGCTTACCGGCGAGCAGCTTGCCTGCCCGCGCCACGGCCGCGGCGGTCGAGTCGCGGGTCGTCTCGAGCAGGTCGCCGATCGTCGTCCAGTCAAAGCCCGACGGCGTGCCGACGCGTTCGGCGATGAGCGCGAGCGCCAGGAGCGAGCCAAGATAGCTGGTGGTGTTGGGGCCGCTATCGATGCCGCTGCCGGTGCCGAGCATCTGGCCGACCGAGGCCCGCATCGGCGTATCGGCCGATTGGGCGATGCCGAAGGTGATGGCCTTGGGGCGGAGCGCGGCGGCTTTGGCCGGCTCGACGCTGCGGCCGGAGGCGGAGATCGCCACGTAGGCGTCGGCGGCGTCGACGCCGGGGTCATAGAGCTCACCGCCGGCCAGCGCGATGGCGCGGCGGCCCTGGGCGCGGAGCTGCGCGGCAGCAGCGATGCCGGCATAGAGGCTGGCGCCGATGCCGATCAGCCCGATCGTGCCGCTCTTGAGCGCCGTGAGATCGGCCGCGTCGAGCGCCGCGCTGGTGCTGCCCAGGACATTGCGCAGCGCCTGCGGTTCCAGGTCGATTGCGTCGCGGAAGGGCACGCGTGCCGGCATCGTCGTCTCCATAAGGGCTTGGCATAAGGGCGCGTAACGAAGGAGATCGCGCCAGATGGGTGCGCATTAGTATAGCAGCCTTACTTTCTGGCAAGCACAAATTTGCGCCTGATTGCGCGGAGCCGGGCTTGATCCCGCCGTTGTATTAGTTAACCTGCCTAACCGCTAACTCTGGAGGGGCGCGTGGCGCCGCAGGGTGACGGCACAGGAGGTATCATGAAGACGAGCAAAGCATTTCGGGCTGCCCTGACGGCAGCGAGCGCCTTGATCGCCGTCGGGTTCGCCGGCGCGGCAATGGCAGAGGACGTGACGCTGGAATACTGGGTCTACTCCGACTTCGCGCAGGGCGATGCCTTGGCGATGCAGCAGGAGTTCATCAAGGAATTCACCGACGCGCACCCGGGCGTCACGATCAATATCAGCGGCAAGGGCGATGACGACCTGACGGCCGGGCAGGTAGCGGGCGCCGCCAGCGGCACGGTTCCCGATGTCTATATGAACGCCCAGTCGGTCGGCGCGCAGTTGGTCGATGTCGGCGCCATGGCCAATATCTACAGCCAGTTCATGGCGCTGCCGGAAGAGCAGCGCGCCCAGTTCGACAAGGATGCGCTGGCGAGCTGCATGCCCAAGCCGGACGAGCTTTACTGCCTGCCCTATACCGGGTTCGGTTCGCTCCTGTTCCGCAACCTGACCGTGCTCGAGAAAGCCGGCATCGACCCCGCGACGCCGCCCGCCACCTGGGCCGAGTGGTTCGAGCAGATGCAGAAGGTCAAGGCTGCCGGCATGTATGCCATCCCGGACGAAACGCTGGTGTTCAACTCGATCGCCGAGATCTATGCGACCACCGGCAGCACCGAGACCTGGGGCTTTGACTGGGCGAACCGCAAGACGCGGATCGACGAAGCCACCATGACCACCGTGCTGCAGAAGTTCGTCGACATGGTGCCGCTCAATACCGGCACCAGCCGCAACGACCAGGCCACCAAGGACCTGTTCATCTCCAACCAGCTGGCCTTTCACACCATCGGCCCATGGGTGAACCCCACCTATGACGAAGCGGCCAAGGCCAGCGGGCTCAAATACGATTTCGTGCTGATACCGGGCGATACGGCCGGCAAGACCGGCGGCATCCGCAGCTATGAGATCGTCGCTGTGGCGCCGGGCAAGAACCAGGAGATCGCCTTCCAGTTCGCCGCCTTCATCACCGAAAAGGCGCAGATGGCACGCTGGGCGAAGCTCCTTGCCCGCTACAACGCCAACGCCGCCGCCATGGCCGACCCCGATGTCTCGGCCCTGCCGCTGATCAAGGTCTCGGTGGATGCCGCGCATGGCGCGATGGAAGTCGCGGCGCCGTATTTCGTCGGCTCGATCCCCAGCTGCTACAACTCGACGGTGATCGACTATGCCTCGGCCACCGCGGATGGCGATTACACGCCGGCCGAAGGCGCCAGGGAAATGATCGCCGCCCTCAACGAGTGCATGGCGCAGTAAGCCGCCACGTCACGCCATTGTGCCGCGGCTGGCCCTCGTCAGCCGCGGCCCACCGAGGGGGCCGTTAATGCCGTTCCGCCGCTACCTGCCGCATTACCTGATGATTGCACCATTCATGGTGCTGTTCGCGGTGTTCTTCCTCTATCCGATCCTCAGCGGCCTCTATTACAGCTTTCACGATTGGAACGGCGTCAAGGCGCCCGAGTTCGTCGGCGCCGCCAACTATACCAAGATCCTCGCCTCGCGCGATTTCTCCCGCGCCATGGGGAACCTCGCTGCCTATATCGCTATCACCGTGCCGCTCGGCATCCTCGTGGCGCTGGGTCTTGCGCTCCTCGTCGACAGTTTCACCGGGCGCTGGTCGAACTTCTTCCGCAACGCCTATTTCATGCCGGTGGTGCTGCCGGCCTTCCTCGCGGCGACCATCTGGCGCTGGATCTACGCGCCGAACTTTGGCCTGCTGAACATCGTGCTGGGCTGGTTCGGCATCCCCTCGGTCAATTTCCTCAACGATACCGACACCATGCTCTACGCGCTGATCGCCGTGGATATCTGGGTGTCGGCCGGCTTCAACATGGTGATCATCCTCGCCGGGCTGAAGAACATCCCCACCGAGCTCTACGAGGCGGCGCGGCTCGATGGGGCGAGCAAGCGCCAGCAGCTCACACACATCACCATCCCGATGCTGTGGCCGGTGCTGTTCTTCGTGCTCACCTATGGGCTGATCTCGGCCATGCAGGTGTTCGACAAGCCCTGGCTGCTGACCGGCTCGTCCTTCACCTCCTATGGCGGCCGGCGCAATGCGCTGCTGTTCCCGGTCATGGACATGATGGGGCGGGCCTTTGGCGGGGTGAAGTTCGGCGAAGCCGCCGCCTATGGGTTCCTGCTCACCATCGCCATCGTCGTCGTCACCGGCGTGATGTTTGGCCTGCGCGCCTGGAGTGAACGCCGATGAGCACGATGCGCAAGCTGCGCCGCTTCACCGTGTGGACCGCGCTCAAATGGGTGCTCGCCATCGCCATCGCGCTCCTAGCGGTGTTTCCGATCTGGTGGATGATCAACGTGGTGTTCGCCCAGGCCGGCGAGCCGGTGTCGCTCAACCCGCGGTTGTGGCCGACCTCGCTCAGCGCCGGCATCGACAAGATCCAGACCATCTTTGCCCAAACCGGCTATCTCAGGGCCTACGGCATCTCGATCCTCTATGCACTGCTTACGATTGCCGGCGTGCTGCTGGTCGGCTCGCTCGCGGCGTTCGAGTTCTCGCTGTTCGATTTTCCGGGCCGCAAGCTCCTGTTCGGCGTGGTGCTGCTGGCGCTGATGGTGCCGACCGCGGTGACCATCATTCCGACCTATGTGCTGACCTCGCGGCTGGGCTGGCTCAACACCATGGAGGGGCTCGTGGTGCCGGGGCTCGCTTCGGCATTCGGCCTCTTCATGCTGGTGCAGTTCATGCGCGCCATCCCCAAGGACATGATCGAAGCGGCGCGGCTCGATGGGGCAGGGCACTTCCAGATCTACTGGCACGTGGTCCTGCCGCTCTGCCGCAATGCGCTGGTGACGCTGGCAATCCTCACCTTCATCCAGACCTGGGGCAATTACATGTGGCCGCTGATCGTGGGCACCAAGGAAGAGCTCTACACGGTCGGCCAGGTCGTCGGCCTGTTCAACTCGCCGCTGTCGCACCACACGGTGGATACGGTGATGACGGCGAACCTCTTGGCGGCCGTGCCGCCGCTGATCTTCTTTCTCATATTCCAGCGCCAGATCGTCCAGGGCATCGCCATGTCGGGAAGCAAGGGCTGAAGGAGCAATTATGGCTTTCCTCGATATTTCCTCGGTCTCGAAATCCTTCGGCTCGGTCAGCATCCTCCAAGATGTCGACCTCAAGATCGAACAGGGCGAGTTCGTGGTGTTCGTCGGCCCCTCGGGCTGCGGCAAATCCACCTTGCTGCGCATGATCTCCGGCCTCGAGGAGATCAGCGCCGGCACCATCTCGATCGAAGGCGAGGTGATGAACGAGGTCGAGCCCGCCGATCGCGGCGCGGCGATGGTGTTCCAGTCCTATGCGCTCTACCCGCATATGACGACATTCCAGAACGTCTCGTTCGGGCTGCGCATGGCGCACAAGGCGCGTGATTTCATCGCCGCGCGGGTCAGCGAAGCCGCGACCATCCTGCAGCTCGAGAAGCTGCTGGGGCGGAAGCCCGGGCAGCTTTCCGGTGGGCAGAAGCAGCGCGTCGCCATCGGCCGCGCCATCGTGCGCGAGCCCAGGGTGTTCCTGTTCGATGAGCCGCTGTCGAACCTCGATGCGGAACTGCGGGTGCAGATGCGGGCCGAGCTGACGGAACTGCACAAGCGGCTCGGCACCACGATGATCTATGTGACGCACGACCAGATCGAGGCGATGACGCTGGCCGACAAGATGGTGGTGATGAACGGTGGCCACATCCAGCAGGCAGGGCTACCCCTTACCCTCTACGACGACCCCGACAACCAGTTCGTCGCCGGCTTTGTCGGCTCGCCGAAGATGAACTTTCTGCCGGCCGAGCTCGCTTCGGCTGACGCAAACTCGGTCAAGCTCACCGGGCTCGGGCAGATGGCGAGCGCCAGCCTGCCGATCGGCGGGGTCGGCGGCGCTGCGCGGCCGGTGACGCTTGGGGTTCGCCCCGAACATCTCGGCATCGTCGCCGACGGCGCGCCGCAGGGCGAGCTGGAGCTTCAGGCGCGCGTCACCCTGGTCGAGGAACTGGGGGCCGAGAGTTTCGTGCACCTCACCCTCAATGACGGAACGCCGGTAGTGGTTCGGGCGCGTCGCGATGCGGCGCAGGCCGGCAGCATGGTGCGCCTCAGGATCGATGCCGACCGGGCCCTGCTGTTCGAGCGCGATGGCCTGCGCATCCGCGGGAGCGCCGGTCAGTCATGAGTTTTGCCAGCGCTCAAACGGCCCCGCTGTCGATCGGCATCGATATCGGCGGCACCAAGACTCACTTGCGTGCGGCAACTGCCGGCGGGGATCGCGACCTGATTGTTTCGAGTTCGAGCTGGCGCCGGCGCGATTGGAACGAGGACGCCGAGGGGCTGCTCGGCCTCGTGGCGCAACTGGCCGGCGGCGCGCCGGTCCGCGCCATCGGCATCGGCGCGCATGGCTGCGACGACGCCGAGGAGTGCAAGGCATTCGAGCAAGCCGTCGCCGCGCGAACGACTGCCAGGGTCGCGGTGGTGAACGATGCTGAGCTGATGCCGCTGGCCCTCGGTTTCCCCGGGCAGATCGGCGTGGTGGCCGGCACCGGCTCGATCGCCGTCTGCCGCCCCTCACCGGACCGGATGCTGGTGGCCGGCGGCTGGGGCTGGATCGTCGGCGACGAGGGCAGCGCCGCCGCCCTGGTCCGCCAGGCGGTGCGCGCCGTGGCGCTGCATTTCGACCGCGGTGGCGATGCCAGCGAGCCGCTGGCCGCAGCCATTCTCGCCTCGCTCGAGGTCAAAGCCATCCCGCGGCTCGGCAGCACGCTGGGCCAGCTCGGCTCGGCTGCCGAGGTCGGCGTCCACGCCGTGGCGGTATTCGCCGCCGCCGAACGCGGCTCGCAGTTGGCAGAGGCGGTAATCCGCGAAGGCGGCCGCATGCTGGCCGAACTCGCCGCCCTGCTCGACGCGCGCGGCGCCGGGGCATCGCATGTGGTTGCCGGCGGCAGCGTGATCGTCGAACAGCCGAGCTTGTGGGCGGCGTTCGTTGCGGGCCTGAGCGAAACCGCGCCGCACCTCACCCCGCATCTGTTCACCGGCAAGCCGGTGGAAGGGGCCTGCGCGCTGGCGCGGTTGCAAGGGTAGGCGCGCACTGCACCATCAGTCGGGGCCGGGAGGGGGCCATCAGCTTACTGCCGTGCGTCGGTCATGCGAACGCAACAACCAGTACTCGGCAATGTGAGGGATCCCGAGGGTTGTGGCCAACGCGCAACGCCAGGGGGCGTTCTGTGGTCACCTCATCCAGATGAATGATGCGACGCAAACCCGAGCTTCCGTAGTCTCATGCCCAGCTGCGGTAGGGCTTGATCAGGAGATTTGTTGGATGCGCGGTATTGTTCTGGGTGCGCTGGTTGTCGGCGCGGGGCTGTGGATGGCGGGATCGGCTGTGGCAGCTGATCTTTACGTTCCCTTGCCTGAAGAGGTGGCTCTGCCGGAGAGCACGCCATGGAGCGGCTGTTACGTCGGCATACCGGTGAGTTGGACGACCGGAGACACGCCTTCCACGGCGCCATTGAGTGATTACAGCTCGCCGCTCGAGGGGTTCCCCGTGGGACTGCAGGCGGGGTGTGACTTCAAGACGGATACGAGCAGCCCGTTGCTGCTTGGCATCGTCGCGGATGTCTTCGGCAATGGCCCCTCAGGAGAGTCCGATCCGATTGAAGATGTGGCGCCGGGGATCGATGCGTTCTCCAACAGCAACATTCCGTGGTTCGGAACATTGCGTGGCCGAGTCGGGCTCAGTGTTGAGCACACATTGTTCTACCTGACGGCAGGCGTGGCGGTGGCACAGGTCGAAAACAATGTCTCCACCACGACTTTTCCGGGCGGCGAGACGGTGTCCAACTCGCATGTCGGCTGGGTCGCCGGTGTCGGCGTTGAACAGATGCTCGATGAGAACTGGGGCCTGTTCGCCGAGTACGCGTACTATGACCTCGGCGCTCAAGACTATTCCTATAGCGCGCCGCTGACCTTGGGGACGCTGGAACTTCATCCGACCTTCCACCAGATCAAGGTGGGCCTGAATTACCACTTCTGATCTGCGGACTATCCTGACCCTGGATCGGCTGACGGGGCCCGGCGCGTTGCCGGGCCCCTGTCGTTTGGAGCCCGGCGCAAGTGCGCGCCGCGTCGTCGCGGAGATCAATGACTTCCATTTGCCATGCGGTGCAGGAGCGCAAGATCCCGTTTGCCGGCAGAGGCGACCGATCCCGCGGCGCGGACACCGGCAACGAAGGCGGGACGATATCCCGGCTTTGTGCGAGCGGCGATGCGCTGCGTTTCGCCGATGACAGCCGGCCGTCATGCACGAGCCCCAGGCCAAGTTTTGCGCCATTCCGCATGCGGCCCGAATGCCGGCAAATCTACCCCACGGTGGACGCGCGGATGGTCAGCCTGCAGGGCTGGTAGACGATGCCGGTCGGCAACGGCTTGCCATCGATGGCTTCATAGAGCCGCGTTGCCGCCAGCTGACCGAGCACCGTCAGGTTCATGTCGATGCTGGTCAGCGTCGGATGCGTGCCATCGACGATCACGTCCCAGTTGTCAAAACCCATGATCGCGACATCGCGCGGGATCGATTTGCCGCGCTCGCGCAGGGCGTCGATGGCGCCGCGCGCGATCTGGTCGGAGTCGCAGATGATCGCGTCCACCTCGAGCCCCTGATCGAGGATCATCGCGCAAGCGGAGCGGCCCCACCGCTCGGTCCATTCGCCATGCGAGGTCTCGTAAACGAGTTCGAGATTCTGCGCCTTGAGCACGCTGCGGATGCCTTCGGCGCGGTCGATGCTGGCGCGCTCGTTCTGCGGGCCCGTGATGTGCGCGATCCGCCTGCGTCCCGTCTCCAGCAGATGCTGGATCGCAAGCCGCCCGCCGCCGACATTGTCTGGCGTGATCGAAAGATCGCGGGGGTCGGCGGAAGGCGTGTAGACGTAGACCACCGGCACCGGCAGATCGGGTGCGATTGGCAGCCGATGGTCGGTCTTGCTGCCCACCACCATGATCGCGTCGACGTTTCGGCTGAGCAGTTCGTTGATATAGTGCTTCTCGCGGATCACGTCGCCGCGCGCGTCGCAGAGAAACACCGAGACCTGCCCCCCGCCGAACGTATCCTCGGCCGCCATCAGGATCGGCAGGCTGAAGCGCCCCTCCAGATCGGAGGTCAACAGGCCGACGGTTCCTGATTTACCGTGGAACGGGCGGACGTTGCCGGCGTGCGAATAGGTCAGGTCGCGCGCTGCTTGCTCGACGCGCCGGCGGGTCGCCTCGCTGACGCGCTCGCGGCCATTCAGGGCCTTGGAGGCAGTCGCCATCGACACCCCGGCCCGCTTCGAGACGTCGGCCAGGGTCGGCGATCTGGCTGTCTTGGGACGGTCCGAGCTGCTCATTGTGGTTGCCTAAACATCGCCGCGTGCTGCCCGGCCCTGGTTGTTTATCCGAGCGGCGCTGTCGCGGGGAGCCGAATTCTCGCGTCAGGCGCATGTGGCGAACTTATCCACCTGCTTCGCGCTCAGGCGCCGTCCGCACGGATCCAGACCTGCATTCCCCCGGCCTCGCGATTGGCCCAAAGGTGATATGGAATCGCTCGGAAGCGCCGCGGTTCACGCGACGGCGGGCCCGACCGGTAGAGCGCCGCGCCCCAGCCAGCGGCGGACGTCACCTCGGCCTCGCCGGTGAGGACGACTGCCCCGCCCAGCAGGTCTGGCACGAACTCGCTTTCGATCGGATCGTCCTTCAGGATGAAGCGTTGCGGCGCAATCCCGTTGTCCACCTCTTCGAGGCAGTAGACGACCGGGCCGCGCTTCAACGCGACGCGGCCGGTGTCCTGCGTCACCGCCGGGTGAGCGCTCAGCCGTTCGACAGGCATCTCCAGATGCAGCCGGATCTCGTCGCCCGCCCGCCACTCGCGTTCTATCGTCGCATAGCCTTTGGTGACGACCGGCTGCACCGGCTCGCCGTTCACCTCGAACTGCGCACCGCGGCACCAGCCCGGCACCCGGAGCTTGAGCGCCAGGCGCCTGGGGGAAGCGGGCGAGACGGTGATCCGCACGTCGCCGTCCCAGGGATAGTGCGTCGCCTGGGTCACGGCGACGCTCTGCCCGTCGACGGTCAGCTCGGCCTTGTTGGCGCCATAGAGGTGGATCGCGAGGTCAGTACCGCGCGTCGTGTAGAAATAGCTGCCCAGCGATGCGAGCAGGCGCGCGATGTTGGTCGGGCAGCACGGGCAATAGTGCCATTTCCAGCGCCGGTTCTCGCCGTGGCTCTCGAGCACGTTGTCGTAGAAATAGTGCTCGCCGTCGCGCGAGATGCCCGAGAGCGCGCCGTTGAACAGCACGAGTTCGACATGGTCGGTGAAGCGCCCGTCGAGGTCGATCTGCGCCATGCGGTGGCCCCAGAAGGCGAGCGCCACGGCCGCACAGGTCTCGGCATAGGCCGTATCGTTGGGCAGGTCGTATTCGCGGGTAAAGCCCTCGTTGGAATGCGCGGGGCCAAGGCCGCCGGTCACATAGAGCTGGCGGGTGGTCAGGTTGTCGAACAGCCGGTTGCACGCCGCCAGCAACGACATGTCGCCGGTCTCCACCGCGACATCGGCCATGGCCGAGAACAGGTACATCGCCCGCACGGCGTGACCGGTCACCTCGGTCTGTTCGCGCACCGGCATGTGGGCCTGGCTGTAGGAGTAATCCTTGAAGATGTAGTCCTGGGGATCGTCGCCGCGGCGGCGGGCCTCGTCGTCATAGTAGGACGGCATCTGGCCGCGGGCATCGATGAAGAACTTCGCCAGCTCGAGGTGCCGCGGATCCCTGGTCAGGCGGTAGAGCCTGATCAGCGCGATCTCGATCTCCTCGTGCGCATCGTAGCCCTGCCTCTTGCCCGGCTCAGGGCCGAACGTGTCGATGATGTGGTCGACCAGCTTGAGCATCACATCGAGGAAGCGTCGCTTCCCCGTCGCCTCGAAATAGGTCACCGCGCCCTCGAGCAGGTGCCCCATCGAGTACATCTCGTGCAGGTCGCGCAGGTTGGTCCAGCGCTTGTCCGGCTCGCGCCGGATGAACCAGGAGTTGAGATAGCCATCCGGCAGTTGTCCGGCAGCAAGCTTGTCGACGATGTCGTCGATCTTCTGCTCCAGCTCCGGGTTGGGATGGTTGCGCAGCGTGTAGCTCGCAGCTTCGATCCATTTGCCGAAATCGCTGTCGAAAAAGTGCTGCATCGACAGTCCGCTCGGCTGGATCGGCCGCACGAGGGGCGCCGGCGGATCGCGGAAGTTGAGCACCTCGAGGAAGCCTTCCTCGTCGAGCCGCCGGTGCTGGGACGGCACCGTCACCTTGCGCACGGTTTCGGACCAGCTTTCCCAGAAGCCGCCGGCGAAATCGACCTTGGTGTGGTCGGCCGGCAGGTAGCGTTCGATGCGGGGCGGGTTGGATAGGTCTGACATGATGGCTCTGGGTTATTTCACGGCGCCTGCTGTCATGCCGCGCACATAGTAGCGCTGCAGCAGCAGGAAGAGGACGAGGCAGGGAAGCATGGTGATGGTGACGCCCGCCTGCAGGGCGCCCCAGTCGATGATGCCGTAAAGGCCCGACGAGACGTTCACGAGCATGATGGGCAGGGTGAACTTGTTCTGGTCGGAAAGGAAAATCAGCGCGGCGAGGAACTCGTTCCAGGAGTTGAGGAACGCGAACAGCGCCACCGTGGCAACGCCCGGGAAGGCGATCGGCACCATGATGCCGATCAGCAGCGTCCATTGCGAAGCCCCGTCGATCCGTGCAGCCTCCACCAGCGCCTTGGGCACGGCGTCGAAGGCGTTGCGCATCATGAAGATCGAGAAAGGCAGCTGAAACGTGGTGTAGATCAGCACGAGGCCGAGCAGGCTGTTCTGCAGCTTGAGGAACTTCAGCACCAGGAACAGCGGCGTCAGGATCGACTGGAACGGGATCATCAGCGTCGCCATCACGACGACGAAGAGCGCCAGCTGGCCCGGGAACTTGAACTTCGAGAACCCATATCCCGCAGGCACGGCGATCAGCAGCGTGAGTGCCACCGTCCCGAAGGCAATCAGCACCGAGTTGGTGGCATAGACGTGCCAACCGGCGCCCACGGTCTGGAGCCGCCCGTAGTTTTCGAGCGAGAACCGGTCCGAGAACAGCGAAACCGGATCCGCCAGTGCTGCCGCGGCGGGCTTGAACGAGTTGGCGATCGACCAGACCATTGGTCCGAGGAAGAACACCGCGAGAAGGACCCAGGCCAGATAGAGGCCCCGGCGCTGCCATAACGTCATGGGCATCAGCTTTCCTCCGGGCGGCCGCGGAGGAACGCGAGCTGGATCGAGCTGATGGCTACGAGCACCACCAGCAGCACCAGCGACAGGGCCGATCCATAGCCGAGCCGATAGGAGGTGAAGGACGCCAGGAAGATCGAGAACACCGCCGAGATGGTCGAGTTCTGCGGTCCGCCCTGGGTGATGATGAAAAACTGGTCGAAGGCCAGCATGGACGAAGTGATGTTGAGCACGAGGACCAGGAGGATCGAGTTGCGGATCAGCGGCAGCGTGATCAGGCGAAACCGGCTCCACGGGCTCGCGCCGTCGATCTTGGCGGCTTCGATGAGTTCGTTGGGCACGCTCTGCAGTCCGGTGAGCAGGATCACCATGGAAAAGCCGGCGCTCTTCCAGACAACCATCAGGATGATGACGCCCATCGCGGGCCAGAACTGCTCCAGCGGCCGCGGCGCAGCGTCGATCAGCCCGAGGCCGAGCAGGAGCTTGGCAAACACGCCGCTATCGGGGTTCAGCAGCCAGATCCACAGCGTCGAGGCGGCGCCGAAGCCGATGACCACCGGCATGAAGTAGATGGTGCGGAACAGGCCGGCAGCGCGCAGCGGCCTGTCCACCAGCAGGGCCAGCGGCATGGCCACGGCGAACAGCGCGACGGTAACGAGCACTGTGTAGAGCGCGGTGAAGCCCAGGCTGCGCCAGAGCTGCTGGTCGCCTATCAGCTCGAGGTAGTTGTCGCCGCCGATGAAGCTGGCTTTGCCGAGCAGAGGCCAGTTGTAGAAGCTCATCCACACCGTCATGCCGAGCGGCAGGAGGAAGAAGACGGTGATCATCGCGACGCTCGGCGCGATGAAGGCGAGGCCGAGCCAATGCTGGCGCTCAGCGCGCGAGATGGGCTTGCGGCCGGCGCGCGGGATGGTCCTGGATACGGTGGTGTCGGTCATCGCTGGGGCATCGCTGGACTCGGTGGAAACAACGAGGGCCGGCGCCGAAGCGCCGACCCCGTCCGGGAGGACTTATTGCGGGTTGGTCCGGTCGAGGATCTTGGTGAACTCGGCCTGGCCGGCCGCGATGGCACCGTCGATGTCGCCATCGAAGATCGCGCGATTGAGCAGGTTGAGCCACGGCCCCGTGCGGCTGACGAAGAGCTCGTCCGACGCGAAGGTGTAGGGCGTCTTGGCATCGGCCAGCATATTGTAGGCGATGAGGTTGCGCGGATCGAACTGCGCATAGGCCTCGTCGGCCACGTCGGTGCGCGGCGGCATGCCCGATTCCCTGGTGATGAACACCTGCTGGGCCGGCTGCATGTAGAAATCGACGAAGGCCTCGGCGACCGCCTTCTTCTCAGCCGAAATCCCCTTCATCAGCGTCAGGGCATCGCCGCCGGCAAAGCTCGACTTGCCGCCATCGGGGCCGGAGATCGGCACGATGCCGAAGTTCACGTCCGGATACTGGCTGGTCAGCAGGTTGACGATATACGAGCCCGTCATCAGCACGCCGACCTTGCCCGATGCGAAAGCGGCGACGGCATCGCTGCCATTGCCCGAGCGCGAGGTCGGGTGGATCGAGCCATCTCTCCACATCTGGTTGTAGAGCCCCAGCACGCTGCGCAGTTCGGGCGTATCGATCGTTGCCGTACGGCCATCCTCGGAGAGGATATCCGCCCCGGCGGCCCAGACGTGCGGCGTGAAGGTATAGACCTGCCAGCTGCCCGACGGGGCGACGAAGAAGAAGCCGTAGATGTCGTCGCCGAGGGCGCGGACCTTGGCCGCGGCATCAGCGACTTCCTTCAACGACGCTGGTCCCTTCTCGGGATCGAGCCCGGCCTTGGCGAACAGATCCTTGTTGTAGGCGATGACCGAGGCGTCGGGCAGCGTCGGCACGGCGTATTTGCGGCCGTTATAGGTGCCCAGGCGCAGGTGCGACGGGCTCATGCTGCTGGCATAAGGCAGCCCGTCGATGAAATCGGTGATGTCCTCGAGGCTGTCGGTCGCGGCGAAGGTCGGCAGGTAGATCAGATCGAGCACTGCGCCGTCGGGCGGTGCGCCGGCGGCAATCGATGCGCCGAGCTTGGTGACCATCTGCTCGGCGGTGATCTGCGTGATGACGACCTTGTCGTCATGGCTGGAATTGAACTGGTCCGCCAACGCCTGGAGCACCGCTCCCGACGACGTCCGCACCCAAAGGTTGATTTCTTCCGCTGCCGCCTGGCCGATCGCGGCCCCTGCCAGCAGCAAGCCCAGCGAAAGGCTGGTCAGGTATCGTTTTCCCATTTTCGCACTCCCTCAGCGCGCCGCCATCCCCTGTGATGCCGGCGTGACCAGAGGCTAGCAACCGCTCGAACGTTGAGTCGATGAACCTGCGTCATCTTTTTCGCGAATTTGAGAAATCTTTTGCCGTATATTTCGCATGTTTTCGCAGCTGTGGGCCCTGCGCCTTCAGCTTGGAGGGGGCGCGGCAGACAAGAGTCCAAGGTGGTGTCCGGGATCCCGATTGCACAACCGTGCGTCGCGGCAGCGGCCAATACCGGCGATGCTGGGGGATTGATGGTAGCGGAGGAGGGATTTGAACCCCCGACACACGGATTATGATTCCGCTGCTCTAACCAACTGAGCTACTCCGCCCCAAGGTGCGGGCGGTCAGGGACCACCGGCGGGGCGCTATGCGCGGCGCCTTCTTAGGTTTGGTGGGGGTGGGTGTCAAGCGTTGGTGGGTGATGCAGTGCGGATGCTGGGGACGGACGGAACACGCCTCGTCTCAGCAGCATGCCACCGGGCGTCGTCTCGCGTCCCCTAGGAGGGGGAGGGGGCGCCGTGGCACGGCCGGTGAAAGACGCCTCGACCCTCAGCTAAACCACCCGAACATGCGTCGCCACCCCATCCGACCCGACATTGCCGCGCCAGACGATGCGGTCGGCGGGCAGTTTTTCGCCGAAGCGCGGGGCGACCCAGCCGCCGGGGCCGGGGGTGTCGCCGCCGCGGGCGACGGCGATGGCGGAGGAGGGGAAGCGGAGGGTCAGCACCGGGACGCCGGCGCGTTGCACCGTGACCGTGTCGCCGTCGATCCGGGTGTCGAGGTCTGGCGCCAGCTGGAACACCAGCTCGGCTTCCTCGGTGCCGCCGTTGAGCCTGTCGATGATGGCGAAGCCATCGGGGCCGAGGGCGATGCGGCGCTCGTGGGTGACGCCGAAGGCTTTTGCGTAGCCGTCATGGCTGGCGTGCAGCGGGCCGAGCCAGGTGGCCCTTGCCTTGTCCGCCCAGTTGAAAGCGCCGGAGATGCGGCTCTGGTTGTGGCCGTAAAGGGTGAGCGTGTTGTGCGCGGGCGTGCCGCGGAACCAGTCGCGCCAGGCGCCGCCCGAGCCATAGAGCCAGGTGCCGGGATCGACCAGCACCGGCCGGCCGTCGAGCGCAAGGGTGACACTGAGCGCGTCGGCGTGGCCATGGGCGGCGATCGACAGATAGCCGAGCGGACCGTGGTCGAAGCTGAGCGTCGCGGCGTGCCCGGCGAGCACGCCGCGCCAGATGCTGAGGCCGCCATCGGAGAAGGTGGTGAGGCCCTCGGGCGGGGTGGAAACCGCCGATGGCTGGCCGAAAATGGCGCTGCGCAGGTCGCCCGGCTGGGGGGCGATGCCGGGGGTGCCGAGGAAGCCGGCAATGGCGCTGGCGATGGACCTGACATAGCCGGGCTCGTCGCCACCCAGCGTCAGCACCCGGCCTTCGTCATCATCACCCAATGCTGGAGGTGGCTCGCCAAGTGAATCAATAAAGCCGGCGAAGGCGCTGACCCGGTTGTCGAAACTCTCGGGGAAGAGCACGCCGGCGGCCCGTGCTGCGAAAGCGCAGAGCAGGGCCAGCTCCACGGTGAAGGCGGCATAGGTCGGGGTCTGCTCGGCGCCGCTGCCATCGGCGAGAATCTGCCGGTCGATCTCGGTGAGCAGCGCCGCGCGGGTCGCCGGCGGCTCAGTGCCATAGGCGAGGCCGATGAGGTATTCGCCCGCCAGCTCCGCCACGAGGTGGTTATTGGCCGAGGAGAATCTTGAGGGAAAGCGCGGCAGCCAGAACCGGCTGGCGGCGAGGATCTCGCCGATCATCCGCCGTGCGCCGGGACTCAGGCTGTCGCCGGCGAGGCTCGCGACGACGACGAGGCTGATGGCGCGCAGCGCCACCTCGATGCCCGAGGCCCAGCCGACCCCGCGGAACGGCGGGTTGGCGGCGTGCCAGCTGGCAATGGCGGCCTCGAGGGCCGCAAGCGCCCCGGCATTGTCGGTGCGCAGCAGGTCGGCGGCGAGCGGCACGAGCCACTGCAGCCGGTTGAACTCCCAGACATATTTGATATCGCCGCGGCTGCCATCGTGGCGGAAGTCGATCTCAAGCGCATAGGCCTCGGGGCCGGGCCAGGCGCCGGAGGTGACGGGATCGAAGCGCCAGAGACTTGCCGGGAACAGCTCAGCCGGGTTGCGCTCCGGCCAGTCGCGCCCGAGCGCGCTGAAGCGGCCGGCGAGCGTCTTGGCGGCAGCGGCGGCGATGGCGGTGCGGGTGGCCTCGTCGGCATCGGCGAGGCGGTCACGCAGGCCGGGCAGGGTAGGGAGGGTGTCTGGTGCGGGGTAGCGGGCCCAGCCTTCGTGCCGGCCCTTCGAAATGCGCTGCTTTGCCGCCTCGCCGAGGCGGTGCAGCACCTCGGCCGGCTCCATGCTGCGCAGTCGGTTGATGTACCAGCCGAGCTTCATCGGCGCCCCCAGCGTTTGACGTCTGATACACCATAGAGGGCGATTTCGGCGCGGGTGAAACCTCGGCATCGCATCGTGCGGTTAACATCGGCGCGGGCGCGATGCGGAGAGATGCGATGACCACGATGTGGCGGATGATGGTGCTGCTGTTGGCGCTCGTGGCCGGCAGTGCCGTCGCCGCGCCGCTGCCGCTGCACCGCGGGGTCAACATCCATCAGTGGCTCAACTGGTCGCCGCTTGCCGCAGATGGCAGCTATCGCTGGCCGCCCTACCAATCGGTGGCCGAATGGCTGGGGGGCGGGCGCTCGGCCAGCGACTGGCCGGCCTCCGATCCCTTTGCCGATATCCGCGCGCTGGGCTTCGATTATGTGCGGCTGACGGTCGATCCGGGCCCGCTGCTGGCGACCGAGGGCGAGCGGCGTCAGGAAGCGCTGGCGGTGCTGGCTGATGCGGTGAGCAAACTCGTCGGCGCCGATCTCAGGGTGGTGCTCAACCTCCACTCGGTGTCGCAGGTGCCGCAATACGGCATGGACGTGGTCAATGGGCCCGCCGGCTCCGACGCCATTGCCGGCTACATCGCCATGACGGCCGATGTGGCGCGCATGCTGGCGCCGTTCGGAAACGACCGGGTGGCGTTCGAGCCCTATAATGAGCCGGCGCATTACCCCTGCGATGCCTCGGGCAGCGAGGATTGGCAACAGATCATGACGGCGACGGTGGCGGCGGTGCGCGCCGTAAGCGCCGAACTCACCCTTGTCGCCACCGGCGGGTGCGGCGGCAGCATTACCGGGCTGACCGACATCCGCCCCGAGTTCGACGACCCCAACATCCTCTACAGCTTCCATATGTACGAGCCGCACAGCTTCACCCACCAGCGCTCCGACAATGAAGGCGATTTCGCCTCGGGGCTGCCGTGGCCGGCGAGATCGGGCTCGGCCGAGCTGACGGTCGAAATGCTGAAGGCGCATATGATGGCGGCGGGGCTCAGCGAAGCGGAGCAGGCGCGCAACCTTTCGGCGGTGGGCGGGGCGATCGATGAGTATTTTGCCGAGAATTGGGACGAAGCGCGGATGGTGGCGCGGGTCGGCGAGGCGGTCGACTGGGCCAGGGCCAACGCCATCCCGCCCGAGCGGCTGTTCATGGGGGAGTTCGGGGTGATCCTGATGACCCCGGACGGCCGCATGGGCGCCTTCAATTCCGACCGGCTGCGCTACCTCACGACGCTGCGCCAGACCGCGGAGGCCAATGGCATCCCTTGGGCGATCTGGGAATATGCCAACCCCTACGGGATGAGCGTGATCGAGACGACAGGGCCCGCGGTGCCGGACCGGGAGATGCTGGGGGCGTTGGGGTTGTAGGGATGGCAGTCGGCGGCCGCCCCAGCATGCAAGGGAAGCCCGACTGCAACGCCTTCAGCCGGTAGCGACCCGGCGGCCGTCGGCATCAATGACCACCTCTCCGTCCTCCTTGACGAACGGGCCGATCTCGGGGTTCTCGAGGATATCGAGCACCAGCTCGGAGGGGCGGCAGAGGCGCACTCCGAGCGGGGTCACGACGAAGGGGCGATTGATCAGGATGGGGTGTGAGCCCATCGCCTCCAGCAGTTCCGCGTCGGTCAACTCGTCCCGATCCAGCCCCAGGGCGTCGTAGGGCGTATCCTTCCGCCGCAGGGCCTGGCGCACGGTCAGTCCGGCCGCCTGGATCAGCCAGAGCAACCGCTCGCGGGTAGGCGGGAGCTGCAGGTAGGCGATCACTTCCGGCTCCACGCCACTTTGCCGGATCATCGCCAGCGTGTTCCGCGACGTGGCGCAGTCCGGGTTGTGGTAAATCGTGACGGTCATTGCGAAGCCCTTTCGGGGGCAGGGGGCAGCAACCACTGCACCAGGCCATACGCGAGCAACCCACCGACGAGTTGCACCGCGACGAACGGCAGAACATCGACCGGGCGAATGCCGCTGAACGTATCGGTCAAAGCCCGGGCCAGGGTCACGGCCGGGTTGGCGAAGGAGGTCGAGGCGGTGAACCAGTAGGCGGCGGTGATGTAGAGGCCGACGGCCCAGGGGATGTCGGCGGGGCGGCGCTGGCCGAGGAGGATCACCAGCAGGAGCCCGAAGCTGGCGACGATCTCGGAGAGCCACTGGCCCACCCCCGAACGCGGGGTGCTCGAGAGGGCGATGGGGGCGAGGTCGAACATCAGGTTGGCGAGGATGGTGCCAAGCACACCGCCGGCCAACTGGGCTAGCACGTAAGGCGCGAGAGATCCCCATGGCAGCCGGCCGGCGAGCGCCGCGACCAGCGACACGACCGGGTTGAGATGCGCGCCCGAGATCGGACCGAGCATCATGATCAGCACCACCAGCATGGCGCCGGTGGGCAGGGTGTTGCCGAGCAGGGCCAGCGCCACGTCGTCGGTCAGCCGGTCGGCCATGATGCCCGAGCCGACCACGGTCGCGACCAGCAGCGCGGTGCCCAGCGCTTCGGCCGCGAGCGGCCGGAGAGTGTCGGTCATGCGGCGCCCGAGGCCTTGGTGGTGCTGCCATCCATGGCGCCGATGCCGCGCAGCTTGCTGCCCAGCGCCATGCGGTCGATGCTCTCGAGCGGCAGGTTGACGAAGGCGGCGATGCGGTTGCGCATGAAGCGCAGCGCATCCTCGAAGGCGGCGCGGCGGGCGAATTCCGGGCCACTGACGGCGGCGGGGTCTTCGATGCCCCAATGCGCCGTCATCGGCTGGCCCGGCCAGACCGGGCAGGCCTCGCCGGCCGCGTTGTCGCAGACGGTGAAGACGAAATCCATCTTCGGAGCGCCCGGCACGGCGAACTCGTCCCAGGCCTTTGAGCGCAGGCCCTCGGTGGAGATGCCGGCTTCCTTGAGCACCGCGAGGCTCATCGGGTGGACCTGCCCCTTGGGCGTGCTGCCGGCCGAATAGGCGTGGAAACGGTCGCCGGCGACGTGGTTGAGCACGGCTTCGCCGAGGATCGAGCGGGCCGAGTTGCCGGTGCAGAGGAACAGGACATTGTAGACGCGATCAGCAGGCATGGTTGCTGGCTCCCGGTGTGCAGCAGGGGGTGAATTCGGCGACGAGCGGCTGGCAGAGCTCGGGGCGGCCGCCGCAGCAATCGGAAACGAGGAAACTGGCCACCTCGCGCACCCGATCGAGCTCGGCGCGGTAGATGATCGAGCGGCTGTGCCGCTCTGCGGTGATCAGCCCGGCGCGGGCGAGCACCGCGAGGTGGTTCGACATGGTGTTCTGCGGCACCTCGAGCCGGCGCGCCACCTCGCCGGCCGGCAGGCCATGCGGCTCATGCGCCATGAGCAGGCGGAAGGCGTCGAGCCGGGTCCCCTGGGCGAGGGCAGTGAAGACGTCAATGGCATCGGTATTTTCCATATATCGGGATTTACCGATATGATGGGCGCCGGGCAAGTGAAGGTTTTATGACGGACTGCCGACTGCCTGTTTCCACGATCGTCGAAATAGCCTTGACAGGCCCTGACGGCCGGCTATCTTATTTCCATGAACATCGAAACAGCAGCAGCGCAGCTCGAAGCCTTGGGCAACCCGACCCGGCTCAACATCTACCGCACCCTGGTCAGGGCGGGCGGCAGCGGTTTGCCGGTGGGGAAGCTCCAGCTGAAGCTCGATATCGCGGCGTCGACGCTGTCGCATCACATCAGGAAGCTGGTCGAGGTCAACCTCGTCAGCCAGGAGCGGCAGGCGACGACGCTGATCTGCCGGGCCAACTATGCCAGCATGAATGGGTTGCTCGGCTATCTCGCCGATGAGTGCTGCGCCGACGAGGCCGGTGCCTGCGCGCCGGCAGCCAGCGAGGTGGCGGCCTGAGGCCTCCCCTTTTTGTCTAGTAATTCTAACTTTCTAGAAGGATCGAATTATGAGGAACATGCATCTTCCGGTTGCGGTCATCGGCGCCGGTCCTGTGGGTCTTGCCGCGGCGGCGCAACTGGTGTCGCGGGGGCTGACGCCCATCGTCTTCGAGCGCGGCGCGTCGGTCGGCGCGTCGTTGCTCGAATGGTCGCATGTGCGGGTGTTCTCGCCGTGGGAATACAATATCGACGCCGCGGCGCGGACGTTGCTTGAGGCTGCGGGGTGGGAGGCGCCCGAGCCGACCGAGCTGCCGACCGGGGGTGAGATCGTGGCGCGCTACCTGCAGCCGCTGGCTGAGCTGCCCGCCATCGGCACGGCGCTGCGGCTCGGCGCGACGGTGACGGCGATCACCCGGCGGGGCCTCGACAAGGTGTCGAACGGCAACCGCGACACGACGCCGTTCGAGATCCGCTGGACCGATGCCGATGGCGTCGAGCGGGCCACGGCGGCGCGGGCGGTGATCGATGCTTCCGGCACCTGGACACGGCCCAATCCGATGGGCATCGATGGACTGGCTGTCCCCGGCGAACGCTCGCTCGGCGACCGCATCGCCTATGGCATCCCCGATGTCACGGGGGCGCAGCGGGCCGATTATGCCGGGCGCACCACGCTGGTGGTGGGCGGCGGGCACTCGGCCATCAATGCGGCGCTGGCGCTGCTGGCTTTGCAGGACGCGGCACCCGATACAAAGATCCTCTGGGCGCTCAGGCGCAACCGGCTCGATCGGCTGCTCGGCGGCGGACTCAACGATCAGTTGCCCGAGCGCGGCGCGCTGGGCCTCAGGGCGCGGGCGGCGATAGATGCCGGGCGGCTGCAGATCCTCGCGCCGTTCGCCGCGACCGGGCTTGCCCGTTCGGCCGAGGGCGTGACGGTCAGCGGCACCCTCGGACTGGCGCCGCTGACGCTCGAAGTCGATCGCGTCATCGTCGCCACCGGTTTCCGGCCCGACCTGCAGATGCTCAGCGAGCTGCGCGTCGTCATCGATCCAGCGACCGAGGCGCCGCCGGCGCTGTCGCCGCTGATCGACCCCAATTTTCATTCCTGCGGCACGGTACCGCCGCATGGGGTGGTCGAGCTCACGCACCCGGAAGCCGATTTCTACATCGTCGGCACCAAATCCTATGGCCGCGCCCCGACCTTCCTGATGGCCACCGGCTACGAGCAAGCGCGCTCGGTGGTGGCGGAACTCGCCGGCGACCCGGTCGCCGCCCGGCAGGTGCAGCTGGTGCTGCCGGAAACCGGGGTGTGCAGCGTCACGCCGGCCGCGCTCGGCGGCGCTGCCTGCTGCGGCGGCCCGGCGCTCGATGCCAGCTCGTGCTGCGTCGCCGACGAGGTCGCCAAGGCCGAAGGCGAAGCCGGCTGCGGCTGCGGGACTTCTTTGGCCGCCAAGCCGCTCGTCGAACTCGCCTGAACCTCGGAGCTCCGATGTCGTCTCGCAATTCCGCCGCGATGATCTGGGCGCTCGGCGCCACCCAGGTCATCGGTTACGGCACGCTCTACTACGCCTTCAGCGTGCTGGCTCCGGCGATCGGCGCCGAGTTCGGCTGGCCGCCGGAATGGGTGTTCGGGGCGCTGAGCGTGGCCCTGCTGGCGGGGGGCTTTCTCGCCCCCGTGGCCGGGCATCTGGCCGATCGGTTCGGCGCCGCGCGCACCATGGTGGCGGGTTCGGTAGCGGCGTCGCTGCTGCTCGGCGCGGCCGGCTTCGCCGTCGATGGCTATAGTTTTGCCGCGGCGCTGATCGGCATGGAGATCGCCTCGAGCCTCGTGCTCTACGCCACGGCCTTCGCCGCTCTGGTGCAGGCGGGGGCCGGGCAGGCGCAGCGGCGTATCACTTATCTGACGCTGATCGCCGGCTTCGCCTCGACGCTGTTCTGGCCGCTGACCGCTCTGCTGCTCGAGCACCTGGGCTGGCGGGGCACCTATTTCGTCTTCGCCGGGCTCAACCTCCTCGTCTGTGCGCCGCTGCATTTCTGGCTGGCGCGTGGCGCTTCTGCCGGAGCCGGGCCTGCGGCCGGCAAGCCGCAGCAGAGCGTCGCCGAGACGGGGGTGCTGCCGCTGGGGCGGCGCAGCCTGGCTTTGGGACTGATGATGGCCGGCTTCGCCATCGTGGGGTTCATGCTGTCGGGCGTGCTGCTGCAGATCATGCCGATCCTCAATGGGCTCAGCCTCGGGGCGAGCGCGCTGGTGGTCACGACGCTGTTCGGTCCGGCACAGGTGCTGAGCCGGCTGGTCAACATGCTGCTCGGCCGCGACCTCAAGGCCACCTGGCTCGCCGTCATCGCCGCGGCGCTGCTGCCGGCCGGCCTCGCCGTGCTGGCGCTCACCGCGCCATCGTTGCCCGGCGCGGTGGTGTTCGCCATCCTGTTCGGGCTCGGCTCCGGCCTCACCAGCATCGTCTCCGGAGCGCTGCCGCTCTATCTGCTCGGCCGCGACCGCTACGGCGCCCGCCTCGGCTGGCTCTCTTCGGCCCGCCAGGTTGCCTCCGCCATTGCCCCTTTCCTCCTCGCCGTGGCGATGGGTTCGTTCGGCATCGGCGGGGCGCTGTGGGTATCGATCGGGCTGGGGCTGGTGGCGGTCGGCGTGTTCGTTGCGGTGGAGGCTATGGTACCGCGACGGGTGGCGGCGGCTGTTGAGGGGTAGGGTAGGGGCCCTCTGCCCAGGTGCAGCAGGGCACTTAAGCTACCCCACCCACCGGCCGTCATCCCAGCGAAAGCTGGGACCCCCACGGCGAGGGCCTTGTCCTCGTCCGACACCCACTTGCGCTGCGGCGAGATGGGTCCCAGCTTTCGCTGGGATGACACCGAGTTTGGGGTGGCTGCGGTGGGTCTGCGGCGGGGTGATGCCGATAGGATCAGCCCTTCCTAGTACTTCGAAATATCCAGCCGCTGGTCGATGAACGCGCGCTTGCCCGCCCTGCCGCCGGCCAGCCGTTCCACCTGTTCGACGGCGAAGACGATCTTGCCGTGGGTGCGCTGGGTCAGGCCGTTGGCGACGCGCAGTGCGTCGGCCTCGCTGCCGTCGGCGGTGGGGATGTAGCGGATGGTGCTGTGGCCCGGCCGATCCTGGAAGAACTGGTATTCCTCGATGCCCTCGAAATAGCGCGGGTTTTCCGGGGTGAAGTCGATGGTGACGACGCGGTTGCCATCGGACGAGATCAGGAAATCCGGCTTGCGGCGCGGGGTTAGCCGCTCGACGGTGAGGCGTTGGCCATTGCCGGCGGTGGCCGGTTCGACCAGCGTCGCGCGGTCCTCGGTGTCGTAGCGCAGGAACGGCATGCTGATGCCGGTAAAGCCGGTGCCGACCAGCCGGCCCTCGCGGCCGATCTCGGTGATCGGCCGGCCGGCTTCATCCACTAGTTCCGCAAGGCCATAGAGCGGGTCGAACTGGTAGAAGCCGTCGCTGCTGATCTCCTTGGCGAACAGCACCTTTTCGCTGAGCCCATAGAAATTGGCGATCGGCACCTCACCGAACACTGCGCTGATGATGCGGCGCTGGTGCGGATAGAGCGGCTCGGAGATCGGCAGGATGCCTTTGAGCGGGCGCTTGGGCATGCGGCCGATGCGGCACATGTGCCGGCACATCAGTTCGATCGCCGAGGGATAACCGTAGAGATATTCGAGCTCGTGCCGGTCGATCAGATCGAGATAGGTGCGCACATCGTCATGCGTCATCGGGAACACCGAGAGGCGCAGCTCGCGCAGGGCCGGTTCCCATTGCGAAATGCTGGTGCCCCTGGGGTGGAGCCCGAAGCCGCGCACGACGATCTTGCCGGTCTGTTCGGTAAAGCCGATGCGGCTCCAGTTGTCGTAGACAAAGGCCATCTCGCGGGCGCTGCGGTCCTTGTCGAGATAGAAGGTGAACGGCCGCTCGCCGTTCGAGCCGCTGGTGTCGCCGCGATCGGCCTCGCCGCGCGGCACGGTCAGCACTGCCTCGCCGGCCTGCCGCAGCTCCTCTTTGCGCAGGATCGGCAGGCGCTGGAGATCGCTGAGCTCGAACGTCGTCGCATCGAAATTGCTGCCGAAGGTGCGCTCGATCAGCTCGCGATAGAACGGGCTCAGCGCATGGGCGCGGCCGACAATGGCGCGCAGCGAAGCCAGGTGCTGCGCATCGGCATAGGCAGGGTCGGCGCTGGCCAGCGCGATGCGTTCGCGCCACTTTCGGTAGCTGCCGCCGAATTTCAGCCTGGTCGGCACCAGCGAAATCAGCGGCGCCAGCGAGCGCCGCACCACTTCGGGACTTCGCACATAGGCGCCGCGCGCCACATCCATCAGGCTCATCTTCAGGTCCCCCACTTCGGCGCCACGCGCCGTTTTCACCCGGCTCATCGCAGATCACCAACCCCTAGAAACTCATCCATTCGCCGGCGAGCTGATACTCGACCGGCTTCATCGTCTGCTTGAAGCGCGTATAGCCGTCGCCGGGCTTCAGCCCGCCGACATCGAACACCCTGACGCCGCGGCGGTGCATGTCGCGCAGCACCTGCCACATCAGGAAATTGCCGGCATTGAGCTTGCGGCCCGCGGGGCCGAACCAGCCGACGTGGTATTCGGCATGCGTGCCGAAACGGACCACCGACATGCCGGCCACCGGCTCGCCCTGGTGCAGCAGCTGGAACACCGAGACATCCTCGGGTGCAGTCAAGCGCAGGGCGCGCAGCAGGGTCGGGTCGGCGGCGGTGAAGCCGCGTTCGGCCATGTTCTCGGCATGGCGCGCCAGCATCCACTCGTAGGTTTCGTCGTCCTGAGCGATGCGGAGCTCGGCGCCGGCCTTTTCAGCATTGCGCACGCGGTTACGGAAGGTGGAGGCGAGCCCGGCCCAGAGCGCGTCTTCGCCGACGGTCAGATCGATGCGGCCCGATTGCCAGGAGCGGCGGTGGCGCAGCCGGTAGCCGGCGCGGCGCAGCAGCGCGTCGCTTGGCGCTCCGAGCGGCAGGGCAGGGGCGATCAGCAGCGGCGCCGTCCAGATGCGGCCCCAGCGGCGGCGGAGCGCGGCATAGACGCCGACGATCCGGGCTGCATCAGGGGCGGCGTCGAGGAACAGCGGGCCACGATTGACGCGGTTGAGGAGGCGCAGGCCGAAGCGGCGGAACTCGAGCACGGTGGCGATCGCCACCGGCCGGCCGGTGGCGAGGAACACTACGCGCCTGACGGTCCACCCCTTCGCCGCCTTGCCTTCGCCATAGGCGAAGCCCTGTGGCAAGTGCGGGTCGGGGCATGAGGCGATCAGGCTGTCCCACCGGGCCTTGTCGGCCACGAGCTCTGTGGTGATCGCCTCCCTCGCGTCCCCGGTTTTCGCCGGGGAAACTGGTGTAGCGGTGCTCAAGACGTCGTAGGTCATTCCGCATTCCCAAACGCGTCGACCTACCGTTTGCGGCGCGCTGGAACGTGGTAGTCCCGGGCAGGAAAACTGGGAACCAAAAGGTTGCCTTAGTGTTAACGCGCGGCGCTTCTCCACACCTCGCCCACGGCCCGGGCATAGGGGGTGAGATCGAGCTTTTCGCGGTGCAGCTGCAACGCTGCAGCGCCCAGCCGATCACGCAGCGGCTTGTCCTCGACCAGCCGGGTCAGCGCCGTGGTCAGGGCATCGACATCGCCCGCCGGCACCAGGAGGCCGGTTTCCCCATCGATGACGATGTCGGACACCGCGCCGACCGGCGTCGCCACCACGGCGAGGCCGGACGCCATGGCCTCGATGATCGACATCGGCAGGTTCTCGGCAAACGAGGGCAGCACCATGATATCGGCCGAGGCGATCAGTTCGGCGACGCGTTGCGGGCCGACCCAGCCGGGGAGATCGAGGCGGTCGGCGAGACCCAGCTCGGCGGCCTTGTTGCGCGCCGCCTCGACATGGCCGTCGCCGCCGATGGTGGCGCGCCAGCTCTCGAGGTGCCGCATCCGGGCCAGGGCGTCGCCCAGTTGCGGCACGCCCTTGCGATCGCCGATGCGGCCGAGAAACAGGATGTGCACCCGTCCGCCGCCACCGACATGCGGCAGGCTGGGCCGCGCCGTGGCGTTGGGCACGATCACGATGCGATCGGCGGCCAACGGCGCCCGCGCCGCGACGAAATCGCGCCAGACCTTGCCGAGCACCATGGTGTGCGCGGCGCCTTCGAACATCTTGCGGATGTTCCGGCTCAGGCTGCTCTGGTCGTCCTTCCAGAAATCGCGGTACTCGGCGCCATGCAGATGCAGCACATAGGGAACGCCGAGCAGCCGGGCGAGCCGCGCGATCTGCAGCTTGCGATAGGTGCTGCCCGCGCTGGCGAGGTTGATATGGACCACGTCGAGCCTGCCCATGGCCTTCAAGCCGAGCATGCGCAGCAGGAAGCCGCCGAGGTAGAATGGCGACAGCGCGATATGGCCGGGGCCACGGGTGGCGGCGAAGCGCACCTTGAGGCCGGCAGTGCCCTGCCGTTCGAGCTCGTCGCGCAAACCACCCATCACCCGGTCGATGCCACCCTGGCCGGTGCCGCCCGAGGGGGTGGCGACCAGGACGTCGAGGGGTTTGGTCTGGGTGTTCCGCTGCAGCATGAGCGAGCCATAGCGCCCGCCGGGAGCGGGGGAAAGCAAAGGCTCGGGTCAAGGTTTACGGCGGGGGTGAGGGCACCGGACTCTCAGTGATCCTCCCCCGCGTGGCGGGGGAGGGGGACCAGCGAAGCTGGTGGAGGGGGCGGCAAGAGTCGACTGTGGGTTTGGTTCCCCCCTCCACCACCCTACGGGTGGTCCGCCTCCCCCGCCACGCGGGGGAGGATGATAAGAGGCCGGCGACCGCCTCGCATTCGATACAATTGCCGCCGTTCACCACCATCCGCCAAAGCGCTGTCGGGTCGGCCCTGAAAGGGTTAAGCGAAAGTGAAGAACATCCCCGGGGTAGTGACCCCTGGGGGGAAGGTGACCACCCGTGCTGCTCCGCTCGACCCTGATCTATGCCCCGGCGATCCTGCTGACGCGCCTCTCGGCGCTGCTGATGCTGGTCATCGCGACGCGGCTGATCGACCAGACCGAGTATGGCCTGCTGACCCTCGTCGTCACGGTGGGCGAGCTCACCGATTCCGCCGTGAGCAGCTGGCTGCGCATCGCGCTGCTGCGGCTCGGCGGCAAGGGCGAGATCAGCAAGGGCAGCGTCAGGCTGGCGGCACGGGTGCTGGTGGTCACGACGCTGCTGGGGCTAGTGGTGTCGGTCGCCGGCTCAGTGCTGGTGGCGCCCGAGCGCTGGGTCGAGTTCGCCCTCGCGGTGGGGACTTACCTCGCCGTTGGCGCCCTTGGCCGCTTCGCGCTCACCCTGTTGCAGATGCAGCAGCGGCACACCGCCTATTCGCTGCTCGAGTTCTTCCGCGCGGTGCTGCAGCTGGCGCTGCCGATCGCGGCGATCCTCCTGATCCACGGCTCGTTCCTCGCGGTGTCGCTGGCCTCGAGCCTCGCGGTGCTGATCGCCGGCAGCGTCGCGCTGGTGCTGGCCAGCCGCCGCGTCGTCATCGGCCCGTCGCGCTTCACCCATCGTGAGCTGTTCGCGCTCGGCATCCCGCTGATCGCTGTCGCCACCATCAGCTTCGGGCTCAACAGCGCCGAACGCGTGCTGCTGAAGCTCTATTACGATGCCGGCGCCGTCGCGGTGTTCGCCGCGGTCTATGCGCTGGCGCGGCAGCCGATCGATACCATCTCCAACGCCATCAACATGGGCGCCTTCCCCGAGTTCGTCAGCAAGTTCGACAGCGAAGGCTCGGCGGCGGCCGGCCGGTTCCTCACGCACCAGATGGCGCTGATGGGGCGGCTGACCTTCCCGGTGGTCGCCTTGCTGGTGGCGCTCTCCACCGAGATCGGCGGCCTGCTGCTGCCGGCCGATTATCACCAGAATCTCGGCGCGCTGTTCCCGATCATCGCGCTCAGCGTGCTGTTCGCCAACTTCACCAGCTTCGTGTTCGAGAACGTCTTTCACGCCCACAAGAAGCCCTGGCTGCAGATGGTGGCGCTGGCCCCGGGCTCGGCCGCAACCATCGCGCTGTCGCTGCTGCTGATCCCCGCCTATGCCGAGATCGGCGCAGCGCTAGCGCTTGCCGGCGGCACGCTGGTCGGGCTCATCGCCGCCTGGGCGGTCAGCCACCGGCTCACTCCGGTGCCGATCCCCTATAGGGATCTGGGGATTTCCCTCGCCGTGGCCGCTGCCACCGGCCTTGCTGCCTGGATCGCCAGCGCGCTCCTTGGCGACAGCTGGCCGCTGTTCAAGCTCATGGCCGGCGGAACCGCCGGCGGGCTGGTGTTCCTCGGCCTGCAGTCGCTGCTGCACCCCGAGGAGACGCGGGCCCTGGCGGGCAAGGTGCGCGCCAGGCTGGGGATGGCCTAGCCACCCCGGTTGTGGGCGAGGTTGCAGCGAAGGCGGGGGGTGACTCACGAGCAATCCCTGGTGCAGCTCCTTGGCTTTCGGCCCCTGAGCATTCACTGCAGCTGCAGTGACGCGGCGCCCGACCGCCCAGAACACTCTGCGTTGATAAGGTCAGCCAAGGAACGGTCAAGCAACGGCTGGCCATGGGAAATATGGCTGCCCTTCAGCCGAACCTTGGAATCACGCCGAAGTGAATAACGCTTGCACGACGCCAGGCCGGCTATACGTGTGGCATGGCAACACCTAGTAGACCGCTAAATCGCTACGCCTTGAGCGATCCGCCACGGCCACAACTGCAGCTGACGCAGAAGGCCTGGACCTGGCTTGGATGCATAGCCTTCAGTGCAATTATTTGGGTGGCGATTATTAAGCTTGGGCTGGAGATGTTCTGAGGGGCGTGGACGCGCCTTCGCGGCCGGTAGCGCAAGCTCAGAGGGATCTCGTTGCATCCGGGGTCGGCCTCCGCCTCCCCACCGGATGTCGTTGCAGCCGGGCGGGCCAGTTCGCCAATGAAACGCCCTAGGCTGCGGCCCTGAACGCCATGGCGCGCGAGAGCGCTTCGTCCCACACCGGCAGTGGATAGACCTGGTGGAAGTAGTCGAAGCAGCGGAGCATCGCCGCGCCGCTGCCCGGGTAGCGGGTCACCACGTCCATGATGGTGTGCTTGAAGAAGGTGGCGTGCTTCACGTCCTCGGTCGCGTGCTCGATGATGAACCGCAGACTTTCGCGCGGCAGGTCGCGCCCCTCGATGATGGGCAGGGCCGCCTGCGTCACCAGCGCCGTCAGCTGTTCGAAGAGGTATTCGGGACCGCAATAGCCCAGCGGGTCTTCCGCCTCGGCCATGCGCCACCAGATCGCCGCCACGGCGAAGGTTGCGGGCGAGGGCGGCGTCGCGACGTCGCGGTCGCCGGCTTTGGCAAGGTCCTCCCTTGCCCATACGCCATGCTCGGCTTCTTCGGCCTTGTGGTGCGACAGCGCCTGGATCAGCCTGACATCCGCCTTGGGCAGGCGGCCGAACCACCTGAAGCCGGCCTCGGTGGTGTGCGCCTGGTACCAGGTGACGGAACGGAAGATCTCCCGGACAAGGGCCATGATGTCCTCGCGCGGCACAGCCGGATCGGTGATCATCTGCCAACCGCGCCAGACCATCACCTCCCGGAAGATCGACGAAACCCGTTCGTCGAGCTCGCGAAATACCGCCTGGGCTTCACGAGAATAAGCTTGGTCTTGGCGCGGTCTGTCCATGCGGCGTTACCTTTCGAGGGATGCGAGATATTCAAGCAGCGGGCGAAGCAGCGGTGAGCGCGTGCTGCGCATATGGTTCACGTCGCGCAACGGCAGACGGAGGGTGACCAGCGGCCCGGCGATGGGATCGTGGATCAGACCGTCGCTGAGGATGTAGCCAAACCTCTGAAACAGCGGCGCAATGACCGGTCGGGCTGCAACGAGCCCATAGTCTGCCCCTGACAGCAGCCCGGTTCTGTAGATCTGACGGAAGACTGCCGGGATGTAGATCTGCCCGGTGGGCGCAACGGTCAGGCGGGAATTGAGACCGACCCGGCTCGGGTCGAGGTCAGAATGGTGCCTGAGGGCAGCCGCCAGTTGCGGGTCGGTGGTCGCCTTTGTTGCCCGGGTGAGCCGGACGCCGACGAGGCATTGCCCGTCGCGGACAATGCCGAAATTGAGGCTGTCGCGGTCGATCGGCTCGAGCAGCAGGCGGTTCTGGTGGTCGGCGTGAGGATAGGCTTTTCCATCGCGCGCGACGAAGAAGTCGTATCGAAGCCGTGCCAGCGCCCTGAGGTCATCACCGGCCAACAGCAGCGGCGCGATGGCCTGGTCGCGCAGCGCCTCGCCGGACCAGCCGTGCGGGTGCGTGTCCAGGTCGTCCGGTTCAAGCAGTTCGAGCATCGGCGAACACCCCATCAGGTGCGGCCGATACAATCACGCGGCGCGGTGCCGTCTTCACCCAACTGGGTGACGCCAACCAAGGTGTCCGCGGGCCGGCAACCGAGGGAGCTGGCGGGCGAAGCCGGGGATGGCCCAATGGGCGTCGACCCCATCCGGTCTTTTCACGGCAAGGTCGGACAAGTCAGTGCCGGCCGAGCGGCCGGGGCACTGGGTCGCGACTTTCGTCGGGATGACGGCCGGTATGTCTGGCTGGTCGCAAGTTCTTTCAGACGTAAGGCTTTCCGTCGCCCTCACAGCCCCCCGATCCGCACCGGAAATTCTCCACGCACCAGCAGTGGCTCCACTCCGTCATCCAGCCGTCCAAGCCGTACCAGGTCGCCGGTGCTCTCGTAGCTGCCGTGAAAGAACGCCAGGTTCCCCCATGGTACGTAGTAGCAGAGGTCTCCGGCCCTGGCGTCGGGAACCGGGCCGCGCACCAGTTCGGTGAGCTTACGGGGCAGGTAGGCGATCTTCTCGTTGCCGCCGAAATCGCTGATCGTCAGCTCCAGCGGCAGCATGGCGGCGAATTCGCGGGCCGAGGCGTTGTCCTCGAGCGTTGCGGTGAAACTCTGCTTGCCGAAGACAACCCGAACTCTCATTGCCATCACTCCATCGTTCGCATCTTGCCCCAGCCCCATGCCGGACAGAAGCGGGCCGACCATGGGCCCGCCAATGACACTGCGTCGCCTGATCATGCTGGGTCTCCGCCGATCTGCGGGCTGGACGCGGCGCTTGCCGCCAGAAGCGTCGCGAGTGCGAGGAGCAGGGCCGCGAGGAGGAACGGCGCCCACCAGCCTGCAGCATCGAACAGCAGCCCGCCGCCAAATGCCCCCAGGGTAATCGCCACCTGGATCAGCGCCACCTGCAGGCCGCCGCCGGCCTCGAGGTCGCGCGGCATGACCCGCGTCATCCAGGTGCCCCAGGCGACAGGGATCGGGGTGGTCAGCACGCCCCACAGGACGAGGAGTGCCGCGGTCAGGAGGGCGCTGTGGCCGAGCGGGATCAGCAGCACGGCCAGCACCGTCAGCAGGCCCGGCAGCGTGACGAGCACACGCTTCAGGTGCGACCGCATCAGGAAACCGGCGACGGCCGTGCCGAGAAGGCCGCCGAGGCCAAGCCCGAGCAGCACCAGCGACAGGGCGTTGACGTCGAGGCCGGTCACCAGTTCGAGAAAGGGCCGCAGATAGGTAGAGAGTGCGAACTGGCCCATGAAGGCCAGCGCCGTGGCGGCCATGCCGACGGCAACTACCGGGCTGCGCAGCAGGCCCAGCATGTTCCGGGCCGAAACCTGCCGGTCAGGGGCGAGGCGCGGCAGCACCAGCCATTGCCAGACGAGACCGAGCAGTCCGATCGGCACGACGATGGCAAAGGCTCCGCGCCAGCCCACCAGCCCACCGAGAAAGCTGCCGAGCGGCGCAGCGATCACCGCGGCAAAGGCGGTGCCGCCCTGCAGCATTGCAAGCGCCTTGGGCAGGTCGGCCGGGGTCGACAGCCGGGCGAGGATGGCGGTCGAGAGCGACCAGAAGCCGCCGATCGCCACCCCGACCAGGGCGCGCCCGAGCATGAACGCCAGCCCGTTCGGCGCGAACGTCACCGCCAGCCCGGAAACGATCAGCACCACGGTGTAACCGAGGACGACGGTTCGGCGATCGAGCCGCGCCAGCAACGTGTTGCCGAACAGGCTGGCCAGCACGGCGAAGAAGCCGGAAACGGCAATGGCCTGGCCGGCCTGGCCCTCGGTGATCGTCAGGTCCCCGGCGATCGGGGTGAGCAGGCTCACCGGCATGAATTCCGAAGCAATGAGCACGAAGGTCAGCAGCGACATGCAGACCACGGCGCCCCAGGAGGTACGGGTCGGAGGCTTGGTGGGATCGTCGGTTGGCAGAGGCATGGAGCTGTTCCGGGTGGGGGCGCGCACTGCGGCCGATGCCAGCCAGTCGAACTGGGCGCCGATCCCGCCCGTGAGGGCGCGCTCCCAGAACGCCTGGGGCGTCATGGTTTGCCGATCGGGGCAGGGGGCGTGTCGTGCGGATGGTTTCGCCATGCAGGGAAGATAGTCCCGCGTGACTATTCCGATTACCCCTGGTAATTCGTATGGACTTATCGGGAATTGATATTAATCAGCTGAGACGACCCGATGCAGCGGCGCGACCTGACCGATATGCTGTGGTTCCTGGCGGTGGCCGAGGAGCGCAGTTTCACGCGGGCGGCGGCGCGGCTCGGCACCTCGCAGCCGACGCTGAGCCAGGCGATCAAGCAGCTCGAGGCGCGGCTCGGCCTGCGACTGCTGACCCGCACCACGCGCTCGGTTGCGCCCACTGAGGCGGGCGAGCGGTTGCTGCAGGCGCTGGCGCCGCGCATCGCGGGGCTCGAAACCGATATCGATGCCCTTATGGCCATCCGCGACACCCTCGGGGACGATCCGCATTACCCTCTCCGATCATGCGCTCGAAAGCGTTGTGTGGCCGAAGCTCAGGCCTGTGATGCGCGACTACCCCGATATCCGGCTCGAGCTCAACAGCGACAACGGCTTCCGCAACATCGTCGAGGAGCGGTTCGACGCGGGCGTGCGGCTGGGCGAAAGCCTCGACAAGGACATGATCGCGGTGCGCATCGGGCCGGACTGGCGGCTGGTCGCGGTCGGCTCGCCGGACTATTTCGCCCGCCACCCGGCGCCGCAGCATCCGCAGGAGCTGGTCAACCACACCTGCATCAACCAGCGGCAGATCCGCTCGGGCGGGCTCTATGCCTGGGAATTCGCCAGAGATGGCCGCGAGCTGCGGGTCCGGGTGGATGGACAGCTGATCTTCAACACGTCCTACGCCCAGATCGACGCGGCAATCGGCGGCTATGGCATTGCCTATCTGCCGGAAAACCTGGTCGAGGCGCATATCGCCTCGGGCCGGCTGGTGCAGGTGCTCGGCGACTGGTCGCCGATGTTCGCGGGGTATTATCTGTACTACCCCAGCCGCCGGCAGAACTCGCCTGCCTTCTCGGTGATCGTCGAGGCGCTGCGGGTGCGGGGGTAGCGCGTCTCTCTTGGTGGGCTGGGGCACGATCGCGCCGCAGCCTCTACTCGGCCGGCCCCCCAAATCCTCCACGCCCTGGGCCGAGCATCGCTGCTGCCGCCGCTCCTGCCCGGAGCGGTTCGATAGCGGCAGCAGTGCTCTCGACCGTTCACGCCCCGTCGGGGCGATCCCAGAAGCGCAGGGCAGTGCAGGTCTCGATGAAGGCTGCGGCGTCGGTGGTGGCGAGGTCGATGAAGCCGTCATCGAGATCGTCGGGTAGCCCGACCTTGGCGAAGAGTTTCTTTGCCGCCTCGGCAAAGCCGATGAACTTGTAGTGGGCGTAGGCATCGGCGACGAAATCGCGGGCGGCCGGGAGTTTCAGCAGCGACAGCACCCCTTCGTCGCCGGGCAACACCGCCACGGCGTCGAACAGCACAGAGGGGCCGCCATCGATCTTGTGGTGGGCCGCGAGCAGCGTGCCGTCCTTGGCGGTGATCCCCGCCACACTGGGGGCAATGAGCTCCATCGTGCCGCCCGCTGCCGTCACGGCGGCCTGCAGCGCATCGAGCAGCGCGGCATCGACGCCGTCGGTGATCAGCACCCCGAGCTTCCGGCCTTTGAAGGTGGCCGGCGGGTTCTTCAGGATCGAGAGCGCGTCGGATGCGGGCAGGTCGAGGCGCGGGGTGACGGCGGGCGGAGCGGCGGCCGGCAACTGCTTGAGGCCAAGCCCGTCGGCGACCGTCTGCGCCAGGGCCTCGTCGATGTTGAGGAGATGCGAGACGACGCGCTCGCGGATGGCCGGCACTTCGACCTTGCTCAGCTCGAACACCAGGGCATCGCCGATATGGCGCTGCTCGATCAGCGACTGGCTGATGAAGAACTGCCGGGCCTGGCTGTAGTGATCGGCGAAGCTCTCGGGCCTGAGGCGTTGCTTTGCGCCCTCTGCTTGTTCGGCGACGCTCTCGAAGCCCGCCGCGGTTTCGCGCGGCCCGCCGATCTCCGTGCCCCACGAATTGGGCTCGTAGTTGGCTCGTCCCTTGGGGTTGTGGAAGGCCATGTGGCCATCCTGCTGGAAATTGTGGAACGGGCATTTCGGCGCGTTGATCGGCAGGTGGGTGAAGTTGGGCCCGCCCAGCCGCTTCAGCTGGGTATCGAGATAGGAGAAGTTGCGGCCCTGCAGCAGCGGGTCGTTGGAGAAATCGATGCCCGGCACGATGTTCTGCGTCATGAACGCCACCTGCTCGGTTTCGGCGAAGAAGTTGTCGGGCATGCGGTCGAGCACCAGCCGGCCGACCGGCGTTGCCGGCAATAATTCCTCGGGGATCAGCTTGGTGGGGTCGAGCACGTCGAAATCGAAACTGTCGGCGAATTTCTGATCGAAGGTCTGGAGGCACAGTTCCCACTCGGGGAAATCGCCCGCCTGGATGGCGTTCCACAGGTCGCGGCGGTGGAAGTCGGGGTCGGCGCCATTGATCTTCACCGCCTCGTTCCACACCACCGACTGCATCCCCAGTTTCGGCTTCCAGTGAAACTTGACGAAGGTGGATTTCCCCTTGGCGTTGACGAGCCGGAAGGTGTGGACGCCAAAGCCCTCCATGAAGCGGAACGAGCGGGGGATGGCGCGGTCGGACATCACCCACATGATCATGTGCATCGATTCAGGGGTGAGCGAGATGAAATCCCAGAAGTTGTCGTGCGCGCTCGCCGCCTGCGGAAACGCCTTGTCGGGCTCGTCTTTCACCGAATGGATGATGTCGGGAAACTTGATGGCATCCTGGATGAAGAACACCGGGATATTGTTGCCCACCAGATCCCAGTTGCCCTCCTGCGTATAAAACTTCACGGCGAAGCCGCGTACGTCGCGCGCCAGGTCGAACGAGCCCTTGTTGCCGGCGACGGTGGAGAAGCGCACGAAGACCGGCGTCTTCTCGCCGGCGCGCTGGAACAGGTCGGCGCGTGTCAGCTCGGGCAGCGGCTTGTAGCTCTCGAAGAACCCATGCGCGCCGTAACCGCGAGCGTGCACCACGCGCTCGGGGATGCGCTCGTGATCGAAGTGAAAGATCTTCTCGCGGAAATGCGCGTCCTCGATCAGCGTCGGGCCGCGCGCCCCCTGCTTCAGGGTGTTCTGGTCGTCGGCAACGGGCATCCCCTGCTGGGTGGTGAGGACGTCATAGCCTTCCTCGGCGCGCTGATGCGTTTCGCCGCCTGCGCCGCGCACGATGGGCTGGTCGCCATAGGCAATCGTCGACTTTGAAGTTCTGGCCATGGGTGCTCCTTGGCCCGCGGATGCGCGCCTTCCGAGCTTAGCGTGGCTCGCGCGCGATCGTTCCGTCGCGGTGGCGAAATTGAGTTCGGGTTGCGCCGGAACATTGTCCCCTTCGCCAAGTTGAGTTGTCAGCAGCCACCGAAGAGCGCCGCCTTTCGAGCGCTCCCGTGGAGTTCATAGGAGCAGCACAATGGCCCCCGATTATCCCACCGACACCGACCTCAGCCCCGACCGCATCCGGTCCGATGCCGCCGCGCTCACCGAGACCGCCCAGGCCGACCTCAGCCATCTCGGCGACGAGGTCAAGCAGCAGGCCGCGGCGATCGGCGACGAGGCTATGACACAGCTCGAGGGTGTCACCGAGAAGGCCAAGGGCATGGCCGCCGATCAGAAGGACCTGCTCGTTGCCCAGCTGGGCGGCGTCAGCGGCGCCCTGCAGAAGGTGGCCGGAGAGCTCGACAGCAGTGGCGAGGCCGGCAGCCGCTATGTCCGCATGCTGGCCGACGGGGCCGAAAAACTCACCTCCACGGTGCGCGACAACGATGTCGACCAGATCATCGGCATCGCCCAGGATTTCGGCCGGAAGCAACCGGTCGCCTTCATGGGCGCCGCCGCCTTGCTCGGCTTCGTCGCCTCGCGCTTCGTCCTCGCCTCCGCTTCGCGCAAGCCTGATGCCACGGCCACCCCTGCCGGATCGGGCTACAGCTCGAACTACGGCTCGAACTACGGTTCCGGCCGCTCTGGCCCAGGCCAGGGCTCGATGCAGTCCGGCTCGAACCCCTCGGCTGAGGTATTCAACGAGGGAGGCCGAAATGGCGGATACTGAGCGCCCCCATACCCTTACCGATCTGCTCGGCGGGCTGGCTGGTGACATTTCCGGGCTATTCCGCAAGGAAATCCAGCTCGCCAAGACCGAGGCGTCGGAAAAGCTTGGCGATGTGCTTGCCGCCTCCAAGGGCCTCGCCATTGGCGGCGTCCTCGCCATCGGCGCCGTCGGCGTCTTTCTGTCGGCGCTGGTGATCGGGCTCTCCTGGGGCCTCGTCGCCATCGGCATGTCCGAGCAGGCGGCAGGTTTCATTGCCTCCATTCTGGTGGCCGGCGTCGTCGGCATCATCGCCTGGAGCTTCATTTCGAAGAGCCTCGAGGCGTGGAAGGCCACCACTTTCGAGCTCGACCGCACCACCCATTCCCTCGCGCGCGATGCCGAGGTCGTTAAGGAGAGCCTGTGATGAGCAGCTACGGAAAAGATTCTGCCCAGCTGGAGCGCGAAGTCGAACAGCAGCGCCAGCGTGTCGAAGACCGGATCGGCGAGATCAAGGATCGTTTGTCTCCCGGGCAACTGGTGGATGAGCTGCTGAGCTACACCAAGGATGGCGGCCAGCACTTTGCCGCCAATCTCGGCCACACGGTTTCCAACAATCCGCTGCCGGCGGCGCTGCTCGGCATCAGCCTCGTCTGGCTGATGACCGGCCAGGGCCCCAAACTCTCGGCGCCCCCCGCCGCGCCGCAGCCCAGCCGCTACCGGTCCGACTATCCCTATGCCACCGTTACGGGTGGCCTGCGCCGGGTGGGCCATGCCGCCGACGAGTCGGGCACGTGGTACAGCGAGTTCGAGGATGCCGGCGGCAGGCGCTTCAAGGCTGAATCCAACGAGCTGGGCCATCGGGCCGGGGAGTTCGTCGACGAAGCCGGCAGGAAGTTCGGCGGCTTTCTCGATGAGGCCGGCCATCGTCTGCAGGACTTCCAGGACGAAGCCGGTAACCGCATCGATGAGGCGGCAGGCTGGGCCTCGCATGCCTGGCAGGACTTGCGGCACCAGGTTGGCGACATGTTCGACAACGTGCAGCAGCAGGCCCGGCATGTAGGCAGCAGCGCCCAGCACCAGACCGATCGCGCCGCCAGGGTGGTGATGGATTCGTTCCAGAACCAGCCGCTGGTTGCGGGGGCGCTGGCCTTTGCCGCCGGCGCCGCCCTAGGCGCTGCGCTACCGCATACCGAGCAGGAAGACAAAGCCGTGGGTGAACTGGCCGACGAGGTCAGGAGCAAGGCTATCGATGTCGCCTCGGAGGTCTACGAGGAGGGCAAGACCCGCGTCGCCGACCTCTACGAGAAGGGCAAGGATGGTGCCGCCAAGGTCTACGACGAAACCGTCAAGGCCGTGAGCGACAGCGTCAACGGCACCCCCGAGCTGCATTAGCGGGCGGGGATTTCTGCCGAACCGCAGGCCGGACGGGCGAGGCTTCGTAAGCCAGCTTGTCCGTCCGGCCTGTCAGCTCGACCAACGAACGGCAGTCGAGCTGTATGTCTCGTCCGTTCGCACCCATCTCATTTTACCACCACCTGGAGAGCCAAAATGGCCACCGACGAAAAGACCCTCGACGACCTGTTCCTCGATACGCTCAAGGACATCTACTATGCCGAAAAGCAGATCGTGAAAGCGCTGCCCAAGATGGCCAAGGCGGCGGTATCGCCCGAACTCAAGGCCGGCTTCGAACAGCATATGCAGGAATCCGAAGGCCACATCGATCGGCTCGAGCAGGTGTTCGAGCTGATCGGCAAGCCGGCCCGCGGCAAGACCTGCGACGCCATTCTCGGCATTCTCGAGGAAGGCAAGTCGATCATGGAAGATTTCAAGGGCACGATGGCGCTCGATGCGGGCCTCGTCTCGGCGGCGCAGGCGGTCGAGCACTATGAGATCGCCCGTTACGGCACGCTCAAGAGCTGGGCGTCGACGCTCGGCATGAAGGATGCCGTGGCGCTGCTCGATGCAACGCTGCAGGAAGAGATCGCGACTGACAAGAAGCTGTCCAAGGTGGCGATCGGCGACGCCAACCTCAAGGCGGCGTGACGCGTCGGGTGGGCCTGGTGCTCGGCATCAGGCCCGCCTTTCTGCATGGGGCATGCGGAAGGTGAAGCGCGTTTCGGTCGCGTCCGATGTCACGTCGATCCGCCCCTCATGCGCCTGGGCAATCTGTGAGGCGATGTAGAGTCCCAGCCCAAGCCCCTGCACCCGCGAGTGCGGGTTGGAGCGATAGAACGGCTGAAACAGCTGCTGCATCGCCTCTGGCGGGATCGGGGGGCCGGCATTGGCCACTGAGAGTTCCAGCTCGTCGACGCCCAGCACGGCATCGACCCGCACCGGCTGATCCATCTCCCCGTGGGTGATGGCATTGGCCAACAGGTTGGAGAACATCTGCGCCAGCCGGGCATGGTCGGCCTCGACCTCGATTGTCGCATCGAGGTGCAGCTCGATCAAGCGCTCGGGATAGCTGGTCCTCAGTTCACCCACGACCTGCTCCAGGGTGGGCAGCAGCGGCTTCAGGCTGCGGTTGAGCTGGAGTCCGCCGCCCAGTCGGCCGCGGGCAAAATCCATCACATTGTCGATCAGCCCGCTCATCCGCAGTACGCTGCCGCGGATCAGCCCGATCACCCGCTGTGATTTCTCGCTCTGCGGTTCACGCATCAACAGGTTGGTGCCACCATCGATGGCGGCCAGCGGGTTGCGCAGGTCGTGCCCGAGCACGGCAATGAACTGCTCGCGCAGCTCCACCGCCTCGTGCTCGGCGAGCAACTGGCCTTTCGACAGGCGGGATTCGGCTTGCGCCGTCTCGGTGGCATCGACCAGCTCACGCTCATAGCGGCGCCGCTCGGTGGCCCGAAACACCGTCACCCGGGTGAACAGCAGTCCACCCTCGGGGTCACGGCGCTCGGCCGCGTTGGCGAGGACATGCAGCGGCGTGCCGTCGGCCCGGATCAGGTCGAGCGCCACCTCGTCGAAGAACCCCTGCATGCGCAGCAGCGGGGCGAAGTGCGTTTCGTAAAAGATCTGGCCGGCAATGCTGAGCACGTCGCGCAGCCGCTTGCCGAGAAGGGCGTCGGGCGCCATGCCCAGCCAGCGCGTCAGGGTGTGGTTGGACTTGACGATCCGCCCGTCGGGGCCGAGCGAGAGATAGCCGCAGGGGGCATTCTCGTAGAGATCTTCGAGGTCTTCGGCAGCCGGCCCGGGCATCGTTCAGATGAAATCCCGGATCGCCGCGATCACTTCGGCGGGGGCGCTGAGATTGGGGCAGTGGCCCGTCGCCTGCAGGATCTTCATTTCGCTCCCGGGGATATTGTCGCGCACATAGGCGCCGACCGCCTCGGACGCGATGATGTCGTCGCTGCATTGCAGGATCAGCGTGCGGGCGGTCACCTTGGCGAGGTCGGCGCGGTTGTCGGCGGTGAAGGTGGTGCGGGCGAACTGCCGCGCGATGGCCGGGTCGGTGCGGCAGAAACTATTGGTCAGTTCCTCGCCCAGTTCCGGGCGGTCGGCATTGCCCATGATCGCAGGGGCCATGGCCGCCGACCAGCCCATATGGTTGTCGGCGAGCGAGGCCAGCAGTTCCTCGATCTGTTGGGCGGTGAAGCCGCCATGATAGCCGACATCGTCAATGTAGCGCGGCGACGGGCCGACCAGTACCAGGCTCTCGAACATCTCGGGCGCCTTGAGTGAGGCGAGCACGCCAATCATGGCGCTGACCGAGTGGCCGACGAAGACGCCGCCGGTGACGCCGAGGGCTCGGCTGATCTCCACGAGGTCGTCGGCGTAGCCCTCGAGTGTGGAATACTTGCCGGCATCATAGGTCGAAAGGTCGGACTGGCCGGCGCCGACATGATCGAACAGCACGGTGAGATGGTCGACCTCGAAGGCTGGGGCAACGAAACGCCACATGTTCTGGTCGCAGCCAAAACCATGGGCAAATATCATCGGCTTAAGTCCCGCGCCGGCGGTGACAACGTGGTTGCGGGAGATGACGGTCATCGAGGCTCCGACTGGGGCGAACTGGACGCTGCATCTTAACGCGGCGGAAGGCGAAAGGATCACGGCCTGCCGCGAGTCATTGTGTTCACGCGTTTACGTCCGAGACGGATCGATCGGGGCCTCTGGGAGTTGATGCTCACCTACCTTGAGGTCATGACGTGACGCATGCTGTTTCAGTGCTGGTAGTCGAAGACGAAGCGCTGATCCGCATGGATATTGCCGATCAGCTGGAGCGCGACGGGTTTTTCGTGTTCGAGGCGGCCAATGCCGACCAGGCCATTGTCGTGCTCAATGCCGAGCCGAGCGTGCGCATCATGTTCACCGATATCGACATGCCCGGCAGCATGGATGGCCTGAAGCTCGCTGCCGCGGTCAGGGACCGCTTTCCGCCGGTGCAGATCATCGTCACTTCGGGGCACCGGAGCGTCGAGCTTAGCGAAATGCCCGCCGGTAGCGTGTTCTTCAGCAAGCCTTATCAGCATGCCGCGGTGATGGCGTCGATGCGCCAGATGCTCGCCGCGCCGCCGGGCTAAAGCCGCTGCAGCACCATGCAATCGAGCACCGCCCACAGGTGGATGCTGGCGCCCAGCACCACGAAGCAGTGCCAGATCACGTTGTGAAAATGCAGACGCTCCCACAGGTGGAAGATGATGCCGGAGCAATATGCAACGCCACCTGCGATGATCAGCAGCAGCGTGCTCGGCGGCAGGACGCTAGCCAGTGACTGGAAGATCAGCACGCCGCTCCAACCGATGCCGAGATAGAGCACCAACGCCAGCCGGCCGAAATGCTGCGGCACGATCAGCTTCAGCGCAATGCCGATCAGCGCCGCGCTCCATACCGCGATCAGCATCAGTGTAGCCGCGGGGGTATCGCCCAATAGCGCCAGCAACGGCGTGTAGGTGCCGGCAATCAGGAGGAAGATGGCGGCCTGGTCGAAGCGGGCAAGCAGCCGTTTCAGCGGGGCGACCGGCGCGAGGTTGAAGGCGAGGGAGACGCTAAGCACCAGCAGCAGCGAGGCGACATAGATCGAAACCGCAAGGCCGGCCTGCAATCCGCTGCTGGCGACGAGGACTCCGCCAAGCCCCAGGGCAACGAGCAGGCCGATGACATGGATCACCCCGTCGCCGATCAGCTCCATGCGGGAGTAGGGCTTGCCCCGATGCCACCAGGTACGGTCGGGATACGGTTTCAAAGAAATCATGGACAAGCCTCGCTACAGCAACCTCAACGTGCCAGGGCCCCAACTGATCCACTGTCGGCTGGATCTATTGCAGCGGGCGGAGGAACGCATGCCGACGAACCCCGTTTGTCCCAGGCACCAGCCAGGTGGGCTTCACGCGAGATTGGAATGATCTACTTCTTCGATGTACGCGATGGGGCCGACCTTTCGCAGGACGATACCGGTATCGACCTTCCCGATCCCGCGGCCGCCCGGCTGCAGGCGACGCTTGCTCTTACCGAGATGGCGCGAGACCACCTGCCGTCCAATGGCGACGAGCGGAGACTCTCCATTCATGTGCGCACCGCCGAGGGGCCGCAGTTCGACGTGTCGCTGGACTACGAACTCCAGGTGACGAGCGGCCAGGCGGGGCACGAGGAATAACATGTCCAGAATACAGCCCGACGCCTTTACGCCCTTCTTCTCCATGGTGTCGGTCAGGGACGACCTGTCCGATGCCGAGCACAACGCCATCCTTAGTGCCGCCGGCACAGCGCGCTCGTTTGCGGCGGGCGCCGACATCGTCACCCAGGGCGATCGCCCCAGCTTCAGCACGCTGGTGGTCAAGGGTGTGACGGCGCGATACTCGACCGTCGAGGACGGCGGGCGGCAGATCACCGGCCTTCACATCGCGGGGGATTTCGTCGACCTCCACTCGTTCCCGCTGCAACTGATGGACCACTCGGTCACCGCCATCACGCCGTGCGAGGTGGTGGCATTTCCACACCGGGGGCTGCTCGACATTACCGAAAACTACCCGCATTTGACGCGGGTGCTGTGGCTGCTGACTCTGCTCGATGGCGCCATCCACCGTCAGTGGATGGTGACGAAGGGCCGGCTCACCGCCGACGAACAGATGGCGCACCTGTTCTGCGAGCAGTTCGTGCGCGCCCAGATGGCGGGGCTGGCCGAGGCGCAGCGCTATCCGTTTCCGCTGACCCAGATGCAGTTCGGTGATGCGTTGGGGCTGTCGATCGTCCACACCAATCGCACCTTGCAGCGGCTGCGGCGAACCGGGGCGATCGAATGGGAAGACGGCGTGGTCGAGGTTTTCGACTGGCCGCTGTTGCGCGAACTGGGCCAGTTCGACCCGACTTACCTGCATCTGGAAAAACTGCGGCGCTAGCTGCGTGCGAGGTAGGCGCGCCTGCGCCGGGGAGGGCGACGAGCGCCCGAGGCTCAGTCCTTCGAAGGCTTGGTGAGCCCGGGCTGCTCCTGCCTGGAGCCGTCGGGGCGCCGACCCAGATCGTCGATATTGTCGTCCATCTGCTTGCCCGTGCCGCTCTCGATCGGTTCCGGCTTCGGCTTGGGCTTGTCCTTGCTCATGTCAGCTCCTTGGGGTTGGGGTGCAGCCTAAAACATTCGCCGCACCCGAATGGATGCGGCGACAATCTCACCGGCTTGGCGCTCTTGCTGGTGCTGAGCCTCAAGTCCCAACGTCAATGGAGGGCGGTTCGTTCCGCTTCACTTCGCGGCCCGTTGCCCCACTGCGGGGCCGCTGCACGATATTGCTTCCAACTGGTCGATCATTCGCCGAAACGCGGCATCCACATCCAGCAGACGGCTATGGTCGGGCTCACCCTTGATCGCCGTGCGGAACTCGCTGTGGCGACGACGGATTTCGGCGAGCAGGGCGCCGGCCTCGAGCCGGGCCAGGCCGCGATCGTCATCGGTACCGTAGAATGACTCGGCGAGGCCGCGCAGCCGCGCCGCCTTGCCGTTCCAGCGCTGCAGCTCCCCGATGAAAGGTTTGAGGGTGCCATCGGCGCGTCTTCTCTCCACCACGCTGGTCTGCGCGTTGCGGTGCTGTGCTGTTGCGGTAGCTGGCATGGATGGTTCTCCGTCGAGTGGGCGTTAAGTCATTCGGCCTGATAGGCGCCCGGCGCGGGAACCAGCGCCGCCACGGCGGTGAGCAGATCCTGATCGCTGAACGGCTTGGGCATGACCCTTGCATCCGGGAAGTGCTCGAACACTTCCTCGACGCTGGCAGCAGTGCAGAAGATGAAAGGGACGCCCTCCTGCCGCAGCCTTGCCACCAGTCCTTCCGGTTCGGCATGCTGCAGGCGGAAATCGATCACTGCCAGGTGAATCCGCTGCCCCGCCAGTAGCGCGAACGCCTCATCGATATCGGTGGCGATGGTCACCCGGTAGCCCGCACTGACCAGCGGCGCTTCGATAACCGAGGCGATGAGGTAATTGGTCTCGACGACCATGGCCCTGAGGCCGGCTGATTGGTATGTCATGCATGCGCCAAACGCAGGAGGACCCATCCACCCGGTGGTGGATCGGCAGGCTCGATGCGCTTCGCCAGGACGCCCGGTTGCAGCAATACTAGGGGTGCCCGCAGGACACCGGCTCGACCGGTCGATGAACACTAGGCCTAAGCGTGGCCGGGCGCATTAACAAAAGACATGTCCTGGGAACGAGCACTGCACGTTCGGGTTACCTTCCCATTTTTCAGGAGGGATCACACTCGTGGCAAAACCGCCGAAAAAGCCCGCCCGACAAGGCTGATCGCAAGCCCCAGCGGCAATCACCCGACATCAGCGATCTCGAAAAGCCAGCGAGGGCGCGGCCCACCGACTGGCCGCCGGCGGCAAGGCCAAAGGGTTGAGCGGTCGCCACGACCGCGTGGCCCGGCTGGCGATCAGAGCGCAGGAACTGCCACTGGTCGGGCGGCCGACGCGGCCCCGACGGCGGTGGTGATGGCAGCAGCAAGATCCTGCTGGCTGAAAGGTTTGGACAGCCGGGGCAGGTCGCGCGCCGTGCTGTCGCTGAGCTCGGCATAGCCCGTGGCGACAAGGATGGGGATGTGCGGCCAGGCGGCCTGTACCTTCTGGGCCAGTTCCGCGCCGGTCATTTTCGGCATGCCTTGATCGGTGATCAGCAGGTCTACCTCCTGCCGCTCCAGCGCCTCGAGGGCCTCGCGGCCCGAATGAGCCTCCACCACCTCATGACCAAGCTCTTCCAGCATTGCCACGGTGTTCATCAACACCAGCGCATCGTCGTCGACTGCGAGCACACGCAGCACCTTTCGGCCGTCCATGGGCTGGCAGGGCGGAGGGGCGACAGCTGCATCGGCATCTGCATCGGTCACCGGCAGCCAGATCGAGGCGGTGGTGCCGACGCCCGGCTTGCTCTGCAGTTCCAGATAGCCGCCCGACTGTTGGGCGAGGCCATGCACCATCGACAGGCCGAGACCGGTGCCCTTGCCGACCCCCTTGGTGGTGAAGAATGGCTCGGTCGCCTTGGCGAGGGTGTCGCTGTCCATGCCTTCACCCTCGTCGGTGACACTGAACACGACATAATTTCCCGGCCGGTCGCCTGCTTTGTGCTGGGCGGTGAGGCGCACCGTGCCGCCTTCGGGCATGGCATCGCGCGCGTTGACCGCCAGATTGAGGATCGCCGCCTCGAGCTGCGAGATATCGGTGCGAACAGCCGGCAGGTTCTCGGGAAACTCGGTGCGGATCAGGATGCTCGGCCCCAGCGAGCGGTCGAGCAGGTCACTCATCCCCTCGACTGTTGCCTTGAGGTCGACCGAGCCCATCTTGAGCTCCTGCCGACGGGCAAAGGCCAGCATGCGCTGGGTCAGCGCCGCCCCGCGGCGCGCGCCCTTCAGCGCGTTGTCGATGAACGGACTTATGGCGGGGTCGGCCGTCATGCGGCGCTGCACGATCTCGAGGCTGCCGATAATGGCCATCAGCAGATTATTGAAATCATGCGCTATGCCGCCGGTAAGCTGCCCGATCGACTCCATCTTCTGTGACTGGAACAGCGCCTCCCGGGCGCGCTCGAGTTCCTGCTGAGTCTGATGGCGCTCCGTAAGGTCGCGCGTGATCTTGGCGAAACCGACAAGATTGCCGTTGGGATCAAGGATGCGGTCGATGACGACATGGGCCCAGAACTGGCTGCCATCCTTGCGGACGCGCCAGCCCTCGTCTTCGAACCGGCCCTCCTTGGCGGCGCGATTGAGATTGATGGCCGGCCGTCCAAGGGCCCGATCCTCGTCGGTATAGAAGACCGCAAAGTTCTGGCCGATGATCTCGCTGGGCCGATAGCCCTTGAACCGCTGCGCGCCGGCGTTCCAATTGGCCACGATCCCCGTGGGGTCGAGCATGTAGATGGCATAGTCGCTGATCGCCTCGACCAAAAGGCGATACCGCCCGTCATCAGTGAGCGACGCGTCGAAATTGTGGGAATTGTTCATCCGGCCCTGTCCGCCCGACAAGTGTGCCGGGTACGCAGGAACTTGCGAGCAGCGCTTTGGTTGCCCCTCCGGGAACAAAAGGGACCTCGACCCTGGAGGGCCGAGGTCTCACTAGTGCACAAGGATAGGGGCGTATCCCGGTGTCGCGATGAAACCCGGGGGAGGGGTTCATCGTCCGCATGGTGCGGATACGCTAATAATGCCGCGAACAAGCTTCGGTTCCCTGATCGATTAAACTTGTCAGACCGCATGCGAGTACGGCTGTCTGAACATCCTCGTTCACACTGAGGAGCGCGTCAGATCCTGATCGCTCTGCGGGGTGCCCTCAGGGCTCGCAGCCGCCGCAGGTGCGGAAGCGTCATATTGCTCGGTTTTGTCCAGCACCTCGGCGGCGAATCTGCCAATCGCCCCATTGTATGTGTCGCAGCGCTCGAGAAAGCCCATGTGATTTACGTCGTCGACGATCATTGTACGTGCAGCGGCCGAACTCTGCGCGATGACGCGGCTTGCCTCAGGCTTGGTGACAATGTCCAGGGCACCGCCGACGACCAGCACCGGAACCGAGACGTTGGATAATGCCCCCGTGGCGTCCCAGCGGAACATGGCAAGGTTGCCACGGGCCTGGGCCGCAGGGGAGTTGCGGGTGGTGAGCAATGTAACTGCGTTGAGTTGGCTCCGCGTGACGTGCCTGCCGAAGCCGATGCGGTTGGCGAGGTGAGCCGAGCCGCTGAGGTAGCTCTGCCATGCGGCAAGCCATGCAAGCGGCTGCAGCGGGATTACCAGCCACATCAACGGCTCGATCAACGGCCAGCGAAGCAGGCGCCAGAGCGGGCTGAAGATCATGGTGCGCAACGGATTGGTATGCGTGGTGTTGAGCAGCACGATGCCGGCGACGCGTCGTTCGACGAACTGGGGATCGTCGCGTGCCAGGGTCTGGATGGTCATGCCCCCGATGCTGTGGCCGACAAGCACCACCTTGCCGGAGGTCTCCGCTATGACCGACCGCAGGTCGGCGGCAAACGTTTCGAGTGCAATCTTGCCCTTTGAGCGGCCAAGGCCTGGAAGGTCCCAGGCAATGATGCGGAAGCGCGCCCTGAGATCCTCGACGGCATAGCCCCAAATGGTGCTGTCAAGGCCCCACCCGTGGGTCAGGATGATGGTCGGGGCTCCTGCAAGGCCATCGGTCTCGACGTAGAGGCTAGACCCCGTGGGGCTTTCGAGCGTGCGAGCCTCAGGCATTCGCGCCGGCTTCAGCAGCCTCACGTCTCGCCTGGCAAGCAAAGGCCTCAGCAGCAGTCCCCCCAGGAACGACCATGCCAGCGCGCCGACCCCAACCCATAGCGGCCAATCTTCGCGGATGCGGTGGATCACGCCATCGGCGTCGATCAGTACCGTTCCATCGTACCATCGCCACAGAAAATAGCCCGCCGCACCTAGGACGGCGAGCGACAGCAGGCTGAACACCCAGCGCAGAATGAGAACCAGTGGCATGCAATCCCCTTGAGAGCGGAGGCCTCTCCGCCGGTGTCCAACCTGACTGGGTCAAGGAGGTTCCGTTGCTGCAACGGCGAGGCCGCTTGATGGCCAGGTACGCCGCAGCGCAGGGCATCGTCCGGCTTGCGGTTGTCGTCCGTTCGCTATCTCCAGCCCAGCAACAGGCCGATCGGGGTCAGGATCGCCGCAAGCACCAGGATCCAGAACAGCAACGTCATCATGGCGTCGGCGACGCGGAGCGGCTTCAGCTTTGCTCGTCCTGCTGATGGACACCCCAGCCCGCCGGTGGTGGGGGCGTGGCTTCCGACGGGGCGCCCGCCGACATCATCCGCAACTGATCGATCAGCCGCCGGAACGCCGCGTCGACATCGTCGAGCCGGCTGTGCGGCGGCTCGCCCTTGATCGCGGCATGGAGTTGGGTGTGGCCGCGCCGGATTTCGGCGACGAGTGCGCTGCTTTCGAAGCGAGCGAGAGCCTTGTCCTCTTCGGTGCTATAGACCGAGTCCGCCAGCGCGCGGAGGCGCGCCACCTTGCCGTTCCACCCCTGCAAAGCACCGATGAACGGCTTCAGCGTGCCGTTGGCCTGCCGCTGCTCCAGCACGCTCGTCTGGGTGTTGCGATGTTGCATGGTGTCGTGGCTTTGCATGGTGGTTCTCCGTCGATTTGAAGTTCAGGCGCCTACATGTGAGCCGCTGTCGGACACCAGGGCGGCTACCGCTGCGAGCAGTTCCTCATCGCTGAAGGGTTTCAGCATCACCCGCGCGTTGGGGAAGTGCTCGAACACCTCCTCGACGCTGGCTGCGGTGCAGAAAATGAAGGGAATGCCCCGTTGTCGCAGCCGGGCCACCAGTCCCTCCGGCTCGCCGTGCTGCAGGCGGAAGTCGATGAGTGCCAGACGAATGTCGCGCGCATCGAGCAGCGCGAACGCTTCATCGGGATGGGCAGCAATTGCCACCCGGTACCCGGCGTGGAGCAGTGGCGCCTCCATGACCGAAGCAATCAGATAGTTCGTCTCCACGACGAGGGCCGTGGGAATGGTCGGGTGGCGGATCATGTTACTTCGCGGACGCAGGAGGACCGTCCACCCCTTGGTGTGACGGCAGGCTCGATGCGCTTTGCCAGAACGCCCGGAGGCAGCGAGATCAAAAGTGCCGATGAAGCGCTTGCTCGTTCGGCCTGCAAGCACCTTAGCCGCGTCCGCTAGGCCGGACATTTACAAATGACATGTCGGCGATACTCGAGAGAACGGGGCGGTGCCCATGATTGACGCGCTCTCTCCGTCGATGCCTGGTGCCCAACCTCATGGACGTAAAGTGCCGGTGGCGTTTGCGGCGGACCCACCGGCACCTGAGCGTCATCGGCCAAGGCTAGGCGCAGCGGTTTGCCCGATGACACCCATTCCGCTGGTGGCGACCCGACAGGCATCCTGCATGCAGCGATGCCCGTCGGATCTGGCTCCCGGACCAAGGGGCCGGAAGCGGTCGGGACTGTGCCCGATACTTGAGCGCGCGCGCCTACCGCGCAACGATGGTTCGAAGCAGCCTGGCGGCGACCCGCCAACACGACCCTGGCCGGCGTCAACCATGATCCAATTGCCCTGCTGCCTGGCCGTCACGTGCATGCCGCGCTTAAGCAAGAAATCCTTCGGGTAGCTGACCCGCGGACCGCTTCTCATTCTGAGGGATGCCACTGCCAATATGTGGGCAAAGGTCGGCGCCGGCGGCGCGGCCAGCGGACCTGGCGTTCTGGGGGCTCGCAACGCCACCGATCTGGCGATATTCAGATCTTCGGCCCGCATGCCAGGCAAGCGGAAGATGCAGCTGGTCTTCCGGATGGTCTTCACCGACGTTGCCGCCGCAACCTTAGTGGCCGCATCTGCTGCGAAACCGATCGCGATGACTGCCATCGTTCCGGAGATGGCGACGACGGATGGGAAGGTACCCGCGGAAATCAATGCGCTTGCCATTTTGCACCTCTTGGGAGGTGTCGGCGCCACCCCAATGGGCGGCACACCATAGGGGGCGCCGACTGGTCTTATTTTCTGCACCGTGACGCGGCGTATCGGTGCAGTTTGCCGACACTATCAGACACTGTCTGACGCCCGACTGAGTGCGAGCGTCAGCGAAATTGCAGTTCCGCAGCCCCGGACGGAACCGCCGCACAAGCGCGCGGTTTATGACGCGGAATGGGGAGGTGGGAGTGGTCGCTGCCTATCAGTTGCTGGTCCATGTCGCCGTCGCGACAGCACTGCTGGCTCTCGCCATCTATGCACCGCTAATGTTCAAGAGGGGGCTGCCCCGGTGGGCAGAAATTGGCGGTGTGGCTATCGGCGCAACCTTGGCGGGCGGGGTGATCTATGCCCTGTTGACTGGGCACTGGCCCTTGAGAGGCTGATCTCGTTCAGACGACAAGTGAGGGATCGGCCAGTGCCGGTCCCGCCGATGTATCGAAGGCCAGCCGAACTGAGAAGGCTGCGTCGTTGCCGTGCCTCACCCGGATGACGAGTTCTTTCGACGGGCCATCGGACGGCAGCAGTTCACGGGCAAGCTCGGTCAGTGCCAGCACCGCCTGGTGACGGGCCCTTCGGTCGCTAGCGCATTCCACGCCAACGTCGTCTCGGGCCCAGCCCGCGCCATCGAAAATGTCGAAGTAATACCGCATGATAGCCTCCACCAGTCACGGAATACGTGGCACGACAAGCTTGGTTGCAATCTTGCCCTCCGCGTTTGAACACGAACTGTTGCAGCCAAGGATAAGGGCGGTATGGTGCAGCACGATGCATGGGCCATGGCAGATGGCGGATGATCCGGCCTGGGGAGGAGCATCGTGCTTAGGGGGCGGTACGGCATTAGATGGATGATCGTCGCGTGGCTTGTGACCGTCGCGCTCATCGCAGCCGGTATCTATCTGGTCGGCAACCTTACCCACCTGTTTGGCGGCTAAGGTCCGGTCCTTCAGCCCTGTATTAGGTTATCGAGGGCCGCAAGAAAGTCGACGACAGCAGGCATTTCACGGACGTCATCCATCTCAAGAATGAACGCCTGACGGGCCATCTCCATCTCTCTTCGCAAAGCGGCCAGCTGCATTGCGCCGGCAGCCAGTGCGTCAGCCGTTTGATGGCGAGAGTTGTGCATGGCGCGCAACTGCAGCGACTTGCTCCGCCAGCGCTTCAGGTCAGGCAGGTAAGGTGCCACCCTCTCCCTTGCCAGTTTCCGCCGAGTGATCAGCGGACTCATGACGCGCGAGGGTGACGAGTTTTCTTCGTACATTTTGAAGCTCCCGTTGCAGCCTCAAACTTCCTTAGGGTCAGCAGGTTCCGTCGGTGTCGAGGGCCGACAGCGTCGGAACCAAATCGCATTAATGAGGCTGGAAAGTTGGCCTGAGGTTGCCCTGGCCTCGGGCCCTGTGAGCCGCCGGGCCCCGCTGTCCCTCCCAGCCGGGTCCGGCTTACACAGTTACAGCCAGACCCGCCGTCCATCGAATAGGGTATGTAGTCTTGCTCAAGCTCGACCCCCCGAGCTAATAGTGGAACTCCCTCCATTGCACCGCTGGATGCTGACCAAGCTGGACTTACCGCCGGCGCTGCGGGCACCCTCAAGGATCGCCTCCGGGGCCTGCAGCCCCAGCCGTCATCGGTCGGCAAGGATAGAGAGGGGCGGGGCGAGGGTGTGCGCCGGACCGCCGGCCCTTCCCCGCTCCGGAGAGGGAACAGGCTGGCTCTCCAACCGTTGTGAGGTCTCAACGGAGGTCGCGCAAATTGGCAGCTCGAGCAATCTGGAAGGGTGTCATAAAGATCGCGGAGATCGTGTGCCCGGTGTCGATGTACGCAGCCGCGTCGCAGTCGGAGCGCATCTCGCTCCACATGGTCAATCGCAGCACCGGAAACCGCCTCAAGCGTCTCTATGTAGATGAGAAAACGGACAAGCCAGTCGAGCACGAGGACCAAGTGAAGGGCTACGAGACCAGCGATGGCCAATACGTGGTGCTCGAGCCCGAGGAGATCGCAGCCGCGGTGCCGAACAGTGACAAGGCTCTCACGGTCGACCAATTCATTGCCTGCAACAAAATCGAACCCACCTACTTTGACAAACCCTACTACCTGCTGCCGACCACCGACATTGGGAACGAGACCTTCGTCCTGATCCGCGAGGCGTTGCGAGAGCGAAAGGCGGCTGCAATCGCGCACGCCGTGTTGTTCCGGCGGCTGAGGCCGGTTCTGATCCGTGCACACCATGACGGGTTGATCGCAACTACGCTGAACTTCGACTACGAGGTCCGTTCCGCGTCCGACGCCTTCAAAGGGATCAAGAAGAGCAAGATCGAGCCGGAAATGCTCGATCTGGCCAAGCATATTCTCAAGACGAAGGCCGGCGAGTTCGACCCGAGCAAGTTCGACGATCGCTACGAGGAGGCTCTGGCGGATCTGGTGCAGGCCAAGATCAACGGCAAGAAGATTGTGCCACTTCGTCCTCCCAAGCCAACGAAGAAGAACGACCTGCTTGAGGCGCTACGGCTCAGCGCCGACGCCAAGGGCGAGTCGGCGCCGCGTCGTTCTGCCAGCAAGTCGAAAACGAACAAGGCTGCGCCAGCTAAGAAAACTGCTCCCGCACAGCGAAAGGCGGGTTAGCGCCCGCCTTTGGCTTGCCGACCGGGCCTGTTCTCCAGGCTCTTCTTCAAAGCGGCCATGAGATTGATGACATTGGTGGGAGCTTCGGGCTCGGCCTGGGCCTCGGCCTTTGCAGCCTTCGATTTCCGCTTAGGCGACTCCTTGGCCTTGATGATCTCTTTGAGCTTGGCCTGCACGGGGTCTTTGACCATGTCCTTGTTCCAGGCGGCTGTGCGCTCCTCGATGATCTTCTCGACCATGCTGAGCATTTCCTTGTCGGGCTTTGCCTCGTCGACCTTCTCGAAATACTCGTCTTCATCCCGCACTTCGTCGCCGAAGCGGAGCGTCCAGAGCAATATGCCGGTATCCCAGGGCTGCAGCATCACTGCGCGTTCGCGATTGCCGAGGACGAGGCGAGAGATACCCACCACGTTCTGTTCGGCCATCGCCTCGCGAATGACGGAAAAAGCCTCTTCACCGACCTCGTCGGCCGGCACCACGAAATAGGGCGTGTCGAAATAGGTCCACTCCACGGTATCGGCCTCGACAAATTCGTCGATGTCGATGGTGCGGACGCTGTCGAGTTTCACGGCGTCGAGTTCCTCATCTTCAAGGATGACGAACTCGTCTTCGGCCTTCTCGTACGCCTTCACCTGGTGATCGTCATCCACCGTCCGCCCGGTCTCGGCGTCGACGTACCGGGTGTAGATCCGGTCACCGGTGGTGCGGTTGAGAGTGTGGAAGCGAACGCGGTTGCCCTCTGTGGTCGCCGGCGAGAGCGTCACTGCGCACGTCACCAACGACAGCTTCAGGTAGCCTTTCCAGTATGGTCGAACTGCCACGATCACCTCCGTCGATTAACGAGGGCAACGCCTTATGCGCACGGTTGTTCCGATGGGAACGGTCGTAGAGCCTCACCACTTCCGAAACGCGTTAGGGCAGCGACGGCTGAGCAGGAGAGCCCGACGACTTGTCGTAGCGGGTCGCAAGCTGGGGGACCAAGGGCACTCCCTGCACAAAGCGAAGCGATGCCCAGCGCTAGTTCTGCTCGTCCTGCTGATGCACCCCATACGTTGCCGAGCGTTCGCGGTCCTCATCGAAGGTCGGTTCCTTCGTCATACGTGGCAGCTTCTCATGCACGGGCGGGGTTCGTGCAGTATTCGTCAGCTTCGGTGGAATCCGCGGGGACGGGAAACGGTCCTCCGAGTATGCCTTGGACATGGTGTCCTCCCAGGGAAAGGCCCGCCCCCTAAAAAGGAGCGGGCCGGCGGGTGTTTACTTGTCGTTCTTGTGGCTCTGGCGCCCGGCTTCAGCATGCTGCTCCCGGGTGCCGCCCTGCGTGCCGGACGACGATTTCTCGCTGCCGGAGCCTTTGGACTGGGAGCTGCCAGACTTGTTTCCGTTACTGGACGAGTTGCCGTTGCCCGATGACTTGTTGCCGCTTGAATTCTGCGGGTTGGCCATTTTGTTTCTCCTCTAAGGATCATCCCTAGGGCAAACCAACCTTGCCGTTTGAGCTTCGTTCCGGATCAAATTACTCGGAAGATTGTCATTTGATATTGACGACCGAAACGAACTTTCTCGCCGAGGGGTATTTTTGTGCCTCAGTTGATGTCGCTCCAAAGGAGCGGAACACGAACTCTCGTGAGTGCCGCGTTCCGGCGTCGATCCGGTTTGAATCGATGTACAGGTCCCAGGCAGATCACTGATGATCGGGCCCGCGGGCGATGCGGCGACTGTTCAGTCGAGCCCGCGTCGAGCGGCAAACTCGGCAAGGAAGGATTCAAGCCGAAGCCTGAAATCGCCAAACTTGCCCGTTGGGTCCTCTGACGGTGCCGTCTTCTGGAAGTCCTCGAGCAGGGTTGCCGCCTGGGATTCCAAGTCGTCCAGCCGGCTTATGGCGCGGGACCGATGGAGGATGTGGAGGTTTGTGTCGCCCAGGGTGCGGAGAACTTCAAGAAAATCGAGACGAAGACTGCGTAGGCGGGTGGCAAAGGGTTTGATCGACGTCGAGGCGAATAACGATTCCCGAAAATGGTTCTCGTGCATGTCGGCCCCCGCGACAGACACTACCCCACCCACTAGAGTCGAGCTGGTTGCATTTGATCAAGTTTGCGGGCAATTGCCGCGTTAACGACTGCCGCCACCTGATCGTCTAGGACCGCTTTGCCGTCGATGGTGCGATCCTGCGCAGAGGCCTCCCGACGAAGCACGCATCAAGAATATTGCTGTGGCAATGCTCACCCTGGCCCAGTCCTGGGCTCGTACATGGCTCGTAATTGCCATGGTTTGATCTCTCGTGGTCGGGAGCTTGAGAACGTCGGCAACGGACGTTGGTTCACACAACACTCTAGGTCAGCGCTGGCGCATCAGTGGCTTGGAAACCCCGCGACCAGCGGCGGCTGTTCTACCTCGGTCTGCTCGGCTGAAAGATCCAGGCCGAGCTCTTCGGAAAGCTGCCGTTCGGCGCTCTCCCAGTAATGTTTGTCTCGCCCTTCCGGTCGGCCGTCGGCCTCCCAGAGGGCGTAGGCGCGGTCCTTGATCTGTTCGTGGGTGGTCAGTGCAGACATGGAAATCTCTATCATTGATAGCGTGGGGACATCAGTCGCCAAGCTTGCCCCACCTTCGTACGGCTGATGCCAGCGGACGTCACCGCCGGCTTGACCTCGTGGCGCCAGTCTTCTTGCTGTCGTAGCGAACTTCGAGGTCCCGGCCGCCGGCGACCATGGCGCGATCCAGCGAACGACCTCGGCTTGATTGAGTGGCGGGCATCATCGTCTCCTCTGTTTGCTTTGCGTTGCGAACGCACAAAGAGCGGGATGGTTCAGCACTTGTCGACGGGGTCGCTGAAGCCGTTATGGTGGGGAGGGATGATTTCAGTCCGCGAGGGGTAGCGTGCAGGTTGCGGCATGGGTGTTGTTGGCGTTGAATGTTTCCGGTGCGGCGATCATGGTGAAGTACGGTCTTCCCCGGGAAGTACCGTTCGTCGGTCGCCACGACGCAGATCCGCTCATGGGTTATCTCGGCCTGCTGTTGTTCGGCAGCAGCGTTGCGATCCGCGTCGCGATTACTGCGACCAGCTAGAAGCTCTCGGTCAGGTGCAAGAGGTCCGAGGGATGTTCGAAGGATTTGAGCTCGATTTCGTTGATCTATCTGAGGCCCGCTTGAGGGTACGTCATGGTGGAAAGGGGCCGCCGGTTCTGCTGTTGCATGGCCACCCGCGCACCCACATGACCTGGGGGCAGGTGGCGGATCGTCTCGCTCCATCCTTCAGCGTGGTGTGCCCCGACCTCAGGGGTTTCGGCCAATCGAGCCACCCCGCCGATGCGCCGGATCACGCCGGATCGTCGAAGCGGGCGAAGGCGCGTGACTGTATCGAGCTGATGGCGCGGCTGGGCCATGACAAGTTTGCCATCGTCGGCCATGACCGAGGCAGCTATGTCGCTTTTCGCGCGGCCCTGGATCACCCCGACAAGATCACAAAGCTGGCCGTGCTGGACGGCGTCCCGATCGTCGAGGCACTGGAACGGTGCGACGCCCGGTTTGCCGAGCTGTGGTGGCATTGGTTCTTCTTCGCGCAGCCGGAAAAGCCGGAGCGCGCCATCCTCGCAGATCCCGTTGCGTGGTACGCGGCAACGCCCGAGTTCATGGGTGAAGAAGCCTACCGCGACTTCCGGTCTGCCACGTCGGATCCGGCCACTGTGCACGGCATGGTCGAAGATTATCGTGCCGGCCTGGGGATCGATCGAAGCCACGATGAGGCCGATCGCGCCGCGGGGAGAACCATAGCTTGTCCGACGCTGCACCTGTGGTCCAAACGCGACGACATGGAACTGCTATACGGCGATCCTCTCACGATCTGGCGACGCTGGGCGCCTGCCGTGACCGGCTACGCTATCGACAGTGGGCACCACATGGCCGAAGAAGCGCCGGACGAACTGGCGAGGGCTCTCCAGAGGTTCCTCCGGGACTGAGCCGGCTTCGGTTCGGCTTAGCCGCCGCCATAGCCGCCGATGATCGGCAGAATTTCTCCGGTGATGTAGCTCGACATCTGCGGGCTGGCGAGAAAGACATAGGCCGGCGCGATTTCCTCCGGTTGCGCCGGACGCTTCATCGGCACCTTTGAGCCGAACTTGCTGACGTCATCGGCCTCCTTGTCGGAGGGATTGAGCGGGGTCCATACCGGCCCCGGCGCGACGCAGTTAACCCGGATATGCCGCTCCAACAATTGACCCGCCAGTGACCGGGTGAAGGCGTGGATGCCGCCCTTGGTCATGGAATAATCCAGTAGCGCCGGGCTACCCTCGATGCCGGTGACCGAGCCCGTATTGATGATGGCTGAGCCCGCCTCCATCACCCTGGCTGCCGCCTGCGCCATGAAGAAATAGCCGTAGAGGTTGGTCTTCAGCGTTTCGTCGAAATGCTCTTCGCTCAGGTCCTCGATACGCTTGGTGTGGACCTGAAAGGCGGCGTTGTTGACCAAGACGTCGAGGTGGCCGAACGCCGCGATGGTCTGCTCGACTGCATCCTCGCAGAAGGCGCGATTGCGCACATCACCTTTAATCACGATGGCGCTGCGGCCCTCATTTTCGACTGCGGCCTTGGTTTCCGCCGCATCTCGGTCCTCGGAGAGATGTGCGATCACCACGTCGGCGCCCTCGCGGGCAAATAGCACGGCAACCGCCCGACCGATGCCGGAGTCGCCGCCGGTGATCAACGCTACCTTTCCGGCGAGCTTCTTCGAGCCAAGATAGAACGGCGCGTCATAGAGCGGGGCGGGATCCAGTTTGAACTCGGCTCCCGGCTTGGGCTGATGCTGCTTCGGAAATGGCGGTTCAGGGTAGGGGCGGGCGCCCGCCTGCATGGCCACTTCCCGTTTTTTTGGGGTGGCGGCATCGGCTGTCGCGACCTCTGCCTGAATGTCCCGCTGCCGCCGAGCTGTAGCTTTGGATGCCATGGTGCTCTCCTTGATGCTGAGGAGGTCAACTTCGGCGAGCAGGGCAAGGTTGCCACGCGACATAAACCGACGTCGTCGCGTCAAGATCGCGATCACTGGCAATCGCGCCGGGCTGATCGCCCTCCCGCGGGCCCGCATCCAAATCGCACCAGGCACGTTATCGATGCCACCATGAAGCAAGCACCTTCCAGCCGCATCAGCGGACTGATTTACCGCTTCGCCGACTTCCTGTCGGACTGGCGGGGGTTCGTCGCCACGTTTGTGGCTTTGATGGTGGGCATCGGGATTGGGGCCGCAGTGCAGTTCAATGAAGGCTTCATGTTCGCCTTCAATATCTTCCTGTCGGTCGCGGCTATCGTCATCAGCGGCGTTATTCTTGTCGCCGGCGCGCGCAGCGAGGCGGCCCTGCACGTCAAGCTCGACTACCTGATCGAACACTCGCCCGCCACCAACAAGGTCGTCGGGCTCGAGCACCTCGATGCGCGAGAGATCGAGGAAGAGCGAAAGCGCGTCGAGCGAGAAGCTGCGGAAGCGATCGACGAGGCGATGGAAGACGCTGGCCTGAAGCGACACTGACCATCCCTATGCGGGGCCACCGGCCCAATCGAAGGATCCTCGGCAATGACTACACTCGCCACCTTCAACGTTAATGGCGTCAATGGACGGTTGCCGGTGCTGCTGAGGTGGCTGGCCGAAACCAAGAGGGATGTAGTGTGCCTGCAGGAGCTGAAGACTTCTGACGAGAAGTTCCCCGAAGCTGCCATCACGGAGGCGGGGTTCCACTCGATCTGGCACGGACAAAAATCCTACAACGGGGTCGCCATCCTGGCTCGTGGGACCGCGCCCATCGAACGCCGCCGCGGCTTGCCCGGAGATCCAGACGATGCTCACAGCCGTTATCTCGAGGCCCAGGTCGGTGATCTCATCGTCGGATGCCTTTACCTGCCCAATGGCAACCCCGCCCCCGGACCGAAATTCGAGTACAAGATGCGCTGGTTCGAACGCCTGCTCGACCATGCTCGGGCGCTGCTGGCGGCTGGCGCACCGAGCGTGCTTTGTGGCGACTTCAACGTGGTGCCAACGGACATCGATGCAGTCGTGCCTGGCCGATGGGTTTGGGACGCGGTGATGTTCCCGGAAGCGCGAACAGCTTATGCGAGGCTCCTCGAACAGGGCTGGATCGACGCTCTCAGGGTCATCCACCCTGACAAGGGCATCTACACTTACTGGAATTTTTCATACCGAGGCGGCTACGACCGAAGCTCGGGCCTGCGGATGGACCACGTGCTGATCAGCCCGTCATTGCGTGGCTCGCTCCGCGACGCCGGTGTCGACGTCGAGACACGCGGTTGGGACAAGCCCAGTGACCATGCGCCGGCTTGGATAGAACTTACCGCTTGAGCGATGGAGACTGGTCCGAAGCTGGCACAGCCGGAACGCCGCCGGCGTCGCAATCAGGTGCCTTGAATAGGCACCCCGAGCCCAACGTCGATGGCGGCAGCGGCGATCATCAGGAACAGGAATGTCGGAAAAAGCCCACCCATTGCCTCACCCTGTGAGAGATCGCGTGCCGAGCCAGGGCCGTCAACGAGGGGGTGACGGCACCGCTGTGGGGCGAAGTAGTTTGTCGCGGTGCCGTCGCGCCGGATGAGGGTTTGATCAACCGAGCAGCAGCGTCATAGCCTATATGCGGTGACGGGCCACTGACGTTGCTTTCAGCGAAATTGCAGGTTCGACCAATGCGCGGTGATCACTGGATCATCGGGACGGCGGTCGTCGCCGGCAGGCTCGCCACTGCGTTTAAGGCGGCCGTCATCTCGTCATCCGGAAGGGCGCCGCAACGGCGGCCAGATTAATCCGACGAAAGCATTTCGGTGGTATCAGCGAGATGCGAGCCACAAGGGTGGGAACGTATGTGGTTTGTTTCCAGAAAGATCGGGCGTGCCACCAAGCAGCGTTCGGCTGCCCGTGTAGTAACCTACCGAATGCAGACTGGTAAGAATAGAGGTGAAATCCCAGGCGCAGGCTGCCGAACTGGTTCGAGAACTGCGTTTGGCCGGAGCTTCGGACATCGTCGTCTTTGATTCGGAGGAGCGGCAGACCACAATCGACGCGCGATCGAAGTGAACCGCTCGTCTGCCTGCCGGGCGCCGAATTGGCGCGCCGCGACTGACCTGGTTTCACTGACAGTCGTAAAATTTCGCGCGCGAGGCCCGAGGCCGCCGCTGCTCCAGCACGCTCGTCTGGGTGTTGCGATGTTGCATGGTGTCGTGGCTTTGCATGGTGGTTTTCCGTCGATTTGAAGCTCAGGCACCAAATGAGTGCCAGTATCGGACACCAGGGCGGCAGCCGCAGCGAGCAATTCCTCATCGCTGAAGGGATTCAGCATCACCGGCACGTTGGGGAAATGCTCGAACACCTCCTCGACGCTGGCTGCGGTACAAAGCCAACTCGTCTGAGGTCCTACTTCCTCGTCGTCTCCATCGATGTCATGGGGCTGGTGTTCCGCCCAGGCAGGGCTATCTAAGCACCGGCGTGCCACCAGAAAAAGCCGGGCTGCGGACGCGTAGCAGAGACTCCAGCGGCAAGGGCGTTATCACCTGTCCCTTGGCGGCGAGACTGCGGAGCAACCCGCGGCCCACAAGGGCTTTGCTCGCCTCCTCGCTCGAGGTCATCACCCAGCACCACTGGTGGCCTTCCGGGTGCGGCGGTAGTACTGCGGCCTCATTGGCGACGATGAGCATTGGTGCGCGGCCTGGTGGCGGGCCGTCCAAGGTCGCATAAATAGCGAAGGGCACGAGTCGAGCGCGGCTCCCTATTCGGCATTCGGCTTGCCAGATTGCAGAAGGCGGTCGTGCACAAAGTCACGACCGCCTTTGCCGGCGCTTACTTCTTGTCGTCGTTCTTGTGGCTTTGCCGGCCGGCCTCGGCGTGCTGTTCGCGGGTCCCGCCTCGAGTGACTCCCGACTTGTCGTTGCCGCTGTCGCTCTTGCTGGAGCTGGCGCTTTTTGTGCTGGCCGAGCCGGATTTGCCGGGCGATCCTGATGAGGTCGGCTTGTTTCCGGACGAGGACTTGCTGGTGCCGGAACTCGGTTGATTGGCCATTTATTTCTTCTCCTAAGAACATCCTTAGGCCGAAGCAACCTGCGCCAGTCGTGTTCGTTCCCGGCGAAATATTACGTCCAACATGTCATTTGATATTGACGGGAGCGGCCAGGAGCGGGTTGGCGAAAGGGCCGTGGAACCATCCGTGCGAGACTGGATTGAGACGGAGCCTGGGTGGAAGTCTCCCTCAACCTCAGGCGACTGAGCGCCGGACCCCGCCGCGCCTCCCGGCCGGGTCCGGCTCTTACCCCCAGCAGAGCAGCTTCGGCCGACCAGGGCGCGCAGGCGACGGCGTCACTTGAGCCGATGAGGCGGCTGTACCTGGGTCGTCACTTCACCAGTTTCAGGTGCTTGCGAGACCTTGCGGGTCCCTTGGGCCGGGGCGGGCGCTTATGGCCCGTCCAGTGGACACCGTCGGCTGAGGCGGTGGCAAACCCAACCATCGCTGCCGCTTCGATCTGGATGGGCGCGTCAAAGTTGTCGGGCAACGTCATGGAGCCGGCGCCGGCAATGAAACGCAGCCGGCCGGCGAAGCGCATATCAAGCATGATGTTGGTCCGATCCGATGATGCCCACGTCAGGGGCGGGAACGACGCACGCCGCAAAGGGTGCCGACGAGCATGACGCCAGCACCCCGGAGGTGCGGGCCAAACGGCGGGAAGCCGACGGGAGAACTGTACGCCCATGTCCCATTGTTACCAGCGATAAGTTTGGAAATATTTCGGTTGGAGCGAAACACTGCCGCTACCGCGATAGAACTGCCATGCACTGCCATCAGTCATCGAACGACGGCGGCAACCTTTTGCACGGCCGCGCCATTGGGGATGTTCAACAGCAAGGATGACAAGATGCGACTTCACGCTCCCCCGCCCAAGAAACCCAAGGCCGCGTTTCGCGACGGCAGGGCCGTCGGCACCCGCGAAAGCGAGGTGCAGGTGCGCGCGGCTGGTCCTGAAGAGATGCGCGATCGCCCCAGGCGCCCGTGGACGCCGACCGATGAAGCCTCCGACGAGTCGTTCCCGGCCAGCGATCCGCCGGCCGCTAACCGCTTCGACTGAGCGCTCGCCCGGGAGGCACCGCTCCAAATAGCCCCCTGTCACCATCTGCACTCTCGCACGTTGCATCTGATGCGACAGTGCGCTCGCGAGGAGACCTCTGATGTCTATTGAGAATGACCTAGTTTTTTACAGCAGCGAAAACGGCGACCAGTGGCTGCTCGTCGGGGGGCATGACGGCTCCACGGTGCGCCACCAGCCCAACGCTTCGTCGGGCGGCAACCCTCGAGATATGCCGCTTGAGGAGTACCTGCCGCGCGAACAGAACACCCCGCAGGGGCAGGCATTGCGGACGCTGCTGCAGGCCCATGGCCACATCTGACGAACGGGCAGCGGCGCAATCCAGGCAGGTGCACGAGCATGAGTTCAGGACCTGAAGATTGCTCCCAGGATGGGAGGGAGGCGGTCGCTATTGGGACCGCTGCCTTCTGTCTTTCGGTTTTGCCGCCTCAGTCGCACAGCAGCTTCGACAACATGGTTGCGTTCTTGATCGCGTAACCGTCGAAGTCGTTGTTGAAATAGATCCACACCCGCTTTGCCCCGACGGCGCGGATGCGCTGCGCCCAATCGAGCAGTTCCGCCTGGCTGTAGTCGTGGCGGTACCACCTCTCGACGCCGTGAAAGCGGACATAGATGTCATCGGCCGTCCTGATGACGGAGTCAGGCAGGCGGGGCGCGCTCGAGGAGCAGAAGATGGCGCCGGCCGCCTGGAATGCCTGATAGACGTCGTCGTTCCACCAGCTCGAATGGCGAAATTCCACGACGTTTCGGCGCGCTTTCTCCAGTTGCTGCAGGATGCTGTCGAGGCGCTCGCGGGAGTAGTGGTAGCTGGGTGGCAGCTGGAACAGCAGGCAGCCCATCAGCGGGCCGAGCAGATCGGCGATATGGCCGAAGTCCCGCACCAGTGTCTCAGTGTCCTCAAACTTCCTGATATGGGTTATGAGTTCCGATGCCTTGACGGTGTAGATCATCCGCAGGCCTTCGGCCTGTCTGCGCCAGGTCTCGACTGTCGCCAGCGTTGGCCAGGAGTAGAACGGTGCATTCAGTTCAACCGTGCCGAAGTGCTCGGCATAGTGGGCAAACCACTCCTTGGTCGGCATCTGGCTGGGATAGAAGCTGCCCTTGAGGTGCCAGTAGAACCAGCCTGAGCACCCGATATTCAACGCCGGCGGGGTTGCAACTTTCGGGACATGGCCGGTGGCTTCGTCACGCAGGCGCGCCTCGTGCATCTTTGCTGCCCGCACCAGCGTCATCTCCCGCTGCTTCAGGCGCTTTTCGGCTTTTCTGGCGCGGCGCTCGTCGGCACTTGTCGCCACGGACATGTCGACCTCGGTCAAGCGTCGCGTCGACGGCGGAAACGAACGGCGGTGATCGGCAGCGTTAGCATCGGTTTCTCCTTGGGGAAGAACCCAACCTCTCGCAACGCATTCAGTTGCAGTGAATTGCGCGCCGCACCTGGGCGACCAGTTCCGACCGCTCCAATCGGGTGCCGGGGAACCTCGATCAGCTGACCAAGTTGGGTCCCTCCCGAGGATATCGCCGCGCCATGAGCTGGTTACGAAACAACGGCCTGACTATCGTTCTTCTAGTGCTCACCACGCTTTCGCTGTGGGGGATGGCGCTGGCGGGGCTGCAAGTGGAGAACAGCAATCTGGCTGAGCACGGCGCTCCGACAACCGACCTGTGGTCGTACCTTGTCAGCGGCAGTTTTGTCTCGGCGGTGTTCGAAAACTGGGAGAGCGAGTTTCTCCAGATGTCGTTCTACGTCGTGCTTACCGCATTTCTGTTCCAGCGTGGGTCGTCGGAATCGAAAGATCCTCATGCCGAGGAGGAGGTCGATGAGAATCCGGCCGGCAAGCGGCGCGACAAGCGAGCGCCTTGGCCTGTCCGGGTCGGCGGGCTGTGGTTGTGGCTCTATTCCTACTCGCTCGGCATCGTGCTCGTGGCGCTGTTCCTCGTCTCGTTCGTCGCCCACTGGATGGGCAGCGCGGCAGCGGCAAATGCGGAAGCCGCCCTGCACGGGCAGGCTCGCGCTTCGCTGATCGAGCACCTGTTCAGCGCGCAACTGTGGTTCGAGTCTTTCCAGAACTGGCAGTCGGAGTTCCTGTCGACCGCAGTAATCGTCGTCCTCTCGATCTTTCTCCGCTTCCGCTATTCGCCGGAGTCCAAGCCGGTTGCCGCCCCGCACGGAAAGACGGGAAGCTGAATCCCAAGCGGGACACGGCCCCTTGCAAGCAACTGACGATGCGCCCGCACGTTGCTCAATCTCAACGCCCGAGAGGTGACCGAATGAACACTGCCAACCTGCAGCTTGAAGGATTGGTCATGGCGATGGCGCTGATGCACCAGTTGCTGGTGAGCAAAGGCCTGGTCGGCACAGATGAGGTGGATCGGGTGCTCGCCATCGCAGAGGAAAGCGCCCTGGGCGACTATCGCGTTGCCGAAGATCTGACCCCGGCGAACCGCGACGCCATCGTCTTTCCGGTTCGCCTGCTGCGCCTCGCCAACAACATGGCCGGCGGGCGCGAGGTGCCGCCCTTCAGCGAGCTGGCGCGAATGGTTGGCGAGACCAAGCAGCCGTACAACGATCAGAGGTGACCTGGCCCACCGTTCACAAGGGTTCACCGCAAGGAGGCTCGGATGCCCCACATGCAGCATTACACTGAAGCCGAGCGGAGGCTTGGCCACCTGCCGGTCAACGCCGACGATATCGTCGTGATGGTATCGGACGTGCTCTACGACTACCTGCCGCCCGAGGGCGGCATCAGTCGCAAGGAAGCGATCGACCGGCTGCTCGAGATCATCGAAAGCCCACTGGCGCTCGAAATCTACGAGCGGGAAATGCAACGACGTAACCCCCGCGACGTCGACCGCTGGCATTGATGGCGGTTTACACGACGCAGCTCGATCTCGCCGCCGCAGCTGCCCTCGGGCGGGCGGTACCAACTCAACAAACCAGGTGACCAAATGACCATCTATCGGCTCGTACCGTCAGCGCCGCCGGAGGATGCCGGTTGGCAGCTTGCTCTCAACCACGGAGAAGTCGTGGTGCGCGCGCATTCCAGCGGCGAGGCTCGCGCCGTTGCGGCGCTGGAGGAAGCCAGCATCAGGGCGCATGGCGTTCCGCCTACCACGACGCAGGTGGTCGCCAGCGCCTTCCGCAATGAGAAGCTCTACACCGTCAGGCAGGATGACAGCGGCGCCTTCGAAGATGCAGGCCCGGTCCGGGTGCTTCGTGGCGAATTCCTGTTTCCGCTCGACTATGACGGGCTGAAGATCGACTGAGCTCCGCGGGGGCGCCGACAACGCCGCCCTTCGGACCGGGTTGGGAGCTGCGGCCGCCCCCCAACCGACCTGTCGCCGGTGCAGCATTGCACCGTCGGCTTTGCCCCGCTTATGGCGACGGAGCTGCCGGGACAATCTCCCCCATCGGACCGGCAGGTCCCATCGGGCCTGGGTCACCCTTGGCGCCAGCGGGGCCCGCATCACCTTTTGGACCAGGAAGACCTGGGTCCCCCTTGGGCCCGGCCGGTCCAACCGGGCCGGCATCACCTTTCGGACCAATGGGACCAGCGTCGCCTTTCGGACCTGCAGGCCCGGTCGGACCGGTATTGCCTTTGGGGCCGACTGGTCCGGAATCTCCCTTGGGTCCGGCAGGACCAACAGGTCCCGTGCTGCCTGCGGGCCCGACCGGGCCCGCCTCGCCAACAGGCCCGGCCGGCCCCGGCGCACCGGCGTCACCCTTGGCCCCCGCGGGTCCCGTATCACCCTTTTGCCCAGCGGGGCCGGGGATCAACTGCACTGCATCGATCTGCGACGAGCGGGCACCGCCGAAGGCGTCCACAATGGTGCCACCGGTCATGCTATTCCAGATCAGCAGCAGGACGAAGAAGATCGCTGCTCCGACAAACCCCGGCAGTACCCTGCCAATCCACCACTCGCTGTTCATTGATATCCTCCCGTTTGGCTGGAGCCTGTCACGACGCGGCCGACATTGCATCTCAGTTTGTTAATCGATGCCCCGGCGCTAGGAAGCTGGCAGAGGCCATCCCGTTCCCCGATGCGAACAGGTGCCGAGCGGCGACGATCCAGCGGCCCACGAGAGCGCATGACGCCCCCGCATCAGGCAGCCTTCGGAACTGGTGCAGAGCGAGCAAGTTAGCTCTCAGATATCACGGAGCCGGGTTGTCAGATGGCAAGCAAAAGGGTGTTCCTCCTGGAACGCGATCGCGTCGAAGCCGGGGCGGTTGCATCGCTCATCGAACAGTGCGGCCACCAGGTCGCAGGCGTCGCCCATGGCCTTGAGGACGCAGTAAAGCTGAAACCCGAGGCCCTGGATTTCGCACTGCTCGAGCGTGACCTGGGCGACGGTACCGACGCAACGCCGATCGCCGAAATGCTCTCGGCGGCAAGGGTGCGCTTTGCCTTCATCATCCGATCGGGCGATCGCATCGACCCGGTCCTGTTTCCGGGCGCTGCCTTCCTGCGCAAGCCGTTGACCGCTCTGAGCATCGAGGCCGTGCTGGAGGCTCCCGATACGGAACTGCCGGATCGGTGGTCCGAGCACGACGTGGAAGCGACCCGCCAGGAGGAAATAGACCAGATCAAGTCAAAGCTGCAGCAGACCGCCATGCGAGCCGGGCCGCTCCCTGTTGCACCAGGCGAGACCGATTGATGTCTGCTACGCTTACCTTCGACCAACGCCTGCTGGTGCCGCATTTTGCGAGGCGCCATCACCTGTCGATGGCCGAGGCACGGCGCGCACTGATGGAACTCGGGCCCGCTGACGCGGAGGCTCTTGCCGCCGGCAAGGTGCTGAGGAGCTACCTCGACGGCCACCGAACCCTGGACGAGTTGCTGCCCAACAAGATGGAGCAGGGATAGAAGGGTCCTTCTGGATCGGCCTGGCGGCTGATCGTCCTACCTCCAGCCGAGCAGCAATGCGATCGGCGTCAGGATCGCTGCCGCGACCAGAATCCAGAACAGCAGCTTCATCACCACATCACGACTCTTCCCCAACCGGCGGCGCTGTCGCCAATTCCTTCAGTTGGGCGCGTGCCTTGCGTATGTCGCTTTGGATACGGACCAGCCGTTTCATGAAATCCTTCTGCAACTCGCCGGAGAACTCCAGCTCTTCCAGCACCTGGGTGCACATTTCCAGTTGCTGGGTGGAAAGTTCCACGAGGCCCTGAACGGTAGCGAGGGTCTCTTCGGCGCGCTCGGGTGGGATCGTGATCGCTTTGAGCATGGATAGTCCCTGAAGAGAGCGGGCCGGGGCACCGAAGCTCCGACCCGAGAAGGTGACGCCTGACCTAGTTCAGCTTGTCTAGATACGCGCAGGTCTCGCGGGTCTGCCGGTCCGTTCCGTAGTCGAAGATGGCCTGCCGATCGTTGGGCCCGTCACGCCGCTCGGCTTCGCTGCGCGGCAGCACCCTGGCGCGTTCCACATTTGCGTCGGCGCCGGCCTCAACATCTGCTCGGTCAAAGAAGGTGACGAGGCAGACCAGCTCCTCGCGCGGTCCTCCGCCTCCGGCTCCGCCACCACTGCCGCCGCCGAAGCCGCCACCGCCGATGATGATGCTGAAGCTGATGTCGGGACGCATCCGGCGGCTGGAGGGGTAATCGTCTGCGAATTCGTTGGAGACGAGGTAGCGGGCTGATACCCAGCCATCGGGGCCCGGGTGCGTGATGTAGCACCAGCCGCTGGAGCGGCAGCGCTGCACGTTGACGTTTTCGCCGCGTGCCAGCCTATCGACGACGCGATAGGAGGTGCCGGGGCCGGAGCGGACGTTGACCGAGCCGACGGCCTCGGCGGCGCTGGCGGCAGGGACCGCCGCGAAGGCGGTCAGCAGTAAGAGTCCAGAGAGCAGAAGCGGTTTCATGTTCTTTCCTTTTCGTTGTTCTGCTGCAGTCGACGGCGGCCGGCCCCATCACCCGATGAGTTCCAACTGCCGCCAGTGACGTGCTCTCGCGAGCATTGGCGGGGCCTTGCCCGCTATCCCTGTGTTGCGACGCGGGCCTCAGCCGGTCGGAGCAGCCTGGAATAGACCCAGCCGACGCGGCCGTTGCCGGCGTCGATCAGCACCCAGCCGCGCTCCTCACGGGTGACGGTCACCAGCGAGCCGCCCTTGAGGGCAAACACTTGTGGCGTGCTCTTGTGCGGACCGCTGCGAACCCGGAGCGATTGCACCGCCACCGTATGGGTCACAGGCTGGGCCGCATGCCTCGCTTGCAGGGCCTCAGCGGGATCGCCGCGTACCACCACGGGCACTGACCGAGCGACATCGAGCGCCTCGGCATCGGCTGCCGCGAGCGCCGCGACATAGCTTGGTTTCAGGTCGGATTTGATTGGAGCCGCCTGCGCGACCTCGGCAATCTTGTTCAGGGTGAAGCTCGCGCCGGCATAGGTCACCGCGCCGGAAAGCAGAGCAACGCTGCCCAGCATGAGGGCAGGCAGAATGAAGCGGGCCATTTACAGCTCCATGTTCTTGGGCGCGACGTTGCGCACCTTTTTCTACCCTCAAGCCTAGCACCCGGTGCCTGATACCCCCCTGATCCCGGAAGTCAGCGTTTTTGCCGAAACCGATCGCTTGGTTTCAGCTCGCTGCAGCAGCCGATGTCTATGACAGGCCAAGAAAAAAGCCCCGTCTCACGCGGTGAGAACGGGGCTATGGGCCGGCTTCGCGTTCTTGGGGGCGCTTTTACCTAGGCCTGGAAAGAAGGGGGCAGGGACTTTGTTCCGCCCCAACAGGGCTAACCGAAAAAGCTGTAAGCCGCGAAGAAGACCGAGATCGAGCAGGCGTAGAGGGTCAATAAACTGATCGCGCGCATTCGCGGGCTCCATGGCGTTGCGGGGGGCGTGCGTCGGCGAAGTTCGCCGACGCACAGCGAGAGTATCGGCTAGGCGGCGCGGCGGCCGCGAATGGCCCGCCAGATCGCAATCAGCAGGCAGGCGCCGACGACGGCGACAATCAGCTGGCCGACGATGCCACCCATGGTGGCCCCGAACACCAGCATCAGGATGAAGTTGCCGACAACTGCGCCGACAATGCCCATGACGATGTTCATGAGCAGGCCCTGGTTCGAGCCCATCATCTTTTCAGCGATCCACCCGGCAAGTGCGCCGATGATGATCGCCATGATCCATCCAATGCCTTCCATGATCCTCTCCTTACTGTCCGTCTGGCACGACATCGACCTTCACCGCCGGCACGTCGACATCCACCGTGCGGGAGCCGCCATTGCCGTTGAAGAAGACGAAGTAAGCGACGATCACCACGAGAGCGACGATCAGGATACCGGCGATGACTCCGCCGCTGCCACCGCCGCCGGTGACGATTGTTTCGCGATCAGCCATTCTGGAAACTCCTCAAAAATGGACTGCTCAATGAACGTCGTCCATTTGCCATCAGTTCCAAAAAGATGAATAATTTAAATAGCTTACAGGACGCTGATACTGCGTGTCAGCAGTTTTGCAGGAAGCGGCCTGCGGAAAGGACAATTCACCTGAAGGACAAGAGCAGGTTATCAAGCGCCGCGAGGTAGTCGATGATGGCCGGCGTATCCCGAATGTCGTCCATCTCGAGGATGAAGGCCTGACGCGCCATTTCGATCTCTACCTTCAAGGCTTTCGATTGCAGGTTGCTCACCTGCAGCGCCTCCGGCAATTGGCGCCGGGAATTCTGCAGGGCTCGCAAATGCAGCAGCTTGTTCCGCCAGCGCTGCAACTCGGCGAGATAAGGCGCTACGCGCTCCCGGGCGAGCTTGCGGCGAGCAATGGCGGGATTGGAAGCGCGGCGTCGCGGCGATTGTTCTTGATACATAGCGAGGCTCCAGTTTGCCGCCTCAAACTTCAGCGGTCCCAAGGGGTTCCGTTGGCTTCCAGTCGGGGGTCGGTGCAGTTTGTTCGCCCTTGTTGGGGGGCCTGAATGCCTCGAGGATAGCGCAGGCGGTGTCGAGGCTGATGCCGTGCCGGGCCGCGAACTCCTCGGCCACGGGGAGTGGGTCTTTGCGGTGCTTTTTGGTTCGTTTGCTCATCGTACTGCGAGGGTCTGATGAGGCGAGCTCCAGGGCTACCGCCAGTAGCTCAATCCTCGGCATTGCGTGGACGCTGCTTGGGGCTGCCGTCGTGAACGGCGTCGTTGGGGCCGAAGTCCCTTTCGGGCGGATGGGTCCCGCCGGGGCGCTTCTGCCGGTCGTAGCGTTCTTCGTTGGCAGGGTGAGGGTCGCTGACGTCGTTCGTGGCAGACGTTCCTTCGCCGGTCGGCAAACCGTCTCGAGTGGAATCTTGCGGCATTTGAACCTCCTTGATGGAGAGCAAACTTCGCGCGGCCCGCGTCGTTCCCTATCGCGAGGCGGCTTTCGCGCATCCAAATCGCCTCGGCCACGTTGTGGCTGCCAACATGAAGCCAACTCACAAATCCAGCCGCGTCAGCGGCCTGATCTACCGCCTCGCCGACTTCCTGTCGGATTGGCGCGGCTTCATCGCCACCTTCATCGCCCTCATGGCAGGGATCGGCATCGGCGCCGCATTGCAGTTCAACGAAGGCTTCATGTTCGGCTTCAACATCTTCCTGTCGATTGCAGCCATAGTGATCAGCGGCGTGATCCTCGTTGCCGGTGCGCGCAGCGAGGCAGCGCTGCACGTCAAGCTCGACTATCTGATCGAGCACTCCGAGGCGACCAACAAGGTGGTGGGACTGGAGCATCTCGACGCGCGCGAGATCGAAGAGGAGCGCAAGCGTGTCGAAGCGGAGGCCGCGGAAGCACTCCATTCATCTAGCGAAGTTCCTGGCTGATCTGGTCGGCGAGCCGCTGCAGCGCCATCCGTACGTCCCGAAGCGCGCCGCCAAGCTGGTGACCCGCAGTAGTGCTGTCAAAGAGCAGCGTGGTGGACTGCACCTCCTCAAGCAGCTTGCTGAGTTCGATGGTGGCGTTGAGCCGATCGTCGGCGGTGGAAGCGGCGGCGTGCTTGCGCGAGCGAAGCAGGGAAAGTCGATGCTGCCAGGCGGACAGGTCGCGCGTAAATGGCTCAACCAGTTTCCGCTCTGCCCGTCGCTGCACGACCCCATCAGGAGATCGGCGCGTCTCAGGCATGGGCATTGCCCTCGAGGTTTCTCATCGGCAGCAGTGTTTCCGTGCGGCCGCGCCAGCGCTGGAGACAGGTTGTGGTCAGGCCTCGATTGCGGGCAGGGTCTTTCCCGAACCCGCAAGGATGGGGAACATCGGACGTAGCGGCGGCGCCGGCGTGCTGGTCCAACCGCTTGCTATCGAGCTTTCCGTCGAACCACCGGCTGCCCGAGGCTGACGGCCGAGGGATAGAGTCGTCATACATTTCTGTTGATCATCGCCTCGTTGTGATGTCGTGCACATCGACCGGATGCTCGTGCTTCAGGCGCGGAAGCCATGGCCGAGTGATCGTTGCCGCGGGTTCTGCCGCCCCGCTCCGGCGCCTGCATTTCACTTTGTTATTGCAAGCCGCTCAGTTGCTGACGAAACCGCCCACCGAGTCTCAATTGGCTCACGTGGGTGTCATCATGGCTGAAAACCCGACCGGCATGCCGGCGTGATCTTCATGCTCAGCGCTGCGTTCGCCCATCGATGGTCTCCGCCCGTCCTAAGACGTCGGCCGACGTCGTTGGGGGATCCGAGTTCCAGGTCCTCGTAGGGCGAGCGGTCGACCATCGGGCGACAGAAGCGTGCATATCGCGAGCCGGGGCGTCGCATGGCGCGAGGTTTGTGTCTTTAGGGGAGAAAGCGGCGGCACCGCGTGGGGCGGAGATGAACTAATGCGGTGCCGCCAATCGGGCGAGGGTTAGGGCCCGAGCAGCAGGACGTTAGCAGGCAAGCGCTGATACCCGCCTGACGAGCATCTCAGGGAAATTGCAGGCAATCGGCGAAGCCGGTCATCTGAGGCGAACAGCAAAAAGCCCCCCGAGAAATCGGGGGGCTCGGAACGTCACGAATGACGCGGTCAATTAGAAGTGGAAGTTCACGCCGGCAGTGATGCTGTGCGAGGTGATGGTCGAATCCGAAACGAGCGGGGTAGGGAGAAGCTGATAGTCCGCCGCGCCGAAGTCGCTGTAGCGGTATTCTGCCTTGATCGACAGGACAGGCCAAACCAGCGTGCGACGCACCTCAGCGGGGGCGCTGAGTCTTGGAGACGGGTGCACCATCACCTCGAGACGAAACTTGCGTCGACCAGCTGTCGTATCTAGTTGGCAACCTTGGTTGCCGGCGGGGTCGCACCTGCGTCCACGGCCCCCGCGATCCCGCCGTCAAGCAATCCATCGCCTGGTGGCTTGCTTGGCTTGCAGGATGCGGACGTATACCACGGAACTGCGTCTGGCGGCCTCGGATATCGCAAGTCTTTGATGCGGAGGGAAGGCAGATCGCTATCACCGCGGACTGGGAATAAACCGCCCATCGGGGGTGCAGAAGGATAGCGCTGCGATCCGCGCGGTGTCCCGGAGAGCCCATCTGGTCGCCGCCTTTGCTCGTCTTCTTCGGTTCGCCTGTCCCGCTTCCGGTTCGCACCGATGCAACCTTGCTGGTGGTCGCCCGGCTCATGGAACCCGCCACCAACAAGAACATTCTGGTCTCCTGCAAACAGGAGATTGACTATGCGTGAAGCGGTTCTCGCTGGACCAACCCCGGCTGAAGTAGTTGCCTTGGTCAGGTTGGCCGAGCACGGGTCGGGTGTGCCGCCGCATTTGACCCTGCCGCTGATTTCCAAGGGCTGGATCATGATCACCGCAGACGGCAGCGCCCTTCTCACGCTGGCAGGCAGGGTGCTGGTTGATCAGGCGCAGACCGTCGACATCGATAAGCTGGCAGGCATACCGACCAACCTCGCGCGATGGGGCTCACACCAGGTCGCCTGACTGGCGTGGCGATCACGGCATATCCGATCGAAGATCCACAGGCGCAGGCCCCGCGCTGGGCCATCCGTTCCTGCCCTCGAAGCTCTGCGCCGCGCTATGTCGTTGCCACGCATGTATCACCCTTGGAGCAACAAGGTCGGCTTCCCGACGTTCAAGTGGGCTGAGGAGAACCCAAGATGGCCAACCAGCACCACTTCATCGTCAACCACCGCGACGACATCTGGCAGTACACATTCCGCGGGAGCATCTTCGCGCATTTCACCTCGCGCCAGGAGGCTATCGACGCGGCGATCGAAGCTGCTCGCGCCACCAACGAGCCGGATGTTCAGGTGATCGTGCAGGACGCGGACATGAAGCAGGAGCTGGTGTGGCGGCCGGATGCCGACCAGGCACCTCAGGCTTAAGCCGCCGCCTTGGCGTTATCCTTGGTGGGCGCATCGCGTCGCCACTCTTGTGGCCCCGTCAGCTGGAGCGGCGGGCAATCTCATCGGCCCGGTCCCGGCTGCCGCCCGCTTCGGCGATGATTTCCAGGGCGCGTTGCGCACTTATCCCGTGCCTATGGGCGAAGTCGTTCACCTCATAGTCTTCGCTCTGCGCCACACGCGTCCGGTCTGAGCGGCCCACCTTCTTCTTGTCGTCCGCCATCGCGGCCTCCCTCGTTGATGATGGGACGCACAACGTCGGGATCGGGGATCAGTTTCTCCAACTCCAGTCGAAGAAGGCAGGGGCAGCGGGCTCTGCATCTCGGGGTCATGGCTCGGGAACGAACCGGCTGAAGCCAGATTGTCTTTGGGTAGGCAACCTGACGCATTGAGCTTTAACCCCGGCATCCCTCGATGGCCGGGGTCTTTTTGTCGGGCGATCCGACAGGTATCCTGCACGCAGCGATACCCGTCGGATCTGGCTTCCGGACCAAGGGAGGCCGGAAGCGGTCGGGACTGCGCCCGATACTCGGCCACGACCTTCACGATGGGGTCGTGGGGGTCGGCGCCGGCAGCGCATCCAGTGGACCTGGCGCCTTGGGGACTCGCGACGCCGCCGGCACCGATCTCGCGACCTCCGGTCGGAGCGGCGGGCTGGCCCGCCGCTTCTTCCATTATTGGGCCGGAGCGGCCTCGCCCTCGATCGGCACGCACTTACCTTCGACCAACTGCTGGCCCTCGGGGCAGGGAGGAGCCTTATCGGCCGGGGCTGCATCTTCGGCCGGGGCAGCGTCTTCGGCAGGCGCAGCTTCCTCCGTCGGCGCTGCCTGTTCAGCCGGCGCCGCCTGTTCAGCCGGTGCGGCTTGTTCGGCAGGTTCCGCCTGTTTTTCGGCAGGCGCCGCCGGTTCGGGCGGCTGTTCCTCACTGGTCATCGGCACGCATTTGCCTTCGACCAGTTGCTGACCCTCCGGGCACTTGGCCGGCGCTTCGGCAGGAGCCGCCGGTTCGGCGGCGGGCGCCTGATCGCTGGGCGCAGCGTTCTGGTCGGCCGGCTGGGCCGGAGCAGCACCTTCAGCAGGAGCCTGCTCCGCCGGTTGCTCGGCCGCCGGCTGCTGTTGGTCGGCGGGCACGCACTTGCCATCCACCAGCTGCTGGCCCTCGGGGCACTCGGTGGCGGAGGCTGCGGGAGCCTGGTCTGCCGGTGCGGCTTCGCCTTCCGCGGGCGCTGCAGCTTCGGGTGCCTCGCCCTCGTCCGGCTTGCCAAGCTGCTCCTGGGCTTGTTCAGGCTCGACAGCTTCGGGCGGTGCTTCCTGCTCCTTGGGCTCGTCAACCGTTGGCGCGAAGACCTGGATAGTGCCGGCGGATGGGTCGGTGGTCACCGCGGCCGGATCGGTTGTCGACTGCGCCTCGACCACCGTCACCTGCTGGTTGGTCTGCTGCTGGATGAAGTCGATATCGATGACATTGTTGATGACCACGTTGTTCTGGATCACCACCGGCCCGACGAACTCGGTCCGGCGGAAGATTTCGGGGTCGCGATCCGCGAGGATGACGGTCACTCGCAGGTCGGGTTCGAGGAACGAGCGCACCGGCACGAACACCCAGTCATGCTCGGGCGGCTCGCCGACGGTGACGTTGATGGTGATCTGGAAGCCGTCATTTTCCGGAGGCAGCGGCGCCCAGCCGATGTGGTCGTTGCTGCGCCGCCAGCTCACCCAAGCCGGAGCCCAGTGATTACCCGGTACCCAGCACCAGCCGATACGGTCGTCGTCGACCCAGCGGCCATAATGGTAGACCGCCCAGGCGAAGGGTTCGCGGGAATCGAAGTACCAGCCGCGGTCGCGGATGAAGATCCAGCGGCCATTGGTGTAAGGGCGCCATTTTGCGTCCACCTTGGGGCAGAATACATACTTGTACTTGGCGTGCTTCACCCAGATGCCGTGCGGCTTGAGCTCATCGAAAAACACGCTGAAGCTCACTCTGGCCTCCTGGGCCTGAGCGGCAGACGCTGTCAACGGCAGCTGCATTGCGGCAGGTGCTCCGGCCAGCAACGCGGCAAGCGCCAGACTGACGAGAAGGTTGGTCTTCTTCATTTTTGGTTGTTCCTCCAATTGCTCTCCGCCGGGGTGCTGAACTTCCGCAACGGCAACCGGTTCCCCGTCCCCTCGCGGAAGTTCGAGCCTCTGGAGTCCCGGCTCGTCGCAGGGCTATGGACGCAGCACATCGCCGCGCCCGGCACCTCTCGCTGCGGCATTGGCGAGCAGCCGCTACTGTCGGCGCCCTCTCGGGGGGGCTGCAACCGTTACACGCTGTGGGTAAGTATTGTTGAGTTGAATGAGTAAACTGCTGGCGTCGCGGTGCAGTCTAACTCCGGTAATCGTGGCTTACGGTGAGGGCGGGGTGTATATATCGTGATATGTTTAAACCAGTAAAACTCGCGCCACACCCGGTTACAGCCGTGCTCACCCGATCCGACCTGGAGGTGGTGGACGAGCTGGCAGCCAAGGCCGGGGTTACTCGCGAGGAGGCGCTGCTGCAACTGCTTCGCTTCCAGCTCCTCAAACAGCGCTGGACGGTTCACTGAAGTTGGACCGCCTGCCGGCCAGCGCCGGCACATCAGGCGCCGACAAGCGAGCCAATGGAACAATCAAGCACCGGCTAGCGGCAGGAAATATGGTCGCCGTTCATGCGTAACTCTGAATCACTCCGATTTGAGTAACGCTTGCAAGGACGCGAGGTGGGCTATAGTGGCGGAATGGCAGCAACATCTAGTAGACCGATTTCTCGCTACGTGCCGAACGATCCGCCGCGGCCACGACTGCACCTGACGCAGAAGGCCTGGACCTTGCTAGGCTGGGTAGCATTCAGTGCCGTTACTTGGGCAATGATTATCAAGCTGGCACTGGACATGCTCTGAAACTCAGGGCGTACCTTCTAGTCCCTGCCGATGGCTGCAGTTCCGGCTGCCATTAGGCGCTCCTGCCAGGCGTCGTCGGACTCCATGGTAGTTTGCATCGCTCCGCGGAGCGTCCTTTCAGGTGAGCTTACCCATCTTTGTGAGCTAGTCCGACGGGCGCGGCGCAGTAAGGCTGTCTTCCATTCGTTCGACAATTGCGTCGAAGTGCTGTCGCTCGCTGGCCGGATAGCTTGCCTCGAAGGCGGCAAGCCGTGAGAAATCGGCCGAGAACATGAACTTGGCGTAAAAGATCAGGTCATCGCCTCTCTGCTGATCAGCCTGGTAATAGCCCGAAACGGCCAACCAGGAGCGACCGTTTCGGCTGTAGGTAATCTCCCGGATACGTTCCGCACCGGCGAGGACCCGCTCAAAACTGGCGGGTGAGCGGCGTTCGGCATTTGTGGCGCAGTAGATGTCGATCTGGCCTGCTGCACCCTGCTCGATGAGTGTGAGACCTGTATCGGTGACGGTGACGTCAAAACCCGCCACGGGATGCTCGAGAGCGTAACCACATGCGGCGTCCTGATAGACTGTCCACCCCTCCCGGCCCTGGGCCGTGCCGGCGATCAAGCTGAACAGGAGAACGAAAAGCGCGCGCATGACCCGGGTCCGATCCTGAGAGTGAGGACCTTCTCAACGAGACTTGCAGACTTGCGTTCCGGGCTTGCAGGTCGAGCGGTGTCCCTTTTCCGGCATCATTGTGCCGGCGCGCTCCCAAGGGAGGGGGCCGCTTGGAGCTTCCGGGCTGCAACTTCAGGGCTGCCGTACGCGTTACCGGCACAGATTGCGTCGAGGGGGCTTCAGCGTGCGTTTCCTGATCAGCTATCGGATGATGACCGGCATGGTCGAGCGCTATGTCGAGACCGCCGAGGAGGCGCGAACAGTTGTCGATGGACTGCTCGACGCGGGCGCCCGACCGATCACTCTGGAGGCGGAGGATGAGGCCGGGGAGAGAAAGACGATTGCCTACCTGCCGTTCGGCAAAGCAAACATTGCGGAACTCAATCACCGAATCGGCATGATTCCCTCATCCCTTCCCACCGATCGTCGCATCGATCCGTCCCTCCATTCGGTAAGTCTGGCCGATGTGCGCCGACCTGACTGCCCGCTGATCTATGTCAACAAGGGTTTCGAGCGCCTAACCGGCTACACGCGCGAGGAAGTGGTTGGTCGCAACTGTCGCTTTCTGCAGGGGCCGGACACGGACCCACTCAGTGTCGCCCGCATGCGCACGGCGATTTCCGCCGGCGAAGCGCTGCTGCTTGACCTGCTCAACTATCGCAAGGACGGCTCGCCCTTCTGGAACCGGGTGTCGCTGAAGCCGGTCCTGTCGCGTGAGGGGAAAGTCACGCACGTGATCGGCATCCAGTCCGACATTTCCCGCCTGCTCGACCTGCAAGACAATCTGGAGCAGTGGGCGCGTGATCTCGCGGGGGATCAAATGCCCGGCAGGGGCAACTGAGCGCGACCTGCGTTGCGATACTGGTTTTGATTCAGCAGCCCGAGATAGCCGAACACACCGCGACCCATCTTTGCGAACGGCGATCAGATCTTCCGCGGGGAACTCCCTTCACCGACCCGATAGCGGTGCGCGCCTGACGAGATGAGCCTCACGTGCTCGGCGCACCCGACCGCAAGTCGCATCGGGCGGGATGGCGCGGATTTGCTGTTCGCTGGAACCCGGCGACTTCCGGAACGCTTGTTGCTCCAACAAGAGGACCGTTCATGCCCCAACCTTTCCCCGCCCCCCGAAAAGAGATGCCGTCCGTCGAACTGGGTGAAGCCGAGTTCCGCAAGCGCTACCTGCAGCAGTTCGCCGACCCGAAGTTCGACGATCTGAAACAGGAGCTCGACCGCATCAGCGCGGTGGCCTGGCACGCCTACACCAACAGCCGGAAGGCGCCGGTAACCGCGAAGGCGGGACCGGGCTATGCCGATCCCGACTACGACCTGTCGGTGGATTGGATCGCGGCCAAGGCAGCTATCGACGCGGCGCAGCGGGAGTATGAGGGCGTCGATCGCCCGCCGCGGCTGCTGTTCATCAACGCGTCGCCGCGCAGCGAGCACACTTGCCCCGGTGAAAGTTCGAAGAGCTGGCGCATGGTGAAGATGGCGGCCGACCTCGCCGAAGCGGGTGGGGCGGAAGTGGAAATCCTCGACCTGTCCCGGCTCACCTCGGAGTATGGCCGCAACATCTATCCGTGCAAGGCCTGCTTTTCCACCGCGGCGCCGCTCTGCCACTGGCCATGCTCGTGCTATCCGAACCACGCTCTGGGCCAGGTGCAGGATTGGATGAACGACATCTATCCGATGTGGGTGAAGGCGGATGGCATCTTCATCATCTCGCCCGTGAACTGGTACCAGGTGAGCTCGCCGCTGAAGCTCCTGATGGACCGGCTGGTCTGCGCCGACGGCGGCAACCCCGATCCGACGCTCACCCATGGCAAGGATGCCGAGACCGCCAAGGCGATCGAGCTCGATCACTGGGATTATCCGCGACACCTCGCCGGTCGGCTCTACGCCGTGGTCTCGCACGGCGATGTCGAGGGAGCGGAGAATGTGCGCCGCTCGATCTCGGACTGGCTGCGCTTCATGAAGCTCGAGCCGGCCGGGCCGAAGGCCGAGGTTGACCGCTATATCGGCTACTGGAAGCCCTATGCGACCAGCCACGACGAGCTCGACGCCGATATCGGTATGCAGGGCGAAGTGCGGAACGCCGCGGCGACGCTGCTGGAAGCGGTGAAGCTGAAGCGGGCCGGCAAGTGGGTGGGCGCAGGGGATAAGCTGCAGGAACCACGTCGCAAATAGGCCGACCTCCTCGATCGGCAACACGACGCACTAAACTGCGGGGCGGGAACTTATCCCGGCAAGGCGCGTTGCTGGGCTTGGGCGGTGCGAGGGGTGAAATGTCTGCCACAGATAGTGTTCTGGTGCGCACCGATGGCGAAGATACCGCCGCACTGCTGCGGTTGACCGACCGGCTCTACCGCGCCGAAGCGCTCGATGATGTGTATGAGGCCGCCCTCGATGCGATCGGCGATATGCTCGGCTGCCAGCGCGCCTCCATCCTGCTTTTCGACTCCCGCGGCGAGATGCGGTTTGTGGCCTGGCGCGGCCTGTCCGAGGGCTATCGCAAGGCCGTCGATGGGCATACGCCGTGGAAACCCGGCGACCGGAACGCGGTGCCGATCTTCGTCTCCGATATCGGCGAGACCGATGAGGCGGATTGGCTCAAGCGGACCATAAGATCGGAGGGCATCACCGCCCTTGGGTTCATCCCGCTGATGGCCAAGGGCGAAGTCGTCGGCAAGTTCATGACCTACCTGCCGGACCCGCACGGTTTCAGCCAGCACGAGCGCGACCTGGCAGTTGCCATTGCACGGCAAGTGGGCTTCAGCCTCGAGCGCTACCGGGCCGAACAGGCGCGCAGCGCGGCCGAGCAGCAGATCCGCGAGAGCGAGGATCGGTTCAGGCGGATGTCCGAGGACGCGCCGATCATGATCTGGATCGCCGACAACACCGGGCGCTGTCTCCACCTCAACCAGATGCTGCGCACCTTCTGGGGAGTTGAAGACCTCAGTGCATTCGACTGGAGCCAAACCATCCATCCGGAGGATCGCAGCGGCATCATGCAAGCGATGCAGGCCGCGGTGACCGAGAATTCGAGCGCGCACGTCAAGGGGCGCTATCGGCGCAGCGACGGCACCTACCGGGTGCTCGAAACCGTGGCCCGACCGCATCTCAATGAAGGCGGTGGGTTCGACGGCATGATCGGTGTCAATGTTGACGTGACCGAACGGGAGGAAGCCGACCTCCACAAACAGCTGCTGATCAACGAGTTGAACCACCGGGTGAAGAACACCCTCGCGGTGGTCCAGTCGGTGGCACGCCAGACCTTCAAGGGGCTCTCCACGGGAGAGCCGAAGGTCAAGGCTTTCGAAGGACGGCTGTCCGCCCTGGCCCAGGCGCATAACCTGCTGGCCGCCGAGAGCTGGCAAAGCGCTTCACTAGAGGAAGTTGCCCGCAAATCGGTCAATGGCGACGCCGACATCCGGGTGCGGATCAGCGGTCCGCTCGTGCAACTTGCCCCCAAGCAGGCAGTAACGACCGCGATGGCGCTGCACGAGCTTTACACCAATGCGGTGAAATACGGCTCGCTGCGCTCCAGCGGCGGTTTGGTGGATTTCTCCTGGGAAACCACCGACCAACCCGACCGGTGGCTGACGTTAAGGTGGTTCGAGCATGGGATCGAGCCCGTACCAAAGCCGACACGGCGCGGTTTTGGCTCAACCATGATCGAGAAGGCGTTGGGAGCCGAGTTCAACGCCGATGTCAGGATGGACTACCGCCCCGAAGGGCTGCAGTGCACCGTGATCGCCCGCCAACACGAAGCCCCTGCTGCATGACGACGCTCGCCGGCAAACATATTCTTGTCCTCGAAGACGAATACCTCCTGGCGATGGAGGTGGTCGATGCATTGGAAGGGCTTGGCGCGGTGGTCGTCGGGCCGGCCCATCGCATCGACGTCGCGCTGGGCCTGGTGGACGGCCATCGCATGGATGCAGCTTTGCTCGATGTGAACATCGGCGGTCTGCCGAGCACGCCGGTCGCCAACCGCCTGCGCGACCTTGGCATCCCGATCGTCTATGCGACCGGCTATGGAGTGCAGGCCGATGTCGCTCCCGGCTCAGCCATTATCGACAAGCCCTATACTCTCGAGCAGATGACCGCGGCACTGTTCACGGCCATCAACGGACGCTAGCGCGGCACGGTCAAACCTGCCGCCATTCCTGGCAGTTCAGCGGAGCAATCCGTCGCGTTCGAACTCGGCCCAGCCGCGCAGCTTGAAGCGATCCTCTTCGTCTTGCACCGAAGGTTCGACGTCGGGTTTGCGGGCCGCGGTCTCGCCCTCGGTGTTGCGCGCCCTGGTGAGTTTCGCCTTCCAGGCGGCCTTGCGCCGGTTCTCGGCAGCGGTCACCGCATCGTCCTCCCGCCAGTTGTCGATCAACCCCCGGTCGAGAATGTCTTCGACAATGCGGGGGTCGAAGACGTGAAAGGTCACTTTCCTGGCGCGGCCGCGCAGCTTCACGCTGCGCGTGCCGGCGCTCGGCAACCGGCCGTCCTTCAGCCAGCGGTGTCGCTCGGTGGTCGAGATCGCCAGGATATCTTCGATCTCGCGGGGGATTACCGGCAGGCTCTCGATGTCTTCGAGCGCGCTCGCAATGATCGCCGATGCTGCCGCAAACTGCTTCGATGTGGTTTGAGGCATGCGGAGCGTGAGCTCGCCTGCCTTCACCGAAAGCGACTTCCTTGCCGTTGCGGGGAGACGGGCGCGGATTTCGAGATACAGGCCCTTGGACCGGATCGACGAGCCGAGCCGCGCGGCAAAGGGCAGCGTCCAGACCTCGACCAACTCAGCAATATCGGTTTCCGGCTTCATGGGCCTTAGGTAGGCCTTCCTGGGGGGCGCCACAACGAGGCAGCGACCTTCGTCAGCCGACAAGCCGGGAAAACCGTTGGCCGGAAACGTGTGGCGAGCGGGTTGGTCATTGGTCGGCTGCCTCGCTGGGTCGACCCACGGCCGCCGGCGAGAAGGGGGTCTGCGCGCCTTGCGGGCGCGCAGACTCGAGACCTCAGCTGCGCAGGATCGGCGGCACAGCGGAGCCGGCGCGATAATCGCGGATCTGGTCGCTGGGGTAGGGTTCCGAAGCCTCGTCGAAGCCTTCCCAGCCCTCGGCCTCGTAGTCGCGACGGCGCGCCTCAATGTCCACAACGCTGGAGTCACGCAGGATCGCCGCCGCTGCGTCGGCGCGACTATCCTCAACCCGCGCAGTCACCAGGATGCCGCCGCGGCGGACGCCCTCGGCATAGACATGCGCGTCGCGTTCGTCGACGCCGGCATCGGTCAGGGCGCCGATAATGCCGCCGGCAGCGCCACCTACGGCAGCACCGGTCACGGCGCCGATCGCCGTCGCCAGCAGCCAGCCGCCCGCTACCACGGGGCCGACACCGGGGATGGCCAGCATGCCGAGCCCGGCCAGCAGGCCGCCTGTGCCGCCGACCACGGCGCCAACACCCGCGCCGGCGCCAACGCCTTCGGCAACGTCGTCGCCCGTCTCGGTGTCGTACTTGCCGTCGGCATTGTTGGCGACGATCGAGATATCCTCCCCGTTGATGCCTGCATCCTTGAGCGAGCGCACGGCGCGGTCGGCCTCGTCGTGGGAGTCAAAAAGCCCTGTGATTGTCTTCATGGCGGCGTTTCTCCTTAGGGTTCGGATCTCGTGGATCCCGCATCACCAACTAGCCTGGGAGGCATCCGTTCCCCCGTGACCGACATGCCGCTGCCCATTGACCCCCGCGATCGGGCCGGCGACGAAACTCGCGGGTAGGGCGGAACCCCGCGGGCTTCAGCACGTATCGAATATGGCTTCCCCCAACCACAGAGGTGCAACCGTGCTCGAGAATTTCCCCCGTCCGCCCTTTCCCGAACAGCAGCAGCCCTATCCCGGTCTTGCCAGCCGGATGGATCCGGTTCCCGATCACGGCGAGGACAGCTATCGCGGCTCGCAACGGCTCGAGGGCAAGAAGGCGCTGATCACCGGCGGCGATTCGGGCATCGGGCGCGCCGTCGCCATCGCCTTTGCCCGCGAAGGCGCCGACGTCGCCATTTCCTACCTCAGTGAGGAGGAGGATGCGGCGGACGTGAGACGGGTCATCGAGGCTGCCGGTCGCAGCTGTCTGCTGCTGCCCGGCGACATTGCCAGTCCGCAGCATTGCCGCGAACTGATCGCCAGGACTGTCGAGGCCTTCGGGCGGATCGATGTGCTAGTCAACAACGCCGCGCACCAGAGCTATTTCGAAAGTCTCGAGGAGATCCCCGACGCCGAATGGGAAAAGACCCTGGCAGTGAATATCTCGGCGATGTTCTACCTCACCAAGGCGGCCGTTCCGCACATGCAGCCCGGCGCTTCGATCATCAACACGGCTTCCAAGCAGGCCGATGAGCCGAGCCCCGAACTGCTCGCCTATGCCGTCACCAAGGGCGCCATTCAAAACTTCAGCGCGGGTCTCGCGCAGCTGCTGGCCAAGAAGGGCATCCGCGTCAACACGGTGGCGCCCGGCCCGGTCTGGACCCCGCTTGGGCCGGCCAGCCTGCCGGTTTCCAACGTCGTCGAGTTTGGCAAGCAGGTGCCGTTCGGGCGCCCGGCGCAGCCGCGCGAACTGGCGCCGCCCTATGTGATGCTCGCCAGCGATGAGGCGAGCTACATTTCCGGCGCCACTATCGCGGTGACCGGCGGCAAGCCTGTGATGTAGGACTGTTTGGGGCGGCCTCGGCCGCCCCTTCCACTACCAGGCGACAGCCGACCAGGGGCCAAGCCGAAGCACCTCGCCGTGCTGCTCGAACTGCCCGCTCGAGACCGGCGAAGCGGTTACGACACAACCGATATCCGCCGGCTGCGCAGTAGGGTTCAGCGCCATCGACAGCGTTCCGGCTTCGAACACCCAGCTGACGACCAGGCAATTGCCCTGCCGCGCCGTTTGGGCATCGAGGCAGGGCGTCGCTGCCAACGGCCAGAGCCTGTCCCGACGCCAGTGCGCCAGCGTCCGGAACCGCTCGAGCGCGGCGCGCCGCTCAGGCATGGTCTCGTAGTCCTGCCAAGGGAGCTTGGCCATCTCGAACGTTGCGGGATCGTTAGGCTCCGGCAGCCCGCCCGGGCCGACATCATCCTTGAACATCTCCCGCATCTGTTTGTAGCGTTCGTCGCTCTTTGCCTTGGCGGCGGTTTCATCGAGATCGACGAAGAACGGGAAGCCGCTGCTGAGATTGGCCTCGTCGCCCATGAAGCAGAGCGGAATCTGCGGCGCGAGGAATTTGACGAAATGCACGAAATCCAGCTGCTCGGGGCTGATCCGCTCCGATAGGCGCTTGGCGTCGGAGCGATTGCCCAGCTGGTCGTGGTTCTGCACATAGGTGATGAAACTGTCGGGCGGGAGCTTGGCAGCTTTGCCGCCCCTGGTGCGTCCGTCGCTGCCGTCGCCTTCGCTGGGGTCGTGTACGAACCCGTCGGCCAGCGCCTTTTCGAGGTCGGCATATGGGTCCTTGTTCGGATCGTCATAGCCGGTTCTCGGTCCCTCGCCGGTGACGAGGTATGCCAGCACGTGGTGCATGTCGTCGTTCCACTGCGCCGAATATTGCTGCGGCCGGTTGCGATCGTCGCGTTCGAGCAGCTCGAAGTTGTTGCGCACGTTCTCGACGATCAGCGCCGCATGAGGCTTGCTGGCCCGCGCCGCCGCGGCCAGCTCGCCGAGAAAGCGTTCGCGGCTGTCGGTCTTGATCTCGTGCACGCTATCAAAGCGCAGTCCGTCGAAATCATACTCCGTCAGCCACATTACCGCGTTCTCGTAATAGAACTGGCGGACCATCGGCTCGTCGAAGTCGATCGCCGGGCCCCAGGGCGTCTCGATATCGTCGCGGAACCACTGCGGCGCGTAGTGCGGGATGAAATTGTCGGTCTCGCCGAAATGGTTGTAGACCACGTCGAGGATCATCAGCAGCCCGAGCTGGTGGGCGCGATCCACCAGTTGCCGCAGCTCCTCGGGCGTGCCGTAACTGTGCTCGGGTGCAAAGACCAGCGTGCCGTCATAGCCCCAGTTGCGGGCGCCCGGAAACTCGTTGACCGGCATGATCTCGAGGCAGGTGTAGCCGGCGTCGCGGAAGTGTTCGAGCCGATCCGCCAGGGCGCGGAACGTGCCTTCCGGGGTCGCGGCGCCCACATGCACTTCGCAGATCACCGCCTCGTGCCACGGCCGAACCGGGTCGCGACGTTCGGCCTGAGGCAGGGCAGTGCGAACGATGCTCCAACCGGAGGCGTCGTCCTGCTGCTGCCGGGACGCGGGGTCGGGAAAAGTGACATCGCCGACGCGAAACCTGTAGCGGGCACCGGGCCCGCAATGGTCCAGCGAGGCCAGCAGGAACCCATCGAGGCCGCGCGTCATGGTCGCTGGATCCCGACCGTCGACCAGCAGCTGGGCAGACGAAACGTTTGGCGCCCAAAGCCGAAAACAGGTGCTGTCTCCCTCGACCGACGGCCCGAAGCGGTTCGACGCCGCCGCGCCCGAATTGTCGTCGTTGCTGGCGGTACGCTCGAGTTCGATGGTCATTACTTACTTGTCCCTTAGGCCCGCCCCGGCATCGTTGCGGGGTCGGGGCCTTTGGTGAACTTGCCTGATGTGCAACCGTTCCGCGGCACAAGGCGGGAGGCGCGTTGTTCAGTAGAGGTCGTTAAAGGTCTCGGGGTCGCTCCCGGTGCGGCCGTTTGCCGGATCGTCCAATCCGGCGATCCTCCCCATTTCTCCGTCCGACAGGGTGAAGCCGAAGACGTCGAAATTCTCGCGGATGCGTTCGGGCGTTTCCGATTTCGGGATGACGATCGAGCCGCGCTGCAGGTGCCAGCGAATGATGACCTGCGCCGGCGATTTGCCCAGGCTCGCGGCGATTTCGCCGATGATCGGGTCATCGAGCACTTCACCGCTGCCCAGCGGTGAGTAGGACTCGTGCCGGATGCCGCGCGCCGCCAGATGGGGCAGCAGCTCCTTCTGCTGAAAGTGCGGGTGGGTTTCGACCTGGTCGACGGCCGGCACGATCCCGGTCTCGCCGATGATCCGTTCGAGCTGCTCGACGGTGAAGTTGGAAACGCCGATGGCTTTGACCAGCCCCTGTTCCTTGGCCTTGATCAGCCCTTTCCAGGTCTCGACATACTTGTCGTGCGCCGGCGTGGGCCAATGGATGAGCATGAGGTCGAGATAATCGAGCTGCAGCGCCGCGAGAGACTCCTGTACCCCGGCCAGCGCCCCCTCGACCCCCATCGCCTTGGTGCGCAGCTTGCTGGTGAGGAAGATCTCGGACCTCGGCACCTTGCTCGATATGAGGGCCTCGCCGACCCCCTGTTCGTTGTCGTAGCCCTGTGCGGTGTCAATCAGCCGATAGCCGGCCTCGAGGGCAGCGGCCACTGTGGGAACGACCTTGTCGTTCTCGATCTGCCACACGCCAAATCCCAGTTGCGGGATGGAGACGAACTCGCTGAGCTCGATCTCGGGCGGTGAAGTGGGTGCGTACTTGTCCATCATGCATCTCCATTGTGTCCCCTTCGGGAACTAGCGGGGGCAGGGAGGGTTCCGGATCGGGTGCAGGCTTTCGACGCGATCACCCAGTCTTCACTCCGCGACCGGCATCAGCGGGCAAGAACGAATGGTCCCCGGTCCGTTGCCGAACCGGGGACCTGCGGTTTGCTAGTGGTGGAGGGTTAGCCGGCAGTGGCGCTCGAGGCCACGTAGACCGTCACCGTCTCGCCCTCTGCAGTGGCGCCGAGCACATCCGCCATGGTGGCGCCGCGCGTCTGGATCGCCGCGACCGCCGCCGCATTGGCTTCGAGCGACTTGCGGATGTTGGTCGCACCTTCGGTGGCCAGTGCCGAAGAAACCTCGTCCTCGGCGCAGTTCGACACCAGCACGATCTTGACGTTGGTTGCCGCACTCAGCGCGTTCGCATCGGCCCTGGTCATGCTGCCCGTCAAGGCGGCAAGTCCACCGGCATCGCAGGTGATGGTGTCGCCCGACAGGGCTGCCAGCGCGGTTTGCGCGGCGGTAGCCTCCTCGAGGGAAACCGTGCCGTCGCCATTGGCATCGAGCACGATGCTGGCATTGCCGCTCGCGGTGATGGCGGCATTGGCAGCGGCGACCTCGTCGGCACTGATCGAACCGTCACCGTTCGCATCGATGGTGAGGCCAACCGAGGCGCTGGCCGAAGCAGTGGCCGCGGCAGTTGCGGAAGCCGCGGCGTCGGCCGCGGTCTGCTCTTCTGCCGAGACATTGCCGTCGCCATTGGCATCGACCGTGACGGCGGCGGCAGCGTCCGCCGCTGCGCCGACCTGGGCGAAAGCGGGGGTCATGGTCAGCGCGAGCGCTGTGGTGAGGGCCAGGATTGAAATGCGTTTCATTGTTCTTGTTTCCTTCCGGGGAGACCCGGTCGCACTCAACTTGCCCCGACAACGATGGTTGCACGCGGGGGTGCTTGAGGATGGCTTGGACACGCCGGACTTCGCCCTTCACTTCCCATTGGGGGGAGGTGCCCCGCCGGTGCGTGGGGCACGATCGATACTCCCGGAAAAGCCGAGGGCCTTCCGCTTCTCGCGGAAGGCCCTCGCTCCCCCAAAACACCGTGCCTTATGCCGAGCGTCGCCGCTCGCGCAGCTCCTGCCACAAGAGGCCGACATAAGCGGTATTGGTTTCATAGTAGCGCCGCCATAGCCGGCGCGGTTCCTGTGCGACGCGGAACAGCCATTCAAGGCCGAGTTTCTGAACCAGCACCGGGGCGCGGGCAACCTTGCCGCCATAGACGTCGAAGCTGCCGCCGACGCCCATCACGAAGCTCGGGGCCAGCACATCGCGATATTGCTTGAGGAACCGTTCCTTGCGCGGCGTCGGCATGGCGACGAACAGGCAATCGGCCTTGCTGGCGTTGATCGCTTCGACCACGGCCGCCTCATCCTCGGGCTTGAAATAGCCGTCCTGCATGCCGGCGACCATGAGGTCCGGATAATCCTTGGCGAGCTGCCGGTCGACGGCCTGCAGCACGTGCCTTTCGGCGCCCAGCAGATAGGGGCGATAGCCGTTCCTGGCGCAGAGCGCGAAGAGGTTCGTCATGATGTCGACGCCGGCCACCCGCTCGGGCACCTCGACGCCGCAGAGCCGAGCGCCCCAGACTACGCCGGCGCCATCGACGTTGATCAGGTCGGCGCTGGCGACGTCTTCGCGCAGTTCGGCGTTCTGCTTCATGTTCACGAGCTTGGCCACATTGACCACGGTGTGGTGCAGCGGCCGGCGGCTGGCCATCGCCTCGTTGGCGAGGGCCAGCGTCTCGTGCATGGTCAGCACATGCATGGGCGAGCCGAGAAACTCGCGGCGCCGCTCGGCGAGCAGCGGGTGCTCGCGCCAGCTGAGAGGTTCGGTGCTCATGCGGCGCGGTCCGTGACGCGGCGGAGCGGGAAGCCGCGCTGGCGGTCGTCGCGGGCCTTCTTGCCCTCAATACGGGCATCGGGCTTTTTCGCCTTGCGCCAGGTCCAGAGGCCCCGGGTATCGATCAGCTCCTTGTCGGCGAGCGCCTCGGGGTCGATCAGCGAGAACTGGCGGTGGTCGACCAGCAGCACCACGATATCGGCCTTGTCGATGGCGCTCAGCGCATCGGTGAACACGATCCCCTTGCCCTCGAGCTCGCGCGGCAGGGCCTGGATATGCGGTTCGGCGGCGATCAGCTTGATGTTGGGCACATCGGCCAAGAGCTTTACCACCTCGACTGCCGGGCTCTCGCGCACGTCGTCGATATTGGGCTTGAAGCTCAGGCCGAGGCAGGCAACCGTCTGCTGCCGGGTGGGGTCGAGCACCGCTTCGATATCGCGGACGACGGCGAATGGCCGGTCGGAATTGATGCGGCGGGCCGAGCTCATCAGCCTTGTGCTGTTGGGCGCCGCGTCGATGATGAAATAGGGGTCGACCGCGATGCAGTGGCCGCCGACGCCCGGGCCCGGCTGCAGGATGTTGACGCGCGGGTGGCGGTTGGCCAGCTCGATCACTTCCCAGACGTTCAGGCTCAGGTCCTGGCACACCGCCGCCAGCTCGTTGGCAAAAGCGATGTTGACGTCGCGGAAGGCGTTCTCGGTCAGCTTCACCAGCTCGGCGCTTTCGGCCGAGGTGATGAACAGGTCGCCGGCAACGAAGCTCGAATAGAGCTCGACTGCACGGGCCGACGAGCGCTTCGACAGCCCACCGATCGAGCGGTCATTGTTGGTGAGCTCGGTCAGGACCTTGCCCGGCAGCACGCGCTCGGGGCTATAGGCCACCAGCACGTCGGCATCCTCGCCATGTTCTGGCGGGAAGCTCAGGTCGGGGCGGAGCTCGGCGAGCAGAGCCGTCATCTTGCGGGTGGTGCCGACCGGCGAGGTCGATTCCAGGACCACCAGGTCGCCTGGCTTCAGCACCGGGGCGATCGACTGCGCGGCCGACAGCACGTAGCTGATATCGGGCTTGTGGTCCTCGGTGATCGGGGTGGGCACGGCGATGACAAAGGCATCGGCCGGCTGCGGCGTGGTCGAAGCGCGCAGCTTGCCATTGGCCACGACCTTCTGGATCAGTCCGTCGAGATCGGGCTCGACGATGTGGATCTCGCCGCGATTGACCTTTTCGACCACCGACGGGTTGACGTCGATGCCGATCACCTCGAGCCCGCGGCTAGCGAACACCGCACAGGTGGGCAGGCCGATATAGCCCATGCCGATGACGGAAACGGTGTTGATTGCAGTGGTTTTCAGCTCAGACATGCCGCGATAGCTCCTCGACGATCCGGGCGCTGGCCCGGCCGTCGCCATAGGGGTTGTGCGTTTCGGCCATGCCGCGATAGGCGGCCGGGTCGTCCAGCAGACGCGTGGCGTTCAAAACGATCTGCTCGATATCGGTGCCGACGAGGCGCGCCGTCCCGGCGGCTACCCCCTCGGGACGTTCGGTATTCTCGCGCATGACAAGTACGGGCTTGCCGAGCGAGGGCGCCTCTTCCTGCACGCCGCCGCTATCGGTCAGCACCAGGTAGCTCTGCTTCTGCAAATAGAGGAACGGCAGGTAATCCTGCGGGTCGATCAGGTGGATGTTCGGCACTCCGCCGAGCGCGGCGTTGACCACGCCACGAACGTTCGGGTTGGGATGCACCGGGTAGACGATCTGCACGTCGCCGCGCGTCGCCAGCACCTTCAGCGCGGTGCAGATGCGCTCGATGCCGCCATCGAAATTCTCGCGCCGGTGGCCGGTTACGAGGATCAGCTTCTTTGTTGAGTCAAGAAACGGGAAACGCGACGCGAGCTCGGCGCTGAGCGGCTTGTCGGCGTCCATGGCGCCGGAAAAATGCAGCAGCGTATCGATCACCGTGTTGCCGGTGACGAAGATCCGCGCCGGGTCCTTGCCCTCGGCGATAAGGTTCTCGCGCGCTTCAGCCGTGGGGGCGAAGTGCCAGCTGGCGATATTGCCGGCGATCAGCCGGTTCAGCTCCTCGGGGAAGGGGCTGTCGATATTGTGGCTGCGCAGCCCCGCCTCGATATGGGCCACCGGAATGCGCTTATAGAAGGCGGCCAGCGCCGCGGTCATGGCGGTGGTGGTGTCGCCCTGCACCATGACGATGTCGGGCTTCGACTTATCCAGCACCTCGGCCATGCCGAGCAGCACTTTCGAGGTCACGTCGAACAGCGTCTGGCCCGGCGACATGACGTTAAGATCGTAATCCACCGGCATGCCGGTGAGCGCGATCACCTGGTCGACCATTTCGCGGTGCTGGGCGGTGACGCAGATCTGGGTGTCGAAATGCGGGCTCTCGAGCGCCGCCCGCGCCACCGGGAAGCATTTCAGCGCTTCCGGCCGCGTGCCAAACACGATCAGCAGGCGCTGCCGCCGGGGGCGTTCAGGAGGGGAGTGGAAGTTCATGTCGCACCGCACTACGAAATGTTCGCGTGTCACCTACGCGCTGGTGTTGCAGCACATACTCCCGACTCTGCCCCGTGGTCGCCTTAACTCTTAAGCTATGATTAATACCAAAAAGACGTTTACCCAGATGCGCTTCGGGGTTTGTACACGCCGTTGCGGTGCGCTACAGGCCACAGCTGAGGCGGAATCGTGGTCATAACAATTTGATTACAATTTTAATCATCATCGAGACTTCTGCCTCGCGCGCCTGGCAGGCGGAGTTACTTGAGCGCCTGAGTGCCGCCGGTCATCGAATCGCCGTGCAGCAGGTGGCGACGGCCGGCAGGCGGTCAGGGCCGCTCGAGCTGATCGTGAAGCTCGAGCAGTCGCGGGCGCCGCGCTCGCTCATGCTCCCGGCGGCGGCGCTGGCTGCGGTGGCAGAGCAGGGCAACCACGACCTCACCATCGACCTCACCGGCCGCAACGCCCATGGCCACGCGCCGGTGCTGACCGTGGATTTCGAGGGCCAACGCGAGCTCGCCGCCGGCCTTGCCGCCATGCTGGCGGGCGGCATCCGGCCCACGCTCACGGCGCGCCTCAACGGCGTTGCCGTCGCCGAGGCGCGGCCGATGATCGGCGATCGCGTCTGGCTCAGCCGCGCCGCCTCGGATCTCCTCGCCGGCGCGGTGACGCTCATCGAAATGTGCGTCACCCGCTTTGCCGCGGGCAAGCTGCTGCCGCTACCGACGCCAATCCCGCCGGCGCCGCAGCGCGATGGCCGCGACCTCGTCTGGCGCTACCTGCCGCACCTTGCCGCCGGTCTCGGCAAGCGGGCGCTTGGCCGCGTCGGCAATAACCGGCCGTTCTACTGGCGGACGGCGCACCGGCTGATCGAGGGCCCGGGCATCGCCCAAACCCGGCAGGCCTCGGGCGTGCCATTCAACGAACTCGCCGATGACGGCAAGCGCTTCTATGCCGATCCGTTCGTCTTCGAATGGCAGGACCGGCTCTATCTGTTCGTCGAGGAATATCCTTACGCGCTCGGCCGCGGCATCATCTCGATGGCCGAATGCCGCCCCGATGGCAGCATGGAGGTGCCGCGCGCCGTGCTCGAGGAGCCGCACCACCTGAGCTACCCGCAGGTCTTCGCCCATGACGGCGAGGTCTACATGATCCCCGAGTCGAGCAGCGGTAACGAGCTGGTGCTCTACCGCGCCGAACAGTTCCCGCATGCGTGGGTGCGCGAGGCCGTGCTGGTCGAAGGCAAGCGGCTCAACGACATGACGCTGCTGATCCGCGACGATCGCTTCTGGCTGTTCGGCACCGAGCAGCGGGGAGCGGGAAGCGCGTCCGACACCATGGTGGTCTATGCCGCCAAGGCGCTGGCCGGCCCGTGGTCGCCGCACCCGATGAACCCGATCCTGATCGATCGTCGCGCCGCGCGCCCGGGTGGGCCGTTCATTGAGACATCAGACGGCCGCACCCTCCTGCCGCTGCAGGATGGCACGGACGTTTACGGCGGTGGCCTCGGCATTGCCGAACTGCTGACGCTCAACGACGATGATGTGCAGTTCGGGCCGGTGCACCGGGTAACACCAGGCACGGCCTGGGCCCGCAAGGGCATCCACACGCTGTCGCGCTCGGGCCGGCTGGAGGTGGTGGACAGCTGCGGGTGAGGGGGCTCCGACGCGGCTTCGGCGGTGGCCACCACCCCGGGATTTACCAAGAAACCCCATTCCGGAAGCGTCGGATGGCCACTGGTATATAAAGCCCTAACGACAGGCCGCTTGCAGAACGAGATGTTAACGCCATGGCTTTGCTGACCGACGCGCCGCATCCCCAGAGCCCGACCATTTCGGGGGCTCGCGCCTTCGCGCGCCTCGGGACGCGGCCGGCCAATGACGAGATCGCCGCCCCGCCGGCGCCACAACCCGAGCCGGTGGCGACGGTGACGCTGGGCAAGATCGGCGATTTCCTCGAGCTCGATTTCGGCCGGCTGTTCGTCTGGTTGAAAAGGGGCCTCCTCGCCTCGGTGGCGCTGGCCGGGCTCGGTGCGGTAGCCGGCGGCGCCTATGCGGTGCTGAGCCCAGCCAAATACACCGTCTCGACCGATATCCTGATCGACCCGGCGAACCTGCAGGTGGTGACCGACGATCTGTTCCAGCAGCCGGGGCAGGTGGATAACGCCCTGCTGACGGCCGGCAGCAAGCTGCGCGTCCTTACCTCGGGCAACGTGCTGTCGCGCGTCGTCGACAAGCTGAACCTCGTCGCCGACAAGGAATTCTTCGATCCGACCCCGGGTCTGCTCTCCGGCTTCTTGGGCTCAAGTAAGGATGAGAAGCCGGCCGACCCCAGGCTCGCGGCACTGGCAGCGCTCAGCGGGCGCGTCAGCACCACGGCCGACGAAAAGTCGTTCGTCGCGACGCTGCGCGTCTCCTCGGAGACCCCGGAAAAATCGATCATGATCTCGTCGGCCATCTTCGAGGCCTTCAAGGCGGAGCTGGCGACGGCGGAAGCCGATGGCGCCGGCCGCACCGCCGCCGCGCTCAACGACCGGCTCGACGAATTGAAGGCCTCGGTGAAGCTGGCCGAGGAAAAGGTCGAGGCCTATAAGCGCGACAACAACCTCGCCACCAGCTCGGGCGAACTGGTCAATACCCAGACCATGGCGCAGCTCAACCAGCAGGTGGTCGAAGCGCAGTCGCGCGTCATCGCCGCGCAGTCGAGCTATGACGAGCTGGTTGCCGCCGGCCGCAACGCCACCACTGCCGACACCCAGGCTTCGGGCGCGCTGACGACGCTGCGCGCCAGCGCCGGGGCGCTGCGCCAGCAGCTCGACGCGCAGTCGATGGTCTATGGCCCGCGCCACCCCACGATCGTCCGGCTCAACACGGAACTCGCTGCCGTCAACGCGCAGCTCGAAGCGGAAATCGGCCGCATCGTTGCCGCCGCCAAGGTGTCGCTCGACGAGGCCAAGACCGCGGCGGCGGCGCTTGCCGCCAAAGCCGATGAGCTGAAGACCAGCGTGTTCAGCGACAACGAGGCGCTGGTGACGCTGCGCGAGCTCGAGCGCGACGCCACCTCAAAATCGACGATCTACGAGGCCTTCCTCAGCCGGGCTCGCCAGGTGACCGAGCGTGAGCAGCTCGACACCACCAATGTGCGCGTCATCTCCACTGCCGTGCCGCCGGCCGGCCGGTCGTGGCCGCCGCGCACCGTGGTGATGCTGGGGGCAGGGGCAGCGGGCGGTTTCGCCATCGGCATGCTGCTGGCGGCGCTGTTCGGCATGATGCGCGACCTGAAGCAACCGCCGCGCCGGCGTGTCGCCTCCGTCACCGCCTGATCCGGCGATGCAACGACGCATCGTCTTCCACGTCCCGAGCCTTCGGGGCGGCGGCGCCGAGCGCGTCTTCGTGCTGATGGCCAACGAAATGGCGCGCCGCGGCCACGAGGTGACGCTGTTCACCTGGAACGGCGAGGGCCCCAACGCGGCGCTCCGCTCCGACACAGTGCATTTCGTCGACCTGGGGATGCCGATCCACGGCGAGGGTTTTGGCAAGCCCGCCACCATCGCCGGGCTCTGGCGCAGCGCCGGTTTCTACCGGCGCACCAGGCCCGATGCCGTGTTCAGCGGCCCCGAATTCGCCAACCTGATCACTGCGCTGGCGCTGAACCTCAGCCTCAGCAAGGCGAAGTTCTTTCCGAGCTTTCACGCCTCCGCCTCGATCCCTTCGAACGATTTCGGCTCCAGGGTGGCGGTGGTGCTGTCCAGCCTCGTTGCCGCTCGCGCCCGCAAGGCCATTGCGGTTTCCGCCGGGGTCGGTCGCGACATCGCGGCACGCGGCGTGGCTGCCGACAGAATTGCGGTGATCAACAATCCGCTGCCGCCCGGGCGACACCTCGTCCCGCCCGGGCCACATCTCGTCCCGCCCGCCACGGGACGGCCGGGAGCGACTTACCCCTGGCAGGCTGAACTCGCGGGGCTGGGGGAGGGGCCGGTGATCGCCACTGCCGGCCGGCTGGTCGGGGTGAAGGACCACAAGACGTTGCTGCGCGCCTTCGCGGCGCTGCTCAAAACCCGTCCGGCCCGGCTGGTGCTGTTCGGCGAGGGCCCGCTGCTCGGCGAGCTCGAAGCGGAAAGCCGAGTCCTTGGAATCGCTTCGCGAGTTTTGTTCCCCGGTTACGTGAACGACCCGGCCGCCTGCTATGCCGCCGCCGACCTGTTCGTGCTCAGCTCGACCAGCGAGGGGTTCGGCAACGTGCTGATCGAAGCCATGGCGGCCGGCGTGCCGGTGGTCTCCACTGACGCCCCGCATGGCCCGCGCGAAATCCTTGCCGATGGCCGATACGGCGCGCTGACCCCGGTGGGCGATGCCAACGCACTGGCCGGTGCGATGGCAGCGATGCTGGACCAGCCGACCGATGTGGCCCTGCTCAGGGGCAGGGCGGCCGACTACACGGTGGAGCGGATCGGCGACCAGTACGAGGCGCTGTTGCGCTAGGGCAGGTGGATGGGCTGGTGGGCGGGATGAGGCGTTGCCCCCGGCTTAGTGCAACTGGCCATCCGGTTCCTGCAACGCCTCGCCGAATTGCCGGTCGAGGCGCCGTTGCCCCAGGCACGCCTCGCGCGCCCGGTGCCAGTATTCCTCGTCCCGCCCCGACGGGCGTCCGTCGGTTTCCCACATGAAATAGGCAGTGTCGCGGACCTGCTGCTCGAAGCTCTGCTCCGGCGCCAGCACCACCGGTTCGCCGGGTTCTGCGCCTTCGACTACCTTCCGAATGCCCGCCGCCTCGGAATTCGGCAGCAGGCGTTCCAGCCGTTCGAGCGCCTCGCCGACGCGCTCGGCGACCATCGGGCTGAACTCGTGGTCGGGCCAGGTGTTCTCGTAGTCCCTGAGCTCCTCGACGGTAATGCCGGCGGCGGCAGCAAAACTATCGGGATCGAGGCCGAGCGAGAGGCGGCGGTTGTGGTCGCCCTTGGGCTGGCGTTCGGTGGGGTCGGTGGGAAAGGTCATCGGTTCCTCCTCGATGGGGCACTCAGTTGAGGCGATCGAGATAGCGGCAGGTCCGGATCGTTTCGCGGTCCGAGCCGTACTCGAAGATGGCGCGCCGGTCGTTCGGGCCATCGCGGCGTTCGGCCACGCGCCTCGAAAGTACCTGGGCCCGCTGCACATCGGCATCGCGCCCGGCCGCAACGTCGTCGCGACTGAAGAAGGTGACGAGGCAGACCAGGTCGCCGCGGTCCATCGGACGGCCCATCATGAAGCGATCGCCGAAACCGAAGAAGCCGCGGCCGAAACCGAAGCCGAATTGCATGCCGACCTCGTCGGCCCGGCCGATCAGTATGGGATAGTCGCCGTCGTCATTGCCGGCAGCGGGACCTTCGGCGATGGCCGTGCGGCCGCCCGGCCGGTTGTAATAGTCGGCGGCGTTGCCGTTATCGGCGAGGAGCCTGGCCGAGACCCAGCCATCCGGCCCCGAATGGCTGATCATGCACCAGCCGTTGGCGGCGCACTCGGTCACGGTGACGTTCTCGCCAGAGGCGAGTGTGTCGACGACCTGATAGCCGGCGCCGGGGCCCGACCGGACATTGGCGCCGCCGATCGCTTCCGCCGCGATGGCGCTGGTCGAAAACAGGCCGGCGAAGAGGGCCAAGCCGAAAAGCGGATGAAGTGTCATGGCGAGATGCGTCCTCCTCGACGAGGTGTTTTGCCGCGCGGACTAAACTTCCAGGCGAGCCGGCGGTTCCCGAGCCGCGTAGCGTCACGCGCTTGCGTCGCCGCCGGCCAAAGCGCCTGCGCAGCGCTTTTGCAGGCGCCGTGACAACGACGGGAAATCGAGGGAATGCGCGGATGATCTTCGCCCCTCACCTGCCCATCGACGGGCTGCCCCGGGCCCTCTTGATCCACCTCGGCGGATACCTAGATTGGAGGAAATTCAGCAGCAGTTGGAGACGCGAATGGCAGTTTTTGCCGTGAACATCCTCGGCCGCAGCGATGAGCCCACCGGCCGGGCCGAAGTCATGGTGGCGCAGGACGAGCAGACGCTTCGCCGGGAGTTCAGTGCCTTTCTCACCGCCGCCTCGGAAGTGATCATCACCACCGATCCGCGCCGCGTCGAGGCGCAACTGGTGGCCAATGGCTGGGCGCCGCCCGATATCACCGAAGGCAGCCGGTCGCGGCTCTATCGCTGCACTGCGCTGCCCGATTGGAACGCGCCGGAGAACCTCGCTATGCCGGCCGGCTAACGCCCCTCAGGGGATGCGCGACACCTGCTCCAGCTGGTCGACCAGCCGCTCGAACGCGGTGGCGACATCGGTCAACCGGTCATGCGGCGGTTCACCTTTGATGGTGTTGAGATAGTCGCTCTGGCGATGCCGGATCTCGGCCAGCAGCGCGCCACCCTCGAGCCGCGCCAGGGTGCGCTCCTCCTCGGTGGCGTAGGGTGAACTGGCGCGCGCCTTGAGATGGGCCGCCTTGACGTTCCACGTCCCCAGGTTCGCGACAAACGGCCTTACGGCCTTGTTGGCGCGCTGCCGGCCGACGAAGCCTTCACTGCTGCGCCGGGGGGCCGATTGAGTGCTCTGCATGGACCTTCTCCCGTGTTGCCCACCGTCAAAGCGGCGGTTTGCGCTGAAACACGCGTCGGGCATGGTGGGTTGCAGGGGGGAGGGGCAAAAGCTGGCAGCAGCGCGGGGCGCGGTGCACGGGACTGCACCGCATGAAGCAGAGGACCATCGCCGCTTCATCAGACGCGGTGTTATCCCACGTCTAGCGCCGAACCCGGCCTTCGCCGAACAGCGGGATGACGTTGCCGATACGCTCGGCCGACACCGGCCGGGGCTCAAAGGCGCGGACCATGGTCACGGCCTGGTGCTGCACGGCGGCGATCCGCTCGACCTCGACCAGCCCGTCGATGCAGTTGAGCAGCTGTTGCGGCGTCACCGGCTTTTCCAGCACCGCGTCGATCCCCGCTGCAAGCAGCGGCTTGTGGAACGCCACGGCGGCGCGGGTCAGCGCCACGATCTCGAAGGCGCTGCTGGCCAGCTTCAGATGGCTGCGCAGGCCCCGCGCGATATCGATGGCCGGCGCACCGGGGAGGTCGGTATCGAGCACCACCACGTCGACCGGCGAGATGCGGAGGAACGTCGTCAGCATCTCGACGCTCGAAAAGCTGGCCACGCGATAGCCGCCATCCTGTTCCAGCGCACGGCTGAGGATGGCCGCGAACGCCGGGTTCGCCGCCAAAATCGCTACCGCTTTGCTGTGGGACGTCGTCACCTGTCCGGCTCCGGGCTTGGGTTAATGCTTCCCTAACACAGGGCAGGGTGGCGTCGAGGCCCGAACTGGCGGTATCCTTAACCGCGGTCGCCGTGCCACTCCGTTAACCGCAGCTTAACCAACTCCTTGGGGCGAAGCCGGCGACCTGCTAAACGAGAGGCATGGCGGCGGGCCGAACAAAGCCCAGCAATGCCAGCAATTTGAGGCAATTTGCTGTGGTGCAGGGCGAGCTTGGATACCAGGGTGTAGAGCGGCGCAAAGCGCGCCGTGTGGTGGCGAACCAGGCGGCTTTGTGTACGGCCTTCGGGCTGGGCGAAGGCGCTCTCGCCGCCATGGTGATGCTGCTGCCGGCGCTGCTCTATCACGGGTTCGTCCTCCACGTGGCGGCGATCGATATCCCGTTCGGGCTCTATGGCATCTACTCGGCGGTGGTGGGCGTGCTCTATGGCGCCTTTTCGGCCATCTCGGCCAACCAGTTTCTCGACCGCGCCCAGCCGCCGCATACCACGCTGGTGCAGAGCGTCCTCAGCTGGACCGGGGCTTTCGCCATCGCGCTGTTCGGCGCCTTCTTCATCGGCGTCGCCGACGATCTGTCGCGCGTCTCGCTGATTGCGGCGTTCGTCCTCGGCGTGCCGGCATTGCTGCTCGCCCGCACCATCGCCTATGCCGCGGTCACCACGCGCATCAAGGCAGGGCGGCTGCAGTTCCAGAAGGTGGCGGTGGTGGGCAGCCGCAGCGATACCGTGCGCTTTCTCGTCAACGGGAACCTGTGGAAGACCGGCTACCGGCTCGCCGGCACGCTCTATCTCGAGGATACGGTCAATGCCGAGGGCGCCTACCAGCTGAGTGCTGTCGTCGATTTCGCCCAGCACTGGGTGTCGCATGGCGCCGAGTTCATCGTTTTCGTCGGCGAGATCGGCGATATCGACGGGCTGGAGAGGCTGACCAATGAGCTGAAGCGCTTCGCCATCAACGTCGTCTCGGTGCCGGCCACCGACAATATCAGCTTCAAGTTCCTCGACGTGGTGCCGCTCGGCCCCAACAATGCACTGCGCTCGCTGCGCAAACCGATGAGCGATGGCGCGGTGCTGATGAAGCGCCTGTTCGATATCGCCGGCGCCGGCTTCGGGCTGTTGTTCCTCAGCCCGCTGCTTGCGGTGATCGCGCTGCTGATCAAGCTCGACAGCCCCGGCCCGGTGTTCTTCCGGCAGGAGCGCCGCGGCTTTAACGGCCGCACCTTCCACATCTGGAAGTTCCGCTCGATGACCGTCACCGAATCCGGCCGCAAGATGACGCAGGCCAAGGTCGGCGACAAACGCATCACCAAGATCGGCGCCTTCATCCGCCGCACTTCGATCGACGAGTTGCCGCAGCTGATCAACGTATTGAGCGGCGAGATGAGCCTCGTCGGGCCGCGCCCGCATGCGCTCGTCCACGATGACGAGCTCGGCGAGCAACTCGCCAGCTACGCCCATCGTCAGCGCATCAAGCCCGGCATCACCGGCTGGGCCCAGGTCAACGGCTTTCGCGGCGAGACCACGACGTTCGAGCAGATCGAAGGCCGCACCCGGCACGATCTTTACTACATCGACAACTGGTCGATTTTCCTTGATTGCTGGATCATCGTCTTGACGGTTTTCTCGTCCAAGACCCGGCGCAACGCCGTCTGATCCGGAGCGGTGGTGCGCGGGAAATGATGCGACTGGCAGGAGGGCGGGCGGCGCTGCTGAGCGCAGCGGGCTTTGCCGCCGTCATGGTCGCGGCGTTCCTTTTGTCATTTCATGTCCGCATCCCCTGGGTGCTGGAACAGTATCCAACGGGGGATACGTTCCTGCACGGCCTGCAGAGCAACTACGAGCTCCTGGCGGAGCGATACTCCCGCGAGGTGGGCTACCAGTTCGTGACGTTGCGCATCTTCGCCATTCCCTGCGTCATCGGCGCTCTGCTCCTCGCCGTGCCGTTCTTCGGCCAGATGACGGGATACGTGCTGCAGAAGCTGTCGATGGTCAGGATCTCGGTGCTCGTGCTCATCCTCCCGATCCCCATCGGAGGGGCGGCGCTGCAGGCCTTCTACTCGCCGGATGCGGTCGGTGGGGTGGGGGCGCGGATGCTCCGGTCCGGGGGGCTGCTCCGCGACTGGCCGCTCATCCGCATGGTGGAGTACTGGTTCTTCTGGGTGGCGATGACCCCAATGTTCATTGTTGCGGAGGTGGTGCTCGCCGCCGCGGCGCTGGTGCTGTACTTCCAGAGGCAGACTGACTGATGCGGTACGAAGAGAGGTTCATTATGCGTGCGGTGCGGCTTCTGCCGATTTTCGCCTGGTTGCTGCTCGCCGCCGTGGCCTTCGTCACCGTGGCGCCGATCGGGCTCAGGCCCAATAGCGGCTTTTCGCCCAGTATCGAGCGCTTCGCCGCTTTCGCCGCGGTGGGCCTCCTCTTCGCGCTCGCCTATCCACGCCAGCTATGGCTGATCATCGTCCTCGTGCTGGGCGCCGCCATCGCGCTCGAAGCCCTGCAACTGGTGTCGGCCTCGCGACACGGGCGGCTGTTCGACCTCGCGGTCAAGCTCGCCGGCGGCGGGCTGGGCATCGCGGCGGGTGTCGCCGCGCGGCGGCTATGGCAGCGGGTGGTGGCGGGACGAACGGCGTAGACGCAACTGCCGGGGGCAGGGGGGTGCTTCGCTCCGGGAGCAGACCTTGGGCAGTCGCTCCCTAGTTGACCTCAAGGGCGACGCTCTCCTTTGGCGATAAACGTGCGCATGCAACGTCTGTGCGCGCGCCGCCGAAGAGACCCAACCGCTGTCTGGCGATGTGACGATCCCAGTATACGCCCCACGCGCCCGACGCCTGGTGGACGGCAGGCCCAACAAAACCCAGTCGCTGGGCCAAGGCGTGCATTCTCGCCGCATGGCAGAGCTGGTCGCTGCACCTATACCCCGCTGGGCGTTCTTCGAACTGCTGCAAGCCACACAGTCCCGGATAGTGCCAGGAGCAACGCGGTGATGATCAGCCCGAAACTCTCCGAGCCCAGCAGGGAGTCGGCGAGCACGCCGATGACGACGGGACCGGCGACAAAACCGAAATCGGCGGCCGTACGCTGCAGACCCATGGCGGCGGGCAGCGCGCCCGGCGCCGTGAGCTCGATCAGGGCGGTCGAGGTGGCCGGCCCGATCAGCCCGCCGAAGACGCCGGCCAGGGTGACACCGAGCCAGAATGTCCATTCCGGCTCTCCCAGGGCGATCAGCGCCAGCGACGCCGCAAAGCCGAAGCTGGCTATTGCGGGCAACAACCGCCAGCCGAACCGATCGACCAGCCAGCCGGAAATCGGCAGGATGGCGACATTGGCGAGCGAGGTCACCGTCACCGCGATGCCGATCCGGTCAAAACCCATGGAAAAGCGGGCGGCTGCGAGGAGTGGAATGAGTTGCCACAACGCCGCCGTGCGCACGAAGCCGGAGACGAACGACACCAGCAGGTTGGCTCGCAATACCGGGCCCGCGGCGGCGAATGACCTGGCCACGTGCTCCTCGGCGCGCGCCGCAGGTGCCGACGCGTCCCGGCGGACCGTCACCGAGACGAGCATGGCCAGCGCCGACACCGCCGCATAGGCCCAAAACGGCGCCGAGAGGCCGAAGCCTTGCGCGATGAAGCCGCCTGCCGCCGGTCCAAGGCCTGCGCCGACAAAGATGGCTGCCTGGTAGAGCGCCATGAACCGACCGCGGGACCCGGCGCGCGATTGGCGGGCGACGACGACGCCCATGGCCGTGAGGAAGATGCCTGACCCCAAGCCCTGGACCAGCCGGCAGAACAGCAGGAAGTACAGATCGGCGGCAATGGCGGCGCCGATTGCACCCAGCAGCAGCAGGCCATTGCCGAAACCCATGAGCAGGCCCGGCCCGACCCGGTCATAGATGAGGCCGGTGGGATAGTTCGCGGCAAGCCGCGCGACGCCGAAGATGGTGATCAGCATGCCGACCAGCGTGGCCGACGACGAGAACGTCTCGCCATAGATCGGCAAGACCGGGACGATCAGCCCGTTGCCGGCCATGACGAAGGCGACCAGCACCAACAAAACCCAGATTCTGGCAGACATCAGCCAACCCTGTACGGGCGGGGCCGCAGGCGGCGCCCGCACCGGAATGGACTCGTGGCGGATCAGGCGGCGGCGGCCGTCGCCAATTCGCCGGTGGTGATCCATTTGACGCCGGCCTGCTCGAGCTTGGCGTTGTTGGCTTCGACATCCCGGTCGCCGGCGCTGGCATCGGCAAGAATGTAGGTCTCGAATCCGTCCCTGGCCGAGCCGAGCGCCGATTGCATTACGCAGCCATATCGCGCGAGGCCGGCGCAGAACACGCGCTCGAAGCCGCGAGCCTTGAGATACGCGCCCAGGCCGGTCGCGGTGCCGTCGTTCTCGTAGAACGCGCCGAAGGAATCGATCTCGGACCGGTAGCCCTTGCGGAAGATCATTTCGGCCTTGGTGAGTTCGAGGCCGGGAGCGAGCGCGGCACCCTCGGTGCCCTGCACACAGTGATCGTGGAATACGCCCTGCTCGCCATAGGCCACCGGTACCCGGTCCATGTGCTTGGTACCCGGATGGTTGGAAGAGAACGACACGTGGTCGGCCGGGTGCCAATCGGTCACCACCACCAGATGCGCGAATTTCCCGGCTGCCTCATTGATGGGCGTGATGATCTTTTGGGCATCTGGGATGGCCATGCTGCCGCTTACGAAGTCAACTTGAACATCAATGACAATGAAAACGTCCTTGGAGGTTACCTGCATCGGATGGGTCCCTTTCCCTGCAAAACGAGCTGAAAATGCGCGGTCAGAGCAGCCTGCCGTCAACCCCGGCATCAATGGCATGGAAATTGCGTGTATTCAATCGGATTTGAATGACATTCAAAAAGGAGCCGATGAATGCGTGCAGTTCTATCCGCAATCACAGCCGGTGCCCTGGCGCTGCTGATGGCCGTCGGGCCGACACAGGCACAGGGCACGCTGCAGGTCGCGATCACCGCCAGCGACGTGCCCACCACGACCGGTGTGCCGACCCAGGGTCTCGAGGCCTGGAGCTATGCAGGCTATCCAATCTTCGAACCGCTGGTCATGTGGGATTTGCGCGTAACAGATACGCCCCCACCGGTGATCCCATGGTTGGCGACGGAGTGGAGCGTCGACCCGCAGGACCACACACGCTGGGTGTTCAAGCTCCGTGACGGCGTCAGCTTCCATGACGGCAGTCCGTTCAATGCCGACGCGGTCGTCTGGAACCTCGACCGCTTCTACAAGGAGGACGCCCCGCAGTTCGAAGCCTCGACCTCGGCCTCGACCAAGGGCCGCATCCCGGTCCTCAAGTCTTATGAGAAGATCGATGACGCGACCGTGGCGATCTACACCACCGTCCCGGTGACCTACTTCCCCGAGGTGATGACTTCGATCCTGTTCGCCAGCCCGACGCGCTGGCAGGAACTCGGCAGCTGGGAGGCCTTCGCCGCCCGCCCGGCCGGCACCGGCGCCTTCACCCTCGCCGCGGTGGACCGGACTTCGCTTACCCTGGCCAGGAACCCCGGCTATTGGAACACCGAGCGCGCTGCCAAGCTCGACAGCGTCGTCGTCTACCCGATGGCGGAAGCGACGACCCGTCTTGCCGCACTGCGGTCCGGCCAGGTCGACTGGATCAACGTGCCGCCGCCCGACGGCATTCCGAGCCTGCGTGATGCGGGCTTCACCGTCGCCACTTCGCCCATGCCGCATGTGTGGCCCTATTGGCTGCAGACCGCGGAAGGCAGCGTGTTCCATGATGTCAGGGTGCGTCAGGCGTTCAACTACGCGCTCGACCGCGAGGGCCTCGTCACCCTGCTGAACGGCGCGGCCGAACCGGCCAAGGGCTTCTGGAAGCCAAGCGACCCGCGCTTCGGCACGCCCAAGAACGACTATACCTATGATCCCGCCAAGGCCCGCGCGCTGCTGAGCGAGGCTGGCTACGGCCCAGAGGAGATGGTGCCGGTCAAGATCCTGATCTCGACTTCGGGTTCGGGCCAGATGGTGCCGCTGCCGATGAACGAGTTGCTGCAGCAGAGCGCCCGGGCGGCCGGGTTCGAGCTGGAATTCTCGGTGGTCGACTGGGGCCAGATGAGTGCCATCCGCGCCAACCCCAATTCACCGGAAATGCAGGACGTGGTGGCCGTCAATTCCAGCTTCACCACGGCCGATCTGACCTGGTTCTTCTACTCGTTCTATCCGCCCAACTGGCCGAACTTCAATGACCCGGAGACCGCGGCCATGATGGACGAGTACCGCAGCAATTTCGATCTCACGGCGGACCAGCGCGTGACCCTGATGGCCAAGATTCACGCCAACCTGGTCGACCTCGCGCCCTGGGCCTGGATTGTCCACGACGTCAATCCCAAGGCCTTCGCTCCGGCGGTCAAGGGCTACACCCCGGCCCAGGCCTGGTACACCGACCTGACCACCGTCTACATGGAGCCGTGATCCCCGGGCGCCGCCCCGCATCCCGGGGCGGCGCATCTCCTTCTCGCTCTGGAGAGCCCCGATGCTTCAATTCGTCCTCCGCCGCATCCTGCAGGTCATTCCCATTCTGCTGGGCGTGACCATCGTAACCTTTGCGCTGGTCCAGATCATGCCCGGCTCCATCGCCGACATGCTGGTGCCGCCCAGCGCGCCGCAAAGCCTCAAAGACGAGATCAACCGCATCTACGGGCTCGATCGTTCGCTGTTCGAGCAGTACTTCCTCTGGCTCGGCCAGTTGCTGAGCGGCAATCTCGGCGTGTCACTGGTGTCGAGCCGCCCTGTGGCGGGCGAGATTTTCGCCGCCATGCTCAACACGCTGCAGATCACCCTGATGAGCGCGGTGATCGGCTTTTCGCTCGGCATCCTCTTTGGCGCGCTCGCCGCCCTCAACGCCGGCAAATGGCCAGACCGCCTGTTCACCTTCGTGTCCATCGCCGGCGTGTCGGTGCCGCATTACTGGCTCGCCATTCTCCTGGTCACCATCTTCTCGGTGCAGTTCAACGTCCTGCCGGCCCAGGGCATGGGACCGCCCGGCTTCCCCCTCAGTTGGGAGCAGTGGCGGCCGATGATCATGCCGATCTTCACCCTCTCGCTCATCCCGATGGGCGTGGTCGGACGCCTGGTGCGAGCCTCGGTACTCGAAGTGCTGAGCCAGGAATTCGTGCAGGCACTCGGCGCCAAGGGGCTGCGGAACCGCGAGATCCGGCGGCACATCGCGAAGAATGCTGCACCGGCGGTGCTGGCCGTCATGGGCTTGCAGTTCGGCTACCTGCTCGGCGGTTCGATCCTCGTCGAAACCGTCTTCAACTGGCCCGGGACGGGAAAGCTGCTGAACCAGGCGATCTTCACCAACGACATGCCGATCATCCAGGCCACGGTGCTGGTGCTGTCGATCATGTTCGTGCTCGTCAACCTCATGGTCGACGTTGCCCAGGCCGCTATCGATCCGAGGATGCGCCGATGAACGAGATGAGCCCCGTGCAGGTCGAGCAGGTCATCGCCACGCCGCGGCCAGCCCGCCGGATGTGGAACCGGCTGCGGCGCGACAAGGTCAGTCTCGGTGCGATGGTCGTGCTCGGCCTCATCGTGCTGATGGCGATCCTCGCGCCGTGGATTTCCGCCGATCCTTATGCCGGCAGCGCCATCGCGCGCCTCAAGCCCATCGGCACGCCCGGCCACTGGCTGGGCACCGACGAAATCGGGCGCGACATGTGGGCCCGTCTCGCCCACGGCGCCCGGCTCTCGCTGCTCTCGGGCACGCTGCCGGTTGCGGTGGCGCTGTTGATCGGTGGGGGTTTGGGGGTGATCGCCGGCTATGCCGGCGGCTTGGTCAACACACTGATCATGCGCACCATGGATGTGTTCTACGCCTTCCCGGCCGTGCTGCTTGCCATCGCGGTCTGCGCCGTGATCGGCACCGGCATCGCATCAACGCTGATCGCCTTGACCGTCGTGTTCATTCCTTCGCTGGTCCGGGTCACCGAGACGGTCACCACGCGGATCCGCAACATGGACTATGTCGAGGCGGCGCGGGCCAGCGGCGTGGCGGATTTCCGCATCATCATCCACCAGGTGCTGCCCAACATCGTTGGCACCATCCTCGTTTACGCCGCGGGGCTGGCCTCGCTCTCGATCATCCTGGCGGCCGGGCTCAGCTTCCTCGGCCTCGGCATGCCGCCGCCCAATGCGGAGTGGGGCCAGATGCTCAATTCCCTGCGCCAGTCCATCTACATCCAGCCGTGGCTGTCGGCGCTGCCCGGCGTGATGATCTTCATCACCTCGGTCTCGTTCAACCTCATCAGCGACGGTCTCAGGAGCGCTATCGATGTCAAAGACAATGGCTAAGTCCGCCGTCCCGCAAGCTTCCGCCAAGGATCGCGGTGGCCCGTTGCAGCCGCTGCTGATCGTCGAGGGGTTGACCAAGCACTTCAACATTCGCACCGGCCTTGCCGGCCGGGTCACCGGCAAGGTGCACGCAGTCGACGGCGTCTCCTTTTCGGTCGGCAAGGGAGAAGTGCTCGGCGTCGTCGGCGAGTCCGGATGCGGCAAGTCGACGACGGCACGGCTGCTGATGCACCTGATCCCATCGGACCACGGCAACCTGGTGTTCGACGGCGATGCGATCGGTGGGGCAGGCATGAGCGTAGCGCAGCTGCGCCGCAACATGCAGATGGTGTTCCAGGACAGCCACGCCTCGCTCAATCCGCGCATGACCATTGCCGACTGCATCGGCTTTGCCCCCCGCATGCATGGCATGAAGGAAGCCGAGGTCACGGCCAAGGTCAACGAGCTGCTCGACCTGGTCGGGCTCGAAGCCAGGCTGTTCGCCAACCGCTATCCGCATGAACTCTCGGGCGGCCAGCGGCAGCGGGTCAATATCGCCCGAGCCCTGGCGCTCGAGCCGCGGCTGCTCATCCTCGATGAGTCGGTGTCGGCGCTAGACAAATCGGTCGAGGCGCAGATTCTCAACCTGCTCCAATCGCTCAAGGAGCGGCTCAACCTCACCTACATCTTCATCTCGCACGACCTCAACGTTATCGAGTTCGTGTCCGACCGCATCATGGTGATGTATCTGGGCCAGGTGGTGGAAAGCGGCCCCGTGGCTGAGGTCTATGGCGCCCCGCGCCACCCCTATACCCGGGCGTTGCTGTCGTCCAAGCCCAGCCTCGATCCCCGTCGGCGTACACTGCAGCCGCCGATCACCGGCGATCCGCCTAATCCGATCAATCCGCCGTCCGGCTGTCGCTTCCGCACGCGCTGCAGCTTCGCCGAGGATGTCTGCGCCGCCGGCCAGCCGCCGCTCAGCGCTACCGCCACGGGAGCGTCGGACCACGTAGCCGCGTGCCTCATGTATCAACCGGGTTCAGGCCATTCGAGGACGCTGCCATGATCGATCGTTCGACGTCTCCGCTGGTCGAGGTCGAAGATCTCACCGTCACCTTCCAGCGCGATGGCCACGCCATCCGCGCCGTCAACGGCATCAGCTTCTCGCTGAAGCGCGGCGAGGTGCTGACCGTCATCGGCGAAAGCGGCTCTGGCAAGTCGGTGATGCTGCGCACCGTGCTCGGGCTGATCCCCGGCTATGCCACGATCGGCGGCAAGGTGATGGTCAAGGGTATCGATATCGCAAGCCTCGATGCCGGGCAGCGCTCGACCATGCGCGGACGCGATGTGTCGCTGATCTTTCAGGAGCCGGCGACGGCGTTCGACCCGGTCTACACGATCGGCGAACAGATCGCCGAGACCATCGTGCGGCACGAGGGGGTCTCGCAACTCACGGCCCTGGCTCGCGCCAGGGACCTGCTCGATCTCGTCGCCATCCCCTCCGCCGAGCGGCGGCTCAGGAACTTTCCGCATGAAATGAGCGGCGGTATGCGCCAGCGCGCCATGATCGCCCTGGCGCTGGCCTGCAACCCCAGTGTGCTATTGGCCGACGAGCCGACCACGGCGCTCGATGCTACCGTGCAGATTCAGTTGCTGGTGCTGCTGCGCAAGCTGCAGCGCGAGCTGGACATGGCCCTCATCTTCGTGACGCACGATATGGGCGTCGCCGCCGAAATCTCCGATCGCGTTGCCGTCATGTATGCCGGCCGCTTCATCGAGACCGGGACGGTGGAGGATGTACTGCTCGATCCCCGCCACCCCTATACCAGCGGTCTCTTGAGTTCGACCGTTCATGCCGGTATGCGAGGACGGACGCTGCAGACCATTGTCGGCAGCCCGCCGGACTTGCGACGCCTGCCGAAAGGTTGTTCCTTCGCACCGCGTTGCAGCAGGGCAGTCGATGCGTGTGGTGAACAGGTTCCGGCATCCCGCTCGCTGAGCGGCAGTCACAGTGCGGCTTGCCTTCGCCTGGAGGAACTGGCGACAGCCTGACCGATCGGAGGGGATGACGATGGAAAGCGAGATGCTGTCGATACCCGATAGCGCCAGGGCTGCCGTACAGGAAGAGACGGAAAAGACCTTCGCCATGATCGGGCTGCAGATCCGCCGGATGCGGCAACGCCGGCGCATGACCATCCAGCAGCTGGCCGATGCCTCGGGCATGAGCGCCTCGATGCTGAGCCTGGTCGAACGTGGCCTGACCTCGCCCTCGCTGCTCTCGCTCACCGCCATAGGCCGCAACCTCGGTATCACTCTGGCCGAGATGATGTCGGGGCAGTCGAGCGAGGCCGACGAAGCCGTCACCCGCGTCGAAGACATGCCGCTGCTCAGGACGCCCGATGGCATCCTGCGCCGGGTGTTGCGGCAGGATCGACGGCGCGGGGTCACCATCACCTATAACGAGTACGGCCCCGATATCGGCAACTCGCCAGTGGGCATCACCCATACCGGGTTCGAATACGGCCTTGTGGTCGAGGGTGAGCTGACCATCGAGATCGACGGCGTGCAGACGATCCTGCACGGCGGGGACGTGGTGAGCCTCAAATCCAGCCGCCTCCACAAGATCTGGAACTACGGCACCCGGAAGGCGACGACGATCTGGTTCAACCTGGACAACGCCGAAGCCTAGCTATCTGCGGGGCGCACGCGGCCGCTCACATGCGCTTGATTCTGGGTCGGGCGACGTGCATGTTGCCGCCCGCGAATTGTTCGCACCCGGGGCACTCAATGCCAGCCAACTGATCCGAAGGGCGGCGCCACTAACCAGGCAGGGAGCGCTTTTGCTCGCCCTGGATTCGGCGCGGCAGCCACTTTGGATCAGATCGTTCTCCGGGTTGGACCTCGCCGCTTTCCATCACAGCAGTTGCCGCCGTTGCCATTGATCATCGATCGAGGCTCGGCAGCGCACTGAGTTAGCGCATCCGCCGCAGGGCGGTGCCGCGAGCAGCGGCCGCCGGCCGACATCCTCCCCCGAAAACACTGGTCCCACTCAAGCCATTTGAGGGGATGAGAATGTTTGACGTGACTATCGGCGCGGTGACGCTGAGACTTGAGACTGAGCCTGGCCTTTTCTCGCCGCAGCGGGCCGACGCCGGTACGCTGGCGATGCTCTCGCTGATCAGCTTCGAACTTGGGGACAAGATTCTCGACCTGGGGTGCGGCTATGGCCTGGTGGGCATCCTGGCCGCCCACCATGTTGATGCCGGGCGTGTGGTGATGGTCGATAACGATCCAAGGCGGTGGCCGTCGCCCGCCGCAACGCCGATGCCAATGGTGTGCCCGATGTGACGGTGGGGCTGTCGGATGGCTTTATGGGCACGTGGGAGACCGGGTTCACCAAGATCATCTCGAACCCGCCCTACCATGTCGACTTCTCGGTCCCGAAGCACTTCATCGAGAAGGGGTTCAACCGGCTCGCATTGGGCGGAACGATGTGGATGGTGACCAAGCGGCGCAACTGGTACCGCAACAAGCTGGGCGCGATCTTCGGCGGCTGCCGGGTCCACGAGATCGACGGATACTATGTGTTCGAAGCCATAAAACGTCGATCGACCTATGCCGGTTGACCCACCTTGCGACAACGAGGCCCGCTTTTGGCCGATAGTGTTGAAAAAGTCGCATCGGGCGGGCCTACCTGGCTACCCGCAGCGGGTATTGCCCGAGAGGACTTCCAGATCTCACGACTTCGTCGGCTGGCCAGAGAAGCTGAAAACCCCAGCGCAAGTGCTGAGGGCATGACTGCCTCGTTCCGGCGCTGAATGGCAGCTTTCGGGCGTTCATGTGGTATGGATGAGTGGCAACGATGGGCCAGAAACCGGCCATCGATCGGCGCCCGCTTTGCGCCAACAGCGGCCATGAGCGGCGTGTGAAGCGACGTAGGCAGGCATCCGCGGATCAGGACCAGTCAGAGCCAGCGGCGAACCTCGGCCTTGTACCCACGATACTCGTCGCCGAACTTCGCTTCGAGATAGCGCTCCTCGCGGGCGATGACTTGCGTCTGGATCGCGATCAGCACCAACGGGAGCAAGGCGAGAGCGATCGGTCCATCGAGGCCGATCGCAAGGCCGGCATGGCTAAGCGCAATTCCGAGATACATGGGGTTGCGGGACCACCGATAAGGACCGGCGGTCGCAATGAGGGTTGTCGGCTCCGACGGCCGAACGTTGGTGCGCAGCCCCCAGAACAGCCACGTTGCCGCAACTATCACCGCCGCGCCGGCAACGAACAGCAATGCGCCCGCCGCGACCAGCAACCGCCAGTCGACGCCGAAAGAGCGCAAGCTGACGAACTGCTCGGCCGCCAGCCCCAGCAGCAGCGCTCCCAGATAGATCAAGGGCGGAGGGAAGCGCACCCCCGCGCTATCCGGTTTGACGGCCATGCTCATCCTCCAGCCCATGCTCTCAAGCCAGCATCGACTGCTGGGCGGAGATGCCCGCCAGCGCACCGTGCGATACGGCCGTGGTGACCGAGGGCATGCCGGCGTTGGCGAGATCGCCGGCGGCGTAGATGCCGGGTACGCTGGTTTCTCGGCGTTCGTCGACCTTGAGGACGACGCCCAGGGGCGTGTTGACCGTCGCAAGACCCAGCGATTCATGCAGGCTGGCAGACGGCTTGTTGCGCGGATTCGTGAAAATGATGTCGACCGATACATCAGGGCCGCTATCGAGCTTGACGGTGGCGTTATGGTCCCCGTGCCGGACGATGCCGGTGATCCGACCATCGACGACAGGTAAGTTGCGGCGCGCCAGATCGGCTCGGATATCCGGCAACAGTTCGTGGCCATTGGTGAAGACCGTCAGCGTGTCGGTCCAGTCGTGGAACAGCTTGGCAGAATTGTGCGACTGCGGGCTGGACCAGATGAGGCCCCAATGCTGGCCGGCAACTTCAAAGCCGTCGCAATAGGGACAGGGCACGATGGACGCGCCCCAGCTTTCGGCAAAGCCCGGAATATCGGGCATCTCGTCGACAATGCCGTAGCTCAGGATCAGCCGGCGCGCCCGGAGAGTTTCGCCATCGTCAGTGACGACCGAAAAATCGTCGATGGCGCCCGAGACGCTTTCGGCCCGGGCCCTGATCAACCTGACCGTGGGATAACGCTTCAGCTGTTGCCGCGCCTCGGCCAGGATGTCCAGCGGTGGCTTGTGATCGTGGCCGAGCAAACCATGCGAGTGTCCGGCGAAGCGGTTGCGCGGCAAGCTGGTATCGAGAACGGTGACCTTACGGCGGGCGCGGCCGAGTTGCAGGGCAGCGGCGAGGCCCGCAAAGCTGCCGCCGATGATGATGACGTCATCCATGGTGATGGGGTCCGTGTTGAGGATGGAGGGTGCAACCCCCCATCGGCTTGCATTTCAGATACTACACGGTATCATATGGTGGCAATTACGATACCGTCAAGGACTGGAATTGTCGTGACCGAAAATAGCCAAGGCCGGCGCGGCCGGCCCCCGAACGAGGCGCTTGGCCAAACGATCGTCGACGCCGCGTACGAGCTCTTTGTGGAGGAGGGTTTTCAAGCTACGACCTTGGACAAGGTCGTTCAGCGAGCGAAGATATCCAAGCTCAGCATCTATCGGCACTTCGAGAACAAGGAGGCGCTGTTCAGCGCGGCCATTGTTGCGCGCTGCCATCAGTTTGCGCCACTGGCCGTTCTTGAAGGCGAGGGCTCAGCCGAGGATCATCTCATGGCGGCGGGATCATCCCTGCTTCGTACACTGCTCAGCCCGGATGTCCGTAGTGTCGAAGCCTTGATCCTGGCCGACAAGACCAATCAGAAGTCGCTAAGCAAGGTGCACTACGAAGCGGGTCCCGCCTATGTCATCGCCCGGATCGAGGCCCTGCTGCGTCGGTTGCACGAGAAGGCGCTTCTGAACGTGCCCGATCCTCACCGGTCCGCCCGCTTGTTTGGCGCGCTTTTCAAAGGATCCGATCTTTTGCTTATCGCTCGCTTCGATGAGGCGAGGGCGGAGGATGACAACGAAATCGAATCCTATTGTCGGGCGGCCGTCGACATGTTCATCGCCGCGCACCGTGGCAATCACCACACGGGCGAATAGCCCCGCCGTCACAACCGGCTCGCAAAGCGAGGGACCGCTCTGGGCCAAAGGCGCCCATCAGTCATCGCGCCTCTCAAGCACAAGGTGGCGCAGGTCCGAGCGGAGCTTGCGCGTGGTGGCGGCCCGCGGTTGGCCGCTGCTTCGCGCTCGCCTATCCGCGCCGGCTGGTGGCGGGGCGAATGGCGCAGCCGGGGCAGGGTCTGCCTGGTGCCACAAGCAGACCCTCGGAGAATTCGGTGCGCCGATTGCCGACTACCGGTTCTGCCGGTTGTCGATCAGGTCCGTCACCACGTCCGGATCGGCAAGGGTGGTCGTGTCGCCGAGCGCCCCATAATCGTTCTCGGCGATCTTGCGCAGGATGCGGCGCATGATCTTGCCCGAGCGGGTCTTGGGCAGGCCGGGGGCGAACTGGATGAGGTCGGGCGAGGCGATAGCGCCGATCTCCTTGCGTACCCAGTTCCTGAGTTCGGTCCTGAGCGCGTCCGACGAGGTCTCGCCGGCCATCAGGGTGACGTAGCAGTAGATCCCTTGCCCCTTGATCTCGTGCGGATAGCCCACTACCGCCGCTTCGCTGACCTTGGGGTGGGCGACCAACGCGCTCTCGACTTCGGCGGTACCCAGCCGATGGCCCGAAACGTTGAGCACATCGTCGACGCGGCCGGTGATCCAGTAGTAGCCGTCCTCGTCGCGGCGACAGCCGTCGCCGGTGAAGTAGTAGCCCTTGTAGGTCTCGAAATAGGTGGAGACGAAGCGCTGGTGGTCGCCATAGATGGTTCGCATCTGCCCCGGCCAGCTGTCGGCGATGCAGAGCACGCCTTCGGCCTTGGTCTGCTCCTGCAACTTGCCCTCGGGCGACAGCACCACCGGCTGCACCCCCGGCAGCGGCCGCGTCGCCGAGCCTGGCTTGACGGGGGTGGCGCCGGGCAGCGGCGAGATCAGGATGCCGCCGGTCTCGGTCTGCCACCAGGTGTCGACCACCTCGCAGCGCTGCTTGCCCACATGCTCGTGGTACCAGAGCCAGGCCTCGGGGTTGATCGGCTCGCCCACCGAGCCGAGCAGCCGCAGCGAGCTCATCTGGTATTTGTCGACCCAGTCTGGACCGGCCCCCATCAGCGCGCGGATGGCGGTGGGCGCGGTGTAGAAGATGTTGACCTGGTGCTTTTCGACGACCTGCCAGAAGCGCGAGGCATCGGGGTAGGTCGGGATGCCCTCGAACATCACTGTGGTCGCGCCGTTGGCCAGCGGGCCGTACAGGATGTAGCTGTGGCCGGTGACCCAGCCGACATCGGCGGTACACCAGTAGATCTCGCCGGGGCGGTAATCGAACACCTTCTCGTGCGTGTAAGCGACCCAGGTCAGGTAGCCGCCGGTGGTGTGCAGCACGCCCTTCGGCCGGCCGGTGGAACCCGAGGTGTAGAGGATGAACAGCGGATCCTCGGCGCCCATCGGCTCGGGGTCGCAGAACGGCTCGACGCCCGCCGCGGCCTCGTGCCACCAGATATCGCGCGCCCCCTTCATGGCGATGTCGGCGCCGGTATTGTGCACCACCAGCACCTTTTCGACGCCGGGGGCATTCTTCAGCGCCGCGTCGACGTTCTGCTTGAGCGGGATGGTCTTGCCGCCGCGGCGGCCCTCGTCGGCAGTGATCACCACTCGGCTGTCGCAATCGTTGATGCGGCCAGACAGCGAATCCGGCGAAAAGCCGGCGAAGACGACCGAGTGCACGGCGCCGATGCGGGCACAGGCGAGCATCGCGTAGGCCGCCTGCGGGATCATCGGCAGGTAGATGGTGACCCGGTCGCCCTTGCCTATGCCGAGCGACTTCAAGACATTGGCGCAGCGGCAGACGCGCTCGTGCAGCTTGCGGTAGGTGATCTTTTCCTCGGTGCCGGGCGTATCGCCCTCCCAGATGATCGCCACTTCGTCGCCGCGCGTCGCGAGGTGCCGGTCGATGCAGTTGGCCGAGACGTTGAGCATTCCGTCCTCGAACCATTTGATCGACACATCGGGGTATTCGAACGTGGTGTTCTTGATCCTCGTCGGCGCCTTGATCCAGTCGAGGCGCCTGGCCTCGTCGCGCCAGAAGCCATCCGGGTCGTTCACCGAGCGCGCATAGATCTCTTCATACGCCGCGGCCGTGGTACGCGTCGCCGCGCCGGGGCCGAGGGCCTGATCCTCGTTGGACAGTCTCATCTTCTCCTCCTCCTTCATCACACCGTCGGCTGAGATGGCGCCGGGCCCCTCCAAGGCCCGGCGCCAGCCGTCAATGGAACTGCGCCGTCTCCGTCGAGTCCGCCATGGCCGTGGTGGCGCTCCGCCCCTCGCTGATGGTCATCGACGCGGCATCGAAATAGCTCGTGCCCACTTCGCGCTGGTGGCGGGTAGCCGAGAAACCGTGCGCCTCGGCGGCGAACTCCGCTTGCTGCAGGCGCGAATAGGCGGCCATGCCCTCTGCCGCGTAGCCGCGCGCCAGCTCGAACGTGGTGAGGCTCAGGTTGTGGAAACCCGCCAGCGTGATGAACTGGTACTTGTAGCCCATCGCGCCAAGCTCGCGCTGGAACACCCGCATCGCCGCCTCGTCCATGTGCCTGGCCCAATTGAACGAGGGCGAGCAGTTATAGGCGAGCATCTGCTCGGGATGCTCCTTGCGCACCGCCTCGGCGAACCTCCGCGCCTCGGTGAGATCCGGCTTGCTGGTCTCGCACCAGATGAGGTCGGCGTAGGGCGCATAGGCAATGCCGCGGGCGATGGCGGCATCGATCCCGCCCTTGAGCCGGTAAAAGCCCTCCGCCGTGCGCTCGCCGGTGACGAACGGCGCATCGTACTCGTCGATGTCCGAGGTGATGAGCCGCGCCGCCTCGGCGTCGGTACGCGCCATGATCAGGGTGGGAACGCCCATCACGTCGGCCGCGAGCCGCGCGGCGTTAAGCGTGCGGATGAACTGGCTGGTCGGCACCAGCACCTTGCCGCCCAGGTGCCCGCATTTCTTCTCGCTCGCCAGCTGGTCCTCGAAGTGCACCGCGGCGGCGCCCGCCTCGATCATCGCCTTCATCAGCTCGAACACGTTGAGCGAGCCGCCGAAGCCGGCCTCGGCATCGGCGATGATGGGGACGAAGAAATCGAGATCGGTGGTGGCAACCCCGTCCGCCTTTTCCATCGCCTGGATCTGGTCGGCCCGCTGCAGGGCCTTGTTGATGCGCTTGACCACGGCCGGCACGCTGTCGACCGGGTAGAGGCTCTGGTCTGGGTACATGTTACCCGACGAGTTGGCATCGGCCGCCACCTGCCAGCCGCTGAGGTAGATGGCCTTCAGCCCCGCCTTCACCTGCTGCACGGCCTGGTTGCCGGTGAAGGTGCCAAGCGTCGGAACGAACGCCTCGGTATGGAGCAGTTCCCACAGCCGGCGGGCGCCGTTCTCGGCGAGCGTGTGGCGGATGGGAAGCGAGCCCGCGATCCGGCGCACATCGGCCGGGGTGTAGTTGCGGGCAATGTTGCGCCAGCGGTCCGGAGCGTAGTCCGGGGTGGGGAAGCTTTCGGGAAGCGTTGGCTTGTCGAGCATTTGGGGTCTCCTCCTTGGGGTAACCTAAGACGTGGTGTCGGCCGACTGCTGTCGCCTCCCGTTCGACGGGGGCGGAGAGCACGGCCTCGATTTCAGTGTGGGGGTCTCTCCCTCCCTTTTCGGGGGAGGGGTAGGGTGGGGGTCAGCTGACCCCTGGCGTCGAACCCGGCATCAGGCGGGCACCCGCCGCGAGAACGTTGCCGCGACCAGCGATTGGCCGGGGAACAGCTCGTCGGCATAGGGGCCGTTCACCATCGTGAACTTGTGGCGACCAATGCGGCCGGTGATGGCGAAGCCCTCGCGGTCGAGCCCTCTCACCTTGAACTGCCGCATCGCCTCGTCCGTGGTGCGGGCGATGATGGTGACGAATTCTTCGGTTTCGGCGCGGGTCTGGTTCATGGCGTCCTCCTCGGTTGCGCTGTTTGTAAAACTTTGACACAATGCTGGAGAACGGCAATAGGGAACGATATGGCCGGCAGAAAAGCAGTAAAACAGCTGAAAATCGATGCTGTAAAGCTGGTAAATCTTGTAAAGGAGGAGAGGGTGGAAGAGCTTCAGATCGGCGGCCGCATCGGTCGGTTGCGCCGCCAGCGTTCGATCTCGCAGGCCGACCTCGCATCGGCGATCGGCATCTCGGGGAGCTACCTCAACCTCATCGAGCACAACCGACGCAAGATCACTGTCCCGCTGCTGCTCAAGATCGCCGGCTATTTCGGCGTCGAGCCGGGCGAGCTGGCCGACAGCGACGAGGGCCGGCTGGTCGGCGACCTGATGGAAATGTTCGGCGACGACGTCTTCGCCGACAGCGACATGACCAATGTGGAGGTGCGCGACCTCGCCCACGCCAACCCGGCTGCGGCTCGCGCCATGCTCACGCTGTACGCACGCTTCCGTGCCGGCCCGCGCAAGGCGCCATCAGCATCGGGGGAGGAGCCGGAGCATTTCCACCTCGCAACCGACCGCATCTCGGACTTCCTGCAGGAGCATGCCAACTATTTCCCGAGCCTCGAGGAGGCGGCCGAGCGCATCCGCGCCGACATCGACAGCGGCGCCGACGATTTCGCCGCCGGCCTCAGGGTCTATCTGTTCAACGTCTTCGGCACCGAGCTGAAGCTCGCCTCGCTGCCCCACGGCATCGCTCGTACCTACGACCGGGCGCGCAACCAGCTGCTCGTTTCCGACATAGTGCCGGTGGAGACCGCCACCTTCCTCATCGCCCACCAACTGGGGCAGATGGCCGCCAATGCCGAAATCGACGAGCTGGTCACCGAACTGCCCGATGGCGACGCTCCGGCCCTCGGCCGCAACGTGCTCGCCGCCTATTTCGCCGCCGCGCTCATCATGCCCTATGGCCCGTTCCACCGCGCCTGCCGCGACTATCGCTACGACATCGAGCGGCTCGGCCGCCGTTTCGGGGCCAGCTTCGAGCAGGTGGCCCACCGCATGACGACGCTGCAGCGTCCCGGCGCCCTGGGCATCCCGCTCCACCTCATTCGCACCGACATCGCCGGCAACATTTCGAAGCGCTTCTCGCTCTCGGGCCTTCACATCCCGCGCCACTCTGGCGCCTGTCCGCGCTGGAACGTCTACACCGCGTTCCTGAGCCCGGAGCGCGTCAACGTGCAGATCTCGCAGATGCCCGATGGCGAGCGCTATTTCTGCATCGCCCGGGCGTTCTCGAAGGGCGACTACCGCTACAACGCGCCGCTCCGGCACTTCTCGATCGGGCTGGGTTGCTCGATCCTGCATGCGAGGCAGATGATCTACTCGGACGGCATCGATCTCAACAATCCCGCCCAGATCGTCCCGGTCGGCGCCGGCTGCCGCATCTGCCCGCGCATGGAATGCGGCCAGCGCGCGCATCCGCCGGCGGATCACCGGTTCAGGCTGGACGACGCCGTGCGGCCGGAGAGCATCTACGGCAAGATGATGTGAGCCGGACGCGAAGCGCCGGTGGCGAAGCCGGGATCGCCTCCGGCAGTCTTGTGTCGCATAAGACGCCACTGACGCGCGGCTTACCTGGCGCGCTGGACTGCATCCAGGAACATTTCCCGGAAGCGGGTCCTGTCAAAATCCAGCGCGATCTCGACTTTTCCGGTGCCGCTGCTGGGCTTTTTCGACTCGTCGTAGACGATCATCTGCCCGTAGGAGCGGCCGAACGCGGTGTCTATCGTGGCCTCGACCACGCTGGTGCGCGTTATGAGCGTCGCATCGATTGCGACCGCGGCGATGATTTCGTCCCAGAGGGGCAGGTCTGTCCAGGCATTGCTGGCAAGATAGTCGCTCAACGGCGTTCCCACCTTGGCGATATCGTCCACAAGCGCTTTGTCGACGACGACCGAGGTGTTGATGTGCCCGGTCACAACGATCGAAGGAAAGCCCGCTGTCAGGACGATCTGCGCGGCCTCGGGGTCGAAGACGGTGTTGAAGGCGTCCGTCGACTGCGCTTTGCCCGCCTGAGGATCGAAGTCTGCCTGCGGTCCGTTCGATATGACCAGACGCTTCACGAGAGGGGCAAAGCCTGGGTCCTGCCGAACGGCGAGGGCAATGTTGGTCAACGGCCCGGCGGCAACGATCGTGACTTCACCCGGATACTTGCGCACCTGTTCGATCAGGAAGGTCACCGCTGACCCGGGTTGGGCCTTGATCGTGGGGTTCCCCTCGGGAATTACCGGGATAGCAAGCGGATCGACCCCCTCGCTCGTTTCGTCTTTTTCCGGATCGTTCCAGGCGCCTTTCCAGCTGATGGGACCGTACTCGGCTTCCCAGAGCGCCATCCTTTGCGGTGTGTTGAGCAAGGGATAGCTTGCCCCCTGATAGACCGGCACCTCAGGGTGGCCGGCGATCTCCAGGAAGCGAAGCGCGTGGGCAACGCCCTTGGCGGCCCAGTCGTCGCCGGTCACGCCCGTTAGGCCAAGCAGTTCCACGCCCGGGTCGTTGAGAAACAGGACGATCGGCTGAACATCCGACCCGCCCGGCCCAGTGAAGTCTTGATCGAGGATAAACTTGCTGGCGGCAAGAGATGGAGCGGCCAGCGTCGAGCAGAGGAAGCTTGCGGCAACAAGGAGACGTCGCATGGGGTGCAACTCCGTTCACAAAGGTGGACGAGAGAGCGTATGGGCGGCGGGTTCGCTTGTCAGTCCGGCCAAAATGTGAAACCTCGTTCATAAATATGAACGGGGTGCTGGCGTGGAGATCGATGAAATTCGCGCGTTTCTCGCGGTCGCCCGAGCCGGTTCCCTGTCGAGGGCGGCCCGGGACCATTCCATCGCCAAGGCAACGCTAAGCCTGCGGTTGGCCCGTCTCGAAAACGCCGCCGGCAGCCGCCTGCTCGAGCGAAGCGGGAGTGGGATGTCGCTCACCGAGGCGGGGACGCGGTTCCTGCCGCACGCCGAGGAGGTTGATCATGCTCATCGTCGTGCTCTCGACGCAGCAACAGCCATGACCCCGGTCCTGCGCGGCCTGCTCCGCGTGGGTGTCACTGAACAGTTGGCCACCAACCTCGCGACTCCCCTGGCCCTGCAGTTCACCGAGCAGCATGGTGGGATCACGCTCGACCTGCAGGTGATGCCAGCTGAACGACTGCTGCGGCGAGACTCCGGGCTCGACTGTCTGATTTGTGGCGATCTGCCTGGACTGGAAGAGGGGGCGAGCTTCGTCGCGCAGGGGTTCTACCGCTACCGCCGCCACCTCTATGCCTCGCCTGTCTATCTTGCCGACCGTGGCGTTCCAGATCAACCATCCGACCTGCGACGGCATGATCTCATCGGCAGCCACGCGATGGGCGGGCTGACCGGCTGGCACCTGCAGAAGGGCGATGCCGAAGTGGTCGTGGAGCCAGCGGGACCGCTCTCGACCAACGACGAATGGGTGGCCAAGGTGTGCGTCCTGCAAGCAAGGGGCATCAGTCTGTTCCCCGACTTTTTCGCCCGCGAGCACGTCGACACGGGGGAACTTGTGCCAGTGCTTCCCGACTGGAGCACGCGTGCTGCCTCCGTGACGGTGCTGCATCATCCGCAGCGCAACCAGAACGCCCATATCAGGGCGTTCATCAGCTTCCTCATCACGCACTTTCGAGGCTTTTACAGCTACCCCTATAGCCCGGGGGACCTGATGGACGAGACCCGGACATCATAGGTCGTCCCCGTTACAGCGCACCTTGTTGTGCGAAGCTCCGGCAAGCGGCCCACCCTCTCGTGCAGCTCAATGCACGGCCGTCTCGTTCAGGTACTTGTAAAGCGTCGTGCGGCTGATCCCCAGCGCCCGGGCCGCGGCCGAGTAGTTGCCGCCTGCCTCGGCGAGGGCCTTTCGCGCCGCCTCCCGCTTCAGCAGTTCGAGCGCGGTCTCGGGCTTCGGCGCCGCCGGCGTCTGTGTGACCGAGGCCGGCAGCAGATCCACCCCGATCGCCCCGTAAGCCGGTGTCAGGGCCGCCGCCGTCCGCAATACGTTCTTGAGCTCGCGGATATTGCCCGGCCAGTCATGGGCCCGCAGCGCCGCGAGCGCCTCGGGCGTCAGAGTCGCGGGTGCGCCGTCGTCCTGCTGTTCGCGCAGCAGGCGGGAAACGATCGCGTCGAAATCGCCACGCTCGGCGAGCCGTGGCAGGCTCACGCGGAACCCGGCGAGCCGGTGGTAAAGGTCGGCGCGGAACCCGGCATCGGCCCCCGGCAGGTCGCGGTGTGTGGCGCTGATCACCCGCACGTCGACCGGCATTTCCCTGGTGCCGCCCACCGGCACCACGACCCGCTCCTGCAGCACGCGCAGCAACCTGCTCTGCAGGTGCGCCGGCATGTCGCCGATCTCGTCGAGAAACAGCGTGCCGCCATGCGCCTGCCGGATGCGCCCCGGTGTGCCGGTGCGCGAGGCGCCGGTAAAGGCCCCGCCGACATAGCCGAAGAGCTCGGCTTCGATCAGGTGCTCGGGAATCGCCGCGCAGTTGATCGCAACGAAGGGCCCCTTGGCGCGCGGCCCTTCGTTATGGATGGCCCGCGCCAGCAACTCCTTGCCGGTCCCGGTTTCGCCTTCGATCAGGATGGCGATGTCGGTGGCCCTGAGCCGGCGCAACTGCTCGATCGTCCGGGCGATCGCCGGGTCACCCCGGTGCAGGTCGTCAAAGCTCAGCCGGTCCTTCATCCGGTCGAGATCGGCGACCCGGTCATCAGCCCGCAGCCGCGTTGCCGCCGCGCCCTTCACCCTGGCAACCGAAGCGGTCGTGCGGGCAAAGAAGGTTCGTCCGTCCGGACCCGCAAGCGTCACCGGCACGCCGTCGCCCGCCATCACCTGGGCGCGCAGCGCCTCGATGGGTGTTGCAACGAGGCTGTTGAGATGCACATGCCCCAGCTGATGTGGCGCCGCGCCGAGCGCGAGGAACGCGTGCCGGTTCATCGCCGTAACCGTTCCATCCTCGCGCACCACCATGATGGCCGAGCCCGGCGCGCCGATCGAGCCGGCGCGGGTCGAGAACTCCACCACCATGTCGCGCGGGAATCGTCCCTTGAACATCTGCTGCTCGATCAACTCGACCGTCAGCGACACCAGCCCCATCGTATGTGGGTGCCGGCCGTCGCGATGCGTCGTGACATCGAGTGCCCCGACCACTTGGCCGAACGGATCGAAGATCGGCGAACAGGCGCAGGTCAGGAAGTCGAGTGCGTCGAAGTAGTGCTCGCCGCCGTGCACCTCGACCGCCCGTCGCTCCCGAAGCGCGGTGCCGATGGCGTTTGTGCCCTTCAGCGATTCCCGCCAGTCCCCGCCCGGACTCAGCGCCACACGCTGGGCCGGCGTCACAATTTCGGCGTCGCCGCGCGTATCGAGCACGAGCCCCTCGTTGTTGGTGAGGATGAGCATCGAGTTGGACCCGCCAATCAGCCGCCCCAGCACATCCATGTCGGCGGCCGCGTCGGCGATCAGCTGGCCGGATACATCCTGGGCCTCCCCCAGGCGCGCGCCCGAGAGCACCTCTGCATTGATCGGCATATCGGGTTCGAGGCGCTGCTCGTGGCAGCGCACCCAGGAGCGCAGCACCGGCTGCGGGATCGCTTCGAGCGCGCCGCCGCCGTTCAGGAACCGGTATTTTGCCTGGACGATTTCGTCCATCCATCCCCTCCCGCTGTCCACTTCCTGTTCAGCTCGTGGTCAGCTGTCCATTTGGAACTGTTCAGCTTCTGAACAGTCGGCCCGGCTCTCCTCTGCCGGTCCCTCGTATCCCCTTCGCCCCTCGGCCGGTCCAAACTCGCCCGCTAGCGGTTTGTTTTCCTTGATCTTCGTCAAGCCCCGGCACGATCGGCGGCGGCCTCGAAACCCCCGTTTGGCACGGGCTTTGCGATGTCTTCTGCGAGGCGCCAATGCGAATTATCCAGCGCCGGTGAGGAGAAGACAATGTTCTACGCAAAACCCGGCACCGCGGGTGCCAAGGTCGACTACAAGTCCCGCTACGGCAACTATATCGGGGGCGAGTGGGTCGCCCCGGTCAACGGCCGCTATTTCAACAACGTGTCCCCGGTCACCGGCCAGCCCTTCACCGAGATCCCGCGTTCGGACGCGGACGACATCGAAAAGGCGCTCGATGCCGCGCACAAGGCCGCACCGGCCTGGGGACGTACCGACACCACGACCCGCGCCAACACCATGCTCAAGATCGCCGACCGGATGGAGGCGCATCTGGAAGAGCTGGCGCTGGTCGAGACCTTCGAGAACGGCAAACCAATCCGCGAAACCCTGGCGGCCGACCTGCCGCTGGCCATCGACCATTTCCGCTATTTCGCAGGCGTCCTGCGCAGCCAGGAAGGCACGCTCGCCGAAATCGACAACGACACCGTCGCCTACCACTTCCACGAGCCGCTCGGCGTCGTCGGCCAGATCATCCCGTGGAACTTCCCCATCCTGATGGCCGTATGGAAGCTGGCCCCGGCACTGGCCGCCGGCAACGCCATCGTGCTCAAGCCCGCCGAGCAGACGCCGTGGTCCATCCTCAAGGTGATGGAACTGATCGGCGACCTGCTGCCGCCCGGCGTCATCAACGTCGTCAACGGCTTCGGCCTCGAAGCGGGCAAGCCGCTGGCCAGCTCCAAGCGCATCGCCAAGATCGCCTTTACCGGCGAGACGACGACGGGCAAGCTCATCATGCAGTATGCGTCGGAGAACATCATCCCGGTGACGCTCGAACTGGGCGGCAAGTCGCCGAACATCTTCTTCTCCGACATCTTCGACAGGGACGACGATTTCGCCGACAAGGCGATGGAGGGCTTTGCGCTGTTTGCCCTCAACCAGGGCGAAGTGTGTACCTGCCCATCCCGGGCACTCGTGCACGAGTCGATCTATGACGAGTTCATGGACCGGGCGATCAAGCGCACCAAGGCCATCATCCAGGGCGACCCCTTCAGCACCGAAACCATGATCGGCGCCCAGGCCAGCAAGGAGCAGCTCGAGAAGATCCTCGGCTACATCGAGATCGGCCGCAACGAAGGGGCACGGGTGGCAACCGGCGGCCAGCGCGCGATGCTCGATGGCGACCTGAAGGACGGCTACTACGTCACCCCGACGATCCTCGAAGGCCACAACAAGATGCGTGTCTTCCAGGAAGAGATCTTCGGGCCGGTGGTTTCGGTGACCCGCTTCAAGGATTTCGACGATGCCATCGCCATCGCCAACGATACGCTCTACGGGCTGGGCGCCGGCGTCTGGACCCGCGACGGAGCAACGGCCTATCGCGCCGGGCGCGGCATCGCTGCGGGTCGCGTGTGGACGAACTGCTATCACGCCTATCCCGCCCACGCCGCCTTCGGCGGCTACAAGGGCTCGGGCATCGGGCGCGAGACGCACAAGATGATGCTCGACCATTACCAGCAGACCAAGAACCTGCTGGTCAGCTACAGCCCCAAGAAGCTCGGCTTCTTCTGATCCGACGATCCGGGCACGGCGCCACTCCTCCAGCGCCGTGCCCGGCCTCTGAGACTACGGCCACCTGATCGGGACGTTCGCTTGGGGTCGGAAACCGGCCTTTGAGCTACAATTGGCGCAAAACCGCAGGTCGGCTTCGCACCAATTTCGTTCGTTCAGAGGGCCGCGACACTCGGGAGGCTGCGAGGATGCAGCGCTCGCGAGAAACGGGCAGGAGGCGCTCGACGAGCCGGCACAAGGAAGCGCGTCGAGCCACAACCTGCACGGAGTCGCGCCGCGGGGCGGCATCCACCACGCTAGACCGTTTCGAACAGGCCTTGGCGCAAGCCGCCGCCGCGCCGAGACAGGATCACGACCGTGGTCAGAACCAGCATCAGGTCTGCAACCGGCAGAGCGGCCCAGATGCCGGTCTCACCCATAAGGAACGGCAGGATGAAGGTGAGCGGGATTGCGAAGAGGTAGGTTCGCGCCACCGAAAGCAGGGCTGAGCGTTTGGCGTCGCCTATGCTCTGCAGGTAACTGGCAATCATCATCATCGGCCCGAGGGTAAAATAGAGCGCAGCGTAGAAGGGAAGAATGCGGCCGACCTCCGCCACTACCGCGGCATCGGAGACGAACAGGCCGCCCAGGGTATCTCTGAACGCCAGCAAAGCGACCTCCACCAGGCCGCAATAGGTGAGGCCGAGGAGCAGCGACAGCCGGAGAGCGGCGCCCGATCGGTCCTTATGACCAGCGCCATAGTTGTTCCCGGCCACAGCCTGCATCGCAAGGCTCAGTCCCAGCAATGGCAGGTAGGCAAAGGTCATCATCCGCGTGACGGCGCCATAAGCAGCGATGATCACATCGTCGCCGGTCGTGACGTGAAGCCTTACCGACGCGATGGTCGCCGCAGCGCCAAGGGCAATCCCGAGAAAGCTCAGGCTGCGCGGTGCCCCCAGCGCAAGGATTTCCATCCACCTCGACCGCCAGTTCAGGTCCGGCGTCGGCACCGGCAGGCGTGCTTTGCCGGCCAGGCGGAACACCAGCATCACCGCAAGAGCGACGCCTTGCGCAGCCGCCGTGCCCCAAGCCGATCCGGCCACACCGAGTCCGAGGCCGGCAATGAGCAGGATGTTGAAGGCAATATTCCCGACCGAGACCAGAAGCCCCGCCAGGGCCATGAAGCCGATCTTGCCCTCAACGCGCAGCGCGTCAGAATGGACGGAAACGAGGAACATGATTGGTGAGGTCAGCACGGAAATCGTCAGGAACTGATGCCCCATGGCGACGAGCACCGGGTCCGCTGTAACAGCGGCGATCACTGGTTGACCCAAGGCCAGGAAAGCCACGCCCAGGATGAAGCAGATCAGGGCGGACAACCCGTGAGCGCCGGCAAAGGTGGCCTTTGCCTCTTGCAGTTGACCGGCGCCGATCTGACGCGCCACGATGCTGGCCATGCCCGACGACACCATGGTGGAGACCGCCACCAGCAGCATGGATACGGGGAACATCAAAGTGACGGCGGCGAGTGCCTCCGGACCGACAAAAGCGCCAAGCAGGATGGCGTCGACGACGGTCAGGAGACCATTGATGCTGGTCAAGAAAACAATAGGAAGTGCGGTGCGAAGGACAACCTTCGCGATCGGGTCCCGGGTGAACCCATCGGATGCGGGGGGCATGAGAGCAGCCTCGTTAAGGGCGGGTCATCTCATGGGAGCTCGCTTTGCCATGAACCGCCTTAAGAGGAGCGATCAGGTTCTTCCAGGGCTGAACTTTACCATCGGACTATCCGGCGAGCGGCGGGCGTCAGCAACCGAATGCTCAGTGCTCCACAGCAACGCCGTTGTCAAGGCGCCGCCGGATACGCAAAGCCGCGAGCGCGGATGGTGTCGATTTTGGGGAGGATGCCGTGCGCTTCTGACGCCGAACTCGGGCGCAGAGCTGCAATCGCCGGTATGAAGACGAATGCCCGCTTCGGGATACCTGACTCAAGACTGAGCGACCGCAATGAGAAGCCGTCGCTATGACAGGTCCGCTTTGGGCCAGAGGCGGACGCCCACAGGCACCGCGCCTCTCAGGGACGAGGTGGCGCAGATCCGAGCGGAGTTTGCACCTGGTGGCTGCCCGCGAGCGTGGAACGTCGTCCTCCAAGGTGCCGCCAGGGCCTTGGCATTGTCCGTTCAACTGAACGGAGCATCGAGCCTTCGCCGCTTTCGCCGCGGTGGGCCTCTGCTTCGCGCTCACCTATCCGCGCCAGCTGTGGCTGATCATCGTCCTCGTGCTGGGCGCCGCCATCGCCCTCGAAGCGCTGCAACTGGTGTCGGCCTCGCGGCATGGGCGACTGTTCGACCTCATGGTCAAACTCGTCGGCGGCGGGCTGGGCATCGCCGCGGCGCGGCGGCTGTGGCAGCGAGTGGTGGCGGGGCGAACGGCGTAGGCGTAGCTGCCGAGGGCAGGGGGTCCGCTTCGCGCCAAATGCGGACATTCCTGCGGGCAGTTTGTGGCCTACTTCCCCGCCCCGCCCAACAGGCCGCGGACGAACGATTTCTGGAACAGCAGGTAAGCCGCCATCACCGGCAGGATCGACACCACGGTCGAGGCCATCAGCGGTCCGTACTCGACCTGCAGGCTGCTGGCAAAGGCCGAGATCGCGACAGTGGCTGGCCGCGCCCGGTCGCTGGTGGTGAGGGTGATGGCGAACAGCAGGTCGTTCCAGATGGCGCGGCTCTGGATGATGGCGAGCGCCGCAAGGCCCGAACTAGAAGCCGGCAAGAGCAGCCTCCAAAAATAAGTGGCAGGACGGCAGCCATCGATCAGTGCCGCCTCGTACATCGAGCGCGGCACCGAGGCAAAGAAGTTGCGCATGAAGAAGGTGCAGAACGGCACTGCGTAGGCAGCGTGAACCAGCCACATGCCGGGAATCGTATCGTAAAGCCCGATCTTCTGGATGAGGAAGAACAACGGAATCTGTACGATTTGGAACGGTACCAGCATGCCGGTGAGGAGGATGAAGTATACTACTTTGCCGCTCGCTCCCCGCATGTAGGCGAGCGGATAGCCGGCAATGGCGCCGACCAGCAGCGACAGGCCAACCGCCGGCGCGGTGATCAACAGCGAGTTGAGGAAGGTACGGCCTGCACGCTCAAAGGCTATGGCGTAGTTCTGCCAATAGAGCTGGCTGGGAATGGACAGGACGCGCGTCACCTCCGACGGGCTCTTGAACGAGGTCAGAACTGCGACGATGAGCGGCGCGAGGAAGATGATCGCCATGCCAATCAGCACGGTGCGCGTGAGCACCGTCTGGCGCTGTGCGAGGGAGGACGGCGTGCTCATTATTCGGCCTCGCTGTCCTGGACGCGCCGGGACATGTAGACGATGTAGGGCATGATGATGATGGCGGCGATGACGAACAGGCAGACCGCCACGGCTGAGGCCCGGCCCATGTCGAAGCGGCCGAAGGCAAGGTCGTACATCTGCGTTGCCAGCACTTCGGACGCATAGGCCGGGCCACCCTTGGTCATCGACCAGACCACGTCGAACAGCCGCATCGCATCAATTGCCGCCATTCCGAGCACGATGATCGTCGAGGGCCAGAGCAGCGGGAAGCTGACCTTCCAGAACACCTGCCAGGGGCTGGCGCCTTCGATACGAGCCGCCTCGATGCACTCGGCGGGGATGTTGCGCAGGCCGGCGAAGAACACGAGGAAGGCAAATCCTGTCGTCCACCAGGCGACCGCCCCCATCAGCGACAGGTTCACGACCGATGGGTCACCCAGCCAGTTCTGCGCCAACCCGCCAAGCCCCACCAGCTTCATCGCCGAGGTCACGAGGCCGTTGTCAGGCTCGTACATCCAGCGCCAGATGGCGGCCACGGCGACTGCGGGAATGGTGAAGGGCAGGAAGAAGATGATGCGGAAGGCCTGCTCACCTCGGATGCCGCGATCGAGGATGGCTGCCAGCAGCAGGCCGATTCCGGTCGGCACGAGGAGCATGAACCCCACCCACAGCACGTTGTTCAAGACGGCGTGGAGGAATCTCGGCTGGCCCAGCAGCACGGCATAATTGGTCAGCCCGAGGAACTTCATGCGGGGCGCAAAGCCATCCCAGTCGTGCAGCGACAGCCAGACGCTGGAGATGACCGGATACACGTAGAAGATCACAAACAGCAGGGTCGGCAGCACCAGGAACGCCATGTGCGTCCGTTCGGCGGAGTTCATCGTGTATTTTCGGGGGGCCATCGACCTGCTCATGGATGCGTCATGCGGAACGAGGCGGCAACTTGGCGCCGCCTCGCAGGGATTGCGTGGAGCTCAGATCACCACTTGACGAAGGCGCTCTCGGCCTGCGCTTCCTTGCGCAGGCCTTCAAGCGTGCTGATCATTTCGGCCTTCACATTGTTCGACGGCTCGATCGCGAAGCGCTCGATCTGGTTGCCGAGTTCAGTCCCCAGATCGGTCGGCAGCAGGAAGAACAGGTTGGGCAGCACCGCATTGTTGGCCGAAGCCTCGGCGAACTGCTTGGTGAATGCAGCACCGGCATAGCCGTAGACCGACGGACTGACATTGATATTGGGGGCCAACGAGCCCTTGAGTGTGGCAAAACTCGCCTGTCCCTCAGGCGTGGTGGCAGCCTCGATGAAGTTCTCGGCGGCGGCAACGCCCGGACCTTCTGGCACGGCCATCACATCCATCTGGAAGATCGACTTGCCCACCGTGCCCGGCGCCTGGAACATGTCGAAGCCTTGGCCTGCCTTGAAGCCCGCGGTCTCCATGTAGCCGGCTGCCCAGATGCCCATCATGAACATCGCGGTGTTGCCGTTGATCAGGTCGTCGGCGGTCTGCGTCCAGGTCTTGCCGCTCCAGTTCTTGGCGTAGCAGGATACCATGCTGTCGCGGTAGGTATCGAGCGCTTGGCTGAACTCCGGGCTGTCGAAGCTCAGCTCGCCGCTGGCGATCTTGTAGTAGCCGTCGACGCCGACGACCGAAACCAACGCGGCGTAGAAGTTGTAGAGGCTCCAGAAGGTGCCGCCGGCATTGCCGAGCGGCTCATAGCCGGCAACACGCAGCGCGTCGCATGCGGCGGTGAAGCTCTTCCAGTCGGTCGGGACGGCGACCCCGGCCTTTTCGAAGGCGGCCTTGTTGTAGAAAACGTTGTTGATCAGCGACAGGTCGAACGGCACGCCATAGGGGACGCCATCGACCTTGACCACGCGCTGCACCCCTTCGGGGAAGATCTCGTCGCCCCTGATGCGGGCCCAGACATCGCTCAACGGATGCAGCTGGCCGCCATCGGCAAAAGTCTTCAGTTCCGACGCCATCGAGCTCTGGTAGAGCGCCGGCGGGGTGCCACCCAGGAACGCGGTCTGCAACTGCCGGCGCATCTCGACAGCGTTACCCGGGATGATGACGCTCGAGTACTTGAAGTCCGGCGACTTGGCGTTTGCCACGTCGACCAGCGCGTTCATGCCGGCAAGCTCGGAGCCGGCGGCGTAGTAGTTCCAGACCTCCGCGGCCTGCTGGGCCTGCGCGGCGCCGTTGGACAGAATTCCAAGGCCGATTGCGGCCAGGCAGTGCTTGATCTTCATGTTCCCTTACCCCTGAGCCACTGAGGCCCTTTTCATGATGCAGAGAATTTCTTCTCACAAGAAAAAACTGAAACAGGAGGGCGGCATTGTCAACTGGATAGGCACTTGTGCACCGGTGCAAATTTTTAATGCAGCTCTAACATGTTGTATTTAAAGGAGTTTATTTTTTGCATTCGCGACAGCCATCGCCGCGGACGATTTCAGGCGCTTGACCGCCCCCTTCGTAGCAGCTTATTTTTCTTCTCACGAGAATAAGGACTTTTGAACGTGGACCGTTCGTTCCTCAGGCGCTTTCACGCCAGCACCATGTTTCATCGCATCCGCGTGGAACCCGGCGTTTCGCAGCGTGGCATCATCGAGAAAACCGGCTTCGACAAGTCGACCGTGTCATCGATCGTCAACCAGTTCGTGGCGCAGGGCCTGGTGGAAAGGCGCGGCAAGGTGAGCGAAAGTGGCCGCGGGCGTCCATCCGACGAGCTCTACATCTCGCCCACCGCCGGCATCATCGTCGGGGTGGAAGTGGAGTCGGCCAAGATTCGCTTCGTCGCCTGCGGCCTCGATGGCTCGGTGCATGCACAGACGGCCATTGCTTATGATGGCGGACCGGATGGCGTGGAGCACCTGATCGCCGAAGGCGGCCGCCAGGTCGTCCAGGCCGCCGGCGTCGATGCCAGGGTCATCGCCATGGGCGTCTCCCTGCCGGGCCTGATCAAGAAGACCGGCGTCATCGTTCACGTTCCGGTGCTCGGCTGGCGCGACGTCGACATCCTCAGCCGGCTGCGCAGCGTGCTGGAGTGGCCGATCTTCGTGGGCAACGACGGCAAGGCGGCCGCCATGGCAGAGCACATGTTCGGCAGCTGCGTGAACATCGAGAACTTCATCTACGTGCTGTTCTCAGACGGCGGCGTGGGCGGCGGCCTGTTCCTCGACGGCTCGCCGCATACCGGCTCGGACGGACTCGCGGGCGAACTGGGGCACATCAAGATCGTGCCGCAGGGGCGCTTCTGCACCTGTGGTGCGGCGGGCTGCCTTTCGGCTTACCTGTCGGCGCCGGCGCTGATCGAGGAAATCTCCCGCCTCGGCCCAGCCCGTCCGCGCTCCTACGAGGACATCATCGAGCTGGCGCAGCAGGGCGATCCGATCGTGCTCAACGTGCTCGAGCACGCCGGCGATGTGCTGGGCTCGGCGGTGTCGAGCCTCATCAACATCTTCAACCCGCCGGTTGTGGTGCTGGGCGGTCATATCGGCCCTGCCGCGCCGTTCCTCTCGGCGGCGCTCGACCGGGCGCTGCAGCGGCTGGCGCACCCGGCCATGTATGCCCGCACCTCCATCAGGTTCGCTGAATCCGTTGTCGGCACACCACCGCTGGGCGCTGTCGCCCTCGCCCTCGACGGGGTCACCGACATCGTCGGCACCGACGTCCTTCCCTAAGCCCATAGAAAGTTCATCATGCGTCTCGCCATAGTCGGCCTCTCCATCGAAATCATGCTCGCCTCGCCGGCCGTGACCGGGATTTCGGTCCTGCAGCAGTTCGATGCCACCCAGATGCGCGAAGGCGACCTGTGGATGGTGCGCGGCATGCTCGCCCGCATCGCCGAGGACGCCGATATCGAGCCGGTGCCGCTCTACTGGGCCACGGCCCTGCCCGGCGGCATCATGACCGCCGAGGCTTATGACATGGTCAAGCAGAAGACCCTGAAGCTATTGGCGGAGACCCCGGACCTCGACGGCGTGCTGGTGGTCAACCACGGTGCGCTCGAAGTCGAAGGGCTCGATGCCGACGCCGATTCCGACTTCGTCGGCGCCATCCGCGAGTTGGTCGGGCCCGACCTGCCGATCGGCGTGTCGCTGGATCTGCATGGCGACATGACTCCTGCTTTGCTCGAGGCTGGTACCGTGTTCTCAGTGCTGCGCACCGCCCCGCACCGCGACGACAAATCGACCGGCTACCGCGCCGCCGACCAGCTCATCCGGGTGATCCGCAACGGGCTGAAGCCCAAGAAGGTGGCGATCACTCTGCCGATCCTCATTCCGGGCGAAACCGCCGTGACTTCGGAAAGCCCGGCCCGCGAACTCTATGGCAGCCTGCCCGACTACGACGCGGTGCCCGGTATGATGGAAGCCAATATCCTCGTCGGCTTCGCCTGGAACGATCGGCCTTGGACCAGGTGCACGGCGTTCGCGGTCAGCGAGGACAGCGCCGATCTGGCGCTCGAACAGGCTACCAGGCTCGCCCAGTCGATCTGGGATCGGCATGAGCAGTTCATCCTCCGCATGCAGACCGCCGAAGTCGCAGAAGGCCTGGAACTGGCGCTGCAGAGCCCGCAGCGGCCGGTTTATGTATCGGACTCGGGCGACAATACCACTGCCGGCGCCGCCGGCGAGCTGACCACCGTGCTGCAGGCGGCGCTGGACCTGGGCGCCAACGAGGATGTCATCATCGCCGGGATCACCGCACCAGAGGCTGTGGCAGCCCTCAACGCCGCCGGTGTTGGCGCCGGTGTCGAGCTGCTGCTCGGCAGCGAGCACGTGTCGCGACCCAAGACGGCGCGAAAGGTGCTCGTGCATGTCGAGGCCTGCGGCGAATTCCTCGACCTCGGTGGTTTCCAGCCTTACCGTTCACGAGAGGCGGCCTGGGCCAAGGTGCGGATCGGCAACGTCATAGCCACGTTCCACGCGCAGCCGATCGGCATCACAACCCCGGAACACTTCCACGCCATGGGCATCGATCCGTTGGCCCACAAGCTCTACGTGGTCAAGCTCGGTTACCTGCACCCCCGCATCGAGGATATTGCCGCCCGGCACATCCTGCTGCTGAGCGACGGTGTCTCGCAACTCGACATGACGCGGCTCGAGTGGACGCGCATCGCCCGGCCGACCTGGCCGCTGGACCGCGACTTCGATTGGACCCCGGCCGGCAATGTCTACGGCGACGCCGCCTGACGGCGCCCGGGGCAGCAGGAGAACAGCATGGCAGTTGTAAAGCTCGAAAAGGTCGTCAAAGCCTACGACCAGTTGCAGACGGTGCACGGCATCAGCCTCGATATCGCCGATGGCGAGTTCATCGTGTTGGTGGGGCCCTCCGGCTGCGGCAAATCCACCACGCTGCGCATGGTGGCGGGGTTGGAAACGATCACCGATGGTGAGGTGCAGATCGGCGGCAAGCGCGTAAACGAGCTGCAGCCGGGCGACCGCGACATCGCCATGGTGTTCCAGAACTACGCACTCTACCCGCACCTGAGCGTCGCCGAGAACATCGTCTTCGGCTTGAAACTGCGCAAGGTCGCCAAGGCCGAGATCGCCGAGCGGCTGCAGCGCACGGCGGAAATCCTTGGGTTGGAGCAGTTGCTCGAGCGCAAGCCGCGGCAACTTTCCGGCGGGCAGCGCCAGCGTGTCGCCATGGGCCGCGCGCTGATCCGCAACCCCTTGGTGTTCCTGTTCGACGAGCCGCTGTCCAACCTCGATGCCAAGCTCCGCGTGCAGATGCGCACCGAGATCAAAGCGCTGCACGCACGGGTGCCGACCACGACGATCTATGTGACGCACGACCAGGTGGAAGCGATGACGCTGGCCGACCGGGTAGTGGTGATGAACAAGGGGCGCATCGAGCAGATCGCCGCGCCCGAAGAGCTCTATCGCAGGCCCGCCACCCGTTTCGTTGCCGGCTTCATCGGCTCGCCCGGCATGAACTTCTTCACCGTCTCGGTAGCCGGCGGCGGCAACGCGTTGTCGGTGCGCCTGCCGGATGGGCAAAGCCTCGCCGTGCCGCCGTCGCGATCCGCCCTGTTCGCGCAGCTGGCCGGCAAGCCGGCCGTGCTGGGGATCCGTCCCGAGCACCTGAGCCTCGCCGACGGTGGTGCGCCGCTCAGCATCACGGCCGGCCTGGTCGAACCGCTCGGCATGGAAACGCTGGTGCATTTCACGCTTGCCAGCGAGCCGGCAGTCGCGCGGCTGCTGCCGCAATCGTCACTGCGCAGCGGTGCCGCGCTGTCCCTTTCGGTTGACATGGACCGCGTCCACCTGCTCGACCCCGCCACCGATGCCGTGCTGGGCTGACCCCACTCGACGACCAATCAAGGACAACAAATGAGCCATCTACAAACCGTTGCCGTGCCCGAGTTCGGCGTTCCGCTGGTGCGCCCGCAGATCCCGGCAGCAACGCTCGTGGCCCGCTGTGACGATGTCTACCGCCGGGCCGGGACGACCTGGGTGTTCGTCTATGCCGATCGCGAGCACAACGCCAACATCCTGCACCTCAGCGGCTTTGATCCCCGCTTCGAGGAGGCCGCCATGCTGCTCGGCCCGAACGGTCGCCGCATCATCGTCACCGGCAACGAATCGGAGAGCTTCACCGCGATTTCGCCGCTGCCCGGCCTCGAGGTCATGCTCAGCCAGTCGATGAGCCTGATGGCACAGGACCGGACCAAGGCGCCGAGGCTCGAAACCGTGCTGCGCGAAGCCGGTCTCAAGGCGGGCGACACTATCGGCGTCGTCGGCTGGAAGTATCTCGAACCCGAGGAGTGGGACGATGCGGGCCCCGGCTTCCTCGTGCCGCACTATATGATCGTGCTGCTCGCCAGGATCTGCGGCGGCTATGAAGCCCTGAGCGATGCCACCGCGGTGCTTTCGCATCCGCAGGACGGCTCGCGCAGCATCGTCGATGCCGACCAGATCGCCGCCTTCGAGTGGGCCTCGAGCCGGGCCTCGGCCTCGGTGTGGAACGTCGTCCGCCACGCCCGCCCGGGCATGCGCGAGATCGAAGCGGCCGCCCATCTTGGCTATGCCGGCGAACCGCTGAGCGCCCACACCATGTTCGCCTCGGGCGACGCCGGCCACGCCATCCACGGCCTCAACAGTGCCGGGGCCCGCGTGCTGAAGCGGGGCGACGGTGTCACCACCGCCGTCGGCTACTGGGGCGGGCTCAGCTCGCGCGCCGGCCTGCTCGATGACGCAGACGATGCGTTCGTCGCCACTGCGGTTTCGTATTTCGATGCGTTGGTCACCTGGTATGAAACCGCCCGCATCGGCACGACCGGCGGCGCCCTGCGCGAAGCGGTCGTCGGCAAGCTCGCCGAGGCCAACCTGAAATCCGCCCTCAACCCCGGTCACCTCGTCAGCTACGACGAGTGGAGCCACTCGCCCGTCCGCCCGGGTTCGACCGAGACGCTACGCTCTGGCATGATGTTCCAGGTCGACGTGATCCCGGTGCCGATGCAGCCCGGCAAGGCGCTGAACTGCGAGGACGCGGTCGCCATCGCCGATGCGGCGCTCCGCGCTGACCTCGCAGCCAAGCACCCCGCGACCTGGGCCCGCATCGAGGCGCGCCGCGCCTTCCTCCGCGACAGCATCGGCGTCACGCTGGGTGAACACCTGCTGCCGCTTTCCAACGTTCAGCTCTGCCTGCCGCCGCTCTGGCTGAAGTCGGACCACCTGATCGTACGGAGCTAGCTCAAGAGCGAGGCGCAGCGGCTTACGACGCCGCTGCGCTGGGCTTCGTAAACAACAGTATCGGGGGCTCCGCTCCGGCTCTCAGTGGGCAACCGCAAGCCACAGTCCGCTAATTGGGCCACAAGCGGACATCATGCAAGGAGCGGAGGGGCCCGGCGATTTCTCCTTTGCTCAGTGTCCGTCGATGCTCACTCGAACCTCATTGCGAGCATGACTAACCCTTCTGCAATGCGCGTTGGAGGAGCGCGGTTGAATAGAACTCGTACGAGGCCGCCTTGTCCGGGAAATCGATCAGATGGACTGTGAAGCGGCAGGGAACTCCATTTTCGGGAAGGTTATCGGCGAAGAAGGAAGAGTACGCCTCGGCATAGGCTTTCCGAAGGCGATCCTGTTCAGCGGCATATCCGGCGGGGTCGGCGAGGATGTTCGGGGTCTTCGGTTGGGCACCGAACGCGTGCATCTCAATGAAATCGAGATCCTGCAAAGACGAGCAGATTCCCGCCTCGACAACCCACTTCTCCCAGCATCGGAAGACCAGTGCGACTTCCTGATGGGGATCCATCGACACGACTTCGCTGAGTCCCAATATGCCCTTCGCTGAGTAGCCACCTGTCAGACCAGCGAAATGAATCTTGAGGTCGCCATCCGTCTGTTCCTCGGTGACCAGCGCTGAGAGAACAGGTCGATCGCCCTCATAGTAATAGGTGAGTTTGCCGCGCTTCCGAACATTGAATGCCATCGATAATTTCCTGGAGACTTGATTAGCTTGTCAGAACCTGTCGCAGTCGAGCAGCAACGACATCGGCCTCTTCGCTCGTCAGCGTCTGCGGATTCAAGGCTATGGTGTTCGGTTCATCGACTGGTGCAGATACCTCAATCCACACATCGCCGTTCTTGAGCTCGTCAACTACCTGGTCGCGCGTCTTCCTGAATCCGCCATCGAGGCGAACCATCGCGCGGGCGTGAGGTTGACCAGCCTCACTTGGGAAGCCGCGTTCCGTCGTCACTCCCACAATCCCGGCGAGGTCTCCGATCCAGTTCTGGACGATCGCCTCGTAACCTTCGAGTATCGCGTCCTCGTCCTGATCCAGCGTGTATTGGACGGCGGCAAGCATTCCGGCGAGTTCTTCCTTTCCGACTTTCAGAGGTCGACCGATGCCCTGCGTTGGCGGTGAAAGTCGGCGGCAACCTGCGATCAATTCCCTGGTCCCAAGGACCAGACCGGCAGATTGCGGCCCACGGATACCTTTGCCGCCACTGAAGACGACACCCTCGCAGCCGAGGGCCTTTGTGTAGTGCCAGAGACTCGAAACTGGTGGAATTTGGGCAGCGGCGTCAACCAGAACCGGGACACGGTGCTTCTTGGCGATCGCGATGACATCCTCGATCGGCGGAGATTTCACTGCCAGCGCACCAGCAAACCAGACCAGGCACGCTGTACGCCCGGTTATGGCCGACTCGAACGATTCGAGGGTGTCGTCGCACTCAACGATGGAGGCGCCGGTCTGGAGAATCGCGAAGTCGTAGCCGTTGCGCTGCGAAGTGAAAACGATGGCTTCGTTCTTGGTGATGCCCTTGAGCATTGGATACGACATGGGATCAGGTTCGTTCGGCGCTGCCATGAGAGTCGCGACCGCGAGAACGATCCCACCTGCTGCGCCTGAGGAAACGAATGCGGCCTCATTCCGGGTGAGCTCGGCGATACGGTCGCCGACCCGCTTTTGGAAGAGTGGCAGATCGATAAACGAGCCAGCAGCCGCATTCATTGCCTCGAGGACTACCCCGGGCATGCGCGATCCACCAAGTTTGGTGAGTGTTGCTGACGCGTTGATGATGGGCTTGACGCCCAGGTCTTCGTAGATACCCACCCGCAGAACCCCTCGCGAAAAATGCGAACCCATTCGTTGGGCGCCAGCCTACCCAATCCGGATGGCTGCTGCATTCACCGATTCTGCCCGAATGACGTGCTTGAGCAAAAAAGGCGATTGGCTGCGAAAGCCTTCGAAAGGTTCCTGTCGGCAGGAGGGCAGGGGAAATTCGTTGCCGCCCCCATGGGCCATGCGTTGATGTTCAGGCCGGCGCTGCGGCGCGAACACGTCGACCAGTACTTGGCTGGCACTGCATCGTGAACCTCTGCGCCTTGCGGTTTCGCATCGGGCGCCACCGGCAGGAGATGGTAGCCCCCTGTGGCTGGATCGCGCACCTCGCGAACGGCGTTCCGTCCTGAATTCTGGCGGTGACGGCAGTCGGCGCCGGTGGGAACGGATGGCGCTCCCCGGCAGCGTGAACACCCTGCTGCACCCCCCCGCGTTCCACTATGGCAACGCGAGAGTAATTGGTGCAAGTCTAGCCCTCATGAAACGGTCTTGATCGCAGTACCATGGATGTGGAAGCGCTGGTCGACGGAATATACGAGGCGGCGGTCGTTCCGGAATACTGGCCGCGCATCCTGGAGCAGATCGGTAGTCTCGCTGACGGGGACGCTGCATCGCTGATTGCCTTCGGTCACGATGCGGGCCTGCGCTACGTTACCACGAAGAGCTACGAGGCAGCGTTCTCGGACTACGCCGCCAACGGCGCGAGCCTGCCCAATATCCGACCGCAGCGAGGCCTCGAGCGCATGCCCATGGCATTTGCCCACGACCTCGAAGTCTGCTCGCAGGCCGAACTGGATGCTGACCCCATCTACATCCGGTTCGCCAGGCCGTACGGATTCGGCTGGACTGCCGGCACCGTCGTCCCCGTGCCGAGCGGCGACCTGATTGTCTACGACGTGGCCAAATCCACCAGCAAAGGTCCCTTCACCCGCGCAGCGATGGAGCGGCTCGATCCGTTCCGCCCGCATCTGGCAAGGGCTGCGCTGCTGGCGCATCGATTGCGGATGCAGCAAGCCAGGGCGGCGACCGAAGCACTCGACATCCTGGGGCTGCCGGCGGCGGTGGTCGGGCGAAACCGTGCGGTGCTCGCAGCTAACGCGTCATTGCAGGCGCTTGCACCGCGCGTGAAGATCGGCGCTTTCGACCGGATCTATTTGCAGGCCAAGGCGGCCGATGACTTGCTTGCCGCGGCACTGTCCAGCCGCGGCTTCGACAGTGTGCGATCGATCCCCCTGGCGGCGACCGAAAACGCGCCGGCGATCGTCGCTCATGTCGTCCCGATCCGACGAGCCGCCGGCGACATCTTTGCTCGCGCCGAGGTTCTGGTGCTGCTCACCCCGGTGACGGCCCCGTCGGCGCCCCTCACCGAGGTGCTGACCGGGCTCTTCGATCTGACGCCCGCCGAAGCGAAAGTCGCCCGCGGCATCTCGGTCGGCCGATCGGTCGAGCAACTCGCGGCTTCGCACGGCATCTCCCGCGAGACCATCCGCTCCCAGCTCAAATCGCTGATGATGAAGACCGGCACGAGCCGCCAGGTCGAGCTCGCTGTGCTTCTGAGCGGCCTTCGGAGCATTTGAGCGGAGGCGCCATCCAGCCGGACGTGATTTGGTCTACGAGGCAGCGGCGGCCATCACCCAATGGGTGATGGAGTGGCGGTTGAATGGCTCGCCGGCCCGATTCCTGCAGCTCAGCCCACTCACGTGGCCACAACAATCCGCCCGCGGCCCGCCTTCTTGGCTGCGTAGCAGGCGGCGTCGGCTCGGGCGAGTACGGCGTCTGCGGTGAGTCCGGCCTCAAGTTGCACCAGACCGATACTTGTTCCCAGCTGATGTGGCTCTCCCCTCAGCGTCAGCGGGATGGAAGCCACGGCGGCGGCGACCGCTTCTGCAAGGCGATGGGCACTGTGAAGATCGCAGTTGCGCAGCACCACCACAAACTCGTCGCCGCCCATCCTCGCGACATAGTCCGTGCTCCGGATCACGGACGTAATCCGGTGGCCCACCTCGATGAGCACTCTGTCCCCGGCAGCGTGTCCCAGCGCATCGTTGATCGGCTTGAACTGGTCGAGGTCGATAAACAAAAGGCAGCTCGGCAAGGACGCCGTTGCCGCAACCACGGCACCGCCCAGGGAGGCGCGGTTGGCGAGCCCGGTCAGGGGGTCATGCGTAGCCGCGTGTGCCAGGCGCGCCTCGATTTCCTTGAGGTGAGTAATATCCGTGTCGGTGCCGATGGTGCGCAGCACACGGCCTTCCTGATCCCAGGCCACCGGCTTGCCGCGGCTGAGGATCCAGATGTAGCGGCCATCGCGGTGGCGTTCTCGATACTCCAGGATGTCGTAGCCATCGTCCCCCAGGTTCTGCCGCGAGACCGTCGAGCGGATGCGATCGCGATCCTCGGGATGGATGCGCTCGATCCAGGATTCCTGGCGATCATCGATCGCCTCGTCCTGGGGGATGCCACGCATCGTCCGCCACATCGGTGAGTAGAACATGCGGCCCGTCCGGCTGTCATGGTCCCACACGCCCTGGCGGGCGGCCTCGAGGGCGAAATGCCAGCGGCTCTCGCTTTCAACCAAAGCTGCTTCGGCGGCCTTGCGTCGGTCGATGCTGTTCAACTGGGCGATGATGTAGACCGGTTGGCCGGTGACGTCGGACTCCAGTACCGACAGCGCAACCATGGCCCAGATGTTCCGGCCCGCCGCATCGCGGCAACGATGCTCGCCTTCATGGGTGCTTTTGCGCCCCGCCAGCACGTCGGCCAGCGCCTGCTGTCCTTCGCTGTCGTCCGGCGCCAGGATGTTCTGCAAACGGGAAGCATCGCTCCCCTGCTTGGTGGAGAAATCTCGCTGGAAGGCGCGATTGCCGTAGACGATGCTTCCATCCATCGCGGCCACTGCCATGCCAATGGCGGCGCCATCGATGATCTTGCGCAGCATCGCGCCGTTCCTGCCGAACAGGAACGTGCCGGCGACTTCTCCCCTGTCGACCGCCTCGCGCATACCAGCAAGGTGACACAGCCAGGGTTAATCGCGCGTGATGGACGCGCTCAAAAATAACTCCGCGTGCCTAAGCCTTCGAGGACAGCGCAACCTCTGTGCCGCCTGACCATTATGACACGAGGCCCGAGGGGTAAACTATGCCGTCAGTGCGTTTCTCCGAGCGATCGCCTCTCACGCGCCGCGGCATCTTCGAGACGGTGGCATCCTTCGCCTTGGTCGTGGCCATGCTCTACCTGGGCGCCGGCATTCTGGTACCGCTGGTGCTGGCGATCCTGCTCGCTTTTGCGCTCAGCCCGATGGTCGACCTGTTGAGCCGCAGGTTGCATCTGCCCGATGCGGTGGCTGTGATCGTCAGCGTCGTGACCGCGTTGCTGTTTCTGGCCTTGTTCGCATACTTGGCCGGAACGCAGCTCATTCAAATCGGCGCTGAACTACCAGCCTATCAGACCACAATTGCCCGCAAGCTGCACGAGTTGCAGCAACAGCTTGAGGGTGGCGGCTTTCTCGACGGGTTGACCGGCGCCGTGGGGTCACTCACCGAGCAACTCTCCTCGAACGAAGGTGGCCTTCAGGAAAGGCCGGGAACCCCTATCCCCGTTACCATCGCCAACGAAGTCGGCAACCCGCTCGGTGTTGTAAGCACTTTGATGGGTACGCTGGCCGGCCCTCTGGCGACGGCAGCGATCGTCGTGATCTTCCTGATCTTTCTGCTCCTGGGCCGAGGCGAGCTGCAGGAACGCTTCATCCGCCTGGTCAGCCGCGGGGGCTACAGTACGACCAACCTGGCGATGGGGGACGCCAGCCGGCGTGTTGGTCGCTATCTGCAGCTGCAGTTCTTCATCAACGTTGGCTACGGAGTGCTTTTTGGTCTCGGACTGCTTGTTATCGGGGTGCCGGGCGCGATCCTGTGGGGCCTGATGATCATGCTCTTCCGCTACATCCCCTTTGTGGGCGGTCTGCTGGTCGCCTGCATCCCCATCCTCCTCGCCTTCGCGGTGGATTCAGGCTGGAGCATGCTGCTGGCGACAGTCGGGCTGTTCGTGGTGATTGATCTTACCACCGCCAACGTGGTGGAGCCGCGCATCTACGGCTCGAGCACCGGCGTCTCGCCAATCGCCATCCTGCTCTCCGCGATGTTCTGGGCCACGCTATGGGGACCGGTCGGGCTCATCCTGGCAACCCCGATGACGGTCTGCCTTGTGGTTATCGGTCGCTACATCCCGCAGTTTCAGGTGCTCGAAACGCTGCTGGGCAGCGAGCCGGTCCTCGAACCTCCCGAGCGTCTTTACCAGCGCATGTTGAAAGGTAGCGTCGAGGAGGCAATCGAGATTGCTGAAGAGTACGTAGAGGAAGCTGGGCTCGAGTCCTTCCAGGAGAACACGCTGCTCCCCGCGCTGAAGCTGGCCAGCATCGAACTGGCCGACACGCCGGAAGCGTTGGCGCAGCGACGGGTGCTTGCCACCAGCATCGATGCGGTTATCGATGAACTGGGGCATGTGGAACCGCTGCCTGGAAACGCCGTCGTTCTTATCGGGGGGCGGACGGAAATCGACGAGAGTGCGGCGAGGGTGGTGGCGCAGCGGTTGGCGGCGCAACAGGTGGCGTCGCGGGTCCTGCCACCGATGGCGGTCCGGCAGGAGAGCATCGGCCGCATCGACATCGAAGGAGCCGAAGTCGTCTGCCTGTTCTACTTCGGCGCCGACATCAAGGCTCAGACCCGCTACGTCACGCGGCGTTTGAAGTTCATCCGACCGGGCTTGAAGGTTGTCGTATGCCATCTCGACAGCGATGGATCGACGGCGTCGCCTGAAGCGCTGCGTGTGGATGCGGTGACGCATGGGCTGCAGGACACTTTGACCGAGATCGAGAGCCATCTCGATGTGGTCACAGCAACGGCCAAACTGGCGGGCCACCAACCCTTTCGTGGTGCTGGCCGCGGCGATGACGATCTGGGCCGAGCCCTTGAGGCTGTGGCCGACGCAATGGGGGTTCCATTGGCAACCATCAACCTCCTGGCTGACGAAAGACACCGGGATGAAGAGGGAGCTTACAAGCTGACGGAGATGATCGCGGAACGTGGAAGACCACTGGTGATCCCTCCCGGCATCGAGGGCGAGGAACTTGCCGACAATCCATACCTGCAGGGCAACGGTGTCGACTTCTACGCAGGCGTGCCGCTCACGCTGGACAACGGGCTGACAGTGGGCTCGCTGGTCATCCTGGACTATGAGGAGCATCCATTCGGCGACGAGGATCTGGCGAAACTGCAGCAGTTGGCAGCTGATCTTGTCGCACGGTTCGGGAACGCTCCAGCCGGGCAAGCAGCAGACTCGATTGGGCCGGGGTCTTGAGATGTTGTCGCTGACCGCACCTGGTCCCGTGTCGGGCCAACTGCTGCGATTGCAGCCAGCCCCGCTGCGTTATGCTGCCACCCACTCCCAGGCGTGCCCGCTGCGCTTAACTCGTCCGAGGCCGGGGAAGGGCATATGATAGGCCATCAACAAGGTGCGGTTCGCGACCGCTTCGTCGAGCAAGCTCCTGCGTGTCTCTAGCACCAGGTTCGGGTCATAGTCATATTGGGACACCCAATCTCTGGTGGCGAGGTCCTCGGGTCGGTAGAAAAGGTCGGCGACGACCAGCAGGGTGTTGCCCTGACTCTCGATTCGAACAACCGAGTTCCCCGGAGTGTGGCCCGGAGCCGCAATCATCGTGACGCCGCTCGCAACGTCGGCGAGCAAACCGTCCACCAGACTTAGCTTGTGCTCGAGCGCCTCGAGGGCGGTGGGTGGAACGGCATTGACCCGTAGACGAAACGCCTCGTCGTAGAGGGGGCTGGGCGCCAGACGTTCAGGTCGCTGCTTCCAGAAATCCACCTCCACGCGCATGATGCTGTGCTCTGCACGAGGAAACGCAAGGTGGCGCCCGTCCGTAGCTCCTCCGATATGGTCGAAGTCAGCGTGCGTAAGAATGACGGTGTCTATGGATTCCGACTCGACGCCCGCTTGTTCCAGACGAGCGAATAGGCGGCCAGGATTGCCTGGATCGTTTGACCCTACGCCGGTGTCGATCAAAATGCGCTGCGCGCCTTCCAGCAGGAGAACGTTGCGGGCACCCTGATCGGTGTCGGCAATAGCAGTGCACTTGAAGTGCCCGATGTCGAAGCGTCGAATTGACTCATCCATCGCGGTGCCCATCAATGGCCTCTCGCCACCCTAAAGCATTAGCCGGGATTGTCGAAGCGAGGGGCACTGAAACGAGGCGCGACCGAAGTCCGCTCGGCCGGTGCCAACTCACAAGGAACGCCGTACCAGGCTCAGGTAAAATGTGGATCGATAGATAAATCCGAGCTGCTCGTAGAGCCGGATAGCCGGGATGTTGGCATCGTCGACGCCCAGAAATGGCACCGAGCCAGCTTCGACTATCCCCTGCATTGTGGCTGAAACCACGGCCTTCGCGTAGCCTCTTCCGCGGTAATCGGGGTGGGTACAGACGGTAGCAACCTCCGTGTACCCCTCCAATCGAAGGCGTTCACCTGCCAGTGCGACGAGTTCGCCCTGGTCATAGATCCCTCGAAAATCGCCGAGCTCCATTGCACGCGGACCGAGCGGCCCGGGGCGTGCAAGGTCTACTAGCGCAAGCATCCGCGGAAAGTCGGCAGCCCCAAGCCTGGTGGTTCGTACCGCTGCATCGAGCAGCGTGGGCCGCTCTGCAACCATCTGTAACACCGGCTTGACGGACAGCACGTCGAGTTCGTCGGATACTTCGAGCGGGATCGGCGCGATTACCAGGATCTCGGAGCCCAACGGAATTGCGGAGGCAAGGTCGTGCGTATTGTCCGACGAAACCACCTCCATGGCTGCCACATTGCCGATATCGGGCGAGAGCAACCTGACGCGACCAACAGCTCGACTCTGCGACGCGAGCGGCCCGTTCAACGCGTTCCAGAGGTGATTGTTGAGCGGATGATCTGTCATGCTGATCAGATCTGAAGCCAATCCTGTGGTTTCTCAAATCTACCTCAAGGCTCCAGCCGGCGCCAGCAGTGGTGCCGACCGGTTGAAGGTCCGCCTAGGTGCGCGGTGAACGGGAGTGTTGCCTGTTGCCCACGCCAGCATCGCGCCGGTAGCGATCGCCCGGACGCGAACCGTATCGGCGCAACAGTCCGCTCTGCTAGAAGGCATGCGGGAGGGGAGCGGTTCGGTTGGTGGCGGATGCGCCATCGTCGGGCGGAACAGTGCGATAGAGAGAAGCCATGACGCTGCTGCGCGACCTGAGCATGAGTGACATCGTATCGCGGATCGGCGCGGTGCTCGTCTACGCCTGGCTGCAGGGCCTGCTGGTGGCGGGCCTGGCGCGCCTGCTTGGCGACAAGCGACCGCAGTTCGACGGCCGGTTGTCAGCCAACCCGTTCGCGCAGCTGTCGCTGTGGGGCCTCGCCATCGGCGTGCTGTTCGCGATGAGCTGGGTGCGCCCGCTGCGCTATGAGCCGGCGAACAATCGGCTGGGCGGCTGGGGCGTGGCGGTGGTGGTGCTGGGTGGGCTTGTTGGCATGGCGCTGCTGGTGCCGGCGGCCGACCTGCTGCGGCCGCTGGCGCTGCTGCTGCCGCAGAGCGGCGCCTATGTCGTGCTCTATGTGATTGGCCAGTTCCAGTTGGTGACGGCCGGATCGGTGCTGCTCAACCTCTTGCCGATCCCGGGGCTTGCCGCCGGGGCCATCTGGCAGGCGGTGCGTCCGGAGCAGGGCCGCCGGCTGCCGCGCTACCAGTCGCTCGGGTTGGCCGTGGTCACTGTCGCGGTGGTGGCGGGGCTGATCCCGAGCCTGGGGGCGGCGGTGTTGCCGTATCTGAGTTTGACGGGCAGGGCGTAGGATAAGGCGGCATCGACCCCTCGATGGGCCCGGTTTTGACCCACCCACCGGGTGTCATCCCAGCGAAAGCTGGGATCCAACTCACAGCTGGCACGGGAGGCGAAATGGGTCCCAGCTTTCGCTGGGATGACACCGAGTAAAGGGCGATTGCGGTGGGTCACCCCCGAACTCGCGACCATCCCCAGGTGCAGTGCTTCGTCCCCGCCCTACTCCCCGGCGCGGCCGGCGTAACCGAACTGCTCGAGCAGCCCATCGATGGTGCCGTCGGCGACGAGGGCGTCGATGGCCTGGTCGATCTGGCTCCTCAAAAAGCCGTTGCGGCTCGACACCAGCGCGCCGACCCGGGTCTCGGATTCAGGGATCGGGGCGTTGGCGATCACGTGCAGGGCGGCAGCCTCGGGCCGTTCCTGCTGGAGGCGCGCCAGCACCGGCTGCCACAGGATCATCCCGGCGATGGTGCCGTCGAGCACGCGCGTCGCCATCAGGTTGGGGTCGGCGTAGGGCAGCCGCACCCAGCGTTCCGGCTTGCTGCGCTGCTGAGCCCAGGTGATGTAGTTCATCTCGCCCACGCTGGCCATTGCCGTGCCCAGCCGCAGGGTCTTGGGGATGTCGCCGAGGCTCTTCCAGTCGGGGTTCTTTACGGCGAGCACGAAGGGGATGGTGGCGTAGGGGCGGGTGATCGAGAAGCTGTCGGAGAGCGGCGTATTGGGTGATACCGAAACGCCCATGAACATGTCGCAGTCATTGTTCATGGCGAGGTTGAGCTCATCCATGAAGCCATCGCCGGTGACGGGAAAGCCACCGAAGCCTTCCATCACCTTGACCTCGAGAAACAGCGCCTCACCCAGCGCCTTGGCCACTGCCTCGTCGAACGGGCGGCCGATGCTGGTCCGGTCGAAACAGACCTGGATCGAGTCACCGGCCTGGCGACGGGTATTGTCGAACTCCTCCGGCGGCACACCCGAGGTCTGGGCGAGGGCGGCGCCGGTCGAGAGCAGCAGCAGCGCCGGAGCGAGCAGTTTCAGCAGCATGATAGTCTCCTAACGCATTCACCAATAGGGGCGAAGCATGGCGTCTCAGCGCCCACCGATGTCATTCCCGCGCAGGCGGGAACCTGGTGGGATGCTTCGGCCCCCGCTGAGGCTGAGATATCCCACGGGATCCCCGCCTGCGCGGGGATGACGCCGGTGGGGAAGCCAAGTCGAACTCAATAAAGAAAGGGGCCGGCGGCCCCTTTCGCATTCGTTGCAAGCACTCTGCTGGCAGACGTCTCAGCTGGCCGACTTGGGCAGCTTGAAGACGAAGATCGAGTTGCCCGAGCCGGTCGGCAGCGGGATCTCCGGGAAGGCCGAGGAGATCGAGCTGGCGGCGTTCGAGTAGCCGGTCGGCACCACGAGATACTGCTCGCCGTCGATCTCGTAGGTCGACGGGTAGCCGCCGACCGGGGCGTTCAGGCGCTGCGACCAGACGACTTCACCGGTCTCCTGATCCCAGGCGTTGATGTTGCGGGCGGCGTCGCCGCCGAACACCAGGCCGCCGGCCGTGGCCAGCACCGACGAGGTCATCGACGGACGGCTGCGATACTGCCACTTGTGGTCGCCCTGCGTCGGGTTGATGCCGACCGCATCGAGCAGGCCCGCATCGGTGATGCCTTCGGGCAGCACGCGCGGCCCGAACTTGACGGCGCCGACAGCGTTGCCGGCGGTGAACTCGACCTGGGTCGGGGCCACGGTGTTGCAGGCTTCGGTCAGCGGCACATAGTAGGCCTGGGTGAGCGGGCTGTAGGAGCCGGTCATCCAGAGCTTGCCACCCGAAACCGAGGCGCAGATCAGGTGCTCTTCGCCGACCGCCTTGGAGATGAGGTCGGTGTTGATCTGCACGGTGCCGTCAGCATCGACGCCGGTCACGACGTTCTGCTTCACGGTATCCTTGTGCCACAGGTACTTGCCGGTATCGCGATCGAGGGCGAAGACGATGCCGTTCTTGCCGGCGGCGGTGATCAAGAGGTGCTGCGTCTTGCCGTCGACTTCCTGGTCGACCAGGATGCGCTCGAACGGGCTGTCGAGGTCCCAGTTATCGCGCGGCAGGTGCTGGTAGTACCACTTGAGCTTGCCGGTCTCGACGTCGAGGGCGAGCGTCGAGTTGGTGTAGAGCACGCTGCCTTCACCCGAGCCGCGGATCAGCTCGGAATAGGGGCCGGGCATACCGATGCCCCAGAACGTGGTCTTGGTTGCCGGATCGTAGGCGCCGGTCGTCCAAGGCGTGCCGCCCCAGCGGTTTTCCGGCGGCACGTCGCCCCAGCTCTCACCCTGCTTGGGGTTTTCCGGGTCGTCGATGGTGTTGAAGCGCCAGAGTTCTTCACCGGTGTTGATGTCGTGCGCCATGATGTAGCAACCACCGGCAGTGCCGGCGATCGAGCAGCCGGAAATGGCGGAGACGATCTTGCCATCGGCGATCAGCGGGCCAACGGTGTAGCTGTAGCCCTTCTGGGTATCGAGGACCTGCTTCTCCCACACCGGCTTGCCGTCCTTGGCATTGAGCACGACGATGCGTGCGTCGACGGTGGTGAGGATGACCTTGTCCTCATAGAGCGCGATCGAGTTCTTCTGCCGGCGCGCCTGGTTGATCTGGTAGCTCCAGGAAGCAGGCAGCTCGGCGAGGGTCGGGCGATACTGCCAGACCAGGTCACCGGTCTTGGCGTTGAGCGCCTCGACGATGTTGTTGTTGGTCTGCAGGAACATGATGCCGTCATGCACGAGCGGCGCGGTTTCCTGGATGCCGGCTTCAGCCATCGGCCAGGCCCAGGCGAGCTGCAGCTTGCCCACGGTATCCTTGTTGATCAGGTCGAGCTGGCTATAGCCCTGGTTGTTGTAGTTCCCGCGGAACATCAACCACTCTTCCTTGGGCGGGTTGGCCAGCATGTCGGCGGTGACCGGAACGTAGTTCTTGGTCGCCTCGGGAGCGGGCGTTGCCGCCGCCGCATCGGCCGCCGGCGCGGGCGCAGCCGCAGCGGGCGCCGCCGCATTCTGTGCGAGGGCAGGGCCGGCAAAAAGGGCCAGCGCGGTCGTGGCGACCAACATGGACTTCAAAAGTTCGATTTTCATCGAGACCTCCTAAAAGCGGCACACATCACAAGTGCGCCAGATAACTCAGTTGGCAGCGGGCGCGGCGACCGTCGGGAGCGTTTTGCCCCAGGTGAAGGCCTGAGGAACTGCGGGAGTAGTTGCAGCGGCGGGCGCCGCGGCATCGGTTGGGGCAGGGCCACCGGGCAGCTGCTTGCCCCAGGTGAAGGCCTGCGGAACGGCAGTCGCGGCGGCAGCCGTGGTGGTGTCGGGCGTGGCCGCTGCTGCGGGCGCGGCCGCGGCGGCGCCTGCCTGGGTTTCGGCCGGCAGCGAAATGGCGGCGAGCTTGTCGGCATCGGCCGTCAGCGGCTCGTCCCCCGGCTGGGCGCCGTTGAACTTCATGATGTAGGCAATGATGTTGAGATAGGTCTCATCGCCAAGCTGGCCCGGCGCCGAGGGCGGCATGGCAACGTGGATGAAATCGTACAACCCGCCGGCCGTGGCCCAGTTCTGCATCACGTCCGAGCCGGCGAGACCGGGAGCATCCGGACCCTCGAGCTGCTTGCCGTGACACTGGGCACAGTTGGAGTTGTAGGCAGTTTCGCCGGCAGCGGCCTGCTCGGCGGTAAAACCGGCGGCATGGGCACCGCCACCGGATAGCGCGGCAGCCAGCGTGACGGCCGCGAGGTGTTTGATTTTTAGGGGCATTTTCGACTCCCGAGAATGGGCTGGTGCACTGAACGGGACGAGGGTTCCATTCAGCACGCCGTCTATTGGAACTGACATTTCAGCGGCCATCTCTCAACCTCACAAAATGCATAATCGGTTCGGCTGCCCATGCGACTTTCGTCATAGTGAAGCAAAATTTCGTGATGGAACCAGAACCAGCGCCGTGCGTTTACGGCGCTTCTTCAATGGTTTCAATATGATAGCGAGTCTGCAACGCCGCCAGGGCGCCGGAGGCCTCGACCGCCTGCAACGCCGCGGCGACGGCCCGCTTGAGCGTCTGATCGCCCTTCCACAGGCCGAACGCCATGCGGAAGCGCGGGAACTGCATGTCGCCCAGCCAGAACGCCCGCTCGCCCGCCGGCAAACCCATCGCAGCGGTGAGGAAGCGCTCGGTGATGCCGGCCTCGGCGCGCCCGTTCGCCAGCGCGTCGACGAACTGCTGCGGCGATCGGGCGAGAATCACCTGCAGCGATTGCTGTCTGAGCCAGCCCGACAGCTGCAGGCGGTCGAGCCCGCTGGTGCCGGGCAGCACCACGACCGCGCCACCGGCCGCGGGGAGGCGCCCGCTCGTCGATACCCCCACCCAGCCGGTCTCGATCGGCGTGGGGATGGTCTGGAGGAAGCTGCGGGTCTGCACCGTGTCGGCCACCCCTCCGGCGATGATGTCGCACTGCCCGCGTGTCAGCGACCAGTTGCGCGGATTGAAATCCGTGCCGATCGAACTCAGCGTATTGACCGCCAGCCGAAGCCCCAGTTGCTCGGCCACCTTGGCCCCGAGCTCGATGTCGAAGCCGGGCTGCTGCGGATCGCCGGTGACGAGGGGCGGATAGCTCGGCGGCACGCAGAGCTTCAGCACGCCGGTTTTCTGCCGATCGGCCAGCGAGGTATCGGGCGGCAGGTAGCTGAGCGCCATCAGCAGCACCACCACGATCAACAGGTTGATCGCGGGCTGGATCCAGCGATTTCGGATGCGCCTCATTGCCTCGCGAAATCGATGGTGGCGACGACAAAGAAGACCACCGCCATGCCGACGATGACCCCGACACCCCAGGAGGGGGCGAACTGGTTGAAATTGATCAGCACGCCGCGCAGCGCATCGACCGCATAGGTGATCGGGTTGATCTGCACCAGGAACACCAGCCATTCGGGATAAGTCACGGCCTGCTGGGCGCGGGTCAGCGAAGGATCGAGCGGAAAGATCGACGAAGAGGTGAAGTAGAGCGGCAGGATCACCGTGTTGGAGAACACGCCGAACCCCTCGAAACTGCGGACCCGGGCGGCGAGGATCACCCCGAAGCTGGTGAGCCCGAAGGCGAGCACGAACATCAGCACCAGCGCCAGCGCCGTCTGCTCGAGGCTCAGCGTGACGTCGGCGAAGCGGGCGAGGATCAGCACCAGCGCGCCATGCAGCGTTGCCACCGTGGCGCCGCCGAGCACCTTGCCGAGCAGGATCAGCCAGCGCGGCATGGGCGACACCAGCACTTCGCGCAGGAACCCGAATTCGCGATCCCAGATCACCGACACCGCGAACTGGATCGAGGTGTACATGATGTTGAGGACGATGACCGCCGGGAACAGGAACTGCAGATAGGTGTAGGGAATGACGAAGCGGACCTCGCCATAGACCTCGCCGCGGAAATAGGGGTTGAGCCCGACGCCGAGGATCAGCAGCCAGATCAACGGCCGGCTGATGCCGCCGATGAGCTGCGCCCGGTCGCGCGTCGCACGCGTGATCTCGCGCAGCCAGACGCCGTAGAGGCCACGCAGCGCCATGACGATCGGGTTCATCGCCGCCCTCCGCGACGGCCGGCGGCCTTGTCGGCATTGTGCTGGTCGTCGGCGCGGTCGCGCAGCTGGCGGCCGGTGAGCGACAGGAAGACGCTCTCGAGCGTCGGATCCTGGAACCGCACCTCAACCAGCCGATCGCGGAACGCAGCGAGGAAAGCATCGGTCATGGCGCCATCGTCGGCGGGGAGCGCGAGGCCATGCGCGCCGAGCGGCTGGGCATCGGGGCGCGCCGCCTGGATCGCCTCGAGCGCTGCCTGGTCGCGCGGGGTGAGGTGCAGCCAGCGGCTGCCGTATCGGGCCTTCAGCGCTTCGGGCGAGCCCTCGGCGATGATCTTGCCATGGTCGATGATGCAGATGGTGTCGGCGCCCTCGACCTCCTCGATATAGTGCGTGGTGGTCAGCACGGTCAGGTCGCGGGCCCGCCGCAGCTCATCGAGATAGCGCCAGATCCGCACCCGGGTCTGTGCGTCGAGCCCCGCCGTCGGCTCGTCGAGGAACAGGATCTGCGGCTCGTGCAACAGCGCACGGGCGATCTCCAGCCGGCGCCGCATGCCGCCCGAAAAGCTCCGGACGATCTCGTCGCGCCAGTCCTCGAGTTCGACCAGAGCCAGCACCGCGGCGCTGCGCTCGCGCCGGCGCTTCGGCGCCATGCCGTAGACGAGGCCGTGGAATTCGAGGTTCTCCCAGGCGGTCAGGCGATCGTCGAGGCTCGAATCCTGGAACACGACGCCGAGCGAGCGCCGCGCCTCGGTCTGCTGGCGCACCACGTCCGCCCCGGCGACGCGCGCACTGCCGCCATCGGGGCGGCGCAGCGTCGAGAGGATGTTGAGCAGCGTGGTCTTGCCGGCGCCATTGGGGCCCAGCAAGGCGAAGCTCGAGCCGCGCCGGATCTCCAAAGTCAGGTTGTCGAGGACGGTCTTGCCCGCATAAGCGGCGCTCAGTCCATCGACACTGATAGCGATTGTGGACAAGGACTGGGCCCCGGGGCCGGGCTGCGGCGAAGTCATATCGCCTGATACGCCGACGTTCCGCGATAGTCGACCCTGCAATTTGACACCAGGCGGCGTCGCCCCGCCAGAACCTCGAGCGTGCTTCGGACCCGCGCCGCTGACGCCGATCGTGCATCGGAATGGCCCCAGGGCGGGCTGCATGCCAAGTGCCAGCGAGAGGCGGTTGTGGACGCTACCTCTCGCTGGCGGCGCGGCTACCTGTGGGTGGGTGGTAACCGCGAGTTCGGTCAGTCGTGCGATTGCGAGGCCAGCTCGCGATGCTCTTCCGTCTGGTCCCGAGCGTAGAGGGCCAGCTTGTTTCTCAGGGTGCGAACGCTGACGCCGAGCATCCTGGTGGCGTGTGTCCGGTTGCCGCCGACGGCGTCGAGCGTTGCCATGATCAACAGCCGCTCGACTGTTGCGACACTGAGGCCGACAAGTCTTGTCGCGGCGTGCGCGTCAGACAGTAGATCGCGCCCATCCATCTCAATAATACCTGGATGGCAAGTGGAGGTTGGCCAAGACGATCAGGCCGAAGGCAAACAATCCAATCGAAATGAGTGCGACTACAAAAAACATCGCCTGGCTTTTGCGTAACTGCAAATCTATCGGGCCTCCCATACCCTCGGTGGAAGTAATGTGATCCGAGCGCGCCGCTTCGCGGAGGCGATCTACCACGTGATGCGCAGGCTGGCCTGACCGCCCAGGCTATGGCCTTTGCCGGGATGCTCGAGGCTGGGGACTGGCATGGCTTTCGCCGGGCAGCTCCGCGCAGCGAGGTAAACCGCGTCGCCTGGGCTCGGCGTCGTCGCGCCGATCACACCGATATCGAGAATCCCTGAGCCGGCCGTCTCTACAGGCAGCCCATGATCTTCCCCCGCTACGTCAACCGCCTCGATACCGGAACCATTGCCGGCATCGTCTACCCGGATGCCCGCCATCCCTGCGACGGCGACGCGGGAGATGACGTCCAGCGTTCCGGCGCCCGCGCCAGACGTGTTGGCGACGACCAAAGTAGAGGTAAGTAGAACAGCTGCCATCCGGTGCCTTTGTCCCTGCTACAGACTCGAGACTGGAAGATACGCCGGTGCTCCGACTGCAACAACTGCACATCCATTCACCTGCTATCACCTGATGACATCGATCCGGGATGCGAGACGACGTCCTGCTGTTGGGAAGACGAGCCTGTATCCTGCCCGATGCCGTCGATCGGACAGTAAGGTCCAGGCGGATGGCAGCGACGATGCGTCCGGATGGGTGCCGCTCACGCTGAAGGCGATGCCATCGATCCACCTGGGGCGCTTGCTTGCGAGTTAGTCGGTGAAGGCGAAGCCCAAGCCGCGAACTGCGTGCAGGGGTAGCGTCATGCCATGCTTTCTCGCGCGTTGGCGCAACCGGCTGGCTATGGTGTCGAGGTGGGCGTAGTTGAAGTCATAGACGTCCCCTCCCATTGCCTCGATGATGGCGCGTCGCTCAACGATCTCGCCGCGTGCGCTGAACAGGCATCCGAGCAGGCGCTGCTCAGACGTGGTCAGCCGGAGGCGATGTCCCATGCCGTCGCTCAGCACCCAGCCGCCCTGCTCGAGCGTCCAACGTGGATGCTTGGGTGACGGCGATGTTCGGCGATCGCTCAGGCGCTGGTTGAGTGCAACCGCGATTGCGGCGAGTTCCCTGATGTCGACGGGCTTGACCAGATAGGCATCCGCGCCTGCCTGCAGCCCCTGAACTCTGTCCTCTATCGAACCCCGGCCGGTGGCCATGATGATTCCGAGCGATGACAGGGCGCGCAGATGGCTTGCTACCGACAGTCCATCCTCATCGTCCAGACCGATGTCGAGCACGACAATATCGGGGGCTTTGGCGGCAAACGCGCGGTAGAGCGCCGCGGCGCTGTGAAAGCCGTGCGCATCCAGTCCCAGGCGCGACAGGCCAAGGATCATTTCCTCCCGGAGATCGGCATCGTCATCGACAACATAGATCAGGGAGGGCGCCGGCTCGAGCTGCCCGCGAGCGTTGATAGTCAACTATGCCCCCAATTCCACCGCCGGCCCTGGTGGGGTCCGGCTGCTCCGCACTAGCACCGGGGGAGCGTGCCATTGTGCAGCTGACAACGGGCTGACAGTTGGCCCGTCGCGCCGCCTCCATGAAGGCAACACGGCTCGCTTCGTCACCATTGCGGTAGCGACGGCGCGTTGGCACCGGTGCAGCGGCTATCGCTCGAGCGCGCGTCGGACCAGTTCGACGGTGTTACAGGCGCCGAACTGCGCGCCGGATGTGGCGCCGGTGCGCCTCTACGGTGCGGGGCGACAGTTCGAACTCGGCCGCGGTTCGCTTGTTCGAACTTCCCGCGACCACAAGTTGCAACACCTGCTGCTCGCGGAAGGTGAGCCCGGTGACATCAATCAAGATGCCGGCCCTGACGCTATGGCGCAGATTGCAGATCGCCTAACGCATCCCCGTGACCAGGCTGAAAGCGGCCGCGAACGCACCCGCGACAAGGATCCAAAAGAGCAACTTCTGCACGATCTCGATCAACACATCACGCCTTGCTACCGGCCCACCGGATTGATCAGGAAACCGATTGAGAGTCCGGTTATCAGAGCAAGAATGACCACAATCCACAGCCAGCCTTTACCTTCGGGCAGGTTGTTCACGTCATCTGCCTCGAGGCCTTCGACGTAGGGGACCTCACTCGGCGACTGGAGCCAGGGAGGCCTTCCGATCGCCGCCGAATCCTTGGTTCGGTTGAGCCCATCAACCTTCCTTCACTGGGTTGGCGAGGCGCCGCTTGTGCTTGTGTGTGGCCGGCGCCGGACCGCCATCCATGCTGCCGTGGAGGTAGAAGCGCTGCCACGCCTCTTTCACCGTCTCGGGGTCGGACGCGGCGAGGCGGGCATTGAACGCGGTGCGGGATTCGTTCCAGGCCTTGTACTCGGCCGCGAGCTCGGGATTCGCGGCAAGCGGCTTGATCACCGGCTTGATCTCGTCGAGCGCCAGGTGCGGCATCGGCGTGATGAAGCAGAACGGCTCGTCCTTCATGAAAGTGACGCTGCCGGGGCGGGTAAACTGCCAGTTCATGGTGAAGGTGAAGGGCAGCCAGTCGGTCTCGATCAGCCCGTCGAGCGGCGCGATGCCGTCCTTTGGCGTGTTGGGGGCGCCGCGGCAGAAAATCCCCCAGCCGGGATCGGTGCGGAACAGGTAGCCGGTGTGGAAGGTGAGGATGCCGTGCTGGAAATGTGACGAGACGAAATTCTGGAGGCCACCGCCGCCGTCGAGCGGCGACAGTGAAATATCCTCGCGGCGGAAGCCGCCGTTCCAGGTGGCCATGAAACTGCGAGGGCTGAGCAGTTCCCAGCCCGATGTGTTCGCGACGGTCAACGGAGTGCAGCGATAGGCGAAGCGCTGGTCGGTAAACTCCATCCACCAGCGGTTGGGGGTGCCCGGCACCATTTCGGGCGCGGTGTCATGAATGCGGTAGCAGGTCAGTCTCGTGGTCATGTCTATCCAGGCAGGCCAGGTGGAAGCGAAATGGCCCTGGGCGGTCTCCCGCCCAGGCCTGGCTTATGGAGTTTCGCCCGGCGGACCTTGAGGGCCTTCGGGTCCAGAGGCCCCGTTCTCTCCGGGCGGCCCGCTGGGGCCGCTGGCGCCGTCGGGGCCTTGCGGGCCCGGGCCGCCATTCGGGCCCTGTGGGCCGGTTGGGCCGACTGATCCAGTGCCGCTGCCGCCGCTGCCGGACGTCGGCGGTCGCTTGTCGTTGCCGACGATGACTTCGACTTCAAGTTTAGGGCGACAGGGCGTGGCCAGTGGCCCCTTGGCGCCTTGCCGGACCAGCATCGGGAGGTAGGCTCGAACCGAACCGTCCGCCACCAGCACGCACTTGCGCACGTACTCGTCGAACACCTGGTGCTGGTGCACACCCGCGGCCATGGCAGCCGGCGTGATGCCGGTCAGAAGCACGGCGATCGTCGTCGCGGAGAGGGGGAGCGTTCGCATGATCCTCCCCCTCATCAGCCGGGAATACCCGGAGGACCCGGAGGACCCGGAGGACCTATCGGCCCCTCGTTGCCCGGCGGACCGGCTGGCCCCGTAGGACCATCGTTGCCCGGCGGTCCAACTGGACCGTCGTTGCCCGGCGGGCCTGCGGGACCAGCTGGTCCCCGCGAACCGCCGCCGCCGCCGCCGGCGCTGTGGAGGAGGTTGTAGTCACGGAAGACGATTTCGATCTCGGTCACCGGATCGCAAGGCGTCGCCAGCGGCCCGGTCTTGCCGGAGCGGACAAGCTTGGGAAGGTAGGCGCGTACCGACCCATCCTTGATCAGGATGCATTCACGGACGTACTGGTCGAAGATCGGTGATTTCACCACTGACGCGGCCATTGCCGGACTTGTGGCGCCGGCCAGCAGGATGACGATCGAGGTGGTTGATAAAGATAGAGGCAGACTGCGCTTGAGCATGGTTTCTTTCCTCACTGAATGGCCCCCCATCGTGTGGCGTCAACTATGATGCGGCTAAGTACGGCTCCGTTGCTGGTGGGAAAGTGGGAGCCGCCTGGCGCGGCTCCCACGGGGACTGATCAGAACTGCCCGGTCAGGCCGGCAGTCGCCTTGAACGACCAGGCGTCGCCGAAGGCGAGCACGGTGCCGCCGGTGGCGTTGGCGCCGTTGTAGTCTCCATCGGCGTCGTCGACACCGAGGCCGTCGGCGGTGAGAACGGCCCCGTCCTCGCCCACGAAGCGGCTCGTGGCAACGCGGGACATGTATTCCGCGCCGAGCCCGAAGTTGATCTGCATGTTGTCGCTGATATCAGCCGAGAACGTGCTGCTGCCCTTCAGGGTGTAGGCAAAGCCTTCTTCAGGATCGAGGTCGAAGTTGCTCGTCACGCTTTCGTCGACAGTGCCGCCAGCGCCGCCGAGGCCGCCGAAGATCGAGGCTTCGGTGGTGGAGTCATACGACGAGGAGGCATAGTACACACCAGCGCCGAGGCCGAGCGACAGCTTTGCGCCGGTCCACACGTCGATATCGACATTGCCGCCAAACACCGCACCCGCGTAGTAGGTGTCGATATTCTCGACGGTGTTCATGTTGAACGTCGGGTACTGGAAGTCGACGGTATTGAAGTAGTCCTGGTTGACCTGGATGGTCGTGTCGGTGGTAGTTTCCGTCCCCATGTAGCGGAAGCTCGGGCCGCCATAGACCGTAAAGGCCACACCACTATCGTCGGGGGTGGTGCGCTGCGACACAGTGATGTCGCCGCCGGCATAGGCCAGGTCCTGGGTGACGTCGGTGTCGATCTCGGTCCCCTGCAGCTCACCGGAGCCGAGGAAGACGACGCCCTCCGTCGTGGCAATGACGCCAAACGCGTAGGTGCCGTAGTCGCCCTGCGCACCGGACAAGACGAACCCATCGGCATTGCTGGCGACGTTGTAGCCCGGCCCAAGGAGTGTGCCAGTGCCGGTCGCCAGGCCGCCGCCGGCGTTGACTCCTGCCGTGGCATCGCCCCAATCGCTGGTGGTCGTGCCGACATTGTCCACGTCGAGATCGATGGTATCGAGGTCGATCTGCCCGGTGGGCATGTTCGGCCCATGAACCACCAGATACTGCTCTTCGTTGAGCGTCCGCGACTGGCTGCCGTCGCGCGTCACGAACGAACCAAAGCCCGAGAAGTTGATCGAAGTTCCGTCACCGTTGATGGGCGCACTCATGTCGATGCCGACCGTGCCACCGTAGAGCGGGTTGTCGAGGCCTTCGAAGAGATCGACATCGCCGAGCGTACCCGCGTCACCGTCGTTGGTCACGCCCACAGGGGCAGTGTCGGGGATGCCGAATGCGGTGACGCCGCCGTGGATCGACAGCGTGAACAGCGGCTCCTCTTCCTCGATCACGAGGGGAGCAGGCGCGGCAGGATCCGCCGCGATGACAGCAGTCGAAAGCAGCAGCGCTGCATTCAGACCCAATACGAGCGTCTTTGGCCTCATTGACTTGTATCCTTAGTTAATAACGTTCCGAATCATGCTCATTGCCCGCCGCAGCGGTAATGGTGCCTTGTGTGATCGGTTTCGTTTCGAGCCCCATCTGAACACAAGCAGTATGAACTCGGCAGATTCACAGCAATGTCGGCAACTGTCGTTCCCTGTCAGTTCCTGACAGGTCATGTCACCTTATTAGTACTATGACGTGAGGGTCTTTACTGGAGGAGAAAGGATGTCGTAATTGTGTTGCAAAATTGCCCACGGCGCGAGTGCCGACGGCCACGCTCGACGAGAGGGCCTCGGCACGAAATGCAGACGGGACATGTTAGGGTAGCCGCGGCTCGTGAGGCAGGTTATCGCGCCCGTGCCGGGGTTGCGGTGCACACAGGAGCGCGGCGCCGGTGGATGCTACTCGGTAAACGCGAAGCCCTGGCCGCGAACGGCATGCAGCGGAAGCTGCATGCCGGACCTTTCGGCCCTCCTGCGCAGCCGGCTCGCGATGGTGTCGAGGTGGGCATAGTTGAAATCGTACACGTCGGCGCCCATCGCCTCGACGATGGCGCGTCGTTCGACAGTCTTGCCGCGCTCGCTGAACAGCCGTCCCAGGAAGCGCTGCTCCGAGGTGGTCAGGCGGAGGCGATGTCCCATGCCGTCGGACAGCACCCAGCCTCCCTCTTCGAGGGCCCAGTTCGCGACCGCCGGGACGGTGGCAGCGGGGGCGCTGGCCAGTCGTTGACTGAGCGACAATACCGTCGCGGCGAGCTCACGCACATCGACCGGTTTGACGAGGTAGACGTCGGCGCCGGTCTGGAGGCCATTGACGCGATCGTCGATGGAACTGCGGGCCGTTGCCATGATGATCCCGACCGAGCGCGAGGCGCGCAGATGCCTGGCGACAGACAGGCCGTCTTCGCCATCGAGCCCAATGTCGAGGATGACGATGTCGGGGGCCCTGGCAGCATATGCCCTGTAGAGCGCGCCCGCGTTGTGAAACCCTTGCACCTCGAGACCGAGCCTCGACAGACCCAGCACCATTTCCTCACGCAGGTCGCCATCGTCATCGACCAGATAGACGAGGGGCCCGGCCGCTGTGGCAGCTTGCTTAAGTTCTTGCCTTGTCATTAAAAAAAAGTCCCATGCCGAGCGTCCAGCATATTCGATTCCACCTAATCGTCGTGTTGTCCATTCTGTTTGCATGCGTAGTTCCGCAGCCGGCCTATGCGCTTTCGTTGCAGGCAACCGATGGTCTGGCGGCGCCACGCTCGCTCGGCGGCTCCCTCGCCATTCTTGCCGATCCGACCGGCGCCCTGACCGTTGACGATGTCGCCGGCGGTCGGTCGGATGTTGAATTCAGACCCATTCCGGCCATGCTTACCCAAGGATATCTGAAGGGCGCCCTGTGGGTCCGGTTCTCGCTGTCGGCTCCCGCCGCCCAAGGGCAATGGTTGCTGCAGATCGAGCGCCCTCTGCTGGAGAGTGTCACGCTCTACATCCCCGATGGAACCGGGCGCTTCGTGAGTTCGCCACCTGGTCGCATCCATCCAGGCAGCCAGCCTGGCGTCGACGCCTACCCGACCATCTTTCCCATCCACGTGCCGCCGACGGCGACCGACTACTATCTCCGCCTACAGTCTTCGACCTCGATGACAACCTCGCTGAACATCTGGCAGGCCGAAGGGTATGCGGAGCATCGAAGGCTGGACGACTGGATCATGGCCATGGTGGTGGGATCCATCTTCGTGATGGTCTTCACCAACCTGCTCTACGCGGTCTGGCTGAAGGACTCCCTGTACGCCATTTACGTTCCCCTGCTGGTGACGTCCTGCCTGATCAGCGTGTTTCACATGGGGTACGCGTCGGAGATCCTGCAGTTCTGGGATCCCGAGACCATTCATCGCAGCTGGGGCATTATCGTCTGTCTCTACAGCATAACCATGATGCTGTTCCTCGATCGGTTGTTCGAATTTCGCAGCAACTGGATCTGGGCAGCCAGGTTCTCCCAGCTTGTGATTGCGCTGAACGTCGTTGCACTGGGGTTTTCGATTGCAGGGCGCTATGGCGACGTTGCCTCTTACGTGTCGCGGTTGCAGCAGTTTTCGCTGATCTTCATAGCGATCTTCGTGCTCTACCTGCTGATGGTGCGCCGGAGGCATCGATACATCCTGTCGTTCGTCGCCTTTCTTTCCGTGATCGCGGTGCTGCTGGTGATGCAGACGATGTACACCGGAGCCAATCCGCTGCTGCTGGATGGGTCCCTGTCCCGGTTCCTCGCCGGCGGAACGGTCATCCACCTGATCCTGCTCAGCGCTGCCGTTGCAAAGCGCACGCAGCTTGCCGAACGCAGTCTGAGCGAGGAGAAGGACCGCACGATCGCGCTGTCTCGATCCGCCGAGCAGGAGCTGACGCTCAAGGTCAGCGAGAGGACCGCGGCGCTTGCCGCAAGCAATGCCTCGCTGAAGGAGGAGGTGGAGCGGCGTCAGGTGCTTGAAGTGAAGCTCCAGCAATCGCTTGACGCCGTCAACGATGCATTGGCGCAGCAGCGAAACTTCGTCGCCCTGGTCTCGCACGAGTTCCGCGCGCCGCTCGCGGTGATCGCCGCCGCCGCCGACAATCTGTCGCTGGCCGCGACGGAACGAGGCGATCACGTCGGACAACGCGCCGCCAAGATCCGCCAGACGGTCAAACGGATGTCGATGCTGATCGAAAATGTCCTGACCGGCGAGCGCCTCGATGCCGGGTATGAAAAGCTCACTACGGTCGAGACGTTCGACCTCAACGAGGTCCTCGCGACCGTCGAGGCCGGACTGGATGGCGACGCCGCCGCTCGCCTGCGCTTCGCCCATGGCGACCCGGCGTCGGTGAAGGGCGACCGCAACCTGCTCGAGATCGTGGTGCTGAACCTGATTCAGAACGGCCTGAAATACTCGACCGCGCCCGGCTTGGTGACGGTCCGGCTGTCGGTGGAGCAGGGCAAGGCGTTGGTGACGGTGATGGACGAGGGGCCCGGCATCGCTCCCGGCGACCGCGAATTCATCTTCATGAAGTACTACCGTGCGGCCGGGCAGCGGGCGAGCGGCTCAGGCCTTGGGCTATACGTCTCGAGAGAGATCGCCCGGCAGCACGGCGGCGATCTTTCGCTGGAGGCCAGCGATGCGAGCGGATCGACATTCCGCCTGTGGCTGCCGATCGGCGAGCAGCAGGCGCCAGGGACCCAGCCCGGTGGCAACCAGGCGCTCGGGTCATCGTAGCGCGACGTGCCGCTTGGGGACCCCGGGCATCGCCGATCTGGCGCAGCAGCAGCGCGACCGACGGGAGCGAGCCGAACCAGAAACCGGAAGAGGGCAGGTGCACCACCTGGCTCCCTGGCTGAACAAGGCCCAGCGTTCCCGATGCCGTTCCGGCATGTCCGACGAGGCCAAAAACCGAGCTCGCCGCCTCGGCCGCCACCACCTATTCCTGCCTGCTGCTGGCGGCCATCTTCCGCCCGCTCGCCGAAGCGATCCCCGAGGCGCACCATCTGGTGCTGCTGCCGAGCGCCTCCCGGCGCTAGAGCGCCGTCGGCGCTTATTGTGTCGCGGCCGGGTGGCGGCTACACAGCATCCATGCACCAGCCGCGCTTCAGTAATTCGGATCGCAAGGATCTGCTTGCCGCCGCCGTCACGGCGCTGTGCCTGGTTCTTGCCTCGGGCCTGGCGCTGGCGCCCGAGCCGGTGATCGCGAGCTCGGTCCGCTCGACTCTTTCGATTGTCCTCGCCTTGATCGGGCTGGGCGGCATCCTGTGGCTGCTGCGGGCGCTGCTGGCGGAGCGGAGCGCGGTGGGCAAGGCCACCGAGACGCTCGAGGAGCGCGAGGCGCATCTCAAATCGATCCTCGATACCGTGCTCGACGCCACGGTGGTCATCGATGCCACGGGCATCATGCTGTCGTTCAATGCTTCGGCGGTGCGGCAGTTCGGCTATGCGCCCGACGAGGTCATCGGCCGCAATGTCAGCATGCTGATGCCCGGCCCCTATCGCGAGCAGCATGACGGCTACATCGCGCGCTACCTCACCACCGGCGAGAAGCGCATCATCGGCGTCGACCGGGTGGTGGTGGGGCGCCGCAAGGATGGCTCGACCTTCCCGATGAAGCTGGCGGTAGGCCAAATGCGGCAGCGCGACCGGGTGTATTTCACCGGCTTCATCCGCGACCTCACCGAGCGCGAGGAATCGCAGGCCATGCTCGACCAGGCGCGCGGCGAGATCGCGCGGCTGGCCCGCCTCAATGAGCTGGGCGAAATGGCCTCGACCCTCGCGCATGAACTCAACCAGCCGCTGTCGGCGATCGCCAACTACGTCCAGGGGTGCCGGCGCATGCTGGAAAAGCTCGATGACGAGCTGGCCGGACGGATGCGCGGCGCGCTCGACGAGACCGCGCGGCAGGCCCTGCGCGCCGGCGACATCATCCGGCATCTGCGCGAGTTCGTGACGCATGGCGAAACCGACAAGGGGCCGGAGGATATCAATCACCTGCTCGAGGAGGCCGGGGCGCTGGCGCTGGTCGGCTCGCGCGAGCGCGGCATCAAGTCGGTGTTCGATTTCGGCGCCCGGAGCAGCATCGTGGTCGCCGATCGGGTGCAGATCCAGCAGGTGCTGATCAACCTGATGCGCAACGCCATGGAGGCGATGCGCGACAGCGAGACCAAGGAACTGGTGGTGCGCACCCTGCAGGTGTCACCGGACTGGCTGCGGGTCGAGGTCGCCGATACCGGCCCCGGGATCTCCGATGAAGTCGCACCGCGCCTGTTCCAGCCCTTCGTCACCACCAAGGCCAATGGCATGGGGATCGGCCTGTCGATCTCGAGGCGCATCATCGAGTCGCATGGCGGCGAGCTGACCGTCAGTCGAAACGGGGCAGGGGGCGCGACCTTTGCGTTTACCCTGCCCGCCTACACGGAGGCTCCGGTTGAGCAAGACTGACTCCGTTGTTCACATCGTCGCGGGGGCTCCGGTTGAGCACGACTGACACTGTTGTTCACATCGTCGCGGAGGCTCCGGTTGAGCACCACTGACACTGTCGTTCACATCGTCGACGACGAGGAGGCGGTGCGCAACTCGCTGGCCTTCCTGTTGTCGAGCGCCGGCTTTGCGGTGCGCGTGCACGAGAGTGCGACGGCGTTCCTGGTCATTGCCGGCGAGATCGGCAACGGCTGCCTCATCACCGACCTGCGCATGCCCGACATGGACGGGGTGGAGCTGCTGCGGCGGTTACGGGCCGCCGACGCGATGCTGCCGGCCATCGTCATCACCGGCCATGGCGATGTGCAGATGGCGGTGGAGGCGATGAAGAACGGCGCCATCGATTTCATCGAGAAGCCGTTCAGCGACGATGTGCTGATCGAATCGATCACCCGGGCGGCCGGGCGGGCGGCGGAGCGCGTGCAGTCCGATGCGGCGCTGACCCAGGTGCGCCAGCGCGTCGCCTCGCTCAGCGAGCGAGAGCGGCAGGTGCTGAAGGGCGTGGTGGCCGGCCAGCCCAACAAGACCATCGCGCTCGAGCTCGGGATCAGCCCGCGCACCGTCGAGGTCTACCGGGCCGGCCTGATGGGCAAGATGCAAGCGCGGAGCCTGCCTGAACTGGTGCGCATGGTGATGGACGTCGAGATCGACGGCTGAGCGTTTGATCTGGCTCAAAGGACGGCTGGGCCCGTCGGGCATGATGGACGGGCCTCCCTTCAGCCTGATCCACAGGAACCAGCCATGGCCGCAGGCCGCATCCTCGTCGTTGCACCCAACGATGAACTCCGTCGTTCCCTCGCCTTCGCGCTCGAAGCCGAAGGCTATGAGGTGACGGCGCGCGGCGAGCTGCCCTACCACGGCTGGGTCGCCGAGAAGGCCTTTGACGGGACGGTGCTCGACCAGCGCGCGCTGACCGGCGCCGAGTACGAGAGCATCGCCTTCTGCGTGAAGGCGCATCCGGTGGTGCTGCTGGCGACCCGCCCGCATTCCTGGCTGGTGGAGTGGGTGTCCGATATCGTCGAAATGCCGGTGATCGGCAACGCCGTCACCAGTGCGCTCGACCGGGCGATAGTGCCGGCAGGGTAGGGGCTTGCATACTCGCAGTCGGGATTTCCCCCCCGCAAGCGGGAGAGGCTGCGCCGACTGGCAGTCCCCTCAGTTCACCGTCCCCGGCAGGTTGGCCATCAGCTCGTGCTCGTGGCGGACGTGGCGGCGCAGGCATTCGAAGAAGCCGCGCAGCATATAGCCCGTCGCCTCGGGAGCCAGCACCGGCCGGCGGCAGCCGAGCAGTTGCAGCTCGTACTGCACTTCCTCGGCGAAGCACTCATCCTCGAGGTGTTCGAGCCGCAACTGCTCGACCACCGTCGCGCCGCTGGCATGGGTCGCGAGGATGCGCGGGAACAGCACCGCCTCCTCGGCGGCATGGGCGCTCCGGAGCACCGGCCCGATCAACTGCGCCGCCCTGAGGCAGCGCTGGTGGTTGAGGCCATAGGGCAGGGAGTCGGCGATCTCCTCGAGCACGTCGCACAGCGCCAGCTGCTGGGCGAAGGAGTCGCGCAAGTCCGTCTCGAGCCGTTGGCTCTGTTTCAACCGCACCTGCATCTTGCCGGACCCTTCCTCGTCTGCGTCGCTTCGGCAAGCAAATGCCCAGGCGGCGTCGCGGGTGTTGATCTGGATCAAAATTTCCCGGGGCAGGGCTCGTAGGGTGCGGCCATCTCATTGTGCAGCATCACGGGGGCCGCTTTGCAGAATCTGCCTTGGATCATCATCTTGGGAGGGGGCACATTCCTGTCGCTCGTCCTGTCCGGGCTCGGACAGGATGCGGCCTTCTCGGCGCATTGGGGCATCATCGCCGCGGTGCTCGGTCTTGGCACCATCATCCTGATGCGCCGGCCGGCGAAGGCGGCGCCTGCGGGGGGCGCGGTGACGGCCAATGCGGCCGATCCCGATGCGCCGGTCTATTTCGATGCGCCGATCAAGATCGGCTCGATCCTCACCGTGTTCTGGGGCTGCGTCGGCTTTCTGGTCGGCGTCGCCATCGCGCTGCAGCTGGCCTGGCCGGAGCTGAATTTCGGGCCGTGGTTCAACTTCGGGCGCATGCGGCCGCTACACACTTCGGCAGTGGTGTTCGCGTTCGGCGGCACGGCCTTGATAACCACCAGCTTTTATGTGGTGCAGCGCACCTCGCGCGCCCGGCTGATCAGCGACAACCTCGCCTGGTTCGTGTTCTGGGGCTACCAGCTGTTCATCGTCATGGCGGCGACCGGGTACCTGCTCGGCATCACGCAGAGCCGCGAATATGCCGAGCCCGAATGGTATGTGGACGTGTGGCTGACCATCGTCTGGGTCGGATACCTGGTGCTGTTCCTGGGCACCCTCATCAAGCGCAAAGAGCCGCATATCTATGTGGCCAACTGGTTCTACCTGGCGTTCATCGTGACCATTGCCATGCTGCACGTGGTCAACAATCTCGCCGTACCGGTGAGCCTGCTCGGTTCGAAGAGCTATTCGCTGTTTTCGGGGGTGCAGGATGCACTGACCCAGTGGTGGTACGGCCACAATGCCGTCGGCTTCTTCCTCACCGCCGGGTTCCTCGGCATGATGTACTACTACATGCCCAAGCAGGCCGGACGCCCGGTCTACAGCTATCGGCTGTCGATCATCCACTTCTGGGCGCTGATCTTTCTCTATATCTGGGCGGGCCCGCATCACCTGCACTACACGGCACTGCCCGACTGGGCCCAGACGCTCGGCATGGTGTTTTCGATCATGCTGTGGATGCCCAGCTGGGGCGGCATGATCAACGGGCTGATGACGCTGCGCGGCGCCTGGGACAAGGTCCGCACCGACCCGATCATCCGCATGATGGTGATCGCCATCGCCTTCTACGGCATGTCGACCTTCGAAGGTCCGGTGATGTCGATCAAGTCGGTGAACGGGCTCAGCCACTATACCGACTGGACCATTGGCCACGTGCACTCGGGGGCGCTCGGTTGGGTCGGCATGATCTCGTTCGCGGCGGTCTATTTCATGGTGCCGCGGCTGTGGGGACGGAAGCAACTCTACTCGCAGCGCATGGTCAACTGGCACTTCTGGCTCGCGACCACCGGCATCGTCATCTACGCCGCGGTGATGTGGGTCTCGGGCATCATGCAGGGCCTGATGTGGCGCGAGTACGATGCGGAGGGTTTCCTCGTCTACTCGTTCGCCGAGACCGTCGCCGCGCTCCACCCGTACTACATCGCCCGGGCCTTCGGCGGCATGCTCTATCTCGCCGGCGGACTGGTGATGGCCTTCAACATCTGGATGACCATCCGCGGCCGCGTCCGCAACGAGCGTCCGATCCCCACCACCCAGCTGCAGCCGGCCGAATAGGAGCGCGCGAACCATGGATATTCTTGGCAAACACGGCGTCATCGAACGCAACGCCACGCTGCTCCTCACCTTGTCGCTGGTCGTCGTCTGCATTGGCGGCATCGTCGAAGTGGCGCCCCTGTTCTACTTCCAGAACACCATCGAGAAGGTGGAGGGGATGCGCCCCTACACCCCGCTCGAGCTGGCGGGGCGCGACATCTACATCCGCGAGGGCTGCTACACCTGCCACAGCCAGATGATCCGGCCGTTCCGCGACGAGACCGAGCGCTATGGCCATTACTCGCTAGCGGCGGAGTCGATGTACGACCATCCGTTCCAGTGGGGCAGCAAACGCACCGGGCCCGATCTCGCCCGGGTCGGCGGCCGCTACTCGGATGAATGGCATGTCGAGCACCTGAGCAACCCGCAGGCGCTGGTGCCTGAGTCGATCATGCCCAAATACGGGTTCCTCGCCGACACCCCGCTCGATACCCGCAACACTGCCGCCAGCCTCAAGGCCAACGCGGCGGTGGGGGTGCCCTACAGCGAGGACGCCATCGCCAACGCGGAACGCGACCTCGTGGCCCAGGCGACGCCGGATGCCGACACCTCGGGGCTTTTGGAGCGCTACAGCAACGTGCGCGCCGAGGATTTCGACGGCAACCCGAAACGGATCACCGAGATGGATGCGCTGGTCGCCTATCTCCAGATGCTCGGCACGCTGGTCGATTTTTCGACCTACGACGCCGAGGCCAATTACCGCTAAGCGAGCGAACCCATGCCAACCGAACATTACGACATGCTCCGGCACTTCGCCGACAGCTGGGGCCTCCTCTACATGATGGCGATCTTTCTCGCCGTGGTGTTCTTCCTCGTGCGCCCCGGCGCCAGGGCCAGCGCCAGGGCGGCGGCGCGTATCCCGCTCGACGATACCCTGCCGCACGACCGGGAGGCCGGGCGATGAGCGGCAAGGATATCGACAAGCTCAGCGGCATCGAGACCACCGGGCACGAGTGGGACGGCATCAAGGAGCTCAACAATCCGCTGCCGCGCTGGTGGCTGTGGACCTTCTACGGCTGCATCGTGTTCGCGCTGGGCTACACCGTCGTCTTTCCGGCTTGGCCGATGCTCTCCTCGGCGACCACCGGGCTGCTCGGCTATTCGAGCCGCGCCGATCTCGACGCCGATCTCGCGGCCGCCAAGGCCGCGCAGGGCGACATGCTCGAGGCGGTGACGACCACCCCGGTGGCCGACATCCTCAAGGACGACGGCCTCGCGCGCTTTGCCCGGGCCGGCGGCCAATCGCTCTACAAGGTCTATTGCTCGCAGTGCCACGGCACCGGCGCCACCGGCAGCGCCGGCTACCCCAACCTCAACGACGACGAGTGGGTGTGGGGCGGCACGATCGAGCAGATCTACGCCACCATCACGCATGGCGCGCGCTCACCGACCGATGCCGACACCCACTACAACATCATGCCGAACTTCGGCGCCGACGGCATTCTGGGCGCTGAGGATATCGACCGGGTGGCCAAACAGGTCGCCTCGCTCTCGGGCATCGAGGGTGGTGAGGCGAGCCCGGAAGGCAAGCAGCTGTTTGCCGACAACTGCGCCAGCTGCCACGGCGACGATGGCGCCGGCCTGGTCGATGTCGGGGGACCGTCGCTGAACGACCAGATCTGGCTCTATGGCGGGACGCTCGAGGCGATCCGGGCGCAGATCAACCAGCCCCGCCACGGCGTCATGCCGGCCTGGGGCGTACGATTGGGCGACACCGCGGTGAAGCAGCTTGCGGTTTACGTGCACGGTCTGGGTGGCGGTCAATAGGGGCATTGCTCCGCCACCGAGGGGAAGGGGCGCGGCCGCAAGCGCCCCCCTTTTTCCCGTTGGGTAGGGGCGGCAGGTGGGGCCAGTGCGCACGAGGGCCAAAGGCCCTCACTGCGGCAGCTTGACCCAAATCAAACAGCCTGACCGACCCCGTGCGACAACCAGCCGACACTACCCCGGATACCGGAATGCAAACGGATACTCCCGAAGCCCAGACCTACGACGTCGAAGCGGTGAACGCCGCCGGACGCCGACAGCCGCTCTATGCGGCGCGCAAGAAGATCTTCCCCAAGCGCGCCAGCGGGCAGTTCCGCAAGTTCAAGTGGCTGGTGATGCTGATCACGCTCGGCATCTACTATGTGACGCCCTGGCTGCGCTGGGATCGCGGACCGTTCGCCCCTGACCAGGCGGTGCTGGTCGACCTCGCCAACAAGCGCTTCTACTTCTTCTTCATCGAGATCTGGCCGCAGGAATTCTACTACGTGGCCGGCATGCTGGTGATGGCCGGCATCGGGCTTTTCCTCGTCACCTCGACAGTGGGGCGCGCCTGGTGCGGCTATGCCTGCCCGCAAACGGTGTGGGTCGATCTGTTCCTTGCCGTGGAGCGGGCGATCGAAGGGGATCGCAACGCCCGCATCAAGCTCGACGCCGCACCGTGGTCGGCGAACAAGCTCATCAAGCGCAGCTTCAAGCACGCCATCTGGCTCATCATCGGCGTGCTGACGGGCGGCGCCTGGATCTTCTACTTCGCCGATGCACCCACCCTGCTCGGCGACGTGGTGAGCCTGCAGGCGCCGCTTGTCGCCTATGCCACCATCGCGCTCCTCACGGCGACCACCTACACGTTCGGCGGCCTGCTGCGCGAGCAGGTCTGCACCTATATGTGCCCCTGGCCGCGCATCCAGGGGGCGATGCTCGACGAGCATTCGCTGACCGTCACCTATAATGACTGGCGCGGCGAGCCGCGCACCCGGCATGCCAAGAAGGCGATCGCCGAAGGCAAGCCGGTCGGCGACTGCGTCGATTGCAATGCCTGCGTCGTGGTGTGCCCGATGGGCATCGATATCCGCGATGGCCAGCAGCTCGAGTGCATCACCTGTGCGCTGTGCATCGATGCTTGCGACGACGTGATGACCCGGCTGGGCAAGGAACGCGGGCTGATCTCCTACGCAACGCTCAGCGACTACAACCGCAACATGGCGCTCGCCACCGGCAGCGGCCAGGTGGTGCAGCCCTCGCGCGTCCGCGATGCCAGGACCGGCAAGCTGGTCGAGGCGATCAAGCGCACCGACTGGCGCTCGATCGTTCGGCCGCGCACCATCGTCTACTTCATCGGCTGGGCGGCCATCGGCCTTGCCATGGTGACGGCGCTGGCGCTGCGCTCGCCGCTGTCGGTCAACGTGCTGCACGACCGCAACCCGCTCTATGTGGAACTGCGTGACGGCTCGGTGCGCAACGGCTTCGACGTCAAGGTGCTGAACATGACGCCCGAGCCGCGCGAAGTGGTGCTCAGGCTCGAGGGATTGCCGGGCAGCACGCTGGCGCTGGCCGAAGGCGGGGCGGAAGCCGCCGAGAGCCTCAGCTTCACGCTCGAGCCCGACAAGGTGCTGCCGGTGCGGCTCTATGTGCGTGTCGCGCCCGAGGCGCTCCCTGCCGGCAAGGCCGCCTTCGACATCGTCGTCGTCGACGAGGCGGCCGGCCTCACCCGCCGCGTCGAGACGACGTTCGACGTTCCGGAGAAACGCCAATGACCAGCACTCCCAAGGCCGCGCGCGGCGAATTCACCGGCCGGCACATGCTGCTGGCGATCGTCGGCTTCTTCGGCGTGATCATTTCGGTCAATGTCGGCATGGCCGTCGTCTCCTCGGTCAGTTGGACCGGCCTCGTGGTGCAGAACTCCTATGTCGCGAGCCAGGAGTTCGAGGAGAAGCGCCTGGCCCACACGGCGCAGCAGCAGGCGGGCTGGCGCGCCAGCCTCAGCTACGCCGACGGCACGGCGCTGTTGTCGGTGGTCGACGCCGACGGAAAGGCGATCGACCTGGGCAGTCCGGTGCTGCAGATCAATCGCCCGGTGGGCGGCCATGACGATCAGCAGGTGGCGTTCAGCCGCCGGCCCGACGGCGTCTATACCGGTCCGGTAACCCTCGGGCCCGGCGTCTGGGAGGCGCGGGTGAACGTGGCCGATACGCCGCTCGGCCCGTTCGAGCTGCACGAGCGCTTCAGCATCGGGGGAGTTGCACCATGACCTGCTGCGTTCCCGGCGCCCACAGCATTGTCGACGACCCCAGCGCCATCGAGGCGGATGGTCCGGCGCTGCTGGCGCTCAGCCGACCGCTCGGCGACGGCCGGCGCCAGCTCGAGTTCGCTGTGCCCGACGCGCATTGCGCCGCCTGCATCCGCTCGATCGAGACGGCGCTCGCCGCGCTGCCGCAGGTCTCGGCTGCTCGCGTCAACCTTACCGCGCGCCGTGTCCGCGTGGCGTTCGATCCGATGAAGGGCAGCCCGGCCGAGCTGGCGCCGGCGATCCGCCAGAGCGGCTACCACACCTATGTGCTCGACCCCGCCGAGGAGACCGGCGGCGACCCGGTGCTGGGCGAGCTGATCCGGGCGCTGGGCGTCGCCGGCTTTGCCGCCGGCAACATCATGCTGTTCTCCGTCTCGATCTGGTCGGGGGCCAATGATGCGACCCGCGACCTGTTCCACTGGATCTCGGCGATCATCGCGCTGCCGGCCATCGCCTATGCCGGCCGCATCTTCTTCCGCTCGGCCTGGCGCGCCCTCAGGGTGGGCAAGACCAACATGGATGTGCCGATCTCGATCGGCGTCATCCTCGCTACCGCGCTCAGCCTGTTCGAAACGCTGCAATCGGGCCAGCACGCCTATTTCGACGCCTCGACGAGCCTGCTGTTCTTCCTCCTCATCGGCCGCACGCTCGACCACCTGATGCGCGAGCGGGCGCGCAGCGCCATTACCGGGCTCGCCCGCCTGCAGCCGCGCGGCGCCACCCGCATCCACGACGACGGACGGCGCGAGTATGTGCGGCTCGATGAGATCGCGCCGGGCATGCGGCTGGAGCTCAAGGCCGGCGAGCGCGTGCCGGTCGATGCGACCCTCATCTCGGCCGGCGGCACGTTCGACTATTCGATCATCACCGGCGAGACCGTGCCGCAGCTGGTGGCGCGCGGCGGCGAGGTGGTGGCCGGCGCCAACAACCTGGGTGGACCGGTGGAGCTGCGCGCCGTGCGCGCCTCGACCGACTCGTTCCTCGCCCGCATGGCGGCGATGATGGATGCCGCCGAAGGCGCCCGCACCCGGCCGCGCCGCATTGCCGACCGGGCCGCCGCCATCTATGCGCCGGTCGTGCACACCGTCGCCATCACGACGTTCCTCGGCTGGTGGCTCGTCAGCGGTGACTGGCACGCCGCGCTGCTCAACGCCGTGGCGGTGCTGATCATCACCTGCCCCTGCGCCCTCGCGCTTGCCGTGCCGATCGTCCACGTGGTGGCGGCCGGAAGGCTGTTCGAGCGCGGGGTATTGATGAAGAACGGCGCGGCGCTCGAGCGCGCCGCCGAGATCACTTCGGTGGCTTTCGACAAGACCGGCACGCTGACCGAGGGGCAACCCCAGGTGGTCGAGAGCCACGCGGCAAGCGCCGGGGCGGACGAGGTGGCATATGCCCTCGCCTCGGCCAGCACCCACCCGCTGTCGCGCGCCCTTGCTGCCCATATCGGCCACGGCCGGCCGTTTGCCGGCACGGTCAGTGAAAGTGCCGGCCGCGGCGTCGAAGGGGTGGTGGACGGGGTGACCTGGCGGCTCGGCAGCCGCGACTGGTGCGGCTTGCCCGCGGCGGGGGAAGGGCGCCTCACCGAGGTCTGCCTGGTCGCCGATGGCGAACTGCGCGCCAGCTACCGCTTCAGCGACCTGCCGCGGCCCAGCGCCCGGGCCAGCGTTGCCGAGCTGATGCAACTGGGGCTGCCGTCGCGCCTCGTCTCCGGCGACCGGCAGGGGCCGGTCGACGCAGTCGCCGCCGCGGTCGGCATCGCGGTCGCGCGAGGTGGCCTGACGCCGGAACAGAAGGTCGAGGCGGTGGCGGAGGGGCGCACCATGATGGTGGGCGACGGCATCAATGACGCTCCGGCTTTGCGCGCCGCCTATGTCTCGATGGCGCCGACGACGGCGGCCGATATCGGGCGCAGCGCCGCCGATTTCGTCTTTGCCGGCGACGACCTGGGCGCCGTGCCCTTCGTGGTCGGCACGGCGCGGCGCGCCGCAAAGCTGGTGTCGCAGAACCTCGCGCTTGCCATCGGCTACAACGCCATCGCGGTGCCGCTCGCCATCTGCGGCCTGGTGACGCCGCTGGTTGCGGCGGTGGCGATGTCGTCCTCGTCGGTGATCGTGGTTGCCAACGCCCTGCGGCTGCGCTTCGAGCGGCGTGGGGCGCGGCCGGCGGCCGCCGGCCGGCTCGTGGCCGAGGAACGCGCGGCATGAGCGGGCTCGCCGTCCTCATCCCGATCGCAGTGCTGATGGGGCTCGCGGCGCTCGCGGCGTTCCTGTGGGCGCTGCGCTCGGGGCAATATGAAGACCTCGAAGGCGCCAGCGAGCGCATCTTCGAGGAGGACCTGGAGGATCGAGCGTCAGCCGGCGCGCGCTTCGAGCGCCACAGGGCCGAGGATCACCACTGAGCGGTGTCCACGCACCTCGATTACCCCGTCATGCCGCAGCCGGCTGATCTGGCGCGACACCGTCTCGAGCGTGAGGCCGAGGAAATCCGCCATGTCGGCCCGGCTGATCGGCAGCTCGAGCGTCAGGCGGCCGGCACCGTCGGCGATACCGGTGCGCGTGGCAACCAGCAGCAACAGGCTCGCCACCCGCTCGGCAGCAGTCTTCCGGCCCAGCGTCACCATCCAGTCGCGCGCCGCGTCGAGGTCGCGCAGCGATTGTGCGAGCAGGCGCAGCTTGATCCGGTCGCTGTCGGCCACCAGGCTTTCTAAGACGCTGCGCGGAATCCGGCAGAGCTCGACATCGGTGGCGGCTTCGGCCGATAGCGGACTCTCGGTCGAGAACAGGCGCCCCATCAGATCAGGGGCGAACTGCAGCCCGACGACCTGCTGGCGGCCGTCGCGCAGGACGCGCGACAGCTTGACGGTGCCGCGGGTGACGTTGGCGTAGCCGACCTCGCCGCTCTCGATCGCCAGCGTCTCGCCCGGGCCGTGCCGGGTGCGGCGCGATTGGTGCGCAAGACGCATGAGCTCGGCCGGGTCCAGCACCTCGCAAAGCCCACCCTGCCGGACCTGGCAGGTACGGCAGTGCGTCGGGGTCGCCTGGTCGGCGTCGGCATCTGTGGTCATCTGGGCATCCCGCAAGCTCCGCCACTTCCTCGCACGCCCCTGCGGCAGGCCGATTGATCGAGATCAAGAACCCGGGGCCCGCCTGCTGCCAGAACGCTGGCGGAGGTTCCAATGTCCGATACCCTGCTCAAGCGCGCCGCGCGGCCCGTCCCCCGCTACACCAGCTACCCGACCGCGCCGCATTTCCACGACGGCATCACCGATGCCGATTATGCCGGCTGGCTTGGCGCGCTGCCGGTCGAAACCGACCTGTCGCTTTATGTGCATGTGCCGTTCTGCGATCGGCTGTGCTGGTTCTGCGGCTGCCACACCAAGCAGGTGCTGCGCTACGACCCGATCGCCGCCTACCTGCCGGCAGTGCATCTCGAGACGGAGCAGGTGGCCCGGCTGCTTGACGGGCGGGGCCGTGCGACGGCCCTGCACCTGGGCGGCGGCTCGCCTTCGATGCTGCGGCCCGACGATCTCCAGGCGCTGGCGCGGCGGGCCCGCCAGCTGTTCAACCCGCGAACCGATTTCGAGTTCAGCATCGAGATCGACCCCAACGATATGACCGAGGATCGCTACGACGCCTTCGCGGCCGCCGGCGTCACCCGCATCAGCGTGGGGGTGCAGGATTTCGATCCACAAGTGCAGCAGGCGATCAACCGGCTGCAGAGCTTCGAGCAGACCCGCGCGGTGGTCGAGGGGATGCGCCAACGCGGCGTCGGCTCGGTGAACCTCGATGTGCTCTACGGGCTGCCGCACCAGACCGTCGGTTCGGTCGAGGCCACCATCGACCAGGCCCTGGCGCTCAATCCGGATCGGCTGGCGCTGTTCGGCTACGCGCATGTGCCGTGGATGAAGACGCATCAACGGATGATCGATGAGACCCGGCTTCCCGATGCCGAAGAGCGGCTCAGGCAATCGACGGCGGCGGCAGCGCGCATCGCGGCCGCCGGCTATGTCGCCATCGGTCTCGACCATTTCGCCAAGCCGGCGGATCGGCTTGCCATCGCGGCCGGGTCGGGCCAGTTGCGCCGCAACTTCCAGGGCTACACCACCGACGCCGCCCCGGCGCTCATCGGCTTGGGCGCCTCCTCGATCGGCAGCCTGCCGCAGGGCTATGTGCAGAACATCACGGCGACCGGCGAATATATCCGCGCCATCAAGGCGCGCGGGCTCGCTATTGCCAGGGGCATCGCGCTGAGCAGCGAAGACCGCCTGCGCGGCTGGGTGATCGAGCGGCTGATGTGCGACCTCCAGATCTCGATCGCCGAGCTGCGCGGCCGCTTCGGCAGCGCCGCCGGTGCGGTGCTCAACGAGATGGCCTATGCGGCGCAATGCGATGCCGACGGGATCGTCGATTTCGACGGGCAGACCTTCGCCATCACCGAGACCGGCCGCCCCTATGTGCGCTCGGTCGCGGCGGCCTTCGACACCTATCTCGGCTCGGGCGCCGGCCGGCACTCGGCGGCGGTGTAGGGAGCAGCGCCGGACGCGCAGCGCTCCGCACCCCGCGCACGGGCCGGGCAATCGCATATGGGGGGAGCTCGGCGCGGCGTTGTCGCCATATGCCGTGGTCCTGCTCCCCTCCGGGATTCTACTAGGTGCCGCCCCTGAGACTCCGACCGGAATTTCGGTTTCCTGCACAAGAGCTAGGTTCGTCGCACCAACAACGGGGCAGCGAAAAATGCAGATCCAGCCGAGCTTCAGGGTAACGCACAACAACGACGCGACATCGGGCGTTTCTGACCTCCTGACGGCGATGCAACCTGCCGTGGTGACCTTCTATCCGACCGACGCCACCATCTACGCCCAGGGCGACGATGCCGGGCCGCTCTACCTGGTCGAGTTCGGCATGGTGCGGATCTGCCGGATGAGCGCCGATGGCCGGCGGCTGGTCAGTGCTTTCCACTCGGCGGGCGAAGTGTTCGGCTTCGAGGCCGGCGGCCAGCACGATTCCTTCGCGGAAAGCGTCGACGGCGCGGGTATTCGCGTGCTGCGCCCCAGTTGCGGCGAACAACCCAGCGGGCGCATCCTCAAGTTGGCGCTGAAGAGCCTGGCGCGGACGCAGAACCACCTGATGCTGCTCGGCCGCTGCAGCGCCAACGAGCGCATGGCGGCGTTCCTCATCGATCTGGCCGAGCGCCAGGGCGACGACAAGTCGGTCTACCTGCCGATGCAGCGCTACGACATCGCTGACTATCTCGGCATGACCTTCGAAACGGTGTCGCGGGTGCTGCGCACGCTCAAGGATCAGGGCCTGATCCGGCTGCGCTCGATCAGCGAGGTGGAACTGCTGGATGTCGCCGCGCTCAGCGCCATGGTCGACTGACCGCAAGCGGCAACGCACATGCATTGGGGGCGTCCAATGTTCGCCATCCTGCTCACGGCCCTCGTCGCTGGTGGCGGCTACCTGTGGTTTCAGCACCAGAGGTTCGAGGCATCGACCGATGCGCTGCGCCACGAGACCATCGCGACGCCGGCCGGAAGCGGCGGCGCGCAGTTGCCCGACATCGTGCGGGCCTATGCGCTGCGGGCCGGCGGCACGCCCGGTGGCCCGGCGGCGATCCACCTTCGGCATCGCGCCCAGCTGGCGACCGCCGCGGGTCGCCCGCCAATGCCGATCGAGGCCGACCAATGGCTGGCGACCGGGCAATCGAATTTCGTCTGGCTGGCCGGCGGCAGCATGTTCGGCCTGCCCGTCTCGGTGCTCGACAGCTTCGTCGACGGGGCAGGGCGGCTGGATGCACGCCTCCTGGGCGCCGTGCAGATGGCCGGCGGCAGCGGCCCGGAATTCGACCGCGGCGAAGTGCAGCGCTTTCTCTCCGAGCTGCCGCTGCACCCTGATGCCATCCTCAACAATACCGAGCTCGCCTGGCGACAGCTGAGCGAGACCAGCGTCGAGGTCAGCGCTCCCACCGGCGGCCGCCCGGCCAGCGTTCGCTTCATCTTCGATGCCGCCGGCGACATCGTCGCGATGGAGGCCGACGACCGACCGATGACGGTCGGAAACACGACGGTGCCGACGCCATGGCGAGGCACCTATGGCGCCTACAAACGGTTCGGCCGCTACCGCATCCCGAGCTATGGCGAGGTCGGCTGGGTGTTACCCGAAGGGCTCTCAATCTACTGGCGCGGCGAAGTCACGGCTTACGAGCCGGTGTTCGGGCTTGCGGCGGACAGATCGCCCGAGCCGCGCCAACAATAATCTGAGAGTCTCTGTTGAGGGCTGGCTGTGCGCGCATGCGGGAGCATCAGTGGATGCAGGGAGAGTCGTGCCTTTGGCGATATCGCCAAGGAGACCCGCAACACGGAATCCGGCCCACGCATGCGTGTTCACGGAAGCCCCCATGATCGACGGGGACGTTGTCTGACCATTGTTGTGGGATCGAGGGGTGGGCCGACGACTGCCTGATCCCGGCTCGCTGCAAAAGCCCTGGTCAGGGGGCGCGTGGGGATAGCTGGCACCGCGCCCCCTGAGGCTCAATCCCAGCTCAGGGCGCCGCCGTTCTGGTATTCGATGACGCGGGTCTCGAAGAAGTTCTTCTCCTTCTTGAGATCCATCGCCTCGCTCATCCAGGGGAAGGGGTTTTCGGTCTCGCCGAACACCGGGACAAGGCCGAGCTGGGCGCAGCGGCGGTTGGCGATGAAATGCATATACTGCTCGCAGAGCGCCGCGTTGAGGCCGAGAAAGCCCCTTGGCATGGTGTCGCGGCCATAGGCGGCCTCGAGCTCGGCGGCCCTTTTGATCATGCCGCGCACCTCGGTCTGGAACTCCGGCGTCCAGACATGCGGGTTTTCCGCCTTGATCTGGTTGATGACGTCGATGCCGAAGTTCAGATGGATGCTCTCGTCGCGCAGGATGTACTGATACTGCTCGGCGATGCCGACCATCTTGTTGCGACGGCCCAGCGACAGGATCTGCGCGAAGCCGGTATAGAACCACATGCCCTCGAAGATCACGTAGAAGGCGATCAGGTCGCGCACGAACGCCCGGTCGGTATCGGGCGTGCCGGTGGTGAAACTGGGATCGTCGAGGTGCTGGGTGAAGTTGAGCGCCCAGGCCGCCTTGTCGGTGATCGAGGGCACCTCGCGATACATGTTGAACAGCTCGCCCTCATCGAGGCCGAGGCTCTCGACGATGTACTGGAAAGTGTGGGTGTGCACCGCCTCCTCGAAGGCCTGCCGCAGCAGATACTGCCGGCATTCCGGGTTGGTCAGGTGCCGGTAGATCGCCAAGACGATGTTGTTGGCGACGAGGCTTTCCGACGCGGCAAAGAAGCCAAGGTTGCGCTTCAGCGTGTGGCGCTCGTCATCGGTGAGCCCGTCCTTGCTCTTCCACAATGCGATGTCGGCCTGCATCGACACCTCGGTCGGCATCCAGTGGTTGTTGCAGCCGGCGAGGTATTTCTCCCAGGCCCAGTTGTACTTCAGCGGCAGCAGCTGGTTGACGTCGGCACGGCAGTTGATCATCGCCTTGTCGTCGACCGAAACGCGGCCGCCGGCGCGGTCGATGCTGGGGGCGAGCGGGGCAGGGGCGAGAGTGTTGAGGTCTGAGGACCAATCGAGGGACATGGTAGGTTTCCTATAGGCTGGTAGCTTACCCCTCACCTGTCTCGCGCTTCGCGCGATCCACGGGGAGGAAAAGTGGTGGCCGCTGCGCTCTCCAGATTCTTCTCCCCGTCGGGGAGAAGGTGGCGCGTAGCGCCGGATGAGGGGTCTTGTCTCGTTACTGGCAGGCTTCGCAGTCGGGGTCGTCGATCAGGCACGCCGGCCCATCGAGCACCGCCATTTCGAGCGCCAGCTTCTTCGGCGCGGGCGGCGTCTCGACCACCGGCGCAGCAACCAGCGCCGGCGTCACTGCCACGGCGTTGAGCTTGCCGTCGGTGCCCTTCAGCGTCGACTTCTCGACATGCGTCGCCGAACGGGAGCGCAGGTAATAGGTGGTCTTCAGCCCCGCCTTCCAGGCGCTGCGATAGAGCGTATCCAGCGCCTTTCCCGAGGGGTTGGCGAGGTAGAGGTTGAGCGATTGCGACTGGTCGATCCATTTCTGCCGGCGCGAGGCGGCGGCGATCAGCCAACTGGCGTCGAGCTCAAAGGCGGTGGCGTAGATGGCCTTGAGGTCGTGGGGCACCCGGTCGATCTGGCCGACCGAGCCGTCGAAATATTTGAGATCCGAGATCATCACCTCGTCCCACAGCCCACGGGCCTTGAGGTCGCGCACGAGGAGGGCGTTCACCACCGTGAAATCCCCCGACATGTTGGATTTGACGTAGAGGTTCTGGTAGCCCGGCTCGATCGACTGGCTCACCCCGCAGATGTTCGAGATGGTGGCCGTCGGCGCAATCGCCATGGTGTTGGAGTTGCGCATCCCCACTGATTTGACGCGCTGGCGGAGCGTCTCCCAGTCGAGCCGCTGGGTGCGGTCGATATGGATCTCGCTGCGGGTCGCGGCGAGCATTTCGAGGCTGTCGATCGGCAGCACGCCTTTTGACCAGAGCGAGCCGGCAAACGAGGCATAAGCGCCGCGCTCTTCGGCGAGGTTGGTCGACGCAGTGATGGCGAAGTAGCTGATTGCCTCCATCGAGCTGTCGGCAAACTCCACCGCCGCATCCGAGCCATAGGCGATGCCCTGCGCCTGCAGCGCATCGGCGAAGCCCATGATGCCGAGCCCGACCGGGCGGTGGCGGAGGTTGGAGCGGCGGGCTTCCGGGATGGTGTAGAAGTTGATGTCGACGACATTGTCGAGCATGCGCATGGCGGTATCGACGGTGCGCTTGAGCCGCTCGAGGTCGAGGCCTTTGTCGGTGAGGTGGGCCAAGAGGTTAATCGAGCCGAGATTGCAGACCGCCACCTCGTCCTTCGACGTATTCAACGTGATCTCGGTGCAGAGGTTGGAGGAGTGCACCACCCCGACATGCTGTTGCGGCGAGTGGATGTTGCAGGGGTCCTTGAAGGTCACCCAGGGGTGGCCGGTCTCGAACAGCATGGTCAGCATCCTGCGCCACAGATCGAGCGCCCGGACGGTCTTGAACACCATTATGCCGCCGGCGGCGGCTTTCGCTTCATAGGCTTCGTAGGCGGCCTTGAAAGCGGGGCCATAGAGATCGTGCAGGTCCGGCGTTTCGTCGGGCGAGAACAGTGTCCAGTCGGCGCCGGCTTCGACGCGCTCCATGAACAGGTCGGGCACCCAGTTGGCGGTGTTCATGTCGTGGGTGCGGCGGCGGTCGTCGCCGGTGTTCTTGCGCAAATCGAGGAACTCCTCGATGTCGACGTGCCAGGTCTCGAGATAGGCGCAGACCGCGCCCTTGCGCTTGCCGCCCTGGTTCACCGCGATGGCGGTGTCGTTGGCCACCTTGAGGAACGGCACGACGCCCTGGCTCTCGCCGTTGGTGCCCTTGATATGGGCGCCGAGCCCGCGCACCGGGGTCCAGTCATTGCCGAGCCCGCCCGAATATTTGGCGAGCAGCGCGTTGTCCTTGATCGCCTTGAAGATGCCGTCGAGGTCGTCGGCGACGGTGGTGAGGAAGCAACTCGAAAGCTGCGGTCTCAGCGTCCCCGAGTTGAACAGGGTCGGGGTCGAGGCCATGAAGTCGAAGCTCGACAGCAGATTGTAGAACTCGATGGCGCGGGCTTCGCGGTCGATCTCGCGGACCGCCAAGCCCATGGCGACGCGCATGAAGAAGGCCTGCGGCAGTTCGAACACCGTCCCGGCGGAGTGGAGGAAGTAGCGGTCATAGAGCGTCTGCAGCCCCAAATACTGGAACTGTCGGTCGCGCTCGGGCCGGAGCGCCGCGGCGATGCGGGCGATATCGAAGCGGCCGAGTTCCGGGTCGATCAGCTCAAGCCCGATGCCGCGCTCGAGATAGGCGGGGAAATACTCGGCATAGTGGTTCGCCATCTCGGCTTGCGTCGCCTGGTCGGGGCGGCCGGCGAGAAAGCTCAGCGCTTCGCGGCGCAGCTTGTCGTTGAGCAGGCGCGCCGAGACATAGGCGTAATTGGGTTCGGTTTCGACCAGGGTACGGGTCGCGAGGATCGGCGCCAGCGCCAGCTCCTCGGTCGAAATGCCGTCATAGAGGTTGCGGCGGGTCTCGGTGAGAATGGTCTCGGCCACCACGCCATCAAGACCGGCAGAGGCTTCGGCGATGACGGTGGCGAGGCGGGCTTCGTCGAGCGGCATGCCATCCGCCATGCGGATCGCGGCGCTCGCGACAGGCGCCTCCGCCTTGTCGGCGCGGGCCTTGGCGTGCTCCTCGCGGTACAGCACATAGGCGCGGGCGACCTTCTGGTGCTCACCGCGCATCAGCGCCAGTTCGACCTGATCCTGCACATCCTCGATATGGAACACCCGGCCGTCCTTGGCGCGGCGGACCAGCGCCGCCACCACTTCGCCGGTCAGTTGCTCGACGATTTCATGCACGCGGCGCGAGGCTGCGGCCTTGTTGCCCTCCACCGCGAGGAACGCCTTGGTCAGCGCCACGGCGATCTTCGACTGATCGAACGGCACCGTGCCACCGTTGCGCTTGATGAGCGAGAAGCCCCGCGCGTAGGCCGCGTGCGGCTCGGGTGACGTGACGACCACCGGACGGCCGGTGTCGGAATGGACGATCTGTGAAGTGGACATATGCCTCAAATACCCCGTGAGTGGCAGCAGGGGTTTTCCGAGGACGCGAAACGACGCACAGGCGCATTCGGCCCAGGCGTTTTCGCGGCCAACCGGTGCACCCCGCCCGTGGACGAACTAACCTGTCGTGGCAGGTATCTGGCTGGCCGGCAGCACCGGCTATCACAGTTGCGGGGGCAGCGCCGGACTGGAGCAATTGCCCGCACCGGCTTCCCTATTATCACCCGTCCTTGCGAACCGGGCGACCACGACACACTAGATGTAGTGTGCCCGTTCGGGATTCGCGTCAATGGGTTGCGATGCAATTTCCGCTAAGGCAGCCCCCACTATGATGTGCGGGGACGTAGAGATATCTCCTGCGGGCCCAGGCGGGGCTATCGAGCGCGAACTGAGGGGGCGCTGTCACAGTTCCCCCCAGCCCCGTGTCACCCGGCGCAGGCAGGCCGTTCGCCGATCAGGCGGTTGTCAGCCGCGCTGTGGTATCGCGCAGGGATGGAACCGAAGCTTTCATGGTGGGCGGTCCTTGCGGCCTTTTTTGTCCTCATGGTGATGGCGGCCAGCATCGGCGTCGCGCTTGGGCTGCTCGTCTCCATGCCTCCACCATTGTGACCGTCAGCAGAGAGGCGCGTGAGCGCCCGACCTGTCAGCAAAACTAAAGGCGCCGGCCGCTAGAATGCGAACCCGTCTGCCACGTTGGCGTCGCGGACGGGACCGGCAGGTGTCGTCGGCAATCGACGCCGGCCGCAATGGGCTTGGGGGCCTCGCAGCGGAAATGGATCGAGAACCGAGCGATCGGTGGTGGCTTTACGCCACCGTGTTCCTTGCGCTTGTCACCGGAGCGACAGCAGGGATGGTCGTCAGCATGATCTGGGCGGGGCTGTAGCAAGCGCCATGGAGCGCCGACGGGTGTCATCGCCGCGGCGCCCCTGTTCGCGCCACTTCATCCCGGCCTTCGTCCATAGGCGCCAGGTTCCGACCGTGCCCACCCACCGGCTGTCATCCCTGCGAGAGCAGGGACCTCGCGGCGAGGGCTTTTGCCCTCGTCCGCCATCCGTCCACCTGCGCGGGCTGTGGGTTGGGTCCCTGCTTTCGCAGGGATGACACCGAGTTTGGGGCGCTGCCGGGTGGCAAGTTCGCCGATGGGCGCTGCACAAGAGCAGCAGGACCCAACCTGGCGCTAATGCGCCTGCGCCGGAGAGCCAGTCGCGTTGTGAGGCGTCGCTGCTGGCGACCTCACCGATGTCCTCAGCCACGCCGATCGGCGAGGCTTGACATAGCTAATCAGTGACACTATCTACCGGTAGTCAGTAACGCAGACTAGCATGAGGTCGCCCCGTGGGCAAACAGATGACGGAGATGCTGAAGGGAACGCTGGAGGGGATCGTCCTCGCCATCCTCTCGATGCGGGCCGCCTATGGCTACGAGATCACCGCCTGGTTGCGGGATCAGGGTTTTGCCGACATCGCCGAAGGCACCGTTTACGCGTTGCTGGTCCGCATCGAGCAGCGCGGCTTCGTCGATGTCGAGAAGGTGCCTTCCGAGAAGGGGCCGCCGCGCAAGGTGTACTCGCTGAACGCCGAGGGCCGCGAATATCTCGAAGAGTTCTGGAGGACCTGGAGCTTCCTCTCGGATCGTCTCAGCCAGCTCAACCAAGGAGACAAATGATGTCCATTGCCAAGCTCGCCGCCAAAGTGATCGGCGAAAAGAAGCGTTGGCGCGAGTACAAGGCGCGCGTCAAGAAACTGCCCGAGCCGTATCGCGGTGCGGTCGATGCGTTCGAGCGCTACCTGATGGTGGCGGGCGGGGTGGTGGAGGCCGACGCGGCAGCCTCGCTGTTCGAAAACCTCGCCGACCTGTTCGAACAGAGCGCCGCCAACCAGACGCCGATCCGCGACATCGTCGGGGAGGACCCGATCGAGTTCATCGAAGCCTTCATCCGCAACTATGCGGAAGGCGACTGGCGCGCCCGGGAACGGCAGCGGCTGATCAGCGCCATCGACAGCGCCGCCGGCGACAAGTCGTAACCAGCCAGAACGGAAGACAAAAATGCGAACCGATCAGGTTCTGAGCCCCGCAATCCATGTGCGGGGCCTGACGAAGTCTTACCAAAAACTCGAGGTGCTGCGTGGGGTGGATCTCGAGGTGGAGCGGGGCAGCATCTTTGCGCTGCTCGGCTCGAACGGCGCCGGCAAGACCACGCTGGTGAAGATCCTCTCGACGCTGCTCAAGGCCGACGGAGGCACTGCCGCGGTCAACGGCTTCGATGTGGCAACGCGGGCGGCGCGGGTGCGCGATTGCATCAGCCTCACTGGGCAGTTCGCGGCGGTCGACGAAATCCTCAGCGGCCGCGAGAACCTCATGCTGGTGGCCCGGCTGCGGCACCTCAGGGATCCCGGCGGCGTTGCCGACAACCTGCTCCGCCGCTTCTCGCTGGCCGAGGCGGCGGGCCGGAAGGTCTCGACCTATTCGGGCGGTATGCGCCGGCGGCTCGACATCGCCATGAGCCTGATCGGCAATCCGCCGGTGATCTTCCTCGACGAGCCGACCACCGGGCTCGACCCCGAGGCGCGCCTCGAGGTGTGGCAGGCGATCAAGGAACTCGCCCGCAACGGCACCACGGTGCTGCTCACCACCCAGTATCTCGATGAGGCCGAGCAGCTCGCTGACCGCATCGCCATTCTGCATGAGGGCCGGATCCTCGTGAACGGCACGCTGGCCCAGCTGAAGAAACTGCTTCCGACCGCCACCATCGAGTACGTGGAAAAGCAACCCACGCTCGAGGATGTCTTCCTCGCCCTGGTCGGAACGGGCGCTCACCAGCACCCCGGCGCCAACCGCGAAGGACAACTGCAATGACCACCCACCTTGTCGGCGATACCGTCATCCTCTTGGGCCGCTCGCTGCGCCACATCACCCGCAGCCTCGACACCATCATGACCACCACGATCATGCCGATCATGTTCATGCTGCTGTTCGTCTATGTGTTCGGCGGCGCCATCGACACTGGCACCGATTCCTATGTGAGCTACCTCTTGCCCGGCATCCTCCTGATCACCGTGGCCTCGGGCATCGCCTACACGGCGTTCCGGCTGTTCCTCGATATGAAGAGCGGCATTTTCGAGCGCTTCCAGTCGATGCCGATCGCCCGCTCGTCGGTGCTCTGGGCGCATGTCCTGACCTCGCTCGTCGCCAACATGATTTCGCTCGTCGTCGTGGTGCTGGTCGCCCTGTTGATGGGGTTTCGCTCGGGGGCAGGGGTGCTGGACTGGCTGGCGGTGGGCGGCATCCTGATGCTGTTCACCCTGGCCTTGACCTGGATCGCGGTGATCCCCGGCCTCACCGCCAAAACCCCTGACGGCGCCAGCGCCTTCTCCTATCCGCTGTTGTTCCTGCCCTTCGTCAGCTCGGCATTCGTTCCTACCGAGACCATGCCCGGCCCGGTGCGCGCCTTCGCCGAACACCAGCCGGTCACCTCGATCGTCAATGCCATCCGCGACTTGCTCACCCAGCAGCCGGTCGGCGCCGAGATCTGGATCGCGCTCGCCTGGTGCGTCGGCATCCTGGTCGTCGCGTATTTCTTCGCCATGGCGGCCTACCGCCGGAAGATCGCGTAGCGGGAGCCCAAGTCTATCAGTCGGCGTCCCTCTCCCGCCTGCGGGCCCGAAAGGGGGAGGGAGGCCGACTGCGCCTTCAGCGCCCCAACAGCCTCCCGAGCGATGCCGCGAGCGTTTCGATCCACCCCTCGTCGATCGGCCAGCCCAGGTGCTGGGCCGCCGCGAGCAGCGCACCGCCGACCGGCGGAAGGCGCGGCAGCGATGGCGGTCGGCCGACCTGTTCGGTGACGGCCCGCTGGAGCGCCGGGCTCGCGAACAGTCCGCCGGCAAAGCTCCAGGCCATTGTCGGCGCGGCGAGCCGTCGCTCGAGGGTGTGGACGTGCAGGGCAAGCTCCGTGGCCGCGGCATCGACGATGGCGCCGGCGGCCGGATCGCCGTGCTCGGCGAGAGCGAGGGCGAGCGGCGCCAGCGCTGCAATCTGCATCCTCGGCTCGGCGAGTCCCGCGGCCCAGCCCACCAGGTGATCCAGCTTGTCGCCGTGCCTGAAGCCGAGCAGGTCAAACACCTCGGCAACCAACCCGGTGGGCTCGGCGCGCTCGTCTATGGCCTTGCTGACCGCGCCCAGCACCTGCCTGCCGATCCAGTAGCCGCTGCCCTCGTCGCCGATCACATCGCCCCAACCGCCGGTGCGGTGCGACTGGCCCGCCTGGTCACGCGCCCAGGCCATCGAGCCGGTGCCGGCGAGGATCAGGATGCCCGGCCCGCCGGCGAAGGCGCCGATATTGGCGGCATCGACATCGTTGAGCAGGCGCTGCGGCGCCGCGCCGAACAGCTCGCCGATCGCCCGCTGCTGGGCGGCCGAAGCCGCCTCGACTTCGCCATAGGCCGGCAAAGCCGCCGCGACGCCGGCCAAACCCGGAGCGCCGGCAAACGGCCGGGCCAGCTCGGCCAGCGCCTCGCGCCATCCCGGGCTTTCGAGTGGGCTCGTGCCGCGGCCCCGTTCCAGCTTGATCACCTGTCCGACGCGGTCGGCGCTGGCGATAAGGGTCTTGCTGCCACCACCATCGATGCCAACGACAATCGCCCGCTCGTCAGAAACCTTCGCGGGTGAGTGAGAAGGACGAGGCATGACCGGTGTGTTCCAGCTGTTGATGTTCCGGCGGTCGGTGCCGCCGCCATCGATGTGGAGCACAACCGCCGGTCTCTCGCCAGCGGCGGGCTGTCACGGCTCTCCCCCCTTCACGGCGTCACCCCAGCGCGGGCCCCGCTTTCGCGGGAAGGACCCGGTGGGTGGGGCACGACCCTAACTTACCGCGTATGGGCGCGGGCCGGGGCCGATCCCAAGGCCCCTCGGGGGCGGGCTGGCGGCCGGCACTCGCCCCCCGAGATTTATATGATTTCCCTATACCAAGGCCGCTCCCTCCACATTGAAATCCTCATACCAGCAGGGCCAATTTTGCCACGTGCACGCCGGAAGCCACCGGCGTCAGCGACGAATTGGAGTTCGGACGATGTATGGAACTGGGTTCAGCCTCGGCGATGTGAAGCACGCTGGGCGCCGGCAGGAAGCTTAGGCGCGCCATGATATCCGCAGTCTGCCACGCGCATTACTCGACCTTTGCCCGGATCCACCACGCCTCCCGTGCGGAACTACCTGAGATCCGGAGCTTTGCCGCCGGCCTCGGGCAACCCGCGTTCAAGTTCGATTGGGCCGCCGCTCTCAGCGACCCGCACGTCGAGGTGATCCTCGCGTTCGAGGGCAGCATTCTGACCGGCGTGATCGCGGCTGCCGTCGAGCCCTCGCGGGCGACAGCCCGGCTGTTGTGGATCGGGGTCTCGCCCTCGGCCCGTCGCCGCGGCATCGGCCGGCTGCTCCTCGATTGCTATGCCGACGCCGCCCGGGCGCGCGGCGCCGGGTGGATCAGTGCCTCCGACGCCGAACCGTCGGTTGCCGCGTTGCTGCTGGCCATGGGTGGGCGCTGGCAGGCCGGCAACCTGGTCATTTCGACCAGCCAGGGGAGTGCTGCCTGGTCGCCGCAGCGTGCGTTGTCGGCAGCCCGCGGAGACAGCCCATGACCGGTCTGTCGAGGTCGAAAGCCTGGTTCGCCGGCCTGCCACCGCGCGACAAGGGGCTGTTGCTCATGCTCGCCATAGTGCTGCTGCCGCTGGCCGCCTTCGCCGTCGTGGTCTGCGGGATTTTGCCCCTGCTCGCCGCGTGAGGCGCACCAGGTTGGAACTCAACTGAGGAGTCGAAGATGGCTCACATTGCATCGAAGGCGTCAGAGGACGCCGCTTCCATCACCAGCGTCGGGCCGGCCTTGGCCTCCCCCTACGGCAAGGCGGTTCTCGGCTACCTCGCCGCGCTCGCCATGACCGCCGTCGCGACGGCCCTCGCGGTTGGCGTAGAGCAGGTGGGGCCAATCCCCAACCTGTCGCTGGTGTTCGTTCTGCCGGTCGTCCTTGCGGGCGTGAGTTTCGGCTTCGGCCCCTCGCTCGCCGCGGCGGTGCTCGGCGCACTCGCCTTCAATTTCTTTCTCACCGAGCCACGCTTCTCGCTCGCCGTCGATGATCCCGCCAACATTTGGGCCATCGGGCTGCTGCTGTTGGTCGGGGTCATCGTCAGCGCGGTGGCGTTCACGTCGCAGCGCCGGGGCGCCGACGCAACGCTGCTGCGAAGCCAGGCGAGCGTGCTCAGGGACTATAGCCGCGAGGTGATGGCGGCCGACGGCTCCGAGGCCATCGCCTCGACTACAGCGAAGGCGCTGGCGGCGCTGTTTGAAGCTCCCGCCGCCGTTCTGCTGCTGGCCGGGGGCAAGGTGGTTTCGACCAGCAAGGTCGGCGCCGTCGATCTCCAGGCCGCCGACCTCGAGGCGGTTCGCGCGCTGGCTACCGGGGGAACCGGCTCGCGCGCCGGCGTCTATCCGGAACTGGCGTCACGCTTCGACTTCTGGCCGATCGGGCAGGGGGGCGGCCAGCAGGCCGTCATCGGGCTGGCGTTCGAGCCGGGCGAGCGCCCAGAGGCGCCGGAACGCGTCATCGACGTGGTTGCGGCGCTCATGGCGCTGGCGCTGCAACGCCAGCGCGGCGGGGGCGGAAGGTAAGAGGCCGCGAAGAGGGAGCCCCGAAGCGCTCCCCCTTCGCCGTCGGCTTGTCATCGTGCCGATACTGCAGTCGCCACGCCTCCGGCGTCGCATTCCTCGCGCGGGCAATGGCTCCGCCTCAGAGTTCATCGGCGGTTCCAAGCATGCGGATGACCCGCTCGATCCGCGCCTTCCAACTGCGCAACTGCACGACGCTGTCGGCCGCTTCATCCCGCTCACGGCCTCGCAGGGCGGTGAGTTCCGCCTCGATCAGATCCAGCGAGCACTCCGCCTCGACTTTGGTCCACGGGTCGGGAGCGCCGGCCAGGCGGGCGGCCCTGGCCTCGCGCTCCAGCCGCTCGACATCGAGCTGCCAATCGAACAGTTGGGTCGAGGCCTGTGGGGCGGGAGGTCGTATATCGATCTGCATCTGCCCCTCCTCAAGCTGCCTTGGCGAGGTCCAGCGCGGGGGCCTTGGGCCGCAGCGCCCGTGCTGCTGCAGGCGGGTCATCGTCGTCGTCTCGCCCCGGTGCCTGCAGCCAGGGTCGGCGACGCTGCGCCCGCTCGCGTTCGAGTTCGAGTTCGGAACTGTCGTATTCGTCTGATGGGTAAAATGCGCTGCTCATCGTGGTCCTCCCCTAAAGCGCCTCCCGGCATCGACCGGGAGGCTCAACAGAGCGCTGTGGCTCAAGCCGCGGACTTGAGATCCTGACCGATCTGCTTGGGCTCACCGGCTGGCTTGGCCTCAGCCGCACCGATAGCGATGCGGCGGGGCTTCAATTGCTCGGGAACCTCGCGGATCAGGTTGATCGACAGCAGCCCATTCTCCAGCGATGCGCCGGTCACCTTCACGTGGTCGGCCAGGCTGAACGACTGCTTGAAGCTCCGGTTAGCGATGCCGCGGTGCAGGAAGGCGTCTGCCCGGTCCTCGGCCTGCGTCTTCGCGCCGGACACCAGCAGGCTGTTGCCTTGCTGCGTCAGCTCGATCTCATCGGCGGCAAAGCCGGCAACCGCCATGCTGATGCGGTATTCGTCGTCGCCAAGCTTCTCGATGTCGTAGGGAGGCCAGTCGGAACGGATGCCGCTGTCGAGCATGTCGAACAGGCGGTCGAAGCCGACGGTGGAACGATAGAGCGGTGTGAAGTCGAAGGTTCTCATAACCACATTCTCCTCAGAGCAACATAGGTACGAGGGACATGCCCGCCACAGCGGGCTACCCCACTGCGCCAGCCCCATTTCGGCGGCCGGCAGCATCGATTTAGGGAGCTACCTCGAGGTGTCAAGGGCTGCAAAAGCAGAAAATCGAGTGACTCTTGACCCGGCTAGAGCCGCTTCCTACCTCGCGCTTGCGGTCAAACCGCATTGCTTGTTTCAGACGATCGGAGGAAGTGATGGGACACCGGCCCTTTTCCAAACCTGTATTCTTGAAGCTGCACCGTACCGGCAACTTCCAGGCGCGAAGCGCGTGGGAGGCGCTCGAGTATCTGGACCTGCATTGGCCACAAGCCCGTACGGCGCACTACCGTCAGGCGCGAGCACTCTGCCAGTCGGCAGTAGACGGATTCGTCGAGGCAGAAACCGCCCGCAACGCGGTGGTCGACGCAGCGCAGCGTGCCGGACTCCTGGCCCACGGCTGGGACGTCGACGGAGTGGCCACCAACACCGTGTTCGTCGCCACCCGGCCGGCGCCCGCAATTGACGATGACGAGGACGAAGTCACCGATGTGGAACTCATCGGCTACAACCATCCCCGGGATATTCTGAGGGATCCGACGCTGGCCCCGAGCCGCAAGAAGAGGCTGCTGGCCTACTGGGGCTCGGATATCCACTCCGTCGCGGGCGCGCCGGCGCTTCGTTGCGTGCGCGGCATCAGTGTGACGATCGACGACATCCAGGCGGCGATGAACACGCTCGACGAGGAAATCGACGCCGCCGCCATGCCGACCCCGGCAGCCACACGAAACCGCCAGTTCTGATCGACTAGGTCGCGGCCCCGCCCCACGGCGGGGTCCGCTGCCGCGTTCAGCGCCTGTGACCTGCCGGGCGCACGCTTGCTCGCTTGGTGCCACCCGGGCGGCCGTCAGTCTCCGTCCGGGCCGTCCTCCAGCCACTGGTCGTATTCGCGTTCGCGGCGGTGCTGGTCGAGGGCGCGCAGGTAGTATTCCTCGTGCCGGCCGTCGGGGCGGCCAGCCTGCTCCCACAGGAAGTAGGCGGTCTTGCGTACCGCCTCGCGGAAGGCGTCGTCTTCGTGCGGCGGCAGGCCTCGGCCGTCGGTCATTTTGGGCTCACGATTCATTTCGCCCTCAACGTCGCGCCGCGGGGGAGGTTGCATTCGTGCAACATCATGGCGCAGCGTTACGGCGTTGATACGAAAGTACCCTGCCGCGCCGGCATATCTGCCTTGAACAGAACGCAAATCGGCGCAACAGATGAGGCCTTCCTCTGGTTCTACCGGGCCGAGTCTGTCCGCCAATACTCTGGCGAGGGCAGGCCCAAAAAGCTTTATGTCTGGACCCATAAATTGAGCTCGAATGCTCCGCGCAGCGCCTATTCGCCTGGCGATGCAATGTCACACGTCGTCGCCGCACAGCAGGGTAAGGGGCTCACCACCCTGTGGCGCATCATGGTGTTGACCTGGCGCCACCCCTGGATGGTGATCATTACCATCCTCTCCTGCTTCATCTCGTCAGCGCTGCAGCTGTGGACGCCGGTGCTGCTGGGACAGGCGGTCGACCGCGCCGAGGGTGTGCTGGATGGCGGGGTGGGCGCTGCCGATGCGCTGTGGAGCATAGCGCTGATCCTGCTGGTGGTCTCGATCCTGCGCGGTCTGTTCACGATGTCGATGAACTATTTTGGCGAAGCGGTGGGCCATCACACGGCCTATGAGCTGCGCCTCGCGGTGTACGAGAAGATCCAGCGGCTGAGCTTTTCCTACCACGACCGGGTGCATACCGGTGACCTGATTACCGTGGGCATGCTCGATCTCGAGGGCGTGCGCATGTTCTTTGCCACGGGCCTCTTGCGCATCGTGCTGCTCGGCACGCTGATCGGCGTCGGCGCCTACATGCTGATCTCGACCGACTGGATCCTTGGCCTCCTGGCGCTGAGCTTTGCGCCGTTTGTCGGGGTCAACTCCTCGCTCACCCAGCTGAAGCTTCGCGCCACCTGGCTGACGCTGCAGGAGCGGCTGCAGGATCTTTCCCGCGTCATGGAAGAGAACCTCGGCGGCATCCGCGTGGTCCGCGCCTTTGCCGGCGCGCGGCACGAGATGAAGAAATACAACGAGGCCTCCGACCGGGCGCTGACGCTGACGCACAAGCGCGTCGATATCCGCGTCAATTCGACCTCGATCATGAACATCAGCTTCTTCGTCTCGATGGCGCTGGTGCTGTGGTATGGCGGCGAGCGTGTCATTTCCGGCGAAATGACCGTCGGCACGCTGGCGGCCTTCCTCACCTTCATGACCATCCTGCAGATGCCGGTGCGCCAGCTTGGCCTGCTCGTCAACTCGGTGGCCCGCGCCTCGACCTGCGGCAACCGGCTGTTCGCCTTCCTCGACCTCGAAATCGAGATCAAGGACGAGCCGGGCGCCAAGCCGCTGAAGCTTTCCGAAGGCACGCTGAAGTTCGAGAATGTCGATTTCGCCTATCCCTCGGCGCCGTTCCGTCCGGTGCTCCAGGGCATCTCGTTCGAGGGCAAAAAGGGCGAGACCATCGGCATCGTCGGCAAGCCCGGCTCGGGCAAATCGACCATCGCCCACCTGATCCCGCGCTTCTACGACGTGACCGGCGGGCGGGTGACCATCGATGGGCAGGATGTCCGGGCGCTGACCCTGGCAAGCCTCCGCCAGGCGGTGGCCGTGGTGCAGCAGGACTCGTTCCTGTTCACCACCAATATCGAGAACAACATCGCCTATGGCGATCCGTGGGCGAAGGGACCGCGCATCGCCAGCGCCTCGGAATACGCGCAGCTCCACAACTACATCATCGGGCTCCCGACCGGCTACGAGACCATCGTGGGCGAGCGCGGCGTGTCGCTGTCGGGCGGCCAGCGCCAGCGGCTGAACATCGCGCGCTCGCTGATGCTCAGGCCGGCCGTGATGGTGTTCGACGACAGCACCGCTGCAGTCGATGCCGGCACCGAACAGCGCATCCGCACGGCAATGAAGCGCTTCGCCAAGGACCGGGTGACGCTGATCATCTCGCACCGGCTCAGTTCGCTGATGCATGCCGACCAGATCCTGTTCATCGACGAGGGCCGGATCGTCGAGCGCGGCACGCATGAGGAGCTTTTGGCGCTCGGCGGCCGCTACCGCGCCCTTTACGACCTCCAGGTGAAGCCTGGCGACGACCAGCTGGAGGCTGCCGAATGACCGAGGCAACGCTCAACACCGAAGACGACAGCGAAGACCGCAACCGCCGTCCGCCCCGCGCCGTGGTCGGCTCGAGCCTCGACCGCGAGGAAGAGGTGTTCGGCAAGGCCTATGATCCGAAGATCGTCCGCCGCATCTGGGCCTTCGTCAAACCCTACCGCAGGCAGATCTACCTGTCGGTCGCCGCCGTGCTGGTGTTCACCCTGACCCAGCTGGCCTTCCCGTTGGTGATCCGCTTTGCCATCGACAACGGCATGGCGCAGGGCGGGGGCGGCCGCTCGATCCTGCTCTGGTGCATCGTCGCCTTTGCCGGGCTGATCCTCATCAACTTCGCCTCGTCCTGGATCCAGGAGACGGTGGTCGGCAAGGCGGCCGAGAACGTGCTGTTCGACATGCGCCGCGCCATGTTCGCGCATCTGCAGCGCGTGTCGCTCAGCTGGATGGACAAAACCGAAGTGGGCCGGCTGATGTCGCGCCTGATGGGCGACGTGAACTCCATGCAGGAGTTCCTTGAAACGTCAGTGCTTTCGGTCGGCGATATCGTGCTGCTGTTCGGCATTGTGGGCGTGCTGCTGTGGCTCGATCCGATGCTCGGGCTGATCACCATGGCGACCATGCCGATCCTGTTCATCGTGCGCCTGTTCTGGCTGCCGCCGGCCAAGGTCAGCTTCATGGCGGCGCACCACACCAACTCGGCCGCCAATGGCGCGCTCGCCGAGGGCATCAACGGCGTGCGCACGGTGCAGAGCCTCGATCGGCAGCAGGTCAATTTCGACCTCTACGAGGAAAAGGCCCGCGCCAACCTCCGGGCGCACCTGCGCGCCGCCAAGTTCGCCCAGGTGATGGTGCCGATCGTCGATACGCTCACCGGCATTTCGATGGCCACGGTGATCGTGGTCGGCGGCCAGATGGTCTTGGGCCGCGAGCTCGATATCGGCGTCATGGTGGCGTTCCTGTTCTACATCCAGCGCTTCTTCGATCCGATCCGCTCGCTCACCATGCAGTATTCGGTGTTCCAGCGCGCCATGTCGTCAGGCACCCGCATCGTCGAGGTGCTCGATGTGCCTGTGAGCATCGAGGACAAGCCGGATGCCTTCCCGCTGACCGCAGGGATGGATGGCTCGGTCGAGTTCAAGGATGTCACCTTCGGCTACCGCAAGGGCCAGCCGGTGCTGAAGCATGTCAGCTTCCGGGTCAACCCGGGCGAGACGGTCGCCATTGTCGGCCCCACCGGCTCGGGCAAATCGAGCTGCATGTCGCTGGTGCACCGCTTCTACGATGTGTGGGAGGGCTCGGTGACGGTGGGCGGGCATGACGTGCGCGACGTCACCCAGGATTCCCTCGGCGAGCAGGTGGCGATGGTGCTGCAGGAGCCGTTCCTGTTCACCGGCTCGGTGATCGAGAACATCCGCTACAACAAGGAAACCGCCACCCGCGAGCAGGTGATCGATGCAGCCAAGGCCGTGGGCGCGCATGATTTCATCATGTCGCTGGCCGATGGCTACGACACGCGGCTCGAGCAGCGCGGCGGCAACCTGTCGCTGGGGCAACGGCAACTGATCAGCTTTGCCCGGGCGCTGGTGGCGGATGCCAAGATCCTCGTCCTCGACGAGGCGACGGCCAATATCGACAGCTATACCGAGATGCTGATCCAGAAGGCGCTGAAGCGGCTGCTCGAAGGCCGCACCGGCCTCGTCATCGCCCACCGCCTCGCCACCATCCGCGGCGCCGACCGCATCATCGTCTTGCAGAACGGCGAACTGCTGGAAAGCGGCAACCACGAGCAGCTGATGGAAAAGCAGGGGCTCTATTCGCGGCTCTACACCATGAACTATTCGAGCTTCGACGACCTGCCGGAGAATGCGGAGGATAATGCCGCGGCCGGGGTGGGGAAGGCGACCTGACATCGGCGGTGTTTGGGGCCACCCCCCTCCCAACCTCCCCCACAAGGGGGGAGGTGCCGTTCAGCGTCTGAGGCACGATCCAGCGAACTCCACCGGCCTGACACCTCCCCCTTGATGGGGGAGGCCGGGAGGGGGTGGGGCCATAGGCGTGATAGCGGGCGTGCCGAACCTTACTCCACCACCACCAGCATCGGCCCATAGCCGCCGTGCCAGGACATATCGTTCCGGCCGAGCTCCGGGTCGTACAAGCCGACCCCGCGCCCGCCATCGAGGAACAGCGCATTGGCGCAGCCGAGGCTGTCGCGGAATAGGCGAGCGAAGTCGTGGAAGTTCACGCCGCCATCGCTGACGGCGACGACCACCTCGCCCCCGTTGCAGACGCCGACGCCGCTGCGCCGGGTGCGGTCGGTGGAGCCGGGGATCAGGGCAGGGTGGAGTTCGCCCGAGATCACCAGCATTGGCCCTGACTGTGTCGCCAGCCGCGGCTCGGGCGCGGCGGCGAGGTAGTCCTCGGTGGGGACGATCGCCGCCGTCTCGCCGGTGATGAAGAACACGCCATTGGGCTTCTTGTAGAAGTTGGGGATCGGCTTCGTCCCCGGCGCCGGCTCGCTGGTGTTCAGCTTCACCAGCTTCTCGCCACCCTCGACATAGAGGCCGATGGGGCGGAAATCGGTGTCGTACATGCCGGCATTGACGGCGAATTGCAGCGTGCGGCCGTCGGCCGCGAGCGCCGTGGCCAGCGCATCGAAGCGCCGATAGGGGCGCTCATCGGCATCGCGCCAGTGGAGCTCGATCTCGGCGGGAGCGGCGCGGCACACGGTGTAGCGGGCGCCCTCGAACTCGGTAGGGGCGCAACGCGCTTCGGCCGGGACGGCGTGAGCGAGCGGAGCGCCGAGCAGCCAGCCAAGGGCGAGTGCGGCAAGGGGGAGTGAATCACGCGGGGTCATCGGCGGACTGTTGCGGCGTGACGGGCGCCGCGCAAGCACAACACGCCTATTTGGGGATGGCGTTACCGCGCCCGCTCCGTTCCTATGCCTCGCAAAACTCGAGGAGATTCGCGATGTCCCAGCTGCCCGACCACAAACTCAACGACGGCACCACGCTTCCGGCGGTCGGCCTCGGCACCTATGCGCTGCGCGGCATTCCCGGGGCCGAGGGCATGGCGGAAGCGCTGCGCGAGGGTTATCGGCTGCTCGATTCCGCCGTGAACTATGAGAACGAGGGCGCCGTCGGCAAAGCCGTGCGGATGTCCGGCGTGCCGCGCGAGGAAATCCGCGTCACCTCAAAACTCCCCGGCCGGCATCACAAGAAGCCGAACGTCACCTGGGCGATCGAGGAATCGGTGCTGCGCAGTGGCCTCGACTATCTCGATCTCTACCTGATCCACTGGCCCAACCCGAGCCAGCAGTTGTTCGTCGAGGCCTGGGAGGGGATGATCGAAGCGCGCGAACGCGGACTGGTCCGCTCGATCGGCGTGTCGAACTTCCTGCCCGAGCATCTCGACCAGTTGATCCAAAAGACCGGCGTTACCCCGAGCGTCAACCAGGTCGAGCTGCACCCCTATTTCAACCAGGCCGAGCAGCGCGCCGCCGACAAGGCGCGGGGCATCCTCACGCAGGCCTGGACGCCGATCGGCAAGGGCACGGGCCTTCTCGCCGAGCCGGCGGTGGTCGCGGCTGCCACCAAGCACAGCCGCACCCCGGCGCAGGTGGTGTTGCGCTGGCACCTGCAGCTCGGCGTATTGCCGATCCCCAAATCGGCTACTCCGTCGCGCCGCCGCGAGAACCTCGAGCTGAGCGGTTTTGAGCTCGACAAAACCGACATGGCCGCAATCAACGCGCTGGCCCGTCCCGATGGCCGGCTGTTCGACGGCGATCCGCGCACGCATGAGGAGTTCTGAGGGGCGTAAGTCGAATGCGCCCTGCATTACCTAGAGTATGACGCGATTTCTGCAGTGTTCACCCTGATCGGGAAGTGATTAGCTCGGAACTATTGCTGCCGCGCTGTCGCGGCTGGGGCTAACCCCGGGGACATCGATGAACTGGCTGGTCAAACACCTGGCGACGATGCTGTTTGTCTTCGGCCCCGTCCTGGCTGACTCGGCCGCGGCCCTTGCCGCGCCGGCCGGCTCGGCGGTGGGGGTCGATCCGGCGGCCGAAATCAATTCGACCGGCGGGCTGCGCACCCTGGTGGTCGGCGAGGATGTGTTCCTCGGCGACCTGATCCGCACCAGCACGGGCGGTTCGGCGCAGATACTGTTCGAGGACGGCACCAAGCTGGTGGTCGGGCCCGGCTCGACCCTCAAGATCGAGGATTACCTGCTGCGCGCCGATGGCTCGGCCGGCAAGATGGTGATCGGGGCGCTGGCCGGCACGTTCCGTTTCGCCACCGGCAACGCCGCCAAGGATCGCTACAGCATCAAGACCCCGAGCGGCACCATCGGCATCCGCGGCACCGAGTTCGACCTGGTGGTCGATGGCCCGAAATCGACGCGCGTGCTGATGTATTCGGGCAGCACCGAACTCTGCACCAAGGCAGGCGCCTGCTCGGAGATTTCCGGGACCTGCGAACTGGGCGAGATGACGCGCGACGGCGCCGGCTCACTGGGGCTTTCCAACGCACTCGACCGTGCCGCCCGCAAGGAGCTGCGCGGCCTGTTCGTCTATGGCGCCACGCAGCAGCCGCTGGCCGGCGCCTTCCGCATGAAGCAGGCGGCGAGCTGCCTGCTCTCGCCGCTGCCGTTCAGCCCGGGCTTCTTCAAGGCCCTCGACAAGCAGGCGCCGGCGGGCAAGCCGGCGCAGGTGGTGGCCGGTGGCCCCGACGCGCCTGCCCCGAACGGGGTGGTGGCGCCGACGCCGACGATGCCCGCGCCGAGCAGTCCGCCGCCCATGTCGGAGGGCAGCGGTGGCGATTGCGCCGGCAACAGCGACCACAACCCGGGCAACTCGCAGAACTGCAACAAGTAGCGGGCATGGCGCCCGGTTGTTGCCGGGCCTCCAGTCACTCGTCGGATGCGCGTCAGTGCCGCGGTCATCGCTGATTTGCAGTGGCTCGGGTGAGCAGAAGCCCGGCGGCTGTGCCGCCGGTCAGGCTCAGGTCCGGTGCGGCGCCACGATGCCAGAGCGGCGCCGGTCGGCAAGTAGCTCGAGCAGGCGAAACAGGTTGATGGGCAGCAGGACGGCTTCCATCAGCACCAGCGGATAGCTCTGGGTCAGCAGGCCATAGGCGAGGAAGGCGAGGCTGCTGAAGATGGCTGCGCTGCGCAGCGGGATCAGGTGTTTTGCGCCATAGGTGAGAATGGTGAAGGCGGTGCCGGCGTAGCCGACGGCTTCGATCCAATCGAACTGCATGATCGTTGCTCCTGTCAGCGCAGCCGTGCCATGCGGGGCAGGCGACGGCGCGGTGGCCGGTTGGACCCGGAGCTGGTTCCGCTGCCCGCGAACAGCAGGTAATCGGCCCGCATCCAGAGCAGGTTGCAGAGCACCAGCACGGCTGGCCCGATCCAGTTGCCGGTCTCGAGCCCGCGCCACAGTCCAAGCACTGCCGCGGCCACGGCGGGGAAGCGTCCGACCAGCACCGTCGTGCGAAACGGATCGGGCCAACCCGCTGGCCAGAGCGGTACGGAAGCGGGGTCGAGCACCGCGCTGCCGAGCTTGCCGAAGACGGTCAGCAGCCCGGTGAACAGCGCCAGCAGGGGTTGGCCGAGCAGGAGCAGGCTGATTGCCAGGGCGACCGCGCCAGCGGCGGAAAGCAGGTCGGCAAGCCGGTTGAGGCGGGCATCCGGCGGTCCGCCACCGCGCCACGCCCGGTGGTACATCTCGCCTGACACGAGGAAGATGAGCGTGGCAATGGTCAGCGCCAAAGTGGCGGGGCTGCCCACGAAGTAGGCGACGACAATATCGGCGCCCGATCGGCCCGATGCAGCGGTTACGGCAAACTGCAGCGCAAGGCCGCTGCAAAGCCCGATGAGGTTGCCGACGTTGTAGTAGCCGCCCGGTCCATTGAGGCGGGTCAGGATTTCCGCCGTCACGCGGCGTGACGCCGGATCGCGCCGGGCGGGCGCGGCATTGAGGGTAGTGGTCATTTGCTCCTCCATGCTCCGGGATTGGAGCGAGAGGAGGCTAGGCCAGGCGCCGACGGGACAAATCGGTGTGCCCGCCCAGCGCGGCGTGAGGCGGCCACCGGTGTTTGGAAAGCCCGCTACCCAGATTTGGCGGCGAGAAGGGGGCTCTACCCCTGATTGACACCGTGGCTGGGCTTGTTTTGGGTGCCGAGGCTAAGCGGCGGCGCTATCGGTGGTTTCCAGCAGCCAGGGTTCGCTGCGCAGGCGAAGCATGACTTCCATGCGGTTGGCCGAGCTGAACTTGCCGAGCACCGCGGAAACCTGGTGCTCGATGGTGCGCGGCGAGCGCGACAGCTGGCGGGCGATGTCCTTGTTGCTGCGTCCCTCGGCAATCAGCCGCAGCACCTGCAGCTCGCTCTGCGTCAGCCCCAGCGGATGCTGGCGGGCCACGGCGTAGGGGCCACGGCGGGCGCGGGGCAGCCAGCCGGCAAGTCCGAGGCGTTGCGCCATGCGGCGCCCGAGCGCTGCGGCGGCCCGCGCCTCGATGTCTTCGAGCGCGGTCACCGCCTGGCCCAGGGCGATCCCGGCGCCATCGCCCGTGACCAGCAGCAGGGCCACGCCCGCCTCGTAGGGCAGGCCGATACGGGACCATTCTGCCGCCGCGGCTGCCGCGTCGCCGGCCAACTCCAGCGCCCAGGGGCGGGGAATGTCGACAAGCTCGAGCGGTACATCGCCGGGCATGCGACAGCGCTGCCACCATGCGGCGAACTCGCCCACATCCCACGGCCTGAGGCCGGCGAGATCGATGTCCAGCAGGGCGTTGAGCTGGCGCTGCGCGGCATCGAGGTCTCCGGCCAGCCATTCCGCCTCGGCCAGCGCCAGGCGGACCGGGACGATGCGCTGTGGCTCGCCGGTGGGCAGGGCTTCGGCCAGCGCCTGGTCGAGCGCTTCGCGAGCCCCGGCATGGCCCATGCGGCTGCTGACGCGGCCCAGCACCGTCAGCGCCGGCAGATGCATGACCACCGGCAGGCGCTCCATGGCGATGACGCCGCGGGCAATGGTCTCGGCCTCGCGCAGCCGGCCCTGTTCCATCCGCAGGTGCGCCAGGCGGCCGAGCAGATACTGGTTGGGCGCATCGAGATCGAAGCGGGCCGCAAAGGCGATGCCTTCGGAGAGCAGCCGCTCGGCCAGTTCGAACTGCTTACTCACCACGGCATACTCGGAAAAGTTCGTGTAGGCCCGGGCGGCGTGGTCATGAAAGCCGTGCTGCAGCGCCAGCGACAGGCTTTCCTCCATCACCTCGCGGCCACCCGGCCGGGCGCTGAACAGCAGCGCCGTGCCGACATTGTTGAGCGCGTGCACGCGCGTTTCCACCACGTGCAGCTCGTCGGCCAGCTTGATGGCGCGGTTGCCCCACTCGATGGCCTCGTTGAAGCGGTAATGCAGCATGTGCAGCTGCGAACGGCTTGAATAGGCCATGGCAAGTTCGGGGGTGGCGCCGGTGCCCTCAACTTCGTTCACCGCCAGCTCGGAATAGGTCCGCGCCTCCTTGCCCTCGCCGCGGCGCCAATGGAGGCGCGACAGCAGCCGATAGTTGAGGCTGACCTTGGCGCGGTTGCCCAGGTCGCGCCAGATGGCGATGGCGCGATGGTGGCTGGCGATGATCGCGTCATAGTCGAACAGGCCGAGGCTGGCTTCATATGCCCAACTCTCATGCAACTGCGCCGCCACCGCCGGGTCGGCGTTGCCGACATAGGCGAGCGCAGTGGAAAGGTAGGAGGCGGCCTGCTGGTGCGCGCCCAGCCGCGAGGCCTGCCGGGCGGCGCTCGGGGCAAGTTCGAGCACCTTGGCGCCGTTCTCGGCGCCGGCAGCATGGTGCACCCGGCGCGCCAGTTGCGCCATGCCGTCCTGGCCGGGCAGGCTGGCGAGCGCCGCCTCGACCTTGCGGTGCATGGAGCGCTGCAGGCTGGTCGAAAGCCGGTCGAGCGTCGCCTGCCGCGCCAGTTCGTGGCGGAACGAGATGTCGCCGCCGACTTCGCGCCGCAGAAGGCCGCGGGCCACCGCCATGTCGACCAGATCCTCGGCTTCGGCCCCGAACAGCGCCTTGATCAGCCGCAGCTCCATGTTGCCAGGCACGATGCTCATCATTTCGAGCACCTCGCGCTCGCCGGGGGTCAGTCGGGCGAGCCGCGACCACACGGCGTCGCGGATGGAATCGGGCACCGAGCCGGCATCGCCACTGGCGGCTGCCAGCAGCTCGGTGACGAAAAACGGATTGCCGGCGGTGACACGGTAGAGGTCGTCGCTGCCGCGGCCGGCTTCCTCGGCCAGCTCCTGCACGGCAGCGGGCGACAGCGGCGGCAGCTTTATGCGCGTTACCGCCGCGGCCGGCAGGTCGCCCAGCACGTAGGCCAGCGGATGGGTGGGGCCGATCTCATCGCTGCGCGCGCTGAGCACCACCAGGGTGTTGAGCAGCGAGATGCGCCGGCCGAGATAGCGCACCAGATCGAGCGTGGCATTGTCGGCCCAATGCACATCCTCGAAGATCAACACCAGCGGCGCGTCCTGGTCCTGCAGCCGGTTGAGCAGGGCCGGGAACAGCCGGTCGGGCGGCGCCGACTGCTCGAGCAGTACGGCAAGCCCCGGTCCGAGCGCTCGGTTCATGTCGTGCAGCGGGCCGAGCGGGCGGGGCGTAAACAGCGCCTCGCACCAGCCCCAGGCGATGTCGCTGTCGGTATCGTGGGCAATGGCGAATTGCTGCAGCAGAGCGGTCTTGCCGATCCCCGCCTCGCCTTCGATCAGCACCGTTCCTCCGCGGCCGGATGAGGCACGTTCCCAAACCGCGTGCAGCACATCCAACGGCGCGCTGCGTTCGAGCAGTTTCTGCATTTGCCGCCGCACCCCCGTTCGACTGCCAAGTTGCGAACCAGAACTATGTTGTCAATGCGGCGCGGCGCGCTCAAACCATTGCGATCTGGTGACATAAAGACTGGCTCCAGCAAATCACCGGTGCTTGCGATTCGTACAAACGCCGGAAACTTTCGCCAAAACGTTTGTGCTAATTGCAATATTGGCCGCGCCGGCGCGGCATCGTAAGCTGGCTGACCGGACAATCTCGGGGGCGAAGCATGCGTGTGCAGTCGATCGACGAGGTTCAGGCGACCATCTTCCGAGAGGTACTCGGTTTCGAGGAATTGCCGTTCCTCGCCCTGGCCGCGTCGGCCAATGTCGGTGTCGGCTTGCCCTCGGCGGCGGCGCGTTTCGTCGATCCGCTGCTGCTCAACCCGCTGACGGCGCATCCGTCGGCGGAGACGGCACGGTTGCAGCAGGATGTGGCGCTCGGCATGGCGCCGGGCAGCGGCAGCGGCGACGTGAGGCTGGCGGTGCTGGTCCAGAGCCGGGAGGTGCTGGCCAGCGCGGCGGTGGAGCAGATCCGGCGCATCGCCAGCGATGAATGCGATGTGGTGTTCATCGGGCGGCAGGAGCCGTTCTGGACCAAGGCGCGGCAGCGCCCGATGAAGATGGGCGCCAGCATCGCTCCGGCTCCCTACGACAAGCGCGGCACCACCGGCTTTTTCGCGCGCAATGCGGCGGGCAAGGTGGTGGTGGTTTCCAACAATCACGTGCTGGCAGGGGTCAACCAGTTCCCGATCGGCACGCGCATCCTGCAGCAGGCGAGCAAGGACGGTGGCACCGACCCGGCCGATGCGGTGGGGACGCTCAGCAACTACATTCCGATCCAGTTCGGCGCCGTCGCCAACGCGGTCGATGCCGCCTGCGCCGAACTCGACGACGGCGTGCCGTTCGACCACAGCACCATCTATGGCACGGCCGAGCCGCCGACCGGCGTCGGCACGGTGGATTTTTCCGCCATCGGCGAGCCGGAACTGGGGCTGGAGGTGCTGAAAACCGGCATGACCACCGGGCACACCGAGGGCCGTGTGCTGGCCGTCAACGTCAACAACTATGCCGTGACGATGACGCCGGGCAATGTAGCGCGCTTCGATGGGCAGATCGTGTTCACGGCCCGCGCCGGTTCGGCGACGCCGTTTTCGCGCCGCGGCGACAGCGGCTCGCTGATCTGCGGCAGCGGCGGCTCTCCGGTGGCGTTGCTGTTTGCCGGCTCGGAGACCGGCGGGGAGGGCGGCCTCGGCACCACCGGCGGCTGTCCGATTGCGGCAGTGCTGGCCCAGCTTGGTCTGAGCTTTCTATAGCATGGCGGAACGCGCCATACCCGATGCCACCGCCATCCAGCGGCAGTTCGAAGCCCAGTTCGCCGCCGACCCCAACGTGGTGGGGATCGGGCTGGGCGCCAACGCTGCGGCCGATGGACCCGCGATTAGCGTACTGGTGGCGGAACCACCCGCGGCCGGGGCCTTGCCCGAGCGTTTCGGCGGCCTCGAAGTGGTGGTGATCGTGGTGGGACAGATCCAGCCGCATTAGGGCGCAGCGCGACGGCCGTCCGCCGTGTGCATGGGGGTAAGCGCCCAGCTACCTATCCCCGCCCCCCTCAAAAATTGGGTAGCCGGCATCCGCAGCTTGGGTGCCCGCCCCGATTTGCCCGACCCCGCCGCCATGTAGCGTCCCCTCACTCAGCAACGAGCGAGCAAGGACGAAATGCGCGAGATCGATACACGAGGGGACGGATCCTACGTTCGCTTTCGCCTTGACGCCGGCGATCTGCCGATGGGCGCAGTGCGGCAGGCTGGCAGCCAGGCGGAGCGCGCCCTGCAACTGGCAAAGATGCTGCTGGCCGCCAACGGGGCGGCCAAGGGCGGCGCCGTCGACCTGATGGTCGATGCCCGGGCCTCCAGCGACGTTACCGGTGGCAGCACCGTCTATCTGCGTCAATCGCACCAGGGAATCCCGATCTACGGCGCCAGCCAGCTGGTGGGCTTTGGCCCCGGCGACCTGGCAGACGGCACGCAGGCGCGGCTGGCTCCGGTGGTCGGCACGCCATCATCGGAGATCAAGGTTACGGCGGAACGGGCGATCGGGATCGCGTTTCGCGCCATCGTGGATGAAGCGGCCGGCAACCCGGCGACGGGAGCAGACGCAGCGCTCCTGCTGGTCGGAACATTCGAGGCCTTGCCCGAGCATCCCTCGGTGTTTGTCATCGGCACTCTCGAGGAGCGTATCCGCGCGCACCTGGTGTGGTTCCCGGCCGCCAAGGGACTGACCCTCGCATGGCAGCTCGACATTGCCCTCGAGAGCCGGGGCGAGGCGTATCGCCTGCTGATCGCCACCGGCGACGGTGAAATCCTCTATGCCACGACGGTGCATAGCGGCCTCGTGCAGAGCGGGCAGGTCTATGCGCTCAACCCGCTCTCGGCCCGAGCCGAGACGGTGTTTCCGCTGCCGCAGGCGAGCTACCCGATCGATGCCGTCTCGATCGAGGGCGCACCGCTGAGGGCCTGGGCCGCCGGCGACAGCACCATCGGCTACAGCGTCGAGGCGTTCGACGCCGATACCAAGCTCTCCCTCAAGGGCTCCGCCTCGCCGGACGGACTGACATTCGCGCCGGCCGACCCGGTCGGCCAGGATCAGCGGATACTCAATGCCTTTTATGCCGCGGCCATGATGCACGACTTCATGGGGCTCCTCGGCTTTGGTCCGGCGGACGGCAGCTACGAAGCGGGTGCGCAGTTCGGCGGCCTCGACAGCAAGCCGACGCGGGTCGCCGTCAGTTCGGCGCCGGTGTTCAGCACGGCGAACTGGTGGCAGGGAACGATCCGGCTCGGGCCCCACTCGTCGGGTCGCCACACGGCGCTCGATGCCACGGTGGTAACGCACGAATATACGCACGGCGTTTCCAACCGGCTGATCGGTGGCGGTCTCGACGATGCCCCGCTGGTGGAAGCGCAGAGCCGCGGCATGGCCGAGGGCTGGAGCGATTATTTTGCCTGCGCGCTGACCGGACAGACCACCATCGGAGCCTGGCTTTCGGGCAACCCCGCCAACGGTCTCCGCCGCTTTGCCTATGACGGGAACTTCCCCGTCGAAGCGGCGAATTTCGGGATCCTGGCATCGCTCTCGGTCTATCAGATCGGCGAGCTCTGGTGCGCGCTGCTGTGCGAGATCACGCGGCAGCTGGGACCGCGCACCGCACCGGCTTTGATCCTCGATGGGATGAAGGGATTGCTCGCCAATCCCAACCTCATCGAGGGTCGTGACAACTTGCTCCTCAAGATAGATCGCCGGGCCGCGGCCCAAACGATCTCCCCGTCCGAAGCCTCTCGCTGGAAGGCCGCCGTCTGGCAGGCCGCAGCGAAGTTCGGGCTGGGGGCAGGAGCCAAATCAAACGGGACATCGATAACCGGAGCAACGGCGGACACTCACGTCCCGTCCGGACTTCCGTCCGCCTCCATCAAGACCATAGGAGCTATCGAATGAGTAACGAAAAGTTTCTGGTGCAGGTTGTTGATACGACGTTCGTGCCGGACCTCGACTCCGTGCGCGAATTCACCAAGCAGCTCGGGGCAAAACTGAAGGCCAACCCCGCGCTCAAGGCGAAATTCGCCACCGATCCGCGCTCGGTCCTCAACGACCTGGGGGTGTCGCTGGATCTGCAGCGCGAGATCATCAAGGACTCGGGGATCGGCGGCCTCGAAGAGGCCCTCGATCCGACCTGCTACGTCAGCTGCATCGTCACCGGCTGCGTGATCACCATCTTCCTGTAACGAAACCCGGCAGCCAATTTCGGTCGGATACGCCGCCGACCGAAATTGGTTCTCCGGCCTTCGGCTATTGTCGAGCGAGTCCGAAAAATGGATCTGCTGCACAGCGAAACCGATTATGCGTCGCTCGTTCGCGAGCTCACCGACCCGCCGCCGAAGCCGTGGCAGGCGTGGCGCGGGCAGGCCGGACGCTGGACCTGCCTGGCGCGTAGCGGCACCCAGTTGCCGCGGCAAGGCTGGAAACTCCACATCTCGGTCGGGGCGAAGACGGCGGCCGAGGTGATGGACCGCGTGTTGCGAACCCTGCTGCAGATGGATTGCTGGTTCAAGTTCGCGCCCTCCATCGACCAGATCATCCGGTTGAACTCGGGCGCGGCCGGCCCGACGCAGGTCGGCAAGATCGTCACCGTCTATCCGGCATCGGATGCAGTGCTGGCAGCGATCGTCGCATCGCTCTCGGCCGACCTGCCGCTCACCCATCCCCCGGCTGTGCCTTCGGATTTGAGCGTCGATCCGGGGAGGGGACTCTGGATGCGCTACGGCGCCTTCGATGGTCAGCTCATCTCCGACGTGCATGGGAGATTGTCGCCGGCACTGCTGGCGCCAGACGGCACGCTGGTTGCCGACCGCAAGGCGACGAACGGCAAGCAGATCGACTGGGCGCCGCCGCCCCCCATCGCACTCGCCACGAGGCCGCCTGCAGACGAAGCCCGGATGCTCGAGTTTTCCGGACGTTCCTATCTCAGGATGAAGACAATCCAGCGCAAGGCCGGAACGCTGACCGCCCTGGGGCTGTCGGTTCCCGACGGCGAGACGGTCATCATCAAATCCGCCACTGCCGGCGAAGGTGTCGACGCGTTCGGGGAGGATGCCGTCGATCGGCTGGCCCAGGAGCATAGCGTGCTGGCCGGCGTGGCAGCGGCCGGGCTGAGCCCGAAAGTGCTGTCCTACGATGCGCCCCGCGCCATCCTCGTCGAACAGGATCTGGGCGGCGAGGTGCTGTCCGTCATGCCGCCGGGAGACGCGATCGGGCTGCTGCCCGATGTCGCCGATGTGGTGGCGCGTCTGCATCAGCTCGGCTACGCGCACCGCGACATCAAGCTTGCCAACATCGTTGCCACCAACGCGGGCATCAGGCTCATCGACTTCGAATGCGCGGCCCCGCTCGGCTCCGATGCCAGCCGCAAGCAGCTGGGCACGCCCGGCTACATGGCTCCGGAAGCCGGAAGCGCACCCGTCGCGGCGGCGCAGGACGTCTTCGCCATCGGCGGCGCGATCTCGCATGCCTGCCTCGGCGTATGTGCCGGCTATCTGCCGTTGTCGCCGAATGCCGAGCGGCAAGTTCGGCTGCTTGAGCTGAGCGGCCAGGCCGCCGCGGCGCGGCTGGTCCGCGCGGCATGCCAGCCCGATCCGCAGCGCCGCCCGCCGGCCTCGGCGCTGGGCGCCGTCGCCCGGGCCGAACTGACGACGCTGAAATCGGAGTTCGCGAGGAGTTGGCAGACGGGGCCGAAGCTGGACCGGAACTGGGCCCTCGAGGCGGCGCTGCGCGGCGGTCGGGCGACGCGAGACTTCCAGGTTTCCGTGCCCGATGGCCATGCCTATCGGAACAACCACTTCCATGCCGCCTATCTCTGCGAGCCGCTGAATATCGGAGCCGCAGGAATCGTTCTGGGGCTGATGTCGATCGAGGCGGCCGCCGGCTCCGACGCATTCGCGGCAGATGTGCTGGGCGCATGCAACTGGCTGGCGCGTCGCCCTCCTGATCCAAATGCGCATGGGCTGTTCACCGGCAATGCCGGTGTCGCTTTGGCGCTGGCCGTGGCGGGACGGCGCTATGGCAACGAAGAGTTCATTGTCGCGGCGCGTCGCCGCATGGAGGTGGCCCTCGCGGGCTGCCACGAGGAGAATGACCTCTTCACCGGAAGCGCCGGCCTGATCTGGACGGCAACGGTGCTGGCCGACATCCTCGAAGCGGAGTGGCCGCTTGAAGGCGCCCGGCGCCATGCCCAGGACCTGATGAACAGCGCCGTGGTGAGCAAGGCCGACCACGTGCAATGGCCATCCAGCCTATCCTACGACGCCAGCCGCACGCCGTATTTCGGCGCGGCGCACGGCGCGGCCGGGATCGCGCTGGGGCTCGCGGCGTGGGGAGACGCCGGCGGCGAAACCCGCAGCACCAGGCTGGCGCTCGACACCTTCGCGGGGCTGTTCGCGACGGGAAACGCCGCGCGGTCGAAGGGCGCGGCCCCATCCGGCAAGGCCCGCCCGCTGACCCGCTGGTGCCACGGCGTCGCGGGCTATCTATGGTCAATGCAACAGTCCTTCCCGGGCCATCCGGGACTGGCCGAAGCGCGGGCCTGGGCCACCGAACTCCTCGGCGGCTCGCCCTTTCCGCTCGGTGACATGACCTACTGTCACGGGCTTTCCAGCATCGTGGAGACATGGCGCGTGGTCGACGGCGCCGGGCCGGCTTCCGACCTCGCCGCGCTGCGTGTGCGGCAGGGCGCCGAGATCATGAGGACCCTGGCGCAGGAACGGGGCGACAACCTGGTGTGGGGTTCGGAAGACCCGCGTACCATCACGCCCGATCTGTGGGTTGGCTTTCTCGGGCCCAGCGTCAACCTGGCCATGGCCGCCATCGGCTCGGTCGATGCGATGATGTCGAGGCCCTGGCTGTTGCGCTGCGCGAAGCCGGCCAGCCACTGAGGATCGTTGAACGTCAATCGGTGGCCACAGCAACGCTTGAGTTCTCAAACCAAGTGCAACACCTGCGTAAGGTGCCTGCATGGGACGAGGATATCGACAGTTCAGCCTTCGCCAGCCGCGATCTCCTCCGCAAAATGACACGCCGCCTGCCGCGTCGCACTGATGCTACGCAGCTCGGGCACCTGCTGCTTGCAGATGTCGCGGGCAAAGCGGCAGCGCGGGTGGAAGTGGCAGCCGGCTGGCGGGTTCAGCGGGCTCGGGATCTCGCCCTCGAGGCGCTTGCGGGTATGGCGCTTGCTCGGGTGGGAGACCGGCACCGAGCCGAGCAGGGCCTGCGAATAGGGGTGCATCGGCCGGCTGTAGAACTCGCGCTTGGGCGCCATTTCGACGATGCGGCCCAGATACATGATGGCCATGGTGTCGGCGATGTGGCGCACCACGGCGAGATCGTGCCCGATGAACAGGTAGCTCAGCCCCAGCTCGTCCTGCAGATCCTGCAAGAGGTTGATCACCTGCGCCTGCACCGAGACATCGAGCGCCGACACCGCCTCGTCGCAGACGATCAGTTGCGGCTTCGAGGCGATGGCGCGGGCGATGCCGATGCGCTGGCGCTGCCCGCCGGAAAACTCGTGCGGGAAGCGGGTCAGGTGCCGGCGCGACAGGCCGACCTTGTCGAGCAGCTCGCCGGCATAGTTGGTCAGTCTGGCGCTGGGCTTTTCACCCTGGGCGTAGAGCGGCTCGAGGATCAGCTCCTCCACCCGGTGGCGCGGGTTGAGCGAAGCCTGCGGGTCCTGGAAGATGATCTGCATGGAGCTGCGCAGCTGCCGCAGCTCTTCCCTGGGCATCTTGGCGAGATCGCGGCCGTTGAAGCGCACGGTGCCGGCCGTTGGTTCGATCAGTTGCAGGATCAGCCGGCCGGTGGTGGATTTGCCGCAGCCGCTCTCGCCGACGAGGCCGAGGGTCTGGCGGCTGCCGAGTTCGAACGATACCGATTGCACGGCCCGCAAAGTCTGTCTGGGGGCCAGCCAGTTGTCGCCGGCCACCGGAAACTCCTTGGAAAGGCCATCGACCGACAGCAGGGGAGTGGTCATCGCGCATCCTCCGCAACGAGGCCGGGCGCGCGGATGCATGCGGCGCTCTGGGCCGGTGAGATCGGGAGCAGCAGCGGCTGCATGTCGAGGCAGGCGGGGATCGCCTTGGGGCAGCGCGGCGCAAACAGGCAACCGGGCGGCAGTTCGGCAGGGTTCGGCATCGCGCCGGCGATGGTGCGGAGCCGGTGCGCCTCGCCATCGAGCTCGGGCGTGCTGCCGAGCAGGCCACTGGTATAGGGGTGCTGCGGCCGGTCGAAGAGATCGAAAATGCTCGCCTGTTCGACGATGCGGCTCGCATACATCACCACGACACGGTCGGCGACCTCGGCCATGACGCCCATATTGTGGGTGATGAGGAGGATCGCGGTGCCGAAATCCTGCCGCAGCTGGTTGAGCAGGTCGAGCAGTTGCGCCTGAATGGTCACATCGAGCGCGGTGGTCGGTTCATCGGCGATGAGCAGTTTCGGCGACGACGACAGGGCGATGGCGATCATGACGCGCTGCCTGAGGCCGCCCGAGAGCTGATGCGGATAATCCTGCAGCCGGCGGCGCGGCGCCGGCACCCCGACCTTCTCGAGCAGCTCGGTGGCGCGGTCCCACGCCGCCTTCTTGCTCATCCTGTCATGTACCTGGATCGCCTCGGCAATCTGGTCGCCGATGGTGAAGACCGGGTTCAGCGAGGTCATCGGCTCCTGGAAGATGATGCCGATGTCGCGGCCGCGGAGTTTTCTGAGCTCGCGGCGCGACAGGGTCAGCAGATCGCGGCCCTCGAAGTGAATCGAGCCGGTGACCCTGGCGGTGGGGGGAAGGAGGCCCATCACCGCGAGCGCGCTGACGCTCTTGCCCGAGCCGCTCTCCCCGACCACGCCGACCAGCTCGCCGGGATGGACGTCGAAGCTCGCCTCGCGCACCGCGGTGAAGCGGGTGTTGAACGACACCGTGAGGTCACGGACGCTGAGCAGGGGGGCGCCGGTCATTGTTCTACTTTCATCCGCGGGTCGAGCACGTCGCGCAGGCCGTCACCCAGGAGGTTAAGGCCAAGCACGGTGATGGCGATGGCGATGCCGGGGATGACGGTCAGCCAGGCTGCCTCGCGCAGATAGGTGCGGCCTTCGGCGATCAGGACGCCCCAGCTGGGGACGGTGGGCGGCGCGCTGAGGCCGAGAAAGCTGAGCACGGCCTCGGACAGCACGGCATAAGCGAAGACGAAGCTCAGTTGCACGATCAGCGGCGCCATGCAGTTGGGCATGATGTGGTGCCAGAGGATGCGCCCGTCGCGGGCGCCGGCCGCCCGCGCTGCCTGAACGTAGTCGAGTTCCCGGGCGACGAGGATCGAGGCGCGGACGACACGCGCGGTGCGCGGGATATAGACGACGGCAAGGGCAATGATGGCGGTGGCCGCCGAAGGCCCGAGCGCCGCCGCGATGCCGATGGCGAGCAGCACGGCCGGAAAGGCCATCAGCGCGTCGGCGATCCGCATCAACAGGTCATCGAGGCGGCGATAATACCCGGCGATGGCGCCGAGAAACACACCGAACACCGCGTTGAGGATCACTACGGCAAAGCCGATGCCGAGGCTCAGCCGGGCGCCGTTGAGCACGCGTGACAGCATGTCCCGGCCGAGATTGTCGGTGCCGAACAGGTAGAGCTCGGACGGCGGCTTGAAGCGATTGCGGACCGACAGCGCATTGGGATCGACGCTGGTGAGCAGCGGCGCCGCGAGGGTGAAGAGGCAGATGCCGCCGAAGAGGATGGCGCCGAGCAGGAACGACCGGTTGGCGCTGAGCCGCTTGACCCAGAGCCGGGTCGAATCCAGGGCAAGCGACAGCCGCGACGGCTCGTTGACGAGGTCGGTCATCTCAGCGCCCCCTGACCCGGATGCGGGGATCGAGGCTGGTGTAGAGCAGGTCGATCACGATGTTGAGGAGCAGCAGGGCAGTGGTGACGAACAGCAGGCCGCCCTGGATCATGGGATAGTCGCGGTTGGAGATGGCGCTGCCGAGCAGCGAGCCGATGCCCGGCACGCCGAAAATGGTCTCGATGACGATCGAGCCCGAAAGCAGCACCGAGAGCACCAGGCCGATCATGGTGACGATCGGCATCATGACATTGGCGAGCGCATGCCGGCCGACGACGACCCACTCGGGCAGGCCCTTGGCGCGGGCGGTGCGGATATAGTCCTGGTTCAGGACATCGAGCATGGTGGAGCGGGTGATGCGGGTCAGCAACCCGGCCTGCATCAGGGCGAGCGCCACGGCGGGCAGGGTGGCCGAACGCAGCCAGCCTACGGGATCGGTAGTGAAGGGCACGTAGCCGCCGGTTGGCAGCCAGCCCAGGTGCACCGAGAACAGCACGATCATCACCAGTGCCAGCCAGAAATTGGGCAGCGACACGCCGAGCAGCGCGAACAAGGTTGCGGCCTGGTCGATCCAGCGATTGTGGTTGAGCGCCGCCAGCATGCCGGTGCCGAGCCCGATCAGGATGGTGAGCGCCAGCGAATAGATGGCAATGCCGATGGTGATCGGCGAGCGGGCGAGCAGGGCATCGACGACCGGGATGCCCAGGGTCAGCGAGCGGCCGAGATCGCCCTGGAACAGGTGGGCGTAGAAAGTGAGGATCTGAATGTGCAGCGGCTGGTCGAGCCCGAGATTCTGCCGGATCTGCGCGAGTTCCTCCGGCGTCGCGGACGGCCCGCCGATCACCACCGCCGCATCGCCCGGGATCAGGTAGATGATGCCGAAGGCGATCAGGCTGACGAGGATGAGGATGGGGATCGCCTGGAGCAGGCGGGAGATGATGTAGCCGAACATCGTGCAGGCCCTCTAATCGCATAGGAAGTGAGCCACCGGCCTCTCCTCATCCTCCCCCGCGTGGCGGGGGAGGATCACGGAGAGGCCGTGGAGGGGGACCGGCCAAACGGCCCATCCCCCCATCCGATCAGGGCTCGAGCCAGACGTTCGAGACGCGCGTGTTGTAGAACGGCGTAAAGCCCTTCACGTTCGAGCGCGTGCCCTGGACGTTCGACATCACGCCGAAGGGGATGGCGAGAACGTGCTCGAACACCACCTTCTGGGCATCGGCGAAGGCAGCGGCCCGCTCCTCGATGGTGGCGCCACTCTGCACGCGCTGGAAGGCGGCGTTGTAGTCGGGGTCACCGGCGGGGTCCTGCGGCTTGTAGATATTGGCGGGCGCTGCGAGGTTGCGCAGCGTCGTCGCGCCGCCCTGGGCGGCCGAGCCGGTCCAGTGGGTGAAGAAGAAGTTCCAGCCGGTGGTCTCCTTCTCGCTGGTGGCGAGCGCCGTCGGCCAGTCGAACACCTTGAGTTCGGCGTTGAAGCCGGCGGCCTGCAGCTGCGCCTGCATCACCAGCGCAGTGTTGTACATGGTGGTGATCTGCTGGGTGGTCAGCAGCACGATCGGCTCGTTGTTGTAGCCGGCCTCGGCCAACAGCGCCTTGGCCTTTTCGGCATTGGCCTGGTTGTAGAGCTCGCCGCCGGCTTCGGAGAAATAGGCGGTGCCGGGGAACTGCAGGCTGGGGTTGAGCTTGTAGACGCCATCGGTCGACGCCTCCATGATCTCATCCATGTTGAGCGCGGCCAGCATGGCCTGGCGCACCTTGAGGTTGTCGGTGGGCGGCGCCGACCAGTTCGGATAGCCGATATTGAGCCCGTAGGCCTCGAGCGTCAGCAACTCGACGCCATCGACCGCGGCGAGGCGCTCCATCGAGATGGCCGGCACCGATTCGACGATGTGGACTTCGCCGGTTTCGAGCGCCGCCATGCGCGCCGCCGTCTCGGTGAGCATGCGGAAAGTGACGGTATCGACGCAGGCCTGCTTGTAGCCGGCAAAGCCGCTTAGACCGGAAAGCGTGGTGCCCGGGGTGTAATCGGCATAGCGGTCGAGCCGTACATGGCTATCGGGCACGAACTCGCCCAGCTTGAACGGCCCGGTGCCGATGACGTCGATCTGCCCGGCCGCCTTGCCTGCCTCCTCGGCAGGCATGATGACAACGGGCGCCGTCGAGGACGAGAGGTTTTCGAGGAAGTTGGGCTGCGGCGCCTTGAGCGTGATGACGAAGGTGGCGTCATCGGGGGCGGTCCAGCCGGCCACAGCCTCGAGGATCGAGCGGCTGACGCCGACGGTCTTGTAGCGCTCGAACGAGGCGAGCACGTCGGCCGAGGTCATCGGCTTGCCGTTGTGGAACTTCACCCCCTGCCGCAGCTTGAAGGTGTAGGTCAGCCCATCGGCGCCGGCCTCGATCGAATCCGCCAGATCGGGCACCGGCCGCATGTTCTCGTCGCGGATGATCAGCGCTTCGAAGATGTTCATGGCGATGTTGCGCGTCGCCGACGAAGTAGCCGTCTGCTGGTCGAGCGTGCCGGCCGCGGCTTCGAGCCCGACCACCAGGTCGCCGCCCTGCTGGGGGCAGCTGAACCGCTCCTGAGCCATGGCGCCGAAACTGGCGAAGAGGCCCAGCGTCAGTGCCGAGCTAAAGAGAAGATGCTTCCTGTTACCCATTATCAGTCCCTCCTGAAAATAGACGTGTGTCGACGCGAGGACCGGCCCTTGCTCGAAGGGCGGAACGCCTATCGCCCCAACGACTTGCGTTTCCGATCCTGACCTGTATCGTGGTCACATGTATCGTTAAATGTATTCAGTCAGCTTCACGAGGGATCGTCAAGAGGGTGCGGGAATTTTCGTCGGGATGAGCCGGCCACGGCCCCCAATCCCGCGGGGGGCTCACGGCGACAGAGGGAGGAATGCGAATGAAGATAACCGAGGTCGAGACGCTCTATACCGAGGAGTTCTCGAACGTCATCTGGGTGCGGGTGCGCACCGACGCCGGGATAATCGGGCTGGGCGAGACGTTCTTCGGGCCAGGGTCGGTCACCGCCCACGTGCACGAGGTGCTGGCGCACAAGTTGCTCGGCCGCGACCCCCTGGCGATCGAGGCGATCAACCGCGAGATGGTCTATGCGGCGCTCGGGTTCTCGTCGTCGGGCGCCGAAATGCGGGCCGCGTCGGCGGTCGACATTGCGCTGTGGGACCTGTTCGGCAAGGTCTGCAACCTTCCGGTGCACCAGATGCTGGGCGGCCTGAGCCACGATCGGCTGCGCATCTACAATACCTGCGCCAACCCCCGCTACGCCCAGGCGCGCAACTTCCGCCCGGTGGATAACTGGGCATCGGGGCAGGGCGATGCCCGCTATGCCGATCTCGACGGCTTCATGCACCGCGCCGGCGAGCTGGCCGAGGACCTCCTGGCGTCGGGGATCACGGCGATGAAGATCTGGCCGTTCGATCCGCCGGCCATGGAGAATGACGGGCGCTACATCACCACCGAACAGCTGAAGCTGGCGCTCGCGCCGTTCGAGAAAATCCGCCGGACGGTGGGCGATCGCATCGAGATCATGGTGGAGCTGCATAGCCTGTGGAACCTGCCGGCCGCCAAGCAGATCGCGCGGGCATTGGAGCCGTTCCAGCCGACCTGGTTCGAGGATCCGATCCGCATGAACTCGCCGCAGGCGCTGGCCGAGTTCGCCCGCTCGACGCCGATTTCGGTCTGCGCCAGCGAGGTGCTGGCGACGCGCTTTCCCTATAAGGACTTGCTCGACCGCGACGCGACGCACGTCGTGATGGTCGATATCGGCTGGTGCGGCGGCCTCACCGAAGCGCGCAAGATCGCTGCCATGGCCGACACCTACCACCGGCCGTTCGCCGCACATGACTGCGTCGGCCCGGTAGCCTTCGCCGCGGGAGTGCACGCCTCGTTCAGTCAGCCCAACACGCTGATCCAGGAGAGCGTCCGGGCTTACTACAACGGCTGGTACAAGGACCTGGTGACGGCGACGCCGCGCATCGAAGGGGGCTACGTGTATCCGATGGAGGGGCCGGGGCTGGGGACTGAGTTGAGGCCGGAGGTGTTCGAGCGGGGTGATCTGGTGCGGAAGGTGTCGCGGGGTTAGGGGCGGGAGGGGCGCCGGCGGTGCAGTAATCCTCCCCCGCGGGGCGGGGGAGGGGATGAGGCCAGGGGCCTCACCCCGGGGGGACCAGCGAAGCTGGTGGAGGGGGGAGCAAGAGTCGACTGTGGGTTTGGCCGCCCCCTCCACCACCCTTCGGGCGGTCCCCCTCCCCCGCCACGCGGGGGAGGATCACCGAGAGGCCAGCGCGGTCGGCTTTACCCCAATCGTCGTACAGCGCAGAAAGCCCCTTGACGGCATTCAAGCATGTAACGTTACATTACATATCGGCAAGAACACCGAACAACAGCCGCACGGATACGCGTTCAGATGAGCATCGAGACCACCCCAGCCAGTGCCGCCAAGCCCGGCGAACCGCGGGCCTATCGCAGCGCCGAGTGGTTCGCGCGCGCCGGCAAGTATGGCTTCGTGCCGCGCAGCTGGATGAAGAGCCAGGGGTTCTCTCCCGAGCTGCTCGATGGCCGGCCGGTGATCGGCATCTGCAACACCTGGTCGGAGCTGACCAACTGCAACCGGCACCTGCGCGAGCTGGCCGAGCATGTGAAGCGGGGCGTGCTGATGGCGGGCGGCTTCCCACTGGAGTTTCCGGTGACGAGCCTGGGCGAGCCGCTGATGCGGCCGACCACCATGATGTTCCGTAACCTCGTCGCCATGGATGTCGAAGAGACCATCCGCGCCAACCCGATCGACGGCGTGGTGCTGCTGGCCGGTTGCGACAAGACCACGCCGGCGGTGCTGATGGGGGCGGCGAGCTGCGATGTGCCCGCCGTGCTGGTATCGGGCGGGCCGATGCTCAATGCCCGCTTCCGCGGCCGGGTGCTGGGTTCGGGCACCGATATCTTCAAGCTCGATGAGGAGTACCGCACGGGCAAGATCTCGAAGGCCGAGCTCGATGCGGCCGAGGCGGCGATGAGCCGCTCGGCCGGCTCGTGCATGACCATGGGCACCGCCTCGACCATGGCGTCGCTCGGCGAGGCGATGGGCATCGGCTTTGCCATGAACGGCTCGATCCCGGCGCCGGACAGCCGGCGCGCCGTGCTGGCCGAGCAATCGGGCAAGCGCGCTGTCGAGCTGGTGCGACAGAACATCACCATCTCGAAAATCCTGACCCGGGCGGCGTTCGAGAACGCCGTGAAGGTCAATGGCGCCATCGGTGGCTCGACCAATGCGGTGGTGCACCTGCTGGCGCTGGCCGGGCGGTTGGGAGTCGATTTCAAGCTCGAGGATTGGGATGCGCTCGGGCGCGACGTGCCGACCATCGTCGACCTCAAGCCCTCGGGCCGCTTCCTGATGGAAGAGTTTTTCGATGCCGGCGGGTTGCCGGTGGTGATGCAGCGCATCTCGCATTTGCTCAATCTCGACGCCGTCGCCGTCGAGGGCGGCACGATCGGCGAGCGCATCGCGGATGCGCAAAGCTGGAACGACGAGGTGATCCGGCCGCTCGACAAGCCGCTGACGCCGCAGGGCGGCATGATGGTGCTGAAGGGCAACCTTGCCCCCAACGGCGCCATCATCAAGCCGTCGGCCGCCTCGCCGCGGCTGATGCAGCATCGCGGCCGGGCCATGGTGTTCGAGAACTCCGAGGACCTCAGGGCCCGTATCGACGACCCCGATCTCGATGTCGATGCCGACAGCATCCTGGTGCTGAAGAATGCCGGGCCGCGCGGCTATCCCGGCATGCCGGAAGCTGGCACCATGGCCTTGCCCAAGAAGCTGCTCGAGCAGGGCGTCACCGACATGGTGCGCGTTTCGGACGCGCGGATGAGCGGCACGGCGTTCGGCACCGTGGTGCTGCACGTGGCGCCGGAATCGGCGTTGGGCGGGCCGCTGGCGCTGGTCCGGACGGGTGATTTCATCGTGCTCGACTGCGCCGCGCGCAAGCTCGAGCTCGAGATCTCCGCCGAAGAGCTGGAGCGGCGCCGGGCGGCCTTCGTGCCGCCGCCGCCAGCCTATGAGCGCGGCTATGGCCGGCTCTACATCGATCACGTGCAGCAGGCCGACCAGGGCGTCGATTTCGACTTCCTCGTCGGCGGCAGCGGCACGCCGCCTTCAAAAGTCTCGTTCTGAAGGGCGCGGCCATCGAATTTGCCGATGCCGCTCCGTGAGCCGCTGAGCGGCGGCGCCCGCATATTATCTGGAGGATACTCGGAATGACTGCACGTGCGTATTGCGACTGCCACGTCAACATCTACAACGAAGAGCACATCCTGCCGCTCTACTGGACGCTGCATGGCCGGGTGCGCAAGGGCGAGCTCAGCCACCAGTCCGATGCGGATTCGCTCTACAAGGCGATGGCCGATGTGGAGAAGGCGATCATCTTCACCCTGCGCTATGCCGACGCCATCGGGGTCGAGGGCAATGACGAGCTGACGGCCGCGGCGGTGAAGAAGTATCCCGACAAGTTCGTCGGCTTCGCCTATGTCGATCCGCGCCGCCCCGACTACATGGACATGCTGCACCACGCCATCGAGGATCTCGGTTTGAAGGGCGTGAAGTTCGGGCCGATCTATAACGGCGTGCACCTTTCCGATCCGCGGCTCGAACCGGTCTACGAGTACCTGCAGAAGAACAACATCCCGCTGACCATGCACATGGGCACCACCTATGCCCGTAATGCGCCGGTGGAACTGGGCCGCGCCATCCACGTCGAGCCGGTGGCGCTGAAGTATCCCGACCTGACCATGATCCTCGCCCATATGGGCCACCCCTGGTACGACGAGGCGATCGTCGTGGCGCGCAAGCAACCCAATGTCTGGCTGGAGCAGTCGGCGCTCTTCTACCGGCCCTGGCAGTATTACAACATGCTGATCCTCGCCGAGGAGTACCGCACCGCCGACAAGATCTTCTTCGGCACCGACTTCCCCTTCGCGGGCGTGGCGGAATCGGCCGACGGGCTGATCAACATCAACAAGCAGGTCGAAGGCACCAGCCTGCCGCGGGTCAGCGAAGAGACCATCCAGTCGATCCTGTGGTCCAACCCGTTCAAGACCTGGTGGAAGGGCGACAACCCGCTCGCCTGAGCGGCCGGCTCACGATCGACCGATGCCGAACCGCCCGGCGGTTCGGCATGCGCTGCAGCGAGGCGAAGATGAAGATCACCGAGGTCGAACCGATCCTGTTGCGCGGCAGTGTCGCCTATGGCGCAGGGGCCAGCGGCGCCGAGGCTACCGACAATGGCGACTGGCAATTGCTGATCCGGGTCGCCACCGACGAAGGCCTCACCGGCTGGTCGGATGTGGAAACGCTGGCACCCGCGGCGGTCAGCATCATTGCCGGCGAGGGCATGGCGACGGTCGGCTTCCAGACGCTGGGGAGCCTGCTGGTCGGCGAGGACCCGCTCGATGTCGAGCGGTTGTGGGACAAGCTCTATGTGGGCAGCGCCTATTACGGCCGGCGCGGCATTGCCATGCACTGCATCTCGGCCCTCGACAACTGCCTGTGGTCGATCCGGGCCCAGGCGGCCGGCATGCCGCTGGCGGAGCTGCTGGGCGGGCGGCGGCGCGACAAGGTGATGGCCTATGCCTCGACGCTGTTCCGCTCGACGCCCGAGGGCATGATCGAAGCCGCCAACGGCTATATCGACAAGGGCTACCGCGCCGTGAAGTTCGGCTGGGGGGTGTTCGGCCAGGATCCGGGCAGGGACCGCGAACTGGTCGCGGCCGCCCGGCAGGCGCTCGGGCCCGATCGCTACCTGATGGTCGATCCTGGCTGGTATCCGACGGTGACGCCGAACCGCATGCAACCGCGCAGTCGCGCCGATAACGAGACGCTCTGCCAGTGGCTGGGCGACTATGACGTGCGCTGGGTCGAGGATTTCATCCACCCCGAGAATTTCGACGAGTATGCCGCGGTGCGAGCCGCGAGCCCGGTGCCGGTCGCGGCGGGCGAGCAGGTCTCGACGGTGTGGGAGTTCGCCCGCTTCATCGAGAGCGGCTGTGTCGACGTCATCCAGCCCGACCTGACACGCTGCGGCGGCCTGACCGTGGCGAAACAGGTGGCGCAGCTGGCCAACCGGGCAGGCATCGACCTGGTGCCGCATTCCTGGCTGACCCATCTGTTGACCGGTTACAGCCTGCAGCTCATCGCGACTTTGCCACGGGCGCATTTCGTCGAGTTCAACGTTAGCCAGAGCCCGCTGACGGCAGGCATCGCGCCGACCTCGCTGACGCTGGATGCCGAGGGCTGCATCGCCATCCCCGCTGGCGTCGGCATCGGCATCGATGTCGACACCCAATTCGTCGAGGCCCACCGCGTCGCCTGAGGAGCCGGATATGGACCGCCAGATCGTCAACGCCCGAGACCTCGATCTCGACTCGCCCGGTCGCCGCGACTACCTGGTGGCGCTGCCGCATGACGGCATCTGGGGCGATCACCTGATCCCGCTGACCGTCTTTGTCGGCCCCCGGGCGAAGCCGGGCAGGGGGCTCGTCGCCTTCGGCTCGACCCACGGCAACGAATATGAAGGTCCGGTAGCGATCAAGCACCTCCTGGGTGAGATCGACATGGCGGATGTGCTGGGGCGCATCATCCTCGTGCCGGTGCTGAACGTCGCAGCCTTCCGTGCCGGGACGCGGGATTCGGTCAACGACGATGGCGTCAACCTCAACCGTGCCTTCGTCGCCGATGCCGGCCTTACGCCGAGCCTGGGTCGCATCACCCACCGCATCGCCGACTTCGTCCGCACCAGCATCTGGCCGCATGTCCATGTGGTCCTGGACCTGCATGCCGGGGGCGAGGTGGCGCAGTTCGCGCTCGGTCCCAGCTTTCACCCGATCGCCGACCGCGAGCAGAGTTTCAGGATCGAACAATCGGCCCGCTGGTTCGGCTCGCCAGTGGTGCTGGTGTACCAGAACGAGACCCCGGGACTGTTGACCAGCGAGGCGGAACGGCAGGGCAAGGTCACCATCGGCGCCGAGCTCGGCTGGGGCCGCTCGATCCAGCCCGATGGCGTCCGCTATGGCCGGCAGGGCATCCGGGCCGCCGCCATCCATTGGGAGCAGCTGAGCGGCACCATCAAGCCGATCGATCACCATGCCGACGGCACCCAGGTGAAACTGTCGATCGTCAACCGCAACTGCACCGTCGTCGCCCCGTTCGACGGCCACTACGAGCCGCTCCGCAAGCCCGGCGACGCTGTTACGGCCGGAGCGACGATCGGCTATCTGCACGATTTCCAGCGGCTCGAACTGCCGGCCTGGCCGGTCAGGGCCGGTGTCTCCGGGCGGCTCGCCGCACAAGCCTGGGGCGCCAGGGTCAACCAGGGCCAGCACATCGCCATCGTCGGCGAGGTGCAGGACTGGCAGACGGAGTAAGCGGGCGGCGGCGGGACGATCTACGGCAGCAATGCCGCGCGCCGCCATCAGCCCCGATACGGCCCGCCGGGCGGTCCCCAACCCCATACCGGCATTGGCGGGTTGTCTTTTGGCGCCGACACGCCGGGCTGCGAGTTGATGACGGCGATGCGCGTGCCCCACTCGAGATAGCCGACAAACGCTGCCCGGAACTCGGGGTCGCTGGGCAGGCCGACCTCGTCGGCGGTCTCCAGCATCAGCTCGATCCAGCGCTTCCGCTGCGCCTCGGTCAGGGCGCGGCCCAGATGGTGGGCAATCATGCCCGAATGCGAGCCGCCATGGTCGGTATAGGGCGTGCCGCCGCCAAACACCTCGGCGATGAAGCTCGCGACATGCGCGGCATGCCTGGGGTCCATGTTGGCGAATACCGGGCCGATCAGCGGATCGGCCGGCACCCGTTGATAGAACCGCGCCGTCAGCGCGGCGATGCGTTCCTCGCCGCCCGCCCACGTGCTGAGCGTCGGAACGGCTGTTGAATCGGTCATGAGCTTTGATCTCCTCGTTGGCCGGAGGGTGCATGGCATGCCGACGCTGCGGCAAGCTGGCCCGTTGGGCAGGCAAGATCAGTGCGACTTTAGTCCACCTAAAATTGCTGTTGCCGCCATCACATTTTCCCCACACAAATCAGCGACGCGTGCCACAGTTCACGGCACGGGGGCATAAATGGGCGATCTCAACGAACTCCGCGGCCGCATCCGGGCAGCACTTCTGGCCGACGAGGCCGAAACCATCGCGCGGCTCACGGCCGACGCAGCATTGAGCGAGGCCGACCGCGCCGCCATCGGGCAGCGGGCGCAGCAGCTGGTGGAAAAGGTGCGCGCCGCGCAATCGAGCGGCATGCTCGAATCCTTCCTCGCCGAATATTCGCTCTCCACCGACGAGGGCATCGCGCTGATGTGCCTTGCCGAGGCGCTGCTGCGGGTGCCCGACAACCGCACCATCGATGATTTGATCGAGGACAAGATCGCGCCGTCGCGCTGGGCCGAGCATCTCGACCGCGCCAATTCGGCGCTGGTCAATGTCTCCACCCTGGCGCTCACCCTCACCGGCTCGGTGCTGCGTGAGGGCGGGGCAGGGATTGCCGGCACCATCAAGAACTTCGTGCAGCGCATCGGCGAGCCGGTGATCCGCTCTGCCGTGATGCAGGCGATGAAGATTCTGGGGTCGCAGTTCGTGCTCGGCCGCGACATCGAGGAAGCGACCCGCATCGCCCGCCGGGCCGAGAAGGATGGCTTCACCTATTCCTACGACATGCTGGGCGAGGCCGCCCGCACCGAGGCCGACGCCAAGCGCTATCGCGCCGCCTATGCCGAAGCCATCGCGGTGCTCGCCACCCGCTCGACCGCCGGTTCGGTGCGCGACAACCCTGGCGTCTCGGTAAAGCTCTCGGCGCTGCATCCGCGCTACGAGTTCATGAAGCGCGAGCGGGTGATGGATGAGCTGGTCGAGCGCACGCTCGCCCTCGCCATGATGGCGCGCGGCGCCAATATGGGCTTCAACATCGATGCCGAGGAGGCCGACCGGCTCGACCTCAGTCTCGACGTGATCGCCGCCGTGCTGGCCGATGAGCGGCTCGCCGGCTGGGACGGGTTCGGCATCGTGGTGCAAGCCTATGGCCAGCGCGCCAGCCATGTCATCGACTGGATCGAAGCGCTGGCGGAGCAACTCGATCGCCGCATCATGGTGCGGCTGGTGAAGGGCGCCTATTGGGACAGCGAGATCAAGCGCGCCCAGGTGCTAGGCCTCGGCGGTTTCCCGGTGTTCACCCGGAAGCCCGCGACCGATGTCAGCTACATCGCCAACGCCAAGCGGCTATTGTCGAAGACCGCGCGGATCTACCCGCAGTTCGCCACTCACAACGCCCACAGCGTTGCCGCGGTGCTGGAGCTGGCGCAGCGGCTCGGCGTCGGCAACGACGCCTTCGAGTTCCAGCGCCTGCATGGCATGGGCGAGCGGCTGCACGAGATCATCCACGACGAACAGCAGACCCGCACCCGCATCTATGCGCCGGTCGGGCGGCACGCCGATCTCCTCGCCTACCTGGTGCGGCGCCTGCTCGAGAACGGCGCCAATGGCTCGTTCGTCAACATGATCGCCGATCGCGACGTGCCGGCCGCGGCGGTGGTGCAGGATCCGTTCGAGGCGGTGGAAAGCGCTGTCGCCAAGGTGCGGGCGCCTGCAGAGCTGTTCGCGCCGCGCCGCCGCAACTCGCGGGGGCACGACCTGACCGACCCGCTGGCGGTCAACTATCTGCTCGCCGATCGCGACCGCTTCCGGCCGAGCGAGAAGCGCTGGCACGCCGTGCCGGCCTCGCTGGTCGCCGGCAGCCAGGGCGAGCAGTTTTCGATCATCAGCCCCGCCACCGGCGAGCCGGTGGGCGACGCCATCGGGGCAGGGCCGGAGACGCTGGAACTGGCCATTGCCACGGCGCGCGACGCCGCGCCCGGCTGGGCGGCGCGGCCGGTGGCCGAACGCGCCCTGCTGCTCCGGCAGGTCGCTGATCTCTACGAGGACAATGCCGCCGAGTTCTTCGCGCTCTGCGCCCGCGAGGCGGGCAAGACCCTCAACGATGCGGTGAGCGAAGTGCGCGAAGCCGTGGATTTCCTTCGCTATTACGCCGCCGAGGCGGAGGAGAGCGAGCCGCGCCAGCCGCTCGGGGTGTTCACCTGCATTTCGCCGTGGAATTTCCCGCTCGCCATTTTCACCGGCCAGATCGCCGCGGCTTTGGTCGCCGGCAATACTGTGCTGGCGAAGCCCGCCGAGACCACGCCACTGATCGCGGCGCTGGCAGTGCGGCTGATGGTGCAGGCCGGCATCCCGGAGGACGTGGTGCAGCTGGTGCCGGGCTCCGGCCCGGTGGTCGGCTCGGTGCTCACCTCCGATCCGCGTATCGACGGGGTGTGCTTCACCGGCTCGCTCGCCACCGCCAAGGCGATCGACGTGAAGATGGCCGACAATCTCGCCGCCGGCGCGGCGCTGATCGCGGAGACCGGCGGGCTCAACGCCATGATCGTCGATTCGACCGCTTTGCCCGAGCAGGCGGTGCGTGACATCCTCGCTTCCGCCTTCCAGTCAGCCGGCCAGCGCTGCTCGGCATTGCGCATCCTTTACGTGCAGGAAGACGCGGCCGAGCGGACGCTCGAAATGCTCTATGGCGCCATGGACGAGCTGAAGCTCGGCGACCCCTGGGATTTGTCGGTCGATATCGGCCCGGTGATCGACAGCAAGGCCAAGGCGAAGATGGACGCCTATATCGCCGAGTTCGCTGCCCGCGACGCGGTGCTGCACCAGCTGGCCGCACCTGAGCAGGGGACGTTCGTCGCGCCGACGGTGCTGAAAGTCTCTGGCATTGCCGAGATGAAGGAAGAAATCTTCGGGCCGGTGCTGCATGTCGCGACCTTCAAGGCCGAAGATCTCGACGCGGTGGTCAACGCCATCAATGCTTCGGGCTACGGGCTGACCTTCGGGCTCCACACCCGCATCGACGGGCGGGTGGAGGAACTCTCCGACCGCATCCGCGCCGGCAATATCTATGTCAACCGCAACCAGATCGGCGCCGTGGTCGGCTCGCAGCCCTTCGGCGGAGAGAGCCTCAGCGGCACCGGGCCGAAGGCGGGCGGGCCGAATTACCTGAAGCGCTTCTGGCGCCCGGCCGAAGCGTTCGAACCCTCGACCGGGGTCAACCCGCTCTCCGGCCTCTCGATCGGCTTTGCCATCGCAGCCGTCGACCAGGTGAAGATCGGCATCGAGCGGGTGGGGATCGAGCCGGCGCAGGAGCTGTTGCCCGGGCCGACCGGCGAATCCAACACGCTCTACACCTGGCCGCGCGGCGTGGTGCTCTGCCTCGGACCCGATACGCAAAGCGCGCTGCAGCAGGCGACGCTGGCGCTCGAGCAGGGCAATGGCGTGCTGGTCGTCGCCCCCGGCGCCAGCCGCATCGCCGAAGCGCTCGGCGCCAATGGCGAACCGATCGGCGGGTTGGACAAGAAGCTGTCGCCGGCCGCGATCGAGGCAGGGCTCAACGTCGATGCCATCATGCATTTCGGCACCGATGCGGATCTGCGGCCGTGGCGACAGGCGCTATCGCGCCGTGAGGGGATGATCATCCCGCTGGTCACCCGGCCGAGCGACGCCGAGCGGCTGATCACCGAGCGGCATGTGTGCATCGATACGACCGCCAGCGGCGGCAATGCGGAGTTGCTGGCGGGGCAGTAGCTGACTGCCGGCAGACGGCCCCCTCCCGGCCTCCCCCATAAAGGGGGAGGTGCCCCGCTGGTTCATTTGGCACGATCGCCGACAGAGCCTCGACTCTTCACCTCCCCCTTTATGGGGGGAGGCCGGGAGGGGGCCGTCTCTCTCAGCCAGCCCGCCCCTAAATCGCCCGCCCATCCTGTGCAAACACGTGGTACCGCGCCGGATCCACATAGGCCGTGAGCGACGAGCCCAGTTCCACCGGGCGTTGCCCATCCACAGCAATGGTCAGCGTCTGGCCGTCGGCGGTGGTGGTGTAGACCATGGTCTGGCCGCCCAGTTGCTCGACCAGGTCGACCTTCACCTTGGCCAGCTCGACGCCTGAACCCTCGTTGAGGCCGATATGCTCGGGGCGCACCCCGAAGGTCACCGCGTCGCCGGCGCCGACCTGGCGGTTGACGACGATCTCGCTGCCTCCGGCGCGGAGTTTGGCGCCCGCGCCATCGGCGCTTTCCACCTTGGCTTCGAGGAAGTTCATCTTGGGTGAGCCGATGAAGCCGGCGACGAATCGGTTGCGCGGGTGATTGTAGAGTTCGAGCGGGGCGCCGACCTGCTCGATGATGCCGGCCTGCAGCACGACGATCTTGTCGGCCATGGTCATCGCCTCGACCTGGTCGTGGGTGACGTAGATCATGGTGTTGCCGAGGTCGTTGTGGAGCTTGGCGATCTCCACCCGCATCTGGACGCGCAGCTCGGCATCGAGGTTCGACAGCGGCTCGTCGAACAGGAAGATGCGGGGCTCACGGACGATCGCCCGGCCGATGGCGACGCGCTGGCGCTGGCCGCCCGAGAGTTGCTTGGGCTTGCGCTTGAGCAGCGGCTCGATTCGCAGGATATCAGCCGCCTTCTGCACCCGCTGCTGGATCTCCGGCTTGGGCACCCGTGCCGTTTCCAGCCCGAAGGCGAGGTTCTGGTAGACGTTCATGTGCGGGTAGAGCGCGTAGCTCTGGAACACCATGGCGATGCCGCGCTTGGCCGCCGGCACCTCGTTCATCCGCTCGCCGTCGATCAAGAGGCTGCCGCCCGAGATCGGCTCGAGCCCGGCGATCATCCGCAACAGGGTGGATTTGCCGCAGCCCGAGGGGCCGACGAACACGGTGAACTCACCCGGGTCGATGTTGAGATCGATGCCGTGGATCACCTCCACATCGCCATAACGCTTTTCGACCTGCTGCAGGACAACGCTGGTGGACATCAGATGCTCTCCTCCACAGGGGCAGTGCAATTGCCCACCGGGTCATTCCCGCGAAAGCGGGAAACTCTGTTTGCGGTGCTCGCGGCGCATTCCGAAACGGAGGTTCCCGCTTTCGCGGGAATGACTCCGTGGGTGGGGCGGCAACTCCTCATCGAAACCCCTCCGGCAGCCAACTGCGGTATTTCGGGTGGCCTGCGGTCACGGGGAAGCTTACCTCCTCGTGCGTTTCGGACGAATGGTAGAAGGCGGTGACGATCTCGAGCGCCCGCCGCGAGTCCTTCGAAGTCACCGGCATCGGCCCCAGCCCCTCGAGCGCATCCCAGAAGCGGCGCATCTGGGTCTGGAACCGCGACGGCACATCCTGCCAGTCGGCGAGCAGCGCCTCGATCCTGGCCTTGGTTTCGTCGTTGCGCGGCAGGATTTTCCAGGGGAGTTTTCCGGGGTTGTAGGCCTCGTGATCGCTCTCGAAGGTGACGTGCTCGAAGGCCAGCCGGATGCGGCTGATTTCGTCGGCCGAGCCGAGCGTCGCGGTGAAGCTGGCAAGCGCGCCACTCTCCATCTCGAGCGAAGCCGAGATGCAGTCTTCTACCTCGATGGTGTTCACCCGCGTCGCCACCCGACCGAACAGGCTCTTGGGCTCGCCCATCAGGTAAGTGAAGATATCGTGCGGGTGGATGGCGTGGGTCATCAGCACGCCGCCGAGTTCGGTCTTCCATTTGCCGCGCCAGGGCACGGTGTAGTAATCCGGCCCGCGCCGCCACAGCGTCTCGACGGTGCCGACATAGGGCTTGCCGGCGATCCCCGCCTCGATGATGCGTTTGACCTGCTCGATGCCGTTGCCGTAGCGATACTGGAACACCGGCATCAGCTTGCCGCGGCTCTGCTTTTCGAGCTCGATGATCTCATCGACTTCGGCGAGCGAACCGACCAGCGGCTTCTCGCAGATGACGTGCTTGCCGGCTTTCAGCGCCGCCGTCACCATCGGGTAATGCACCATTGGCGGGGTGCAGACATCGATGATGTCGAGATCGTCCATTGCCAAGAGGTCGTCGAAATTCTCGACCCGCCGCTCGATGCCGAACTCGTCGGCCAGCGCGTTGCGCCGCGTCGGGTCGAGATCGCAGATGGCGATGACCTTGAAGCGGTCCTTGTTGGTCTCGTAGCCCTCGACGATGTGGCTCTTGCCGATGCCGCCGCCGACTACAGCGACTGTGTAAACCCTGCTCATTGCTGCCAAACCGTCCCGACTTCAGCCAGTTTCTGCGCCGTCAGCGCCAGTTCCATCGCCTTGAAGGCGCGCACCTGCGGCATTGCCGTCTCGGTGCGGTTGAGCACGTCGGCGATCAGTTGCCGCCCATAGGGCAGGTCCTGACCTGAACAATCGATGTGCTGGGTGCCGTGCTTGTCGACGAGGAACAGATGATCGGTCCCCGGCCGCCCGGCGATGTCGATATACTTGCGAAGCTCGATATAGCCCTCGGTGCCGAGGATGGTGAGCCGCCCGTCGCCCCAGGTCGGCAGACCCGCCGGGGTGAACCAATCGACCCGCACGTAGCCAGTGGTGGTCGGGGTTCTGAGGTGCATGTCGCCGACATCCTGCAGCCCGGGCTTACCGGGGTTGCCACGGTTGTTCACCGAGGCCGACACCACTTCGGCATCCGTATCGGTGCCGGAAAAGAACAGGAACTGCTCGCACTGGTGGCTGCCGATATCGCAGAGGATGCCGCCATAAAGCTGCCGATCGAAGAACCAGGCCGGCCGCTGGTTGTTGCGGATGGCATGCGGCCCGAGGCCGACCGTGTTGATCACCTGGCCGATGGCGCCGGCCTTGACCAGCTCGCCGGCTTTCACGGTGGAGCGGGTCTCGAAGTGCTCGGAATAGCAGACCGAATAGATGCGGCCGGTCTCGGCCTGCACCCGCCTGATCTCGGCCAGCTGCTCGAGGCTGGTCATCCCCGGCTTGTCGCTCATCACATCCTTGCCGTGCCGCATCGCCGCAATCGAAATCGCCGCGCGCTCGGAGAGGATGGCGGCGGTCATTACCAGCGCGATGGCGGGGTCTTCGAGGATGGCGCGCTGGTCGGCAACGCGCTTGGCCTGCGGGAACTTGGCGCTGAACTCGGCCGCGAGATCGTCCTCGGGGGAGTGGAAGGCCACGAGCTCGGCGCCCTCGCGGAGGAGGCAGTTCACTTGGCCGTAGATGTGGGAATGGTTGAGGCCGATAGCGGCGAATTTGATGGGCATGGTCACTACTGCTGAGGTTGAGCTGATTGCGGCGAAGCCGCATCTTCACCTCCCCCTTCATGGGGGAGGCCGGGAGGGGGCCGTCTTGGGCTGCGGGTGGGCGTCTTTCCGGCGAGTGCAGCGTTCACGACGGTGAACACGCCATCTTCGTTCTGCAGCACGTCATCATTGGTAAAGCGCAGGACGGCATAGCCCTCGTAGCGCAGGAACTCATCGCGCAAGGCATCGGCTTGCTGCGTGTGGCCGTGCGTCTCGCCGTCGACCTCGATCACCAAGCGCGCTGCGTGGCAGGCAAAGTCGACGTAATAGGGGCCGATCTGCTCCTGTCGACTTAAGTGGTGTCCCGCTGTGCGAAATGGGTGCAGCAGCCGCCACATCCGCCGTTCTGGCACGGTGGAATTGGAGCGCAGCTCTTTCTCGCGGCGTGTGCTCATGGGGTGATGGAACCGCGGCAGACGGCCCCCTCCCATCCTCCCCATGAAGGGGGGAGGTGCCCCGCCGGCACGCTGGGCGCGATCGAGCAACAGCCTCGACTCTTCACCTCCCCCTTGATGGGGGAGGCCGGGAGGGGGTGGGGCAGCGAGCGCGATGCCGAGGTGGGTGAGCGAACCCTCACCGCTTCATCCCCGTCGTCGCGATCCCCTCGATCAGCAGCTTCTGGAAGAACAGGAAGAACAGGAAGATCGGCACCAGGGACAAGACGCTCATGGCGAACAGGCCGCCGAAGTCGCTTTCGCCGGTGGAGTCGGTGAAGGTCCGCAAACCCAGCATCACGGTGTATTGCTTCATCTCGTTGAGGTAGATCAGCGGGGCGAAGAAATCGTCCCAGGTCCAGATGAAGGTGAAGATGGCGGCCGTTGCCAGCACCGGGGTCGAGAGCGGCAGCATCACCTTCCAGTAGATGCGCCAGGCCGAGCAGCCGTCCATCATCGCGGCTTCGTCGAGTTCCCTGGGGATGCCGCGGAAGAACTGCACCATCAGGAAGACGAAGAACGCATCGACGGCGAGGAATTTCGGCGCCACCAGCGGCAGGATGGTGTTCACCCAGCCCAGTTCGCGGAACAGCACATATTGCGGGATCAGCGTCACCTGGCCGGGCAGCATCAGGGTCATCAGCATCATGGCGAACCAGAAGTTCCGGCCCTTGAAGCGCAACCGGGCGAAAGCGAACGCCGCCATTGAGCAGGCGATGAGGTTGCCCACCACGCAGGTGATCGAGATCACCAGGGAGTTCCAGAAGAAGGTGCCGAAGCTGACGCGCAGCCCGTTCCAGCCGCGGAAGAAGCTGTCGAGGCTCCACTCGCTGGGGATCAGCGTGCCCGAGAAGATTTCGTTCTCCGGCCGGAAGCTTGCCGAGAGCATCCACAAGAGCGGATAGAGCATCAGGATCGAGGCGCCGATCAGCGCCACATGGGCAAGCAGGCTGAGGATGCGCTTGCGCCAGAGCTTGGCCGGCGAGGCCTCGGTGACGACGGTAAGGCGCGGGGCAGGGGCGGTGACGGTCATGCGACGGCTCCCTCGGCGGGACGGGCGAGGAGCGACACGGGTGCATCAATCATCATAGTGCACCCAGTATTTGCTGGTGAGGAACGAGAAGGCGGTGAAGCAGGCGACCAGGAGCAGCAGGAACCAGGCCAGCGCCGAGGCATAGCCCATGCGGAAGAAGCCGAACGCCTCCTGGTACAGGTAGAGCGTGTAGAACAGCGTCGAATTGATCGGATTACCGGTGCCGGCCGAGATGATGAAGGCCGGGGTGAAGCTCTTGAAGGCCTCGATGGTCTGGATGATGGCGTTGAAGAACACCACCGGGGTCAACAACGGCAGGGTGATCTTCCAGAACTGGCGCCAGCGGCTGGCGCCGTCGAGGCTGGCGGCCTCGTACATGTCCTGCGGGATCTGCCGCAAACCGGCGAGGAAGATGATCATCGGCGAGCCGAACTGCCAGATCGACAGGATGATCAGCGTCCACAGCGAATAGCGGGGGTTGGAAATCCAGCTCGGGCCCTGGATGCCGAACACCGAGAGGAAATCGTTGACCAGCCCGTCACCGGCAAACAGCTGGCGCCACAGGATGGCGATGGCGACCGAGGCGCCGAGCAGGCTCGGCAGGTAGAACAGGGCGCGGTAGAGCGGCAGGCCGCGCATGCCGCGGTTGAGCAGCAGCGCCACGCCGAGCGCGAAGGCCAGCTTCAGCGGCACCGAGAAGATGACGAAGGTCAGCGTCACCTGCATCGAGGCGATGAATTTCGGATCCGCCGTGAACATGCGGATGTAGTTGGCGGCGCCGACCCATTCGGGGGCGGTCAACAGGTCGAAATCGGTAAAGCTCAGATAGAGCGAGGTGATGATCGGCCCGATGGTCAGGCCGAGAAAGCCGATGAGCCACGGGATCAGGAAGAGGTAGCCGGGGGCGTGGTTCTGCCACACCCTCGACCACCACGATTGGTACACCGCACCCCCGGCATGGGGGACTCCGGCCTCCACGGCGGGCGCGGTCATGACGTCAGGCCGCGCGGTTCAGGATGTCGGTCGCGCCCTTGACGAGCTCGGGGCCGGCCTGTTCCGGAGTCTTGGCGCCGAAGCCCACTTCCTGCCCGAGCGTGCGGAACAGCGAAGCGTCGATCTCGCCGGCGGCGGCCGGCGGGGACGGGGGCAGGGCGCCAAGCAGCGGGCCGAGATTGGCGACGAAGTTGAGCGCCACCTGGCTCTGCTCGTCGAGGGTCGGGGCGAGCGCGTCGCGTACGGCCTTCGAGCAGGGGATGCCACGCTCGACGCCGAGCACTTTGCTGGCGTCCTGGTCGTTGACGAAGAAGCTGAGGAACTTCGCCGCCTCTTCCTTGGCCCCGCTGGTGCCGGCGATGGAGAAGAACATCGAGGGCTTGCGATAGTGGCCGCCAGGCGCGTCGGTGGCGATGCGCGGGAAGTTGGAGATGGTGATCTTGTCCTTGTTGATCGCCTGGAAGGCCACCAGCTGGTTGGAGTTGGACGGGATCACCGCGGCCTTGCCCAGGGTAATCATGGTGGTTTCGAGCGGCCCGGTATCGAGCGCCTGGTCGTCGGGGCTGACGCAGACGCCGGCGGCGCGCAGGTCGGCCCAGAGCTTGTACCACTCGGTGGCGTCGGCTTCGTCGAAGGCCACCTTGCCGTCGGCGGTGTAGAGCGCCTTGCCGCGCTGGCGCAGCCAGTTCTCGTACATCGGCTCGGACACCGAGCCGTCGGC